>Ga0214919_10000108_pt1 | contig 131507 bp, 139 predicted proteins | sample LL1503_MetaG_FD_177994 | JGI IMG/M metagenome (GOLD analysis project Ga0214919, IMG submission 177994) | Freshwater microbial communities from Lake Lanier, Atlanta, Georgia, United States - LL-1503 | ecosystem: Environmental > Aquatic > Freshwater > Lake | place: USA: Georgia | collected...
GCCAACGCCAACACCCCTGTCGTCGCCCCTGTCGCTGCCAACCAAGTACCTGTCGCTGCCAACGCCAACGCCCCTGTCGTCGCCCCTGTCGCTGCCAACCAAGTCCCTGTCGTTGCCAACAACTCTGTCAAAAAACCTTCCAACCAAGTCCCTGTCGCTGCCAACCAAGTCCCTGTCATTGCCAACAACTCTGTCAAAAAACCTTCCAACCAAGTCGTTGCCAAAAATGCCAAAAACGCCAATTGTAATGGAACTTCTGCCAGCGTTTCAGCAAAAGGCATGAAATATAAGGTATGTGTAGGCGAAGGTAAACCAGAACAGACAGGTGGCCGCCGCACCCGCCACAAAAAACAGCGTACCTTGCGTAAACAAAAGAGAAGCACACGTACGAAGCGCAAGCAAAACAAACGCAAATAAAGATAATGCATTTTTCAGCACCAGAAAGCATTAACCATTCATATGATACCTACAACATGTAGCACACATATGCATTTATTTTATCATCACTATATAAAATGGCTGGTAAACAAACCAAAAAAGTATTCCGCGCGCGGAAACGATTCACACGGCGCGTGACAAGAGGCGGTGTACATGTGCATCCGCACTCGCCACGGCATATGCCTGCAGCAGAAGACATTGAATTGCCTCTAGGTCCTCCGCGGCTTATTAGACAACATGCTATGATACATCCCCCTCCACAAGTGCCTCATACACGGAAGCGTTCTCGTTCATTGTCCCCACGCACGAATACACCTTTAAAGAAGCGTCCTCATCATTAATTATACAGTTCACTCGCTATTCCGTGTAAAAAACAGCAAATAGCCATATTGAAAAGAGAGCGGCATCAAGTCCACGTACTTGGTATACGTCCATCCATTCTGTGTGGCCTTCTTCACAATCGTCGAAATACTCGGCATGATAAGTCTGTGTTTCTGTCGTCGCACCGATCCATCCTTGAACCGAAATGTCTCTCTGAATTCGGCATTCGGGTCCTCCAGTTCAAACACCGCATCATATTCAAAGGTATCAAACACTATCTTTGACTTTGTAATGCGTTCCTTTGCATACTTCTGTGGCGATACGCCTATCCACGGATTACTCGGATTCAAGACCGGATCAAACTTGTACTTATTTACCACCTCAATTGCCAGGTGACCACCCGGTTTTACCCAGAGCGCCAAATTCCGAAACAACATGTCCAGGTCACGAAAGTAATAGACCGTAAAATACAACAGACAGGCATCCGTAAATTCCGCCGCCCCCGCCGCACCAGGCCCATTCAAATCCGCGAGACGAAATTCAAGGTTCTGTTGCTGGATATCTGTCAGTGTAGTACTCGGCAAGGTGGTCCCTTTCGCGTACCGAATGATTGCAGGGCTCTTGTCAATGCCAACGGTATGTCCCACGCCCTGTTTGGCAAAGGAACACGTCCCTACACCAATTCCACATCCTGCATCCAAAATTCTTAATTGGTCCTTGGAGGTTGTGCGCATGAACTCCTCCAAACAAATGCCCGTTTCGGCCTGTACCAGGGTTTCGTTCTGGGTGAGCTTGGTAAAGACAGAAGCATAGAAATCATCAAAGAGATCATCATTGCCGAGCCATTCGTACTTGGAAGTGGATGCTAAGGATACAAGTGCATCGCTCGTGTCTTTTTCCTCTAGTTCTTCCGCATTTGTTACAAACCCTTCTTTAATTGTCCCATAATTGATGGTAGTCAGACGATCCATGCCTAGAACGACCAAATAACTAAGTGAAAGGAGTAAAAGGGTGGTAAGTAATACTGTTTGCCAGGTATCAAATGTAAATAAAGTGATTAATGCTGCCAATATAATAATGGTAGCATAAATGACGAGTTTCTTATATTCCATCTTGCGAATACTTGCTATTACAGGGTGTGTCTTCTTTTTTTCGTGTGTTTGCTACGATGACTCTTATGCTTACGACAAGTAATTCCTGTCTTCTTTGTCCCACAATCACTTGAATAGGTAGCAATCTTTTTACAGATCGTCGTATAAGGATCCTTAAAATGAACATCCAGTCCACACCGCATCCGCCACAACCAGGCTAATGAGGATTGTCTCGTGGATAAAGTCGGAGGATTCTTCTTCTGCTGGTTAAGCCAGTTTGTAGCCATTTCAGCAGGTAACACAGCCGGAAGGAAGAACCAAAACCGCCTAAACCACTCCACACGATCTTTTAACGGCAACACATTCCATTTGTTCTTTTCACATGGATCGGTGCAACGATGCACGTCTTTGGGACACTCAGGCATAGGTTTGGTAAAAAGAGCCTTTTCTGTGGGATGATGATACGCAACCGCAAAGAGAAAGTCCCATAGGAGTGCCAACTGTTCATCCCATGGACACTTTCGCAAATCATTATAGGTTTTCTTTACTTGTGCAAAGGGCGGGCTTGGTACGACAGATCCACGTTGTAATCCTTGCTTTTTTAGCTTGGCATTTACGCAACCATGAATCGTATACATCCATTTGGGAAGATCTAAGGATGGATTCATGTCATTACGCCCATTTGTTATTAAACCGCCGATGGAATAAGGATGTTGACGGTAGTAATCCGTTAAAGAGGCGCGGCAGTATTTGCAGGGCAAAATGTAGGGAATTGTTTCAAAGAAACGCGCATAACTAATTGCCGACTCGGCGCTGTATTCATAGGATGCGCATATAAGATGGAGTAATTTCCATCCTGACGGACCCCAGAACCGAGTGTCCATCCCTATTTACAGTGGAGGAGCTAATGGAGGAGCTATTATGAAGATAAAATATTATATGGTATACAAACAATATAGTACTATTACCTAAAATAAGTATAGTTATAAGAAGTGCAAAAAGAGAGGGGTGTGGGGACGCTTGTGTCCCCACCCCTTATTCCATGCCAAACCCGCGATAACTCATCGGAGCCAGGTAAGGACGAATGAGTGAATCAGACGAATCGGATCCACCATCTGCCTTACATGTTACCTTAGCCGGAGGGCAAGAGGCACGAGGGCATGGAGCACATGTCGGGCACTTCGCCGCCGGCGGGCAAGTCACTTCAGGGCAACGCGCGCGCGGGCACGGCGGGCATTCGCCCTTGGTCTTTTGACACTTCGAGCAATCGAGGATAACGGGATTCTGCTTCGGAATGGAAGACTTTAGCACATAATTGCTCAAATCGGGCACAGGCGGGCATTCGCTCTTCAAGATATAATTGCTCAGATCAGGTACCGCAGGACACGGCGGGATGGAGGTCTTCAATACATACTTGCTCATGTTGGGCTGTTTGCATTCAGGGCATGCCGGATGTGGGTGGCGTTTTGACGGTTTCGGTGTCGGACATTGACACGGCGAAACCTGACCGCAACTGTCGCACGATTCTGCGTACTGTGATTGAAATCCCTCCATATGCATGAATTTTGAAAACAACAGACCGATGGCAAGGCCGATAATAAAGACTCCTATGATATGAATGACGGACGGTGTCATACTAATTGTTCTGGGTTTTTATTTATTTTGTTTTACTGAATAAGGGTCTTTCGTACATAAATCATGTCCTCAAATTGACCCAATACAATATTGATTCCCACCAATCTTCCTGTTTCAATGCATTCCAGGTAATCATCCTTTGAGCAGATAATGGACCGCGAGAAATACGTATGTAAATCCTTACTGTCTGCAACATATTTCTCAATAAATTGATAGGCAACATCTGCTGTCGCAAACACGCCTAACGTTTGACGTTCATGAAAGGGTTTGTCTACTGCACGAATAATAATCTCAGATTCTACCACAAATTGTTCTGTCATTCTTATTACTTCTTATTTAGAAATTCTCCACCCCTTCCAGTTCATCGGAGGGCATCCGCAGGTTTCAGGGAGCGATGGGTCGGTGGTAGCCTGTAAGCGTGTGCAAATCATACGCGCATAGCCTTTCCACGAGAAATCGGCGGAGACTTTTTCTAAAGGCATCACGCCAAAATCGGTCGGTTTCAGACCGCGCTTTTTAATCTGTGCTTCAATTTCTTTGGCCCGTTGTTTCCAGTCAAAATGCGAGGGGCCTCGGCCTGCCTGTGCGGGCAATGCTGCCAATCGATCCGTGACAGGGGCACCAGAATCATGTGGGCTAAACTTGGCATTAGATACATTTTCCAAATCATTTAAGGATGGAAATCCCGTTTGATCAATGGTGGAAGTACCCTGATGCGATTCTGCAGGCGCATATTTCACCTGAAAGGTAGCGGTGATACCTTTTACAATTTGATCCCCATACTTGTCCACCAACTTGCTAATTTCGCGCATCGTATCAGGATCCTTTTGAACATTTGATGGCAGGGCATTCGCCAGTCCAGCAGGCAACTTCGCAGCCTTTAGCAGTTGTGGCAGGGGTTCGCTCGGTTTTCCTAAGATCGGCAGGGCTTTGTCAATGTCGTCTTTCATGATCGGAATCTCTACGCGCATTAATGTCCCTTTGTTTACTTGATCCACAATGGTTTGTACGTCATTCTTCATTTGTGTTAAGGCAGCTACGCGAGATGTCATGGTGGGATCGGTGGTTCCACTGGCGGAAAGACGGAGAATTTCACCTTGAATGCGTGTAACAAATGCTTCCAGGTCTTCTAAGGTAGCAGGACCTTGTGATCCTTCAAATCCCTCCTCTGTAAATGGATAGATGGGGCCTTGAAGAGCTCCAGCCGAGCCGATTAGGCGAACCTGTTTTTGCAAGAATGCCAGATTCGAATTCATGTCATTCAAATGCGATAGCGTAATGGTTGGTTGCACACCAGGATTACGATTGAGTACCGATACTTCACTCTGTAGCACTTGAAAGTCACTTCGTGCAGTAGCCAAGGGCAATTGAATGGTGGGATCCGATTTCTCAGACAGTTCTTGTGCCTCAAAGGCTAGAAAACCTTTTAGGAGCTCTAAGAGAGAGATAAGCTGTTGACGATTGGCCTTAATAAGGGAAGTATCCTGATAGGGTAATGGGTTCGTTGCTCCGATTTGCTGATAAGGTGCCACGGGAATATCACCAGGAACCAAACGGGGACTTACTGTGGCCTTTCCTGTCATTGTATTGCAGTTCGATGAATCTGTAAGGGTTTTAGTAATAGCCTTATTCGCAGTATCAGTAGTAGCCGGAGGAGGAGGAACCAATACAGGTACCTTGCTTACTGGGACTTTTACTGTGTGCGACGGCATTTGGTTCATTGGATCAAATCCTTCCATAGCATCGGATGATGCAAATAGATAGATCACGATTAGAACAAAAAGTAATACGAAGAAGGGGATCATACTACTTGCACTTTTTAGAAAAAAAGGGGGACGCAAGCCTCCCCCTAACCCCCTGTCTTGAATATCTAAAAATGACACGTTGTAGTAGTATTTTAGATATTTTAATTGTATTACACCGGTATATGTAATATATTTCAGAACATGTATGAAGATTAGTTTTTACAGTCATTATACTTTCTTTTAGAAAGAGATGTAGGTTATATCTTTAGAAATTGTGATACATTCTTTCGTGTTTAGGAAGTAAGAAGTCAGGGGTCAGGGGGTCAGGGGGTCAGGGGGTCAGGGGGAGGCTTGCGTCCCCCTTTAGTAGTCCAACGTGCACCCCGCGCAAGGAATAGAATCTTTTTTAATATATTGCGACATATCTTTCTTTGTTTTATGATTATATTCATTGCCTTGAGCTTCCGAAGCAGAGGCTGAAGAGCAATCATCATCTGAATCTATCGGTTGCGTAGAACGAGTAGCAAGCACTTCATTCTTAACCATTTGTTGAATCGTCTTCAGTAAGTTTGACTTTTGCTGCAGAGACATGGCATTGTATCCCGTATCACTGATTTCTACTTGCGCTTGTACATCCGTTCTTTGAGGCGTAACAGAGGATTGCGGCGTTATGGTAGGCGTGTATGTCATGTTGTGTGGCATAAGACTCGCCAATGGTGAAGTGTCACGAGGAGCTACTTGTCCTTGCTGTCCTTTCGGTACTTGCGGTACTTGTGCAATAGGAAGAACTGCTGCTTTTACAGGAGCAGTTACAGGTGTGGCTATAGGAGCTGTTACAGGCGTAGCTATAGGAGCAGTTACAGGCGTAGCTATAGGAGCAGTTACAGACGTAGCTATAGGAGCAGTTACAGGCGTAGCTATAGGAGCAGTTACAGACGTAGGTACAGGTAAATTATCAAATCCCTCTTTATTCGCATAATAGGATGCGGAAATAACTGCGATCAGCAATAATATAAGACCAAATAATGTTACCTTAAGAATCATCTCTACTTATTAGTACAAACTTTACATTTATTAAAAGAAGGATCCTAAACATGAAATGGCATAAACGGTTAATCATCATAAAGAGGGGCCGGAGTGTATATAAATCAATGGAGTGTATACATCGCATAGAAATATATAGATAAATAGTAATTACTGAATAAATTATTTACCTGAACAATTAATCAAATGATTTATTGGCGGCGAGTGTGACGACGGCTCTTGCGCTGGCTCTTACGCTTGCCGTGGCTCTTGCGCTTGCCGTGGCTCTTGCGCTTGCCACCTTGGCTCTTGCGCTGTCCGCCTTGACGGCGGAGGCTGCGACGACGGGAGCCGCCTTGACGGCGTTGGCTGCGACGACGGGAGCCGCCTTGACGGCGCTGGCTGCGACGACGGCCACCAGTGGGGGCGGGGGGCATGGGGGTGGGGGTGTTGGTGTTGTCGTTATCAGTCATCTTCTATAGTATACCCTTCGTTTATTTTTACGCAATGCGGATAAAAGATCTATCGGAGTTTCTTTTCTACCCATGCCTCCAGAATCGCCAGATCCATCGAACGAAATCTCGGAAGATGTTTAATATCATACGTATGTGCTTCATGCCTTTCAAAGGTAACATATTTCCCTTTTGGATCAGATGAATCGTTTACACCATGCTCTAGTCCACGTAGTCTCTGAATCCATTTGAATGATTCATATGCATACACCTGTTTGTCCAACAATCCCACATGACTCATCACAAACACACCAGGAGCCCCGTCGGAGGGGACGGTATTAACCGGTGACACCTCTACTAATTCCTTGAACTGACTCAAGATTTCACGTGGATTTCCAAACTCTTTATATTCACCTATCGTAAGTGGCAAATCAGGATTGGAACTGGTCCGTAGCACATCCACATAAGGGACCTCCGTATACGCTGCCCCCATGAGCTGTCCATCAGGATAGCGAGATACCATGGCTCCAACCGGTAAACCACCCGCGGACCGCCCATAAAGAACCGTTTTATCTGGGCCTAGATGCAGTTTATGTTGGGCCGCCCGAATTACGGACTCAAAATCATTTATCGATACATGCCGATGTTCACGACGAGCCGCCTCGGCCCATGCCGCATCTACATCGCCTCCTCCACGAACAAAGGCAAATACAATCGCCCAGCGTCGTATTAAAAGCGGATACCAGTTTTGATAGGGCCAATCAATCGGCGTAGTATCCCCATATGCACCATACACATAGAGGATCTGTGCTTTCGGTGTGACACCTTTCTGTTTGATTACCACGTAAGGAACCATGATACCATCCATAGAGGGCACGTGAAATCGCTTAACATCTAGTAAAGGGAAGGCAAGTGGATGTTTTATCTTTATATCTACTGGAATTGGATTCCTAACGATTTTATTATTAATAATATGAATGATATGAGGAATGTCAAACGGGCACTTGATATGGAACGATTGAATAAGTGAATTTTCCCATTTGGCCCAGATATTAGGATCAATCAGTCCAGCTTTTATCTTAAATAGAATTGCTGGTCTTCGTCGCTCTGCACAATGCCATATGGTCTGTGATCCTTCATGAATGGTTAACACCTGCCCCGTTTCCAGGTTGATCCATTGAATCTCTTCTGCAGGTAAGGTCCACTGTTCAATCGGTTTTCCATGAGGAATCCATGGCTCATCTACCTTGTTCCTTGTATACACACAATTCGCGCTAAACATACTTTCACCAAGTGGCATTTGAAAGATTGAGTTTTTATACAGCGGGATTACGTGTAGATCTTTAATACGATAGAGATGGTTTGATACAGGATCTTGCGATTGGAGATAGAGGGTTTTATTGGCTGTTTTGTATAAAAGAAGATCGCGCTCCTTATCGGGTTCACGATAAATCACTCGTTCCTCTTTACCCGTTTGTGCATCGCATACACAAAGTTCTACCGTTCGGAAATACTCTACCACTTTGATAAAATAACACAGATCATCTATAATGGCAAGCTGTGAAGAAACTGCCGATTTTGACCATATACGTTTTCCCGTTGAATCCTCGCAAATCAGTTGATTCTTGTATTTTTTGTCCTCATTTGAGGTAACATACCATACAATGTTTCCCTGTACATCTACATCATAGGCGGGCTTCTCTGCACTTCGCGGAAGCCAGGACCACTTCCACATGAACCTCGAACTCGGTATTAAGAAAATATCAATAGTCCCTCCTCCAATTTTAAAGGGTTCCAACGATAAATACTGATGTGCCGCCTTGATTTCTTTTTCCATCTGCACATTTAGACGATGAACATGAGGTTGTGCCAATAATGCGTTATAATGTGCTTTCTCTGTATGAAGAAGTGCTTCCCAACGTTTACCCCTCATAGATTCCATCCAGGCATAGGGATCTTTCCATTTTACATATCCGAGATCCCTGACCTCTTTTGCGGTCATACTACTATATAAGTCTATAATATATCGGCCTAAACAATGGTACATATTATTACAATAAATGGCACCTCTTACCGTTCATATTATTTGCAATAAAGCGAATACCTATGGCCTACAAGAGGATATCACCGTGTTAGAGCGTCTCTTAAAATCCATTCGGGATGTAAGTATTCAAAAACCAAAAGTGGTAGACATGCGAGAACCACTCAGCCACTGTGATATTCAGTTCCATTTGGAAGTTCCTGTATTTGGTGCTGTAATCGGGGCATTTACGAATATTCTATTGGTAAATCCGGAACAATGGGCCCCTGCCTACGATGCGTACGTTCATGCATTTGATGTACTTTTGTTTCGTGACCCCGTTTCGGCCGAGCATTTTCGTGCCGATTTTACGGAAAAAGGATTAGGAGCATTCTGTGACCGAATTCATGTTGTTCCCTGGTGTGATTCGTGGCAACTTACTTCGAGTAGGATTGCTTCAAATGAAAAGACGTTTGGCTGTTTTATTGGCGGTTCTACGAACAAGTATGAGTATACAAAAAAAGTACTTGCTCACTGGCTACCTTCGGATCCACCTTTGACGGTCTATACGAGTCGTGCCGACGTTGCAGAGGGATTACAAACGTTGACAAATGCGCAGTACATTACCATCGTACATCAGGAGTTAACCGATGCGAAACAAAAAGAGCGCATGGCTTCCCATGCCGGCCTACTCATTTGCAGTCAAGGAGAAGCCTTTGGCTACGCGGCAGCTCATGCCGAGACGTTGGGCTCATTTGCCATTATGAACCAGCTTCCCGTGTTTGAATCTAACTATAAAGGAACAGTTGGTTCTGCATGGCTAAGTAATCGTTATGAGAATGATACGAAACCATATGTTATGGCATCTCCCACGGACAACCTTCGTCAGGAATTAGATCGCGCATTCGAGACGTTTCGCACGGTAGACATGGATTCTATTCGCGCGATGAGACACCATGATGCATTTGGACGATTTCCTGCATTATGCGATAAGACCAAGCTATTCTTTGAAGCGATTCATCGTCTTGTTCTAGAGCGCAAACCGAAGAAGGGGATTTATTACTGCCCCCCCATTCTTCAGATCGAGGATTGTCCGCCGATTTCAATCATTACGCCAACCTACAATCGCAAGAACTTGATTGAGATTGCCTTTCATAATATGTTGGCCACCGATTATCCACAAGATAAGATTGAATGGGTAGTGATTGAAGACAATGAAAAAACACCGCATATGGCAAGTGAAAAAATCATTGACTTTCAAATTCAGGTTCCTGGTATCCGCATCAAATATATTCCGATTGAAGGGCGGATGACAATTGGTGAAAAACGAAATCATGCGATTGAACACAGTACACATGATATCCTTTTGTTTATGGATGACGACGACCATTACCCGTCTACTTCCTTTCGCCGACGTGTGGCGTGGCTTCTAAAAGGGATGAAATATGGCGTTAAAGGTGCAAGCATTGCTTGTTGTACCACCCTTGCTCTGTATGATTTGAAACGAGGGACAAGTGCGGTCAATGTACCCCCGTTTGATCTGCCACTGTCACAGCGTATTTCTGAAGCCACCCTCACCTTTCGTCGCGAAGCATGGCTAACGCGTAAATTTCCACATGTATCGGTGGCAGAAGGAGAAAATTGGATTCAAGGTCGTGAAGATCAAGTAATTGAAATTCCGCCGCAACAAATCATTGTGGCCTTTACGCATGGTGCAAATCAGTCCAGTCGCAGCGTTCCTCCCAATGAAAAACCGTCTTGCTTTTGGGGATTTCCGAAAGAATACCTGATGTTTATTCATGGGCTTGTTGGCGTGCAAGTCGAGTAAGTCTGAGCGTACGTCTTCTCTTCCCACCGATGGTGGGAGGCAGTGGTGGTTCTTTTACTGCGGGCTTTACCTCTGGCTTTGACTCAATGGTAGGAGGTAATGGAGCCTCTTCTTCCTTTGGTTCTTCTGCTTTTGGTTCTTCTTCCTTTGGTTCTTCCTTTGGTTCAATCGTAGGAGGTAGTGGAGCCTCTTCTGCCTTTTCCTCTGCCTTTTCCTCTGTCTTCTCTTCTGCCTTTTCCTCTGCCTTTTCCTCTGTCTTCTCTTCTGCCTTTTCCTCTGTCTTCTCCTCTGTCTTCTCTTCTGTCTTCTCCTCTGTCTTTTCCGTTTTCTCTTCTGCCTTTTCCTCTGTCTTCTCCTCTGTCTTTTCAGGCGGCTTCTCTGTATCCGCCTTCACTTCATGGCCAAGGCCTTTCTCCACAATCTTTGTGATAAAGGGTTTGCAATCCTCTTTACCACACCGATACTCTCTAAATTCCTTGGTAACTGGAATTCGTAGCATCTGTAAAATAATATGAATAACGTTTGTTTGATCCACCGTTTCAACAAGCTCTTTGAATTCGCAGGAACAGATAAATTCAGGATCATCCATTAATGCCTGAAGGTTATTAAAATCTTCAAAACTTGGTGTTAAATAAGAAGGGCGTGCGTGTAGCCCCTGGTCTGTTAGCACTCCATCTATCTTCTCTTTCTTTTCACGAATCACATCAAAAATTCGGACGAGTGGTTCACGTACATGAAACGGTGCTGTAAGTTGGAATACAGTCAGAAGAACACCAATCATAAATGATTTAGCAGTATCTAAGGCTCCATAGGTAAAGGACTCTTGTAACGTGGGCGAAAGCATACGAAATAAGGTTAAGTAGATTTTTATGAGCTGTCCTGTCATCAATGGCGTGGTCCCATAGTATCCCATAAACGATGCAATTGCTTTTTTCCAATCACCTCGTAAAAGCTCAAGCAAGGACATAGCAACGGATAAGTACTTGCGACTTTGCTCGGATCCTGATACAGATGCTGCAATGCGCGTTGCATCAAGTGCGGTATATATCAAAAAAACCAGTGTGCGACGTGATAATTTTATCATTTCAAGGGTTTTCTTAACAACAGGATTTGGACCAGCAATGAATACTTGCAATGCCTCGGGAATCAATTGAATATCCTCTTTCGTATCGTCATCCCGTTCAAATCTCAGAACTCCGTCGGATGATGCATGCTGTGTAACGATTGAATTGATTGATTCCACTTGTTTAATAACTTTGGTATAAAGGTCATCTATGCCTTGTTTTTCCTCTGTCTTTTCTGGCTCCTCTTCCTTTTCTGGTTCCGCTGTCTTTTCTGGCTCCTCTGCTCCACCACTGTGAATTGTCTTACCAAAAAAAGACAGAATAGTAGGCATATAGGGCTGAAATAACTGTGTAAAGTGTACCTGTTCTTGTTCTGTAAACATAGGCTGTCCCTTATCGTTCATGACATGCGCTGCCCAGTTATGACCCACGGTGGTAATCATTGCATGAAGCATACAAGATAGCGCATTGACAGAGGTATAAATGGTTGTCGGATTCTTTATTATTCCATCGATTTCTCTTCGAATACTGTCAAATGTATATCGTTGTACTCGAGAGAGGTTCATCCTACCTGGATTGTATTTAATTATATTAGGCCGCTGAACATGGAAAATGGTTCAGCGGCCGCGGCCCGTGAACATTCTTAAATAAGATTTCAGGCACATTTTACCTTTGGTTATATTCGGCTAATGCCCATTTTGAATGTTCACGGGTCTAAGATCCACACATCGTACATTCCTGATCTTGCTTATCGCTTTGTTTTCGCAAGATCCGTTGTTGTTCCGATTTGGCGGCTGCCTTCTGAAGTTCAGGATCAATCGTAAACTTTTGCGCCATCACGGGGGCTCTCGTGCGCAAATAATAGATGCCCGTTTTCAACCCCTTCTTCCATGCGTAGAAATGCATCGAAGTTAACTTGGCATAGTTCGGGTCGGCTACAAAGAGATTCAGACTCTGTGATTGACAAATGAATGCTCCTCTTGCAGCAGCCATATCAATCAGCGTCTTTTGTTTAATTTCCCAGGAGGTCTTGTACAAGGCTTGAATATGATCGGGAATCTGATCGATGCCCTGAACGGATCCGTTTTGCGCAATAATTTGTTGTTTCATCATTTCGTTCCAAATTTCCAGTTTCTGTAAGTCTCTCATGAGGTATTTGTTGACAACAATGAATTCGCCTGATAACGTGCGTCGTGTATAGATGTTACTGGTGACTGGCTCAATGCATTCATTATAGCCGAGAATCTGTGAAGTGGATGCAGTAGGCATCGGGGCGAGTAATAAGGAATTTCGCACACCATATCTCACTACGTTCTCCTTTAGCGCATCCCAATCTAACGTGTTGTCCTTTTGTGTAAGTGGTACAATGGATTTCCCACCCATCCGTGATCCTTCGGTTACCCACATATCGTATTGAAAGATCCCCTTCGACATCGGACTGCCTTCATAGGTTTGATACGGGCCCTCTTTCATCGCAATTTCGAAAGAAGATTCCACTGCAGCATAGTAAATATGTTCAAAAATACGCTGATTTAACTCCGCCGCCTTCTCCGATTCCCATGGCATACGTAGCATAGCGAACACATCGGCCAGGCCCTGAACACCAAGACCAACGGGGCGATGACGCATGTTTGAGGTATGTGTTTCCGCAGTCGGGTAGAAATTAATATCAATTACACGGTTCAAATTCCGAATGGCTACCTTGACCACTTCTCTCAATTTATCAAAATCGAATACGCGCTTTTTGGCATCGACGTACGAAGGGAGGGCGAGCGAAGCGAGATTGCAGACGGCACTCTCCTTATCCGAAGAGAATTCAATGATCTCTGAACAGAGGTTGGACGATTTAATCGTGCCCAAATTCTTCTGATTCGATTTTTGGTTGCAGGCATCCTTGTACAGCAAATAGGGCGTACCCGTTTCAATCTGTGAATCCAGTACTTTGAACCAGAGCTTCTGGGCATCTACTGTCTTTCTACCACGTCCTTCTCGTTCATACCGCTCATACAGCTTCTTGAATTCATCGCCCACTACATCGGCGAGACCAGGGGCTTCTGAGGGGCAGAACAAGGTCCACTGTCCATTTTGTTCGACGCGCTCCATGAACAAGTCAGGAATCCAGAGGGCATAGAACAAATCGCGACAGCGCTCTTCTTCCGAACCCGTGTTCAACTTCAACTTTAGAAAGTCCTCCACGTCGGCGTGCCAGGGTTCTAAATAGATGGCGAAAGAGCCGTTGCGTTTACCACCTCCATTGTGTGCAATTCCTAAATGCGCAACAGTATAATCGTGTGGACCATCTATTTCAAAGTCATGTACTGGACCTGAGTAAGTAGTTGGCGTAATAGACACAATTTTTTTATGAATACTGTCTGGAAATACAGTAAAATCTCCCACGGACAACTCTTTAACCTCATGAAAGTCTTCCTTTATTAAGCCAGATTGTATGCGATTTTGTACAATTGTAAATAAATCTCCATTTGATTTTACAGATAAAATGGGATGCTCTTCCGTTACTGTAACTGAATGATCATGGCCTTCTAGTTGAATAATATACATTGTGCCAGAATATTGATGAATCACTTGTTTAAGAACGGTATGATAGGTGTTTTCGCTTGTTAGTACTCTTTCACCAGGAAGAATCTGAGAAATTGGCTGTAGCCCATTTTCCGTATAAACCAATGTATCTGGCGTAAAACATTGGTCAACGTACCGTGCAGTATCATTAAAATTGCGCAACATCGGCACAATCCCGTTACTGGTTCCATTTGTGCCCCGAATTAGTGACCCTTTGGCGCGAATATCGTGAATATGGAGACCGATCCCGCCAGCATGCTTGCTAATAATGGCACAATCCTTCAAAGTGTCATAAATTCCAGCAATGCTATCGGGGCCCTTCATGGCCAATAGAAAACATGAGCTGAGTTGTTGTCTCGGCGTACCCGCGTTGAAGTTCGTCGGCGTAGCATGAATGAAGTATTTCTGACTCAGAAGGTCATAGGTTTCAAAGGCCTGATTCAAATCAGTGGACCCCCATAAAGCAAGGGAGACTCGCATCATTAAATGCTGCGGTCGTTCAACTACGCGACCGTTTGTATCACGAAGAAGATAATGCTGTTTTTCTAGCGTTTTGAAGCCAAAGTAATCAAAGAGGTAGTCGCGTTGGTAATCGATTTTCGGATTAATTTCATCTGCGTACTTGTCACATAGGTCGATTAGTTGCTGGGAAACAATGCTGAGTTTCTCCCCGGTTTTGGTGATTTGGTGCGATAATTCCTCCACTACATCTGTAAATTTGTCCGATGTATTCCGATGATGATTCGAAATGGCAATACGTGAGGCCAATGTGCCATAATCAGGGTGGGTCGTCATCAGGGAAATAGACAGCTGCGCAGCGAGCTCATCCAATTCGGATGTTTTCACTCCGTCGTACATGCGAAGCAGCGTGCGTTGGGCGATTAACGTGGAGTCTACTTCCAATGTATCGGCTGCAGCTTGAATGCGATGAAGGACCTTATCAAAGGATACATCTTCTACGACACCGTTCCGCTTCTGAACCTTCATACTACTCTTATCTTTCTTTCCGGAATGGACTGTAACCCGCAGTTACTTGGTTGAATAGGTATACATTTTTAACACGAACACAAGTAGGTAGAGATGCAGCACATCATTATTCTATGTGTATTTATTGTTGTACTTCTTCTTTTGCTCCGTGATGCCCCTTTTTATTTTCAGAGCAAATCACTGCCTGGATATGATAAGCACGAAGTAAGTGAAGCCTTTGAGAGTTCTAAAAAAGAGGACAAGCTGGAAAAAACGGAAAAAACAGAAGATCCACTATTTGCCTTCCAACCAGGATCAGGAGAGCCAGTCGACCTCCACAATGGCCAACCCTATCATTTGCTAAGCGACGAGATGGGTATGCCCAGAGAAAAAGAGGCCCTGTCCTGTGTTACTAGCCGTTCGTGTTATGCCAGTGATTTTCAGCGTATTCTAGAAAAAAATGGTTCCTTCCGCCAACTCACCAATAATTACAAGCGCGGTTATCCTGATAGTTGCTCTGGATTGCAACAGGAACTGACGATGAACTTTTATAAGACAAGGCCTTTTTAAGAAAAAGGCCGCAAAAATAAGAATGGCCTATTCTACGCATCAATCACCATCCCATCCTCGTCATACTTTTTAATAAGAACTGCTGGGCTAGATGAGCATGTACCCACCATCTTGTCAAGAACGGCCGTGTGGGGGCCGACCCCCACCATTCCATCCTCGTCGCATTTTTTGAAGACAATCATGCATTGTTCCGTTTTCGCTTTTTTGGCAGGTCTACTGGATTCAGGCACTGTAAATTCGCCCCGTTTGGCCTTCTCCACATCCTCCCAAAAGGTCTGAATGATCGGCTGAAGAGCGGTCCACCACTCCTCTGAGCGCCGCACCTGTTGCTCACTCCATTGATGCAATGTCCATGGAATGATCTCCACGATTTCTTCATTCATCGTAATTGGCACGAACCATTCTGAATCGCAGTTTACTGGGCTATACACATAGTAAAAGTCTTGTCCATACGTTGCATCGGCCCTTTGAACAAGTGCGATGTATCCATTGTAAAGTCCTGGACCTTCTCTTAAGGCCAGTCCTTGATGATAGGGCGAAGTAAAGACCGCCTCCACATAGTCACAAATGGAGAGCCCCGTTACATGTAATTGCATTTGCATCTGTGCGTAATAATCCTTTGGAATGGACCCATCAATTTCACGTGTAACAGGGCATTTGATTTCAATCAGTCGGCCTGTACGTTCGTTCTTAGGACAATGATAAATGAGTCCATCAGGTGAAGCCATGCAACGCGGATCCACTTTATGACTTAGCCGTCCAAGTTCCTTGATAATCGTACCATATTTGTACTCGTAGATTTGTTTTACGACAGGTTCAAAACGAATCCCCCAATCAAAGGCGCTCATGCGTTCGGATACAACCGCTAGCGATTGATTCCGCGATGGATACGGAACCGTTTTAGAAAGAACGAGTTTGGCGCGTTCTCGGACAGAGCCGAAGAGATGGCCTAATTCACTGGCCGAGATAATCGAGGCCATCTGCTGATACCATTCGGGTGTACGCTGTTCTATTTGCTTTTCTAAGAGGAGGGCATCTAGCGTTTCTTTTAACGGAATATCTGTTTTATGTTGCGCTTGTTGTGAAATGCATTTTGTCCATTGTTCTTGGTACATTTCAAGGATACGATCCAGATAGGATAATTCTAGTTCAGAGCTAATATCGAAGGTATCGATAATCAGTTGTGCAGAAGTCATCCATTGCTCCAATTGCGCATAATCTTGTGGAAGAGACAACCATGCATCAAATAAATGAATGATTGTCTTTAGTTTTTCATGAAACATGTTATCTATTTACAGGGTTTATATTTGCTCAATTTTATTACGTTATTGCGCTATTACGTTATTGCGCTATTACGCTATTGCGCTATAACCACATTTGTAGAAACCGATGGTACTTCCTCCTTCTTTCGTTTACGTGTCTCAATCGTCTTTGGCTTCTTTGCACTGAATCCCCATTTTAAAGCGCCCAGAGGGCTTATCCCTTCAGGATTTGTTCCGTCGGTAGCCCCATCCGTGGCCCCAGTAGGGATTTCTGCCCTCTTCATCTCTAATCCTTTTATCGCAGTAATTCGCTGCGTTTCTTGATCATAATTTACAACTTTCAATGTATTTAGTAATTTCTTATCCAATGCTTTTTGAAGGAAGAGAAAGAGACCATCCTTCTCTTCCTTGGTCATGTCAAACTGTGGCGAAATATCTTCTACAAAAATACGAAGGCGATTCAAACGGAGACCGCGTTCAATGCGATGCCATGGGCGCGTATAGGCTTCTCTTGCACTATCCTCTAAAAGATTAGCAAAGGTGGTTTCACCAGATGGCTTTGTATCGCTTACCGTATCTGCATCGCAAGTAGGCTTCTTTTGTGTTTTATGGCGGTGATCACCTCCAACTGGGTGTTCCATGTCTACCTTTATATCGTGAGTAGGGTTTAGATGTCCACTAGGAGATGGTTTGAATGGTATGAAACAATTCCTGGCATGGATACGGTCCCAAACATTTCTCGTTAGAAATCGGTAGCCATGAGGACTCTTTTGACCCAAACGTATAAAAGGTTCTCCAACAAAAGGTTTCCTTGTCCTCTATCGGCAATTCATTCCATGTATAAAAATCGGTCATATTGGTTTTATGCATATCCACACAACAGTACACAATATCCCCTTTTAGAATCGGCTTGCGTACTAAATAAATACCATTGGGTTCAAGATGGTCGGCTTCAATAGTACGTATACTACATGATTCTGTCCATAATGCAGTCCCACCCACGGTTAAAATATGATATTGATGAATGGGCATTTGTTGTTGGATTTTCTTGTGAATAAACGGGATAATAAACATCTTACAATCATATTAAGTAGGAACTTTAAATGGCTCAGCCAGTTTTTCCTGATAGAGGCACTACCTCCATGATGAATGCCTTTCCTCATCCACAATTTATTACACGGACCAGGCGTGAAGTTGATCCCATCGATGCCATCAATGCACGCCAATTTGAACACTGGCAAACAAATGGAAAATCTGGTGTATATAACCGCCCGGATGTAAATAAACAAGCACCCTTCTATGATATGGCTCCTAATACAACTCGTATGAGCGATCGCAATTATAGAACTCAACCCCGTTATGACGTTGATGGTAAAAAAGGGGTGGAGAATTCGTACTTTGATAAATATGATACTACATCGGATGCTAGAAACATGGCGCGTGAACTAAAAGCTAGCGTGTACGAAGACAAAAATACGGGGTTTGTTCAAGAATCCGAACGGCTGCTACAGCGGAATTTTGATAGCCGATGGCTGGATCCGACGGTCATGAAACAACAGGCGGCGGCTGCGGAGGAATTGCGTCCAAAGATGGATGATATTCGGCAGTTTTATGTAAATAGGGGGACCTCAGCCCCTAAAGGGGCTGCCTCCCCCTGACCCCCTGTCAGTTAATATCCGTTTGCATACTTTAGTTAACTATATATTAAGGCAAGTTATATCCAGACAAGGCAATTTATATCTAGACAGGGCAAGTTATATCCAGACAAGGCAAGTTATATCTAGACAGGACAAGTTATATCCAGACAGGGGTCAAGGGGAGGCCGCCCTTCGGGCGGATGTCCCCTTAATTGAAGTCCAACTCCACAGGTGTCGTATACACCTGCAGCGTATTTAACGAAGACGGCAATTGTTTCGTGCGTCGGCGCGTAGTACGCAGGTCTGTCTTTTTCGTTGCATCTGCCGTTTGTTCTACCTTCTGATCCGCACTCTTCTGATCCAGCGTCTTGTTCCGCTTCTGTTGCTCCATCGTCTCCTTCAAATATGCATTGTATCCCGTTCGGATTTCTTCCTCATGGGCTTCAATGTATTCCAAAATATTTGACTCCAGTGCCCACCGAAAGAAATTCAGTTTACCAATCGTGGTCATAAATTGCTCATGTCCAGGAATGGTAAACATAATCCGTTCTCGGCGACAATTGGGGTCAAAATACTGTTTCGAATATGCTTTCAGCTGACCCTTGTAACTCAAGTAAACGAGAAATTCTTGGCCATTTAGCGGATAACGAACAAAGCTTTTTCGGCTGTATTTGGTGACAAACCAATCAATAATTCGCAGACTAAGCGGCGCTTCCCCACTCAAATACTGTAGTACTTTATCAATTTCCGGATGACTTGCATAAAATCGCTGAAGGGATGCGATGACAAGTTCGGGTTTGCATTCAATCTTACGTTTACGTGTTTGAGGATCGGATGTATAGGTATCCATTTCTGAATCATATATACGTATACGTTCTTAGGTTCTCTTTTATTACAGTATGTAGTACTCGTACATAACTTGTTATAACTCGTATACTATACAGCATTTTAAATGAATCATATGGATAGAATGGCGGCGCCAGGTGGATATAATCCCGCGGTTTCTTTACTACCTGCTGCAAGTGGTACTATCCATGCCATGAGTGGTGGTAGTTATAATCCACAAGAGTCAATGCTTCCTTCTGTAACGGGAGCCATTGCTGGTTATCGTGGGGGCGGTGGAAAGGATGGTCCAAATGCAGCTGTTACATCTGGTAGTACACCATTGCATCCATCTTCCAGTTCAAAAACTACAGACGAAATGTTAGCTCAACTCCAACGTAACAAGAAATCTCATGCAATAGGTTTAAAAGCTACTACAATTCCATTGGAATCGATCATTGCTACCGCTGCAGTAGCGGCATTAACAAGTACAACAGAAGAAAAAGAGGAACAAAAAGCACCAGAAAAACCTGGTCAGCTAAAAACGATTATCCTTTTTCAACAATCACTTATGTTGCGTGATCCACGCCAATTTATAGATAAGGAAGACACATTTGTCGCATCAGATGATGAACAAAAGGCGCTAGATCTTTTTGGAGTAGGTCAAATTAAAAATGTAAAATACAGATTGGAGATTCTACAAGGCATTTACGATGGAGAATGCAATGATAATACTACACTTGGTCTAAAAGGGACATGTAAGCCTCTTCGTCGCATTATTCGTGAATTGATGGAGAAATACTTGAACGAATTACATGTACCATCCAATGCAAATGCAAAACAAAAGAAAGTGGCAAAGGCTACGACGAATGCTGATGAGAATGCTGTAAGGAAGGCTGCCGCGGAGGAGGAAGCAAAACTTGCTGCGCAGAAACAAGCAGAAGAGGATGGAGCAAAGATTGCAGAGATTGCGGCGACGGCTGTAATAGATGTACTGTCAGATATGAATATAACTGTATCAGCTCCAGTGTCAGAAACTGCGCCAGAAGCTGAGCCAGAAGCTGCGCCAGAAGCTGAGCCAGAAGCTGAGCCAGAAGCTGCGCCAGAAGCTGCATCAGAAGCTGCGCCAGAAGCTGCATCAGAAGCTGCGCCAGAAGCTGCATCAGAAGCTGCGCCAGAAGCTGAGCAAGTAACAGGAACTGCGCCAGTAACAGGATCTGTATCAGGAGCTACACCAGGACAAGCAGGATCTATATCAGGATCACCAGAAGCTGTCGCAGCTGCGGTAGTGGGAGCAACAACTGCTGCAGTAGGTGCTTTAGAATCACAAGATGCAGTACATGCAGAGGTTGCACGATTAACTAAAGTAGTTGAACAATTACAACAAGATATTGCTAGAAGGGATCGGGAAAATTTAAATAGGAAAGAGACTGAAAGAGTAAACGCAGCAGCAAAAGTAGCTGCAGCAGAAGCAGAAAGAGCAGAAAACGCAAGAGTAGCCGCAGTAGCTGAAGCAGCAAGAGCAGAAAACGCAAGAGTAGCCGCAGTAGCTGAAGCAGAAAGAGCAAGAGTAGCCGCAGTAGCTGAAGCAGCAAGAGCACAAAATGCTAAAGAAAAAGAAAAAGCTCAAGCAAACGCAGAAGCAGCAGAAGCAGCAAGAGTAGCAGCAGAAGCAGCAAGAGTAGCAGCAGAAGCAGCAGCAGAAGCAGCAAGAGTAGCAGAAGCAGAAGCAGAAGCCGCAGCAGAAGCAGAAGCCGCAGCAGAAGCAGCAAGAGTAGCAGCAGCAAGAGTAGCAGAAGCAGAAGCAGCAAGAGTAGCAGAAGCAGCACGAGTAGCTGAAGAAGCAGAAGCAGCAAGAGTAGCAGCAGCAAGAGCAGATGAAGCTAAAAGAGTAGAAGATGCTAAAGTTACATCATCCAAAAAAATAGATAATGAAACAATTGCAGCTATCGCAGCGATTGCAGTCGAAGCACTGGTGGATCGCGGTGTATTAAATCAATCTCATGCAGAAGACGCTACACGAAAGGCTGAAGAAGCTGCACGAAAGGCTGAAGAAGCTGCACGAAAACAACAGGCAAATGCTGAAGAAGCTGCACGAAAGGCTGAAGAAGCTGCACGAAAACAACAGGCCAATGCGGAAGAAGCTGCACGAAAGGCTGAAGAAGCAGAAAAGATAAAACAACAAGCCGAACAAGCGGCAGAAGAGGCCACAGCAAAAGCACAGCGCAATAAAAATGAAAAAAATATACAAGAAGCTAAAAAAGCAGAAGAGGCTGCACAGGCTGCTGCACAGGCTGCTGCACAGGCTGCACAGGCAGCTGCCGATGCAGAAGCAACCAGATTAGCTGAAGCTGAAAAGGCCCGATTGGCTGAAGAGGCGCGATTGGCGGCGGAAGATGAAGAGGCACGATTGGCGGCGGAAGCAGAAACCGCACGATTGGCTGAAGAGGAACGATTGGCGGCGGTAGCAGAGGCTGCACGATTGGCGGCGGAAGCAGAGGCTGCACGATTGGCTGCGGAAGAGTTAGAAAAGAAAGCACAAAAGGTAAATCTAGCATTAAAAACAGTACAAATACTTGATAAAAATATTACACCTGACAATATATTAAAAATGCAAAACATTAAAAAGATACAAATAGGACTAAGCCGGCAATTAGGAGGTAACGGAAATAACCCTTCTATATCCAATGTTGAAGAAGAAAATACTCCAGAAGAAAATCTTTCATTTGCAAATACATTTATTTTAGATTATATTTTATTTTTAGAACGATTTTTATATCATCCAATCGTGTATAAAATGACAGGAATGTCAATTGATACATTAACTACCTTATTAACAACTACTGCAATTCATAATGTAAGTACAGATACTTATAATACAGCATCAAAAAATAAAATGGTTAATGATTTTAAAGAATGCATGACGATTGATTTATCGGCATTTAATATATCAGATATAAATTATAAAGACTATATGGGCGACATACTATATACATTTTTTAATAGAAGAGAATTGAAAGATATTCAAAATGCATATCAAGATAATTCTGTCGACACGAATATTGCATCGTTAAAAGTATCCTTATATACAATGTACATATTACTAACCTCATTTCAATCCAATATAAAAAATCGTTTCGGTCTTACAGGATATAAGGTGTATAATATACTACTTGGTATTTTAACTACTCACTATTATCCAATTGATACATGTTATGGATATATCTCTATGTTTCAATCAACAAATGAAAAAGGTTACAAAATAAATAAAACATTATTAGACGCGATTGATACTACACTTGCTAAGCAAACAAATCAAACAATTGTTACCTATATTCGTATGCGAAATGATCAAGATAAAGATAAACAATATAATAGAAGGTTTCAAATTCAATCTAATGAAACATCGCTCTTAATCGATTATAACGATGATGATATGATGTATTATTCAAATCCATATGAATATACGCCTGAGTTTGAAAGCAAATATGGTGAAAAAGGAACATCATTAACATATAACCATACCTATGCATTTGGTCCATTTACAAAAATATTTTTACCTGAACAAACAAATCAATCCATTGCAAAACAAATGAATATTATTTTAGCGCAAATCAATGCTGGTAAATCTGTATTTATGATGGGATATGGAGCAAGTGGAGCAGGAAAAACATCCTCTCTGATTTATTATAAAGATACAAAATCAGGTATTGCTCAAAATGGCATCTTAATAGAATTATGCAAGAGTTTATCAACTGCATTTAAAGCGGTTAAACTATGCTGTAAAGAATTTTATTCGGATTATCATATGGCAAGTATGAATCAATCATCTGAAAAACGTTCCCCAGAAGGAGACACATTTATTGAATTTGAGTTTAATAATAATGATTTTGTACTAAAAAGTAACTATGAACATAGAAATAATCATACATATAAAATACAAAATGCATCATTGACGACTACATTCACTGCTAATAAAAATACATTAGGAGAGGTTATCTATCATTTACTTGAAGAGGATCGGTTTATCAAAGCAACCCCTAACAATCCAAACAGTTCACGGAGTCATATGATTGTTTTTGTTCAATTGCAATCATCTGATAAAAATCCATGGCTAGTGATTGGTGATTTTGCAGGAGTTGAAAACGAGTTCATGTGTGATAATACAGATACAATTCGGTCCTTTGCCGACATTCATCAGTATGGAAACAAAACTGCGCCGTTATATTACACAGGAATACAAAAATCAGATGACCCTATTTCTGGTGGAGCAATGGATGAGTTTTGCAAAGATGTGCCATCTGATCCAAATGAAACACTGTTTGATTTTAATGAACCAGTTACGAAAGGTTCGTGGAACGTATCTCCTGAAATAACATCCTATTATTCCGTGCCTGGACGATTAAAACTCGCTATTGAACTTAGTCAATTCTATGCATTTTTTCCAAATAGTAAACCGATTGATACAAAAGACAGAGTCAAAAAATATACAGAGATAAATATAGTTACATTCAAAAAAGAATTGAAATTGTATGCATTTAAAATAGGAAATACGTTTGCGTCGATAAAAACACAACTATTAAGTATAGCAAATAAATATGATGCTCAATTTCAACACAGTGGTCCATTAAGTAAATTGATGATTTCTTCACGAGACATGCCACGAATTGCAGCATTACCACATATTAAAGCAGACTATGAAAAAAATAAAAACAAGTATGCAATTATTCGTACATTAGAAGAAGATATACAAAATGCATTAGATAAAAATAATCTTAAAGAATATTCTGGTCCAATTGATTTTAAACCAGAAGCATTTTATGGAGCACCATCAAGTTTTGGAATTGCATATAAGCCTGTGTTAGATGGTATCGTTAAAAAAATTGAAGCTGATTATAACGCAGTTGTCAAAAAATATGAAAAATTTTTTACTACTAACCCTATGACATTTAATGACTATACACAATTATCTAAAAATATATTTGAAGAATATGGAAGTAAGAAAGAACCCTTTCCTACATTTCTGAGTACCTTAGAAAAACAAATTTATTGCAGTGATAATGCCATGAAACAAATTTGTGAACATCGACGTAGCGAGGGTAAGTTTATTAATACATCCTTAGCCGATGTTCGAAAGGTCATCAACCAATTCTTGCATGAAAAACTTAAAAGTACAATTCGTCCTACTCCGTTGTTTATGGATATATGTTTGGATACCTATTGTCCTCTTCATAAGAATTGTTTTTCAATAGATGAACCTAATAATGGAACATCTGTATTATTTAATGCGATAAAGGAAACTGTTGGAGAGGAATCCTATAATACAATTTTACTTAGTGTATTTTGTGTGTTTAATTTATCACAAACTGCAAATAATCCTCCTCCTATTCCTTACATTGATTCTACACTTCTTTATCGTACCTTTAATAATCCCCTATTTAATTCAAAGGAAATGAGAACAATAATAGAAGCGGAATTAAAATCACTTGTTTCAAAAATTACAAACACGTATAAAAATAAAATGAAATCATTCCCGCTAACTATACTTAAAAATATAGATAAAGTTATTACATTTTTTACTAAAAAAGAACAATTAAGATTAGAACATAGTACTGATATTAAATCATTTTTAGATGCAATTGTAAATAGTAATGCTGCATCAGCCATTGGTACCATTGAATTTGTAGATCGGTTAACAAAATTTAATACAGTTAATACCGTTTGTAAGAAAGATAATAAATTAGATGATGAAAGAATAATACAATATGCAAAAGAAAAGAGCATGTCCTATTTATACAATAGTGCAGAGGATAGGGCTGTAGCTGAATCTGCTAAACAGGCTGCTGAAAAGGCTGCTGAAAAGGCTGCTGAAAAGGCTGCTGAACAGGCTGCTAAACAGGCTGCTGAAAAGGCTGCTGAAAAGGCTGCTGAACAGGCTGCTAAAGAGACTGCTGCTAAGGAGGCTGCTAAAGAGACTGCTGCGAAGGAGGCTTCTGCTAAAAAGGCTGCTGAAGAAGCTGCTGCGAAGGAAGCTGAAGAAGCCGCTAAAAAGGCTGCTGAAGAAACCGCTAAAAAGGCTGCTGAAGAAGCTGCCGCTAAAAAGGCTGCTGAAGAAACCGCTGCAGTTGCGAAGAAAGCCGAAGAAAACCGCATTTCAGATGAGCGTATGAAGGCAATTGAAACAAAAGAAAAAGCACGTAAAAATGCAGCAGCAGCTGAGCAACAACGTATACAGAATAAACTGAATAAAAACCAGACAAATCAAGCAGCACGATCATTAAAGGCATTACAAAGAATAGAAACAGATAAAAAGCAGAGAGAGGCAGAAGCAATTGCACGCGCTGAAAGAAAGAGTAAAGATATTTATAGTGCCCAAACAGCAGAAACAAAAGCGATAGAAAATAAGATCCTTGGAAGAATAAAAATAATAAATCCACAAATATTATCTATAAAAAATATTGGTAAACTTACTCCAGCAGAATTGTCTAAATTACCTAAAGGCAATCAATCATTTTTAAAACAAAAAGTAGAACAACGTCGTGGTGGGTCTGTTAGTAATATACTTCCATCTAAAAAGCCAGTTGAGAAATCACGTCGCATGTCAATTGGTGGAAAATATAACCGAACACATAAAAAAAGAAAAAGTAATCGTAAATATAAAACGATGAAACATAAATAAATCCATTCGGTTTCTTAGAAAAACCAATGGAGTTAACATGTATTTTTGTTTTTTAAATTTTTAGCACCCATGCAGTAGTGATTTTTGTGGACTTTTTAGATCTTCGTTAATAAAAAATGCTTTGCGAATGTTTTACTAAAACCGCAACGTACTCCCCTTTTTCACTAATAGATCCATCATAAACAGTACAAAAATCCCACTTGAAATAAACATCAGTAGTTCCGAATGAATCTGCTCAGGCGACGACGCCGCATTCAAATCATCCAACCGTGCAAAGATCTTGTCTATTTTCTTCATGATCTCTGCATTCGTTATTCCACCATGTTTCGCATCTGGGTAGTACTTATGTTGTGATGGCGATTCAATAAAAGAAGTTTGTGCGCCACTTGGCGTAAGTGGTTTCCAATACATATTTGCCGACGGGGGCGGCAACTTTGCGCCGGTTCCCGCTCCCATTTTTGATGCGGATCCAGCCTTTGCTACCCCTGCATGCTCAAAAGCAGTCAAAAAGTCAGGCTGTAAACGGTAATTATCCTGATCCGGAACATAATCTGCGAAGGCATCGCCATCCGGATCCGCCCCAAAGAACTTTTTTTTTGTAGAAAAATGTTCCGTAACAACCGGTACCGTCATGACTTGTGCACGTTGCTCATTTACAACATAGTCGTGCAAGGGGTCTTTGTCGTATTCAGGATAACTGGCTGGAAATGGATTTTTATCTGAATCCTTTTTTCCCGTATGACGATGTGTAAACGATTCAAACGGCTCTTCCGTGACAGGTGCATGTTCCTTCAAGCCAATCGTGTGATTCATAGCAGGAATATCGTCCTTGTGCTCTTGAATATTCAAATACGTGGCAGCCGGTCCCTTGCACCGTCTGGCTTTTTTCCGTTCCTCCTTCCGTGCTGCCTTTGTAGCTGTATCCATGGCACATCCCGGAGAGGGAGCCCCGCCTATCTCCTGATAGGCATCCTCCAAAGCACAGTAGTTCATGCGCCTCTACTACCAAGATGAAACAAATCAATCGTGTAAACAGAATGGCACAGGCTATACAAGCTTCGCAGTCGCAATTTCAATCAGCAATGAAACCAATCGCTCCACAAGTTGATAAAATCACCCAGCTCTTTCATACCACACTGTCTCAACTCGATTCACCCAGCCGTCTTCTCTACGGCTTTATCCTTGTTTTAGCCATCGTCTATTCCTCGGTTATCCCCAGCGAATACCGAACCTTTGCCGATTCCCTCCTCGGAAAACTGTTCGGTATTACAGCCGTCTTCTTCGCTACCCATTCACTTGGCTGGGTCTATGGCCTGTTGACCGCCTTAGCCTTTCTGTTATTGCTCCATGGTGCACCCCGTAAGAGCGGGATTGAAGGATTTGATGGTGGCGGTTCTGTCTCCGAGAAGAAAACCGTGGGAAAACGCTGGTTCGTGGAACGAGTCTTAAATGAACGGCCTGTCGCCATTTCTATGGACCAAGTTAAAACCCAGGCCATTACAGATTAGAGAGATGAAATTCCTCTTTTTAGAGTCTTCACCCCTTGAAAGCGTAGTTGCTGTCCTTATTATTGTATTCCTTGTCGCGTATAGCACAGTATTTGAAGCAGATTACAGTAAGAAATTAGCGTATTTATACATTCATCCGTGGTGGCGATTTCTCGTTGTGTTTCTGTTGATTGCTGCGGCTCTATGGTCTCCGATGATTGGCGTCATGCTATCGCTCCTTCTCTTCTTTTATTTGAGCGACATGAATACATTGGTTACGCCGCTGCCTAATTTGTAAGTCCTTTGGACGACTTGTAAGACCCAAAGGGGCTATTATTGTAAGTCCTTTGGACGACTTGTAAGACCCAAAGGGTCAACTTGTAAGGGTCCTTTGGTCGTCTATTATTATACCTTACCAGGTATCAGGATGAGCCTTCCGGTTGCTCTAACGGCAGCGAGTGCCTCAGCGGTACTATCACCTGTTGATGCCGTTCTACAAATTTTCAATAGCAATCCTTATTTCATCGGAATCATGATGTTGATTCTTAACTTGGGTGGGCGCTTTATCAATCTGGAAGTGACCAAAAATCAAGAACTGTTTTTACAGCGTCCCTGGGTACGACGTATACTTATCTTTGTTGTTCTCTTTGTTGCCACTCGCAGCCTTCATGTCGCCTTTTGGACTACCGTTGTGGTAGTATTGCTGCTGGGTTATCTCTTCAATGAAAACTCGGCCATGTGTTTGTTTCAAGGCGGGGCAAAGGGAGCGACGTGTGCGAACACACCATCTGGGAATGCAGGACATGTGGAAGAAGGAATGACATCTGAGGAAAAAGAGATTCTACAGCGACTCATGGCAAAATCACAGCGATTTAATAAGCCGAAAAAGGATGACATGCCGACCGAATCGGATGATGATGTGCTTCACACGGAGATTTACGCTGCGAATTTGTCGCTTTTACGTAGCCCTTTTTAGGAAAAACGCCACAAAAATAGATAGTTAATTATATTGTATAATTCATAATATATACATACTACGAATTATATTCTACTATTTTTTCTAATTACAAACAACTTTTTGCGCACTTTTTCTTAAAAAGTGCATTTTTGCGCACTTTGTGGGGGTCGGCCCCCGCCCGAAGGGAGGCCGAGAGATTGCCCTTCGGGCAATCGAGAGGTGCTTTTAAAAAGTGCATTTTTTCTTAAAAAGTGCAGCTCTTTATAAATTCAATATCATCGTATTCTCCACTGGAGCACTCGCCTTTCGCCGACCACGACGTCCCGATGCAGTGTGCCCCGTCTCCCCACTCACATCCGATAAGGAGGCCGAGTGAATGCTTGCAATTTCAAAGGCAGCCTGTTGTGCGGGGTGTTGATCGTAGGATCCACGGTGTTCAGGCATCATGATCGGATTCGCTTCCATGTCACTGGCACGAACTTCCTGAAACGTCTTCAAGATATCCTCCACGCCACGCGGGCCTGCCATTTCACGGCGATGTACTGCAGCCGGTTGTTGGGCGGCTACATGTTGCGGCGTTTGCATTTGTTGCGGCATCTGCTGTTGAGGTGCCTGAAAGAATGCACCAGTTGGTTGTTGTTGTCCCATCGGATTACTGGGAGGCTGACCCATTGCTGCCCCCATAAAATTACCAAAGCCAGGTCCCGCTTGTTGCGCGGCCGCCGCCGCAAACTGCTTCGCGAGCTGCGGATTGTTCTTAAAAATGTCGCTCGGATCTACATTGTTCATCTTTGAACGGAAGAAGGAGTTGCTCATGTGAAACATAAATCCACTTCCAACAAGAGACATCATCAGTTTCGCTTCAGGCGGCATATTGCCACGACCCTTGTACTTGTCATACAACTCTTCAAAGACTTCATCAAAATCCTCAATGTTCTCGTGCACGGATTCAGACCAGCCATCGAGTTCCCAGTCAAACGGATTAAACTTACTGTTCAAGAACTCAGCGCCCGTGGCCACCCCCATCAAGCACTGACGCTGAAACCGAAGGGATGCCTCCAAATTCTTGGCATCTACCAGGCGATCGTATTCCAACTGGATTTCCTCCAACGTATTGTCCATGGTGTACCGCTTCGTTAGCGTGTATCCCTTTGTTTCCAGACGATTCAGTTTGTTGATCAAATCAATCTTCTTCTTGCGCTCCTCCTCAGGGCTGAGACGGGTCGCCGCCGCCAAATTAATGGATGGACCAGAGGCCGTTTGCATATTGGAAAACAAGTCATTGCTCCCCACTGATTCACGGTTGATGTTAATCTCAGGCGATTGCTGTTGTCCAGACGGTAGATCAAACGAAATAGATTCAAGGGGTTCAAATGAACCGACACCAATGTCCTGAATAGGTTCAAGCGATGATACACTTTGCGTGGTATTTACAGCCGGACGAGCAGAAACACGGGTATTAGATAGAAGACTGGCTCCGAAGTCATTTCCTAGGTCTTCACTGCCCAGTTCTACCACATTACCAATGGTTGAACTCATTTGCATGTCGGACGATCCCATGGTTTCCACAAAATTATGCATGTCGGAAATGGATACCCCACTCATATGTCTTTCCACAGAAGCGTTTTTTTAAGCAGGAAAACTACGCAGCACTTTGCACTTTTTAGAAAAAAGTGCCCAAAAAGTTTTAGAAAAAAGTGCGCAGAACGTTTTAGAAAAAGTTATACAATACTACACCAAGAATCGCTCCTGCTCCTATTTGATATATCGTATGACATCGTTTAAGATACCGCGAGAGCATGACAAGGAATGCATACACTACAAGACCAATCGTAATCAATGGATACTGAGCGTAGGTAAGATATGCAATGTAGGAGCACGCAAAGTACACTACAATTGCGGAATGGGAGGAAGGCATACCTGGTTCATGTTCACAGGGTCCATCTGTGCAAAACAGATTGCAATCACGCGCGCCTTTCGGTCGTAAACTTCGTTTGCCAATGACTGTATATTTTATGAATTCAGAGATACAGGTGGTTAGTATAATACCAATCCAGATGAACAGATGTTGGAAATGAAGTGTATATCCATAACACAGAATTGGTATGATATAGACTACACTAAGCGAGGTGGAAAGAAGATCAACAATGCTTTTCATAAGAAACTACTTGGTTGATATACTACTTGTTTACGCCGAGTTATATTCTTAAGAGGTATTAATTTATGAATTGCTTTGTAGGCGATGCCATGGGTCGGAAGATGCGCTTTACGATAAATCGTGCGAAGATCCTCTATCGTTTCAATTTCGTAAGGATATTTCATAATTGCATTAATATGGCGCTGAAAGGCCTTCTTTCGTCTATCATCTTTTCCATTGCCGTGCTCAACTGCCTGTAATTCAAGTAATCGTATGAGTATGTCTTTCTTATAATCTTTCTGTGCTTTCTGACCAGCTGGTTTCTTTTGTTTCACACTTAGTGCTCGTCGTTGAGCCTTAGGTAGAACTTCTTTTTGAACACGTTTCACACTTTGTCTACGAATAACTTTTGGTACCTTCCTTTCAACCGGTCTCGGTACTTGCATCGGTATTGGGATTGGTTCGTACATCGGTACTTGAGCCGGTTCATACATTGGTTCTTTTACTGGTTCTTGTATCGGAGATGCCATCGGAATAGATTTAATATGATGGGTTGGATACAACATCTGTTCTTCAACAATACCATAGGGACGACCTGTTCTTACTTTATTTGTAAGTGTAAATCCAGCATCATCATATGCCCTTTCAACATTATTCATCGTGTAAATAGGATTAGGATAGGCTTCGATTGCATTAATATGTTTATTAAATGCTTTTTTGCGAAACTCATTCTTCCCATTCCCTACATTTTGATTTTTTTCTGCACGCAATCCCCTTATAATATTATTTCGACGATTCTCCATTTCTACTTCGTTTGTACTTTGTTTGTACCCCGTACGTCCTTACTTCTTCTCTACAAAAGAATCTACCGCCATGCATACTGCATCGGCCATGTCCGATTTTTTCTTTGATTGCTGAAACGCTTTAAATAAAACCGGATTCACAATCTGGTTGGATTCAAATAGCGCTTTTACGCGCTCTTCGGACTTTGTTTTTCGCTCTGCATATCCTTCATCGCCCGCAGGAGCATCCGCTACTTTCTTTTTCGCATGGACAAAGTGATATTCAGGGGTTTCGCCGTGCTGTAAAAAGGCTTCTCGTAGTGTAGCAAAAAGTAGAACCTGCACCGATTTCATATGCGGATTTTTAAATACAGGCTGATTTTCCAGAAGAACATGCGTACACCCTTTGAATACAGGCCATTTCTCTTTCACAAATGCGCGCAAGGCATCATGCACGATTTCCAATGATACTTTGGATGCATTGGCTTGTTTGGCTTGTTCGAATGGCATGGCAAACTTCTTTGACAACGCTTCGAGACATGCTGCGTTTGTATGCGCTGCCTTTTGACCCATTTCAGGGCTTACATGCGTTTTTACCAGATCTTTCAACACTTTGTTGGATGGTAACTTCTTAGTAGACAGTTCCTTTAACACAGTATGCGTTTTGGGTATGTGTCGCTTACAGAAGTTCTGTTGATTCACAGTAAAGGATGCCTTTAGTTTACAGTTATGACATGCTGTCACTTCTACAGGTTCTAACAGATTACAGTTGTCAAGGGCGATGACATTCGTATTAGCCTCTAGAACACAGAAGGCGAGATTTTTGATACCGATGTCGAAGGCGAGGACCTTCTTATACGTTCCTTTATACATTACCTGAGTATGCTGTGATTTATTTATATTCTGAGAAAATGACATTTATCAGAATAATGTATGGACCTGGTGAGGATTGAACTCACGACTTCCACCTAGCTTATACAAAATATAAGAGCGGCACTCTGACCAACTGAGTTACAGGTCCATCATGAGGGATTTCTCCCTACCTTTATCTAGAAGAAGGTCTTTAGATTCCCTACCACTCCATCCGCATCAATAGGAAAATCGCAAACTGTTCTTCCACGAATCGTTTATCATACTTTCCCATATCCTTTATTACATAGGGAGTATAACCATATTTATTTATAATCGCAGTTTTTACTCTATCTCGAGCTTGTACCTGTGTTAACTGTTGTGTTTTACTAATTTGTTTGTAGTGCCATGCTCCATTCCATAATACTGCTATCTTTTGTTCATGAATAATAACATCTGCATCCCATCCATCAAAGTAGGGTTCATTTGTAGTAATAGTAAAATATTCTTGACATAACTCTGCAAAATAGATTTCATTTTTACTACGTCTTGATTGTTTGGTAGCCGAAATTTGTCCACCTTTACTACCATTTTGAATTGCATTTTTTCTGTATTCTGGTGTTCTTGTAAATGCAATAGAACATGCCATTGAACACATTTTTACAGAAGCCTGTGTTGGTTGAAAATTATTTTTACATACAATACATTCTTTTGGTAGTAGGTTTGTTCCTCTAGGTCTCTTATATCCTTTACTCAATATAGTTTGTACAGCTATACAATGTGCATGATGATATCCCATATAAAATCTACCATATGTTTGCTTATAAGCCACTGTACATTTAGAACATACAATTTCCAATAATTGTTGATTATTACTATACTCCTTACTTATAAGAGTATCGCCTTTACTTTTTATAAAATCATATACATATTCAAATGTTAATTTAACAGGCATTTGAATAAGTATACTACTATCTCTATCTTTCAAATTTAAATTTTTCCTCTTACAGAGTTCCGTCCCCCCTCCGAATGCGTCGTAATCCCAATGTTCTTACGGTTCATCTGCATTTCCGAAATAGTCGGTGCATAGGCAAAGGTTCCAAAGAGTTCAGGTGCGGCAGCATTGGCCCGTTCTACACCCAATCCATGCTTCAAATGTGTCGGATTTACTTCCGAGTAAAAGGGCGTAGAATGAACTACTGCGGCCGGCGGAGGAACTGTGTTGGCCATCGGTAAGGAAGCCCCTGTCCATTCCACTTGTCGTTTACGTGATTCATCCATAATGTTCTCCGCATGATTAATGAGCCATACCTTCGTATTAAACTGCTGACCGGTCTTAATATTCTTGGAGCATTGCGGACGGTAATCGGTTACCAAACGACCATCCTCAATCGCTGCGGCGCGGGCGGGATATCGGGCGTCTCGGGCAGGATATGCTTCTTTAACTGGCTGAACATAAGCATTATGTGCTGAGCGATACGCTTCACCGCTGTGATAACCGTTAGAAGTAGCAAATAAATTCGGGCGAGTATCTCGTGTAAATCCAGGTTGATCCAAGGCAATCGAAGATTGCCAGGTAGCACTTCTGGCAAAGCCAGATGTTGAATCCAGGGCAAGTGCGGCCATCTATCTTTATCGATGCTTTTGCTTTTAGGCATCATTGCTAAATGGTGAGCTGGTTTCTAGAAACGAATTTGAGCCTGTTGCTTGCGTTTGCGTGGCATCGTCCGCCTTCAATGCGTCGATAATAGCAGCCTTCTTCATCGTAGAGGATCCCGCTATTCCACGTGTTTTGCCCAGAGCATGCAGTTCCTTGAGAGTCATTGCGTCATACGATACCGTAGTTGTATCATAGTGCACTGCTTCAATGACATCGCTAATTTCATTTAATTCGATGGGTTGAATAGCGTCAGTGGCTGTCTCTTCTTTGACTTCGTTAATGGCGTTATCAATGGCCGAGCTGTATTCTTCCAGCGAAGACGCCTCTTGAGTATCACATGTAACTGCCGATTCCTCTTCAAATGGAGTATAAGGTTCTTCCTTCACTTCTGCCGGAACTTCTGCCGGTAGTTCTGTATAGGATTGAATCTCAGTACTCAGTTTGAGATCCAACAGAATAGACTCTAACAAGCTAACCTTCTGCGAATTTTGCTGTATACATGTGTACAGATAGATGACAATGGATCCAAACAATAGGATAATAACAAATGCAACTGTCAAGGTATCTGTGAAGTCCGACATTCTGCCGTGGCGAAGGTTTTTTCCTAGATTTGTTTGACGCACTTGATGGTTTGCCTGCTCTATGGATTGGCCAGGATGAACATGACGAATGAGTCCGATACGATAATAAACGGTGTACATAGTAGAGATGGCTGCATTAGCAGAATCGCCTAGAAAGGGTGTTCCACTATTTAAGACACTAAAGAATGTAACACCTGCTGCAGCCAATATATTATTTACACCATCCAAAGATCCATTTAATGAACATCCTGTTCTTGTTATTGCAGTTGGTTCGCCTGGTGTAGGAAAAACATCCTCACTCAAAATAATACTTAATAATGATCCATTGCTACAAGACCGTGGAATTACATACGATCATTTTTATAATGTATCACTTGATACGCTGGTAGAGCACGTTCAACCATATCGTAATTTAACACAAAAAGCATATAATGTAGCAAAAGTTAAATATAATACAATTAATAAGGCTACTAAAAATTCACTTGGTTTACCAAACAATTTTCATAATTCATTATATGGGCCATTTGCAAATTTATATTCAACCGTTATACACGCACGTACTAACAATTTTGGATTACATACTGCAACACCCACATTAGATACAAAGATAAATAAAAAGCTAAACGAATTGCAACATTCGGCAGTACATTCGGCAGTACCCACATTAGATACAAAGATAAATAAAAAGCTAAACGAATTGCAACATCCAGAAGTACATTCGGCAGTAGATCCTGTAAAAGAAGAGCCATATATAGTTGTTGGCACTGAGTATATATGTAAATATTGTAAGAAATCATTCAAAACAACAACACATTTTGATAAAGGGACATATCGGAAAAATAAAGGATATCTAAATGATCAGAAAGGTGGCTCTATTAATACTGTATTTGACTCTGTAATAAAATTAGGATTAAAAAAATCATATAATATGATATATGATACAACATTTGGTCCAAATACGAATAAAATGGACCATATTATGGACTTACTCGCAAATGTGCATGTGAAATATAAAATTATTGTGATACATATTACTGCTAATAATGATATTGATAAGGCAACAGAGATAATACAACAACGTATTAGAGAACGACATCAAACGATGATTAAAAAAGGATATTTACGTGCCATTAAATTATCGCTTGTTCGTAGGTTTATAGAGGATAATGCAGTTGGTTATAATGCAGTAAAAAAAGCATATGAAAATCCAGACTATCTAGAAGAGAAACAGTTTTCAACACTAAACAAAGTGATATATGAAAAAGAAGATTTTATGTTTATATCGGTTGATAATCCTAATAAACTTAAATCACCTAAATTATCTAAATCACCTACATCATCTACTAGAAAGTCTTCAAACAGAATGAATGCAGCATCTGCATCATAAAGAAGGTAAAAAGATGGTTTACTAACATAAAAGTCCATTTGACTTTAACAAAAGATCCACACTGCTTATCTTGCAAATACCCTGTCGTAAGACGTGCATAAATTGAACTGTACCCTCCTTATCCAGTTTAGCAGGTACACATAAGTGCTGAATAGCATTCGTTGATTTCTCTACCAATTCAAACAAATGCGTACTAATCACACTTACTACATTTGGCTTTTTCCATAACTGATTGGTATAAATCTGACAACTGCGCAATGCATCTGGCGGATTGGTAGAATGATACAGTTCGTCAATTAATACAAGTATAGGCTCTTTATATGTTAATGTATTTGCTGTAAATTCAATCTCCCGCTCAAATCGCGACTTCGATCCAGGTAAATCGTCTGGTTTCAGACAAACAAAGAGTTTTCGAAAAGGGGTCATGGTTGCCTTGCCGAATGCACAGCCATACGTATGGGCCAACAAAGCACTGCATGCCATTGCTCTTAGAACGGTTGATTTTCCACCCTTATTGGGACCTGTTAGGAGCGCATGACTTTTGTGATGGAAGGATACTGTTATCGTTTTTCTCTTCTTTTTATCCACTTGAAAATCATAGGTGTCTTTCATGATACATGTGGGTTTTGTGCTTTTTACCCAGCGAACAGGATGAATCTCCTCCTGATTTGCCAGGGACATCACCACTTCTAGTGCTCCAATGTATTTCAATGTCATTTTAAAATAAGACGATTCCAGTATAATGCGAGCAACTGCATCCCGCTCATTTGAAAACTCGGGCAAGGGACATGCAAACATGGTAAATCCGTGTTTTTGCAGAAGCTCCTTAAGCGTCATGTAAATCTCCTTGCACCGAATGACGAGACGGCCATTCTCCTTAATAATGTCATCAATGGAATTCAAATGTTTATAGGACCAATAGGGCTGAACAATACCCTGTACGCATGTGGCAAGGATAACGCCAAATTGTTTCAAAAATGCTACGGGAGAAATGGACGTTTGAAGTTTTTGAGCTGCCTGAGGGTCCATTACCGCTTGAACATTCCCTGATATCATGGAATGAAGCAGATTCATATAATTCGTAAAGGTAATGGGAATATGAAAAACAAAGGATAAAATCAGGTAAGGAGCAATCAGAATCAAAATGGGAAACAAGAGTGATAATCCTGGCAAGAGATAGACGCGAATGACTGCCCAGATAGGCAGGAGAAAGGGTATAAAATTAAGGGGTTGTAGAATTGGTTTCATAAAAAGGAGTTCATTGTACGATTCTTTTTCCAATTTGGATTCATTTTGCACGAGTGCATTTAATTGTTTTTCGATTTGTGCTACCTCTTGAAACAATGTATGACATTTTCCAAAAAAAGTGGGATCCTTTTCAAATGCCGCTTTAAAACGCTTGCATTTTGCACTAAGTTGATGCAGTCTCTGCTCATGATATGTCCAATCGGTTAGTTGTTTTACTAAGCAGTCTTTTGATATCATGGTTTGAAGACCCAGCCATTCTGAAAGAGCAGGAACGTCAACAATCGCATCAATTGAACTCATCTTACTTTGGCCTTTTTAGAAAAAAGGCCGCAAAAATCCACGGATGTCCGCAAAAACACGGATGTCCGCATATGTCCATAAAACCCCACAATAAAATTCCTAAAAAGTTTACCCTTTTAAAAATGATGTTCTAAAACACCAATGATCTCTCAGGGATTTTTGGGGCCTTTTTTTAAAAAAGGCCAAATTTGAAACCAAAAATGGCATATTATATTGTGCCCCTCTAAGCTTAAACATTTGCCAATAATTAGAACTAATGTCCACTCTTCTCCACGACATCCAACTGGTACGATCTTTTCGTAAAACTATCCGGGACCCAAAAATCCCTGGTACTGTTCTGAAGGCAATGGAAAATATCCATCAATGCATGAAGAATGGAACGGATCAAAACGGTTGGAAAAAGGTGGAGTGGCGAGGACAACCTAGTTCAAAAGGAGGCTCCTTCTTTGGAAATCGTGATGCGGGTGACGCTGCAAGTGCTTCTTCGACGACTTCATCAGCCCCCTATCAATACCAAAATCGTTCCATGAATGCAACGAAAGGGAATGCCCCATCGCTGAGACAAAGTCCCCTTCATCACTTGAATGATGCACGGGAATCACGAAACACAACTCCAAAGGCTGCTGAGACCGAAGCCAGTGATACTCGGCGTACTCCATCATGGCCAACCGATGGCTACCGTCCTCAAAAATATGTCAGCAAATTCAAAAAAACATCCGAAAATGTGGAAGATACCATTCTAAACACCATTCTTCTCGGAAAACTCAACAAATTTAGCCAACCGAATTATAACGAAATCAAAGAATTCATCACGCACATCATCGATAGTGGTCAAAACAGCATGATTACGTGCTTTATGAAGTTGGTATTTGAAAAGGCGGCAAGTGAAGAAGTCTTTTGCCCCCTGTACGCCAAGCTTCTGAGCGAATTAAGTGCCAGTTATCCCGTTCTTCTGACGGAAATGGCTACGCTGTACGATCAGTACATGGAGATCTTTGAAGAGGTGGCAGACGGTACGGATGAAAATTACAACGAACTCTGCAAACGGAATGTGGAGAAGAAATACCGTCGTGGTTACTCACAATTTCTGGCTGAACTGATTAAACACAACGTTATTGATACGGAGATGTTCATGAAAATCATTACGAAAATTATTCAACAAGTAGAAGCCAATCTATGCATCACAAGTTCCATTAAACTCAATGAAGAATTTGCGGATTGCTTCATCAAAATCATGAAGGCGATTACTACCACCACGCGACGTCATAAGCATGAAGTGGAGAATGCCATTCGTGCCACATTAAAGGAAGAGACTGCCCAACGCATTCATCCATGGACCATGAAGAATGCTGAATATGTGGGTATCAGCAACAAGGCTCGCTTTGGTTTCCTTAGCATTTATGAGGATATTCAAAAATGGTAAATCCTCTCCATTACATCCATAAAAGCATATAAAATTGATGCTATTTTTTTTTATTGTTTAAGTTACGTGCAGAAATTTAAACAATGAATAATTCTAATAAGGTAAGTAGAATGCCATCCAAGAAAGATAAAGAAAAAGAAAAAAAACGTGCAAACTCGCATGATTCGGACAGTGATGCCAGTACAGACAGTAAGGGAAATCTTCGTGACCTGATCGCTTACAGTTCTTCTGAAGATGAAAAACCACTACGCACTGTACGCGGTAAGCGTAAAGCTGCAATCGTTGCTCAAAAACGGATTAAAGGTCTAATGAATCAAGATACAACTACCACAAATAATGTTATTTATCCTAAAACACGAAATGCTACTCCTTCTAAACGCAAATATGAATCAGAACAGCATGCGCTATTCGATGAAATGATGGAATCCTCTGAAGGATCCGATTATGAAGAATCGGAATCGGAATCAGAATCGGAATCAGAAGACGACATGGAAGCGTTGGAAGAAGAGGAAGATTTGGAAGAAGAGGAGGAGGAGGATGAGGATGAGGATGAGGAAGAAGAGGAAGATTTGGAAGAGGAAGAAGAGGAGGAGGATAATGACGAGGATGACGAGGATGACGAGGATGACGAGGAGGAAGATGTGGAGGAGGAAGAAGAAAGAGATAATCAGGGGGAGGAAGCATTGGGACGTATCCTGATGGCGCTGACAGGTACATCGCCTCAGGAGAAAGCCATGATTCCCAAGAAATACAATATGAAAAAAGAACCCGAAAATGTGAAAAAGTTCGTTAAACTCTTGACCGCACCAGTGGAAGAAAATACAATTGATACCCACATTGGTCAATTCAAAGACTTGGCCATCGACAAACAGCAGGAGCTTATTCAGGCTCTGGAGAATCGCCCTGTAGCGAATGATACTGGCATTCATTTGATGTTGAAGATTTTGACCTTGAAACTACCTCTCGATGTGCAGGCCATGATCTTATCCAAATACCATAGTCTGCAAACATTAGAGGCTAGTTCCAATGAATATTTCAAACTTCGAGCCTGGCTCGATAAGGTAGTAAGTTTGCCATTTGGCAATTACAAGGATATTCCCGTTAAACTAGAGGATGGGTCCGATAAATGTGCAGATTTCATGCGCTTAGCTAAGAAGTGCTTAGACGATGCCGTCTATGGTCAAGATGAATCAAAACTGCAAATCATGCAATTTATCGGTACTAAAATTGCAAATCCTGAAAGTCGTGGTCTCTGTCTCCTCTTAGTAGGTCCGCCTGGTATCGGAAAAACAACCATCATCAAGAACGGAATTGCCAAAGCACTCAGCTGGCCCTTTCAGTTCATCTCGCTCGGTGGAGATTCGGATGCCAGTACGTACACGGGCCATCAAATGGTATACGAATCGTCTCACTGCGGTAAAATCGTAAATTCGCTGGTGGCATCTAAGTCCATGAGCACGGTCATCTTGTTTGATGAGTTGGATAAAATCTCGCAAACACCGAAGGGCGAAGAGGTGATGAACCTGCTCATCCACTTGACGGACCCTGTACAGAATGGTGAATTTGAAGATAAGTATCTGGCAGGCGTGCCAATCGATCTAAGCAAAGTGATGTTTGTCTTTTCAGCAAACGATATAAATAAGATTGATCGGGTTCTCTTGGATCGTATGACCGTCATTGACTTGAAGGGATATGATCTAAAACAGAAAACCGTGATTGCAGAGCAGTACTTGTTGCCTATTGCACTCAAGGAGGTGAACTTGACAGAGAAAGTGGCGATCTCTACCGAGATTCTGACGAATGTGATTCAGGAATATGCCAGCGAGGAAAAAGGTGTTAGGGAGTTGAAGCGGAGCATTGAGCAAATCACACAGAAAATCAACATGTTGCGCATGTATAATTCGCCTGATCTACCCTTCTATATTAAGGACTTCTCTTTACCGTTCATTGTGAAAAAGGACCACATGAAATTATTCTTGAAGAAGAAAGAGGACCGTGATGCGCCACCGTTTCATATGTATACATAATTAACTAAAATAATTTAATGCCTCTTGCTCTAATGGTGTAAAGGTTGGCTTATTTTTTTCTTGAAATTTCTTTATTGCCCTTGTATATGCACCTTTAATTGATGTGAGTTTTTTAGAATTTAGGGGTTGCTTTTGTGTATTACGTGATGATTGACTGTTTAGATTCATGTTTTTCATCTGTTTTGCTAATGTAGCATTTGCGAGTGATGCAGCAAGTGCTTTTTGTAAATTATTATTATTATTTATATTTTTTCCTTTTACTGTCTTGCGACTACGGTTACCTTTCTTTGGAGCCATATTTTCACTTAATGCACGCATGATTGAATCAATAGAAGATGCAGCATCATTAGAGTCAATTATATAGTTTTCGCCAATTTTAACAGGTGTAAAATGTGCGCGTGTTCCATGAATAACAATTGATCTATCGGACATTTTGGGATTTTTTGATTCCGCAAATGATTTATTTCGTTTTGTATTTCCGCGTTGCACAAATAAAATACCTATTAAAAATCTTGCAGAAAGACGTTCTCCAATATCATCACTTAAAAATTCACCGCCTTCTAGATTATCATTATCCTCTTCGTCTTCATAGCGCGGTAAATTTTGAAAATCAGTTAATAATGGAAGAACCTCTCTACGAAATGTAGATGCAATTGCATTTCTTAACGCAAGTGTAAGTTTTCTAAACGCAGGACTTACAGATGATAAGAATGAATGAATAAGACAATCATTTCTATTTTCAGAAGATTTCATCTGAATACCGCCTGATAGTACTCCAAATTCATGCCCTAATATATTTGATCCCTTTTCAGGAACAAGTACATCGGGACCATTATATCTCTCGCCACGTTGTTGTGCTATTCTTTGAATCCATGTATTTAAAGAATCAAGGTTTGTAGTATTATTGCTACGTAGTACATTAATAAATTCGCGTGTAGGATTAATTCCTGCCATTCTACTATTTGTTTTTATTAAAAAGTTCTACTATTCTTAAAGTTACACTCTGATTTTTGCGCGCTTTGTTCTAATTTGCACAGGATTTTTTGAGATTTTTCTAAGTTGCACAGGAATTTTTTTGGTGCTTTTTCTAATTTGCACGGGATTTTTGCGCGCTTTTTTCTAAAAAGCGCTGCGCTTAGGAGCGTAAAATATACCGAAACAAATTCGTCCGAAACCCGTTAAAGTTTGATCCAGCCGCCACCGTATACGCACCCATGTTTTCCGAGTAAACCCATTCGCCCGTGGCCAGTTCAGGCAACATCACGTCCTCGGAGATCATGTCAATGGAATCACACGTCGGACCAAATAAACGACTACGAAACTGTTTCTCGTTTCGCTCATTAAACGGCAGAATAGTCGGCTTCTCGTGATCAAACATAATACAGTTAAACGATCCGTAGATACCATCATTCAGGTAATAGACGAGGGTTTTTTCATCCTTGTCCATGATCATTTTCTTCCCGATTACATTCATCACTAGCGTGTGGGTGCGCTGTGCAAAATAGCGCCCTGGCTCGGCAATGAACTCCATCCCTTTTTCTTCATGATCTGGAAAAAATGCTGCAATTCCCTCTTTGATCTTGACGGTGATATCTTCAAAGGTAACCGTGCCACTATCCACTCCCTTAAATCCACCGCCAATATCAATCAGGGTAGTTTGAATATCAAGTGCCTTTGCCATATCCGCAGCAGCCTTCACTGTTTTTAGGGCTTCAAAGAAGGTATCTGCCGAACTGCAGTTGCTCCCTACATGGAAACTGAACCCTACCACATTGAGTTTGAGCGTTTTTGCAATCACCAGTAGGTCATTCACTTGTTCAATGGTGCATCCAAACTTCTTGTTAAACTTGCAAATACTCTTGCTGTCATCCACGGCGAGTCGCAGAACCAATTTGGCGTAGGGATGAAACAGTTTGACTTTGTAGAGTTCTTCCTCAGAATCGAATGTCATGAGGTCCACATCGTTGGCGCGGGCATAGCGAATCTGCGAAGACATTTTGCACGGGTTGGCAAAAATAATACGCGTGGGATCACCCGTAATTTCAATGACCGTTTTGATCTCGGCTTCACTCGCGCAATCAAAATTTACATCCAAGGATGCAAGGGCTTCCAACATAACTGGGTTCGGATTACACTTGATGGCGTAATAGGGCTTGACCATGGGTAGAAGCGTTTTCCATTGTGTAACCGAATGTACAATTTCACCGAGATCCACGACGTAGAAAGCCTGTTCACTGCGATTGTCTTCGAGAAAATCGTTGATGATGTCATAGGTATCTACGTCGCTTCCATAGAGACGTACGTTGTGTTTTTGTAAGAGTGCATTATCAAGGGCCATTGTTCTATCTATGCGTACGTTTTAAGGATTTAGGTGCGTGTTTAGATTTTTTGTAAGACTTTTTCTGTTTCGTTTGTTTTTTATGTCGTTGAGTACCTCCATGTACTGTTGCATTATATGATCCATATACTATTTGCCCATTTTCACTTGTGACTTGCGCTGTTATTATGGTAGGATTACGAGAGGAAGAGACTTTACTAGGTGTTTGTGTTGGTGGAAGTATAGGAAATACTGTAGAAACAGGAGGAGGTAGTATGGGTCGTTTATATTTTGTGGGATATGTTCTACGATAAGGAGCAGTAGCAGAAGTAGCAGAAGTAGCAGGAGCCGCAGGAGTAGCAGGAGCAGCAGGAACAGGAACATAATTAGGCTCATCCGCAGCACGAGCCGCATTCAACTTCTCCATATAATTCGTTTGATTATCTGAAGGCAATTTTCTAATTAATTTACGTATCGCAATAGATGGATGCTCATTTTTATTACTTGTATTATTATACGTATTATTATACCTACCTATTGCATTTGTAATTTGTGTTTTTAAATTTGTATAATTTGTATAATTTTGAGAACTACTCCCTATTTCGGTAGCCATCCTTACTCTATCCTACGATTTTAATTGACGCCTAAAATAGAAATGGACGGTCTAAACAACGTTATTGGAAGATTCGACGGAGTCACAGAAGAACCCTTCTTCAAAAAGCTTCTCTTCAAAATTGCCATGGTCCTCGTGATTGTCGGTGCGCTTAACTGGTTAAGTATCGGCGCCTTCGACGTGAACCTCGTGGCCTCCCTCTTTGGATCCCTTACACCATTTATCTACATCCTCGTCGGTCTCTCCGCGCTCGGCATCATGTTTAGTCGCGATACCTATTTGCCCTTTCTCGGTACTACTTTGGCCCCGTGCTCTATATTACAGAACAAGGAGCCCCCGGGCGCCACCAAGTCGGTTTCTGTCGTCATTACTCCCAATACTAAGGTAATGTACTGGGCGGCGGAACCAAATGCTGATAAAAAACTAGGCTCCATCAAATCATGGAAAGAAGCCTATGGACAATACGAAAACGCAGGTGTCACCACCTCCAACGGTGAAGGCGTAGCTGTGTTCAAAGTACGCGATCCGCAAAGTTATAAAGTTCCCTTTAAGGGGAAGTTGGAATCGCATGTGCACTATCGTGTTTGCAGCGAAGATGCAGGATTCTTAGGAGCCGTTCGCACGGTTTATGTGAATCATAATGCTTCGCTGGAGGGATTTGAATGCCCCTGCAATAAAGCATTGAAGAGCTGGGCAGAGTCGGCGGCGAGTGTTTTCTAACGTCATGAAGAGGCTTTATCTAGAAATTCTCTGACAGATCCTGTTGCAACCATTATATCATCACTACACAGTGTAATTGGCCGTCCATAAAATGCATGACGAACACACACAAAAATAGGATGTTCTGACTGAAGAACACACCCATTTATATGAAGACCTGAATTGTCAATGTCATCATCATCGTCATCATCCTCATCACTACAACAACATTCTTCGATGATGAAACGTATAGAAATAACCGTAACAATAACTGTTTCTGGTTTTATGATATACACGAAGTTGTCTGTCTCCCTGGATAGATATCGCGAATTATGTTCATAATGCATCGTAAATGTCATACCTGGTTTAATAAAATCATTCTTTGTCATAGACGCATTATTCTTGCTTTTTTTGTATGCCCTACCTAAATAAAGATCTGTTTCAAACAATGATGTTTTCGGCATATTGCACGTTATAAATAATATATGAACCGTATTTAGACTACCTAAGACAATAGTAATATTTATTATACATGGATATTACAAAAGTACTTGATATTATAAACAAATGGAAAGAAATTGTTCATAATATTAATAAACTAAGTGACCATACAAGTCCTCATTTTCAAAATGTCGAACGAGCAATACTACTTCTCGATAAATTATTGGAGTACCTGGATATATATCAACCCGTATTACATTATTGGATGACGGAATATTTAGATAAACATCGTAAAAATATATTCGTTCAATGGTATGGCGATCATGTTTCTAAATGGGCTGATTCGCACGCAATGCGATTTTTAGAAACAAATCTGTATCCAAATACAATCAAAGAATGGGATTCTATTTTTGGAGACAACCCCTCTACTTGTTTTTCCTTAGCACAACGTGTAGTTGATGATATCCATAAACGCAGATTAGATATGTTATTATGCGATGACCTTACTATCATAGAAATCCATGAAGGGAAAGAACATAATGGAGATGAATGGGGGTGTTATCGTTGTGAAGAGCAAGAACATGAATGGGAAGCCGAATTACTACGACGTATAAAAAATTCACAACATCCACTACTTAATCCTGATAGACGAAATAGGCTTTTGTGGGGAGAGTTTCCTTCTTGCATTAAAGAATGGACTCCACCACATTTTTGGGGAAATACATCTACAAATGGATATTTCTATGGTCATAATCCATGTTATAAACAAGACGTGTATGAATTATTTCTAACACACACTTTACATACTGAATATAAAAAGATAGGTCAAACCAGATTTCAGGCAATTACTGCATTATTGAAGCATATATTTTATAATGGTAAATTGGACATAAAAATAGAAACTAAATACCTAAGAGATTCTAAAAAAGAATATGATGTTTTTTTATGTTTATGGAATTGTCTTGATATTATTCCATTTGCCATTAGATTATATGGAGCACATCTGCAAGAGATTAAACAAATATTATAAGTTAACTCTAATTAGAATGAATACGTTATATGTATTTTTCATCTTTCTTCCTGCCATCTATGCATGTATCCAATCCCGTTATCCTGTCTATGTCTGTACACACATGGGTACAGATTACTACAGCCCTTGTATGTCCGATATTGCTTCTAACTGGGTTCTGGTAGACAATCGTTGTCCTATAAAATCAGTATATTACACAGCAGAATGCACAGATAATGTAGCAAGTCTTACAAATATTACAGCCCAGGTTAAGATAGGTTACCATCGAGCATGGTGGGCACATCGTATTCGCCCGATGATCGATGTTCCTAAGACAGCTGGAGCGTATCAGTCCATTAACCATTCAATTGGGGTAAAACAGGATCTACTCTGTATTAGGGACAAGTATATTAGACCGAGCGTGTAGTAACAAAATTGACACACAACACGTTGCATAAAAAGGCATATGACGCTCCAACTCATAGATAATCTTCTAACTGTGATCAATAACAATGATACCATTCTTATTGAAGACGGTGTCTATTCACCAAATCATCCTCTAGTTAATGCCCTTCTCTACTTGGCGGAAGATGAACTAACAGGCCCAGATGGACCCAAAAACATCCACGAACTCAAAAAAGCAGGATGGAATATCTTTCCTGGGGATAACGATCGCTTCGGCTGGCTCACGGGATGTATTGAGTTGCGCCGTGGATTAATTGTATTCGGCTGAACTTTTTAGGAAAAAGTTCACAAAAATCCCTATGTAACTTAAAAAGTATGCAAAAACCATTTTATATCTTTTTAATTATTCCATGTTTTTTGCGCACTTTTTCTTAAAAAGTGCAAAGTGCAAAATATAATTCGACGCAGAAAACTGTGGATGCTCCATGGGTTGGGCGCGATCATCATCAAACCACCACCATTGATTTGTAATAGGATGTTTAAATTGTGCGGTATAATGTCCGCCCATATGCGTTCCATGATGATCCGAAATACCTCGTAACTCATACATGTCCTGCTCAGCAATTACCTCAGGTGCAAAGAATGCTTGAAACGAAACCGGTTGACCATCATAGGGGCACGGTGTCATATTCTTTCGCCCATCATAATGAAACCGATGCAGGGTAATAAATAGACATTGCGGTAAACGCCACAAATGGGAGGATTTCTTTGCCAAATGCCGCCCCTTACAATGATCGCATTGATAACCCTCAATATCAGAAGATTCATTTACTTCCTTTTGGATCCATTCATGAAAGGTGGCACCTTCGCACGGAATCTTAAGCGCATTGTAGACTTCCCACTGATACGTATTATTATTACAGTTTGTACAGTTTACTGTTTTTCGCATCATGCCAAAAAATAATCGGACTAACTCACTGGTATTTTTTGATACAAATTTATTCCAGCCATTTTCGGCAAGGATACGCATTTTTTCCACAGGAGACATGGTCGCATCAACTTGCTGTTCCACATAGGGAGTATCTGTTCGTATGGCTTCGTGAAACTGATCCAACAAATACACTAAAAACTCATGACTATCATTTGGAACGGGTATACCGAACATTTCATAGGGACTGTCTCGCACCGCTTTACGAATTTCCGTTAGAAAACCAAGAGGGCGAACATAGGCCGGTTTGTAAGCCGACCAGAGCGATTTTAACATATCTTGGTAGGCAATAATCATTCGCTTTTTATTTGTTTCATCGTCTGTAAATGTTTCCGTTAAGCAAAACATATTCCATTCGGGACATGAACGAAGTAGCTGAAGAACGGAATTAGAATAACATGTGTTTCCCATGTTTTGAATACCGACCACGCCTTTTAGGGCGGGATCCTTCTCAAGCGAAGCTTGAGAGTATACGCCTCTGGCAATGCCAGAGGCAGGATCTTGCTGTTGCTGTTGTTGTTGCAATTGTTCCATATAAAATTGATCGCGTACAGGGCTTAAGTAGTAGGTATGTCTGATTCAAGAATCTACGCTAGTCCTCTTCTTAATGACCTTCATCAATCGTTTCCAGAATTGTTGTATCATCCTGAGCAATTTCAAACTGTTCAGGATGTACTACAATATATCATCCATGTAGCAAATAATAATCCATATACTCGTGGCCGTCAACAGTATGAACAACGAATATCACAGCCAAGTCCACAAGTCCCAAGTCAAGCCGTTCCAAGAGTCCCAAGTCAACGAGCTCCAAGTCAACGAGCTCCAAGTCAATCCGTTCCAAGAGTTCCAAGTAGACAAAGTCAAGTTATGGCAAATCCATTTGTTATTCGTGATATTTATCAGCCTATTCCGCTGGTTAATACACATAGTATTCCACAAGAATCAGTAGACATGTCTTCGTATTTTACAACACGTCAAAATCCAAGTATCTTATCTGCGCTACTTAATCAGGTCTTTTCACAACCACCAAGTACATTTCTTGACGATGCGGTTATTGTACGTCCAAGTCCTGCGCAAATTGAAAACAATACTACGTTTCGAACGGCTACAGAACACGAAGACAATAACTGTGCTATTTGCCAAGATCCCTTAGAAGATAGACAACTTCTTTGCGTAATCAATCATTGTCGGCATACCTTTCATGAAACATGTATTATGCAATGGTTTCAACAAAATGTGCGATGCCCTACGTGTCGTCATGATGTTCGCGAAGATGGACGACGAGAATAGGCACTTTTTAAGAAAAAGTGCGCAAAAATCCCTGCGTAATTAAAAAGTACACAAGGCTTTTTGCGCACTTTTTTCCAAATTACACAAGGCTTTTTGCGCACTTTTTTCTAAATTACACAAGGCTTTTTGCGCACTTTTTTCTAAATTACACAAGGCTTTTTGCGCACTTTTTTCTAAATTACACAAGGCTTTTTGCGCACTTTTTTCCAAATTACACAAGGCTTTTTGCGCACTTTTTTCCAAATTACACAAGGCTTTTTGCGCACTTTTTTCTAAATTACACAAGGCTTTTTGCGCACTTTTTTCTAAATTACACAAGGCTTTTTGCGCACTTTTTTCTAAAAAGTGCAGTTTACACCGATAACACAGACAAATCCTCAGGCAGCTCATGAATCGTCGTAGAGTAATGCGTTTCAATTTCTTTTACCGCGTTCATCTCATCTCCGCAGATCAAATTAATCGCCACACCCTTTTTACCATATCGGCCCGATCGTCCAATACGATGCACGTAATTCTCGCGTTGAATCGGCATCTCATAGTTGATTACTAACGAAATCTGCTGTACATCAATCCCGCGTGCCAACAAGTCGGTACTAATGAGTACACGCACGGACCCCGTGCGAAAATCGTCCATACGTTTTTTGCGCTCCGCCACATCCATCTCCCCATGAATATACATCAGCGTAAATCCATGCGACGACAATTGTTTCGCCAACCACTCCGCCTTTTGGCGTTTGTTCACATAGATGAGCGCCTGATTCACCGTGATTTGTTGATAGATATCCAGGAGTACAGGCAATTTCCATTCCTCGCGATCCAGTCCCACATAGTATTGCTTGATTCCATCCAGCGTTACTTCATCGGGTGGTAGAAGAATACGAACCGGATTATTCAAGTAATTCTCGGCAATATCCAGTACATTCTGTGGCATGGTAGCACTGAAAAGCGCGAGACGGGTCGTAGATGGAAATTTATTGCTTAGAATGGCCTTAATCTGCTCTGCAAAGAGATCCTCCAACATCTGATCTGCTTCATCCAAAATCACATATTTCATCTTGTCTAAGACGAGGTCCCCACGACGAATTAGGTCAAAGATACGCCCAGGGGTTCCTACGATAAACTGTGCACCGGCTTTCAAGGTTTGAATATCACTGCGAAGCGGATTGCCACCCGTGGCCGATAGTACTTTCAAATTCATATACGACCCGATAGAGCCCGCTACCCGTTCCGTCTGCTGTGAGAGCTCACGCGTGGGACAAATCACAAGTACTTGCGGGGCCTTGATAGTAGTATCCACGATACTTAGCGCACCAATAGTAAACGCGCCTGTTTTTCCCGTTCCAGATTGTGATTGTGCGAGAATATCAACATGCGTACTCATGGGTACAATTGCCAATTGTTGAATCTTAGAAGGTTGTTCAAACCCATACGTATAAATGCCCCGCACCAATACTTCGCTGAGACGCATATCATCAAACGATTCGTATTGTTTAAGGGTCTCCACGGAAGGAGTCACTTGTTCTTGTTCGGTCATTTCTGAAGTCATATTATATAGAATCTTTATGCTGAACATTTAAATGATAGATTATGAATCAAATTTGTGGGTGGGGGACCTGGCGCATGCTCCGCTAACCCACACCCCACATGGAGGATCTGAGTGACAAAGCTAACACCCCTACATAGAGGATCTTAGTGGAGGACTTGACGAATGCTCCAAACCTCTCCATGTGGGGCGCTTGCGCATGCTCCAAATCTCTACATGTGGGGGTGTGTTAGCGGAGCATGCGCCAGTTCCTCCATGTGGGGGGTGTGTTAGCGGAGCATGCGCTTGCGCCTCCACCCACAAATTTGATTGTAAAAACAAAGAAGATAAATAGATAGAAGATGGACGCAGATGAAATTATCGAATCTGGTTTAGAATACGATGACGGAGAATTTGATGAAGAGTATGCGGGAGCCATTGCTGAAGAGGATACATCCATGGATTCTAATCCTGAATTAAAACGACTCTATCAACAACACCCTGAATGCAATTTGGATTACATGGAGCAAGTTATTCCCAAGATTGCATTACAAATTGTGCCACCTGGTGGAACAAAAGCAGATAACAACCACCGGACATATCCATTCTTAACGAAGTTTGAACGCACCAAAATTATTGGTCTTCGCGCCAATCAACTCAGTAAGGGTGCCGCTGCCTTTATTGCAGTGCCGAAACACATTACGGATGTTCGTGATATTGCTCGTTTGGAACTTGATCAGAAGAGACTTCCCTACATTATTAAACGACCGTTGCCAAACGGGCTCTTTGAGTATTGGCGTTTGGCAGATTTGCTAATTTTATAAATAAACTTGTCTGTATCGCATCATACACGTTTGTTATTTTTTCTGATTGGTTTCGTTCGCTGCTTGACCGTCGTAATTCACGCGGTTTATTATAGGATATTAGAAAACGATATTCTTGATCGTGTAATAATGAAGTAGAAATTGGTATATTTTTTAGTTCATGCGAGCACATTCTACTTCTTATTCAACATTTGGAATAAAAATTGAGAGAGCGGACAGAGTAGAAGAAAGTCATCCTATGAGTCAAGATTGGAAAACGTCTGTTACACCCATCTCCGCAAACGGAGATGGGTGGACCCTTGTACAACGTCACCCTCCAAAGAAGCAACATATTCCACATATTCCACATATTCCACATATTCCACATATTCCACATACCCAACATGTGTCACATTTTACAAATTCATTCTCAACGGATAATTCTATTAAATCGAATCAAGATACATCGCATACAGAGGCTGATTCCGAAATCACGGTTAAAAAACGAATTCGTCCAGAATCTCTTCAGGCTCTTATTCGCACGCGTATTATCATGATGCTTAATCAAACAAAAGCCGATCAGTTATGTTGCTTCCAACCACATACGTTTAGGGACATTGAGTGTAATCGTTACCTTCCTACCGAAAAACAACATTCGGTCATTCAAAAACTGTTAGGAGTTCAATTGCGCATCGAAAGCACTTTTTAGAAAAGAACCTCTTGATTTGCCCCAAAGGGGCAAATCACTCGGCCGTGCTAGCGCAGCATGCGCCGACGCCCACAAAGTGCGCAAAAATACTTGAATAACTATTATTTTTATTTAGTAATTTTTGCACACTTCGTTTAAAAACGAATAGTTTTTTGAGCACTTTTTTCTAAAAAGTGCGCATCGAATTAATCTAAAGCACGAATACGTAATCTATGTAATATGATTCAACCTATTCGTTGTCTCCCTTCACTTCTTTATCATCTGGCAAGTCCTCGTGTCATTGATCCAATCTCGCTTCTCAATCACTATAACGGAAATGATTGGGCGACAATGTCATCTGATTATCCGCTCTCTCTCTTTCGAAATGAATACATGGAGCTTGTATTATGGAGCTGGATGAAAGGACGAAGTAATACCTATTACAATAATTATTCTACTGTTCATACAAAGGTACTACAAGGCTCCTTTGATACAGTAGAAACGAGTATTCGTGGAAATCATCCGATTTTACCCAATAAAAATATAAAGCTTATCACGGGTCAGGCCTATACCTTTCATCCTTTTTCTAAAGTAACAATGGTTGCACAAGTTCCGTCTACTACTTTGCAATTGCATTATTATCAGAATATGTGTTAATTTTATCATTAACCCGATGGCGCATTTACTTTTTCATGTAGCCCCATGGAAACGTAAGTACCCAGTTTAGAATAATGCGTATCATACGTTTGTCCGCTGTTTAGGTCAAGAATTTGGAAGTCATACAACTCTTCATCCTCTCTCTTTCCTTGATAAATGACATGATAATTGGCAGACGTCTTAAATGTATCGCCAATCTGAAGATTATTAATAAATTGATCCGCCAGTTCAGATACATTAGGACCAGCTACTAGAGCAGGCATTAGTTCTGGCATTTCATCATCCTCCAAATTATCATTCAACACCTCTACTGGAACTAGCGGCGGCATATCGGCGTACTCCTCATCTGAATCATTCTCTGCTAGAACAGGCATATTGGCATCTTCTTGGATAATTGGCAATTGATTACTGTAGTGCATGTGTATCTTTTCTATTTACTATTTACTATATCAAATTTATTTATTTTATTAGCCACCCTGTCGCCACTCCTTTCCACAATTCAAACACGTGATAAAGATGGTCATCGGTTCATCCGCAGAACGTGTCTGTAATTCATAATACGTACATTCTTTTTTATGGCATCGGCGACATTTGAATTGATCCGTGGCACGGCTCTTGTTTCCTTCCAGAATCTTTTGCTCTCGTTGCAATAATTTATCCTTTAGCGCAAACCACTTTTCAGGATACATTTCATAGGCATTCATGAAAGGAATGGCCGATAATGGGAATTCTCCCTCTTTTACACGTAATAGAAGCCGTGTATTATTTACAGGGCTTTGTGGATGAATATTACTCAAAATGGCTCGCAGTGTCTGACGATAGACTTCACAAAAGGTGGGCGCCTTCCAGCTTCGCGCAATATATTGCTTCTGAGCAAACTGGTACGTAGCTTCAAAGATTCCCTTTTCCAATGACCGTATATCTTCTTTCGTAAAGAGACCATTTTCAAAGAAGTTCTCAAGAAAGGAAAATGCATTGATGCATTTTAGACGAAGCGGGTTCGTTTCGGGTTCGGATTGAATAGAGATCTCTTCTTTGAGTGCGCTGGTATCTACTTTTGAGTATGCTGCACGTTTTCGTTTGACAACAACGGGTGCTTCGTCCTCTACCTCTGCCTCTACCTCTGCCTCCGCCTCTTCCGCATCTTCCTTGTCATGAAGTTCTGAATCACTTTCCTCAAATGCATCCTTCACCGATTTTTCCTCGTCTGAAACCATCTCCTCATCCTCTTCTTCCTCCTCCTCTTCTTCCTCTTGTTGATAGAAGGAATTCCATTGATCCGTTGTATAAGGAATGGGGCTCTCCCACGTTCCTGTGGAACCTGATACGACAACAAGCGCATCACCAAAGAGAACGAGGTCCGAATAGGGATCAGGTAGTTCCGTCTTATTTTCGGTACCTTTTTTGCCCTTTTTATAACCGAAAAGATAGATGTTTTTGTTTTCATGTTCGTAAGAGCATACCATTTCAGGTTCTTCCTTCTTTTTGAAATATTTTTGAATAATCTCTATGGTAAGCGTTACCTCTGAAGTAAGTTGCAAATTGGCTTTTCGACATTCACCTTTTGTAGTAAGAATAACGGTAGATAACGTTGGCATTTACTATGTTTTTATACGATGTTGTAGCTTACATAAACCGAAGAGATGGGATCAATTTTTGGTCAAGAATGCATGGGCTTTGCCCAAGAGTGGATCAATTGCGATTATGATTTTCACGAGACCAAAAAGAAGCATGGAATCCTACTTGTACGTCTTTGGTATCCTCGTGGTAGGATTTATTCTGTACATGATCGTACGTGACTATATATTTGATACAGTTGATATGATTACTGCAGACTCCACTGAATTATTTGAATCCATTCCCGCACCCGCATCCATTGAAATCCGTCAAGCACCTATCTATCCGCCACGAGTGGTAGCGCCTTCCGGCCCATCTGCTCCCAGCCAAGAGGCCCCGCTGGATAAAGTCATTGTTCACCATGAACCGCGTGCGACGGATCCCTATCAGGAACATCAAGAAAGCTCGGACATTCCCGAGAATTTACGGCATCCTGAGCGGTCTTTTCGCGCACCGCCTATAAACGACAATACATCCATTGCCGTGCAATCAGGTGTGGCCAGTGACAGAGTGCAAGTATCCTCTGATAATTCGCAGACGTTTCAGCATGAAGTAATACAAGGTGGTGGCGAATTTATGCCTGGGATCTTTGCCAATGATACCTATACGGATACGAGTTTTAGTGCGTTTTAAATATACTATCAACTGACTTTTCAATGTATTATTATTATCATTATTATCCTCCTATGACTAATAATAATGATAATAATTATAATATCATGAGTACACCTATTAAATCTAAATATAACATTGTGGGTTATATTTATGATAATGAAACAATTAACAACATGAGAAAGAATCCACACAAATATGTAGAAGGTACCTATCAGAGATGGCATAATGCACAATATACTAATAATATGATAGAACAGTATCATATTAGAAACAATAAAGGTATAAAAGTATTTGACAGTGGACCACATCCTAACTTTATAAAGAGTCTAGATATTATTCCTCGTTTGATAGAGTCACAAGGGTCACAAGGGTCACAAGGGTCACAAGGGGGAGGGAAAAGGAAGAAAATACAAACGCGAAATAAAAGAACAACACAACACAAATCTCGTAAACAAAAGAAACGCAGTAAAAGTAGACATGTCAACTAAAAAAAGGAAGGCCATTACTACACCTGGAACACCTGAAACACCTAGGATTCCATCAATCCCTCAACAGGGTCTACCATCTACTGTACAACGACGTATCCGTCTAATACAACAGGAAAATCCACAAAAAAAATTACGTCATCGATCAACACAGTATCCTCATCATAATAATAAGGCGATATATAGTACTAACCTATATAATATTACTAATAATCATGGGCGTAATTATACAATAGCACATACCCGTAAGAAACCACGTTATACATCACCCTTAACATTATCACCAGTAAACTCTCCAAATCATACTGTATCGCCAACACGTCAAACAAACAATAGAAAACCTACACCTAAAAATAAAAATAAATCACACGCAGTACATAACAAATATATGAATCTGATTCGTGCGTATGAGCAAACACACGTGCGTAAAAATTGAATAAAATAAACCAAATAAAAGAAGGCTGACAATGGAATCCGTATCGCGAATTATCTACACCATCTTTGACGATTATACCTCCTATGAGGCCAAAAAACAAGAAGTCCTTCACGGAACAGACTCTGCAGGAACACGCATCATGCATCATACTGCGAATCAAGAGGGATGTGAATCAGCAACACTAAACATAGTAGATGGAGTACGTACACTGACGATTAGGGGCTATTATCAGATGGAGAACCACGATGAATAAATAAGGCATTTTATTTTTATAGGAGAGGTCTAAAGCATAGCACTGTGTATAGTATACAGTATGCTATCTAATTTTTGCGACGATCGGTTTACCGATAAAAACACCATCCATTCCTACATTGATTTGTACCAAACCTTGTTTGAATCTAAAAAGGAGTCTGCCACGCATATTCTTGAAGTCGGCATTGGTCCAGGTATCCGTGAAAATGGAGGGAGCATTATGATGTGGGCCGAATATTTTACAAATGCTCAAATTCATGCAGCCGATATTATTCCCATCGATCATGTTCGCAAGGAATTAATTGATCATCCGCGCATTCATTTGCATACATCAAACAATGCGTATAACATGAACTTTTTTGTGAATACGTTTCTGAACAAGGGTCTGAAATTCGATATGCTACTGGATGATGGTCCGCATACATTGGAATCTATGATTGACTTTGTGACGATGTATTCGCAGCTTTTGAAAGATGACGGAATTCTGGTGATCGAGGATGTTCAAAATATCAAATGGTTGGATGCACTGCGTGGAGTTACGCCCGATGCATTGAAACCCTTTGTTCATGTGTATGATCGTCGTGAGGTCAAGGGGCGATACGATGATATTGTATTTACCATTAATAAGGGGACGCAAGCCTCCCCTTGACCCCTGTCATGATGTATACCTGTAGCGTCCTCTTGATGGGTATAACCCCTGACATGATGTATACCTGTAGCGTCCTCTTGATGGGTATAACACCTGACATAATGTAGTCTATCCCACGGGCAGCCTAAAGCCGATGCTCCCTATTTAGTTAGATTAAATCATGAGCAAATCGATCACAAGTACTGCACCACGTTTCGAAAAGCAACATGTTCCACGGTTCCATCGCCTAGATACTGCTCATATCTCGGCCATTGAATCTCTCTATAAATCGTACCCTTTTTTGAAAGATCGCATGGAAATCCATATGCCCTTTAGTCGCGCCAAGCCCACATTTAGCACAGGCACATTGTGGCTCTGGCCAAAGTTTGATCGTCGTCCCGTCGGCTATCTCGTATTTCTCGAAGGATTCGCTCCTTGTATCTGGTATCCTGAACGCCAAGAAGGCATGACCTTTCGCTGGCAGCTACCTCCTAATTTTTCGCTGCATGGTCCAACAGTATGTTTGGCAAATATCTTGGCAGGCGAATCGCTTTTGCAAATTGAAGATATTGTTATCCATCAAGGAAAAGACCAGTGGTCCACTAAAACCTTTTCCGAGCGCTGGTTATCCCTCGGCGAATTTTGGCAGTCTATTCCTTCCGATCAGCCCCTACTTGCCTTTAAACCCCAGATTGTTAAGCCTCTTGCACTAAGTGATTGGTCATCACATTATGACCCTTCCATTTATTGGATCATTCAACCCGATCATCAAAGGCAACCGCGGTGGTATTGGAAGGATACGGTGACAGAGCGCGTTCATGTAAACTACATTGCTCCTGTGCTAAAACGCAGTGCTGATATGGCTGTCCTTCTATGTGCAAATTGCATGCCCTATACGAAGATGAACTTGCCTGATACCTATTCCCTTTTTTCACAAGAAGGCGAGAACCTGGGGATGGCCTCCATTGCATCGATGAATTTATCGATGGATCTTCGTGAAAAAATGAAGTCCCAAATGGGACTAGGCCTGCCTGTAGAAGTCCGATGGAATGATGCGTTTCGCAAGTATCAGATTGTGCGTATCATGCCGGTTGAGTCGCCGATTACGACAGCTTCGTTTTTTTATCATCTACATTTGTAGTGAGGATGGTCTCTTATACGAGGAGACATCGTGGGGGGGCACAATATGCTGTAACCCGTAAAACTAAAACAAAAATATATGACGCGGTTGCGACAATCGTTCGTGATGAAGTAATGAGTAGGTTGACTTCTACTTCGTCATCTTCTGCATCTTCGTCAAAAACTACAGCAATTCCATTGGTGAACAATACGTATTTAGATAATACTTCATTATCAAATCCTCTTAAAAAACACCTTGAAGATAAGTTAATTGAACGATTTAAGAATACGAATAGCATTAATGCTGCATTTAATTCCGTATCTAAAAATAAGTACGAATGGGTTACATGCGATAAGAACTGCGTTTCTATTCTGTCTTCTTTATTTAAAGCCGAAGTAGAATCAACTGCCTATATTATTAGAGCGCTTTCTGCCAGTGTATTATCTGCTGATCTCAACGCTGATCCCAAAAAAGCCCTAACATTTACAGTTCCTTCAGCATATATTAAAGATTTAACAGGAGAATGGTTACACGATTCGCCATATATTACAATGAAGTTTGCTAATCCCAATGAGAATGAGCGATTAATCATGGGATTTGGACCGAGTGCTGCAGGAAAAACACATTGGGCTAAAACGATTATTTCCTTATTTTCAAAAGCAGATTCAGCTTTTCCAAAAACATTTTTATCAATTGATGGAGGAATATATCGAGAAGAATCTATTGTGTATACAACTGTTGTCGAGACTGCCATTCGATATAATGTCAAGGGTCTCAGTAATTTAGTAGTTAGCGGAGAAATAACGAATATGGTTGTACATGGTAAATATTCTCCTGGTGGCTCAGGAAGTTTATTTAAGTCAGACATAATTAAAAACACAATTATAGATTATTTACAGAAAACTGAGAAAAAATACAGTTTATATGTACCTGAAACATTGGGGTGGTGCGGTGTTTCAACATATGCAAAAATTAGTGATAAATGTGACGAGAAATATAAAAAATTTATAACAATTAGTGGTGATAAAGCATCCTGGAATGCTATCTTAATTTGGCAACATAATACAAGCAAAGAGTGTGACTATTCAGAACAATATAAATGTGAAGGATGTGTTAAAAGTGGAAAAATACGCGAAATACAAGAGGGAAAGAAATATAGTGATAATGCATATGATGCTGCTATAAAAAATGGATTTGCAAACATGAATCGTGCACCTGGCATCCGATTAAAGATTCATAATTGCGGTTCGCTAAATCGAATAAGTATCATAGAGGACTTTACTGCATCTGCAAATAATATCATCCGTGTACTAAATGATGATAAAAATAAATGTGCCTACAAGTATAAGTTTTGCAGACGTATCTGTATGAAACATGAGTTAGAGTCTCCACTATGTGAATCCAATACACTCCAACTACATAATGCGTTCCAACTTTTTATAAAACAGTATAAGATATTGGATGATTGGTTACGAATACAGTTTACAGAACGTGTAGACAAAGTATATACGCGTGCACAATTTGATCCTATTATTACAAAAATGAAAGAATTATCTCGTAAAAATGTAACACCTGATGAATTACAGGCGCTAATTCGTATGCTTAATATTACGTTTAATAACAGTAAGATGAAAGCAGAAAGTTACATTAAGGCCAAAATACAAGCATTTATTTATTTATATAGAGACTATTTGATTAGATTGCAAAATAACCAATCACCAAGAATACCTCTGCCAGCACCAGCACCAGTACCAGTACCAGCACCAGTACCAGTACCAGCACCAGTACCAGCACCAGCACCAGCACCAGTACCAGCACCAGCACCAGCACCAGTACCAGTAAAGGAATCCGTACTAGTACAGGGACCATTACCAGTGTCACAAGCACCACAAGCACCACAAGCACCAAAGACACCACAGCAAATGCTTAACAATCTAGAAAAAACAACCGGCAAAAAACCACCACCTCTTCTAAGCAATTTCCTCCACGCTAAGCCTGCTATTTCTACATCGGATGTATCTAAACTACAATCACCAGTACAATCCACTAGACCTCCAGGTTTTCAATCTATCCGAAAACAAATAAAGAAAGCTGCAAATAACAGGTTACACGCAGAAGAAGCCGCAGAAGAAGCAGTCGCAGCAAGAAGAAAAGAAGCAGCAAACGCAGCCGCAGCAAGAAGAAAAGAAGCAGCAAAAGCAGACGAAGCAAGAAGACAAGCAGCAGCAGAAGAAGAAAAAACAAGACAAGCCGCAGCAGAAGAAGCAGAAAGAATAAAAAAAATACAAAACGCAGCAAAAGCAGCAGAAGAAGCAGAAAGAAGAAAAAAACAAGCACATGAATTAAAAATCGCAGCAAAAAAAGAAGCAGAAATTCAACGTAGAACTGGCGCACCAGGAGTGAAGGCACCACCAGGACGACAATAAGCGCATACACCTCCATAAAAAATAGTGTATAGTAGAATGCCCCGTCGTCGTACCAAAAAATCCAAAGGTGGAGGCTGGTCCATCAACCCCGCCGATTATATCAGTGCGGGAAATCCAGTTAATCAACGCTATGCAGGTGTCGGCATGGACTGTGCTGGCTCCCCAGTAAGACCAGGATTCATGTCTGGAACTCCATCTATGGGTCTGCCCGGTCTTTCTGGAGGAAAACGAAGAAAACGTAGTTATCGTTTGAAACGAGGTGGAACGCAACTTGGTGTTGCGTCTCAACAGACATTTGATACGGTAGTAAGCTCCCCGAGTGTTCCCCCCCATGTAGCTACTACGCAGCCACAACCGCCGAAACAAGCAGGCGGTCGTTACGAAGTTTCCCCTGGATTTCTTGATCCCAATCAAGCGATTGGAGCCAGTTCTTATGCCCCCGTCAACAGTATTGCGTGTGAGCGCGGCTATGCCAATCCGATGAATCAACATATGTCTGGTGGACAGCTGACCGGCGCCCCCATTGATGCATCCTCTTCACATTTTCCAGTTGTCCACGTTGGTCAAGCCAGTGCCATGGCATACCATGCCCCGACAGCGGGATACCGCAATGATTTTCAGGCAATGCCTGCTACCAGTGCAGTGGGTGGTCTGATGCTCCAAACCCCTTATGATGCACGGTCCTTTAATCAGGCGTGCTTGAAGACGGGTGGATCACGGCGCAAACGAAGTACACGCAAGAGTCGTGGTGGCGCAAATGGCGTAGCACACATGGCAGAGCCCTATACCTCACTGGATCTATCGCAAGTTTCTACGCGTGAAGCCTTTGATGGAACCCAGGGAGGTCTGCCTGTGAAGTTTGGTGGACGACGCACTCGTAAACATGCTCGTAAACATGCTCGTAAACATTGTCATCGCCGAGTCTAAAAATCTAATAAAATCATATTATAATTTAAATGTATTACACAGTTGAATTATATTATTTACAGTATTTTTGCGCGCTTTTTTCTAAAAAGCGCTTTAGAGGACCAAATTCATCTTAATCCATTCTTTAATTGCACAATGATAATTCTCTAAGATAAGCGTAAATCCATCTGTGATATTTTTTTGACGCTCCACTTTAACTTCCTCCTTCATCATAAGAAGAATAGGATAAATAATGGTTACAATATTTGAATCATAAATGCGTATAATGGATTCAAATACTTCGTCGATGTTAATCTTCTGTTTTTCAACATCTACCAAGTATTCATCTAGTAAAATCTTGTCATTATTGTATTCCAACAAATTCTTATACATCTGAATCACATGAATCACTGTATTGGAATCCGATGAACTATATGTTTTGAATAATTGATTTAAGCCCTCAACACTCATGGACGTAATCAATTGATAGAGCTCCACAGGAATTGGACTATTTTTGTTGACTGCAGGATTGTACCATTTGATAAATCGCTTGATAACCGCATACAAAAAATAGAGATCGTCTTTCTTGTCGGCATGGTACCATCGTGATAGAGGCTGTGTCATCGTCGGCGAATGCAAATACAAAATATTTTCATAAATACGTAGCTTTGTTCCTAAGGGACATGTACTTAGCAGCGATAATTGAATCATGGCCTGCAAAGGCTCCAAAATCATATCAATCTTCTCTTTCGGACGATTATTCATTAATGCATTATACAACGTATGAACTGGTTCCAATAGTGCGCTCATGACTATTATGTACTACACTGTGTATATCCTTTATGTATCTCTTTTATCTTAATTGCACGTCCCGCCAGTATTTATGATGGTTGTGCCTTGTAACGTGCGTGAATAGGTTGTTTCTGCTCCCATCTTAAAACTCGCAATAACTTGCGGCGAGGCATCCGATGTCTGCGGATTGGCAATACGCGGTTTACCAGATTGCTGTGCTTGATAGAGACCCTGTGCTGTATTCTTGTCTTTTAGACGCTGGATGATGGAACTGGCGTCAAAATTGCGGTTCGCCATTTATTCTATTCTATCCTTCTAAAATTTAAAGAGACTTACTTCGTTCTCTTCTTTTTCTTCTTTATCGTCTAAATCGTCTGGATCGTCGTCTTCTACTTCTCGCAATCCTGGTTGCTCTTTTGCACGTTTCGGGTGATTAATGTGATGAATCGTATACTCGCATTTTTTATAGAATCGTTGCCGTACATACCACCGATTGGTTAACATGTTATGCGAATCAATCACATCAATAATATGCGGTGCTACTTTGCGTTCATCCATGCGTTCACGAAAGATCCGTCCCGAAGCCTGTTCCACCTGCTTTCTCGGAGTGGCAAGTACGATTGTATTCAGCTTCTTCACAGAGAATCCTTCCGCTGTCATTTGATATGTTGCTAATAGAATTTTACACGCGGCTGCATTTTCATCCAGTACTTTTTGTTTCATGCCTCCAATGTAAAATCCGATTTTACAGTCTGGATGCAGTCGTTGTATTGCTTCATGAAACCCTTCCAACTGTGAAATTCGGTCACTGATGATTAAGAGGTACCGATCCGGATCCAGAATATAGGGCTCCAAATATTCTACAATCTTCTTATTCCGTGGCTCAAACTCTGCTACTTGATTTAAGAGCTTTGCAGTAATCACCTCCCCACGCCAATCAACAGGAAGTTCTTTGTATACGGGATCCTCCGAATCAAACCAGACAGCTTTTACAACGGCTTCTTTGTCAGGGGCCCTCTGCGTATTTTTATAGACTGCTTCTCCCAAATAGTATTCAAAGACACGCGACAGTCCATCTCCGCGATCTGGTGTGGCCGATAAGCCTAACATATGTTTGGTTTGCACCTTGAGCAGAGCTTTGGAGAAATAAGAGGCTCCCAAGTGATGGCATTCATCAAAGATTGTAAACCCATATTCATCGAAGAATCCATCTGGAAATTCGCGCCGACAAATCGTCTGAATCATGCAAATGGTAACATCGTACTTTTTTGCATCCATCTGTATTTTGGCCGCTTGCAGAATCCCCACTCGTGCTCCCTCCATGAAGTTCTCTATCTCGGCCTTCCACTGATTCATTAAGAACTCCTTATCCACAATGATTAAGAAGCGTTTTTTGAGTTGAACGGCCAGATTTAGTGCCATAAACGTTTTCCCATATCCACAGGGAACACAGATAAGGCCATTCGCACCTTTTTCCAGAAAAGTGGTCATGATCTCCTTTTGAAAATCATGGGGTGGAAAGGTGGTACGAAGCGTGATGGCATCTGGCAAGGCTAAACCCTCGGAAACAATGTTTGCTTCCGGTTCACCGAATGTTTTTTTACCCCAATAGCGCGGGACATAGAAACGTGTTTTCGATTCATGATAAATGGGAAACGATTCGACCCCTCGTTGAAATTTGTCTAGTACCTTGGGAGCTACTGTTAATTCCGATTGAAGGTGCTTTAGTTGGATTGGTGTTAAGAAGGATTTCTTTATCGCATATCCTTTGCAGGTTAGTACGCGATCTTTATCTTGCACAGACATGTGCCTATATGTATATAGACATGTTCTGTCAATTTTAGACAAGATAAATTGCCTATAAATACTCGTGTATACTTATTTTAACCAGATTATACATATTTTTTTGTGCACTTTGTGGGGGGCTAACGGAGTAAGCCCCCACACGGCCGAGAGATTGCCCGTGATACGGGCAATCAATTGGTACTTTCTTAAAAAGTGCTTAGTATACAGGAGGAAATGAATCAGACTGAGCTATCCTACTTTGTCGTTTTAGTCATTGTCATTTTACTATCACAGTTTGCACCAACAAAACTCTTAATGTTATTGGATCATCTTGTAATACGTATGGCACTTGTTCTGCTCTTATTGTATTTGATGCGTGTTGGTCCTACGGCAGGTATCTTTGGGCTTATGGCGATTGCGATTCTGTATCTGGAACGCAATCGTCGTAAAATAGCGGAGGCGCTTCTAAAAATAGATAAAATGGATTCGGCCTATACACTGCATCATCCGCAGGCCACCGTGGAAGAAGCCAGTCAGCCTCAAAAGACAGTGCCAGTTATACCGTTTGATGTACCCGAATCATTTGAAACAGATTTTTTACCGACTGAAGCGAGTGATTCGGCATTCTTTGAACCGGTAGCAGAAACCATCAACCAAAAAGCAGTACTATCTACGATTTACCCGTCAGGTTCTCCGTCCGCATCGGAATCTCTCTATGAAAAGTTGGGATTTGGTCACGTGGATGGGGTGACGACACTGGGATCACAGTAAGACCCTTAAGGGTTCATCTGCATGGACGATGCCTCCATGGTACGGTCAATGTATACCTCTTGGAGTACTTCTGCCACCAAATGACTCGTTGAAAGATCAATTCCTGTTTCTCTCCACTGAGGCTTAGTTGCATCATAGAACCGCTGTAATGATTCACGAGTGGTACCCACATAGGTATTATTTTGAGGATCGGTTAGCGATACTTGCACTTTTATCGGCTTTCCTGCTGTAGTCTGAATAAGTGTTTTTGTACAGTGTTTTTTATCACTGCACACAAATGCTTCCATTTCCTTTTGATTGAAGCAACTATCCATGGAATTTGTATTTAGCTCCTCTGTTGCATAGATTTTGCACATTGGCTGTGTGGCTGTTTTAGGACCAGTAAGTGTAGCATTCAATTGACCATTGGTGCATCCTTTGACAATAGCAGACGGATTTGTTCGATCTTCAAAATAAGTTGTCATAGATTTTGGACACGATCTTGCACCTTTCTCCTTATGTGCACGCAGGGTTGCATCCACGCATTGTGGCATATCATGTGTTCCTTTTCCATTTAATGTACATTGAATGCCTACACACCGATTTGCAACAATATCACCATTACAACAGTTAATATCACCGTTGGATGTATAGAATGTTTTATAGCCTGCAGGGCATGCACTCAAATACTCCCCCTGGGTAGGTGCAAATGGTTCCGTAACGTTATGCGAGGCGGATGTATAATAATAGATAAAAATACATAGCAAGAGGATACCGAGTAATAGAACGACTAATTCTATCATCTTTCTATGTAATACATGTGATTTCTTAACTAGATTTTTTAGGCCAAAAATGGTGCAATACTAGTGCGCCCATCACAACTACCACCACAGATCCCACAACTCCTGCGAGAACTTCCATTTCCTCAACAGATGTTTCAGATGATTTAGACGTAGCAGGTATATCTTGATTCTTTATACAATCATCAATTGATTTTCCAGATGCAATATCTCCCTCATGTAATTCATTTACTTTATTGAGCGGTACACACTTATACTGCTTACGTGTATATTTGCATTGAGCATTTCCTGCAGTGGAAGAGGAAGACGAGGAGGAGGACGTTGGTTTCGGAGCATGTTCAAAAAATTCAATACGATCACGAAATTCAGCCGTACAACTTGAAAGCGGCGATGTATAGATGTATCCATCGGAGGAGGTGGTTACTGATGTTTTATTTCCACTATCGTCAAAGCGATAGGTAAGTAGCGTTGGGTCTGGCCCCCTAATGGAAACAGGGCACCGATATCTCGACGGATTACCAATCTTCGTAGATAACAGTACATAGTTGGCAGATGCCATCGTAATTCCCTTTGGAAAGACAATTACATAGAGACCATGCGATTCAAGTACCTTCGTGCTATCAACGGTCTCAAAACAGGTTTTATAGGCAAAGGAGGATTGATGATTAAAAATAGACTCCAATTGAGGAGGTGTATTCGTATTATTCGTAGAACAAGTATTTGTTATTACAGGTGCAGTAGTATGATCGATGGTACCAGATATAATATCTTGATTGGTAGTATTGGTCTCTTTTGGGATTTCGTAATAAAGATAACTTGTTTTATTTTTATAGGTATATGCTACACATTTACTATCATTGCATGCGGCGTTAATACATTCGGTTAGGGTTGTATTTTGTAGCGTTCGTTTTGCTTTCGTATTCGTATCCGTTGTACAATCCTTTCCAGGATTACGTGTATGTTTGCAAAGTGGTGTAGTGGTATCAATCAGTTGATTAAGATAGGCATCATGACTCGGTGCTCCTGAATCATAGATCGGAACACACATTAGAATACCTGAATAATTTGCAAGCGATAATGCAGGAGTGTTTGCAGAAAAAGACAGAATAAGTTCTGCTTTAGGAGTCTGCCTGTAACCAGGAAGTATATAACCTGTATGAATAGGCTGTACAAGTTGAATATCACTTAGATTGTACCGTGAGCTCTTATAAATACAGGTACTGCCAACAGTATCATCAATATAGTTTTTATTGAAAATAGTTGGTTCAGATGTTCGTGGTGAAAAAGAAGTGGTTAGAGGATGTCTCTTTACCGTAATACCATCCAGATCAGATTGTTGAATTGGTCCCTGAATCGTAACAAATCCTGTAGTAACATCGGATGGACATGCCATATTCTTCTCTGATTGGCGATTTATTATTGTCTGGTTTTCACCTATTATCCAGACATTATTGTCCAGGCATTAAACTCTGATACGTGGTTGCAATGTATTTTGTACCATGGTAACCCATGTCATATAGCCGTTCTGCCGCCTTCTGTGCCTTACTGTCTCCATTGGAATATACCATGATGGAAGTAGCCTTGCTCGTTAGGGCTCCAATCTGTTGTGGTAATGTATCCAAGTTCAACGGGATAGAATTAGGATAATATCCCAGTGTCTCCCTTTCCTTAGGACTACGCACATCAATGATCATACCAAAGCGCGATCGTCGGGCTTCCTCTGTCGTTAGTAATAAGTTGGGATGTGTTATTCCATAAATGGAAGGCATGTACACAGATACAACAATAATAACTAGAATAAGTACAATTGTTAGAAAAAGAATCGAACTTATTTTTAATGCTTTCATACTCGTGTCTATATCAATCCTGGAATATATTTGGGACCATCAAACCGATAAATATCAGTTTTCCCCTCTTTATTAAGCGCAGTTACTGTTTCCCCAGACATAATTTCATTGCATCCTACGTCGTCCATACAGTTGCGCTTGCCAAAACGAACAGGAACAGGCACGGGATTATACGTATCGGTACGCGTATAATAATTCCACCGATCACTACCGCCGGCTGTTCTACGACCGTATAGTGGCAGAACTTGTTCGCCGACATTAATAATACCGACGGATTGAAAAGATTCGGGAAGACCCTGTGTCGGAATGTTAATAGGCATGGACGTTGTTGCGGAGCGTACGCCAAGAGGAGGGAATTCGGGAGGAGCCATCCAATCGCGGAGGGGCTGTGGGGCACGATCGTATCTGGAATCACCGCCTTGAACAATCGTCTGATGCGTAACCTGTGAAGGGGTCGGTTGTACAGGATTGGATGAAGGGATGGAGAGGACGGTATGCGGTTTAAATAACACAGCAATCACGAGACAGACAGCTAACACAATAATAAGAATACCCATCGTCAATTCAAGACCGGCAATACACCATACTCCTGGCGGACACTTGGTCATCTATTTGCACTGCATTTTTTATGCAAATACAGTGCAACTATTTGTCTATTTTACTATGCATCTCTCTATGAAGATTTTTAGAGCACACTTCAACTACCTGAAGATTTTTGCGCACTTTGCAGGGGTCGGCCCCCGCACGGCCGAGTGATTGCCCGAAGGGCAATCATGAGGTGCTTTTCTAAAAAGTGCTTTAGAGTTTAAACGGCATCCCAGATCCGCCTCCCGTGTTTCCGCCAAACATGCCTGAAAAGGTGCTCAATAATTCCTTTCCATCGGCCATAATCGGACGCATCTGAGTCAACATGTTCATCAGACCCTCCTGCGTCTTCAACAATTCTTTGGTATCCGCCGACATGGAAGCAATCGTCTTCGGGTCAAAGGACTTCATGGTCTTCTTCAAGGTTTCGGCGGGGTCCAACTTAGGGCCCTCGGCATGTTCTGAAGGCAATTTGCCCTCTTTGAACAATGTATTGGTAGCCGATTCAAAATCCTCCTTTTCAATCTGTTTGTCCGAGGCTCCATTCACCGCGCTCGTCACTTCCGCAGCCATATCGTGAGCTACTTGGTTGGTAGTGTTCATCGTAGATGCAGAGGAGCTTTCTTGACTAGCTCCCTCTTTTTCCATCATTGGTTGCACATCTTCAAATCCTTCAATAGCCGGGTCATATACACCTGCCGGCTCCTTTTTACTACTGCGCAGTGATTGAGATGCAGGCTTGTAATTGGATTGCATAGCAGATACACGATTAATAATATCTTGATTGCCTTGGAATCCTTCCAGATTACGCACGTATTTTTTTAGAAAAAGTGTATACACGACGGCAAATAGGACAGCGACTCCAATTACCAATTCAAATTGATCTACAAAGGCGGCAGTGATCAGTGCAACAGCAGATGTTAATAGAATACCTGTTAGTCCAGAGTAAACCAACATATACACTGCCGTAATAGCAAGTACGATCAAGGAAAGGGTATGTGTCATCTCGTTGAACTTCATTCTCTACATGTTTGCTAGGAAACTTTTATTAGCTTCTTCGTCTTAGTACTCCGCATTAGTACTTCATCATACGGATTAATAACTCCTCCGTGTGAGGGGTGTGGGGACGCTTGCGTCCCCACTAGATCATCATCAGTGGAACAAGAATTTTTTGAATAAACCAAAAGAGAAATCCCCCAAAAACGGATTTCACTGCCAAACCTGCCGTAGTTAAATCGCCACCCATGCGTAGCAGCGATGGCAAATAGTGTCCAATCAGAACATTAATAATGGGCAGACTTACAAAAAAGATAATCATAGCAACAAGCAACGGTTGTTTGATTTGTGAAACAATATCCGAATACATGTTCCCTTTGAAGGTCTCTATCAAGGTAGGTTGTTGCGGTTGCATATACGGGGACACATGCTCATAGGAAGATCCGCCATGAGATCCACCGTGAGAATACTGTGGCATCAACCCTGCAAAATCGGCCGCGGTGGGATAATCCTTGCCAATCATATGTGCAGTAGCGGTGGCAGGGTCAGATGACATGGGATAGGTACTATTCGGATTAGGTGCATTGATCATCCGCTGTCCATTACCGGACGGAGGAGGTTGTTGATGATGTTGTTGTTGTTGCATCGCAGGTTGCATAATGGGATTGGATTGACTTGGAATGTTCATGTCAGCCAGGATTTTATTTACGAGATCATCGTCTTTGCTAAAGACCGGAGCTTTACTATCGAGATCACTTAACAATGTGCCCGCTGTCGCCATTTCTTTAAAAACGCGAGAAATCCTTTAAGAAGAACTACTCGCGTTTAGTAACTATGATTGCTGCATTTATTGACGAATAGGCGTCGCACGTGCTGCAAATAGACTGCGTAATATACTTCCTTTGTTATCCTTTGCGTTTGCGTCTTGTTTGTCAACAAAGGATTCAATTGCCCCCGATGCAGGGCATGCTGTCATTTCTGTTTTAAATTCGTAGCATTTCCCACCTCCCATACGATAGACATGCTTCTCAAAGTCCTTATCTTCTGGGGCTTTATTGACATTACACGCCGCACCGACACACCGAGGGCGTATAATACAAATAATACCAAGACCTACGATGAAACTGAAAAAAATGTTAAAGCGCTCATCTTTTAACAAATGATGAATCCCCATCTGATTCTGAACCTTATTCTTTTCTTAGATATTTATAAAGGATGATTAAGCATATGCGTCTTGTGCCATTTATTTGCGGTGTGGCCATTGGTATTATTGCAGTACTATATGTGAAACCTGAGGAGACAATCGTGCGTAAGTATCCCACTCCTGAAACTGTAAAGGATCTGGTATACAAAGACAAGAATGGAATGTGTTACAAATACTCTGCAAAAAAGGTGGATTGTGATAAAAATGAGGCGAAGTTGAAGGATTTCCCTTTGAGCAAATAAGCACTTTTTAAAAAAAGTGCGCAAAAATCTATTTGTGTGTTTTAACTATCTCTTAAAAATCTATTTGTGTGTTTTAACTATCTCTTAAAAATCTATTTGTGTGTTTTAACTATCTCTTAAAAATCTATTTGTGTGTTTTAACTATCTCTTAAAAATCTATTTGTGTGTTTTAACTATCTCTTAAAAATCCTTTGTGTGTTTAAGAGATAATATAGCATTTATTTTTATTATTTTAATCTGGGAGGTTTATTGGCTGAGCAACTACAGGAGCAGGAGCAGCCACAGGAGCAACTACAGGGGCAACTACAGGAGCAACTACAGGAGCTGCAGCAGGAACAGCCACAGGTGCGGCCACAGGAGCAACTACAGGGGTAGGAACAGCTACAGGAGCGGCCACAGGAACAGCAACAGGTGCAGCCACAGGAACGTCCGCCTTAGGCTCCAACGAAAGTTCATCCTTTATCCAGCTTGTAAACTTATCTCCCGCATTTGTGATTGATTTGGCAACGGATTCTATTGCAGTTGCAGGTACAGGAACGGCAGGAACGGCAGGAACGGCAGGAACGGCAGTAGCACGTGAAACCCTGCCCGCAACACCTGGTCTTTTTCTGATTGGTTTTGGAGCAGGTGGTTGTTCGGCAACAAACTTTGCACGTATTTCCATGAGCGATTTCCCTAGTAAATTTTGACCTGTCCATTCGTTCGGGTTTTTAGAGCGCGGATCCTCTATGGGTATTCCAATTCCAATCAAGGCATCATTTGCCTCATATGCGCCAAGAATGGCAGTCGCAGTTCCCATTAATTTTGCTTTGAGTTCCTCGTATTGACTAAATTTTAGAAGATTAACAGAGGTTAACAATAATTTTAGTCGATCATTCCACAAGGATTCCTTATCTTCAGGCACTTCTTCTTTTCTTTCAGGAATATCCTTTAGTGAATAATCAATTGCATCAGCTGATTCAGTTAGCATGATTCGTTGAAGACTTACCTGATCATCAAATTGTTTTGCCATCTCGGCAGCAATTGCCTGTTTAGCAGAGTGATACATAGTAGCATTGAACTCAAGTTCCACCGCCCAATCAAGAGAGAATACACCATATTCGTTGCTATCAGGTTTATAAAATAAGAGGACAGGTTCTTCTTTTTTCATCCTTTTATTGGCTTCTGCCACAGTTACGACAGGTTTATCTGCAGTTTTACCTATACGCACATAGTATTCCTGTAATAAAAATGGATTGTTCTGTACAATAACAATTGGATAAGGAAATACACGAGTTTCTCTCGGCTGTGTAAAATCTAATTGTCTCACTTTAATATAATGTTGCACGGAGCAATAGGTATGAGGAAATCGTATCTTCTGTAATATATTATCAGCCTCTTCTACTTTACGATTAAGCATAAGAATAGTAGAATCATCTGGATTCATCTTCATGAATTCCTGGTGAAGTTTCATTTGCGCATCTTCAAAATTCTTATTAGCATCTGCAATATCTTTCTTATGCTTCTCTTCCATTTCTGTAATCTCCTCCAGTGTAAGTGAACGATACGTGGGAAGTGGTATGGTTTTAACAATCCCTCCGTCCTTATTTCGTTCTACCAAATTACCATCCTCGTCATATCCAAATAAAATACCTTTTGTTGGATGTGATTTCGCTTTATAAAACTTCTTCAGTTCTTCGGACATAGCTACTCTACTAAAATAAAATTAGACTTATGTAGAACGTATTATGTCAAATCCGGATACTATGAGTTCTACGAATACTATGAGTTCTACGAATGCTATGAGTTCAACAGAAGCTACAAGTGAAAGCGCTAGTGGTCTTTATATGGGACTTGCGGAAGCAGTTATTTTATTAATTACGATTATTGTCATATTTAAATTTGCAGATAATGCAATACGTAATAAAATACTATGGATTCTATTACCTATTCTTGCCTTTGTTATCGCAATAGGACTGAATTTTTGTGCACAATATATGGCGTGCGGTAAAATGAATGGTAAAAATGCATTAAAGGGAGCAATAGCGTCACCTGTTGCAGTCCTTGTTGGTCTAGGAGTGGCCTCGGTAGATTCATTTCGTATACCGGTTGCCTCCGTATTTGCTCCACTATTTACGGAAAGCACGAATGATATTGTTAAAGGTAATAGTGGCATGAATAAACGTTCATCTAATTCAAAAAATACTGCAAAAAAAGGAAAAGAAGAATGTTGTGCCCCACAGGCCTTTTTAACGGATCTTGAAGATAATTATCCACTCTTAAAGATGTGTTCTTATATATTTTATATTAGCTTTTCCGTTATGTTTGGAAGTATAATTGGGACAGGAATTGCGACAGTCTGTTAATTAGGGGACATCCCCTAGACCCCTGTCGTGTTATATCTTATTCATCATGTCCATCTGATTCTGTCATATTATGATACACCAGATTCGGGGCTTCAGGCCCTAAATAAATGTATTTCGGCATACCCTTCTTCATCGTTTCATTCGTATCCAAAATGTAATATCCTTTTTTCATATTTTCTGCAATACTTTTTTTGGTATTTTTTGTACTATTCTTTGCACCATTGTTAAAGGACACGGGTGCCATGGATTTAGTTGATACATGTTCGGGCTCAATTACTTCTTCAGGTATCTCTAATTGTTTGATATCGTTTTCATTGGAAACCATATTAACTGCCGTATTGTTTGTTACACCTCCCAATCCAGTATAGCTAGCTACTACCAAAATAATGATATATGATATGATTGCCCACATGATGGCAAAGAGCCAAAAAGGCATCCATGTATGAGTTTGTTTATCACGACCTAATCCAAACTCTTTCCATGCACCATCTTTTGAAAACATTAATTCAGGCTTCAACATGAGAATAATTGAAATACCTATCAAGTACAATAATCCCGAATAGATAAGGAGGGACATCTCTTATTGTTCTTTATAGAAAAATTATTCAAAATCATCGTCTGCATGCTGATTATTATCGTATCCTCCTTCGTTTTCATAATATGCATCCGTACGAATTGGAAATCCCAGGGGATCCAATGGAATACCTTGCGGTTCTTGGAGCGCTTGGTCCGGAAAATCAACAATTCCAGCATTAATTCGTTTTTGACGTTCTAAATCAAAATAATCCTTGTCATATTTGTAAATTACGCTTGTACCACCAACGGCCCACTTGCCCAATCCAAGACGCTGATTTATTTTTTCCATGACATGTTCTTCTTCGGTGAGTTTATCATAATCTGCTACAATGTGCACACGCTCTTTTTCGTCACGAATCGTAATTCTGTTTTTAATTTCTTCATTATCATACGACAACTTTTCTACATTATATTTTACTAAACTCTTTGTAACCAAATTACGTAGAAACCCAATCGATGGATTTGCTAATATATCCATTGCCATCTTACACTGTGTACGATCAGGGTCAATTAGTGTCATAAGTGGTTCGTAGAAGAATGCCCTTTGAAAATATTCAAGTGTGGTCTGTCCACCTATAACCATACTTGCACGAATCTTATGTTTAAATGGAACAATAACACGTAGTTGGTTGATAAACTGTTCTAATTGCTCTCTTGCTACTGCATGAGATGGTTTATTCATTTCTGTACCGTCTTTCAATAGAACCATATCCTGTTTTAAAATAGGTACCAGTATTTCTGTACTATGTATGTCTGACAGAACCTTACGAAGTTCCATAGGAATAAAAAGGGAATCTTGCGAGAAGTTTACTAATAATCGTTGAAAGGGAACAATAAAATACGTTTGGATTACTTGAAAGAAACTTGCCCATGGTAGCGTCACAATATTCTCTATTATTTCATACATGTTTGCAGTAAAACAATTCATTAACGTCTGTTTTGCTAGATTTGTACTATTTGAAATAACTTCTTGTGCTTCTGCGATTAAATCAACGGATGCATCTGGTGGAAGTTCATGCAATCGTTTCGCAGTTTCTGCCACAATTCTCTTCCATGCACCTTCTACGTTCATAAATAGCGGCGGAACAATATTGCCCAATTCATTCATCACTTCTTGCAATGGTGACACTGTATTTGCGCGTATTGAATCTACATTATTTACTGTATGGATCTTATCAAGTAACTCTGTAAACTCGTCTAATCCGGTTTTGACCTCCTGTGAACTGAGCGCTGTCTTTCCTTCTGTATCTGAGTTCATCACGGACGGATGTGTAGGAAATTGAAATCCACACCATTTGCACCGATTTGTTACACCAGGCGCATGCGCATGACCCATTTTCTCCCCCTGAAAACAATACTTTAAGAAAATACGATAGTACAAATCCTTATTAGGTTCTACTACATCTGTGGCAGATGCCCTCGGTATAAATTCTGTTAATAAAAAGTTACCTTGTTGATTGGGAATAAGTAACCGCTTTCCAATAGGCGGCATTTGCTCCGCAATGGTTTGCCAAAATGTACCAGGTATTTGAATGGTAGCCATACAGCATGTCGTTTCGCTAAAGGGCAGCCCTTTTGTAAGTGATGCTGTATTCTTTGCATGCATGTGCGCTTGACGAATCCACAGTCTAGCTAATCCTGATTGGTCCTTCATGACAGCTAGCACTTCAGGCGTGATGACATCTTTCGCAGCAAGTTCAGGTGTCATGATAAGCTGCTCTGGCAAAAAAGTGGGAAAAATTATGTCTTTTTTCTCCGAAGTTTCCATACCATAGGTTCTTTCCACATACAATCGCTTTTCAGAAAGTTGTGACTGAATAATATCATCGCGAATAATGCTATTCATGATATCTGTGATATAATATAAAATACCAGCTTGTCGTTTGACATCATCCGCTACTTTTTGAAATCCAGTTTCATTCCAAGGTGTCTCATCTTTGCGAATCGCAGAAACAATACAAGTCACATATTTCATACCTTGCATCTGTGCCTTATCTTGATCTAACGGATATCCGCCAAATCCTGGATCGGCACACTCACTCGCTGAAAATCGCGGAACATACGCAGGTATTTTTGTTTGAACCTCAATCAATAGGAATACTGCGCATGACGCAATCACATTTCGCGCAACCGCTGTCTGATAAGGCGCATAAATGCCAGTACTACTCTTCTTCTTCTTGGCGTATTCATCGCTCGTTGGAAACTTAGTAATATGCGCAATCGCACGTGCAACGATTGTTCGATAACTTTCATTATCTAATAAGATGCCAGCGTGTTCAGATAAGGTACGTATAATAGTGTAACATTTCATTTCATTTTCATTGAAGGGCAATGGATTTGACTCAATAGGAACACTTATTAATTCATTGATCTTTTCATCTAGGAGCGCATCATCGTCCAATAAAACCGCGCTTCCCGATTTTGGTTTGCCAGAACTATCAAACTCCAAATGATTATCATACTCCATTTCATGTATGGATTGCCCACAGTTTCTACAAATATATTTTCCTTGAAATTGCCCCCCTGAAAAGGAAAGAATGATTTCTTTTTCAATACTGTCTTTCTCTTTTGGATTTAAATAGGCCTGAAGTTGTAATCGTTCATGTATACATAACAAATGTTCTTTGCATACATTGCAGTCTATCCAATTTATATTGCGTTTTCCTTGATATTTCTTATAAAAAGTGGTGAGCAATCTAAAACGTTCACTATCCTCCTTGATTCTTCGTATCAGTACTAAATCCGAGACATGCGTGCATGCATTTCGTTTCGGCCGAGTACCTGCATTGTTCTCATTGTATTTAATTGTATTTGCAATAAGGAGTTGTGACAAATATGCGGTATTATTCGATTCTAACATGGCTTTCGCAATCAATACAGGATTTTTTCCACATGTTACTTGAAAATAATTAGGATAATGTTTCATCAAATAAATTACTTTACCTAAATCGGATTGTGCAAGTGATACATTGATTCGTTCATATTCTAACAATGCATCATTTAGTGTTGGTTGACCACGAATTTCCTCTAAAAGGAGAGGTTTATCAATAAACGGATTCTGCTCGGCTTCTGATTTAGTGTCCTGTAACATGGTTCGTAATTCTGCCAGAGATGCAATCAATTGCGATTGGAATAATTCAATCTTCTTTACAAGGACCTCTACCAATTCAGGATAGAGTTCAAGATCATCTACACCATATTGTTCTAATACATCCATGGCATCGTGTATTCCAAGGGAGGGAATAGGTAAGCCCTCTATGTAATCCGCAAAAGGAATATTACCCAGCGTTTCACCTAATACAGATAAGACTACAATATCATTGGAAGTAGCCCCCATTTCTTTTGGATCGCCTAACTCTTCCAGAAGCATTTTCATGGTTTTAAGAGGAAGATTACTTCGTCCACTATCTACTGCCAGATTCTGTGTACGTGTTTTACCCAAATAATTACGCGCAGCAATAGGAAACAAGAGATAGGAATTCATAGGTGCAGATTCATTTTCAATAAGCACCTGTTTTTTACGATCAGCACCTTTACGATAGGTAGTAGCAAGTGCCCGCTCTGTAGCAACGGAAACAGTATTAAAGATAGGAGGATGCTCCATGGAATGACTCGCAATATAGCCTGGTATAATTGCATCGACCTTTCCATCTGTGACAGATGGTGTTATGCTACGAAAAAACTGCGAATCCGTTAATGCTCTCCATATAGGTTCCACTTCGCCTTTTTTCATCCATGGGGTCCCATATTTATCTAAAAATACCTTCTGATCATTCCATTCTCGAATCACAGCACCTCCCACAGATGTATTCTTTTTCATTTCCTCTAGCTCTAAAGCAAAATTGGTAAATGTAGCATTTTCTGTAGATTGTTGTGCCTCATCCTTATCGTCTACGCTATATAATTTTTTTATAACATTTAGAACAGGCCGGCCAAGTGGTATGGAAGAGCGCTGAATTAATTCGGATAATGTATGTGCCGAATGATTCGCAGGTCCCTTTACAGATCCATCTTCATTATAGAGAATGCTCTCTTGCTTAAGATGAAAAAGTGTTTCTACAAGAATTCGGACCGCACGAATGGTTCGCGGATTCTTTTGCAGAATCGGATCGATTTCGGATAAGAAATCATTTAGTGCATCAATGCGCTGAAGATTATCTGGAATATACTGCTCATAGGATAGCGCTTCTTTAAAAACATTCGGGCGTGTGACTTCAATCACCCCTACGATTTCTATTCCATCATCCTCCTCCACCTCATCCTCCACATCGTTTTCTACGTATTTCTGTTCTGGTTGAGACGGTTGTTCTATGTTTTGATCACCCTGAATCATTTCACTGATGCTAATTACCACAAAGTCCTCACTGGGGTCAATTCCTTCAAAATTAAATCGTACTTCATGGGATTCCTCGGATGACTCCTCTTGAATGGTTATTGCGTCATTTTCTTTATCCACTTGAATAATTTTATAGGTTTTATAGAGTTCTCCATCCAAGTCAAAGGTACTGATCACTTGATTCACACGAAAATCTTGCTGTTCTACAAACGATTCAAATACGCGTTTTTCAATAACGTAAATCGTACGAACACCATCCTCTTCTTTGTATGTTTCTATGCCGTCCTCCTGTTCCAGATCAAAACTGCGAAGTAAATTGGCTACACCATCAGGCCTGACACGAATGAGATGTTCACTTCGATAATAGACAGTGCCTATCGTTTTTCCGCCATATTTAGCGGAATCAACCATAATTCTGTCACCCAATTGTACAAACATCATGGGATCCCATTCATCTAAAACAGTTGTGTCACTTGTTTCTTGTTTTTGTTCTGTATCCGTGTCTATCTCTATTGTTTCTACTGTCGGAGAATCAGTATCGTGAATATCATCATCTATGACACTTTCTTCTGGATCGGAATTCTCCATTGTCCCCCTATCTTCCTATAGAGATTCTATTGAGGGATAAATAGCATACCATATAAAGCTATTCTTATAATTATAGTAATAGTGAAAAGTGTAATGATAACCTCCATAGAATGTTTTAAAGAACTTATTACATCCTATCCCACATGGCCTTTGTTAAAGAACTATCTTGAATCAGACAAAGGAGGAGCCTTCCAAATTAGTGAAGCAAATGAGAAGGGTATGTGTATGATTCATTACGATAAAGATACATCTGTTATGAATGTACCTCACATTGCTTGGTTTCGTTCCGTGGTATGGAATACGATTCTTCATTGCCCTGTGTCGGTTGCACCGCCCAGAACATGTACTGATGCATTTCCATGTAATACGATGCAAGAAGTGGCTGACAAACAACTGGTATGCGAGGAATTTCTTGAAGGGTTTATGATTAATTGCTTTCATCTTGTTGGAGAAACGTCATTGTTCATTACGAGTCGTTCAAAACTGGATGCAACCGGACACTTTTACTCTGCAAAATCCTTTCGTCAGCTTTTTGTGGAAGCCTATTTGAAACGTCCTATTGATTCCGCTGCAGAGTTAGAAGATGCAATTTCTACCATTCATTTGGAGGCACCAAACAAGGATCGGCAAGAGGTAGCAATATGTTACAGTTTTCTCGTACAACATACCGAACATCGGATTGTCCGTCCGATTCAGCAATCAAAAGCACAGTTGATTCATACTGCCACGTTTTATGAAGATGGGCGGTTTTGCCTGGAACAGCATGGAGATTTACTGACACTGCCGAATGATGCTACACGTGTGACAGACTGGGTGCATGAGTTTTTTCAAACCAACTCGTGGGATTTTCAGGGGATTGTCTGGAAAGATGAGAAGGGTAACCGATGGCGTAACCGATCCGAAAAATATATGGCAGTGAGATCATTGCGAGGCAATTATTCGCAGTCTATTGACCGTTTTGTACAATTGCATTCTCAACAACTTGTACCAACCTATCTTCAGTATTACCCCGAAGATTCCATTGATTTTTCCTTTTACGGATTTTTGATGTCCTATATTATTTCCATTGTGTACGAGTATTACATTGGGGTTCGTGTTACAAAAACAATTGCACTGGCCGATATTGATAAAATGTACCATACCCATCTGTACCATCTTCATGGCGAGTATGTTGCCAGTCTTCGGCCGGCTGGTAAAAAAATTACCAGGGAGGTTGTGCAGCGTTATTTTCACAAACAAGCCTGGCAGCGATTGGTGTTTCTATTGAAAAAACATAAGGAGATTTATTTTGCACAATTGGCTGTAACCATGAATCAGTCAGTTACATCGTTACTAACTTCTTTAGAGTCCTCGTTGGAATAATCTGTGCGCTACATAGAAATGTCTTCGATCAAGTCATCTGCGTCCAAGCAACCTGCCAAGCAATACGTTGCCGCCGTTCCGTTTAACGCCAACTTCTTCTCCTACACCATTACAACCAATTCGAGCACCTATGTGAAGACGGGAACACTCGCTGCCGTCGCGGGAGCTACGGCCACCAACTGCCCCGCGGGACGCATCCTACGGGAAAGTGGCCAGAAGCTGTACCCTGGCGTTCACCCTGACATTACCACGTACATGGTGGGTGTGATTGATTCTATTACGTTTTTGACGGGGTACATTGACCCAAATTCGCCGGTATTTGCTACACACTCTGCAAATGTCCCCTCCTTCTTTGCCAACAGTGTTGATCCGGTTGGCGGGCTATTGGATGAGGGCTCGGCGGTGTACACCAACGGTATCATCTCGGCACATGGTCAGATTCGCTGCGTGGGTGCTACGGGTGCCCGCGTTTTGGTACCTGGCACTGCCGCGAACATTGCGATTGATGTCTCGCAAGGATCCTTTGTGTACATTGATGGAAACGGCAATAATACGCTGACTTGCACCAATTTTAACTTTGGTGATCGCTTGTTTATTCAAACGGTGGGCACGGGCAATGTGACCTTTTCTACTGGATTTGGCGTGGCAACGCTTACTGTGGCGAAGGCTGACATGATGTTTAGCTTTATTTGCGACGGGGCGCACATGTTGCAGACAGGGGCATCTTCGTGGACGAATGTGCCGGCTTAAATATACAATATTAGGTAATAATTCAATTTTTAGACCCATGATGATTTAAAATAAGCACATTTAAGTATAAAGAGATGGAGACAGAAACACAACAAAATACAGTACTAGTTTCCGGCCTTCAAAACCTTACCACTCCACTCCACAATTTGCTAACCATGCACACTTCTTCTTCAACGTTAAATGAGTATGAACATACAAATTTTCTTCATCCCCATTCAACTGTGAGCAATCAAAAAATTGGTATCTGGCACGAGAGCATTCCAAATCAATGTAAGAAAACAGAATTGCAATTTAAAAACTATTGTAATGATTACATCAACTATATTGCCAAAAAAAAAATAACCAGGGCTTTCTTTTTAATCCAAGATCCATTTTTCTGCCCCTATGTTAAACAAAATTGGGTCGTTACGTATTGGTTAGATAAATTACCGTCTAATTGCGAAGCAGGGTTTGTACTGGACACTGAACCTGATTCTCCTTGGAATGGTTCTCCCAATCCTTGGACAGCGATTGGAGGAACAAATGACATGATGGAGCTTGCATTTCAAGAGGTTGTAAGGCTTAATTCGCTTGCAATAAGTAAAAAAGTTACCTGTATTGGATTTGACACGGAAAATTTGTATTTGGGGGGAGTAAAAGATACTGGCTACTCTACTAAAGACGGCTCATCGTGGATCACTAAAATGTTTCAAACATATTTACCAGGTGTTCCTGTTGATTGGGGATGGGCTTCAGGAAGAATAGGAGGTGATTCAACCCTTGATATTGGAGGCGCAAGATACCCAGAAATATATTGGGTTGGGGAAACTTCACCTGCATGCAATATTGCAGGAGGTGGGGATGCCTGTTCGTCTGCTCAGAATGGAACGGATTATTGTACTTCCCTCAATGATGTAAATAAGTTATTATCTGGGCCTATAGGGAATGCCTTAAAGAGTTTTTCGGAATCAAACCAAAATCAGCAAGGATGGGCGATGTTTTCGGTTGAAAAATGGACAAAGGGTACTGGAGAATGCGTGGCAAGCTATAACACGGACCTCGTTGATGCCCCTGATATGATCCCGAAAGTAAAATACACAATCGTGTCTTCTGGAACTACAAACTTTATTTTATGCGGAGCATCATCGAATATACCTGGAACAGAATTTACTGCAACGGCCCCGAGCGCTGGGACTGGTCAAGTTACAAAATCTGCTATTTGTGGACTTTTAGATGCATTTGGTATTTGGGATGAATCAACGTTTGATACTTTCTTGGCTACAGTTCAGACAAATTATAGTAATGTTCCAAAAGTGATGATCTATGAATGGAATTTTATCCCCCAGGGATGGATTTAGACTTGTGGATACGGTCTAGAATCAATCTATGACGGATTACTGTAGCAACAGAAAACAAGACATAATAATTAATTGAAGCCCCCCCCCACCTTTTATGTCTCCCCCCGCAACAGTAGTTGTGGGGGAAAGCTTCATGGGGTCTAGACGGTACAAATGCTCATTTAAAATTCGCACAGGTCTAAGGTCTTATCACAGTACTTAAAAATAGACGACGATATGGAGATAGAAATGGCGAGTACTACCAAGAAATACGCTATTGGAATTGATTTAGGTACAACAAATCTGTGTCAAGGTTTTTGGCAGAATGATCGAGTAGAAATTATCGCAAATGAACATGGCAACCGAACCACTCCCTCCATTGTAGCCTTTACTGATTCTGAACGCCTCATTGGCGATGGAGCTAAGAACCAATCTTCACAAAATCCAAAAAATACTGTTTTTGATGCGAAGCGTTTGATCGGGCGCAAATTTAGTGATGCAGCCGTACAATCGGACATCCGACATTGGCCATTTGATGTAACGGCTGACACGAATGATAAACCTTTGATCGGCGTGAACTTCAAAGGTGAACGTAAAACCTATTTTGCGGAAGAGATCTCGGCCATGCTTCTCACTAAGTTGAAGCAGAATGCTGAGGCCTATCTTGGTTCAGATGTAACCGATGCGGTTATTACTGTGCCAGCCTACTTCAATGATTCACAGCGTCAAGCCACCAAAGATGCAGGTATCATTGCAGGATTGAATGTCTTGCGAATTATCAATGAGCCAACTGCAGCAGCATTGGCTTATGGTCTAGATAAGAAGGTGACAGGTGAACAACATATTGTTGTCTTCGATTTTGGAGGTTAAAATTACTGCTTCCTGGGGTGAAAAACCCCCGCATGCATAACGCATGCGAACCTGGTGAATTGACGGGGAACTCCTAAAGCATTTTCTACTAACTTATCCTGGTAACAGAGATGAGGGCGCAGTGTAATTAACTGCGGTATGGCAACTTGTTTGTCGAAGTAAAAAAGAAAATGATACATATGTACATGTAATGGACAATCCGCAGCCAAGGGCCCTGGAAACAGGGTCAAGGTTCAGAGACTAGATGAAGTATCCTACATAGGTTTACACCTACATGGAAAAACATCCACGAGTGCCAGGGCTATTTTTCATAAAAGAGAAATAGTAAGATATAGTCCGACCTTCTATGAGAGTAGAAGAAGCATGGGATAAAGAGCCTATGCGATAACAATGTGGGTACACATGATGTAAGTTTAATCACCATTGATGATGGTGTATTTGAAGTAAAAGCCACGGGAGGCGACACGCGGTGCGGTGGAGAGGACCTCGATAATATCATGGTCGATCACTGTGTTCAAGAATTTGAAAAGAAAAACAAAGGTAACTCGCTGAAAAACAACGATCGCGCCCTACGCCGTCTCCGCACGGCCTGTGAGAAAGCCAAGCGCAGTTTGAGTACTGCCACGCAGGCAACGGTCGAAGTGGATTCTTTGGCAAACGGTATTGACTTCACGCTCCTCTTCACGCGTGCCAAGTTTGAGTCCTTGTGCGATTCCGTCTTTCGTCGCACGATTGCTCCTTTGGAACAAGTGCTCAACGATGCCAAGATGTCCAAGGGCGATATTCACGAAGTGGTCATGGTCGGCGGGTCGACGCGCATTCCGAAGATTCGCGAAATGGTTAGCAACTTTTTCAACGGCAAGAAGCTGAATGACTCCGTGCACCCTGACGAGGCGGTGGCCTATGGCGCGGCCATTCAGGCCCACATTCTGACGGCCGGCAAGGATTCAACGGATCGCACATCGGATTTGATTCTGTTGGACGTGGCCCCATTGTCGCTCGGCTTGGAAACGGCAGGTGGCGTGATGACGGCCCTGATCAAGCGGAACACAACGGTGCCGTGCAAGAAGACGCAGACCTTTTCTACGTATGCTGACAATCAGCCTGGGGTGCTCATTCAAGTCTTTGAGGGAGAGCGTCAATTCACGCGAGATTGTAACCAGCTCGGCAACTTCAAGCTGGAGGGTATTCCGCCGATGCCGCGTGGCCAACCGCAGATTGAAGTCTCCTTTGACGTGGATGCGAACGGGATTCTGAACGTGGGGGCGGTGGAGAAGTCAACGGGTAAGTCAAATAAAATTACGATTACCAACGATAAGGGTCGGTTGTCTAAGGAAGAAATTGAGCGATTGGTACAGGAGGCCGAGAAGAATGCGGCCATGGACAAGGCGGCAATGGAGCGGGTGGAGGCACGCAATGGTCTTGAAACCTATCTGTACAATTCACGCAACGCCATCAAAGAAGACAAGGTGAAGGAAACCTTGGGGTTAAATACGGTTAAGGAAGTGGACGACTGGGTACAAGAAGGTCTGCAATGGCTGGAGCAACACGCCGATGAGGAGAAATCGGTGTATGATGAAAAGCAGAAACTGTATGAAGACAAGATTCGCCCTGTCATGATGAAACTGTATGCGGAGGCGGGCTCGCCTGGCGCAAATGGTACTAGCGCTACAAATGCCGAATCAAGTACAAAGGGCCCCAGCGTGGAAGAAGTGGACTGATATAAAGAATTTAATTGATAAAAAGTGTAGATGTCTATCTATCTATTTTATCATATTTGTTGTACCGATGCAGCATTTGCCATTGTCAAAGATCAGATTACTAAAATTATCTTTAGTGGTTTATATGACAAAGTGACCAAAATTTATTGCGGGTTGGTTGGGGTGAATGGCTTTATCATTAACGATATTTCACGCATGTTAGAACAGCATGGTAAGAAGTTCGCCATTTTAGCCTATGGTAAAAATGATAAAACCTTTGAACGGTTTACCATGACAAAAATCAAAGCGCTGGTTCAGCCAGCGGATAAGATTCTATATATACACAGTAAGGGTGTAACGCATACCGATTCAGTAGCCCGTTTGTCAATTGCATCATGGAGAAACATGATGGAGTATTTTTTGATTGCACGTCATGAACAATGCCTGGCCGATTTGGATACGCACGATGCAGTAGGTATTATGTGGCATGGAACACCCCAAGCCCAATTTAAGGGAGTGAAATACATGCATTTTAGTGGAAATTTCTGGTGGACAACAGGAGCATACTATACATCCCTGCCTGAAAAGATTGGCGATGAATATTGGGATCCAGAAATGTACATTGGTAAGGGAAATCCTAAGATAAAATGCTATTATGACCCGCCAGGGTTTAACCAGTATAGAGATACTGTTCAAATGAGGCAGTATAGTGATACCTAAACTGTGAACACGATATACAGAATAATATACTCGGTTTATGAGTAAGACCGATGAATTTAATACATTATATAATCTTCTTGCAAACTTATCTGCTAAAAAGGTAAAACCAATTACATCGGCAAGTACAGAGGCAAGTACAGCGCCAAATGCAGCGCCAAATGCAGCGGCAATTGAAATCCAAAACACAATAGAAAACACAGATACAGTAGAGAATGAGGTGATAGATAATATAGTTCCCTTTATCAAACAAAAAAGAACCTATACACGAAGAAAACCTACACATTCTGATGCGGATAAGGAACCACCCATACTAGAAAAAGAGGGCATGCAATGTAAATCATGTCTTTTATCTGTTCTGTCTGAAGGTGCCCTCATTGTGCACTATGACAGATCGCCTCTTTGTCGAAAATGGGCTTTTTTGCCTGACGAGATGCAAGAGCCTGTTCCTGTCAAAACAGTGTATCAAGTAGCCATGGAATATGTGCGCCAGTCCATTACAGCTGATAAAGAGTTGACTTGCAAATTCTGTAAGAATTCGTTTACATCTTTAGAGCAACATCATGCTCATTATCAAACTACTATAATATGTAATCGTATGGCACATCTTGAATTTAAACGTATCCTAAAAAGTATCTAAACAACTATATGTAATTATAATTAAGTATGTTATATCTAATTATAACAACATCGATTGAGAATCGCTATGGACTGCATCATGATGTAAAAAGAAAAGAACAGTATATCTCTGCCATTTCTGAAACCCTGAAGCACGTTCCTAGTTCTATTACCCCTATCCTCGTAGAGAATAATGGAGTAAGAGAAACCTATTTGGATCATTTTTATCACGGCGGATATCCTGTTCGTATTATTTATACTGATAACAACTTTACACAGTATACTACAAAGGGCGCCAATGAATTGCTTGACCTTCAAGAAGTGATTCGGCAAGTGGGAATAAAATCCGACGATATGATCATCAAGCTTACAGGGCGTTATACCGTTTTATCGCCATCTTTCTTTGAACAAGTGATGGCGGAACCAAAAGTGGATGCCTTTGTCAAGTTCTTTGGAGCATGCAGTTTGAAGACCGATTTGGATGATTGCATTTTGGGGTTGTATGCGATACGCTGTAAATGGCTACAGCTGTATTCCATTCGTACGATGCAATTGTATAAATCGGCTGAAGAGGCCTTTGCAAGGTACGTGCGAATTTGTGGGGCACAGTGGAAAAAAGTAGATCACTTGGATTTGGAATGTGTTTTTGCCGATGACTTCCGCGTATTGCGAGTATGATGATACACGCGTATTTATCTATCATGTAATAAATCCCTCTAAACAGATGTCTGGGGGTTCATTCAAAATGCCCATTCAAGACAAATGGAAAAAATACTGGTTTGATACTCATCCGCCAGACATCGCAGAATATTCTTGGAACTACCTCTTTACCGGTGGAAAAGAGATTCGATCACGCCTCTTTTGCGATTTATGGTCCTATCTTTCTCCGGATTCACTGAAAGACGCACAATCAAGTCTATCATCTGAATCTGCACAGGAACTTGCCTTTGCCATTGAATGCATTCATGTAGCCAGTTTGATTTTAGACGATAGTCCTTGGATGGACAATGCGCAAACACGCCGAGGTAAGACCACGTTACACATTGTGTTTTCTGAGAAAAAGGCACTGCTTCTTTGTCATGACGTAATGTACATCGCCTATTTGATTTGGTCTGAGAATAAGCCCGCACATATCGATAAGAAAACATGGGAGTCTTTCATGGTACATAAACTTCAGCGTCTCATGATGGGTCAATGGTACGACCTGGAAAAGAAAGGCAGTTTAGTAGAGCTTGCCTCTTTAAAAACCGGCGTACTGTTTGAACTCGCTACAGAAACCGTAGCACGCTGTCTATCGCTGGATGCCGACTTTTGGAGACAATGGGGAAACCATCTTGGAGTACTCTTTCAATGGACGGACGATTGGCTAGATCGTGAGGAAGATATTGCACAGGGAAATCGTAATGCCTTTAATGAAGCGCCTGAACATACTCTGCAACAGTATGGACAAATATGGCAGAAAATTATGCAAAGTATTGGACCAAGTTGGTTTCAAACGCCCTTTGGGTCCTTTATGAAAACCTATTTTACACAACATGTGTCTACGAATAGTAGTACTTCATTAGAAACTGCTCCTTTGTCTACTTTATGGTTACCCTATTCTACTATGGCATTCCCAACTATCACTAAACAGGAAGTGATTCACTCCCCTCTTTCAGGAAAAGGCATGATTAAACAAATGATATTCCTATCTACGCATCTTATGATGCACAAAGACGAATATGAACCGAAATACAAAGAAAAGTATATATCGTTTAAACAACAATTATGGTCTATGAAAGAAGAGGAATGGGAACCGGCGTGCATGAAATGGAAAGATGAATTTCAATGGGCTGAGTAGTGATGAGCCGTCAAATAGGTCCTCCTATTTTACTGGGAGCACTTATCAAATTATATGACGATGCAATCGATATGAAATTGACCAGTAATCAGGTTATACTGCAATCCCTCTCCTCTCTTATTGTACTGTTTATCACATGGATTGCTATGAATGATTTCTATTTGTCTTTTGCCTGTTTTATTCTCTCTCTTTTTGAATCTGGGATTGATACTCCCTTTTGGAAATCATTAATTGCGGTGACAGGAGTACTTACTGTGATAAATTTTTTCAATGAAGAAGATCATCGATTTATTTATATTGTATTCTCTTTAATGGCAGTCGGTGGAATTTTGTTATTGGCTGCTATCGAGACTAAATTATTTCCCGAAGAAGTTAGTGCAAAAAAAATAGGAGTACGGTTTCTCTTTCTTATTGCATTTATCGTTGGTGCATGTATATTTGATTTATTACCATTGCCCGAATATTCCAAGATGTCTCTTTATAAGGCATGTATGATTATGATTGGGTACCTCACCATAAGTATTGGCATAATGGGATTTAGTCAATTTACTTTAAAGGGGCAGCAGCCGCAGGTACAACCGCAGGTACTAAAGGAGCTTTAAGCGAAGAAGGTGCCACGGCCGGCCGACTACGAATCACAGGGGCGGTTCCATTTGCAGCCTGCCATGCCCCCCTTAATTGACGAAAGAGACCTGTGCAACCTTTTGCTGCCTCTGCAAATGCCTGACGTGCAGTTCCTTGTTCGCCATCCTCTACACCAATACGAAGCACAATCTCGTCGCGGAGCGGATGCGGTACAGAATAACCCGCGTAGGTAATCTTGGGTTGCGCATCGCCTTCAATATGGTGTTCTACCAACCAGGTTTGCAAGAGATTGCCTAGCGTATGGTCGTGCCCGCGGATTAAGAAATCGTAGCCAATAATGCGCGAATCCGACGACGAAATGGTGATTTCAGAGGGAAGTTCGCCCTTGTCCGTGTTCACATAACGACTGCAAATATTCTCCCCTACTTCGCATGCACGCTGCACAATATACGTGACAGGTAACACCCCTACCGTTTCCACTGTAAAGTCGTAACTGAATGGCTCACCCTTATCATTAATCTGAAAACAACGCTTAACCTGCATGGTATTGAACTCACGCAACAATTCGGCATAACGTTCGGATGCCTTATCAATCGTCCCCACCTTCTTAGCAGAAGCGAGCCACTTCATAAACATGTCATCTACACGTACAGGGTCCGTATCCACACTGTATTCGTAGGAACACTGTGAAACCGGGCTAAAACGAGCATGTTCTCGCCCCGTTCCTTTGGTGGCCTTGGCTACAATTTCGATCATCTGTTGCGAAGAACCTGACCCAGGCTGCAGCATGGCAATCAGGCACGTATCATTGGTGATAGGATGCCGAGGGAAGAATTTTTCGGCAGAAAGCACTGTTTCATCGTCCTCTTCCGTTTTAGATTCTACGTCGGCTACTTTTACTACCTTAAAGTCGCCTGATTTCACGTAGGTTGTATGGTCTGCATTCCCTGCAACGCTTAACCGAAAGACATGTTCTGAATCCTTCCATTTGAGTGGTTCCGTCACATGAATGGGAAGTAGACCGATACGGTCGGCCAACATTTCATTGGTCATCGGAGTGTCATTCCGTTTTACCTGCACGTCCGTCGTAGTGCCAAGCGTCGTCATATCGGACCGAAAAGCAATCGTTTCTACGCCTGTAAGAATGAGGCGACGAAGCGTATTTGCATAGGTTACATGGAGGGGCGATAAGGTGAACGTATAGGTACGATCGAAGTTGCTCTTTTTAATATTTGTGAACTGCATGGTTGATCCTACCCTATCCTCCGATAGATCTGCGCTTTCAAATTTGCGGCCTTTTTAGAAAAAAGGCCCCAAAAATCCCAAGACACATTTACATAGTACCAACCAATAACAGTATATATCTGTAACATTCCACAAAAGTGCCAAGTATTTTTGGGCACTTTTTGAACGTCCTGGGATTTTTGGGCGCTTTTTTCTAAAAAGCGCGGGGCTGTTTTTGAGGTTTTATTAACGAAGTTCTAAAAAAGTGTTGAAAGAGATGAGTCAGCCCGTCCATATTTGTTTTTATTCAAACCGATGCGATTGGTCAAAAGCTTTTATCGAAGAGATCTCAAAAACGAATTATCACAAAGACTTTCGCTTTATTTGCGTCGACCCCTCTCCTCAACGCCCTGCACTTCCCAGTTGGTTAAAACAAGCTCCGACACTGGTTATTTCGGGTGAGCCCGAGCCACGCACCAACAGCGAGGTCATGAATTGGTTATACGAACAGAAATTGAAAGACGGCGGTAAGAAAGGCGGTCAGGGTGCCCAAGGAGGTGCACAGGCCGGACCCATGGAACCCGAGCCTTATCTGGATATGGAAATGGGTGGAGGATTTGGCGACAGCTACTCCTTTCTTGGAACGGATACTTCGGCACAGGGTGATGGCGGTTTGTCTATGAAACATAGTTTTGGATTTCTGAATGGACAGGATGCTCCGAGTACGCGCGAGGCATCAACCTTTCAAATGACCAGTTCGAACCAGAAACGTAGTAAGAAGGAGGAAATGCTTGATGCCCAAATTTCGGCCTATAAGGAGAATCGGGATATTGGCCTTCCAAAACGTATATCACGACAGTAATTCATAAATATTACAAAAATACGACACATCGTTTAATTGAGATAATAACAAAGGCGTTTAAAGATTTCCCCCATATTATCCTCAGTAGGCATGTCCTTGTTGAGTGCATTTAATACACAACTCGTTAATTTGTTTGAAGAGTTATGTGTTACCTTTCCTGAAGAAAAAGACATTAAAATGGCCACGGAGGGCATCAAAGGCGCGCGCAAAATCAATCCACGCCTCATTCTCGACCTGTTCCGTGATCATGTATACAAAGATTGTTCCGAGGCAATCTATGCCCGCGACATTGTGCATTTCCGCAACATTGCCCAGAAAAAGATTGCCAGTCAGTTTAATGAAATGATTTCGGCATTGGTTATTTTTGATAAGCACTGGGAAACGATGGGGTCGAAGAATCAAGAGACGATCTGGCAGTATCTGACGGTGTTGTGCCATATTGCAGAGAAGGCGCATACGCAATACTGAAGTGGAGGCATTCTGCCCCCACACGGAGAAGCTACCCCCACACCCCACACGGGGGAGCTACCCTCACAACTGTATACTTCTTGAGATAGTGCGCTGATAATATAAAGCGATTTTGATAACCCCTAAGAAGAATGGACTCCGTTAACAATGAAGCGTCTCAAGCAAAGCCTGAAATGGACCCATCCGACTCTGTCTTTCAACAGAAATACAACGACTTCGTCGATGATCTTTTGGGTGCCCTTCCCGAATATACGGCCGATCTTCAGGCAGCCTTGTCATTGGAGGACGGTATGAAGTTGCAGCGGTTTCAGCAAGAAGTAAATGTGCAGCACACGTTGCGCGGCAGCTCTGAAGATTTCACTGCAAATCCGTGCACCATTCTACCTGGTGTAACGGTGGCTGAACCTGTATGGGCCATTCTGTCCGATGCTACGAAGAAGGCAATCTGGGAACATGTTCGTGTCTTGTCCATTTGCTGTTACATGGAGGCAGGATTCAATGAACAGTCAAAGCCATCGTGGATGGAGGATGCGATGAATGAAATGAAGAAGAAAATGGAGGGCGTTGACTTCCAAGACATCATCAAGAAGTTTATGCGGTTTATGAATCCTGGTGCTAGCGCAGCAGCAGATGCTGGCGCAGCGGATGCTGGGGCTCCAGGAGCCATGCCAGGCCTTGAAGGAATGTTTGCCAACGGGTTCCCCAAGTTGCCCGAGAGGTTCCTAAAAGGCCACTTGGCCCGTCTCTCTCAAGAAATTGTCAAGGATATCACGCCAGGTGATTTGGGAATTAGCCCTGAAATGATCAAAGAATGCGAGAAGGATCCGTCCCGGGCATTTACGCTACTGTTTTCCACATTTAGCAACAACCCTGATATTATCCAAAAGACCATCGCACGAATTGGAAATCGTCTCCAGCATAAAGTGCAAACGGGTGTGATTCGCCCTCAGGAAATTGCCCGTGAAGCGGAAGAACTCATGAAGGAATTTGCAGGGAATGATACATTTGTGGAAATGATGAATGGTATCAAATCGGCCTTTGGCATGGAGGACATGGACATGGCACGCAAGGCGGGTAAAGAAGGGACAGCGCGTATGTCGATTGCCCGCGACCGTTTGCGGAAGAAGCTGGATAAGAAGAAAGAGGCAGCTTCAAGCGCGACAGGGAATGCCCCTGGCAAAAAATAAAGATGAAAGATAGCATGGATAGCAAAGCGAATCCTAAAGAATGCGAACCACCCTTCTGGGCAGATTTATCCATTCTTTTTCAACATTTTTCATTACAATACAAACCAACCTGTGAACATTCCGTTATAAATTTTGTAACCCGGCTTCTTATTCTATCCCTCTTTGTGGGGATGATTGCCAGTGTGGTTGGCGGATTGTCGGCAATTCCTGTATTTTTATTATTTGGAGGAATTACTGCTGCTGTTATTATTTACACGACGCCTTTAAGAAAACATGGCGGCAAGCATGCACATGGCGGCAAGCATAGTGACAAGCTTTCACGTGATGATAAATACGCTGCGTTACGAAGTGTGCACGGAGAACATGAAGATCGCGGTCAATTACCCTATCACACTGCCCCTCACTTAGAACCTTCTGGATACATTGCTCCCATCAAGGAACACTTTGTCAATGGAGGTGCTGAAAAAGGGAGTGTGCAACCTACCGTGAGTCATCTGAATGCGGGACCAATCGGTGTCGAAGAAGTGGACGGATTCCCCTATGCAGGACCCAATCTTCCCGATTATACTCCGCCGACCTCTCGCAATTTGTTCATGAACGTGCTCGTGGACGAGCAGAAATATAACCCTGGTCGTCCTGCTGCTGCCCCTGTTTCGGACCCCACCGTCAAGCAAACCATGGACGATTACTTTCGCGTTCAATGGTTTTCCGATCCGACGGACGTTTTTGGCAAGAACCAGGGCCAGCGACAGTTTGTGACACAGCCTTCTACCACCGTGCCGAACGATCAAGGATCCTTTGCCGACTGGCTCTACAAGATTCCTGGTAAGACGTGCAAGGAGGGTGGTAGGGAAGCCTGTCTGGCGGGATCGGATGGGTCGGCGATTCCGTGGTTGAACCAGGCCTCTTAACTTTTTAAAAAAAAGTTAGCAAAAATCGTGGGACGATTGCAGTAGACTTTAGGTATAAAAGATACATCATTATATGATATTACTTTTTTACATTTACAAGTATTTCTTTCGTGCTTTTTGGGCACTTTTTCTTAAAAAGTGCGTCTGCACCCATAATGCAACAACAGCTTCATCCATGAAAAGCTGGCTCCAAATTCTTCTTTTTGCCGTATTGCATACATAAAGAACCCAATGATGATAATCGCGATGATGACAATATTGAGAATGTTTCGTATGCGTTCGTACAAGGGTATGCTAGAGTCCTTACTAGCACCCTGCTTGGATTCGTTCTGCTTCGCGTGTTCCAAATGAACCTTGATACCTTGATCCACTACCAATAAGCCAAGAACCGGTAAGGAAAAGTACCATTTGCTCTTCACCATGAACAAGAAGACACCATAGACGAAGAAGGTTTTGAGACAAGTAAGCCCGAGCGAGGTGCGATTATCTTTATCAATGACGGTAAAAAGAAAGAAGAAGGCGATAAGCCCGATGATATGCCGAAACACAATATTGGACTCCATCCATTTCTTGAAATCACAACTAATCATGGTACTCAGGAAGCCTACAAGGAGCCAGAGGTAAAGTGAAGTAAGCGCGGTAGTGGAATCAAACGTTTTGCTGAAAAACGGGGATGTTTCTATCGATTGGAATAGTGCGGACATCTCTACTAAGAGGAGAGTTGTACGGTATACGCGATTGCGCGCAATTTAAAAAATAAAATCAGAGGGATAAGTATATGACTTCGTTGTATTCTATTCAGGTTCAGTTGACGGATACCACCCCGATCTTTAACGGGTATTTTGAGGTGGATGATACGACACATGTAATCCAGCATTTCTATGATACGTCGAATATTAGCGTGGATATTCTTGGAACAACTATTGGATCTAATAATTATTATGATAATACACCATCGTTCAATTCTGATGGAACTCTAATAACATCCTTCCCTTATATTTATGGAAGTACTGCATCCCCTACTTTTAAATTAACAGGTACTACCACAGACAATACAGGATCATTTTACATTAATCAAATCTCTCACATTCCGATTTTATATGTAATTACATCTATTGGAAGCATCCCATCGTCAACTTCTCCTATTTCTCAAGCATCTACATCATTGTATTCTACATCATGGGTATTGCCTGATACAACCGTTATATTTAATGGATATTTTGTTATGTCATCTGTCAATAACACAATTATACATTTTTACGATACATCCAATATTTCTGTAGATATTCTTACAAATAATGGTACATTATATAGTATAATCCCTGATAACATTTTTGATCCTGCCGATTTAATATCAACTTCCAACGGAATAGGTATAACAAGCTTTCCTTATTTTTATGACGGGGCTACTGCCAATTCAAATCAGGTGTGGATCCATTCTGGCGGTGATTGGGGCTTGTCTATTAACAATACCTATTTTTTAGCTACACCTCATGCTACGACTACACTCATTTTTTCAATTCCTTCGTCTACATCACCAATTGTTAATAGTAAATCAAGTTATAACTATACAATCACATTACCAGATACAACACTTATTCAATATGGATTCTTCTGGATAGATAAAGTGTCCAATATTATTCAAAATTTCTATGATTTACATGATAGTAATGATGTATATGATCGCCTCTCTAGTGGATCATGGAGTAGTCCAGATAATATGTATCAGCCTGGATGGAATTCATTCGATGCGAGTGGTGTAAATCTAACCGCATTTCGGTATTATTCAAACGTATCCAGTGGCGATTATCATCTTGTTGGCGATACATCATCTACATCTGGTACAATTACGGTACAAACAGGTACCATTCCCAGCAGTAGTATTATCTTTAATATTTTTCCTGGTGCTCCTCAATATGGAGCAAATCCTGCTGCACCATTGCCAGCCCCGCCAGGGCCCTCTAGTGTTGTCTGCTTCAAGGAAGGTTCCAAGATCCTTACGGATAAAGGTTACAAGCCGATTCAGGAGTTGCGGAAGGGAGACCTTGTGCAAACCTCCAAGAACGGCTACAAGGCCATCTTCATGATCGGCAAGCGTGACATCGAACACATCGGGTCCGAGGAGCGCATCAAGGATCAGCTCTATAGTTGCAAGCAAGAGCAGTACCCTGAACTCTTGGAAGAGCTCGTCATCACGGGCTGCCACTCCATCTTGGTGAGCGACTTTAAGGAGGGCGAACGGGAACGCGCTCGCGATGTCAACGGCAAGATCTATGTCACGGACAACAAGTACCGTCTCCCCGCCTGCGTGGACATGCGCGCATCTGTCTATGACAAGAAAGGTGTGCATACGATTTACCACATTGCGTTGGAGAACGACGATTACTACATGAACTATGGTGTGTATGCCAACGGATTGTTGGTGGAGACATGCTCGAAGCGGTACTTGAAGGAGTTGTCCAACATGGAACTTTTTTGAACTTTTTAAAAAAAAGTTCGCAAAAAACACGGGAGGGTTTTAAAAATGTTTGCAAAAAACACAGTTGAGGGTTTTAAAAACGTTTGCAAAAAACAATTGAGGGTTTTAAAAAGTTCACAAAAATACGGGAGGGTTTTTAAAAATGTTAGCAACAATGTCTGGGGGTTTTAAAAACATTAGCAAAAATGTCTGAGGACTAAAAAGTAAGACCTTCGGATAGACTTCGTATTGTGTATATTATTTATCTAAATAAATAATACACATCTAGTATAGAATGGCGACTATATCTCCCATACAAACTGGATTAACCTCCAATAACTGGACACAGGACGGAGTAACATGGACAGCTAGTTGTTCATCACTATTAGATATTAATAATTTTGCAGCCTATGGAGCATTCAATAATAAATATAATGGAGCACCTGTTTATTCGTGGGGTTCATCATCAGGTACGTATAATAGTAATCCACCATACAACTACCAGGGTTCTATTAATACAACGATACAAGATGGCATTGGAACAGTATATGGCGAATGGTTACAACTTCAAAGCTCTGTTCCGCTCATCATGAATAACTATACATTTGCCGCAGGAGGTTGGTTTAATATTCCAGATAATTTCTATATTATCGGATCAAATGACGGCTCCACGTGGCATCCTATTCATTCGGCGACGATACAAAGTCCTCCACTCTCTTCTAATTTTACAAAATGCTCTACCTATCTTTTGGTAAATAATACGGGTACACAATCACTAACTGGTTCGTCTACTGTATCCGTTAATACTACCGCCTATTCTAATGCGACTACACCATATACCTATTTTCGTATTGTAGTTACAAGTACAGTATCATCAGGTTCGTTAGTTGAACTTGGTGGATGGTTTACTAATTTTACCATGGGCTCTTCAGGCAATGTCGTCTGTTTCAAGGAGGGCTCCAAGATTCTCACCGATAAGGGGTACAAACCGATTGAGGATCTACGAAAGGGCGACCTGGTGCAAACATTTGTGCACGGCTACAAGGCGATTGACATGATCGGCAAGAGAGACATGGTACACATCGGGTCCGAACAACGAATCAAGGATCAGCTGTATGTGTGCACCCCTGCGAATTATCCTGAACTACTGGAGGATCTGGTGATCACAGGGTGCCACTCCATTTTGGTAGACGACTTCAAGGAAGGGGACGAACAGCGAACCCGTGAGATCAACGGAGACACCTACATCACGGATAATATGTGGCGGCTTCCCGCCTGTGCCGATTTACGCGCCGCTGTCTATGACAAGAAAGGGGTGCATACGATTTACCACATTGCGCTAGAGAATGACGATTACTACATGAACTATGGAGTGTACGCTAGCGGATTGTTGGTAGAGACGTGCTCGAAGCGGTACTTGAAGGAGTTGTCCCAGATGACACTCATCGAATAAATGCACTGCACTTTTTAAAAAGTGCCTTATTTCTTGCGAGACTGCGTAGTAATAAACGCTTTTTTACCTTTACGTGTTTTGCATTGAAACCGTTTAATAGTTTTCCCTCTTGAATGAAGTACTGATTTTACACAGACAGCAATTGCGGATTTCTCACCTTTCAGGGTTTTCCGCACTTGTTTTATACAATGGCAAAAAGAAGTTAGTAGACTTTTATTTGCCATTCTAGCACTTTTTAAGAAAAAAGTTCCCAACAAAAATTTAAGAAAACGTTCACAAAAAATAAAAAATAACTATCGGAGTACTTTGATCACTCTCAAACACTATATAAACCTATACCTTCTATATTCAGCAAGAATGTCCATATCCCCACGTCAATTAGAAAAATATCGTGAAAATGGAAGTGATCTATATACTTACATGTGCAGTCAATTCTGCACGAAAGACATAGACAAGTATAACTATATAAAATACTTTGAAATACGAGATTTTCCAAATAAGTATTCATATCGTTATCTCGATAAAATAACAGAAGAATGTGAAGCAATTATTCAGCCTGATTTACTTCAATGGATCAGACAAGAGCGCGATACAGAGAAATTATTTGATAAAACAAATTGGAAAATTTGTTCAGAAACATGGGATTATACACGTGCATATATAGGATATAAAATATTGTTTCCTTATAAACAATATTATTTTCAATTGATAATTGATTATTTTTATAATTTTGATCATTCTCCAAATGAAGATGGAAATGAGTTGCATTTACAATTAGGATTTTATGGATGGAAAGATATATCATTAGAATATATACAGCCAGATAATACATACATTATGCCATCTGATATGTCTATTCCAGAGTGGGATAAAAAATATTTTTACTCATTAGAATGAGCAAAAAAGTATACTCTGATATGAATCTTCAACAACGCGCTGCTATTTTTGATACACATACACTACTTATTAACTTCTTAACCCTTGATGTTATGCATAGTCTTGTTCATTTATTTGACGTAGATTGCTGTAGAGGTGCTCATTTCACACATAAAACTATTACTGGATTTATTGAAGAAGAACGTAGTAAAAGAGGTTTGGATAGTACTAATGTGGTTGTTACAAGCAAAGCAGAAAAGGACAAATCAGCAACTTCAATATTAATCGTAAAAATACTTAAAAATGGAAAAGAGTTCGTTCATCTTAGCATCCATCTTGTCTCAAAAAAAAAGAGATCCATCAAAAGATGGAATGATACATATAATGAAAGATATTTATACAGTAAAACGATCCTGTCGCAATATAGATAAATATTACGCTCTAATACGCGTTGAACAATCTCCTAATTCCAATTCATTGCGATTCTCCATTGTATCAGGTTATAATACCCCTGACTCTCCATTAGCATCAACGTATGATAAGGAAGTACAACAAGAAATGGATGTTATTATTTCTGTGTTAAACAAAATGTTTGATGCTGATAATAAGGAATATTTCGTAGGAAATGATGAAATGCGTGTAGTTTTACCAATAGAGAATAAAACTAATATACTATTGTCTAATATGAATAATAATCCTAATATTGCTACAAGGAAAAATTGGAAGAAGATGATGAATTATATTAATTTGCATCAATCATCAAAATTAATTAAAAATCCAAAGAAATTTACCTATAAATTGCATAAACGAACGCATAAATCACCATGAAATACATATACATATTGTATTATATTAATCCCATAAATGAAGACTGCCTGTACTTGTTAGATTTATTAAGTATGTATTTTTTATACGAACGTACTTCAGAGACTCATGGAGATTAACCGATTAACTCATTCCAGAGATGACCTGTGTGGTATTCAATCCTTTTATTCACAATCTGTCGGACCTGGCCGTTATATGACTACGAACTTGGTTCCCAAAGCTACCGGCGTGAACCCTGTTGCATCTGACCAGCTCCTCGTTTATCCCCGTGAAGGATTCGGCTTTAACAACGCCGCCATCGACGCTGACTCCATGTTGAAGAACCAAATCGGCTTTAAGAACAACCGGTGCCAGACCCGTCCCCAAGCTCGCCCCTTCCTCACCGTTCCCTTTATGCAAGGCGGAAACCCGTCGCGTGATGTGGAAAGCTTGTTGCTCCACTCCGAACAAGTGCGTATGGGCAAAGAATGTGGTACGGTGACGGAAGAGTTCTTCTCGCAACAATACACCCCGATGATCCCGATTCTGAAGAAAAACATCCAGAATCCGAAGAACATTATTCCCGAGGTTGCTGCGCCTGGCTGGATTAATGGTGGTATTCCGTCGCGGTCGTATTTGCGCGATGTGAACTGCTAAGGCCTTTTTGGAAAAAAGGCCGCAAAAAGTCTGGGACGTTTTAAAATATCCTGCAAAAAGTCTGGGATGTTTTAAAATATCCTGCAATTCGCCTGGGATAACATGTGATTTTATAACCCATATTAACAACTGTGTATTTTATCGTATTCTATACTAGAACATGCCCAGCCCCGTCAAAGGAACACGTAAGGTGAAAACCGCTCAAAATCTGTTGAACCATGCCGAAAAGTTGCGACTGAAGGCCGCTGAAAAGGAGCGTAAAAACGCTGAAAAGAAAGCCGAGAGAGAGCGCATTAATGCCAAAAAGGCAGCCACGTTGAAGAAGAAAGCCGAAGCTGCGCAGAAGAAGCAGAATAAGTTGAACGCTGCCGCGACCATTGGTGTGAGCAATATGTTTACCATTGCCAATAAAAATGCCAAGAAGGCCGCCACTAATGCCCGAAAAGCTACGGCAAATGCCAGAAAGGCAGCTGCCGCTGAAAAGCGGGTCTTGGCGCAAACCAAGAAAAATAGGAAGGCGCGTCAACACAAGAACTACCGAAACAGTTTTTGGAATGCCGCTGATTAGGGAGACGCAAGCGTCCCCCTGACCCCTCGTCTAGCATCCCCTCCTAAACATAGTGTTGCTTCAACTTGTGAATAAATTCCTTGATTTTCTGAATATTCTCCTCTACTGAACTGCCAGGCTCAGTAGAGAGTGTTAACACAGGAATCGTCGTATTTTCAATCCACTTCTTGTGCTGTTGATCCAGTGCATCCAGATAAGCGAGTGCAATGCCCTCTTCTTCCGGCCGATTCCGAATCTGAATACGGTCCTTCGATGTCTGAGAACCCGTGGACAGATAAATGATTCCATTCACTTGATGTTGCTTATGAAAGATGTTAAACCAGCTCTCATACAGTTCCCATTCCAGTTGATCAATGTCTCCCGAATCACGAAGCATTTCCGCAAAGACATGTTTGTCCGTGAGAACCGAACGCTCCGTCAAGATGACTTGTGGGCCTTTTACGGTATTGTCCAAATTATCTACAGCGGCCTTAATACTTTTTAGACGAGTAAGAATCGCACAGTTCTGGAAAGTATAGGCCCATCGTCGTTTGTCTCCATAAAAGAGTCCGAGCAAATTCTCCCCTTTTTCATTCTTCAACGCCGTCCATGGACCGACAGGCTCATCTACGACATGCACGTCATGAAGTTCTTTACGAATTTCATTGAGAAGCGTTGATTTACCCGAGCCAATGTTACCGTCTAAGGAGATGATAATATGTGGCATGGTCTTGCCCTTATGTATACAAAATAATCAATCAAATTTTCTAAATAGTAAATATAAAACATGGGAGTTGGACGACGTACCAGCAAAATGAAGTGCATTAAAATGACTACGAAAAAATACCTTACACGAAAATCTCCGCCCTATCCTGCTGGGCAGTGTCAGCATAAGATCCGCAAAGGAAAAGATGGAATGTATAAATCTGTCCTTGATGTTATTGGCCGTTTTCGTTGGGTAAAGGTCTAAGGAATATAAATTAACTAACTAGGATAGAATGGCAGTGTACCTGAGCAATATTCAAGAGGCATACGGCCCGATCCTAACGGAACATTGGGAAAAGAAAGAGGACCCACAACATTATGACTATTTGACCTCCCAATTTGTAAACGATGCACCAAAGCGACACATTCTAGGTATTGTAGGTGGCAATGAAGCTAGTTTGATCAAAGGCAACATGGTAGACCTCGAATCGGATTTGCGCGGCATTAACATTCCCAATACTTTTGCTCCGTGGCGACAATATCAGCCGCCTCAACGAGGCGATAAAGAAATTGTTCGCGCGAATGTGAAAGGAGCCGTCACCATCAATGTGGAAAAGCAACATTTGCCGACGTATCAAATGATGGCATATCCGTCCGTGGTTGCCCCGCTTCCGATGGAGAACGAGGTTTGCATGAGGCCTGAAAAATTTTAATGCACTTTTGCACTTTTTAAAAAAAAGTGCGCAAAAATACCGAATTATCCCGAATTATCCCGAATTATTCCGAATTATTCCGAATTATTCCGAATTATCCCGAATTATCTAAATGTATGAAGGGCTTTTTGCGCACTTTTTTTTAAAAAGTGCTTTTTTTTAAAAAGTGCAAGTAATAAGAGAATGGCATCAGCCTGTTACACCACCCAACAAGCATTAACGCACCCCCGCAATGATCCCTTCCACCAGGCCGATGACATGCGCATTACCTCCTACGCTGCCCGCTATTATTTGAACAGCCCCTACAAAAACTGTCCGACAACCTTCCCCGTCAATGCCACCTCGCGCATTCAATACAGCGGTGCCTCCTGGGTGGAAGGTGAGTGGAAAACCGACGTAGAGTCCGACTTGAAAGGGATTAGCCGACTTGGAACAAAGATTCGGTGCGATGCGGTTCAGTACAATCCTGATACCAATGCCATGAACGGGCGCAGTATGGCCCATGCTGAGGACGAAAATGTCCCGCTCACCTTTGCCCGCCTCGTTGACCCACCGTGTACACTACGTGCTACCGGTTGGAATCGGTGGCAACCCCTCTTTCATAATCCGCAAGAGACCTTTGAAACACCATTTGACTTCTTTATTCCGTCTCGCAGTTCTGATAAGGAAAAATATAATACGCATAGCTCGCGTACGTGTTTTACACCGGCTGATCAACCGTCCATTGCGGAGTTAGGGCATCAAAACGACTTTTACCCTCGCGTGAAAGCCTAATACACAAATAATGTGGTCTTTTGCTTAACTTCTAGGGATTTTTGTAGACTTTTTTTTAAAAAGTCTCTTCGTCCTCCGTTAACAACCACATTTTATGTTCCTTCATTTTGGCCATTTTCAAATGTCCTTTGATCCAGTTAAAATGAACGAGCACAGCTGTATCTTTCACATATTCAGTATGATCATAAAACATTTTTCCATTGGGATAGCGTTCCAACGGTAAAGCGTTCATCGTACAGTATGGCTTCACAAACGTATTGAAATAGGATTGATCGTTATTGTCCAGGGCGCATTTCTCGTATTTCTTTCTCCCTTCTTCCGATACACAGTCGTATAACTGAATCAAGTTCGGCGAGGATCGAATGAAAAGATATCCTGTGCACATATTTGTTGTATTTTGATTATCGGTAGAGTCATTTTGAATAAATACATCCGCGGTTGTATTTGTAATCCATTGATTAAGATCTGTTATCGGGTTTTTCTGAAAGACAATGTCCCCATCAATAAGTAACACATTCTTTTTTAATGAAAGAATACGATGAATCATTTCAAGTTTTACAAAACAGATTTCGTCATACCCTTTTGAATTCCAGGGGCAGAAGGAGGCTAATTTGGATTCCATACACATGACATGATACCCCTTGTTCTCTAAGATGAGTGTCCCTTTCCGATCCATACAAAAAATCAATACTTTCTTATCAAGGCCAAACGGTTTCAAGCTTTTAAGCATATTGAGGGTGTAGAGCAGGTATCCATAATTGGTTAGTGTTGTCATCACGGTAGATTCTTCTATGCAATAGGGCTCTATATCCATTTGTAACATTGCATTGAACATTACAGTGGTAAGTACGTATACATAGACGCCCCGTTTTATATTCGTCGAAAAATTAAAGCATGAAACATGTAGTATGGAACTCGCTGCTCTGTCAGGTCTCCTTGGTCTAGGATACGTGGTCTCGAAGGCCAGCCAGAAAAAGAAAGCAGCCCCACAAGTACCACCACATATACAAAACGCAAATTATGCATTACATCAAAATCGCAAAGCAGCTCATTCGCTTCCTCCTGCCGACCATTCCTATCCGCTTTTAGCGAAGCAGGGGTCTGTGAGAGAAGGGTTTGCACCCGCCGCAAGAGGCCCCAATGCTGATCCCCTCACGATAGCACCCAAAGGATCCTCTGCCACTGGATTTGGGCCCGAATTGGACATGATGTACAAAATGCCCGATGGACAAACCTATCCCTCTGAACCGAGCAATGGCCCTTACGGTACTGCTTTTGGATACGGTTCACAGAACCCGCCCTATGCACCTCGACGTATCCCGGGTACGAAACCAGCACAAGTACCCATTGATTCTAATGTTCCTATGGTGGAATATCGTTCCGACAATACCGAATCCTTCTCCAATTACATCGACAGCGATTATGTGGTAAGTCCGTTATCTGGGCAACGCATGCCCAGTTCCACCTTTAAACACAATAACATGCAACCCTTCTTTGGAGGGCGCATTAAGCAAAATATGGCACCCCAGGCAAATACAGGGGTCCTCGATATGTACAATGGTTCGGGCTCCACACAGTTAAAGAAGCGCGAAGTGGAAAATATGTTTGAAACCTCACGTGCTCCCTATGGTAATCCTTATGGCATGGAAGACAATACCGACTTCTTCCAATCGCGGATTTCCTCGCAAGCTCCTGTGGTGCGCAACGGCGAACGCCCCTTTGAACCCACCAAGGTTGGCGCAGGTATTGGGGAGAAGTTTGGGTTCACGGGCAAGGGTGGCTTTCAACAGCTGGAAATCAATGAGATCATGCGTCCGAAGGACACCAATGACCTCCGCGTCCTCTCCAATCCCAAGGAAACCTATGACAAACCGATGGTGCCTGGACAGCATTTCATCGGCACGAATGTGGATATTAAGGATTCCAGTGAAGTGCGCAAGTACAAGCCTGATACCTTCTACATTGATGAAACGGGTGAACGCTTCTTTGTTACCACGGGTGACATGATCAAAGATACGGTTCGTTCCACACAAGTATTGAATCACACGACACGCCCTGAAACGTCCGTGGAATACGAAGGTGTGGCTTCTTCGCAGGATTTTGGGGAGAGTTACGTGACGGGCTCGTATCGTATGCCGATGGCACAGCAGTATGGTGGCGCAGGCTATCGTAATGCTGACATGACCACGTACTACACCAAAGATCTAGGAAATGAAGCCGATTATGGAAAGTCGGCTATTGAAATTCGGCCAAATGAACGCAATGAAACCTCGGAACGCGTCATGGCACTCAATGCGGCCCCTGCGGATAATCAGCTGGTTACGACGCATTTTACCGATGATGCGCGGCCGACTCGCCGTGGTGAAACCGTGGGGAACATTCGCATCTCTGGTAACGCCGTGCATCATGCCGATAAAGCCCCTGCGATTACCGTGTGGGACCCGAAGGATATTGCTCGTACGACGGTGAAGGAGTCAACTATCTATTTGGATCGCATGGGTATTGTAGGTGGTGGCGGCGCATCTGCCCCCAATCGCTTGAAGGTGTATGACCCTGAGGATATTGCAAAACCGACGCAGAAGGCACAACTCTCTAATGGTCTCGCGTGGACGGGTCCTGGTGGCAATGGGGCATGGAGCGATGCGATGGATCCGACCTTTGCGTATAACATGCGTTCCAATCCAAACAAGGAACAGATTGCGAAAGGTCGTAAACCGATTGCTGGTTCGGGTGGGTCGGCGACCTTCAACGGAAATCCTGGCGTGCAATTATCCAAAAAACTAGATACCGATATCATCAATGATCGTGCCCTTGCAGTCAATCGTTCGCTCGACATTACCCCTGGTGTGGGCGACATTGGTCGTGTAGAATACCGCGTTCCGTTAAAACTGGATGTAAGCCGTGAGCGCAATACCTACTCGGTGATAGAGGCCGCGGATACCAATCCGTTGATGCAGAATCAGAGTTTGCGGAAAAATGCCGAGATCGATGAAGCAGCGGTCAAGATGTACCGACAACATTTGTCAGCACATTAGGAAATCTAAAGCCTGGTGCTAGGTTGTTTAGTAAAGATATGGTGAGAGCCTCTAAAAAGAAACAAGTTGTGGTAGAACACGATGTTGTTGAACCCGTTATTGCAGCACCTATGGTAGCGCCAGTGGATGCCGTTGCAGAACTTATTGCAGCACCCATCGTAGCACCCATCGTAGCATCCATCGCAGCATCCATCGCAGCACCTGATACCATTTCTGCCGAAACTACTACAAAATCCGAATCAAAACGACCAACCCTCACTTCTATTCATGCGACATTAGTACAGCATTCCACTCAACTCGAGTCAACCATAGAGAAGATTCTTACAGAGAATGTGATAAAGATGGAAGAGCGCCTATCTGCACATACCGCCGAAGTTATTAACTTGTTGCATGAAACGAATCGAATGGTGGCTAGCACCATAGCACCTGAAGAAAATCAAACGATTTATCCAAAAGATGATCTATTGGAGCCTACTGCAGAGAATCAAACGATCTATCCAACGGAGCCTGCGGCAGATCCCCAAAAAGATTCAGAACCAGAACCCGCCGTGGAAGAAGCGCCCTCCTTTTTTTCGTATTACCAACCATTTATTGTCGGATTTATTACAGGAGCACTTGCCTCCATGTTTCGTACATCTATTGTACTAAAACGCCCCTTTTTTTTATAATCATTCGCTCTGTTAGGATGTCGTCAAAGGACATAAAAACACATACCTTTGAAAATGGATTTCATATGATTTATCAAAAATCAAATCAATCCAACCCATTAACCAGTATTTATGTTTTATGCAATGTTGGATCGGCATATGAGCCTGTGTCTATTCGCGGAGCATCCCATTTGGTAGAACATATGTGTTTTAAAGGTACAACCGCTATTCATAACCCCAAAAAGTTGCTACTACAATACAATAAAATGGGGGCAAATATAAACGCCTATACGGAAAAACGCTACACTTCCTATGTCCTTAAAGCGCACGATACACATACGGAGCAGTGCTTAACTACACTTTCCGACATGCTTCTCCATTCTACCTTTTCAAAAAAGGAATTTGAGAAGGAACGTCGCGTGGTAGTGGAAGAGACCATTCGGTTAAAAGATGACGAGCAGGATCTTTTGCAGACACAGATGGATACTGTGTATTTTAAAGGAAGTTCTTACGAATATCCGATTGATGCGAAGGAATACCATGACACGCGCTTTTCATATGAAGATATATGCGAATGGTATCACTGGTTTTATCACCCTTCCAACATGATATGTAGTATTGTCACCAATCATTCCTTTTCCGATATTTGTACGCTTCTATCTAAAACGGATTTTGCAACCATGAAAGACAACGGCTATCGGCGATGTTTGCCGAAGGTGGCACTGTATCCTTCTTTACAATTAACTTCCATTAAAAATACGCCCGTTCAATACATTTCCAAGAAAGGGGTTGCTGCTAACACGCTTATTCTTGGATTTAGAACATGTAGTCGGTCTTCAAAGGATAAATATGCCTTAAATGTGTTGCAATCTGTTCTTAATGGGATGAGTGGCCGGTTATTTACATTACTTCGAACCAATCACGGTCTAACCTATCGCTCCACATGTGATAGCCTCTATCATGAGCATACGGGATTTTTACAGATTTATTTACAAACAGATCCCAAAAAGTTAGAGGAGGTAGTGTCTCTTGTCACTGGACTTATTGCCTCCTTGCGAAAAGACGGGGTTACGGCTGAAGAAATTGTGGTGGCAAAAGAGAAACTGAAGGGACAACTATTGGTTTCCATGCAATCGATTGATACGATTGCTGAGTATAATGGGGTAGAATGTGCGCTGTCACCTCATTGCGAGTTTGTTCCTTATGAAAAAGTCTACGACAAATGCATTGCTCCGATTACGAGGAAGTGCGTTCAGGATGTGGTAGAGCGATATCTGTGCGCGTCAAATCAGGTGATGGGGATATTATATGATCGCAAAAGAGGAGATGAACTTTAGATTTTCATTTTAAAAATATATCATATAGATAGAATGAGAAAAACTAGAAAACGTGGAGGTGATATTCCAGAATGTATCGAATCTGAAAAACAATTACAGAAGTATACCGAGAGATTAGAAACGTTACAAGGCATGCTTACTGGATCTGCTACTATATCACCCAATGATAAAGCTAGACTAAATAAAGACATGGAGCATGTTTCTAAAAAAATAGACAAACATACAGCAATTTTAGAAAAGTGTAGTGCTGACAAGAAAACAAAATACACAGGTATATGGGGGTTGTTAGGGTATGGTGGTAAAAGAACCAATCGCAAACGAACCCATCGTAAACGTCGCGCATAATTGTACTATTTTCTATTTATCTAATATATGTCATTAACGCAAGCCGCCGCATTACAAAATATTTCACAAAATAAAGGGGCAACTAACATATTTGGATATACAATGCTAGGGCTTCTAGGTTCATTTGCATTAGTAGGTGGATACGCTTATGTTACAAAATCTACCAATCAACATGTAGAAGGAGCACAAGTAGCGCAAGGAGCACAAGGAGCGCAAGGCGGTAAACGTCGTACTCGCAAACGTAGTACTCGCAAACGTAGTACTCGCAAGCATCGTTCTTTACGGGCATAATATTTCTAAAAACCTACGCGAATCTAAACCCTATAACCCTATATATGATAATGGACTCTCTACGAGATAATACACCTCTCATTCTCACAGGTCCTCCTGGATGCGGTAAAAGTTACTGGATTCAGAAGTATGCAATGGATGTGAAAAAACAACTCTTTGTTTGCCCTTGTCGCAAAGATCGTACCCTGCGTGATGGACGACAAAAACTCCATATCTGGGCGCGGCGCACAGAACCCGCCATTTTGTGGCTGGAAGGTGCCGACGATTTAACGCCCGAAGCCCAAGCCTTTCTACGTCGTATCTTGGAAACCCATGCATCCGATGTGCTCTTTATTCTTGAATGTCGCGATGCGGGTCGCTTACAAGAACCTATTCGTTCGCGTTGTGTGATTAAAAAAATGCACCTCCCAACATGGACGAATCTAGAACAGTATCTTACAAGTACGTTTCATGGCATTCGCTCTTCAGAGATAAAGGAATATTTAATCCCAAACGAGTATTCCTATCGCCGTGCCAAACAATGTGCCTTTCTGCAACTTCACTATCCTGAATCATGGAACCATACACTTGCACATCGACGGGAAGAATACAATGAAATTACAAAACTATCCCCAGATTGCCTCGTAGAGTACATTAAAAAAGGATATCATCCCGAACTTCTTATTCATTCTCTTTTATCCAATGAATCTTTGTTAAAAGACTACGGTAAATGCACTGAAGTTGCGGGGTCCCTGTGGGCATTTTTGGGAAGCGCTTTGGGACAGACACCGAAGTCATAAGGTATGCGTTCCATTCGGTCTCTACAACAACACCGAAGAAAGAAGAATGAATCGAGGAACGGATTCCGTTTTATCGGTGTATTCCGATGCACGCGCGGAGTACACCAAACAATTGTGTGTGTTTCTTGTACCTGCTTATTTTCAATTCTTTGTAGAATTGCTGGAGAAAGCAAAACAGGCTACACTTATTGCAGGTGAATCCAAAAAGGCCCTTTGGCAGTTTCAAACCTATTTGAATGAAATTCACGACTGGAATATGGAAAAAGTAAACAACGAGATTCATACGATTTATGTAAATTCAGGTTGCGACTACTTGGAAGATCTGCTGACCGCTGTCTTTATTGCACATACAAAAGTGCTGACTGCCATTCGTCTGTCCTCCAATAACAAAAAAGTAGATATTACTATTCCAAAGGTTGAGCACTTCTTGTTCAAAGTATTATGCGAAACCTCAAAACTACTATGGAGCTCCACCTATCTCTTTCGTGATGTACCTGGGATTGAAAAGCAACAAAACTATCGTGCGATTGAGGGCATTCTAAACGATGGCATTTTGCAAGCAGTTCGCAATTTGGTGCCTGTGAAGTCCATTTTGAAAGACTTTATGAATGGGGAGACTTCGTCTGATGCAAATGATGTTTCTAAGACGAATGATGACGAGGATGATAGCGATGACGAAAAGGAATCAAAACCAGCTGAAGTAGAAGCGGATGTCCCTGCTGCTGCTCCTGATACACTCTCTACGCCTATTACTCCTGTTTCTCCTATTACGCCTATTACTCCTGACCCTATTACTCCTGAACCTATTGCCCCTAAAAATGAAATAGTGATTCCATCGGATACGGGAATATCGTCCAGTATTTCATCTGCGATGTCATCTATTGCGAATATTCCAGCCACGATCTCCTCTGCGATCGAATCGGTTATGCCACAACAATCACAAACCATCATCATTGAAGATAAACCTACGGTTCGCTTTGGACAATTTGATGCAGTATTTGATTCCGAAAATCCATCCGAATCTGATATGATTTATGATCCTAAAGATTTGGATGAACAGATTCCGGACCCGATTGATTCTGTAGCAGAATCCTTGGAGGAGGGATTAGATTTTGATTCATTGGATACAGAAACCATGAGTCCTGGCGACTATGAAGAGTTATAATTACTTCTTTGTAATACTTCGTAAGCGCGGGTTTACACAGTGTGTTTTTATCGCATGAACAGAATAATGATGCCCACCTGGTTCCCCTGGATTTTTGTTGGAGGTATTGTCTTTATCTTGCTAAGTTTTATCGGAACAAAATATCGTGATAAGGACTACAAAAAAATTCAATTTCTACAGGATTTTATTAGCGGGTCCATTTTTATTGCCTTTGCAGGGTTTCTTGTCCCCGATCTCTTTCCTAAAATGGAATTACCCGCGGAGATGCCTGTCATGTTTCATGGCGATTCTCTTCCCGACCTAGATTTACAAGTAGGGCCTCCTAGATTATTCGGTCGATAAATCTTCCTCTACCACATTAGGAAATGCCAACTACCATTTATGATAGTTCTTTGTTAACGTCTCGTGCTAAAAATAAAGCTGAATCCGGTTCCTTTATCAACCGCATCACCCGCGCAAGTAATCCGAATACTGGATACGCTGCACCATTGGGAATCTATGATCAGTCCATTATTAACACAGTAAAAAAGGGACAGATGCAATATTTTCGTAAAGGTCTTGGTGGTACTACCATTGTAGACAACGGGTGCCCGTGTGCGGATGTTACAGGAGCCTGTGCTACTAATTAGGACGTTTAGGACTTTTTAGAAAAAAGTCCCCAAAAATCCAGATGTGCTTGGAAAAGTCCATGTTATTTCTTTTAGACTTTTTATAACTTTGTTATTAAACGTCTTAAAAACCGCAATGTTAGCGGAACATTGGTAATAACCTACCTATTTAAACCATCTCTATATAGAGTATCGCATGACAATTATTAACGGTATTGAAATCGATATTATCAATTACAAAGTAAATGATATCAAATACGCCATTCAAAACAATGAGCCTATTGAGGAAAAACTACATGTAATCATTGTAGTGTCCAATCCCTGTTTATATGCCAAACGGTATATCTTGCTGCAGGATTTTGTAAAACGCATCGAAGAGGAAGAAGAACACGTGACTCTTTATGTTGTTGAAATGATATATCCTGGGCAGAAATTCATTGTAACCGATAAGAAAAATAAACGGCACCTGCAACTTAGAACGGAAACGCCTATCTGGCACAAAGAGAACATGATTAACCTCGGCGTGAAGTATTTGCTACCTCCTTCCTACAAGGCATTTGCCTGGATTGATGCCGATGTAGAATTTGAGAATACGACGTGGGCACGTGATACCTTAAAAGTACTAAATGGCTGTAAAGATGTGGTACAGCTATTTAGTCATTGTGTAGACATGGATCTGGATGAGACAAACCTTAATATATTTAATGGATTTGGTTACAGTTACAGTAAAGAGAAGCGATACACAGGTAAAGGAAAAGATTATTGGCATCCTGGGTATGCATGGGCGATGACACGAAGAGCGTATGAAAAAGTGGGCGGTCTTTATGATAAAGGCGTATTAGGCTCAGGAGACTGTATTATGGCGATGGCTTTCATTAATAAAGCAAGCACGTTGCATAACGAAGAGTATCATGCTGATTACAATGACAGTATGGTAAACTATCAAGTAGCAGCGAGCAAGTTGCGCCTTGGGTATGTACCAGGGGTGATTCGCCATCATTATCATGGAACCAAACAAAATCGCCAGTATACTGAGCGATGGAAGATTCTCATGAAACACAGTTATTCACCGATTACTCATCTAACCTATGATGCACAAGGTATTCTTATTCCAACGGAGGCTTTTCTTGAAGAATTTAAGGAGGATATTATGAATTACTTTCGGGAACGCAAAGAAGACTGTGGTGGAGGGCAAAGCCCCCCACACCCCCTCCCTAATAAAGTTCAGATATCTGTAGTGTCATCTGTAGAGAAAACTATTCAACCAAATGTTCTGCTAGCCCCTCCTAGTGAAAAACTAACCATGTGCTGCAACTTTTTTAACTAATTGTAGAGATTCGCTCCAATGGGGTGGTGTGGGGGTGTGGGGGGCCTTCGGCCCTCCACTATTAAACACCAAGCGAATACACAGTATCCTCTTGCGGCACTTTCGTCTTCCAAATAAATTGTTGAAAGATCGGTTTATGAATCTGATCTTTTGGCACCGCGCTGTGTACATCTTGTGCGATACGTATATACAAATCAAACCCTTCGTATTTTTCTTCGCCATTTTCTTTTTCATAAATAGTTGTTCCCGCATCATTCACGGTCCAACTCCACAATAAATTATACAATGGTGATTTGGTTTCGTAGACTTTCCACGAATCCTCTGCACTCATAATCGGCACACCCTTTCCTTTCTTCTTTGCCGGCGGTTCATCAAACAGACCATCAATCAAACTGACGGATAATCTGCAAAGATCAAAAGATGGATTCGGAACCACTTTTGGCAAACTCGGATTAAAGAAGGGCCCAAAATTATATTGATCTCCCGCATCCTGTTCAGGCCAATGGTCATCCGAAATCCAAAGGTGTCTTCCTAGACGAAAGATGGAGCGCCCAAAATCAATAATGCTAAAAATCTTACCAAATGTCGGCACTCGCCACACCGTTCCGTCTTTGATTTTGTAATATAAGAACTTTTTATTCGTTTTTCTCCAAATAATATTATTGGAATGCAGATCATTGTGTGTAAAACATACTGCGCGTTGCAAGAAAGTTAGCGCTGCAATTACTTGAAAGAGCCATGCAATCCATCGCGCCTCCCATCCCTGTGATTCACGTTCATGACCATCAAGCACATCTTCATCCATCAATGTGTCCATTACACCTTCTTGTGCCTCCTGTGCAATGCAAATAATGGGCATATTTGGAATCTGAAGACAGATGTCCAAATCTAATCCATCTGATCCATCGGATTCGTCTGATCCATCTGATCCATCGGATTCGTCCGAACCGTTAAAACTAACTATCTCATCTACATCATCTATTTCTTCATCTGATTCAACCGATACATTTGATACTGATTTTCTCGCAGCACCTTTCTTATTAATCTCAAACATACTCGATGCATTTTCAGCGTCCTCTTCAATGGTATCGAATGTGAAGGATTGAACAGACTCTGTATCGCTCGGATCATCTATACAAAGTGCTTCTAATTCAATATCTTCATCATCTTCAAAGGGGCACGTTGTAATTTCTTTGTACATCTCTTCAAAATCAGGGTTGGCTGACATATCTTGATCACCCTGAATCACAGCGAGTTTTGCACTATGTGACAGCATTCCATTCCAAAACCATCTGCACTGACGATAGGTATCATATTCATTTGTAATGTTAAATTGATATAGTTTACTAATACCTGTAAAGGATCCATAGGAGAGTACACAGTGAGGTGTTAAATCAAGCTCACGAAAACGACTCAATACAAAATTTGCTACAGCATCTACATACGCCTGATTATTGTGGCTATGAAGTTTTAAAAGTGTATTTTTCCATGTTTTTTCACTTTGAGGAAGTAACGGATGATCAGGACATTTGTATTTTTCCTTGATCATATCAATCGGATTCAATAAATGTACAATTTTTGTAAAAACAGAGCATTCCTCTGCAATGGGTTCCCCATCTTTATCTAGCGTAGTTCGTATTGCCTTCCAAAACTTTGATCCTAAAGGAGTATCTTGTGAAATCCATTGCGAGATACTGTATTTTGTCGGTAGCTCCATAGATTTAGATGCAAGTGCTGATTCAGGAATTTTAAACAGATCCAGAGCTGGAAAGTAACGTTGAAGATGTGAAAAGGAGGAAAAGCTCTCGCGCTCATTCTCTGTAATATCATGTGGTCTACATGGCTCTTGGTGAAGAGCCTTCAGAATAGATCTCATCTCCTTCATTACAAGACTTGTCGGCGCGTGTATGAAGCGCACAATATGAAAAAGGGAACATTACTAGACATGGCATCACAAGGAGGTGTAAATGTAAATCTCCGGAAGTTTACAATGAAGTCTATTCCACAAGACGCAGTGGTTATCTTTATTGGGCGTCGCCGAACAGGTAAGTCAACATTGGTGCGCGATTTATTATTTCATCATCAAGAATTACCCATGGGTTGTGTTATTTCTGGCACAGAAGAGTCAAACGGTTTCTTTAAAAAGATTGTGCCACCGATGTTTATTCATGGCGAGTATAATCCCGTTATTTTAGCAAATTTTGTAAAACGGCAAAAATTGGTTATGCAACGTATTATGCAAGATGAAGAGAAAGGTACAAGATGCAATATTGACCCGCGTGCATTTATGATTCTCGATGATTGTATGTACGATGATTCATGGACACATGACAAAAACATTCGCTATTTATTTATGAATGGTCGTTGGCTTAAGGTATTTTTCATTATTACCATGCAGTTCCCACTTGGTATTCCGCCTGCTCTTCGTACCAATGTAGATTATGTCTTTATTTTACGTGAGCCCTATATGAATAATCGTCAGCGTCTCTATGTGAACTATGGTTCCGCTTTTCCGTCGTTTGAATTCTTTTGTCAGATGATGGATCAATGTACGCAAAATTATGAATGTTTGGTCATTAACAATAATACGCAGAGTAATAAATTGGAAGATACTATCTTTTGGTACAAAGCAGAAATTCATGGAGAATTTAAGATGGGTGCACCTGAGTTGTGGAGACAGTCTGAGATGTTAGCCCGTGTAAAAGAAGAAGAAGATGTTAATATGTTTGATTCGCGCTCTTCGCAACGGTTGCGAGGACCGGCCATTAATGTGCAGAAGAAATATTGATTTGAACTTTTTATAAAAGTTTGATGTGCCTTAAATAATAATGTATATTAACTATTATATGAGTTTAAAGCTACAATGCCAATTTAAGTTAAATATATAGTGTGATACATAAAAATGTCATGTGAAAAATATGCACTGCCTGCAACAAATGCTTTTACAAAGAAACGCGATGATTATTATTCTAAATTACAACATATATATGACACCAATACGGAAAGTATTGAAAAAATGATAGATTTTCCAAAATATGCACCAACCGAATCACTTCGTCAGTTTCTAGTTCGCTATGAATTAATGAAATTAATTAAGGATGTACCTGGAGATATTATAGAGTGTGGTGTATGTGGTGGTCGTGGATTATTATCTTTATTACAAAGTCATTTGATTTTAGAGCCAGGGTTTTATTTTCGAGATATTGTTGGTTTTGATACCTTTACTGGATTTCATAATTTGAATGAAAATGATAATATTAATGTAAATAAACAACATGATTTCTTATTCTCAAATGAAAAAGAAATTTCTACTCTAGGTCAAATTCATACAGAACAACATTTTGTTGAAACAAATAAAATTCGGCTGATAAAGGGTGATGCAACTGTTACAATTCCAGTCTACTTGGAATCATATCCTTATACAATGGTCAGTTTGCTGTATTTGGATTTTGATATTTATCAACCAACAAAAGTTGCACTTGAAACTTTTATGCCACGTATGGCAAAGGGTTCTATTATTGCATTTGATGAAATTCATCATAAACGATTTCCAGGCGAAACAATAGCTATGCTCGAATTATTTAATATTAATCATAGAGAAATTAAAAATATTCTTCATTCTAATGTCAATTATTTTATAATTTAACTTTATACTATTCAGGTTTAAGTTCAAATGATTTGCAATAGTATAAAAATTTGGCCAAAAATAAATATACATACATTATAAGGATATAATTGATTTAAGTGCAAAAATGCATAAGACTCATCAACTATCCATTAGCGTTGTATTTATAATTCTTTTCATTGTTATGATTTTATATGAAGCATTGCATCCTTTTGCGTACATTGATGCATTTGCCAATGCAGGCCCTGCCAGATGTGGAGTAGACTTGCCCTCCTGCGTCGGCGAACACGTACGGTGCATCAATGGCTATTGCCGCTCCGATATTCCTGCAACCCTGCCGCCATTCTCTCCCCTTCCGATGACCCCCTAATCTCCGAAGGATAGACTATACCCACATCTCCACTAGGACTATACCCACATCTCCACTAGGACTATACCCACATCTCCACTGGGAGGGGGTGTGGGGGGCCGAAGGCCCTCCACAATAAAACCTCACTGCGTGTTAGAAAAGTATGGCACACTCTAAAGCGATGGGCATTGGCGCAATGTTTATTGTTCTCGTGGTGGCAATTGTGATTTTGCCTATCCTTGTCAAGTATTTGAATCGCATGGAGACTCATTACAGTATCTCTGGATTTCAGAATCAACAAGCTCAACAAGATCCTCAAAATAAACAACCCGAAGGCATGCAATCTCCCCAAATTCCGTCGATGCCGTCGGCACAAACCTATGTCCCCGATGCGAATACGGAATACCTCTGCCGTGCCCCGCATGGCGGATCAGAACCGTGCCCCGAGGGAACCTTCTGCGATGGCTTGACGCAGTCCTGCATCCCGAATTATATGGGCGGAGCTGTGCCAGATCAGGGTTACTATGCCTAGTGGGGACGCTAGCGTCCCCACACCCCTCACACGTTGTAACCGTTTTAGTGGTAGTTGACAGTGGGATACATCATGTGAGGGTATGAGGAGTATTAGCATAAAATACATCGTGTGGGGGTGTGGGGGGCTTTGCCCTCCACTAGCCGACTGTATACACAACCGGTTTACACTTCCCAAACCAAAACACCAGTTCCGAAAAAGTACTCATCCGATTGCCAATAAAATACGTACAGTGTGATAAGGCTAACGCTTTGATAATCGCATACTGTATAGCATTGATATCCTCTGTTTTATCCAAAATAACATAGCCGATATTCAATTCAGCACATAACTCCACATATTCATTTACTACACTGTGATTATCAAATGAAAATACGAGTTGATTAATCTCAGGATGTTTTGCCACAATGTCTATGATCTTCTTTTTGTATGTATCAAAGGCATACGAACGTGGAATGTTCTTTTCATGACTCGCTTTCCATGTGCGCACAGATACACCCAGACAATTGTCTTTAAAGGACTGTGTCATGGTATGTACATGATCCGTTACAATATCTTTAAAGCGAATCTGATCAATTATATGAAAGATGCGCTGTTTCACGGTTTCATGAATTTTGCTAGCATCATAATTCCAATCAATACGCTTTGTCAAGGAAAGATAAGAATCAAAACGATGATTGGCCAATCCATTCATATACCATTCCTCATTGGGAAGCGTAGCTTGTAAGGTTTCTTCTGATCTAAGAATCAATAATCGGCAAGTATACACTTTGACAAGCTCTTTCGTTTGCGGTTGTTCTGGTTTATAAATAAATCGATCATCCAAAATGGTATCGTATGCACCATACATGTACGACGGTTCGCATTTAATTACTGTATCTGGATTGACGCTTAATGATGAAATCAGACATTTTAAAATGTTTCCAATCCCCAATACGTCTACGTGATAATCTTTAATGATAAATTGTATATTTTCCATTAAAGATATGTATCTCTTTCTATTTTAAGTAGGCTTTTTTATACGTGTGATTATTCGCTCTTCTCCTCCGTCGCATTTACAACCACATTGCCACTGGCATCGCTGTCATCATTTGCAACACGCTCAATGGAGTTTCCTACCTTGCGTTGATGCGACAAGTCGCCCGAACCACCGAACATGCTGTCAAACTGGCCACCTGCGGCTGAAGCATCGCCACTCGCTCCCCCAAACACCTGCTTAGATCCTTTGGCACCCTTAGCACGCTCATCAAAGAATTGCTCACGATTGTCCTCGTTCTCCTTGTACTTCTTCATGAGCGTGTTGAGCTGATCGTTATTGTAATCCTGGTCCTGCACTTCATGCGGAGACGGATCCCACGGCGTCCACTTGCCAACTTCGCCCATAAAGATGTTGTGGTATTTGTCCTTGTTCTGCAACTTCTTTGCCTTCAGCTCAGCCTCCTTCGTAGTGTTGTATACACCCCGAACCTTGACACCGCGCATCGTTGTATGGCAATCATTTGCCACATGAAACTGTTCTTCCAACTTCGTCTTGTGCGTGTACATAAAATCATCGTAGGCTTCCACAATCTTCGTCTTGTTCAGATCATTCTTGTTCTTCTGAACAAAGTCGGTGTAACTTGACATGATGTTATCAATTGGCAGGCGGTTCTTACGGCAAATCGCAGCACTATCAAATTGGTCGTTCTTCTCGAGTTCCTTCACTTTCTCGTCCAACTCCGCATTGATACCTTTTACGGTTTCCACCAAATACTTCTCCAAGTTCTTCACCTTCCAATCCACTTCATACGCATGCAGGAACTTTTGAAAGAAGAACAATTCCTTTTTATCGAGCACTTTCTCCGGACTGAGAAAGCTCAATAGGACGTACCGTTGACCAGGGATTTCGGTATCTTCGTCGAGAAAGTCTTCTACGGGCTCTTGCTTGTTACTCATCTCTATGAGATAGAACTTCTATGTGCTTTAGACTCGGAGTAGTTGAGACGTGTGTGAGTTTTTTTCTTAGGTTTGATTATAGAAACATGTCTGGTTACGGATTCGCTGAAATCATCAACCGCGTCATTAAATATTTGATCGAAGGTCTTGTGATCGCCGCTGCCGCGATCTTTATCCCGAAACGCTCGTTGCCGTTGGACGAGGTTGCCACGTTGGCGGTCTTGGCTGCCGTTGTGTTCGCGGTGCTCGATGCGGTGTCGCCCTCGGTAGGTGTTACAACTCGACAGGGCGCAGGGATCGGCCTTGGATTTAAATTGGTCGGCTTCCCGATGTAAATGTATTTAAATTTACCCATTCTCTGAAATAATAAGAGTCATGTGCACGTTTAATAAAAAAGCATTGTGTACCCCCTCCTGACCCATTTCTCAAAAAATCTCCAAAATATCGAACCTTCGGTTTTTATTTTGGATGTTTCAAAATGCATTGTACAGTGTCTCCTATTTTTAAGATATGAATATCATACTTATTACAGGTAGATTTTTCTAAAAATACACACTGTGGCGGTGCTTCTTGGAGTTCTTCAATTAAATCATGAAGAACCTTTTTCCAATTATACGTATCATTCCATACGTCCATCTGATACAAATGAATGACTGAATATCCTTCTTCAATGGCTTTCTGAATCTTCTCCACATCTTTTGTCTGAACTGCTTCAGGTGTATCCCAATTTGAAATCTGCGTAAAATGTTGTTCGCCGTCTAATTCTATTAATACATCACCTACCATAAAATCAAATGGCATAATATGTCCTGTGTCTGAAAAGGTACACCAGTCAAAACGAACCTGTGATTTACACATTGGATACTTTTCCTTCAAAAACCTAACCATTTTCCCTTCTGTTTTATTTTTGCAGAAAGGGCACCAATAGCCTGTAAGAACATTGTATAGCTTTGCCTCAAACTCCGAATGGCATACATCACAGTCAAATGTACCGCGCTTTTCAGACCCTTTGAAGATACTTCGAGGATTGACTTCATTTTTCGAACTCCAACAATGAATCTTTTCATGGGATGCAAATGATTTCTGAAAACAGGCTTGACAGGATTCGCTGTCGCATAAATATTTATTCGAACAATAAGGGCATGAACCATTTCTATTATAAAAATGTGTAATGGTAGTTTCATAATCATGTTTACAAACTAAACAACAAAACTTTGCTTTTTTATTGGATTGCAAAAACATTTGCCGAGGCTTTTTTTCGTTCAGAGGTGACCATGCATCTTTTATGAAATGGGATGCACATGATTTTTCAAAACATACTTTACATTCATCATTTTCACATAGCGCCTGATTTGTACAATAGGGGCAATGTTTATCTTTTTTCATACTATAAAGTGCAGATTCAAATGAATGTTTACATGTAGAACAATCAAACCAACATTTTTGCTCAGCTCGATGCGTTACTTGTCGAGAGGTAATTTTATTTTTAGAAGACCATTGTGATGCCATAGGATGGGAAGCAAATGATTTTTTAAAACAAAATAAGCAGTCTTCTGCATCGCATAAACTATGTTTGTTACAATAGGAACACCATACACCAAGTGATACATGATTAAGACCAATTTCAATTTCATGATTACAATCCTCACAATCAAACTTGTATTTTTTATTACTAAATGACATAACATACTCGGGATCAACATCATTTTTACTACTCCAATACTTTGCCTTAGGATGATTTGCAAAAGATCGATGTGTACATACACTACATACCGTGTTGCCACATAATGATTTACTTTGTATAGTACAAGGCATTTCTCTCTATATATAGAGGGTCAAAGTTATTTAAGTTCTGGGTTTGGTATCGGGTCGTGCGTCCTACCGTGGGGCATCCCCTTTTCATTGCCCCATAATAGATGCGCCACATCAAAGGCTATGCTCCATACGGGATACCTATCTACGATGATAGTACCTATGTCAATAAACGTAGTGTCCTAAAACCAATAGGCGATCAATCGGTTGAATTTGTAAAAAGATGGTATATGCATGCCTATCGTGTCTACATTCCTTACATGTATCACGCAATGGATATCCTATCTTTACAGCATCCCTTCAGCTATATTGCAAATACAGAAGAGCAACCGCCCCGCGTAGGCGACATACTCATATGGAAACAGGCTGGGATGTATAAAACATCAGGGCATGTTGCCATCATTATCAAAGTTCTCAACCAGTCGGCAGTCATTGTTGCCGAGCAAAACACCTCGGCAAGAAATGGAATACGCACTGTAAATCCGCACAGTAGTGCTATTATGGGATGGATGCGTACGTAATTAAAGTATCTCCCCCAGAAACTCTGTCGAGCACAGTTTGAAATCGGTAATATCGCGTCGGTCTACAATATTTTGCAGTTCTGGGTGCAGCACAGAATGCCGTGTTCGAATCAGTGTCATAGGAAGATTTCGTTTGCCCACCAGAATAGGCGTACCCAAGAAGGTAGAAAGGGCTCCATAATGAATCATTTTCCCATGCCCATAATATTTCACTTGTGCGATGTGCGTAAAGTGTTCATCTGCTAAGTCAACACCCTTGTCCTGAAGAGGGAATCCAAACCGTTGCTTTTGAACAGGTGAAATATCCTGATAAACATAAAATGGTATTTTATGGAAAAGCGTCATCTGCTTCGCTGCATAATACTCAAATGCACTTGGGAGGTGCCGAATGGTTCGCATGCGCTGTTCTAAAAAGGTGAGATGCTGTAATAAATAGGACATTGCACTTTTAGAAAATCACAGTATACATAGTATAGGGCATGTGCTTTAGGACTTGGAAAAAAGCGCAAACATCTTCAATCCATCATGAAAGGATTTAATATCACCAAGAATCTTGGCAGCAAGTGCCTTTGTATTTTTCTTACGATACGAGGACATTAACCAGAGTGTGCGGTTATAGTGTTTCCATTGCTGATATTGTTTGTAATCTGATACAATCCCCACATATATGCTATACAGTTCTTTCTTGTATTCTTTGTGCGATTCTTGACCAGGTGTTAATGCACTATGTGCATTACTGTGTGCATCACTGTCAAAAATGATATGCATCCATTTTAACAGCCGATCCATGTGAATGGCGTCCAGTTCTTGCTCTGCATTAGTGGGGCATGTTTCAGCTCGTACAGAAGTTTCTGAAGGGGTATACCAATAGGTGTAAAGACGAGATATACTGGAGGACAAAAGGGGAACCGCTGTATGCGTAGCCAATTGATAGAGGAGCTGGGAGGCCATCTTTCTAGAGGGTTGGATTTTTATAAAATAAATGTAGAAAAGTTTTTAGTGCTACATTTATTTTAGTAAACTATTAAAAATATATGTTGAATAAGTGAAATTACACTGTCCTAATAAATGACCAACGCATCTCTTGACATATGCGCTGCCACGTCTTATCCTGCAAATACAGTTTATCGCGATTTTTGAGAAGAGGAAAACACGCCAAATACTCATCCATCTCCAACAGTTCGCAGAATTTATACAGCACGTATCCATATGACAAAAAATTCCGTCGTCCTTTTGGACAATGTTTCTTAAAGGACGGTTGAATCTCGCGAAACATGTGTCGCAACTTCTCCTCATCTTCACGAGACATAAACGGGGCATTTTGCCCATTGAGACGATTGATAATATGGGGAATGTGCTCATAGTATTTGGAGCATTTCATCTTTCGTAGAATTTCGCGCAACTTGGTGGGCTTTAGTGAAGACATGTTTGTAATTCGCTCCTTTTTCAGTTGAACCAAAATCGTATCATAAATATCGGCGGGAATTTCTGTGCTTTCCTTGGCCTGGAATTGCGCTAACCACTCATTGAAATGATTAATCTTTTTATAGGCATAATACGATACTTCGCGAGGCGGATCCTTGTAGGATGGCTTATCACTGTCTACCAAAATAAATTCCTGATGTCCGCACTTGGAACATGTCAGATTGGCTTCATTTAGACACATAATCATTTCATTTCCACACCGTTCACACAATGTCCAGGGATCGTCGTATTCATCTGCCGTGTTACGTGCCATAGAGGGATCCTCTAACTGCAAATAATCGTTGAGAAGTTGATTGCGTTGCAACCCCTTATTCGCCGATCCCAACATGGATGTCTTGTATGCATCATCCTGTTCTTCATCTTGTGCCACCTCTTCCAAAATCGCTAAGATAGAACCAGGCTTGGCTTTATTTGCACTAAAGTTTTGTGTACCTTTCTGGATTTGATCTTGAATATCGTAGTAATTGTATAAAATATCGCCTGACCGAAGATAATAATCCATCAAATCGGATCCATCCTCTATTGTTTTCATTCGCTTTTCTAACGCTTCTGCGTCTCGCTCCAACCGCCAGATTTCCATATCGGTGGTGGCCTCACGGATTTTTCTTCTAAGATTATCCAACTCATCTTTCATGTCTTTAATGTTGTCTTTTTGTTCCATCATGTTCTGCACTTTTTGATGATGAATTGCATCCAGCGTTGTGCGCGCTTCTGCATTGCTTCTCTTAGAACTTTTTACCTTAAAGAAAGCGCTGTCGTTCATAGACACTTACTTGGTATGTTATACTATCGTTTTAGGTAGGGCATATGATGAGATTTGTAGTACCGTAGTAAAAAGATACGGTATTATTTAAACGCACGATATAGATGAGTCGTAGAGCAAAGAGGAATGGTCTAATTGAATCCAGTAGTAAAAACACACTTATAAGTCATACGATAGAAGATGTATTTGTTGGAGATAAACGAATGACAATTACATCTTATATATATGAATGGTCAATTGATATTTTTATAGGTAATCAAACTATTTATTGTGCAAAAGCACATTTGTCAAAACGTCAAGACGGTGTAATAAAGGACACTGCATTTATTGATAAAATACGATGGGAAAAAGAATGCTCCTATAGCGAAGACTTTGAACGGGGAAAGGATACTACTATGATATTTAAATTGATTATCTCCTATATTAAGGATCATTATCCAAGTGTACAATATGCTGAATTTAACGATGTTAGTAATCGACGGTGCGATAATGGTGGTTCTGTTAATCTAGCAGCGATGAAACTTTTTACAGATGGTAAAACATGGTATGAATCACATTTTAATGCAAAAATAGACGATAGATTTAAAGATGTATATTATAAAATAATATCTGATGCAAATGATACACAACAACATATGACATGGGATAATGCAAAAAAGGAAATGCCATGGAAAAGCATAGATATATCTGAAGAACAACTTAGAGAAAAGTATGAGCAATCTACTTCGTGGAGAGAATGGTTAAAGTGGATTCGTACAGAGAAAGGGGATTCTGCTTTTTGTATATGGTTATCGCATAAAGGGTGGTTTGATGAGTTTTTAAGATCTGTTCTTAAATTTAACATTATAAACTATATTTTTTCAGTAGATATATCTAATAAAGAATTACATATTTCATATCAACTTAAAAAAGGGGGTAAACGAAGAGAGACGACGCAAAAAAAGAGAAGATAATTTATAATTACATGTTTCCATAAAACAAATACTCTACCGTGAGCTGCTCAGCAGGTTCCACGCCTTTATGTAAATTAATACAATTGATTAACTGTGCAACACGACGTTCCAGCTCCTCTTCATCCAAATGAACGACACCAGAGTCGGTATAGTGAAAAGGCGAATCATAGTAGGCCTCCTCCGTTTCATAGGCATCAGGATTAAATCGTATGAAGACAATCTTTCGAAAACCAATGTCTTCATACAGTTCCACCATTCGCTTCTCTTCACAGGAATAATTTACATGTCGATGCTCGTCCACTTCGATTATTAGACAGTGTGAACCACAGTCAATGAAAATATCGGGCCGGCGTTTCGAACATCCGCCTTCCACCTGCTTATTACAAATCATGGTCAGCTCTTCTCCAAAGTGGGCCTGGAGGGCATCGCGAACATAATGCTCTTTTAACATGAATTTTCTGGGGATGTTTGCGTCAGGGTTTAGAACACAGTGACAGCGGAAACAGTGGGGTTTCCATTTGGAACCGATGATGGAGATGGCAAGGCAGTTTTGACAGGCACTGGATGGGGTACAGGTGATGCATGTGGAGGTTCGTTTTTTATGTTCGCATGTACGTTTTCCTCCGCAATCTATGCATTGGCATCGTATTTTGTTGTGTTCGCATATGTTATTGCCATGACATTGCACACAACAGTATTTATTATGTCGATGAATACAAATTTCACTTCCATTGCATTTGATACAGCGACTTTTTCGAATATTGTGTTCGCAAACTGCGGAGCCATGACATTCAATGCATCGTTCTTTTCGTATATGGTGCTCACATATTTCGGTTCCACCACATTCAATACATCGACTTTTCAGCTTATTATGTGAGCAAATACTTCCTCCCTTACATTCCATGCAGCGACTTCGTCGCTTACCATGATCGCAAATACTTGCCCCATGGCATTCTATACAATTATGTTTAATTCGTTTATGAATACATAATCCTGGACCATTGCAAATTTTACATATACTTTTATAAGTATTATGACTACAAATGGATGATCCCTTGCAATCCTTACATTGAAAGGAATATCTACCATGTTCGCATTTTTTACGAATATATTTTGGTTTCTCTTCGGTCATTTTTGCCGTCCTTCTACTTTTAGTACCAATTCAAATTTTATTTATTTAGATCATCCGGCATAAATTATGATAATGTCAAATATTAATTATGTGAAGAATTAATGTGTAGAAAGATGTATACGGTTATTTGCATGTGAATCATATTTAAGAATGTATATCCTTCCGGTATTTTGAATTTCTCCGACAGATTAAAAAATTTAAAAAAACGATATTTTCCAAAATTTTTTTCTAATAGTAAGGTATAGCATTTTCAGATGACAGGCGGCGGTTTGATGCAGCTCGTAGCTTACGGGGCCCAGGACGTTTACCTGACTGGCAACCCTCAGATCACATTTTTTAAAGTGGTCTATAGACGTCACACCAACTTCGCCATGGAGTCCATCGAGAACCCGTTTAACGGTGCCCCGAACTTCGGCAAGAAGGTTACGTGCACGATCCAGCGCAACGGTGACTTGATCCACCGCATGTACTTGCAGGCCACGTTGCCCCAGGTCGCTCTGCAGACCTCGGACGGCTCTGGTGCTCAGTTCCGCTGGTTGAACTGGATCGGTCACAACTTGATCGACTACGTTGAAATTGAAATCGGTGGCCAGCGCATTGACAAGCAGTACGGTGACTGGATGCACATCTGGAACGAACTGACCCAGGAGGCCGGCAAGCAGGCTGGCTATGCCAAGATGGTCGGCAACGTCCCCGAGTTGACGAACTTGCTCTACCAGGGCGGCTCGTCATGCGACAACGACTGCTATGGCGGCGAACCGTTGACCTCGGAGGTCATCACGTCGTGCGCCCCGATGTACACCCTGTACATCCCGTTGCAGTTCTGGTTCTGCCGCAACCCTGGGTTGGCTCTGCCGCTCATCGCCCTGCAGTACCACGAGGTCCGCATCAACTTGGAGTTCAACTCGTTGAACAACTTGTGCTGGGACTACTCGAACTCGTCGGATGCCCACGCCATTCGCAACCGTGTTGGCCAATGCGGTTTGGCCGCCGCCTCGTTGTACGTGGACTACATCTACTTGGACACGGATGAGCGTCGTAAGTTCGCCCAGGTGTCGCACGAGTACTTGATTGATGTCCTCCAGTTCACTGGCGGTGAGTCCATCACCTCGTCGGCCAACAAGTTGAAGTTGAACTTCAACCACCCGTGCAAGGAGTTGGTGTGGGTCGTCCAGCGCGACTCATACGTGTCGTGCGACGACACCATCATCAACCCGTGGAAGGGCCAACAGCCGTTCAACTACTCGGACTGGTGGGATCGCTCCGTCTTGGAGTCTGGTTACTCCGTCACCCGCGTGGAAGGCATGGCTGGCAAGAACCCCACGATCACGGCCCTGTTGCAGCTCAACGGCCACGACCGCTTCCAGGTTCGCGACGGCAACTACTTCAACTGGGTCCAGCCGTTCCAGCACCACACCAACATCCCCGCCGTCGGTATCAACGTGTACTCGTTCGCTCTGCAGCCTGAGCAGCACCAGCCGTCGGGCACGTGCAACTTGTCGCGTATCGACAACACGACCTTGTTGTTGACGGTCTCGAACAACGCTGTTGGCACCAACCTGTCGTCCACGGTCCGCGTGTACGCCACGAACTACAACGTTCTGCGCATCATGTCTGGCATGGGTGGCTTGGCATACAGCAACTAAACGCATTATGTGTTATTTGTATTATATTTCTATAAAAATTAAATATTATTTAGTGTATCATAAAATGACTACTAAATAATATATAGCATGTACTATGTGATGCAAGGATATATACTTTACAGTAGAAAACACCCTTTGCATAAATACATACGCGACCGCTACAACGCTGCGCATATTCACAAAATTTGAAACGGCATTGAACGTAGGTAAGACCAAAAAAACATCATGTCCTCCATAACAGAGATTGATAATTTCTGGAAGTCTATTTCTGGAAAGGAGAAGCCAACACAGCTTCAGCGTTATGAAAAGAAGAATGCACCTGAAGGCATCAAGAAATTTATTGCGATTGGTGGAGGTCCAAAGATGGGAACAACACTTGAACAGTATGCACGATTTCGGTTCAAGAATCTACAAAAGAGGGGAAAGGGTAAGGAGGAGACTGGATACGATCATTTGATAAAAGTAGATACAAAGAATATATTTGTGGAGCAAAAATCATCAGGGCATTGGGGGGAAGACGACTATAAATGGCAACATGTAGAGGATAAGCACAAATGGGATATGCTTCTTCTATGTGGCATTGATTACGAGCGTGTTATGTTTTGGGGCATGGATAGAAAGACATGCAGTCGCCTGATTTCTGAGAAAAAAATTACAAATCAGGGGAATAAGGCAGGAGAGAGTTCTGAGGGGATGTGGTTTAATTATTCGGATGTTAAGGATTCGCTGACAGAGATTCAGACGGAGGAACAACTTCTTCAGTTTGCGTCTTCTCTTCAAGCCTCTGATGAATCAGAGTAACATACTCTGGATTTAATTCAATGCCTACAAAGGGCAATCCCAATTTTTTTGCTGCCAAACATTCACTTCCAGATCCTGCAAATGGGACAAGAACATATCCATCTGTGGCAGATTGCTTACAAGAACGAATTAATTTATCGCATAGTGTCAACGGTTTCTGTGTAGGGTGATTGACTCGCTCATTCATACCTGCACCGCCAGCAAGAGCAGCGACCTTGATGACATCTCTCGGCAATGCTCCATTTGCGTGGGCGGTATACGTTGTACTCTTATCACCTTTTGAGAAACGACCTTTTGTTGCCTTGCGCTCTTTTCCTGCAGCACCATTTAGGAACCCTTCCGTGTATGCCTCCCTAATATCATCCCTGTGGAAGACCTTGTCTGATTTCCATAAAACAAGGATACTTTCGTGCGAGCGTTGCCAGAAGTTTAGAGATGGCACATTCTTATTGGTGTAGTGCCAGACAATCCAGCGCCGATTGACAGAATATGGAACTTTGGATAAGATTAAAGCAAGGATTTCACTAAATCCGTATATAAACATTGTCCCATTCGGTTTAAGGATACGAAGGCATTCTTTAATCCACTTTTCACACCAAATAAGGTATTCATCCATCGGTTGTTTATCACTATCGTTGCCAAAGTCCTTTCCGATATTGTAAGGTGGGTCTGCGATAATAATTTGTGCTGAATCAGATTCAAGTGTAGGAAGAATTACAATCGTATCGCCATTTAGTACATCTTGGCGCAAAACAATCGGTTCCATAGGTGCTTCCACTTCCGCAGGTGCTTCCACTTCTACAATTGTATTTGTAGGAACTTCATCTTTAGATTGAATTAACGTAATCAACTCTTTAGTTGATTTGCCACTGAACCCCTTAATCTTGCGTTCCCTACAGATTGTCTTCAGTTCAGAAAGCGTTTTTGAAGCATAGTCCATTGTTGTTTGACTTTTCACAGTGTCGGCTGCAGCGTCAATTTTATTACTTCGGCTATTTGTGTTTTTAGCCAAACATGCCAAAATTGACCAAACGTACATTTGTAATATATGGTACAATAAATATGCCGATCTGTCAAGCTCCTATCCAACAGGGAAAAAGAAAAGGAGAGGTTTGTGGAAAAAATACAGAAGATGCGTATTGCGGTAAGCATCGACGACACGTCATCCTAGATAAAGCGAAAATAGAAAACATACGCTACTGTGATGTTGCGCGCGGATGCTATACTGTTTTAGAAGCGCATCAGGTAAAGTGTACTATATGCCTTCATAAAATTAGAATCAATGATCGTAAACGACATAATAAAAAACGACAGGATCCTAATAACGACGCTGGAATGAAAACCGATATTCAGCATGAATATACATCTGTAAATGAAATGATTGTGCCAATTCAAGAAGATATTCAGATAGTATTAGAAAAAAAGAAGAACATTATTCCTAAACAATGGAAAGCCAGACAAATCCACGAAGTAATTCAAGAAAACAACGAAGAACTGTACAAAGTCTACTGCGAAGAACACAATGATATTATAGAAAATCCCGCCTGGCCTCCGTTATGGTCCACCTTTGTCTCCTCCATAAAAGGGAAAGCATTTGAACAAACAGAAGAACCAATCAAAGCGTTTATTGACACGTTGCGTAACATTCGCCATAATCAACTGTGTTATGACAAAAATATCAGTATTGTGGATAAAGAAGACAGACAGCAATGGCCGACTGGAACGGTGGTGCGCTCCTTTCTGAGTGGAAAGCTGGAGAAGTTTAAAACATTTATGGAAACGACGCATGGCGAAGAACCAGAGAATCCAAAGTGGGTCAAGCGATGGTCTGCATTTACTCAGAGTCTGGAACAGCACCGACTAGACGAAGAGCAATTGAAAAAACTCTGTAGTAAGTTTATGACTGCACAGCGGGTTAAACGGTATAGGGAGGGGAAGAAATGACACTATGTTAATAAAAAGATATACATGAAAAATCTATATCTTTTTATTACTTTATATAGTAAGTTGTTTCCATGTCTTGCACTCCTTTAGAATGCAACGAATCACAATTGTTTATGAAATACAGATCATCTTATACGGCTGCATTTTATGATTTTATTAGACATATGATTCTTACATCGGCTACATGGTATAGTATATGGTATACGCAACATACCTATTGGAGTGTTTTTCCAACGATTCTTCTAGGATTATTACATGTGAAAACCTTCATTATTTTTCATGATTGTGGTCATCATTCTTACACTCCAAGTCGTCTGATAAATACCATAATTGGTATGACAACAGGAGTAATTGTAGGAACGCCTTTTTCATGGGGCATTCGTCATGATACGCATCATGCAACAAGTGGAAATATTGAAAATAAATACAACTGGAGACAGAATGAGCATATTTATTATACAGTAAAAACATATCGTGAGTTGCCATCTATTAAACGTAAACTTATTTCTATTCTTATTTCTCCTGAATTTTTTTATACATGTATGCCTTTTATTAATTTTATGTTAATCGAACGATTTTCAGCAATCAAATTACTTTATCGAAAAACGCGCCAGCATAGTCAACTAGGCTACTTACTAGCTGACCAACTTATTCATAATCTATTATTTTATGTATATTTATGTACATTATTTCAATATGGTATTTTATATCATTGGACATTATCAATGTGGATTGCAAGTAATATTGGCGTTATGTTATTTCATAATCAGCACACATTTAATCCTCCCTATATCGCAACAAATACAACCTGGTCTGTAAAAGATAGTGGTATAAAAGGTAGTTCATTTATTCAGATACCTGCCTATCTAAACTATTTCACTGGTGGAATTGAATATCATCATATTCACCATATGAATAGTAAAATACCAAATTATCATCTAAAAGAATATCATGAAGAAGTTATTCGTACATCCAATGTATTTGATACTATATATTCTATGTCAATGAAAGAATTTTATAATAATTTATGGTTAGTATTATATGATGAAGAAAAACAAAAGTATGTACAGCTCAATTATTACTAAGTACGGAAATCAGTATATAGTATACCTTTTCTAAAAAGATAGGGAATCAATCAATATTAAAATAGAATATATAAATAGTATATGAATAGAACAAGAAAGAAACCTATACGTAAAAAGAAATATGCTCCTATAACCCCCAAATCAGCTATCAAGCGTGGTAAAGCCACGCGGAGGATTTGCAAATGGAAAGGCGGTGCATCCTCTTTTACTGTCAAGTTTTCAAATAATACAAAATATCAAGTAGTGGTTGAAAAGAATCATGTTAAGGCAAATGATGAATACGACGAGGAACATGCAAAACAACTTGTAAAGGCATCAATAAATATAGATTTTCTCCGAAAAAATATATTAAAACATAGTGGCAAATCTGTTACAGATACATTATCTGCATTAATTGTGAATAAATGGAATATAGAACGTTCTGCGAACAGACCATTATTATCCTATGCTATTTTATTAAAAAATGCAAATCATACATGTACGAAGACATTAATTGAGGAGTCGCTTTTAGAATTAATAAAACGAATTTCACCAAAAAGACTAAATGATCTTGAGATACATAGTAATACTATAAATCAATATAGCAATAATTCCACAAATAATGTAGGGGTGCAACATGTTATGGAAGCAAAAACAGCAATATATGATAATATTGCAACACTCTTAGCATTGGGATTTATAGGTGCAAATAACGAGTGGTTTAAAGATACACCAAATGGAAAAATGATACAAAAAACACAGCGCGATAGATTCTTAGCGTATTGTAAAATACCGTCAAGTAAACCTGAAGAACGTGATGTGGAAGATAAACGAATACGCGATGTTATTGCCGAGCTATCATAAAATAGTATATGTGTATATTCTCTGCTGAGCCTGAATTAAATCAGCGAAGCCGCGATGTATCATATGCATCGCGATTCACAACATCATTATTTTTTAAATGTATCCCATCCAATTCTGTCAAGGATCGTGTAGGATGCTCATCGCTTGTTCCTCGCAAAATCTTTTTACGAAATTCCTCTTCTGATTTTGTATAATAATGATGAATGCATGCAATATCGACAGACCCTTGGTGATAGGGAGGTCCTGAAACGATGGTGCGATTAGGATCATAAATATTTCCTTCACGAAGTTGAGGATAATGCGACGAAATATACAGTTTTATGGCGCGCAACTGTGAAATGCATTTAATATGTGGATTTATATCGGCGGAACACAGTTGAAATCGCGAAAGGACAGGTTCATTTTTATAAACCGTTTCATGCGAGGTTCCAAACATAATCCAATTTAAGGCAATCGATTCACATGAATCGTACGCTTGTAAAAACTCCATGATTGTTTTATGTTTTTTTAGAACAATGAATTCATCGATGTCAATGAATGCACACCATTTGTGCTGATGTGTATGCTGTACTATAAAACTGTCATATGCCTCCAAATGACGTTTTTTACCTGGAAAATGGATAATAGATACCTGAGAGGATGTCTTGTTTTGCAATGTATTTTTATCACTGTTATCGTAGACATAAATATGCGAGAATCCTAAATTCAAATGATAGTGTATCCATTCATCAATATAGGGTTCTTCGTCTAGTGCAATTGCACAGATCACTGCATGATTGGGTGCTGTACTTGGAATGACAAACTTGGATGGAATAGGAGTGTTGGACTGTGGTGCATGAGGTTGCTTTGGTTTTTTAGTAACACCTCCCCACGATGACATATATTCATTCTTCTACACATACTTTTTAGATGCGCTCAAAGCGCTTCTAAAAAGTATATTCTCTGCTGAGCCGGAATTGAACCAGCGACCTAAGGACAATTGCGAAACCGACTACAATCCTCCGCTCTACCATCTGAGCTATCAGCAGGTTGCTGACGCCAAAGGCGCCAGCAACATGATCATAGCAATACCCCGCCTTCGGCGGGTGAGCTATCAGCAGCCCACTCTCTGGAGAGTTTCTTTTTTTGGATTTTAAACGCACTGTGGTGGAGGCGCCAGCGCCCCCACACCCCCGTGGAGGCGTTCCGCCCCCACACCCCCTACATGGATTAATTTTGTAGGGATTTTGAGGTGCAGAGGTGCAGAGGTGCAGAGGTGCAGAATTAATCCGTGTGGGGGGGTGTGGGGGCAGAATGCCTCCACGGGGGTGTGGGGGCAGAATGCCTCCACCACTTAGCGCCCTCTCCATACTTTAATAATCGCCGTATCGTATCGGGTCTGGCTTAACCGATGCGCTGCCGTTTCGTAATTATTATGA
>Ga0214919_10000109_pt1 | contig 130608 bp, 107 predicted proteins | sample LL1503_MetaG_FD_177994 | JGI IMG/M metagenome (GOLD analysis project Ga0214919, IMG submission 177994) | Freshwater microbial communities from Lake Lanier, Atlanta, Georgia, United States - LL-1503 | ecosystem: Environmental > Aquatic > Freshwater > Lake | place: USA: Georgia | collected...
GACGATCAAATTCCTGTTCACATGGCCGATCAATTGAACGACTGGATCAAGGCTTCATGAGCGAGCCCGCCACACTGAACGGGCTCAAAGACCAAGCCGATGGTCTGAGAGAGCTGTTTGGTCAATCGCCACCGCCGGTGCATGTGGTGTGCTGCCCAAGTCGTCCTTCGCTGGCTTTGTCTTTGGTCAGCGAGCTAAGCCAAAGCTTGGTGTCTTTAGACCGAACCGTGATGTGGGTGGATGAAATAGATTTTGCCAACCGCGAGCAGTGGCCCTTACCCTGCAAAGTGAAGTTTGATTTGTCAAAAACCCTGCAAGGCTTTGTGGATCTGGACCAAAGCGTAACGCCCCTAAAGCCCACGCTTTGGTATGGCTTGTCTTTGCACACCGGCCGAATTCAAGACGGTGTTCAAACTTTGTCCGATCGCTTGATGCGAAGTGGTGTTGAGTTTGACACAATCATCGTTTCAACAGCCGCACTCAAAGCAGAAAGCTTTAAGCACTACGGTGCGCGCATTCACTGCACGGCCTTAACAGGCTGCGAGCCGGCTGAACTGAATCAAACCTTTGAGTGGTTGGCTCAAACACAAGACCAAACGCCGGTTGCGTCTTGGGGCTTGGTGTTAGCTGGCGAAGCAGGCAATTCTGAAAATTCAGTGGCTTGGGCTGAAGAAAAAGTTCAAAGCAATTTGGGCTCGAAGGTCAAAGTGCTGGGTCACATTGACACTTCTGTTGCCAAATTGTCTTTGAACAGTGGCTGGAACAGATGGCCCGAATTGACTGCTAAACTTAGCAATCAGCTTTTGATTCACTAGCATGCAGCCTAAGTATCAACAAGATCTGGGCGAGCAGCTCAAACAATACCAACCGCTTGTTCGGCGTATTGCTTCGCGCATTGGCTCTAAATTGCCAGCCAATGTCATGTTGGATGACTTGATTCAAGAAGGCATGACGGGCTTGCTAGATGCATTGCAACGTTATGTGCCGCAGCAAAACCAGAGTTTTGAGGCCTATGCCAGCATGCGAATTCGGGGTGCCATTTACGATGCCTGCCGCAAAGAAGACATCTTGCCGCGCAACCAACGCGACCAACTTGATTTGCTAGAAAAAGTAACCAGGCGCTTGGAACACACTTTGGGCAGACTGCCCACGGAGCTAGAAATAGCCAAAGAAGCGGGTGTGTCGATTGAAGATTATTTTGTAGTGATTGACACCTTTGTGAACGTCATGCCCATTGACGATGTGCCTGAAAACTTGTTGCCGACTGACTTTTCTGCAGACCCACTAGAGAAGGTGTCGGGCCAACAATTCTTGGGGCAGGTGGTTGATATCTTAAAAACCTTGCCAGAAAAGCAGCGCTTGGTCATGGCATTGCATTACCAAGAAGATTTGTCTTATCGAGAAATTGCAGCAGTATTAGACCTAACGCCAGGACGTATTAGCCAACTGCACACTCAGGCAATGATTTCGATTCGGGCTTTGCTCAATGTTGAGCTCAACACGTAATTGAAGAGTCCGTTGAGGTTTGCTTGAGTTATTCGCTTGAGCTCTGTAGCAGTGATTTCAGAATTTGCCAAGCAACTGCCCACCACCTAAAAACGAAACGCCGCCCTCACTTGAATAAGTAGCGCCGGCAGAAGACTGCGCAGCATAAGCCTGAAGCGCCGCGTTGCGTTGCATGGCCAAGCGAATGAGTTCGCCATTAAGGTGATGGTCTGAACGGGCCTGCGCTAGGCGGTCGTTCAATTGATTTTGTTGTTCTTGGGGGTAGGTGGCAATCAGTTGTTTTAAACCGTCCACGCCACCAGGGTGATTCTCAAGACCCTTCAAGGCCATTTGGCTGTTCAAGATGGCTGTTTCAAGGCCAGGCAATGCGTGATTTTCTAAGGTAATTCTCAACTCATGCACAGCCTGAGCCACTTGCTCTACCAGGGCGTGAGTGCTTTCAAATGTCATGTAGCCTAGGCGTTATGTGTCAATTATTGGGGTGTTAATGGTTTTACTTACGGCTTGCGCGAACCGCAGCCACTGCATCACCCAATAAGTTGCCAGCCACTTTGTTGTAATCAATCTCAAAAGTGCCATCGGCCAAGCGTTGGCGAATTTCTTTGACTAATTCAATGTCTAGCTTGTCGCTGGCATGGGCTTGAACTGCAGCGCTGGTGCCGGCGTTGTTTTGAGCAGCCACAGCGGCAGCCGCATCACTGATGCCAATGCGCACTGCTGGCTCAGATTTGTTGGGTGTAGGTTGTTGCAAAGACACAGCCGTAGGCCCGCCCTGAGGGCTGGGCGCCTTGGGTTGTGCCAACCCACGAATATCATTTTTGATTACCATGATTACCTCATTCCATCACAACTTCAACCAAACCCTGCGAAACAGCGGTGCCTTGGATAATTTTGCCATCAGATATGCGTACTTTAACTGATGCCCCCAAAGCCGCGTCAGCCAGAGCTTGTCCTGACGCATCGATTGCAAATCCGCGGCCCAAAATAGCCACACGAACTTGATCTCCCGATTTGATTACGGACATTTGCCGAAAATCGTTTAGTCGAAGGGGGTTTCCGGCCTGTTGTGGGCGGCTTAGCTCCATGTTTTTGAGCAAATCTGGGCTGTCTACCAAGCTGTCGCCCATCTTGGAAAGATCGCCATCTACCCATTTCCAGTCACTGGGCGTTAGAACTTGCCCAGGCTTCAAGGGCCTGGCGGCCGCCAAATACCGGCCTTTAACCATCACATAAAGGCTAACCGGCCTGGCCCATACCCGACCTGACTCACACCTCAAATTCAAAATCAGTCTGCCCCAAGCCTTGTCTTTTCTTAAGAGCTCTACACTGGGTTTTTTAGCGCAAACAGGAAATTCCAGCTTGCTTGGCTCCCACTGAATGCTGAACTCTTGCCCGTCTAAAGAGGGATGTTGTTCCAGAAACTGTTTTACGGCATCTTCGGCTTGAACGCTTAATACAGCCTGAGCTGGGCTGGCCAAGCAGAAAATCAAACACAAAATAGATAACAAAGTACGCATAAGTTAGCCGGTTAATCCAAGTTCAGGCCATGCTCAAGCAGTAATAAATCTCGCCCATGGCATCCAAAGCTACCCCCGAAACACCCTCAGGTTTAGGAATATCTTGGGGCACGGCAAATATATTCATATTTTGAGAAGGCAACACGCGCTCTACTTGAAGGGTTTGGTTGGACAGGCCAGAACACAAAGTAAGCAAGCCCCCAAAGCCTGTGCCATATGCATTAGGCTCAGCATGCGGGTCAAACTGAATGAACTGCCCCGAGCCCACTGCATAGCGCTGGCCATTTTGAACATAGGGCGTCATCCGCATGCGCGAAAGGCTGCATGGAAAGACCAAGCGGTAACCCTCTGCCAATCGCTTCGCATGGCCCGCCACCGCCGCCATGCATTGCCCCAACTTTTGAAAATCTTCGTTATTTAAGTTCAAACCCAGCCAGTCCATGTAAATGGTGAGGCTTCTGGATTGCGCTTGAATGCTACTGGCTTGGGCGCCCAATTCTCTTAAGGGGTCTAGCAAATCCAGCAAATTGCTATCAAGCCAAACATCTTGCATGGCTTGTGCAGACATAGGGAACAGGTGTGACAAAGGCACTTGGCCCACCCGCAAAGTCCAGTCTTGCAACTCGCTTAGCAGAGCATCCATTTGCACCACCGTGCGATCGTCGTCGCGTTGGTTCACGATGCGGGCGTTTTGAATGAGACTGAGGCCTTTCATGCGCATGGCTTTAAAACCGGGGTCGCCTTGGCCTAGCAGTTGCGCTTGAGCGCTCTTTGGAGCCACAGCTTCAAAGCTGCTTAGCGATGCTGTATCGCGCGATACCAATACTTGAAGTCTTGAAGCCCAAGGCCCAAACACTTTGAGCTGCTCGTCGGGCTCCAGAATTTGCCCCAGTTGAATGTCCTTCAATGCACTGGCCACGTTGGGCAACAAACCTTGCGCGACATCTAGAACACTGGGTTGCCCAAGCGTGAGTTGCCGCGCCACGTCTTCCACCAGACTGGCTGCAGTGTCTAGGCCCAACACTGATAAAGCACCCGATAAATCGCGCGCATACAAAGCACCCTGTTGCATGTCGACAGAGCCCACTTGAATGCTTCGCGTTAAACCCTGCAAGCTCAGCTCGGCATCGGACACCACCAAAGACAGATGGTCAAACTGATGGGTTGCCATGTGGCCTCCCTTTGACTTTTCCATTGGCTCTTTGTGCGTTTGCGGTATCAAAGCGTTTGCCATCGGGCACATCTTCTACGGCTACTTGCAATTTGTTAGATAAGTCGCGCAGTTGTTGGGTCATGCGCTTGACCGAAGTTTTGAGATTCGAAATTTGCGACATCATGGCCACCACTTCTTGGTCATTGCCCACCGCATCGGTTTGATGCAAGTGCTCTTTGAGCAAGGCAAACGAGCGTCCCAAATCGGAGGCCGTAGTTAAGACAGTTTGAATGCCTTCTGCTGTGAAGGCCAAGTCGTACACCAAGTTTTCGTGGGTGGCACCTGAGCAAAATTGCAGGTGAATGTTCAAGAGCTTTTCACGCAAGAGCATCAGCTCACTTTCTAAGTCGGACTGCATGCGCGCAGCAGCACGCCATGCTTGGTCTTCTAAAGACTTTTCTGGCGATTCTATGGGCGTGTTCATGGTTTGCTGTAGCAATTTAGATTGCTCTAGCAAGCGGTTGAATTCGGCTATGAGTTCTTCTTGTTGGATGATAGAAGTGGCCAGAGGTTGGGTGACATCGCGCAATGTGTTTTCTAATTGCTGAGTGAGTGCAAGCCATTTTTTCGACAAGTGCTGCAAATGCTGTTGACGAGAAATGTGCGCAGCCAACAGCACCGCAAGGCCCATGATTAAAAGTGACATGGCACCCATCAAGCCTTCTGCGGGGTTGCCAGGAAAAGCCAATTGCGACCAAGAAAAAGGCGCTGGCGCAATAATCACTTTGGGTATAGGTGGCAGCTGATTGAGCGATGCCATCAAGCGCTCGTGAGCTACCCACACTTTGCTCATTTGTTCATCGGTCGATCGAATGCTTTGCATCAAGTTGTTGGCATTCAATGCGGTTAAAAGTGTTTGAGCAGCTTTGGCTTGTGCTGCAGTTGCACTGTCGGTCAGTTTGGTCTCGGCCTCTAAGGCGTCCATTTGGACATTGATTTGACGCCAAGGCGTTTGTGAACTCAGCAGCAAACCCCAAGTGAGAGGGGCTGAAACAGCTACAGACTTTGCTGCACTGGCACTGCTTTTGCCGCTTGCACTTGGCTCTGTGAGCTTCACCCACTCTGCTACACCGGTGCTGAATTCACGAAACGCACTAAGCGGTGCTGAGGCCTGAGGTGAAATGGCGCCCTTGAGTTTGTACAGCGCGCTCAAACTGTCTCGAGTGCGCAGAAAATTAAGCGTAGGCTCCTTGGCCAAGATAAGTGTGTTGAGGTCGTCCAAGATCAGATTGGCGCGACCTGTCCAAATTTGAGCATCACGAGAATCTGCAGCAGCTTGAGTGGCTTTGGCCGAGGCTTGAGCAAAACCATCTAGCACCGGTATCAACTCAGCCATTTCAGCAAAGAGCTCTGGGCTAAGTGCTTGATCAGCAGCCAAGCTACTCTTTAGTTTGTCAACACCCTCGAGCACTTTGGCATGCGCTTGAGCCATGTTGTCTTGTGATTTGTCGGGGGCAGGCGGCGCAATGGTCAAGCCAATCCAAAGGCTGGCCAGCAAGAGGACGCAGCCTAATGAGATGAGCAAAGACAGAAGAGTCCAAACGCGGCTGTTGCTGTCGCGCTGCATCTCAATGCTGAGCTTTCGGCCTTCAAGCATGCACTTCCCCACACACTTCGCCAGACATTTCAGACCTGTAAACCACCGTCCAACTTTGACCGTCGTGGTCCAAAGAGGACAGGCCAGCCTTGGCCCAAAACGGACCCACCACCGATTGCACGCGGCAACCCGTGGCAGACGAAATAGGCGGATTCAGCACGATGACCCATTGGGGCAGTTCACTTGAAGGCTGAATGTGGGGATTGGGGGGAAGTGCAAAACACTCAGAGAAAGCCTTCATGAAGATGGCACTGCCATCGTGCACCGACACATCCAATTGAAGATGGGGCGCGTTAGAAGGACTTGCTTGAGTGCCTTTGAAAACAGCCGCAATGCTGTTGAGTGAAATAGCGTAGTTGCTACCTTGCCATTGCACGCCAAGCCATTGAAACAAAGGCCCATTTGAAAGGGGCCTATTGTCAAATTCAGAAGGTGTGTTTTCGAGCATGGTTGAGCGCCATTTTAAGCGAGGGCGTTGACATGGCGCAAAAAATACACGTTTTCAACTTGATTCGATGTGATGCGCCGCCTAAAGTGGGCCCAACACCCCTACAAAGCTTTGTAATTCGGAACATTTGGAACAAGCCATGCCGCAATTTGAAAATATGACCGCAGAACACTACGCTGTCGACACCGATTTGCCCCTTAACAACTTCAGCCATTGCCACATTGGCATATTGCACCACCTTGACCACTTGTCAGAGCTCCTTCAGGTCATGGGCGATGCACAGGCCGCCAAGAAAATTGCCAAAGAAGCCTTAGATTATTTCCACTTGGGCATGAAGGCGCATCACCATGAGGAAGAGCGGGAGCTTTTTCCTGCGGTGCTAAGCAGTGCCATCAGCGGGGAAGAAAGAACGCATGTGGCGCAGCTGGTTGAGAAACTCACTCATGAACACAGAGGCTTAGAAAGTGCATGGAAAGAACTTGAGCCAGGTTTGAAAGAAATCATCAAGGGCCATGCCAACACCTTGGACCATGTGCACTTTAATTTATTGATTAGTCGTTACAAGGCCCACGCAGGTTCAGAAGAAACTATTTTCTTGCCATTGGCCGAAAAAATATTGGGCCGCAATAGCAACCACATGGCGGCATTGGGATTGTCTTTGCACATGCGGCATGTGCCAGACATTCCAAGTCACATTTGAAGTGTAAGGTGGGTGAATAACAAAGTTTTATACCTTGGATTTCTCAATCCTTAAGATCCAGATAAGCCCGTTAAGCCCAAAACCGCTGAGACGGCAGAAATTGGCACAGTTGAAACTGCACTGTCTAGCTTGCCATCATTCACGATCAGGCTGGCCACAAAAACGCCCGCAACATCTGCTTTGAAAGTGGGGCTGACAACGCTGGTGGAAGACAAAGTTGCCGTGCTGCCTGTTGGTCTTGTGGTTAGCACCCATTTGTAAGTCAATTTATCTGCATTAGCATCTGTGCTGGCTGCCCCTGTCAAGGTAACCGTTGCACCTATGAGGACCGTCTGCGCAGGACCCGCATTGGCAACAGGTGCCGCATTCAGCGCTTCTGCGATGACTGTTGTAGAAGATACCTCTGCACTGTCTGCTTTGCCGTCGTTCACAACCAAGCTGACGACAAAGGTGCCTACTGTATCGGCGGTAAAAGTGGGTTTTGAGCTGGTCGCTGAAGCGAGGCTGGCCAAGCTGCCGGTTGGCTTGTAAAGCAATGACCATTTGTAGGTAAGTGAGTCGCCATTGGCGTCTGTGCTAGCAGTGCCGTCCAAGGTCACACTTGTGCCGACTACAACATTTTGAGTGGCACCGGCTTTGGCAACGGGCAGTGAATTGGCCACACTGGCCAAAACAGACACCACTGCCACATCGCTATTGGCTTTGCCATCATTGACAACCAAGGTTGCGACATAGGTGCCTGCCAAGTCTGCTTTGAAAGTGGGCTTGGCAGAAGTTAATGAAGAAAGTGTGGCAGAGCTGTTGCTTGGCTTTGATTGCAAAGTCCATTTGTATGTCAATGAATCGTTGTTGGCATCTGAGCTTGCGGTGCCGTCTAAAGTAACCGTAGAGCCAATGGTGACACTCTGATTGCTGCCTGCATAGGCAACTGGCGCTGCGTTTGCTGTGGTGGCCGTGATAGATACGCTGGCGACTGCACTGTCTTTTTTGCCGTCATTGACGACCAAGCTGAGCACGTAATTGCCAGCCAAATCGGCTGTAAATTTAGGATTGGGATAGCTTGAGTTGGTAAGGGTTGCAGCGCTGCCAGCTGGCTTGCCGATGAGTGTCCATTTGAAAGTAAGTGTCCCACCATCAGGGTCTTTGCTGGCCGAGCCATCCATGCTGACCACAGCCCCCACCAAAACGTTTTGGCTGGTCCCAGGATTGGCAGTGGGCGCTACATTGGTTGTTGCTGTTGCTGTTGTCGTGCCACCCCCGCACCCAGACAAGCTAGCGCAAAGCGCCAAAACGCCTATGAAGGCGATAAATGACTTAAGAAAATGGCGCTTATGATTCACTGGACTAATACGGATAAATTGAGGTTTTGTTTAGCCGCATTGTAAGAACCTAAAGGCTATTTGCAAAGAACTTGCACATAATTGAATGGGGTTAGACAATCCACGCTTTCAAGGAGTGTGCATGAAAACAATCAGATTGACAGGGTGCGTGGTGTTTGCATTGGCCGCGGCCATGTTCTTGACGGCTTGCGGAAGTTTAGGTCAAGCCCAAATGACGCCTGAAAAATTCAAAGACATGTATGGCATGCTTTTGAAACTGGACGAGCTGAAAAAGAAGGAAATCATTTCAGAGGCCGAGTTTCAACTGCAAAAGAAGAAACTGTTGGGTGATGAAAAGGCGCCCTGAATTGAACAGACGCTCGCAGTTAGACGGCGTTTGAACCTTCAAGAGGTACTGCTATTTTCCTCGAAGGTGATTCCCAATCGCTGATGATTTGGCAGAGGTTTCTGCCGAATCAAATAAAGTCAAAGATTGCTTCAATTGTTTGGCGTGTTGATCGGTAAGAGGGCTGGCCAAAAGTGAAGAAGTCTGCTCAACAAGTTCCAATTTTGCAACTCTTTGAAGCTCAGCCACCATAAGTGAAACGGGAAGCATGGCACTGAATGATGGCGTTGTTGAGTTATCAAGTGCATTGGTTTGTGAGGTTTTATCGTTTGGCAAATACTCACTGTTGGCAAACACACCAATGGCTTGACTCAACTGACCCACCTGCAAGCTAAGCCCTGAATTCACCAGATTGACAGGCTTGACTGTGGAAGTTTTCTCAAGAATTGTTGGCTTCTCAATTGCAAACCAGACATCAGCTAAAACATGGCTTAGGCCATCATTGGTCTCAAAGCTAGAGGTTAATCCCAGTAAATTACCGTTGTCGCGTGCATCGCCAGGCGATGCATTTAAGTTCAGCTGCCTAATTCCCAGTTCATCTAAAGTCTTTATTTCGCTCGAACTACTTAGCCCGTTTGAATTCGAATCAATCCAAACTTTAAGGTCTTTAAAAGAAATATCTGATTGATTGATCAAGCCATCATGGTTGCTATCTAACTCTCTTAGGGCGGTAAATCCATCAGGTGACGCAACCCCGTCAGTCAAAGCGGTTGAAGAACCAAACAGCTCACTGCCATCGTTGATGATTTGATCGCCATTACGGTCCATCACCAAGAGGCCATCGCCAGGGCTAATCCAGCCCGTTTGAGTTGGCTGTCCATTCGCCAAAATATCAAATTGCACACCTGCACTGAGCGAAAGAGTTTTGATGCCATCGCCATTTAAATCCAAAACAACAGGCGTAGCGGATCCGACGATGGAAACTTTCGCACCCAATGCCCGTATTTGATTGGCAGTAATGACTTGGACCTGGCTGCTTGTCAAAGATGATAAAGCACTGGTGCTCATGCCCGCAATTTGCTTGGTACTTAAACTGACGATTTGACTTGTGGTCAATGATTTCAGTTGACTTGTAGAAAGCAAGTTTAAATTTGTAGATGAAAGACCTGGTATCTGAGTATTACTCAGGGAGGATATCCACTTGGTCGTTAAAGAAGTGACCTCATCTGCGCGCAAAGCACCAATACCTACAACACTGATCGCACGCAACTGACTGCTGCTCAAGGACAACAAGTCAGCTGTTTCAAGATTTGAAACTTGCGAAGTACTCATGCCTGCAATTTGAAGTGCTGTGAGGGCTTGAAACTGACTGGTCGTCAGAGAATTCAAATTGGCTGTATTTAACGTGGAAATTTGCGATGGTGTTAATGCGGCTAATTGAGTGGTTAACAGTGAGCTTAGCTGCGCAGTGCTTAGGAAATTTAACTGCTGCCCACTCAAATTTAGCATCTGACTGGTAGACAAAGCCTGAATATCAGCAACTTCGAAACTGGGAAGTTGAGTGCTGGTAAGGGCCTTCAGCTGAGAGGCATTAAGCGCTAAGACTTGATCAGTTTTCAAGGCAACAATTTCTTGAGTTCTGAGCAGGCCTATATTTCTAGGCGTAATAGCAACTATCTGGCTGGTAGTCAAAGATGCCAAATCAGCTGTTTCTAAGCTGGCTATTTGTTGTGTATTCAGAATTGTAATTTGGGCAGCAGTCAGAGTCTGAAATTGACTTGTAGTTAACGCATTTAAGTTGACAGTTGTAAGCGTTGGTAACTGCAATGCAGTCAAAGCTCGGACTTGAGTTGTGAGCAAATCACCCATCTGCGTTCCACTCAGTGAGTTCAATTGAAGTGCGCTCAAGGCGCCAATTTGCATGCTGGTCAGGGCTTTTAAATCCTGCGCTTCCAACACAGTCAATTGAGTTGTCTTTAAAGCCGCTACTTGCTTGTTACTCAAATACGTGAATTGATCCGTGGTTAAAGAGACAATGACTTGTGTACTGAGTGCCGCAATGCCATCGGGTGCAATGGCTTGTATTTGAGAACTGTTAAGCACCGACAAATTTGACGCATCAAGGCTGGCCAGTTGGTTGGCAATGAGTGAGCTAACTTGAGAAGTTGTCAGTGCACCAAATTGATCTGACGTCAGCGTTTTTAAATTGGTCGTAGAAAGAGAAGAAATCTGAGCATTGTTTAGATATCTAATCTGTTGAGTTGTAAAGGCCGTCACTTCGTCAGTTCGCATTGCGCCAAAACTTGCAGGAGCTAGTGCTCTTAATTGAGAGCTACTCAGTGAGATTAGATCAGCCGTTTCTAAACTGGCAATTTGCAGTGTTGTAAGTTTAGAGATTTGGAATGTCGTAAGCGCTTGAAATTGAGCAGTCGTCAGCGAATTTAAATTGACTGAGGAAAGTGAAGATATTTGCGATTCAGTTAGAGCGCGGAGTTGAGTGGTCAGCAAATTAACCATTTGCAAAGTACTCAGTGCATTTAACTGCAGCTTTTGCAAGGCGATAATTTGCGTGGTCTTCAGAGCTTGAAGGTCCTCAGTTTCAAAACTAGGAATCTGCAGACTGCTCAAAGAAGTCAGTTGGTCAATTCTTAATGCGGCAACCTGAGCAGTTGTCAGTGCAACTATTTCAGCCGACCGCAATGCTGAAATACTTGAAGGTGCGATTGACTGTATTTGCGACGTATTTAACGTTACCAAATCAGTCGTTTCTAAATTTGCAATTTGCTCAGTTTTAAGGCTTGAAATCTGAACAGACGTCAGGGACTGAAAGTGCGCCGTGTTTAGCGCGTTTAAATTGCTAGTACTGAGGTTGGAAATTTGAAGGGCTGTTAGCACCCGTATTTGCGACGTCAGCAAACTTTCCATTTGCGAGGTATTCAATGCATTGAGTTGAGTACCGCTTAAAGACGTAATTTGCGCTGTGGTTAGAGACTTTAAATCTTCTGTCTCTAATTTCCCTAGTTGAGCAGTCGTCAGCCGGGATATTGCAGATGTGGTGAGAGATTGAAACTGAGTGCTGGTAAGCGCGTTTAAGGCTACAGTTTCAAAACCAGATACTTTAAATTCAGAAAGAGCACGTACCTGTGAGGCAAGCAGGCTACCAATTTGAGAAGAATTTAAGGCATTAAATTGAGCAGCTGTCAAAACACCCATTTGGCCTGTAGACAGTGCCTTAAGGTTGCTTGTTCCTAAGCTTGCGATTTGTGTTGTTGTTAGCGCAGCAAACTGTACCAAGCTAAGCGCCGCTAACTTATCCGTGCTAATTGCATTGATGGATTGGGTGCTAAGAACCCCAATGCTATCTCGCGAAATTGCTTGGATTTGTGTCGTGTTGAGCGCTTGTAGGTCAGTCGTCTCAATACTTGAAATCTGCTGAGTTTTTAGACTCGAGACTTGGGTCGTCGTCAGGGCTTGAAATTGAGTGCTGGTAAGAGCATTCAAATTGCTTGTTGAAAGCGAGGAAATTTGTGAGCCCAGTAGGGCGCGAACCTGGGTTGTGAGCAGATCGCTAATTTGCGATGTACTCAGGTAGTTAAGTTGCAAGCCAGTCAGGGCGCTCACACTCAGCACTTTAAGATCTGGCGACTCCAATGCGCCCAGCTGAGTGCTGGTGAGTGCGGCAATTTGACTTTCAGTCAAAGAGGCGACTTGCTTAGTGGTTAACGCTGCGATTTCATCTGTCCGCAGAGCTGAAATGCCATGGACAGTAACGGCTTGTATTTGAGTAGAACTCAGTGCTTTGAGGTCTGCTGTTTCAAGGTTTGCAATTTGAATCGGCTTCAAACTGCCGATTTGATTTGTTGTTAATGACTGAAATTGTGTCTCTGTAAGCGCATTCAGATTGCCTGTGGACAGCGAAGATACTTGTAAGACCTTAAGCGCAGCAACTTGTGTCGTGAGCAAGATGCCCATCTGTACCGTTGTAAGCTGATTTAATTGTGATGCCTGCAGCGCTTGAATCTGAGACGTGGTTAGAGACTGCAGATCAGTTGAAGAAAGTCCAACCAACTGTGAACTGGTCAACGCCGCAATTTGACTGTCGTTGTAAGCTGTAATCGACGGATCTGACAAAATGACCACCTGTTAGTTTGGTAAAGACTCTTATAAACCTTAGTACGAAGTGATTCTAAAGAGAGTGGTTTTTAAAGCAAGCTGTAACTTGCGTAATAGACGTAGTAGCAAATTGTTAGTTACAGAATACAAATAGAAACACCGTAAGCACTTGGGTACTTACGGTGTAAATTTGGTGGCCTGGACTGGAATCGAACCAGTGACACGCGGATTTTCAATCCGCTGCTCTACCAACTGAGCTACCGGGCCTTAAGGAAGCGGGATTATAGCATCAGGAAAATGACTGCTTTTAGGGGAAATTAGGGGGTAAGAATGCCTCAAGGGGGTGATAAGGTGGGTCGGTGAATACTGCATCAACACACTTCGCTGATACGTCTCTGATTGACTCGTCTTACGCCGCACGCCGACTCTTCATCACACTTCTGTTGATGACCTTGGGGGGCAGCAGCATGTATGTGGTATCTGTGGTGCTGCCAGAAGTTCAAAAAGAATTTGATGTCTCACGCGCCGATGCTTCTCTGCCCTATACCTTGATGATGTTGGGCTTTGGCGCAGGCGGTTTGGCCATGGGCAAGTTGGCCGATAAGTGGGGCGTGCATGTGGCGCTTTGGATTGGTTCTGTGGGGGTGGGCAGTGGGTTTGTGCTGGCCGGCATGGCTTCCAACATTTGGCTATTTGCTTTGGCACATGGTTTGCTGATGGGGTTTTTTGGCAGTTCATCCACATTTGCCCCTTTGCTGGCAGACACCTCGCTTTGGTGGAACAAGCGCAGAGGCATTGCTGTGGCGGTGTGTGCCAGCGGCAACTATTTGGCGGGCAGTATTTGGCCAGCATTGGCGCAGCATGGTGTTGAAACTTTGGGCTGGCGTAACACCTATATTTGGATTGGCATTGTGTGCGGCTTGGGCATGATGGTATTGGCGTTTCTCATGCGTCAAAGGCCGCCCCTGTTGGCGTCACCCGTGGCGGGAAGCGTTCAGTCTTTAGCCTCAGAAAAGCCATTTGGGTTGTCAATTAACGCAGCGTTTGCATTGCTCTGCGTGGCTGGGCTTTCCTGCTGTGTGGCCATGGCCATGCCCCAGGTTCACATCGTGGCCTATTGCAGTGACCTTGGCTTTGGCGCTGCACGGGGAGCAGAAATGCTGTCGCTCATGCTGGCTTGCGGCATTGTGAGCCGGCTTATATCGGGCGCCATTTGCGATCGCATTGGCGGCCTCAGAACCTTGGTTTTGGGCTCGATGCTTCAGGGCTTGGCTTTGCTAATGTTCTTGCCCTTTGATGGCATGGTGTCGCTTTATGTGATCTCGGCCATGTTTGGCTTGTTTCAAGGCGGCATCGTGCCTTCTTACGCCATCATTGTGCGTGAGTACTTTCCAGCGCAAAGGGCTGGCGTGTTGGTGGGAGCGGTCATCATGGCCACCATGATTGGCATGGCGCTGGGGGGCTGGATGTCAGGCAAGGTGTTTGATCTTACGGGGTCTTATCACGCTGCGTTTGTGAATGGCGTGTTGTGGAATGCTTTGAATTTAAGTATTGCTTTGTTTTTACTTTGGCGCTTGAAAAAATTGCCGCGCACTGAAGCGGCCAACTGATAAAGCTTTCATTTATTGGATTTCAATCCATTGACAAGAGAAGTTGAAAAAGCTAAAGTATTACTTAAATTATTAAGTAAGAAATGAGGCGGCCATGAGTACTACTCTGACGGTTAAAGGGCAGGTCACTATCCCTAAACAAATTCGCGATGCGCTAGATCTGCAACCTGGCTGTAAATTAAATTTTGCTGTGAATGATGCGGGTGAAGTTTTGTTGCAAAAAGAAGAGCTGGGAAACAAAACTGTCAATAATAAAAGAGTGATGAGCGGTGTCAAAAAAGACCGTTTTGAGCAAGTAAGAGGCAAGGCCGACATTCAATGGCGCACCCATGATCTCATGAACCTGCTAAGGGGCGAGCACTGATGTTGGTTGATACCAATGTGTTGATAGACGTACTCAATAATGAGCCACAGTGGGCCGACTGGTCGATTCATCAATTAAGGGTGCAGTCAAAAATCCATGTGCTAAGTATCAACCCAATCATTTATGCAGAGCTTTCCTGTACTTTCAAGAAAGTTGAAGATTTGGATGAAGTCCTTCAAGTAATGGAATTAAAGTTCAATCAAATACCCAAACCAGCGCTGTTTTTAGCAGGCAAAGCTTTTCAGCGCTATCGGCGACAGGGGGGTGTAAAAAACAGCATATTGGCCGATTTTTTCATAGGGGCTCATGCCGCGGTTAGTCGGCTCCCGGTGCTCACCCGAGACACGCAAAGGTATCAAACCTATTTCCCCACCGTCAAGCTAGTTTCACCCAACGCCCTGCATTAGTTGGCTGAAATAAGCTAGCAAGGAGTCGCCAAGGCCTTAGCTTCAGAGGCGCCCAAAGTGTCAAATTTTCAGTGGCACGTGTCTTGCTCAAAGGTAGTCAAGTACCTGATTTCCCCCTTTAGGAGTCGAAACTTTGACACACACTCAAAACGCCCTCATTCGCCCCATTCAACTTGCGGGGGCTTTGGCCATCGTTCTGTTGTGTGCATCAAGCAGCCATGCTGCCAATATCAATTTGCAGGGGCTGAAATCTAGTTTCACTTACACCCCTTTTGCGGGCGAGTCGCTTGAGCGAATCATTGCCAAAACCATGCCCAATACCGAGCTCAAACAAGAGTTGGTGGCTGACGCATTCAGGGCATTGAATCCCCAACAATTCAGCAAAGATCAAAGCAGCATTACAAAATCGAACTTGCCGCTCAATGTGCCTAATCAGAATCAATTGGCCAACCTGATTGAAAATCAACTGAGTCAAAAAAAGCCTCAAAACATACTGACTGGTAACACTCCTGCGGTACCCAAGATCAACCCCAAAACTGAAAGCTGGGTTCGCTTCCCATCCAAAATGGTGGCGCTTACTCAAAAAATGGAAAATTGGATTCGGTATCCTGGACCCAGCTTCAACGAAAGCACAGCATCGGCTGAAAGCAAAACATGGGTGAGATATTTGGGCGGCCATGTCAACACACTGCGCGCTGCTGACATAGCAAACAGCCCTACGGTTGACTGGGTGCGTTACCCATCAATTTCTTCCCAAAATATGGCAATTTCTGATACCACCCAAATCGATCAAAGCGAATGGGTGAGGTATGTGGCCAAAAATTAATTTGTCAGAATTTTGCGATCGTTCAAAGCTTGAATGGGACGCGCATTCATCTTGAACGGGAACTGGGTAATCTGGTCTTTTGAAATGTTCACTTGAGATTTCAAAATAAAGAACTTCACTTTTTCAGTGCAAGGCGGCGTGGTCAGTGAGCCATCGTAGTGAAAGAATTCCATTTCACGGGGTAGCAAATTGGTCGGATTGAATGCCACATTGTCTGGTGCTACTTCAGGGCCTTCCTTAGGAGGCGCGTAAGACCACAAGGTTTTAATGCCTGGGTTTTCATTACCCTCTTGCAACAGCACACCCAACACCGCCAATTCACCTGAATCGTTTTTGTGAACAAAGTGAATCACCATGGCCGAAGGTTTGCCATTGATGTGTTCTTCGCTGGGGCGATGGAAGTGGAACTGCAACAGGTCAAATGCTTTGCCATCAATTCGAATTTTGCTACCGGGTGCCACATTCACTTGAATGGTATGACCGTTGTTGATAATCTTCAGAGGACCAGGTTTGTAATCTGGCACGACGTTGAAACGTACCTTTTCAAAAGGGCCTTTGATGTTTAAAGGTGATTGAGACTTGCCTTTGCCACAAGTTGGAAATTCTTTGCCCCAATGCTCAGGGCCCATTTCGCCTTCGTAGTCCCAATGCGCAACGTGTTTTTCTTCAGGCTTGCCACCTTTGGTGTCTTTGCCATGCGCATCTTTTTTGGCGTCTTTGCCGTCCTTGGCTTCCTTACCTTCTTTGCCACCTTTGTCTGCAGATGCATCATCTGCACACTCAGACATCACTTTGACTTTTTCGCCAGATGCTAGCAACGCCTTTTGAGCCGCACAAACCACCTTTTGTTGACCTTTCCAGTCGGTCATCTCCAAAGCTTTGTTGAAGGCCTCAATGGTTGAAGGATCTTTGCCGCCGTGGGTCAGCATGCGAATGCCGGCCAAGCCCAATTGCTTTTCAGTGGAAAGTTTTTTGTCTTTGGCGTAAAGCGCTTCCAAGTCTTTTAAAATAGCACCGCTGGCAAAGGCACTTTTGACCGCTTCAAGTTCTTTCAATTTTGCTTCTAAAGGTGGTATGGCTTGAAGTGCTTCTTCGGCGGACTTCAGCTCTTCAGCTGCTTCCTCTTCCTTTTTCTCAGCTTCTTTGATTTTTGCCTCAAGCGCAGCCACTTCTTTAGAAGCATTACCGTAGGCGCTCTTTTGTGTAAACGCAAAATAGCCTGCGCCACCTAAGGCGAGGGTCAATATTGCGATGGCAATGGTCTTAAACATGTCAATTCCTGGAAACTTTTAAAATACTTTTGCGAATGCTTCGTCTTAATTTCGGCACTTGGGCGACAAACTTGAGAGAAATATGCCAATGTAGACGCAATTACCCCCACTATCGGTCGGCTCTGAAACTAACCCCGCGGCCATCGGCTGTGGTGGCAATCCATTGCAGGCGTTGTGTTTTTCCAGAAGCTGGGCTGCTGGTGACATAAGCGACGCCCGTTAAATTCTGACTTTTCACAAAGCACTGGGTGGCATTGGGCACCGCAAAGCTCAAACTGAATAAGTTCACGCCACCCAAAGCGGGCGACACACTGCCGTTGCTAATTTGGCAATCTGATTGAAATGTCATTGAACTTGAAACAACTCCGGTGTCGGAAACGGTCAAAGAAAAATTGTCGATATAACCGTAGGCATAAGACCAGCGACCCGCCCACTTGCCTTGAATCGTCTCTAACAATGCCGGTGTGTCTAGTTTGAGCTTGTTGTCGGGGTTGGCAAACCAAGTAAGGTCTCGGGCACCTTCGGTGGGTGTGGCCGAGTAGCTGACCGTGGTTTTTAAGAGGCCTGCACTGGGGACCGTCAAACTGGCCGTACCCGATCTCAAGGTGCCTGAAACGTTTTGAAAATAAGTGAGCTTGCTAATGGTGGCTGAATTGCTGCCGATGCCACTTAATGAACCTGCATAAATATCAGGATCAAACGGTGCGGTGAACTGCAACGCGAACAGTTGAGCTGATGCCGAATTAGTGGAAGAGTTGCGCATCAAAATGGATGTAACTTCTTTGCCGTTTAACAGCGCTGTATAGACCCCTGGAGTAACTGTTGTGCTTGTATTCGGATCGACCACTGGCGGCGTTATAGGAAGAGGGGTACCGCCTGGAACACTGGGGTCCGACGCTGCCGTTGTGGAAGTACCGCCGCCACATGCAGTGACCAGCGCCGCCAATGTGAGGCTTAAAAAATAAACGCGCCAAGCCCCTAGCCCTGTGGGCTTTGCTTGTAAGTTAATTGTGAGGCTTAGGCTTAACATGGGTGCTTGCTTTGCTTTGTACTGTGATTACTTTATAGTTGGGACATGAATATGCTAACAAGAAATTTCAAATTTCTCTTTAATCCATCGGTCCTTGGGCTGGGTTCTTTAATGGTGGCACTTTTAGGGCTATTTGCCAGCGGCCCAGTCAAAGCCGATTGGACCAAGTTTGACTCCGTCGAGACAGGCACGTACTACCTGGATCTGGATACAGTTAAAAAATCGGGATACATCCGAAGTTTTTGGAGTATTTTGGATTACAGGCTGCCTCAAAAAACCTCCAGAGGTATGCACTACCAGTCTACACGCACGCACATGGAAATTGATTGCCGCCAAAAAACGGTGCACATTTTGTCTTTCTCCATGCACGCTGGGCCCATGTTGGCAGGTGAAGTCATTGACACGCAGGGCATCATGCGCGATTGGCAGTCGATCCCGCCAGACACTCCATTGGAAAAACTTCACAAGGTGGTTTGTTCGCGCTAATTTAAACAAGCCTACTTTCAATTTGCCTAAAAGCCTCATGGCTTCACCCAGCCAGCCTGAAGCCAATGCCAATAATCAGGCTTGAATTTCCACGCTAAGTTGTAAATGGCCGTTTCTTTGCTAAAAACTTTACCGGTTAAATGATCTAACCAAGGGCTTTGCGCTTGCAGGCTGCTAAGCCACTTCTGCGCTTTTTCATTTTCTAAATGGCCTGATGCCTGTGGCCATTGCCCTTCTTGCTCTGGGCTTAATGGCATGGCACCGCTTACCGGTCCCGACATTCGGTCGTGTACGCTACCCCATTCGCGGCCTTTGAGAGTTTTCACAATCTGTGAGATTTTTTTTTCAACCCCATCGATGTTGGCATTGTTAAACCGCAGTTGTCCCAAAACATTGTCAAAAAATACACAGGCCTGTGGATGTGCGCTCAGCAGGGAGGGTAAATCTGACAATGCGTTTTGTGTGTGGCAATGCAATTCAATGCCTTTGTTGCGCAAACTTGAGCCATGTCGCCACTTGAACAATCTGGCAGCCAGAGGGTCAATGTCGTAGGTGTGAATTTCTTTATATTGGCACAACCATGTATTGGGCATCATCCAGCCAGCACTGGCGCCAATCAGTAAAAGTTTAGAGTGAGAGAAGCCTGCAGTTTGTGCAAACAACCAAGTTTCAAGGGCATCTACTGTGGGAGCCCATGCCTTTTGTGATCGCCATGCTTGCCAATGCCAGGCGGGGCCGCCGGTCAGGTTGCTTGAAAACATGCCTTGCAATAATTAGTTCAAAGCTTGCAAGTTAAATTGCATGACACCAAGATCGTCCATTTTTTTCTGCTCCCGCTTGCTTAACACTTTTTGCACAGCACTGGCATTTTGATCAGCCAGAGTTTGCATCTTAATGCGCTCTCGCTCAGCCTCCAGCAGACGCTCTTTCAAAGAGAGAATTAAATTTTCTGTATGCTGCATGTCAATTTTGACGCGCTGCATCAGTACCAACAGTTGAGACATAAATTGCCGCTGGTTCATGGCTTCACTCATACCCAAACTTTGATTGCCTTCGGTATTTGTTTTATCGCGGTATTCGTCGTACATCACCTGGACCCGTTTTTCACTGGACTGCAAGCTTTCTAAGCGCTTGCGAGCCAAACCCATCTCGTTTTGAATGGCTGCAATTTTGTCCTCTGCCTTTTCAGTCAAGACCGTCCAGCAAGGGCGCGCTATCACTTGATCGTTCATGAGGGTGCTCCCAACAGAGTTCGAATTTCATGGCGTGTGATTTCTTCATCTTGGCCTTCATGCATGTCTTGTCGCAAGAAGGTGTCCATTTCTTCACGAAGTCGAATGGCTTCATCCAGTGTGGGGTTGCTGCCTGATTCGTATGCGCCCACTTGTATGAGGTCTTGATTTTGTTGGTACAAAGACCACATGCGTCTGAATTTATTGGCCAGCTTCATATCGTCGGGCGGCAACAATGTTTGCATTACACGAGAAATAGAGCCATTCAAATCAATAGCAGGGTAATGCGCCGCATCCGCTAGTTTGCGAGACAGCATCACTTGGCCATCTAAAGACGCGCGCGCAATGTCCACAATGGGGTCGTTTGCGTCATCGCCTTCAGCCAATACGGTGTAAATGGCTGTAATAGAACCATGACCATGCCTGCCCACGCCGGCACGCTCAATTAAATTGGGCAACAAGGCAAACACAGAAGGTGGATAACCTTTGGCGGTAGGCGGCTCGCCAATGGCCAAGCCAATTTCGCGCTGCGCATGGGCCACACGCGTGAGGCTGTCTACCAGCATCAAAACATTCAAACCTTGATCGCGAAAATATTCTGCAATCACGTGCGTCATGTGCGCAGCTTTAAGACGCAGCACTGGCGATACGTTGGCAGGCGCAGCCACCACCACCGACTTGGCCAGACCTTCTTCGCCCAGCGACTCTTGAATGAAGGCTTGGACTTCACGGCCGCGCTCACCAATGAGCCCAATGACCACCACATCGGCTTTGGTAAACCGAGTCATCATGCCAAGTAAGACACTTTTACCAACGCCTGAACCTGCAATTAAACCTACGCGCTGACCGCGACCTAGCGTTAATAATCCGTTGATGGCTTTCACGCCTACATCTAGTACGCTGTCGATGGGGCCGCGTTCCATAGGGTTAATGGGCAAGCCCAGCAAACTCAAGCGTTGTTTGCAATCGGGTTTTGGTTTTCCATCTAAAGGCTCACCACGGCCATCAATCACACGCCCTAAAAGTTCAGGGCCCAAACAAGCGGTTCCTAAATTGGCGGCCAAGCGCACTGATGCGCCTGGTCCAATGCCTACTGGCTCGGTCAGAGGCATGAGGTACAAAGTTTTGTCATTGAAGCCAACCACTTCGGCTTCAATTTTGTGACCATCTTGGCCCAAAATTTCGCAGCTTGAACCCACTGATGCCATGATGCCTCTGGCTTCCATTCGCATGCCCACTAGGCGCACCAACGTACCACAGCGCTCGGGACGGGGTGGCCGTGTTTTCGCAATGCTAAGGGCAACTTCGGTGGCAAAATCACTCATGCGAAGGGTCCAGTACTTCGCCGCTGCCAGACTTTGGCGTGGCGTCTAATTCCAAATCAGGCAAGTCCATACCGGCCAAATTCAGGGGTGTGACTTCTGCTTGCGGTTCTGCATCGAGAATATCGCTCATGTCTTGCGCGTCACTCATGACGCTTTCATTGAGTACGTCGCTTACCGCTGATTGGCGTGGCAAAGCGTCTTCTACAGAGTTGGCCTGTCCTCGTCGAGTGTTAAGGCGTTCAGGTTGAAAGGCAGACTGAGCCTGCCAACTCTTGGTGGCACTTAACAAACTTTGAGCCAATGACTCTAGACGATGCTCTACCAAGTCGGTGACCACGGCATCATCGGCACGTACGCGCACGCTGCCTGGTAGCAAGGAGACATCTGCTTGCAAGCGCCATGTGTTTTTTTCCTCTCCAGGTTCGGCTGTACGAGATTGCAAGACAGCCATGTCACTTGGATTTAGTTCAACCACAATGGGAGAGTTTTGATTGATGTCCAGCGTTTCAATACAACGCGATACCAACGCCTCTATGCTGTGAGAGGACAAACTTAATTCAGTCAGAGTTAATTGCTCAGCCAAGTGAAGCGCTAATTTTTTAAGCGGCTCATGCAAGAGTTGCGGCTCTTGCTTCAGGCTTGCAATGCCCGTTTGAATTTCTTGCATCAAGAGATAAATTTTTTCATCGATCGATGTTTCAAGCTCTAAGCGAAGTTTTGCAGTTTCTTTTTCTGCATAGGCCTTGGCCTTGTCTTCGCCCTCTTGCAAACCTTTTGCATAAGCCGCACTGGTTTCCTTTTCCAAAAGGGCTTTGTCAATGGTTGATGAGGCGGGGTTGGTTTTTTGTCCAGCGTCTTTAGGTGCAGCAAAATCTTCTGTTATCTGGGACTGAGGCAAAGCCCTGTTGAGTGGCGCCTCTTCAGGTTCCCACTCTTTAAATTGAGAGGTTCTAGCGCGAGAGTAGTCCTCTTGCAAAAATCGGACATTTTCCAATTCAATATTCTTCAATACAGCCATGGGCTTCCATACCGGCTTAGCTGCATTTGATTTGCTGAGGTTAGACAAAATCTTCACCTCCACCCAAGACCAAGTCACCAGAGTCTGACAACTTACGTGCAATGCGCATGATTTTCTTCTGTGCGTCTTCCACGTCAGCAATGCGCATGAGGCCTTTGGCGTTCATTTCGTCGCGGAACATGCCACGCGCACGCTCTGACATGTTGCCGAAGAAGCGATCTTGAACATCGGCGCTGGCACCTTTCATGGCGATCATGAGCAAATCTTGCTCCACAGCACTCATCAGTTTCTGAATACCTTTGTTGTCCACAGCCACCAAATTTTCGAAGGTGAACATGTTGTCCTGAATTTTTTGCATCAAATCTGCGTCGATCTTTTCCAAGCCCGTCATGATTTGACTTTCCAACGCCGTCTTGGTGGAATTCATAATCTTGGCAGCAGCCTTAATACCGCCAAAGCTAGAGGAAGCAGAGCTAGAACTCTTGGAGAACTGCATCTTCATAATGGCTTCCAATTCAGCCATGGCAGAAGGCTGAACGGTTTCTAAACTGGCCACGCGCTGAATAATTTCTGGGCGAGTAGCAGATGGCAAAAAGCTCAGCACATCGGCTGCGACTTCGTGTTCCAGCACAGACAAAATAATGGCTGTTACTTGAGGATGCTCTGTACTGATCATTTCGGCAATAGAGCGGGCATCCATCCATTGCAATACTTCCAAACCTTTGCTGCTTTGCCCCGGCATGATGCGGCCTAACACAGAGGCGGCTTTGTCTTCACCCAAAGCACGCTTCATGACTTTTTCAACATAGTCAGTGGTGCCCAAGCCTAAGTTAGATTGTTTCTTGAACAGCTCTACAAAGTCATCCAAGATGGCGTTGACCGCTTCTTGCGACACATTGGCCACCGACACCATGGCGCCACCCAAAGATTGAACCTCTTTAGGATCCATGTATTTGATAATTTCAGCAGCTTGCTGTTCACCCAACAAAAGGGTAAGCACGGCGGCTCGCTGAGTGCCTGTCATGTTGGTGAGTTCTACGCGAAGTGCTTCTGCTGCGGCAGCTTCTTCGGGTGAAATGGTGAGTTCTTTGGTTGCCATAGATGCCTCTAATGTGTGTCTTTAAGTTTTGACTTACCAACTGGCGCGAATCATGCCCTTGAGCACACTGGCCACGCGAGCAGCATCTTCCGCCACAATCATGCGCACCAGTGCCACTTTGTCGTCGTAAGAGTTGGCAGTGTCCAACATGGCCGCAGAAATATTTGACTTCTTTGGCTTGAGCTTGCGCTTGATTTCTTCCAATGTTTCGCCTTCTGCAACCTGAATAGAGTCCTTGTCCTCGGGTGATAATTCGCCATCACCCAAAGGCATGATAGTGCCGCCCAACAATTCGGCATTTGGATCTTCTTTTGGAGGCAAGAATGACATGACGACTGGTTTGATCACAACAAAAATGAAGGCCACCAGCAGCAAGGCCAACAAGCCTGTCTTGGCGCTGCTCATGATGGTTTCGTCTTTATACCAAGGTGTATTGAATTCGAAAACAGGTTCGACACCAAATTTCTCTTGAACCACTGTAACAACGTCGCCGCGCTTCTCGTCGTAGCCCACCACACCGCGCACCAAGCTTTGCATGCGGGTAATTTCTTCATCCGTGTAAGGCTTGCCTTCTAAAGGCTCGCCTTTTTCGTTTTTAGCGCCGGGTGCGGGTGTACGTTCATTGACTAAAACCACCACACTCAGTTTTTCAACTGTGCCAGTGGCAGGCTTTACGTGACGTACAGACCGGTCTAATTCGTAGTTCCTAGTGGAACGTGAGGATGTGGTTTTACTGTCAGCGCCCGTGCTGCCAGGCGCTGGCGTAGATTTGGTGTCAGAGCTGGCCGATGGTGCCGGCGGTGGCGTATTAGACAAAGTCCCTGGCACGCCGCCTTCCGACTCTTTGCCTGCTTTTTTGTCTTCGCTCAGCACTTCAGAACGAGTTTTAGGACCCTTTTCACGGGTGTCGTAATCTTCGGTGGTAATTTCTGTTTGTGTAAAGTCCAAAGTCATGTTCACTTGCGAGAGCACATTTGCCTCACCCACAATGGGCGAGAGAATTTGCATGATGCGCTGGCGGTACATGTCTTCAATTTTTTGCTTGTGCGCTGTTTGACCAGTGGTTAAGCCAATAGCGGCTTCACCCATCGAATCGGTGAACAACTTACCGCGACTGTCTAGTACCACCACATTTTCTGCTGTGAGCAAAGGAATGCTGGAAGACACCAAATGAACCACCGCCTGCACTTGGCTGGCTGTGAGAGTACGGCCAGGAAATGTGGTTACCACCACAGAAGCTTTAGGTGCTGTGCGGTCGCGCACAAATACCGATTGTTTGGGCGTGGCCAAGTGCACACGTGCAGCTTGAATAGAGTCAATGTTGGTAATGCTCTTGGCCAACTCTTGCTCCATGGCACTGGTGTACTTCACCTGCTCCATGAATTGGCTGGTGGTCATGGCCGACTGGTCTTTCAAAGAATCAATGCCAGTGGTGCCTGTTTTAGGAATGCCTTTGCTGGCCAAGAAAATTTTGGCTTCGTGATATCTGTTGGCAGGCACTGTCAGTTGGCCAGTGGAGGCGTCTACCATGGGCTTGTATTCGGCTTGACGCAAAGCATCCAAGGCCAATTGCTGGTCAGACTCAGACATGTTGGCCATCAGAGGGCGATAAGGAGGCTGGTTAATCCAAACATAACTCAAGCCAAACAACAACAAAGCCAGAGCAATAATGACCAAAGGCATGGCCTTTCGCACCGCGGGTTGTTGCATCATTTGCTGCACGCTAGAGATCGCACCGCCTTGAGAGTTGTTGTAATTGCCATCGGCCGAACCGCCCGCGCCACCCGTGGTGGTCAAAGCACCGCCGCCTGTGGTGGTTAAAGCCGTACTACCGGAATTTGCTGTGGCAAATCCGGGTTGAAAAGTTGCTGCTGTCGTTGCCATGATTTATGTCTTTCAGTCGGGTCTTAAACCGGCATGTTCAAAATGTCTTCGTAGGCCTTGAGCACTTTGTTGCGCACCTGCAAGGTGGCTTCAAAAGCAATCGATGATTTCTGCATGCCCAGCACCACGTCGGTCAGGGGCACGCCTTCGCCGCGCTCAAAAGCTTCAGCTTTGGCTTTCGATTCTTGTTGAATTTCATTCACAGAGTTCAGGCTCTTTTGAATGAGGTCGGTAAAGCCAGAGGCACCTTGGGGCTGACCTGCGCCGCCCACTTTGTTACCTAGGTCGTCTACGCCGCCGCCTGCCTGGGTTTGATAAGCTTTCAGCGTTTGCAGCATGCTTTGAATGTTCACTTGGGAATTAACTTTTTCAATCATGATGTTTCCCCTTAATAGGCCGATGCCATGCTAGGCGTGTCAAGTTTCAGTTTGGCCATTTTGTAGCGCAGTGTGCGTGGGCTAATACCCAGCTTGCGTGCTGCTTCAATGCGGCTTTCTGTGTTCTCAATGGCTGCCAAAATAAGTTGATGCTCGTTGCTTTTGACGGCCTCTTGCAAATTGGCGGGGGCGTTAACTGCAGGCATTGCTGCAGCGTTTGTATAAATAGTTGTTCCAGTGTTGGCGCCCATGCTCATATTCGTATCAGCAACGGGTGCTCCTGGTAAAGCATAGGGTGATACTGAAGTTGCTTCAGCGTTTGAGCCTGCGATAGAATCCAAAGCTGTTGAGGCTTGAAAACCCCGTGATGGCAAGAGATTTGAAGTGTCTTCAGACATCATCAATTCTGCAGAATCGTCAAACATGAGGTGTTGAATTTCAATGTGCTTGTTGCTACAAAGCACCACGGCGCGCTGCACCACATTTTCCAATTCACGCACATTGCCTGGCCATGGGTACGCTAGTAATCTGGCTTGCGCTTCTTCACTCAAAGTAAAAGCTTCGCTGCTCTGGCCATGCCGAACCAATAGGCTGGCTACCAAAGGCAAAATGTCGCCTGGACGATTGCGCAATGCGGGTACACGCAATTTGAAAGTGCTAATTCGGAAATACAAGTCTTCGCGAAACTCACGCTCGGCCATGGCCACACGCAAGTCTTTGTTGGTAGCGGCAATGACGCGAACGTCAAGATCTATGGGCTGCTCTGAGCCCAAACGTGTGAGCTGGCGCTCTTGCAGTACACGAAGCAACTTGGCTTGCAAGTGCAAAGGCATTTCACCAATTTCGTCTAGAAACAAGGTGCCGCCTTGGGCTTGTTCAAACAAACCTTTGAATTCTTTTTGCGCGCCAGTGAATGCGCCTTTTTCGTGGCCAAACAACATGTCGTCAATAAGCTGCTCCGGCAAAGCGGCGCAGTTCAAGCCAACAAATGGGCCCTTTGCGCGTTGTGAAGACTCGTGCAACACGCGGGCCAAAATTTCTTTACCAGCACCTGTGGGGCCTTCAATGAGTGCCGTGACGTTGGCTTGGGCTACACGTTGGGCCAAAGCCAGCAGATGGCGGCTAACGGGATCAACATAAACCACGTTGCGTTGAGCAGAATTAGATTTGGTTGTTGCAGCGGTATGGTGGGCCGCGTTCGTTTTTTTGTAAGCGCTAGAGGCTGTGGCCGCTTTCACAGTAGCTTGAAGCTCAGCTTGCAACTTGGCTTGAACAGCCGATGTAAAAGCAGCTTGAATCGATTCGTTGGCAGCTTGCCATGATTCAGACGTCCAATCGTCAAATGCCACCACATGGGCGGCACCTTGGCGCATGGCTTGAACAGCCAACTCAAGTTGACGACGCTCAATGCGGCACACCACAGGCAATGCAATGCCCAAGCGCTGCATGAGTTCAAGCGTGTTTTCTAGCAATTGGTGTGCGGGGTCATGCCTGACGACCAAGGCAAGAGACTGCCCATCGGCCAAGGCTGACTGCAGGTCTTCCAGCATGTGAATAGGCCGAATGGCCAAACCAGCGGAGACCAATTGGGCGTGCTCGTGCGCTGCGAGAGGTTGGAGCGGGTCCAGCCACAGAATGTTTTGCGCGATTTGTTTAGAGCTCATTGCTTTCGGGTGCCTCAAGTGCAAAGGAATGCACAATGATTAGCAATGGCCGTGCCATGTAAAAAATAGCACTTTAGAATTCATTTTTGAAGTTTTTTTGTCAATATATCGACACCTTCAGGGCTAATCACGACAGCCTAATGGGCTGCGCTAAGCCTTAACCATCAGCGCAAAGCGCCTGGACAGTTAAATCAAACGGAGAAACTCAAATATCAAAACCAGTGCGCAAGGCACAGTTGCAAGGCTTGTGTCAGAAATGGACAGCCCTAAGAGGTGGACGCTAAGCTGAATGCTTAGCCCTGCAACAGTTTCAGTACAGTTTGTTGCGACGTGTTGGCTTGTGCCAGCACCGCCGTAGCTGCTTGCTGCATGATCTGCGTACGAGCCAACTCTGTTGAAGCTTTGGCGTAGTCAGCATCTTCAATTTGGCTGCGTGAGGCTTCTGAATTCATGACCACATTGGTCAAGTTATCAATCACGTGCTCAAGTCGGTTCATAACCGCACCCATGGAAGCGCGAGTTTGCGCGATCATGTCTAGTGACTTGTTAACCGATTGAGTTACATCATTGGCAGCTTGCACTGTCAAAATATTGGTTGGTGCACGATCGCTGGTAATGGCACCAGTGATGTCGCCGTCTTTGCCAAAGTCGGCAAAGTCAATGTGAATCAGTTGGTCGGGTGAAGGGCCCACTTGGAAGCTTAAGCGACCAATGTTTTTGGCATTAACTGTTTCGGGTCTTAAGCCTAAGGCGGTGAAATTTGCGAAATTAGATTCTTCTGGCAAATTACCATCTATGGATTGAGCTTTGTAACCAGGTCGCACAGTAAAGGCGCTGTTGGAGGTCAGAGAAACAGTTCCATAAACCGTTGATGCATTGACGGGAAGGGCAGGGTCGGCAATATTGGGTTTAGTCGTAACGCCACTGACTGTTACGCTTTTCAAGCCTGTGACGCCAGCGGGATCTGATGCCGTTGCAGTGTTGGCGCCAAGTCCAAATTCAGACCCATTGACCAAGTCACCGTCATACCAAACAGAAAGATTGCGTCCGTCTATTGTTTTGAGGGTTAAGCCACCATTACCGCTGTCACCGGCTATTACGCCATGCTCGGTAGTTTTAGCGTTGATGCTGTCAATCACAAATTTTCTGCGTTCACCAACAGTCTGGTTGCTGGACAAACTCATTGAGACCTTGACGCCATTCACATAGAGGTCTGTATAGATCGGTGTATCAGAAACAGTTGTTTTTGTAGCAGTGATAATGGCACTGTTGGCTGTTGCATGAACGCCTGTATTACCCACTTCAGAATTGATGGCGGCTGAAATCGCGATGGCGCTTGCAGCTTTGCTACTGTAGGGAACTTTTCCTGTATCTAGACTCACAGTATCAGCGAAAGCAAATCCCGAAGATGCAGGAATTTCGGCAAAGGTTTTAGCGCCTGTGCTAGCAATAATGTATTCAATTTGTAAATCACCTGATTCCAACTCCTTCGGAGTGCTGCCACCTACGGTACTTGGAACAGCAGACCTTACTTGAGTTGTGGTTGCGGGCGAACCCACAGGCGAGCCTGCTTTACCATTCAGGATGGGAAAGCCGTTCCACTCGTGCGTTTCTGAAATTCGAACAATTTCTTGCTTAAGCTGCTGGAATTCTTGGTCCAGATAGCCACGTTGTTCGGTTGAATAAGTTGAGTTGGAAGATTGAACTGCCAACTCACTCATGCGTTGAAGCATGAATGTAATTTCATTGGTAGCACCCTCGGCAACTTGAATCAAAGAAATAGCATCGCCAGAGTTTCTAATGGCTTGGTTCATGCCCTTGATGTTTTGCGTCATTCTTGCTGCAATGGCCAAACCGGCAGCATCGTCTTTAGACGAATTGATTCGCTTGCCAGTAGACAATTGTTGCATCGCAGATTGACTTGCACGCTCTGAGCTCTTGAGAGCCGATTGCGTATACAAAGCTTTGATGTTGGTATTAATTACAGTCATTTAGGACTCCTTGGGTGCGTAATGCAATTTGTTGCCGTAGGGCAAACATTTGCCGCTTTATTCAATTGCCACTGTGGGTGAAAATTTAAATTGGTTAAAAAGTATCACTCAGTTGAACTGAGCGGGTGCTGAAAAAACGTCTTGATTAAGAGGCATAGCTTGTTTTTCTTCTTCAAGTTCGCGGTTGTTTGGCCACAACTTCATGGCTTGGTCCAATACTTGATGAGCTTCCGCGATGTCTAAATTGCAAGCCAATGCACGTGCCAACATTTGGCAAGTCATAGGCTGCACGCTGTCTTTTTGTAGGGAAAACAAGTCTTGCAACAATTCAATGGCCAATGGCCAATCTTGTCTTGTCATGGCCAATAGACCAGCAATTGCCAAAATGTCTTCGCTTAATGGAAAGAGGGCCAAACCAGCATCGGCCAATGATTGTGCCAAGTCGGGTTGATCTTCAGAGACCAACCACTGGATGCCTAGGCGAAAATCAACCGCTGAAAAACGGGAAACCTCTTTGAGGTTCAATGTTTGATCTTTGACCAGTTGTTCCATGGCCTTTTGGAATTCGATTTGCATATAAATACTCCTGTTACAGTAAAGAGCAAAAAAACCAAATGGCTTTGATGCGATGTACAGGTATAAGCAAGCGCTGTGCCAGCTATTTCTTGCCGTATTGGGCGAAAAATTGGCAGGAAATTGCCGTTTTATAATGAAAAAGACCGCATTTTTAATGCGGTCTTCATTGATTTCGGCTGAAAGACGATGAGAGGCTTAACTGATGGTCTCTACTGAAAAAGCTTTTCCTTCAAGAATTTGGATCAATGCGCCGCCATTATCTTGTTGCTGAGCAAGAGTCAATTTAATTTTTGGATTTGCAGAAGTAAGCTCAAGCTTGGAAATAATTTCTCCAAGACTTCCCTTACCGTCGGCATAGAGTAATGACAAGTCATCCCAATTAGCTTGCAAGTTGGCTGCTGTGTCTTTAACCACAACGCCATTGGTATGAGTCACTTTGGATAACAATTCTTTATAAACAGGGGCACTGCCTCCGGTGCCAGCCGTTTTAATCACTTGAGCGGCACTCAAGGTAAGTGGGTTGTTATCAATAAACTCTAGGTCAGCCAATTTGGTGGCAGTGAATCCGGGTCTGTTAATGGTTGTAAATTCAGTTTGAAGTGCATCCCAATTGGCAGAAATTTCAGACGCGGTGTCTTTTACAGTGACAGATTTAACTTTAGTGTCAGAGAAGATGGTTGAGGTGCTTGAGTTGTAGGGCGCTGGCGTTAAGTTGCCACCTGTAGAGCCAACTGCATCTTGGGCTGAAACATCAGACAAATTAAATACGTAGCTAGCTACTGTGCCGGATGGAGTAGCTCCTTTAAAAAGAGCATCAGCCAAAGTGCCTTTTGAAGCTTGCCATTGAGCGTAATTGATGTTCAGGTCAGTGCCGCTGCTAAATCCAAGGCCTTTTAGATTTGGGCCTAAGGCAATAAGTTGGTCGTAAGAGCTAGAAATATTGTCAGCTGTGTCTTCAAGGTAATAGTTGCGAAGATTAGGCAATACAGCGCTGTCAACCATGGGTTCTACAGTGTCAATAACTGTGTTGTCAAACGGGTACAACTGAGTCAGTTGCAACATGGAGGTGTTTGTTGCGTCCAAGTAATAAGGACTCTGTGTAATCTTTTTGAACAAACTGACGCTGGTGTTTTCTAAGATTTTTGTGGCAGTAAAAGTTAAGACTTTATCGGCATCATTCAACCCAATTGCCTCTAATTTAGTCAAACCTTTCAAATCATCAAAACTTGTTTGAATAGTTGAGCTTGTAGCACTTATGTCAATACTTTTAACCTTGCTGCTGTACTTGTGTGAGCCATCTGAGCCATTGGCAGTTTGCAATGTAAAGGCCTGCGCAACTGTTGCAACGTCGACATTCAGGGCAAAATTAGTCTTAATTTTGTCCAAAACTGAGATGTTTGCAGCAGCGGATACCAGATCGATTTGACTGAAGTTCAAATCCATCGGAACTTGAGGATCTACCAAGTTAATGGCAGTAACTTTGCTATTACTCAGCAGTGTGAGTGAAGCTGCATTTTCTGTGTCAAAAGCGTGGTCAATGACATCGGAGGTATCAGTCACTTTGATGTCAGTGACCAAAGCATTTTGAACCGAGTCAGACACAATGCCCTTGGCGTCCTCAACCGAGGCGTCGAAAATAGCAAATGTCTTACTTCCACCAGTACTAAGCTTGTCAATCAAAGTGCTGGAGTTGAGCCATTGTGAAATACTGAGACCAATAGAAGTGGAAACTGTGGTAGCAGCATTGGTAGAATCGTAAATTGTTGTATTTAGAATGGACTTTAATTTAGAGCCAAGTCCAGTCAAAGTATCCCAAGCCTTGCTAATATAAGAGGCAGAACCATAGACACTGAGAGCTTTAAGGTGCGTATTGTTAATGATAGAGGAAGCGTTATAGACAGCTGCATCGGTAATTTCTAAAGAATAGTCATTATTGATACGGTCTAGAACAGATTTTCCTTTTAAGTAACTCTCATGTGTAAGAGAAATATTATCGGTTGCATAAGTGTTAGTTAAATCAATAGAACCTAACTTCTTACCCATTGATAGCAAAGAATTTATATTACTGCTGATATTTGTAGTGCTATCTAAAACATTAATTGAACTTACATTACGGTAGTTTAAAATTTTACCAGCCGGATTGGTAGGAGTTGTAGCTACCATATTCAACGCATTGGATATGCTTGCATCAGATACGGTTAAATTATAGGATTGACCTGATATTGCGTCAAATACTTTGTCGTAATCAACAAAATCATCGTAAGAAATATTCAAAGTATTTCTTGGGTCAACTTGAAACAAGCTTGTAGTTTTTGACGTATCGTCTAATAAATCCTTGAGATTATCTAAGTTGTTGGTGATGTTAGCGCCAGTATCTTTGATTTCAAGAGTGCTGATGAAGCCGGATGCCTGGTCCTCAGCCACCAAGCTTAGAGCCTGATCAATGCTTGCATTTTTAATTGCAAAAGTAACAGGAATATCACCCGCCAAAATTTTGCCCTGAATATCTGCTTCTAGACCGAGTTCATATTGTGTAGCGGAAATAGATACTTTTGCACCAGAAATTTTAATATCATCTAGTTGAGTATTAATGTCAATTAATTGGTTCCAATAAGTAGAAATATTACTGGATGAGTCCTCAAGATCTATAGATTGAACGTGAGAATTTGAAGCCAAACTAAGGGCTTGTTTAGCCGTTGCTTTTTCTAGGTCAACTTTGTAGCCGCCTACAATTTTGTCAAGTACCGTTTGACGGTTAATAAAGTCTTTGGTGTCAATGGTCAGTGGCGCAATAACAGGCACTGTGCCGTTAAGAGCGTAACCAAGGTCAATTGATTTGAGACGGCTACCTGCATTGTTGAGCAAGTTGAGGTTGTTCTGAACAGCTGTAACTGAATCAGTTATTTTAATAGATTCAATGGCTTTATCATTAAATAATAAATTTGAAGTAATTGTTGGCGTAGTTAAGAATTGGAGATTCGCAACAGTTACATCAGTTAATTTAATATTGTATAACCCCTTGTTAATTAAACCAAGTAAAGTGCTAACTTCAGGCTCAATGTATGTACTAAAACTCATCTCTAATTGAGCTGTGTTTGCAGTTTTAATTGATTGTAATTTTCCGTCAGTTGAAACAGAACCTTTTAAATCTTGCAAATACAAAATGATATTTTCTGCAGTGTCTTTGATATCAAATGAAGTCACTTCATTACTTGCTTGTAATGCATCGACTTGACTTGCAGTAGCCTCGGAAATTTCTAATTTAAATACACCGGAAGGTATAGCTGACTGGACATTTCCATTAATTGGTGTTCCATTAATGGGACGCAAATAATTATCCGGAACCTTAAATTTAGAAATAAGGTCTTGACCAGTAGCCAGTTGTGACGACTTTAATTTTATGGGTAAACTGGAATCACTTACTTCAATAAAATTAACAGAAGGACTAATGCTGTTAATTTTGTCCCAGTTTCTAGAAATATTAGCTGCTGTATCTTTTACATCTACCGAGATGACTTTTCTATTTGCCAGCATGCTACTTAATTGCGAAGCGGCAGTATTTTGAGCGGCAAGTTGATAACCCGTAATAATTTTTCCTAGGACAGAGGCATTATTTCTAATTTGAAGGGCATCTAGTTCTAAAGTATTGTCGATGGCTAAATCACTTTGAGAAATAGTCTTGATCTTCATACCCACGCGTTGTAAGGCATCGATACCTAGGTCAATATTGTCCGTGCTGTCGTTGATGGTAATTGATTTGACGTTTGTGGCCAAACCTAATCTCAACCCAGTTGCTCTCAGTGGACCACCTCCAATAACATCACTTACATTTGCATTGGTAATGGCAATATTTTGTATGCCTTTATTCAATTTTGCAAATAATTCAACTTTACCGGATGTGTACTGCGCAGTTGTTAAGGAAATGACGCCAGCGGTATTAGACTGTGTCACTGAAGTTAATTTCTGAGAATTCTGACTCAGAATGTCTACCAAACTGTCAAAATTATTCTGGATATTTATGGCGGTATCTTTAATTGAAAGACTTTTAGTAAAGTCACTGTTCCAAAGCGCACCAGCTGCCTGTGCTGTCACGTCAGTCAAGATAAATTGGTGTGACGCGTTGTTGCTCCACTTGGCAAGAATACCTTTGTCAGCCGAATAGTCCTTGTAAGAAACGGTCAAAGTTGTATTCAGGTCACTTGACGCTTTGACAGCTGAAATTCTTGCATTCATGCTTTGCAGCGTGGCGAGGTTCTTCTGAATGTTGGCGCTGCTGTCGCTGATGCTAACACTGGATCCTGGCGTCAGCTTTAAATACCTTAACGCTGCAGATACGGACAAGTCAACTGGTGGAGGCGGCGCAACATAAAGTTCAGCCGGCACGCCAACAGCGTTTGTGAGTGGGACTGTGTTAGGAGCTGTCATAGTTTTAGTATCGACAGTTCAAAAGAAAACTTAAGTTATTGAGGCCCTAATTGACTTAATCTAAAAAAAATAATCTATTGAAGTCTCACTAGGGCCGCGCAATTAACTAACCAATTGGTACTGATCGTTAAAGAATGTCAAAGTAGAACTCGCACTTCTCAAGACAAACTCAGCAGTATCTGGAGCCGAATCATTGGCTGTGATGGTTGATTCAAAAACCATTGTTCCTGAGAGGCCAGTTGGTTGCCATGCAGATCCGTCGTCATTTTTCAGTAATTTAGCAGTGTCAATTCCCAATGGCGTTGTGCCATTGGTGATGCCTTTGCTTGCCAGCCCTGCAAAATAGAAATCCTCAGATCCTAAACTGCCTTTGATTACGCCACTGATGGGTTGTGAAGCTGCATACCGAAGTCCAATGATTGTGTCTCCGTTTAGGTCTCTTTGATTCGAAGTCTCAAGATCTACAATTTGATTGGAAAGAAGTTCAGAACTTGAATCAAAATTCCAACCAGCTAAGCCTGTACCGTCACTGCGAGTGAATGTGTATTCAGTTAAGGCTGTTGTTGCGCTGTCATTCCGAGCATAAACTTTGATGCTGCTTGTAGATTCGACGATGGATCTAATCGATTGACCCGTATTGGGTTTCCAATAAACTTGGTTTTCACCCTCAAACATTCGCAGGGTATTTTGATTGGCAGTTCTAGAAGAAGTTGTTCCCATCGTATTGAGTGACTTGCCGACAACATAGATCGTTTGCTGTTCAACTGGGTCGTCATCAACATTTGATACTTTAGCAATATTTGCGGTTCCTAGAGCAGTCCCCGTCGCAATGGAGGCAACAGTTGAACTCACTTTAAATCCAATGGTGTTGTCATTGTTTAAATCTTTACCGGCCACATTTTCACGTTCCGCGACTTCTAGACCAGTCACCTTTAGCGATTCAACAGGTGATGTACTAACAGGATCAGGTACAGTTTTTAGCTTCAACACTTTTGGCAATGTTCCAGGTGCGTAGGTTTCTACAGAATTACTTTGAGTTGACTCTTCAAGGGTGAATTGAAATTTGGTGAGATCATTGCCCACCATACCGTAGACTTCTGTTTCATTGGTGCTTGAATTTTTATAAACACCTTTAAGCAAAAAACCAGTTGGCGGCATCCATGCCCCACCAGAACCATCTACCAATGCTAAATCTAAATTAAGAAGCGTATTGCTATTGGGCAGTTTCTTCACTACCAAATAGTCAATGTTGTTGATATTGGTTTTAATCAGGCCAGACGATTTGCCCGTTCCGCTAAAAACACCGCCATTTGGGTATCCAGCTTTCTCGCTACTCAGTTGCACATCTGTAAAACCATAAACACCTAATTTGGCATCGTTGTTTAAGTCGCGTTTGAAGTTCATTTCTTCTGCAGCAAGTGCAATTGCATCCAACTTTTCTTTGAATCCTGAATACTTGCCGGTGCTCTTATCAAACTGATACTTTTGAATAAAAGAAGCAGGTTGAGGGTTTCCTTCAGTGGGCTCATTGGCGTATTTCACGTAAACAAACCGATCATTGGTTCCCGCAATATCGCGAACAGCCGTGATCATTTTGGACTTATTTGTGAGTGATCCAGGAGCGGTAGGTTCATCTGGAATTGCCCAAGCGCCTTCACCATCTTGACTCAAAAGAGCATCTGATAACTTCCACGGGCTGGTGGGAGTGCCTGGCTTTAGGTTTTTACCGACGACAAAGAAAGTCTCATTGCCACCCAAAACGGTGGCCTTGGTAACGCCTTCGTATTTTTCATTGATGTCTGAGCGTCCAATGAGTCGGAAACCTACAAAGCCATCGCCACTTAAATCTCTTTGATTCAATTTTTCTACTTCGACTAACTCAGCTGTGTCTGCATAGGTGGCAGGGCCTTTAGAAACAAGCCCATCCGAATCATTCCAAGACCATGAGTGTTTTTGAACAGAAACTTCAGAGCCAGATTTTTTGTTGTAAGTGAATATGTCGTAGCCAACTACTTCAGTGCCTACGAGTTTTTTAACCAAGCCTGCAATTTGGGTGGGCTCTTCACCAAGACTCGAATTTGCGACTGGAGGTGCCCATGGATTTGAGTTCGCATCATAAAACGCATTGCTTAAATCGATAGACGTGCCCTGTGTCGTGCCTGTTTTACGATTAACGGCGTCAAAAAAGTAATAATTTTGTCCAAGAACTTTGGCAGTAAATAAGCCTACTTTTTTATCAACAGTCTGATCAATTTTAACGCCTACAGCTTTGTCTGCATTAAAGTCTCGTCCGTAACTTTGATTCGTCTCTTCGGCAACCAGATCGCGAGCATTCAAAGTGTCTGCTGCGGAAAGCATTTTATAATTTGGATAATCAACAGAGTCGGTAGCTCCGCTGAATGTCAGTCTTTTAACATCAGAATAACCGCCTGCATTGCTCTTCAAGGCAAAAACTTTGGTCGAACTTACGCCCTCGGAATCAGTCGTTAGAACGGCTGAGTTTACTTTCCATCCAGCCAACGCACCCTCAACCAGTAAACCAGTTTGATCTATTTCCAAGGGCTTCGAGTCTTCACTCATTAGGACGTTGGACAATCCTGTTTGTCTTCCTGGCGATGCGGCGGGGTCTATTGAAATCATGAAAAACTTGTTCTCAATATTGACTTTGTAAACGCCGCCCCCTTTGTCTATGGCGGAAACAACTTTTGCGCCAATGACGCCATCACCATTGATGTCTCTAGTTGAAGTTGATTCTTCATTGGCCAGATCTACCAATGTCAATTGCTTCTGGCCTGTTAAGTGACGGTTCTCATCAAAAGTATATTTTGAGTAGACATTATTGGCGCCAACTTGTTTTTGATAAATTGCAAATTCGTTAGCTTGTGTATCAGCGTTGATGGTTTGAAAAAGTGTCAACTTTGCGATAGATGTTCCGGCATCTTTTGTAGGTGCCCAAGCATTTGCAGCTTCATCAAAAAAAGCATTTTGCAAATTATTGACAGCCGCAGCACCAGATTTACTGACATAGTAGTCACCATCTGCGCCTTTGACTTTGATCAAGCCACCCACTTTGTCTGGGGTTTCAAGAATTTTTACGCCCGCTATGCCATCGTTGTTTAGGTCTCGCTTATAGTTAAATTCGAGAGCAGCCAAGTCTTGTGCAGAAATTGAATAGGAACTGTCCTCACCTGTTTCGATAAGCTGGGTTTGGTCCCCAGAGGTATCAAACGTATATTTTCTGAAGTCTGCGGGTCCGTTAGAAACGATGACAGAATATTTGTTAACACCTGTATTTTTAAATGCACCCGTAACTTGGTAGCCTTCTGGTGGCGCCCAAAATCCCTCGGATGACCTAAGCGCTTTCTTGAAATCTACGGCATTTTTGGCCACAGTACTTCCCAATGCCAACTTGGTGTCGCTTTGCAAGTATATTTTTTGTGAGTCAGACGTTGCCCGAATGTTCGTTGTACCCAAGTTGTTGTATGTCGCTGAATAAAGTCCGCCAGGCGCGTTCTTCAGCTCCATAATTCTGGCGCCAAAAAAACCATCGTTGTTTAAGTCTCTTTTGGTTGAAGCCTCTAAGCTTGCCATCGCCTCCGCATTAATTGACTCTTTGTTGCCGTTGGTTGACCAAGGTGTCTCGATATCTGAGCGTGTGAACGAGTATTTAGAAAAACCCTCAGTTTCTTTAATGTAAACATCTGCACGATAAACAGGACTGTCGTCTGTAGGTGCTGAAATGATGACGTTGATTTTTCCACCCAGCTCATTGGCAGCATAACCATCAGGCTTCCAAGCAGCGCCGTCCATGGTGAGGGCATTGCTCAGGTCAGTAATTTTCTTTGAATTAGAAACTATGTTTTTACCAGTTACTAAATACGATTGACCTAATGAAGAAACATGGTACAAGCCACCCACGCTGTCCAAATTACTCAATACCGTAACACCAAACTCGTCCTTGACCTGATTGGGTGAGGATAAGAATTTGTATGTTTTGTCTAAGTCGCGACCAGACAGTTTTTCGGCTTTGGCCAAGTCAAATGGATTGACATCTACGCCCTCAGTATGGCCCGGATCAATTTGATAATTGCCAGTAGCTTCATCAAAGTTAAAGTCGAATCGCTTAACGTTGTAAGTAGCCGCATCGAAACTTGAGGGTGTTACGTAAACTTGTACAGTATTGGTTTCTTTGTTGTTAACAACCGACTGAATCACAGAGCCTTGGGGCTCTTTCCAAGCAAACTCACCAGATTCATTGATCAGTGAGGCTGACAAATCTACTGCACCCAGCGCCTTTGTACTAGATTTAAGATTGGCGCCCACCACGTAAAACTCTTGATCTTGAATACTGGCTTTGTAGAGTCCACCTACCGCGTCTATTGCAGTAGGCGAAATATTGACTCCAAACCATGAGTCTGCATTTAAATTACGACCTAATTCTTTTTCAAGCGAAGCGACTTGTGTTGCTTTTAAGACTTGACCTTCTTCAAATCCTGCTTTGAGCAAATTGTTGGAATCAAAAGAAAATTGAGTTACTGAATTGCTTCTTGCTTGATAGGCAAATACGTTCCAACCATTGTCATCCGATCGAACAGCGTTATAGCTTGTATAGGCTAGCTCTGGCTGCCATGCTTTCTGATTGTCTGCATCGTCTACTGCACCTGTTTTAAGAACACTCGATTCCACGTCAATCGTTTTAGATTTGGCAGTGGCTGTTGTGCCCACAATAAACATGTTTTGACCTGCTACATTGACTTTGTACAAGGAGCCTGTTTTGTCCAAAACACCATCCGATGTGAGTGCACCACCAATGACCAAGTTCGTGTCTAAGTCACGTTTAATCAGTTGTTCTTCGTAGGCAATATCTATCGGATTTGTCAAAGTAGTAGGGGTGGCAGACGAAAGTTCACCGGCAGCATTGAAGGAGTATTTATCTAAATTTCCAACGTTTCCGTTTTCAGAACTGGGGGGCGAGAAAACATACAAATTCATGCCGCCACTGTTGCCAGAAGCCACTAAACTTAAACTCTTATTACCCGTACGATCAATAGAAAAGTATGACTTTTCAGGATCGTCATTTTTCAAGTAGATAGCGGAAGCAGGAGCTGCTTTGCCATTTGTAATGGATGCAGTGGAATAGACCAGTGCTTCGCCTGGGCCAGCACCCTCGGAAAGAGGTACATCAATTCTGTACAGCTTACCAATGTTGTCGAGACTGAGAACGTTTGTCGTATTGAAAGATACTGTTGTCATGGAATACTCCTGATCCACGCCTTTAAAAACTAAAGGCGACGCTATCTATTGATTCGGCTTTGAAGGCTAATTCTTGAGGGCTTCAAATATTCTTTTTATGAGCCAGATCCAGTGAAAAAAAAACCGCCAGTTTGGCGGTTTTTTTCTTACTCAAACTTTATTATTTTAAGAGAGCCAGAACCGATTGAGCACTTTGATTAGCTTGCGCCAACATTGCTGTGGCTGCCTGTTGAATAATTTGTGCTTTCGCCAAATTAGTTGTTTCTTTTGCGTAGTCTGTGTCCAGAATTCGGCTGCGAGAAGCAGACAAGTTCATGTTGGTGTTTTCCAGATTGGAGATAGCAGCAATCAATCGATTCTGATAAGCACCCATTGAGGCACGCATGTCGGTAATGACATTGATCGCACGGTCAAGAGTGGACAAAGCAGATTGAGAACCTGTTGAAGTATTCAAGTTAACACTGCCTACACCTGAACCTGCAGAACTGCTTGCTACGTAGTTATCAGCTTTAAGACCAAGTTTGGGCTCATTGGCATCAACTCCTCCAAAGGTAATGCCTTGTAGGGAGTCTGTCGTTATATCGACACTGCCGAAAACAACACGAGAATCTCCTTTGCCGTCAGAGAATGCCACTTTTTCGCCATCGCTAAGATTTGTCCATCCTTTTGCCAATCCCATTAATGAAACTGTGCCCTCGTAGTCAATGCCTGTGGTTCCCCATTTAGCTGGAACATAACCTGAAGGAAGAGTTAGTTCATTTGCTAAAGCTGGATCAAATCCATCAGCTTTCATGACTGAAGCTGTATCTGTGGACAAAACAATATTTCGACCGTCGGATGCAGTAAGGGTATAGCTACCACCATCTCCAATAGTTGCATAAACGCCAGTCTTAGACGTCTGAGAATTGATCGCAGCCGCAATGTTACTGGCAGAACCCACATTAGTTTTTGCAACAGCATCAGGGAGTGCATCAGCAGCTGCAGCTTCCACTTGTCCAGAAATAACCACGCCATTTAACAAAAATTTAAACTCTTTATCTGTCTCTCCGCCTTTTGCACTGAGCGTAACAACAGTTGGTTTTGCTGATGCTGTAACACCTGTTTTAGCTGCGATGGCATTGATGGCATTGGCTTTTGAAATTGCACTGCCAGAACTCAAAGCTACTGAAACGCCATCTGAAGTTGTTGCACCAACGTTGAAACCATTGAGAGTTAAGGCACCGGTTGCAATGCTCTTTCCATCCGTAATTGCCAAGCCCTGGAGTGAAGATGTTGTTGCAGCACCAAGACGCGGTGTTGTTGCGTTACCAATGGAAAGACCAATTCGGTCGTTAGCTTCATTGCCTGCGCCAACTTGTAAATATTGGTCTTTGTAGGAGCCGTCAAGCAATTTAATACCGTTGAACGTGGTGTTGTTGGCAATACGGTCAATTTCAGAAATTAGCTGAGCAGCTTCATTGTTTAAAGCTGCGCGGTCACTGGCGTTGTTTCCGGTGTTGGATGATTGAACAGCCAATTCACGAATTCGCTGCAAATTATCGCCAATAGAAATTAAGCTTCCCTCAGCTGTTTGCGTCAAAGAAATGCCGTCGTTTGCATTGCGTATAGCAGCAGAGATGCCACGAATATTTGCAGTCATGCGAGTGCTAATGGCAAGGCCAGCAGCGTCATCTTTAGCAGAATTGATGCGGATGCCTGATGACAAACGCTCCATGGCTGTGGCTTGATTCAGGCCAGTAACGCGCAAAGAATTTTGAGCTGCAATGGCACTGAGGTTGGTATTGATAACTGACATTGGGATTTCTCCTTCAAAGGTTTTATAAGAAGTTCACAAGAAATCCATCTGAGATCTTGTTAACTGATGATTCGGTTGCTACTTTGTATACTTTAGAAATATTTAGAAATATTTAAGATTATTTTTTCAATTCAAGCTTTTGAATTAAAAAAGAATCCTTTCATTTTCTCAATGTTGTGTGCTACGCGAACAACCACTTCATTGGGAATTTGTCTAACCACTTCGCCTGTTGATTCACTGACAACAGTCACGACTGGCGCGTTCAGTATTTCATCCATGCGAAATCCCAAACCACGATTGGTTTGCTTCAGCTGCTGATTCAAAATGCTGACAGCTTCTTCCACAGACTGCCTGGCTTCGTTCGGATCAAATTGAAGAACAACAGGCTTTGGCGCTTGCACCTTAGGCGCATGAACTTCCGTTGTTGATTTTTTTTGTACTTCGGGCGCAGGAGTGCTTGAATGCATTGCTGCAACCCGCGCACCCCCCGAGGCAATATTGTTTATTTCAGAGCTCATAGTTCCGTCCCTTGTTAAGCGCATGCTTGGCATGCAACTAATCACCTGACATTGAATGCACATGCACTCAATAAAGGTTTAGTAAAAGGTGTATCGGAACCTGATTAGGAAACTTGAGAGAAAGTAGTTTTTGGCGGGAGTTAACGTGTGTAATCCCTCGAATAATACTCAGTAAGTATTACCTATTGGTATAGCTGGCCATCATTCCAGCAAAAGTACTGGTCAAGCCTTCCTTGGTTGACTTGATTTGCCCAACCATGCTTTCCATGGCGCTGAATTGTTTGTTGTACCGGGCTAAAAGTTCAGTCATGCGCGTCTCTAATTTGTCCAAATCTAGTTTGTAAGCCGATATTTTCTTTGTCAAATTGGTACTTTGAGTGGTCAGCGCACTGTTGGCATCCATCATGGATGTGAGCTTCTTAACGGCTGAATTAGCCACACCGCCTGGCGCATCACTGTATTTAGATAAATTTTCTTGGTTGCCAGTTAAGAGAGTAACAACGCCTTCGAAGTTGGCTTGAAGCATTGAGTCAAGTTTTTTTGAATCAAGTTCTAACACGCCTTGCGCAGATATAGACAGTCCGATATCGCGCAATGCATTGGGAACTCGGCTTTTGTAAATGCCTGTTGCAATACCCAGTGAGTTTGGTTCAACGCCGCTTACTGAAATATCATTGCCTTCAGTTCCTGCCGAATTCGTCAAGACCAAATTTCCGTTGACATCAAGATTGGCGGCTACTTTGGTGGACGTACTGACATTGTTAATGGCGTTGACGAGTGATTGCTTGTCAGCAAACCCAACAGAAGCATCAGCTGGTGCAATGCGTGTGGCCACCCCCGAAGTGCTTCCTAAAGTGACCGGAAGATTCAAGTTAATTTGTGCGGCAGGTACTGTAATAGAGTTGGGTTGACTTGCTGGTGTTGTCACGGAAGTGGTAATTAAAGACCTCATTTGTGATCGAACGGAGCCAACTACAGAGCTGCCTACCAAAGTTGCACCGTAGGTTTCCACGCTTGATTTAGGGTCAGACACCACACCTAGCATGGAAGTGGCATCGTTAAAAGCTTTTACAAGTGCTTCAATTTTGGGTTTGATACCGCTTGTGTCGCGTAAAAAGTCGACAGATGCTGTCTCACTTGCAGGCGTTACAGAATACAAGTCAAGCGTAGTGCCCATAATTGCACCTTCAACTTTGTTACTGGCAGAAACAATATCAACGCCATCAACTTTGAGTTTGGCGTTTTGCGCAGTTTGTGAAGGCTGAATAACTGAAGTCCATGTGGGATTAGCAGTTTTTACAGCAGAAAAATAGGTATCAAGCCCAGTGATTTGAAAATCATTATTTTCACCGGGTTGACCTGTGAACATAATTTTGACGGGGTTAGTGGGGTCACCCGTATTAATAAGTTGCGCTGTAATTCCTTTGCCTGCCGCATTGACACTGTTCACAATGCCTTCTGGCGTATTAGCGGAAGCGGGCACCGTGATGGTCTCTGCGGCACCACCGTGCACAGACAATGACAAGGTAATAGGCTGATTTGTTGTAATGGCAAAAGTGCTAGACGCAAATCCTGGACTGATACTTCTTTGCGGCTTGGCCAATTGCGAAACAGACACGGTGTGGCTGCCCGCTAAGGTCTTAGTGGTTGAGGTTATAGCAAAAGACGTTGGATGGCTGTTGCGCGTGGATGTGACATTGAAAGTACTTTGATTTTTCAAGGCGCCAAAGGCAGAGTTCAGGTCGCCAAGTACAAATTTAATGGCACCGTACCCCGATATACCGCCTTCAGAAGCTTTGATCTTTTTTTCCAAAACAGCTTTGCGTGGCGCACGCTCGGCCTCAACCAAATTAGTGGCCAAGGATTTAACGTCTACACCTGATCCAGCACCCAGTGCACTGATGGTGTCAGTTGTCATTTGAAGCTCCAGTGAATTTATGAGCGGTTATCAAAAAAATAAATCGGTTTAACGTGAAAAAACTTGATGGCTATTGAAAATTTACTTGATGAAGTTAAACAAGCTCAATTGGCTGATTTTGGCAAAGCTACTCTGAGCTGCTTCTAAACTCATCATTTGTTGGTTCATCTTGGTGATGGCGGCGGTGTAATCTAAGTCTTCTACGGAAGACAAAGTGGTCGTTAAATTGAGCACAGTGTCTTCAATAACGCTATTTTGTTGATCAATGCTCTTAAGGCCCGAACCAACATTGGCTTGTGCAAAGGTCAAGCCCTCCAACAAGTGATCCAATTCACCCACGCCGCCTTGCATTAGGTTGCGATCTGAATTGTTAACACCTTTGATCAAATCATCCAGTGCATTGAAAAATCCAACGCCCTGTGTGCTTCCATCAGGCATAGTTCGATTGACAGGGGCAAATGCATCAGTGCCTGAACGATTAATCTGCATGCTGCGATTTTCGCCAACCATGACATGCATTCTTGTTTGATCACCCACATACTGAGGACTGCCGCCTGCCAAGGCCACAAAAGGCGGCGAATTCACGCGGCTACCAGCAAAAATATAGTTTCCGCTGCTGTCTTTAGAGTTAGCCAAGCTAAGCATTTGGTCGCGAAGGCCTTGCAACTCAACACCCATAGCTTTGCGGTTAGATGGGCTGAGGGTGTCGTTTGAAGCCTGCACAGCTACTTCTTTAGCGCGAATGAGTAAATCACTGACGCTTTGCAAGGTACTGTCTTCTCCTTGGAGCTTTGTTTGAACAGAGTTTAAAGCAGCTTGGTAACTGCTTTGGCGTGTCATGATGGACTTCAAACGTTGTATGGTTGAAGCTTGATCGGGCGCATCACTCGGAGTAATCACCTGCTTTCCCTGTGCCAATTGCGCTTGTGATTTTGCCAAATTGGTTTGAGACGCTGTCATCTGCTGCGTCGCTTTTTCAAACATCAAGTGAGTTGAGATTTTCATAAGAAGTCCTGTCGGAATTATCTAGTTCAGGGCTTAACGAACTGCCAGCACGCTGTCAAACAGTTGGCTGGCCACTTGCAAAATTTTGGCAGCTGCTTGGTAAGCTTGTTGAAAGCGAATTAGGTCGGCAGCTTCTTGATCAAGGCTGACGCCAGAAACTTCATCTCTGGCCGTGACAGCTTGGTCATAAACAACTTTGAGAGCTGATTGAGAAATGCTTGCTTGACGTGCAATGTTGCCCATGTCATTGACTTGGTCAATGTAATAAGCGCCCATGGTTTTACCGCCACCCATCACGCCTTTGTTTTCTAGATTGGCTATGGCCAACATGTTTTCGTTGTTGCCAACACCATCACGGTTGCCGTCGACGGTATATACATCTCCCGCCTTTGGGGGGCTAGAAAAACCAATCTTTAAGCCTTGATAATTAATAGACAACTCAGGTTGTGTAGGGTCAAAGTCGCGTTGTGCAAGTTCTGTCTTAGTTGTCAGGTCAGAAATGGTGTAGTACGACTGGTCAATACCGCCTACTTTTTTGGAGAAAAATTTCACTTCCAAAGGCTGTGTGCGCAATGTTTCTTTTTGGTCTGCAGTTGACCCTGCATACGTAGCACTAATCTTGGCTGTGCCTGTACCAGTCAGAAATACCAATAAATCTTCTTTGGTGCTGCCTTTAATGTAAGCACCAGTCGTAAATCCTAAGGCTGTTAAATCGGAAGGTTTACCTATTCCAGCCCCTAATCCCAATTCGACAGAGGTATCTACGTTTTTTTCAAGAGCACGTTCAATGCTAATGCTGCCCTTGTAAGTATCTGTTGTAATTCCAAATGCATTTGGAAGTGCGCCAGAGCCAATCTCAATATTTTCACCCTCATGATCTTGAGTGTTGGTCAGAACAAAATCGCCATTTTGGTCTTGATAGGCTAAAACATTGGTGGTGCTAGACTTGCTATTGATGTTGTCTATAAAAGAATTGAGACTCGGCCATTCCGAATCTTCAGCACTGAATTCAACGCCATTGATTGCAAGGTATTTAGATTTGCTAGAGTCGTTGAAATTAATTTGCTTGAGTGGAATTCGAATTTCATTTGTTGCAGATACCTTGAATCCCTTAAGGTTTGGTTCATTTTCAATATTAGACGCTAACCATGCCTTAAGGTCGGTTGCTTTCAGTTCGTTGCCTTCTTCAGTGCTCCAAGCAGACAATGAAATGCCATTCAGTGTAAATTGTCCATCACGAATAGCTAACAATTGATCGCCAATACGCTGGCCATTTAAAATCGCTGGCGCAGGTTTAGAAGCCACCAAGGTATGTTTTTCAGGATCTTTCTCCTCCATGTTCCATTGCTGCTCAAGACGGACATCTGCCTTAGCGCCATAGAACACGGTCATGTCTTTGTAGCCTTGATCGCCAGACTTGTTTAAGTATTGGTAGCTGTAGGTGCTGCCCACTTCAAAACCATTTGCAGGGTTGAAAAGTTGACTTTGATCCTCATCCGAGATCCGCGATCCAAGAAGTTGCCTGCCATCACGCGTAAAGACTTGCAGTTGCTGTTCATTACCTGGTGCATTTAAAAATACACCGATATCGCTGGTACCACTTTGAATGGTGGCAATAGGCGCTACTTTCTTTAAGATGCCTACTTGAAAATTGACGCCAGCTGTGGAGTTGGCATTGTTGACCAATACATTGTTTAAAGCTTTTGGTCCTGTTGTGATGGGTGCTTCGTATGAAACAGATGCATCAACGCCGCTCATATTATTGGGCGATTCAATGATACGAAATTGAGCAGCAGTAGCCACTCTCATAGGATCTGAAAACGCAACTTCCAGCGTACCAGCAGCAGCTGTTGACGCAGCATTAATTTTGAACAGCGCAACGCCTTTGTTGCCATAAGCATCGATGCCTCCCTCATGCAAGGCATTGACTTCTTTGACAACCGTATTGGCCAAAACATTCAGAGCGCTTCGAGTGCTACCTAAAACCTGTTCTCTAAAACTCATCAGTCCAGAAAGCTTGCCGCTGGACAAAGATGTAAGGGGAGATGCGTCGCCATAAGGATCAATGACCAGTGCTACTTTTTCAGGAGAAGCAGCGGCGAAACTGGCACCTATTCTGAAAGATTTAATCCCATCCACAACGATATCACGGGTAATGGATGGGCCTAAGCTAACAGTGACAGAGCCATTTTCTTGAAAGAAAGTGTTAATTCGAGCAAAACTAGAAAGATCTTTTAAAAGTTTGTCTCGTTGATCAAGTAGATCAGGCGGTTGTGCTGCCGCACTTTTTTGCTTTGTCAGTTGTACATTGATTTCAGCCAATTGAGAAATGGTTGTATTCATCTCTCTCACATGACTATCAACCAACTGATCAGTTTCATTTTGAACCAAATCAAGTTGAGATGAAAGCTGACCGAAGCGGGTAGCTAAGTTTTCGGAGTCTCGAACAAAGCTGCCGCGTAAAACACTTGAGGCAGGATCGGCTGACAAATTGCGAGCAGAACCAAAAAATTGATCCAGCGCACTGCTTAATCCCATTGAGGGGCCACCCATCACATCAATCACGCGGTTGGCATAATTGACCATAGGCTCTTGGCTGAGTAAATCACTGTTGCTGCTGCGCAAGTTGGCTTCTACGAAAGTATCGTACTGCCTTTGAATACGGTCTACCGTGACACCGGTGCCGAGGTATGTATTACCAACCTTTGCAACAGGATTGGCAGCTAAAACGACTTCTTGCCTTGAATAGCCGTCTGTGGCTACGTTGGCAATGTTGTTGCTAATGGTGCCTAGCGCACGCTGATAAGACGATACCGCATTGGAGGCAACGCTGACTAAGTCGGTCATAAGCTGTTCCGATCAAAGTTTTTGCCTAAATTGGGCATGACGTTCAACGGAATAGGACTGCTTTGGGGCAGCTTAAATTCAGGGCGATGATCTTTGTTTAAAGGAATTGCAGTTTCTTTAGGATTTAAAGAAATAGGCTTGGGCGTAGGCAATCCGCCTTCTTCGCGCATCTTCAACATTTCTGCGGTACTCACCGTGGCTGCTTGTTGCTGCTCAAGATTTTTCACCAACATATCGGCCAAGCCCATGCTATTTTTCTTGGCCAATTGCATGGAGACTTCTTTGTCAAACATGCCTTGGTAAGTTTCCAAGGGTGCGTTTTCTGAAAGGTCACTTTTCATGACAGACTCGCGCATGGACTTCATCATCATTTGGATGAACATGGCTTCAAACTGTTGCGCAGTTTCACGCGTGGCTGACTTTGCATCTTGGCGCGCCTGTCCCTTGAGTTGGCCTAGGCCTTCAAAGTCAAGGTAAGAGCGGGTGTTGCCAATTGCGTTGTCCATGGTGTTCTTTCTAGGCCTATTTGCTTTGGCTTTAGATCACAAGCAGATCTGCGCGCAAGCTGCCCGCACTTTTAAGCGCTTCCAAAATGGCAATCAAGGCAGAAGGCGTGGCGCCAACTTGGTTGACCGCATCCACAATTTGGCGCAAGTCAACGCCAGGGTTGAACATGAACATGGGTTTGTTGGGCTCACTCACATTCACCTCGGCATTTTGAACTGGGGTGGTGGTTCCATTGCTGAAAGCATTGGGCTGTGAAACCTCATTGGTTACGGCCACTGACACAGAAATAGTGCCATGTGAAACAGCTGCTGCCGTAACGCGCACATTGCGGCTAATGACCACGGTGCCTGTTTTAGCATTCACTACCACGCGGGCAGAGGGCTCGCCTGGCATCACATCCATGTTTTCCACCATGCTCATAAACGCAACGCGTTGCGTCAAGTCTTGGGGGGCTTGCAAAGTAACAGTTACGCCGTCAATTGCTCTGGCCACATCATTGCCAAAGCGCGTGTTGATGACGTTGACAATGGCGGTGGTGGTTGTGAAGTCGCTGTCGCGAACGTTTAAAACAATGCGATCTGCTTTGTCGAAGGGGTTGTCCACAATGCGTTCTACCGTAGCGCCTTGAGGAATGCGAGCGGAGGTTGGCACGCCAATGATCACTTTGCTGCCAGCTGCTGCAGTAGCATCAATACCGGTTGCAGACAAAGAGCCTTGAGAAATGGCATAAATTTCGCCATCAACACCGCGCAGACTTGTCAACAGCAAAGTGCCGCCGCGCAAATTGGATGCTTTACCAATGGCAGACACAGTGACGTCTATTTTTTGACCAGGTTTGGCAAAACCAGGTAACTCGGCTGTGACCATGACGGCCGCAGTATTTTTAATATCTACTTTGCCGGTGCTTGCAGCTGTTTCAAAGTCTGACAAGGCTCCTTCTAGGGTGACACCTAAACGGTTCAGTAAAGTTTTCATGCTCTGCGCTGTAAATGAAACGTCAGCGCCATCACCCGTACTGGCCAGGCCCACTACCAAGCCATAACCAATGAGTTGGTTGCTGCGCATGGCGGCAACAGAAGCCAAGTCTTTGATGCGGTCTGCCATGACATTGCCACTGGTCAGTGAAAGCGCTAAAAAAAGTGAGAGCCAAGATTTCATGATGTTCTTTATGAAAATTCGAGTTCTAAAAATTTAAAATTTAGAAAGGCCAGAGCTTGAGTAAAGCACTCGTGCCCCAGCCAGAGCGTGTGGCATTGGCCAAGTCGCCTGTGCCGCGATATGCAATTTGTGCATTGGCCAAACGCTTAGATTGCACAGTGTTGCTAGGAGAAACATCGTCTGGTCGAATAATGCCGGACACTTGAATCACTTCAGTACCTTCAGTGAGAGCAAGTTGTTTTTCGCCACGCAAAACCAAGTTGCCATTTGGCATGACCTCTACAACGGCTACTGCAACCGAACCCGTTAAACTGGCTTGCTGGTCTGCAGCACCCGTGCCTTTGTTAGACACCTTGCCGCCCAGCATGTTGATGCCACCCATGAAGCCACCAAGACCTGCACCATACTTTTGCAGGCCACTTGGTACCATGTCGTTGCTAGACTCGCGTGTGAGAGTGCCGTTTTGAGTTCGGGTGGCTTGTGAAGACTCATTCAATAAAACGGTAATTACATCTCCCACCCTAAAACTTTTGCTCTTGCCAAACCAGCTGTCACTTTGCCTGCCAACATAAATGGCACCAGTAGCAGGCTTCGCTGACTCGGCAGCAACAGGATAAACAGGCTCAAACTGAGGAGAGTGGGTCAAACCTTGACTAGGTAAAACCGAACATGCAGTCAGTGAGCACATTGCGATTGCAACACCAGAACAAAGTCTGAATGTTCGGGTCTTTATAAATGATTTTAATTTGTTCATGACAAGGCTAGAGATTGAAAAATCAAAGGTTGTTGTTGACAAACTTCAACATGCCGTCAACAGCAGAAATGGCCTTGGAGTTAATTTCGTAGGCGCGTTGGGTTTCAATCATGCTCACCATCTCTTCCACCACGTTCACATTCGAAGCTTCTAAGGTGCCTTGCATCAAGGAACCTGCGCCGTTCACGCCTGGTTGCAACACTTGAGGTGTGCCACTGGCAGGTGTTTCTTTCATCAGGTTTTGGCCTTTAGATTCCAAGCCACTCGGATTGACAAAGCGGGCCAATTGAATTTGACCAATGACTTGAGCGCCACCGGCTGAAAGTTCAATGGAGACTGTGCCGTCACGGCCGACAGTGACACTGTGGGCTGTGTTGGGAATGGTGATAGCGGGCTGCAACAGTTGCCCCCCAGAAGTGACCAATTGACCCGTAGACGACAATTTAAAATTACCATCACGTGTGTAAGCAATGGTTCCGTCAGATTGGGCAATTTGGAAAAATCCATCACCAGCAACTGCCATGTCTAAAGGATTTTGGGTATTGACCATGTTGCCTTGCGCATGCATTTTTTCGGTGGCTACCACGCGCACACCCGTACCCAACATCAAACCAGTAGGGCTTTGTGTATTGGTGCCTGTTTGGCCGCCAGGTTGACGTACGTTTTGATAGAGCAAGTCTTCAAAAATAGCACGGTCGCGCTTGAAACCAGACGTGTTCACGTTGGCCAAGTTATTGGAAATCACGTTCATGCGCGTTTGTTGCGCGTCGAGGCCCGTTTTGGCAACCCACATTGAAGCATCCATGGTTAGCTCCTTTTCAATTATTTGTTAAGTTCATGAGTTGCGCATCATGGTGGCGCCAGACTCATCTGCATCTTTACTCTGCTTGATCACGTTGACGTTTTGTTCAAACGAACGGCTCAAGTCCATCAATCGAACCATCACAGATAACGCATTCACGTTACTGCCTTCTAAACACTTAGGGTTCACTGTTAGAAGGGCTTTTGTATCTGGAATCTCTGTGCCAGGGGGTTGACCTTCAACAGCGAATAAACCATCAACACGCCTTGAAAGTTTGATACCCTCTGCATCGCGCAGCATGAGTCGATCAATGAGAACTGGTTTAGCAACGCCCACATTGGAGGGATTGTCTGAATAGATGGCGCCATCTGTGTTAATCACCACTTTGAAGCCTGGTGGAATGGTGATGGTGCCGCCACTTTGTCCACGCACGGCATGGCCATTACCAGTTTCTAAAATGCCTTTGGCAGAAACCCGCAGGTCGCCGCGACGTGTATAGCCAATCGTGCCATCGTTGCCAGTCACGCCCAAAACGGCTTTGTCGTTCAAGGCGATGTCCATGTCATTGCCTGTGGCAATGAGGGCAATGCCCGCCGTCATGATGACGGTGTCAACGTTCAAGGACTTGGGCTGAATGCGGGAGGCAAAGCCAGCGCCTACCGCTGTCACACTTTGCATGGCTGATTCAAAACTGCGCTTAAAACCAGGCGTTGACACGTTGGCCAACTCGTTGTTGACCATGTGCTGGGCTGTGCGCGACTCTGCAATAGCAGCAGAAGCGTTAAAAGCTAAGCGATCCATGTCGGTTTCCTGTCAGTTCAAATTAAAAATAGTCAAAAGCTTGACAATTAAGATCGCAAGTTAATGATCGCGGACGTCATCGTGCTTGAAGTCTCAATCGCCTTAGCGTTGGCTTGGAAGTTACGCTGAGCGGTGATCAAGTCCACTAACTCCTGCGTCAAGTCCACGTTGGCCCGTTCAGTGGCACCAGCGCGAAGGGTTCCGAAGCCAGCGCTACCCGCCGTACCCAAAATAGGTTTGCCGGAAGCCGCCGAAGCCAAGAAGCTGGAGTCACCAATTTGACGTAAACCTACAGGGCTTGAAAAGTTAACAAGCAAGATCTTGGCCAGCGATTTTTGAGTTCCATTGGAGAACGAAGCGCTGACCAATCCGTCGTTACCGATGGTCACGCCCACCAGGTCTCCCTCAGGTGCGCCATCTTGAGACTGAGACAACACCGCAAACGCGGAGGAGAACTGTGTGGAAGCTGAGTAGTCAATGTTGATGGTCAAAGCACCTTTACCACCCGCCAGATACACAGTTTCCAACTGAGTACCTGCTACTGGCGAAACCAAGTTACCGCCGGTGTCAAATGTCAACTCACCCTTGTCTAACCAAACGGGGGACCAGGGAGGCAAGCTTGTGAAGCCGTCACCGTTGGTGGTTTCAAGGCCTGCACCGTCGATGTACTTGGGTTGCAACGCACCACTCACAAAGTCTTTGTGTTGGGTTGGGTTAATCCAAGTTGAAGTGGTTCCTCGACCAGCTTCAACAGTTTCAAGACCCCAGTTGGAGCTGCCTGAAATTTTGATGAATGAGTCAGAACCTGAAGTACCAGTTTTGAAAACAAATCGGTTGTTGAGGACATCAAAGTCAACTTTGACGCCATTGACTGTTGATGGGGTGAGCGTTCCATTGCTTGCACTCAAGGAGTTGATTCCTTTTTCTAATGCAGCTTTAAATGATGAAAGAGAATAGTTTGGATTGCTAGGGATAACGACTTTACCTTTAATGCCGTTCACAGTGACAACAAATGTGTTGTTAGTGGCATCAACTGCAAAGTTGTTCGACATGTTGATGGTGGGTGTCGTGCCATATGCAGTTGCAGGCGTAGAGGGAATACCGCGAAGCGCTAAAGAAGATGTCGTGATACTTTTTGACTCAAAGCCGAATAAATTTTTGGCCAAATTTGTTGCCGCTGCTGCCCCAGCATCTGCGGCGTCTGTTATGCCTGGTGTAATCGTGATGCTAGATTTGTCGCCTGTGGTGCCAGACTCAAGGGTAAAAACTTTGTTAACAGAGTCAAATGTCACCTTCATGCCGTAGCGTTGTTCGCTGGAAGCTCGTATTGCGGTGCCATTAGGTACAGCTTTTCCACCATAATTTCCGTTTTCGTCTAATGTGACGGCGCTTGAAGTTAAGCCAAAGGCTTCATTTTTCGAAAGAGTAGATTTAATTGTGACAGTGGCATTGCCATCTAGAAATTTAAAGCTTTGATTGTCGTAGTCGTAACTCACTTTAAAATCAGTTGCATTTCCAGCTGTGGTGTTGGTGGCGTTAAGGGCCGTTAATTGGGCTTGTATTTCAGCCAATGTTTGATCAATTGTTTTTGAAGCTTTTGCTGCATCGTCCTTAAAAATTTCGATGGCAAATGGATTGGCTGTGCCACCGGCACTTAAACTTTTGCTACTTGTAAGGGTAAATTTACGGTTGGTTTCATCAGAAAAGTTAAAGTAGCATTGATCGCCAAACTTCCTGTTCAATACATTTGTGACTTCAGTTGCCACTTCAGCACCAGACAAGGGCGATGTCCTGGATGACAGATGGCTCAGATCCACATCGACAGCCTCGCTGCCATCAATTGATATTTTGAAAGCTTTTGTAAGATCAAAAGCTTTCATGGCGTCGCTGCTGAAGTCAACACCTGAGGATTTAAATAAACTAGAAGATGCAACAGATGTACCTGAAATAGAAGCAGGGACAGAAGCACGTTTGTCTGTTAACTCATCCAGCGAAAAGAGTTGAGTTTTGGCAGTTGTCAATTCGTCTTTGACTTCACTGTAGGGCTTGATTTGACCGTATTGGTTGACATACAGTTTTTCATTGTTCGAATTGGTCGATTGAACCAAAGAGGCTTCCACCGCGTCTTCACCCACAAACACATGGGTTTGCCATTTGTTGTAAGGTACGTTCTGATTTGCGTTGGCTGTTTTGACGTAATAGATGGTAGCCAAGTAGCCGTTACCACCATTGTCATAAACCGTGAAGGCCGTAGATTTGTTGTAGGTAGCAGGGTTGGCGCGGTTGAAGGGCTCTGAAATTACACCAGCATCAGCAGGGAAGTTCAAACCCAATGACACCACCGAAGTTTGCTTGGCCTCGCCCGATGTTTTCTGTGGAATGGTCAGTACCACACGTTCATTCACGTTGGCAGAACCGGTCGAGTCAACTGTCGCCGCCATCAAACGCTGTCCAGAAGAGTTCACCACGTTGAACTGTTCGTTCAATAAGAAAGAGCCGTTACGCGTAAACACTTCTTGCAGGCCGTCGGCTGAACGGAGTGGAAAGAAACCGTCTCCGGTCACCGCCAAGTCGAGCGCATTAGAAGAGAAAGAAATATTACCCTGTCCAAATTCCTGTGACACTTGTTTCAGTGACACACCCTGACCAACGGTAGACGACGCTTTTTGCAGTGGCGATGTAGCGAAAATATCGCCGAAGTCGGCACGTGATCGTTTGAAACCGGTGGTACCCACGTTGGAGATGTTGTTGGAGGTCACGCCCAACATGGCGGTAGCGGCGTTCAAGCCGGTCAGCGAGGTATAGAAAGACATTTTTGAATGCTCCTTGTGGAATTAACTGGATGAATCTAATAAAAGTTTTGCTAGGTTTGGCTTAGCTGCCAATACGCTGCACATCGGTGAGTTTCACGTTCTTACCGCCTACAACTTCCAACAGGATGGATTTGTCGATGGCTTGGTTCACACCCGTTACGGTGGACAGCACGTTGACGGAGGGCGTGGTGGTTTTGCCTTGGCTAACCACTGTTGCTTTAAAGAAGTAGTTGCCATCGGGCACTTTGTTGCCAGCATCATTGGAGCCATCCCAAATCCATGGCATGTCGCCCATTTTTTGCGTACCCATTACTTGGGTGGCCATGAGCTGACCTTTTTCGTTATAGACCTCTAGCTTCACGCCATCAGCTCCGTTGGGCAAGGACACAAAACCTTGAGCGGGTTTATTACCTTGAATGATCGCGGGCGCATCTGGCACAGCCACTGTTTTGCCAATCATGTTGGTGCTGCTCATCATGCGTTCGCCCGCCATGCTGTCGACATAAGTTTTGAGGGTTTCAGACATGCCGGTGGTGGCTTCAAGTTGAGAGAACTGAGCCAGCTGCGCAACAAAAGCTTCGTTTTTCACAGGGTCTAACGGATCCTGGCACTTCAGCTGCGTGGTAAAGAGCGTGAGAAAGTCCTTTTGACCCATACCGCTACTTGATTTGTTGGCTGTAAGCGCCTCGTTAGCCGCATCAGCTGTAGTTTTAATGCCAGCAGGAGCGCTGATTTTTTTGTTGGCAGTTTGAGCGGCAGCCGTCAAACTGTTGTTGGTACTTAAAGACATCATGGTGTGCAGTTCCTAAAATTTTTATTAGTTTTTAATGATGTCAATGGTGCGCATCATGAGTTGGCGAGTGGTGTTCACTACCTCCACGTTGTTTTGATAAGAGCGCGAAGCCGCCATCATCTCCACCATCTCAGTCATCTCGTTCACATTGGACAAATAGATGTAACCGTCTTTGTCGGCCACAGGGTTGCCTGGCTCAGACATTTTCCGAATAGGAGAGGGGTCGTCAATCAGCTTTTCAACTTTGATGCCGCCAGCGTTTGAATCACCCATTTGGTCGGCCAAAATGGATTTGAAAACAGCGCGTTTAGCACGGAATGCACCATCTTCAGAGCCCGCGACTGTCGACGCATTAGCGAGGTTGGACGCAGTTGTATTCATGCGTGTGGTTTGCGCATTGAGCGCAGAACCCGCTACGCTAAAGATGTCTTCTAAGGCCATGATCAATCTCCTCGCAATGCTTTGCGAATACCGCCAATGCGGTTTTCTAATATGTTCAAAGTAGCCTGATAGTCAGCAGCTGCCTGACCAAACTTGGCTTGCTCCACGTTCATCTCAACGGTGTTACCGTCAAAGGATGTGTCAAATGGAATACGGTACATCTCTCCATCTGGGCTGCCAGATGCAGTCAGTGGCACGTGGCCTTTGTTGGTAATGCTCAGAGTGCTTGATTGAGTGGCCTGCAGCACGCTTTTAAAGTCAACGTCTTTGGCTTTAAAATTAGGCGTGTCAGAATTGGCAATGTTCATGCCAAGCAATTCCATGCGACGACTGCGCACGCTGAGGGCTTGTTGATGCACCCCAAGGGCGTTGTCTAGCATATTCATATGTCGCCTTTCATTGCTAAAAAAACATTGCCGTTTTATCGACAGATCGAGGACTCAAGTCCGCTTAAGTACAGTCGATTGCAAATCTCGTGCCATGTCTTTCTTGCCGTTTAGAGAGGGGTTTTTGACACTGAAGTTGTCATATCGACAAAGCAAGAGACGCAAGGGCCTGTGGTCAAAAAAAAGAGCGGCAAGACCTTGCCGCTTCAGTTACAGATGGATTTGAGGATTAACGCTTCCAAACGCGTGAGGGGTCGTTGGCTTCGTACTCGGCTGTTTTTTGCGACTGGAGTCTGTTGCGTGGTGAATTGTTGTTGGTATTCAAACGGTCCACTGCGTTTTGCATCAACCCTTGAATGATGGAGTTGCGCGTGATGGGCAACTGGTTGTCATTGCCCTCATAGAGCTTCAAAGATTGCTTGCCGGGAATGCCCAATGGGGCTTCCGAGCGAGTTTCGTTGCGTGCTGCAGGCTGAAGCACTGCCAAATAAAGTTCGTCTAAGGGCACGTTACCAGCTTTTGGCAGACCCACTTTTTCAAAGTAAGTGTCGACCAAATGCAGCTGCTGGTAGACGCTTAAGCCCAGAATAGCTTTGGGCTTTTCGCCGAAACCTACGCCGGCTGCACCGCGAGCAGGGCCATCACAAAACTGAATAATGCCGTGGCATCGTTGGTTGGTGGCTTGAGGGTTCATGCCATCGCTCTCCATGAGCGTCAGGCGGGCAAAGTCGTCCGGTGAAAACTTGTGTTTATTGGCAACCTGCAAAATTTTGTTAAAAACATCTTGCTTTTCGTTGCCAGGAATAAAGCCTCTGGCCACAGCCCGATCCAAAGTTTGAGCCAACACAGGGTGTTGGGAGACGGCGGGTGTTCTTGCAATATTGGGCCGTGATGCTTGTATATTCTTATTAGCTTGCAGGGCTTGGGCAGCAGGAACGCTGCTTGGAGCTGGGCTTGATTTGCTGCCGCTGTTTTGTGCCAGTGCCGTATTCAGGTTGGGCATGTCTTCAAGCAACTCACCCAATCTGTCCATTTGCAAAGAGCGCCCTGTGGCAATTTGATTGGGATTTGAAATGCCATTGTGGGCTGCAAGCGACATGGCCAACCGGTATTCTTGAGATCCAGAAAGGTTAATGCCCTTGGCCTTGGCTTCATCGCGCACAATGCCAATAAGGGTGTCGCCCGATTTGGTGAGCCGGGTGGCTGGCAATGCAGATTGTTTGGTTTGTTCTAGAACATTGGCAAAGCCAGCTTCTGTGGCACTTGAAGTTGGCGTGTTCTCGCTTGATGTGGCAGGCACTGAGGGCGTGAAACTGGTGTTTTGTATCGCGTTATCAATTTTCATGTCAGCACTTTGTTGCGAGTTGGTAAAACCCAGAGCTCTTGGGCTCGTGGCATCTTTATTGCAATAGCTCCGTTATGTCTAAAAAGAGTGTCAAAACTTCAACACCCGCCCAAAAGGGGATGCAAATACTGTGCCTAACCATTGCGACATGGTTCTTGGGCTCGGGTGTCGGTTTTGCGCAATCCAGCCCTCAAGTGGGCTCTCAGGTTTCCATGTTCAATCAGGTGAAATCGTGGATGGCCGAAACCCACAAAGTTAAAAGCGAAGAAGTGACCATTGCGCCGCTTGACCCTAGAGTTCAGGTTCAGGCTTGCAGTAAATCACTGACGGTTGACCATCCTTTTTCGTCTAAAGATACAGTTCGGGTGAGATGTGTCGATCCTGTATGGCAGGTGTACTTGCAAGTAGCCATGCCGGCGCCACCGCCAGCGACGCAGGTCAATGCTTTGGCTGCAAATTCGGGTAAACCCTCGGCTTCGAGTGCTTCTACAGTGCCAGCAGCACCAATTGTTAAAACGGTGGTGGTACCTAAAAGGTTAATTCAACGAGGCACCATCATTGAGGCTGAGATGTTAGAGGAGGTCAGCCAAACGGCTGGAAATGTAGACAATAGTATGCTTCAAAGCCTCAAAGATGCTCTAACAGCAGAAGCCGTAAGAGATTTGTCAGCCGGTCAGGCTTTGAGAAGTTCGGACATTCGACGGGCCATCTTGGTTAAACAGGGTCAGGTGGTGACCATGAATGTGGGTGATAAATCTGGTTTTTTAATCACTGTTAGGGTGGAAGCTTTGCAAGATGGCCGAATGGGCGAGCAAGTGAAGCTAAAAAATACAGATTCGGGACGCCAGATTTCTGGCGTGGTTGTAGGCCCCAACCTTGTGAAGGGCCTTCAATAAGTGTTTGTAAATGGCCCGTTTGAATGCCATTTAGGGGCTAGAAATTTAGCTAATTTGAATTGATTGCAATAATTTTAAATATTTTCCTCAAGTTCTAGAATAAGCTGACGATACTGAGCATGTCTAGCTTTCTAAAGTTGGGACATCCTAGAAAAGAAAGAGAGCCTGCCATGACCGATCCAGTTTCGAATTTTGGAAGACGAGCCCAGTCGGACCCGTCCGTGCGCAGCGCTATGGAAAAAACAGACCGCAAATCGGCTAAACCCGAAACAGCGGCAGATGCAAGTCCTGCCAAGCCGGCAGTTGGTTCTGATGCAGTTCAATTGAGCAATGTCACGGCCCGCGCCATGGCCGAGCCAGATTTTGACCGCGTCAAAGTTGAATCAATCAAGAAAGCGATTCAGGATGGGCAATATCCGCTCAACCCACGTCGCATTGCTGAAAGTTTCCAAGCGCTAGAGCAAATGATCAGTGAGTGAGTCTGTTCTTTCATTGGCTACCCAGCTGTCAAAGCTCTTGTTGTTGGAGTTTGAAGCTCTGAAAGTACAAGACTTGGACCGCTTCGAGTCCCTTCAACCCGGCAAAAATGATTTGTTGGCCGGGTTGGCAAAGCTCTGCCCATCTGCAGAGGACCTCCAAAACTTGCCTGAACATGAAGAATTTCGCGAACTCCTTATAGAGTGTCGCGATTTGCACCGTCGCAATGCGGTGTTGATTGAAAGAAAACTCGACACCATCAGGGGCACCTTGCACAGTTTGCACACAGGTGAAACTGGAAGCCCCGTTGAAGTTTATGACCGATTGGGCCAAGTAGCGCGGTTTAGCAAAGGCCGTGGTTATCAAGAAATTTGATTCAAGCAGCCTGATCTTTCTCGTCCCCAGGGCGCATGTCCTTTAGCCAATAAACCCAAGATAACACCACCGCTACCGCCGTATAAAGTTCGCGTGGAATTTCTTCGTCCACATTTAAACGACTAAGCAGTGCCAAGAGCTGTGGGTCTTCCGAAATAAAAACGCCTTGCTTTCGCGCTTCGTCGATCATGCGCCAAGCCAAATCTTCTTCCCCCTTTGCGGTGACTACGGGCACGGGGTTTTTGCCATAGGCCAGAGCCACAGCTTTGCGTGTGAAGTTGCTCATGCTGAAACGTCCACTACCAAACCTCGACCAGAAGGTGTCCAAACGGATGCTTCAGCAGGTCTTGCACCGTGAATCACTTGAAAGCTTTTCATGGTGAGCCCAGCGTTGGCTAATTCTTGTCCCAAAAGATTAGAACGGGCGCGTGCTTGCGACACCACATTAGAATACTCGGACCACATGGTCATGTCAATTTGTTCAGAATTGGCCAGCTGAGTTTTAAGCCAGACAGGCCCTAGCTGCTCACTCTTTGAATGAACATTGATGATCAGCAAAGGTGTTTCACCTTCTTGTTTGGTACCCCGCCTGATGGTGAGTTCAACGGGGTTGGCATCTGCAAAAGGCAGTGTCATGTTAAACAAAACTTCTTGCTGAGCTTGAGCTTGAACTGCTTGCACTTGACTGGCTTCTAAATCATCTACTGCGCGCTGCAATCTAGAAACAAGGCCAATTGACTCTGCTTCGCCTCCATCGCTAGATGTCATGGCATTGAGATTGTTTGTGCTAACGGCATCGATCAGCCTGCGCAACATTTGTTTGGGATCTTGTGCAGACATAGGAATGCCTCTGGACAACCAAACCTCTGAGCCCATCGCGCCCATCATGGCTTGCTTAAGGGCCCCTGGCGTGAGCTGTGCCATGCTCAGTTGCAAACCGCGCCACTGGGTCAACAAGTCGGGTCTGGCTACGGTTTGAAGCAAGGCATCTAAGGTGCCGGGTTTGTAGAGTTGTGATAACTCTAGAGCACCCGTAGGCCTGTAAAGTAAATTGGCAATTCGAGATACCACTGGCGCAAGGCCGGGCTCCGTCATCAGAGGCTGTGCTGTGATTGTCAGGGCAGTGCTGGCAGCTTGAGTGCTTGCAGGTGCCGGAACCGATTGTAAATTCCAAGGCCCATCTGGTTTACTTTGAACCCTAAGCCACATCGATTCGCCGGGTGCAGCCAGTGCAGAAGCTGGCGCATCGATCAAGCGGCCTTGCAATAAAAGTTTAGGCTGATCACCTTGCAGGCGAACGAGGGCTTGCACAATTTGGCCATCTTTTAGGCCAAGATCTTGGGCAATGCTGGCTTGAAAAGTCAGTAACTTGCCTTCTAAAAAAATTGGGTTGATGCGGTTGGGCGCAACCAGCGCATCTGCCCCCGTGATCACGGGAAGCGGATCCAGAGCCTGCGAGAAGAGGGGTCGCTGGACTGAGATCCGTATTGGTTTGCTTCGGGTGATGTTGAAGCATTGGCGATGGGCGGCGGAGGCGCGAAAGGTGCCAATGTTTGAACAACCAATTGAGAGTGATTGGGAATGTTCAATGTTGCGCCACGTTGAATATTCTGATTAGCTTTCCCATTGAGCAGTTTAGGATTTGCATCCATAAGTGCTTTGTTCAAAATAGAGGCATGCAAGGGGCTATTGGGGTAGACCTCTTTCATGAGGCCATCGAGCGAGATGGTTTTCTTGGCCGTGTAGGCAGCAGCAGTGGGCGGCGCATCGGAGGGGGTTGCTGCATGGGCGGTTTGCCATGCGATCAACAAACTGGCAATGAAGAAAACACAGGCGCACAATCTCAAAACTTGCGATGAGCAAAGTTTGAAGGAGGCTGTCGTGAACGTCTTTTTCATGAAATTTCCAAACAGATTAGCGAGGCACAAATCGTCCTTTGGGTGAGGGCAAAACAGAGGCTTCTTTAAAAAGCGTTTCTGTGGGCCATGCACGCCATTGAGCTTGTGCTGATTGTGCGGAGCCAGCCACAATTGTCAAGACCGAATGGTAAGCTGAAATGCTGTCAACCTTGGCCAATAACATTTGAGATGCACCGTCTTGACCTACCAATTGGCTAGGAAATTTAGCAGGATCTGCCACTAGCCATTCATCGCCTTTGCGAACACCCGATTCGCTGCCCGCGTTGATACGAAGCGTTTCGGTTTGAACTTCGGTCACTGTGGGTGTAATGGCTTCGCAAGCCACCAGTTGAGTAAGTGAAGACTTCCATTGCTGAAATTGTTGAGCCAATAAGGCATAACTTTCAGCATTGAGTTTGGCTGGTTTCCATGCATCGGTCTCCAACTCTAAGTTGAGGTTGACCATTTCTTGGAAAACACCTTTTTGGCCTTCACGCGGAGTCACTTGCAGCAACAAACTCACGGCCATGCCAGGGCCTTTGTTACCATTCACGCCCAATAAACCAGGCGCTGGCAACATTTCTGTTTTCATGGCAAAGCGAGCCTGCCACGGCAATTGCTCAGGCTTGTTGCTGGTCAACGCACGCTCATAAGCCGTCATGGTTTTGGCCATGCTGGGTTGTTTGTCATTGACTGACATGCGCCAATTTTGCTCAGCACCCTGTGGATTGCTAGAAGTTAAGTGCTCCCCCATTAACTGGTACACAGCACTGGAAAGTGCAGTTGGGTTACTGCCATCCATCCAAACATCCACTCCCATCAAATGCCGCAAGCCCACCTTCATCTGCTTGCCACAAGATTTATTGGGGTCAGATGACAATTGATTTGTTTTTTCGGAAAACAGATTTTTATTCTGCTCTGACCCCAATTGTTTGAAGGCTTGCCAGATGGATTTGAGACCTTGGCGGGTTTGTTGTTGGAGGGACGGTGAGGGCTCGTCTATTTGAAGTTGAGCTTTGGGTCGGCCGGCTTCGTCGCGATCGTAGGACAGGACGCGCAGGCTGTTGACTTGCATGCCATTTTTAAAGCTGCTGGTTTCGCGCAGGCTGCCGTTGTTGTCTAACCAACTGGTGCTCAATACTTTGGTGGGGGTTTGAAGTGAGGCCTCTACCAAGCTGTGGCGAATGGCCTCCAAACGTTCTTGCGCGGTCAATGGCGCGTTGCTTTGGGACCCGTCTTTTTGTGAAGGCAATGGTAAATTTTGCGCCCAACAGTTAGCAGCTGTGAGCGACAAAACACCAAAGCACCAGCAGACGCTGCGCAGAGCCAACATGATCAACGACCTTTAACGGCCACTTGGCCTAGGAACAACAAACGCAAATCTTGCACAACTTCTTTGTCCAACGACAAAGTGGTCTCGTAAGTGTCTTCACCAACGGGTGTAATGCTGACCAATTGGGCGCCATAAATGACGCCTTCAACTTTGGTTCGGAAGGTGTCATTGAGCATGACCATGTCGGCTACCGTAGAAGATGCATCCAATTGCTGTCCATAGACCTGTTCTGTGAGGGTTCGAAATGCATCCAACTTAGAAGCACGAATGGCCATCAGACGTTGCTGAGCAGGGTTCTTTGAATTTTGGACGCTGATCACAGCGTAGCCTGTAGCCATCAAAGTTTCGCGCTTTTCCACCAACGGCGCAGCGATATTGCTGCTCTTGGTGGATGTAGGCATGCTTAAGTTGATGGATTTACAACCCGTCAAAGCGAGCATTACCAAGGCCAAGTAAGTCGTGGACAAAAAAGTGAGGCGTTTCATGGATTCATCCTTTTGAGTAAGAGGACTTTGAAGTCCTTCACCATTTGATTCGGCATCAAGGAGGGTTTCTTGAGGCAAATGCACAACGTAAACCGCTTAACTTGGGCATTCATTTTGAACGTTCTTGACGGTTTTCCGACATTTCAGGTTAAATTTGTTTAAATTAAATACACCGGTGTATTGATCCAAACGTAACCCACTGCTTTTTTCAAGACTTTTATCAAAAAATCAATGGCAACTCAACAAATTCTCCACCCCTTTATTGGCGCCAGCCCAAGTGCAGAAGCACTTAGGACACTCATTGCGCGTGTAGCGTCCTCCACAGCCACGGCCTTGATCACGGGTGAAAGTGGAACCGGTAAGGAGTTGGTGGCCAGAGCGCTGCACGACCAATCTGACCGTAGCAGGGCCAACTTTGTGCCCATCAATTGCGCCGCAATTCCGACAGGCTTGGTTGAAAGCGAATTGTTTGGACACCGCAAAGGCTCTTTCACAGGCGCCATGACCGATCGCATTGGACGTTTTGAGTTGGCCAATGGCGGCACCATCTTTTTAGACGAAATTGGTGATTTGTCTTTGGACATGCAGGTAAAGTTGTTGCGAGTTTTGCAGGAGAGAAGTGTGGACCCTGTTGGCGGCACTAAGTCGGTTCCGGTGGATGTCAGAGTAGTGGCCGCTACGCACCGAGATTTAGAGCAAGAAATTGTGGCAGGGCGATTTCGGGAAGACTTGTACTACCGATTGAATGTGTTGCCATTGAACACGCCCGCGTTGCGCCAACGCAGCCAAGATGTGCCCGTGTTGCTGGAGCATTTTGCATCGCACTTTGTACAAAAAGGACAAACACCCATTACCTTCGCCGCTGATTTTTTGAACGCATTGCAAGACTATGGGTGGCCAGGCAACGTGAGGGAGTTGTCCAATTTGGTCGATCGATTTAGCACTCTGTTCAGCGGTCAGCAGCTCAAAATGCATACGGTACCTCCATCCTTGCTGCCTAAAGGATTGCAAGTGATTCAAGCAGAACGTTTGTCTGCTTCAACTGCAGACAACACCGAACTGCCTGTGGTTGCGGGTGCTGTAGCCATTGAAAATCACAGTGCCAATGCCGATGTGATGAACCCATTTGCCAACCCGGCGCCAGATCAGCCGCTAGATGCGCACAATGAAGTTGAACACATCATCATGTTGGCACAAGGGCTGCCCAGTTTGCCGCCTGAAGGCTTGTCTTTGAAAGACCGCTTGGCCGACATTGAACGTGACTTAATTGTTCAAGCTTTACAGCGCACCGATGGCAATGTGTCTCAAACAGCCAGACTGTTAAATTTGCAACGCACCACCTTGATTGAAAAACTCAACAAGTACGATTTGCGCCAAGGCACTATTTTGAACAACAGCTAAAAAATTATTCAGCGCAGACTAAGCAACGTCAAATTCATTAAGGCTTCGCACTCAAAACACCGCTGCTGCCCGCAGGTGTTGTGTCTGTTGATTGTGGTCTAGGATATTGAACCATCCTCTCTCTTTGTCTGGCAGCTGTAGCTGCCGCTGCATTGGCTTGCGCGGCTTGTTGAGCAGCCAGATTGGCAGCTTGTGTTGCTGCAGAATTGGCTTGTGCACTGGCTTGTAGTTCAAGCGCTTGGCGCTCTCTTTGAAGGCGAGCCAAGCTTTCCATTTCACGCTTCAGACCATTGCTGTCGGTCATAGAGCCTTGCACATTTTTCATGATGCTTGAAAGTGAATTGATGGCATTCGCCTGCGATTGAAGGCGACCATCGAGCGACTGTACTTGTTTGGCCAAAATTTGGTTCTTAGCGTCTAGCTGTTTGGCTGTTTCTTCAGGGACACCTTGTGCACTCTTAATTGATTCGCCAATTTTGGCTTCCAATTTACCTTGCGCGTCTGCAATGCCTTCTTGCTTGCCCACCATCTCTTGCAAGGCATCATTGACAGAGCCTACCAACTCCATTGACGCGTCCAGTTCAACTACACGTTTGCCCACTGCAGAAACCATGGTGTCCAGTTGGTTGATTCTGGATTTAAGACTGATGGACATGCCCACAAAAATCATGGCCGCCATGAGCATGAGGCCACCAGCACCGCCAAAAATAATGAGCGTGTGTTTTCGCTGTTTCTTTTGGGAAGCTTCTAACTTTTCAATGACACTTCGCATGTGCTCGCCAGCGTGAGTGGCCAAATTGGCGGAGCGCGTTGCCAACTCTGCAGAGTCGAGCGCTAAAATTTTGATGCCCTCTAGCTCTTCTTCGTGTGACTTAGAGAGCGTACCGACTTTGGCTTGGTCAGCTGGTTCGTTGTGAACATCATCATGCCCATGGGGATCAGAATCCCCCGTAGTAGGTGCGCTTTGCTTTGGTGTTTTTTGTTTTTTATCGGTGCTCATGGCATTTGCCTTTCAGTGTGCTGTGCTTTGAAGGAAGGATCAAGGCGCAGACTCTAGTTTGTCTAGTTTGTTGCGTAAGTTGTCGTTTTCAATTTTTAAATGAACCACGCGTGCTGGAAAGTCCATTTCAGACTCTTCTTCTTGGTCATCAGCAGTATTTGCCACAGATTGCGAATCTTTTGAGAGAGGTAGTGGTGCTTGAGGTGCAACTTCATTAGAAGTTGAAGTCGTGGCACTTTCAACAGTAGAAGTTATTGGGCGAACAGATGCAAAAGGATCTGAACTTGCCAATGCGGCAGCTGAATTTGAACCAACGCCCTCTTTAGGGGCGAGTAAGTCAGTATCAGCCTTTGCATTTTCTTTGGGTGCACGAAGGTCCTTGTTTGCAGAGGCCTTTTCCTTAGGTGCTGTTAAATCGCCTTCAGGATTGACACCCTCCTTGGGCACACGTAAATTGTTGGTTGACTGAACACCTTCTTTTTCAGCGCGCAATTCGCCAGAAGAATCTACGCCCGATTTTTCTGCCCGAAGGTCTTTGCTAGCGTTGAATGCTTCTTTGGCACCCCTCAATTCATCGTCCAAACTGACGCCGGCTTTCTCTGCACTCAAATACTTGTCACTCTTTACACCGTCTTTTGCTGCTCGAAGTTCATCACTTGAATCTGTAGCCTCTTTTTCAACGCGCAGATCTTTTCTAGTTTGCAATGCTTCCCTGGCTAAAGTAATTTCATCATCCAAGGACAAGGGCATTTTTTTAGCTTTTAGCTCGTCATCGTTTGTGGTAATTTGATTGCTTTCACTCGTGCCATCGCTGAGCACTTTGCGAATGGAGGACTCTCCTACCTCAGCTTTTTTACCGACAGCATTAGTCGCCCCCTCAGCAATCGAAACTTTGTGAGGTGCATCTAACTTGATAATTTCTGGGTCGCTCATGTTCTTGTCCTAAGGTCTTACAACAGGTGTTAAACGACTTTTTAAATTTCGCTCAGTACGGACTGTGCCGGGACTTGGCAAAGTACTCAGTTTGGTAAATTCTTCGGCATTTTGCAATGCTTCAAAAGGTCCTGAAGCCAAAACAAAAGAAGCCAAAGGCTCATTAGGCTTATATACCGGCACAACTCGGGAATTCTTTAGCCCTGGATAGGCTTTTTTAACTTGTTTGGCAATTGCAAAGCTTTTGTAAGCGCCGTGCAACACCAGCCATCTTTGCGGCGGCAGTTGCTCGGCCCATTTTTTGCCTTCCAAAGCCTCTTCTGGCAACTCCACCGCAGAATCGTCGACTTTGTTGGCCTTTTCACTTGCCACTTCAGGTATTTTGGAAGCTGGCGTATCTGGTGTTAAAACTATTTCAGGCTCTAGCGTTGGCGTAGGTGTCTGAGCTGTCTGGGGAGGCGTCACCCCTGCGGCTTCAGTTTTAGCTTCTGTTGCTACAGGCTCAGAAACTTCATTTGACTCAGTGCTAAATTTTAACCAGGCAAAAGCCTCGGGTTGCAACCAATACACAGAGGCTGTGCTTCCCAGTAGGAGTGCCATAACCAATAGGACGCCACCCACAATTTGGGGGTTTGTGAAAACGAGTTTCTTTTTTGGTTTGATGGCAGAAGTTGATTTTGATTGTTTAACAGCTCGCAATGCAGCAGGCACGTGGTCCATGAGTTTCAGTTGCTCGAGCATGGCGCGCACATCTTCTTCTTGTCCTGTTGAGCGTGCTTTATTCCAAAAAGTTTGCGTTTGTGCAGCATTGGGCAAAGCAATATGCCAGCGCATTATTTTTTTGCCTAACGCATTCATTAGATTGGCGCTTGGCTCGGCGCCAGCCATCCACAAAACAACTCTCACTTTAGAGCCTGGAAACTGTTGAAGCAATTGACCTAGTAATTCAATTTCATGGGGGTCCATGCTGTTAGCACTTTTGATCACCCAAACTTTGGTGACATCGCTTAAATTGCCCGGTTTCAAGGCTTCTTGCACTGACATGGCAGAAACCAGTTGATTGAAGTTTTCAATTAAAACGTCAGCATCGCTAGGGTTGTAACTCTCAATGATTCCATTGGGCATAGCTTCGCGCAAATGGTTCAAAAATAGTTGGCCGTAATAATTAAGCAATGCTGTTTGTGGACAATTCACCACCACACACATACCTTCGCGCGCTACACCATTCACGCAGGCTTGCATGCGAGCTTGGTCTAAGGGCTGGAAGAAAATATCTGACATGGCAATGACGGTTAAAGCCTAGGCTTACTGAGCCAGTTTGCCGTCGGCATTAAATTGCATAGAAGGCGGAATTTTGGGATTTGGCTTTTGCATGCGCTCAAAACCAGGCCGCACATCAGCCAAGCTGAACACATAAGCAATGACTTGCGCGACTGCTAAATACAAAGCTTCAGGAATGGGGTGATCCAATTTGGTAGTGAAGTAAAGGGCACGGGCCAAGGGCGGTGCTGCAAAAATTTCAATCCCGTGTTTTTCTGCTTCTTCGCGAATGCGTTGCGCCAAAAAGTCGGAACCTTTGGCTAACAAAAGCGGCGCACCGTCACCCGTAGGGTCGTAGGACAACGCGACTGCAAAGTGTTCTGGATTGGTAATGACCACGTCGGCATCTTTGACTTTTTGTAACATGCGAGAGTTGGCCATTTCGCGTTGACGTTGGCGAATTTTGGCCTTCACCTCAGGCTGGCCTTCCATGTCCTTCATCTCGTCTTTGACTTCTTGCTTGGTCATGCGCATGCGCTTCATGAATGCAAAGCGTTGATACGGCGCATCAATTAAAGCAATCACCAATAAGCTAAGCGACAACCACAAAGCCGATTCGCCAATCATGATGCCTGCATGTGCCAATGCGGGCTCTAAGCCCATTTGGCCCAACGCCATAAGCTGATCAAGTTGCCGATTGACCAATGTCCACAGCACTGTGGCCACTAAAGAAAATTTCAAAATGGCCTTGCCTAATTCGACTACCGCTTTGGAGCCAAACATGCGAGAAAAACCTTGCAAGGGGCTGAGCTTGCCAAAATTTGGAAGCACACTTTTAAGAGAAAACAAATAGCCACCCGTCGCACCGCTGGCCAACACTGCCAATAAAGCTGTCACACCCAATATAGGCACAATGAGCAAAAAGCTCTCGCCAATTTGTGACGCAAAAGTGGTTGCCAGAAGTCCAGGGTTGTCTAAGGTTTTGCGATCAAACTTAAAGCCTTGCGCAAACAAATTGGCCATGCGAGCCATCCATGCGCTGCCAATAAAGTACATGACTAAAATGGCGCCGATGGTGACAGCGGCAGCGGGCAACTCGACAGAGCGCGCTACTTGTCCATCGTCGCGGGCATTGCGAAGTTTTCTTGCAGTGGCTTCTTCGGTGGGTTCTGAGCCGTTTTTTTCAGCCATGGTGCGGGGCCTCCATTAGGAAAGTCCAACCAAGGTTCGGACTTGAAAGAAACCTTGCATCCAAAGCCACTGAATGCGAGCGCCAATGCTGGGCAGTGCCAAAATTAAGATGCCAAAGCCAGCAAAAATCATGGCGGGAAAGCCCACCGAAAAAATATTCAAACTGGGCGCCGCACGTGTGGCCACACCTAAGCCAATGTTGATGAACAACAGCGCCACCATAACGGGCAGGGCAGTGAGCAAGGCGCCAAGAAACAGCATAGAGCTCCAGGCCACCAGTTGCCTCCAGGCCATGTCACCCAAGAGGTTGCCACCAATAGGCAGGCTGGTAAAACTTTCCACCACCAAACTAAGCAATATGCCATGACCACCCAAACCTACAAAGATGAGGGTGCCCAATACCAATAAAAATTGGCTGATGACGGGCACGTTGCCCATGTTGGGGTCAATCATGGTGGCCATCGACAAACCAATGGCGTTGGCAATAGACATACCGGCCACCACAATGGCAGCTGTGACCACTTGAAGCATGAGGCCCATGAGCAGACCAATCATGAGTTGGTTGGCAACTTCTAAAAGTCCGGCTGCAGAAAGGGGATCGATGGTGGGCCAAGTATGAAGGGGGTATACCAGCCAAGTAATGGACATGGCCAGCACAATGCGAATGCGCAAATTAACTGCGCGCAATGAAAAAATGGGCGCAGCAATCAGCAGCGCAGAAATTCGCAGCATGGGCCAGATGAGCGCATAAAAACGCTCTAGCAATTCAATGGCTGCAACATCCATGGTGAACCATGATTAAGTGAACAATCCAGGTATTCGCTGGAAAAGGCTTCGGGTGTAATCGACCAAGGTGGTGAGTTGCCATCCGCCCACCACGGCCAGCGTAATGGCCAATGCAGCCAGCTTGGGAATGAAACTTAGAGTAGCCTCATTGATCGAAGTGGCGGCTTGCAGCACACCAATAATCAAGCCCACAATAAGAGCCACGCCAAGTAAAGGTGCAGAAATTAAGACGGTGATCCAAAGGGCTTGTCGGCCAAGGTCAACAACGGTAGAGGTGTCCATGATGACAATCCAAGTTAGGTGACAAAGCTGGCAGCCAGTGAGCCCAAAATCAGGCTCCATCCGTCCACCAAAACAAACAGCATGAGCTTGAATGGCATAGAGATCATCATGGGCGACAACATCATCATACCCATGGACATGAGCACGCTGGCCACAATCAAATCAATGACCACAAAGGGGATGTAAATTAAAAATCCGATGGTGAAGGCACTTTTCAATTCGGACGTAATGAAGGCGGGAACCAGTGTTGAAAATGGCACAGCGGCCGCATTAACGGGCGCATCTTTTCTGGCCATTTGCATGAAAAGACCGATGTCGTCTTCACGTGTTTGCTTCAACATGAAACCGCGTAAGGGCTCTTCAGCCGCAGCCAATGCCTTTTCAAAAGACATGCCGTTTTGCATGTAGGGCACCAAGGCGTTGTTGTAAATGTCGCCCAACACGGGCGACATGATGAACAAAGTGAGGAACAAAGCCAAGCCCACCAACACTGTGTTGGGAGGTGTTTGTCCGGTGCCCAGAGCTTGTCTTAGGATGGACAGCACAATGATGATGCGAACAAACGAGGTCATCATCAACAAGAAAGAGGGCAGCAGCGTGAGCGAAGTCATCAACGCCAGCAACTGCAGCGTCAGACTGTATTGAGTGCCAGATTTGCCGCCACTCACATTGACCATGGGAATGCCTTGGGCAGATGCCACAAACGGGAAAGCCATCACAACGATGGCTATGATGAGGCTGGCCCAAACGACTGGTTTACGGAACATGTTGAACTCCGCCTGGCGCCTGAGCGTCCAAGACATGGTGTGATTGAGAAGAGTCTAGAGAATCTGAAAAATCTGCAGACGCAAGAGAGCCATCAGGCCAACTGGCAATGCCATTGATTTGGGTGGGGCTGATGCCAATGAGAACTTCACGCTCACCCACACGAATGAGTGCTACTTTTTGGCGAGTGCCTACACTTAAACTTTCAATGATCTGCAAACGACGGCCAGCGTTTTGGCTGTTCATTTTGCCTTGCAACTTGCGAAGGGCCCATAAAAGAGCCACTAACAGGGCTACGACCAAGGCTAGGCTGCCGAGCATCCTAAAAACGTCAGCGCTTGTAATGCCCGGTGCCATGATTTAGCTCACAAATTCTTCATGCGTTCGGCGGCAGGCGCAACGCGCGTTAAGCGAACACCATAGCGATCGTTGACCAGCACAATTTCGCCTTGAGCCACGATCGTATTGTTGACCAACAGGTCAAGCGGTTCACCAGCAATTCGGTCTAGTTCGACTACGCTGCCTTGAGTCAAGCGCATCAGATCGCGAATTTTAATTTGCGCACGGCCGACCTCGACGGACATGGTGACAGAGATATTTTGTAACACTTCTTGATCGATTTTGCCAGAGGCATCGGTCAATAAAGGAGTGTCAAGGGTAGCGTCAGCGGTGTTATCGGTCATGACAGTTTCCTGAAAAATTATTGCAAACTGGGGTTGTAAGCGCGTTCAATTTGAACCGCTACTTGTGCGCCCAAGACGCCCACTTGAACATCAAAGGCGGGTAAACCATTGACCAGCATGCGGGCCAAATCGGGTTTCTTGAAAAACAATACGTCGCCTTCTCGCATGGCTTCAATTTCGCCATAAGAAGTTTCAATGTGCCCCAATAAAATGCGCGTTTCGAGGCTGGTGCTTTCAACGGCTTCTTCTAATTCGTCGTGCCATTGTTTGTCAGACTCCTCGTTGCCGTCGCCTGATTGCACACGACTGCGCAACAATTCGCGAATAGGCTTTAATGAGGAGTAAGGGTATACCAAATCAATAAAACCTTGTGAATTTAATTGACCTTCTGCTTCAAAGCGAGTCAGGATGACCAAGTCGTTCTCATCTGCAATTTGTGCAAACTGAGGATTTATTTCTGAGCTGACCAATTCAAATTCAAGTGGCAAGATCGGAGACCAAGCTTCTTTGAGAGATTTGAAAAAAACTTCTAAAATCATGTTGATGATTCTAGATTCAGTGGGTGTGAACATGCGGCTTGGTGGAAGTTCACCTACACCGCGGCCAAAGCCACCAAAGAAAGTGTCAAGCGAACTAAAGACTACCGTGGGGTCAATCACCACAATGGAGTAGCCGCGCAAGGGGTTCATCCGAATCATGTTGACTGACATGGGGGCTTTCAAGCCTTTAAGGTAGTCACCAAACCGAACAATTTGAACTTGTGTGCCATTGACTTTGGGGCTGGTGCGAAGCATTTCCAACAAACCCAAACGAAACACGCGAATGAAACGCTCGTTGATCATGTCAAGCGAGCTGACATTGACGCCTAGGCTGCTGTCCTCGCTGGCCAAGTCGTATTTTTTAATGCGCGCTTTGGTGTTGAATCCTGTGTCAACAGGAATGGATCCATCCTTCACGCCCTCGGCCAAGCTCGAGAGTTCATCGGGTGTTAAGAGTGAGGTGGCCATGTCAATTCAAGTGCACAAAAATAAGAACCGCTGCGTTTATTGAACGATGAAATTGGTGAAATAGACGTCTTCAATGCCGCCAAAGTCTTCGTACTTTTCAAGCAAGGTATTGATCGCATCGCGAATCTTAGCGCCTAACTCTTTTCTAAATTCAGGTTTCACCAGATCGGCCTCTTGTGTTTGACGCATGACATCCATGATGACAGAGCGTAAAGCAAATTCATGTTTTTTAACGTTTTCGAAAACGCGGTCGTCGTAATGCGTCATTACGGCAAGCTGAACAGACATGACCTTTTTGGAACCGCTCAGGTTAACCAAAAATTCACGCTCAATTTGCAGGTAGGTGTACTCAAAGCGCTGAAGTTCGGGTGAGTCTTTTGTTTTCTTGCCTGGTTTGGCATCCTTACCGTCTTTTCCCTTTGCATCTTTACCGCCGTGGCCATCAGCTGCAGCTTCTGCGTGCTCTGGATCAACAGGTTTGGGGTTAAAAAACCCAGTGATGAAAAGCGTGCCGACTACCGTGCTGGCCAAAATCACAAGCAGGCCAACCACACCCACAATGATCAAGACGATCGGGTTTCTGGGCTTTTTCTCGCCTGCACCTTCTTCTGCTACTTCTTCAACTGCTGCTTCAGCCATATGGCACCTCTATAAAGAATATTTGTACACCTTCAACATGAACCGAATCAAGCCAAAGTGTCCCATGCATCTGCCGATCGCTTTTCAACAATGCGGCTTACCTGTTGAACAGGTTGAGCAGCATCGTCAGGGGTCTCAGATTCTGTGTTGCCTGAAAAACGCTGGGGTGTCGGATTCCCGCCAGACTCGCGCTTGCTTTCACTGTTTACCCAGACATCAGCAACTGCCGTGCCTGATTGTGCCAAACTGTCTTTTAATCTAGACATTCCTTGCGTAATGAGTTCTTTGGTTAACATATTTTCGGTTTTGAACACGGCATCTAGCCCACCCGCATGCATATCTAGCTCCACATCAATCTGTCCGAGGTGGCCTGGATTGAGCTTCAGGTGCAAACGCCATTGTCCACGTTCCATCTGTTCTTGGAGCCTTTCACCCAAAGCTTCTCCGAGTTTATTGGCCAATTCTTGAATTTGCCCGGTTCTGTCGGCCAATGGCGACTTATCGCCCTGTGCGCTGATGGAACTGTTGGCCAAAGCTGACAAACTAACAGGCGCCTTGGTGTTGTCGGTTGCATTCAGGGGCGTAGCGCTGACGTTGTCGACTGCGCCTGCCGCCATGGCCAAGGCCAAATCTGCACCCAAATCTAAGCCAATGTCGGTGGAGCCAAGATCGATCGTACCTTGGCTAGAGAGGCCACTTTCTTTTTCAGCCAACTTGCCCATCATAATTTCTGCCCAAGTGGAAGATTGCAGGTTGCCATTGAGCTTGGCCAATTGCTTGGTCATGGTTTCCCACTCGGGAACCAAGCGCATGCGCATGGCATCCAAGGGACCCAACTCTGGGTTGAGTTGAGCATCTGAGGATGCTACCTCTGCTGCGCTCGGGACCCAGCCCGTCAGGGCTGAGGGAACCCCGAAATTTTGCACCACAGCCGTGACCCCAGTGGTGGTGAGCAGCTTGTCTAAGTCAGCAACTTTAGGGGTGGAAAGATCTTGGGCTGCAACGGCACCTTGCTCTAAGTGAGGGGCTTGTGCCCAGACAGACGTTGCGACTTGGTTGGAAATGGGCAGGGCGTTCGGGTGGTTGCTAAGCCAATTCAAGGTTGCTGTTGTTGGGAAAGTTGATTCTTGAGGGGCAACAGGCGCAACAGAAGGAACAGGCGCATTCATGGTCCCAGCTGTCAGGGTGAGGCTTTGATCCCCAATCGAGGCCATAGATGTGCTCCAGCCAACAGAACGGATGGCTTGTGTTGGGCTGGTTGATAAATCACCAAATAAGGCTTTGACAGCACTTTCACCCAAGCCTTGAGCACGTGCAAAAGCCGCCAAGCTGGTTGCGTCTGGGATCGGTGAGGCAGTGGTGATCACCGCAAATTGGTCGCCCAGTGTGAGGGTTTGAAGTCCGGATGAAGGATCGCCCACAGACCCAGGTACTTCTTTCGTTTCTGTACTTTTTTCACCAGAAGCGGCAATCCCTTGCCCCTCCGTCTTGTACTGAAGGTCGCGCATCAAACCAGCAAATTCTTTCCCATTCATGGGGGTCGACAAGGTGTCATCAACCCCCGAAGTGGCTGCTGTAGCCTTATTTGACAAGGGATTGGCGACGGTGCTGGCCGAAAAATTCAGGTTGTTGTCCATGTTGTTTCCATGTTCATTGGTCTTCCCCGCAGCGGCAAATGGCTGGGTGGGTGCTTTGTATTAGCAAAAACCGTGACAGGACATGGTTTGCCGCTTTAGAAGGCTGTGCTGCGGTTGAAACCCTGTCGGCTTTCCTCATGGCATGGACTTTGCTGAACCAGATGAACTTTGGAAAAAATATGTTCAATTCCAGCTTTTTCAACCTGAATTACCGCAAAAGCACCCTATGAGCGCCTTGACCCTGTCAACGGTTCGACAGAACCTGTCCAAATTCGATTACACCGGCCTGGGCCTGCCAGCCTTGGTGCTGCTGATCATGGCCATGTTGGTCGTGCCCCTGCCTGCACTGCTCTTGGACATTCTGTTTACTTTCAACATTGGCTGCAGTTTGCTGGTCATCATGATTGCCATTGGGACGCGCAAGCCGCTCGAGTTTTCATCATTCCCGTCTGTGTTGCTGTTTGCCACCATGCTCCGTTTGGGCTTGAACGTGGCTTCTACCCGCGTCATTTTGGTCAACGGCCACGAAGGCCATGAGGCTGCCGGTAAGGTGGTTGCGGCTTTCGGTGAGTTTGTAATTGGCGGCAACTATGTGGTCGGTTTCATCATCTTCTCTATTTTGATGATCATTAACTTCATTGTGGTGACCAAAGGTGCGGGCCGTGTGTCTGAAGTGAACGCTCGATTTACCTTGGATGCCATGCCTGGTAAACAAATGTCGATTGATGCTGACTTGAACGCTGGCGTCATTGACCAAGAAACCGCCAAAAAGCGCCGCGAAGAACTTTCCCAAGAATCTGACTTCTTCGGCTCCATGGACGGTGCCTCTAAGTTTGTGTCCGGCGACGCGGTGGCTGGTTTGCTTATTTTGGTGATTAACTTACTGGGTGGCTTGGCCATCGGTGTGGGCCAGCACGGCCTGTCAATGTCTGAGGCCGGAAAAATTTATACCCTGCTGACCATTGGTGACGGCTTGGTGGCTCAGATCCCATCGCTTTTCTTGTCTCTGGCCACTGCCATCATTGTGACCCGCGTGACCACCTCCGAGTCCATGACCGAGCAGGCTACCTCTCAGCTAGCTAATCCTACGGCCTTGTACATGTCAGCCGCTATTTTGGCCATCATTGGTGTTGTGCCTGGCATGCCTCACATGGTTTTCCTTGTCTTGGCTTTGGGTACGGCAGGCCTGGCCTGGCGTATTACCAACAAGGTCGATGTGCCTGAGGCCACCCCTGCCGAACAAGCAGCACAAGCCGCTTTGGATGAGCCCAAAGAATTGGATTGGGACGATGTCGATCAAGTGGACCTGATTGGCCTTGAAATTGGCTACGGCTTGATTCCTTTAGTGAACCCTGAAACAGGCGGTCAATTGATGAACCGCGTGAAGGGTGTTCGTAAAAAACTCTCTGCAGAATTGGGCTTCTTGGTTCAGCCTGTGCGCATTCGCGATGCCTTGACCATTGATCCTGATGCTTATCACATTGTTTTGAAAGGTGTGGTTCGCGGTAAGGGCCAAATTTTAGTGGGCAAAGAGTTGGCCATCAATCCGGGTCAAGTCTATGGTCCGTTGGAAGGCCAGCCTACCAAAGAGCCAGCGTTTGGTTTGGAGGCTGTTTGGATCGATCCTTCTCAACGCGATACAGCGCGAACTTTGGGCTACACAGTTGTAGATTCCAGTACCGCCATTGCCACTCACTTGAATAAAGTCTTGCGTGATAACGCAGCCGATTTACTCAGCCACGATGAAGTTCAGCAGTTGCTAGACAAGTTGGCCGCCAAGTCACCTAAATTGGTAGAAGACTTGGTGCCAGGTAAGTTGTCACTGGGAGTGGTTACTCGCACTTTGCAAAATTTGCTTAATGAGTCGGTGTCTATTCGCGACATGCGCACCATTGCAGAAACATTGTCTGAAGTGGCCAGTCGCACGCAAGAGCCGGATCAATTGACGTCCCTTGTACGTCCTAAATTGGGCCGCATGATTGTTCAGAGCTTGGTAGATGAGTCCAATGCCTTGTCGGTGATGACGCTAGACCCTAATTTAGAGCAACTGTTGCACAACGTTTTGCAACAAACCGCCCCAGGTCAAAGCATGGCCTTAGAGCCTGGTTTGTCAGAGCGTTTGTTTGCAGCTTTGCGCGAAGGTGCGCGCGCAGTTGAAGAAATGGGTCACCCCGCCGTGTTGGTGGTGTCGCCCGCTATTCGCCCATGGATGTCCAAGGCCGTTCGCTATCGCGTGAACGAAATGACCTTGCTGTCCTATAGCGAAATTCCAGATGATCAAAGTGTCAAGGTGGTTCACACCGTACACGCTGAAACACGTTAATTGATTCAAACTCATACGCAAGAATAGAGACCGCCATGGAACTCAAACGAATCCTCGCAAGAGACACACGCAGCGCTACCGAACAAGCCATGGCTTTGTACGGCAAAGACGTGTTGATTATTTCTAACCACCGTGTGGGTGGGCAAACTGAGCTTGTCATTGCGCTCGAGGTAGAGACCGTCGAGATGGAAGCCAGTGAAGACGATTTGATGTCCATGGAAGATTCGGTTGAGATGACTTCAGTGGCAGAAACGCCAGTGAAATTGGCAGAAACTAAGGCCAAAGACAGTACAGGATTTGACGATCACTTGGCCAATGCTTTGTTGGGACCTCTGCGTGCAGCAGCCATGAACACAGATGCCCAAGCCATGCCCGCCATGACTTTGGCCGAGCAAATTCGCGAAAATAAACGTGGCAAAGAAATTGTGTCGTTGGTTATAGAAGAGTTGTCGGCTTTGCGTCAAGAAATTCGAATGAACCAGCAGGTCTCGGCTTGGGAAACACAACAACAATGGCCAGAGTACTTGCAAGGGCTGGTCAACAATTTGTGTGATGCGCCAGTACCCTCTGCTTTAAGAACACTGCTGTTGTCTGGACTGAAAGAACAAAAGAATTTGAGCGATGCCAGGTTAAGTTTGCAACAACAATTGCTGTGCAATCTGAAATCAAAATCTCAGACATTTATTTTGTCAGGTGTGCATGCTCTGGCGGGGTCGTCTGGGGCTGGTAAAACGCTCATGACCCTTCGTTGGGCTCAGCATGCAGCCCGCCTGATGGGCTCTCACAAAGTGGCGGTGGTGTCATTTCAAGACGACCGAGCCGGCGCATGGTCACAAATTCAACAACTTTCTGCACAGGCTGAAGTCGATTGCTACCGCGCTGCCAATGCAGATAGCTTGGGCCAACTCTTGAAAGAGTTGTCGTCTAGGCAATTGGTTTTAATTGACACCTCTGGCGTTCAAATGACAGATCGCTTGGCTGAGATTTTGGCAATTGATCGCGATTGCCAGCTTCACGCAGTGCTGCCAGTGGATGCCTCCAGTGTGACTTTGAAGCGTGTTTTGACCGATTCAGGCTTGGCTTGGAACAGCCTGATGCTCACCAAATTTGATGAATCTAGCGCGCCTTGGCCCCTGATTCAGTTTTTGAGCAACGATCTTACAAATTTGACCCTTTCTATGGGGAGTGAATCTGATAAATTGAGCGCTGCAGTGTTAACCTTAAGCTCTGAAGTTTTGGTCAATTTAGCCATTGCGCGTTGCATGCCAGAATTTAAGCCCACCGAGACGCCTGATATCCTAGCCCCAACATCAAATATCTTGAACTTGTCCAATATTGATCTGAACATGATTCGACCTGCTAGGCAGCAGGCATCCTCACCTATTTTGGTGACGCATGGATAAACCAAAACGCACTCAAGTGATTGGCGTAGCCAGTGGCAAAGGCGGTGTGGGCAAAACCACCGTTTCCGTCAATTTGGCTGCAGCCTTGCAGGCTACTGGCGCGCGCGTCATGTTGTTTGACGCAGACATGGGATTGGCCAATGCACAAATCTCTATGGGTGTGCGGTGCCCCTTTAATTTAAGTGATTTTTTAAGCGGCGCCAAAACACTTAAAGAAATCATTGTGACCACCCGCCAAGGCGTGAAACTGGTGCCCGGCAGTTCGGGTCGACAAGACATGGCGGCTCTAGACGAAATGGGTGCTGCCAACATCATTCAAGCCTTTAGCAGCTTAGAAGACCCCATTGACTATTTGATTGTCGACATGGCCGCGGGCATTGCGCCCTCCGTGTTAACGTTTTTGTCTGCCTGCGAAAGAAGGTTTGTGGTGGTCAAAGACGACCCTTCTTCCATTGCAGATGCCTATGGCATCATCAAAATCATGATTCAAGATCATGGCTTGGAAGAAATTTACCTCATACCCAATGGTGTTGGCAGCGCCCAAGAAGGCTACCAATTGTTTGAGCGCATTAACAATGTGTGTGCACGGTTTTTAAACCGATCCGTTCGTTATTTAGGGTCCATTGAAAACGACGAAATGATCTTACAGGCGCATAAAAAGTACATGCCGGTCATAGAGTTTGCGCCCACCAGTTCATCTTCAAGAGACTTTAGGCATTTGGCCAAGTCCATTCAAGGTTTGCCGCAAGTACCTCCTATTTCGGGTGGTTTGCAGTTTTTCATGGAGCGACGTCTGGCTTCGTCAGACCTTTAAAACCCAATGGCCAGCTCCACCCGCCTTTACGAAGAAGTTCAAAACAACAGCGAAGCGCTGGTCATGGCTCATTTGGGCATGGTCAAGCGCGTTGCTTTGCACCTCAAAGTTCGCTTGCCTCCTTTTATGGAGTTGGATGAGCTGATTCAGGTGGGTATGATTGGTTTACTAGAGGCCGCGCGGGCATACAACCCAATCAAAGGCATTGAGTTTGAGAATTTCGCCCACAGCCGAGTGCGTGGGGCCATTTTGGACGAGGTGAGGCGCCTTTCTTTTTTACCTAGATCTGCTGTCGCTATCAACAAGTCGCACAGTGAGGCCACGCACGAGCTGGCTGCAGAATTGGGCCGTACGCCCACGCAAGGCGAGCTAGCCGATCACATGGGCAAAGACATTGAGCAGTTCCATAAAGAGCGAACTCAGGCCAGGCGTTTTGAAACGTACTCCATGGAAGTGGTGACTGAAGAGGTTATGAGCATTGCCTCAGACGCTTCACAGCAGCCCGATGCCATTGTGGAGCATGAAGAATTTATGGGCGCCCTGTCCGATGCCATTGGCGATTTGGCCGAGCGCGACCAATTGTTAATGAATTTGTATTACGTTGAAGAGCTCAACCTCAAAGAAATTGGTGAAGTGTTGGGTGTGACCGAATCGCGTGTGAGCCAGTTGCTTACGGCCGTGGTTAAAAAGCTGCGTGGCACCCTGAAGGTCGAGCCGGTAAATGCTGGTAAAACCAAGGTGGGCAAGTCATGAGCATGCTTTTTGGCGGCAATTCATTGCACACTCAAGGGCCAAGCCTTGCCGCTTTAGGTCTTTTTGAATCAATTTACTCAAGTTACACGTCGAACCTCCGATACCAGCAGTGTCTGGATCAAAAGGAGTACGACATCATGAGATTAAATTTTAAAGCCATGGAAAGCTATGGAGATGGCAACCGCACATCTCAGGCGGTAGTTGCCGACAAAGTAGAGCTGATTCAGATGCTCTTCGACGGGCTGCTTGAAAGCTTGGTCACTGCCCGCGGTCATATTGAGCACGGCGCCATCGAAGAAAAAAGCAAAAGCTTGGTCCGTGCTGGCCGAATTGTGATTGGCTTGCAGGGTGCCCTAGATTTAGACAAGGGCGGCGACTTGGCCCGTAACTTGCATGAGTTGTACAGTTACGTGACACGTCGTCTGGTGTATGTCAATGCACACAACGATTTAAACGTTTTGAATGAAGTCCAAACTTTGATGACCGAAATTCGTCAAGCTTGGCGTGATGTTCCTAATTTGTTGCCTAAGCCGGCACCCTTGGAGGGGGCTACCTTGTCAGCTGCAATGCACTGAAAGGTTGCGTCTTTTTGGACGCTTGCTTGAGTTAACTTTGACGGGCGTAGCTGGGATTTCCTGGCCGCCCGTTTGGCCGTTTTTGGAGAGATAGATATGAATGCGATTATTGGTATTGTGGTTTTGATGGTTTGCGTATTCGGTGGCTTTATCATGGCCGGCGGAAGCATGAAGCCGATTATCAAATCCGCGCCGATTGAGACTTTCATTATTTTGGGCGCTGGTATTGGCGGCATGCTGATTGGCAATAGCATGGACATTTTTAAAGGCGCATTGGCCGGTATGGGCAAAGTGTTTAAGGGCCCTGCTTATAAAAAAGAAGATTATTTGAGTACCATTTTTGTGGTGTCCAAGGTTATGAAAACGCTAAAAACCGAGGGCCCTGTGGCACTCGAGGCGCACATTGAAAACCCTGAATCCAGTGCCATCTTTGCCGAGTACCCCAAAATTTTGCATGATCATGCTCTGCTAGATTTGGTTTGCAACACAGTGCGTTTGATGGTGGTCTCCACCAGCCCTCTAAGCCCTTATGCGGTGGAAGACGTGATGGACTTGGCCATCAAAACACACCACCACGATGCCTTGAAATCACAAACTGCTTTGGCTACTTTGGCCGGCGCCCTTCCTGCTTTGGGTATTGTGGCTTGTGTGCTGGGTGTGGTGAAAACCATGGACGCGATTGACCAACCGCCAGCAGTGCTGGGCGCCATGATTGGTGGCGCTTTGGTGGGTACCTTCTTGGGCGTGTTCATGGCCTATGGTTTTATTGAGCCTATGGCATCGCGCTTGGCTCAGATCATTGACGATGAAGGCCAAATTTACAAAGTGGTGAAACAAATCATCATTGGAACCCTTCACGGTCACCCTATGCCTTTGATCATTGAGGCCGCGCGAGCGGGTATCAGTCATCACAATCAGCCAAGTTTTGCTGAAGTGTTTGACGGGTTGCGAGGCTAATCGAAATGGCTGAGGCAGTTTTAGAAGCCCCAACAGAAGAGGTCGTTGAAGATGCAGCGCCTGCTGATGCGGGCATGGATGCTGCGGCTCAAGCAGAACCACTTATTCCCGAAGAGGCCGACGAAGATGCGCCAGTGGTGGTGGCTCCGTCCATCACCATCAAAAAGATCATGGACGATGGGCACGGTGGTGCTCACGGCGGTGCTTGGAAAATTGCGCTGGCAGACATGATGACCGCCATGATGGCCTTCTTTTTGCTCATGTGGCTGTTGGGTGCATCCAATGCCGACCAACGTAAAAGTGTGGCTGATTATTTCAAGCCAACTTCTCAGAGCAACGTCACCATGGGTAAGTTGGCGGGCTCTGACGGCATGTTGGGCGGCTCTTCAGTCATTGACACCGAGGGCTTTCCCTTCTCTGCTAAACAAACCAACATGCTGAACATGGTGACACCACGATCACAAGGTGGCCCCACTGAAAACGACCCATCACCAAATGGTGCCGACAGCAAAGAGTCGGGGCAAGACGGCGATCCAGGTAAAAAAGGCAAGGAAGCTGCAGACCAAGCCAACTTTGACAAAATGGAAAAAGACATCAAAGAAGCCATGGCGCAAAACCCCAAGTTAGAAAACTTGAAAGACCAAGTTAAGTTTGCGCGTGACAAAGACGGCTTGCGCATCGAAATCATTGACAAGGCTGACTTTGCCATGTTCGGACTGGGCAGCACCAACATGACCCCCAGGGCTCAAGCCTTGTTGGCTGAGGTGGGTAAAACTTTGGAAAGTTTGCCCAACAAAGTTGCCGTTCGTGGCCACACCGACAGTGTGAAATTTGCCAACACGGACGGCAAAAACAACTGGGCTTTGTCGGCCGAGCGTGCCGAGGAAACTCGCAAGATCATTGGCAAAAAAGGCATACCCGATAGCCGATTTGCCAAAATTGAAGGGGTGGCAGATACAGCGCCTTACAACCCCAATGATCCCAAAGACCCTAGAAATAGGCGCATCAGTATCACTGTCATGAACCGAGATTGAGCATGTCATGGCAGAAGTATTTCAGCACACCCTTATTCAATGTTTGACTGCAGTTGCCCAGCACCATGGGCTGCAAATCAGTCCTGAGCGTTTAATTTCTGAGAATGCCTTAGGTAACGAAGAGCCTGGCGATTTAGCGGTTATTCGCATTGCTGAAGATGTAGGCCTAAAAGCCAAATCAGACCATTTAAGTTGGGAAGGTTTGCTGGCGCAAGGGGGGGTATTCCCCCTTATTGCGCGCTTAACTTCAGGTCGCGCCGTCATTGTGGTGGGAGTGCGAGGCGACACTGACAAAAAAGTAGCAGTGCTAGATCCATTGTCGTCCGAGGCCGTAGTGGTCTTGCAAGACAGGGCTACTTTTTGCAGGCAGTGGCTGGGCCAAGTCATTTTTGTCAAACGCGAATACAAACTGTCAGACCCCAAACAGCCGTTTGGTTTTCGTTGGTTCATTCCCGAAATTCTCAAGCAAAAAGATGCCTTTCGTGACATTTTGATTGCTGCAGTGGCCATGCATGTACTGGGCATGGCATCGCCCATCTTTTTTCAATTGGTCATTGACAAAGTTCTTACGCATCAAAGTGAAACCACTTTGTGGGTGCTGGGTGCTGGCATGGTGTTGGCTTTGATATTTGACAATGTGTTTGGCTATTTAAGGCAGCTCCTTACCCTGGCCGCCACCAACAAAATTGACATGCGATTAACCAGGCGTGTGTTTAGCCACTTGCTGACCTTGCCCATTGATTATTTTGAAACAACCACAGCAGGTGTCATTACGCGTCACATGCAGCAGTTGGAAAGAATTCGGGGTTTCCTAACCGGCAGAATATTCACGACGGGCTTGGACGCCATTGCCTTGGTCATTTTCACCCCCATTTTGTTTTTCTATTCGGTGCAGTTGGCGCTCATTGTGTTGGTGTTTACCGCCATGATTGCCGCCATCATTGTGGCCATGTTGCCTGCCTATCAGAGGCGCTTAAATGCTTTGTACAGTGCCGAGGGCCTGCGCCAATCTATGTTGGTCGAAACCATTCATGGCATGCGAACTGTGAAGGCCTTGGCCATCGAGCCTAGCCAAAAAAAATATTGGGACCAACGGTCTGCCGAAGCCATCACCATGCATTACAGGGTGGGGCGCATTTCTATTACGGGAAATGCCATTACAAGTTTTTTAGGCGCGCTGTTGCCAGTCATCATCATTGTGATTGGTGCGCAGCAAGTGTTTGATCAAACACTGACTGTAGGCGCTCTCATTGCGTTTCAAATGATTTCAGGCCGGGTTGTGGGCCCGCTCATTTCCATGGTGGGCTTGGTCAATGAGTATCAAGAAACAGCATTGTCTGTGCGCATGATGGGCGAAGTGATGAACCGACCGCCAGAGGGCCGTGCAGATGCAGGCGGTTTGCGATCAACATTGGTAGGCGATATCTCTTTTGACGCCGTGACCTTTAGATATCCCGGCGCTACCACCACAGCCTTGGACAAAGCCACTTTCAATATTCCTGCAGGCTCCGTGATTGGCATTGTGGGCCGAAGTGGGTCTGGCAAAACCACACTGACCAAATTGATTCAAGGCTTGTACCCTTTGCAAGAAGGTCTCATTCGGTTTGATGGGGTGGACGCACGTGAATTTGATTTGTCGCATTTGCGCCGTCAAATTGGCGTGGTGCTACAAGAAAACTTTTTGTTCAGAGGCAGTATTCGTGACAACTTGTGCATGAGCAAACCAGATGCTTCATTTGAAGAAATTGTGGCAGCTGCGCAAACCGCTGGCGCCGATGAATTCATTGAGCGCATGCCGCAAGGCTACGACACCTTGCTAGAAGAAAACGCCGCCAATTTGTCGGGTGGTCAGAAGCAACGTTTGTCGATTGCACGCTCCCTCATTTCTAACCCGCGCATTCTGATATTGGATGAAGCGGCCAGTGCACTGGACCCCGAGAGCGAAACTATTTTCATTAACAACCTGTCGCGCATTGCGGTGGGCCGCACGGTGGTCATGATTTCACACAGACTTTCCACCTTGGTTAACGCGCACACTATTCTAGTGATGCAAAACGGCAAGCTGGTTGACAGCGGGCCTCACAAAGACTTGCTCACTCGAAGTGAAACTTATTCAAATTTATGGAACCAACAAACAAGTCATCTGTGACGCCCGAAGCCAAGCGCGGTCGTGACGACACGGTGATCGAGTTTTTGCCCGACGCCGACGCCATCGAACGCCTGCCTTTGCCTGCGTTCATTCGCAGCACGATGTATTTGCTGTCGGGTGCAGTGCTGTGTTTTATTTTGTGGGCCAGCTTTTCTCAGGTAGAGAAAGTGGTGGTGGCACAAGGCCGCCTCATGACGCCGCTGCCTAATTTGGTGGTGCAACCTCTTGAAACATCCATCATTCAAAAAATTGAAGTGCGAGTGGGGCAAGTGGTGCGCAAAGGTGAGGTGTTGGCCACGCTAGACCCTACCTTTGCCAGTGCCGATGAATCTCAATTGCGCGCTAGGTTACAAAGCTTGGATACTCAAACCACGGGCTTGAGCAGCGAGTTAAAAGGGCAGTTGGGCCGCTACGGTGGTAAAGACCCTGATCGAAAACTGCAGGCCGAATTGGCTTCTGAGAGAAAAGCCAACTATGAAGCGCAAGTAGCCAAAATGGACCAAAACTTGGCACGCTTGGAAGCCGGTATTCAAACTAACCGGCGCGATCAAGATGTTTTGTCTCAACGCGTCAAGTCCTTGGTGGAAATGGAGAGCATGCAAGAGGCCCTCATGGCACAACAGTTTGGCGCACGCTTGCATTTGCTTGAAGCGCGTGAAAGAAGACTGAATGGCCAACGCGATTTGGACCTGGCCGTTAGCAAAGAGCAAGAGTTGAAACGTGAAAAGTCTGCGCTTGAGTCTGAGAAAACAGCCTTTATGAAAGGCTGGCGCCAAAAAGCCATGGAAGATTTGTTGTCTACTTCTCGTGAACGCGACAGTGTGAACGAACAACTTCAAAAAGCTGACAAACGAAAGCAGTTGGTGTCTTTGGTGGCCCCAGTGGACGCAGTGGTGCTGGATATGGCCAAGCTTTCACAAGGCTCGGTGGTGCAAGCTGCCGAAAAAATGTTCACCTTGGTGCCGCTGGGCGATACCTTGGAAGCCGAGGTGAGCATTGATTCCATCGACATTGGCTATATCAAAACGGGCGATTCTGCCCATTTGAAGCTAGACGCCTTTCCTTTTCAAAAGCACGGTGCCCTTCAGGGCAAGGTTAGAACTTTGAGTGAAGACGCTTTTAAGCGCGAGGCTGGATTGAATCCTAATGCGTCTTCTGCCTACTACATGAGCCGAATTACTTTGGGTACTGAGATGCTTAGAAATATGCCCGACAAAACCCGCTTGCTGCCAGGCATGACCTTGAGTGCAGAAATTGTGGTGGGCAAAAGATCGGTGATGTCTTATTTGCTGTGGCCCATGATGAAGGCCATGGACGAAGCAATAAGGGAGCCCTGATGTGAAATGAATCGAGTTAGGAAGAATTTATAAGAACTATTAATAGTTAGCGATCACTTTTCAGTTAATCCTGAAAATTCGCCATCCATTGTCTGTTTTACGCATGCTGAACTTCCAGCAAAGGTTGTGCCTCTTGATGAAATTGATGGCCGAAACCCTGGCACTTTGTGCCACACGGAAGTCATCAATCAGAATGGAGTCGCCCACGTTCATTTGGTTGAACGGGTAACGGCGAACTTCCGTCATGGCAATGCCGGAATCTGGGGTGTCGATGGTCATCATGGCTTTAACTTTTTTAATTCAGTTCAACATGATTCGGAATTTGTGGAGAAATCTTTAGGTTTATTACGCTAGTTAAGGTGCATACGTTACATAAGTTACACCTCTGAAGCATTGGTAAACCTAATGATTTCTATTAGATTTGTCTCTTAATGGGTTAATTGGATCAACACGTGACCTGTACAGTTTTTAAAACTTATGTCGATACTCGATACAACTGGTGGAGTTTCAATCGCAAGGTTGAGGAACTCCCGATGGTGAATGCATCTTTGATTGCGTGAGCAATTAAGAAAGAAATGGGAAATATATGGCTATAAATTCAACCACTAATCTGGCAAGTCTTACGACTTCAGAGATTAGCGTGCTAACTTCTTCAGAGTTGGCACTTATAACCACGTCCCAAGTTTCTGGATTGACTACCAGCCAACTGGTTGCTCTTACGACAGTGCAGGCCCCATTTCTTACAACCACAATCACCTCCGCATTAAGCACAGATCAACTCGTAGCCATTGAAACCATCGATCTTGAACTTTTAACGACGGCAGCTATTGGCATTTTGAAAACGAGTGCTATTGCGGCGCTCACCACCTCACAAATTGCAGCGCTTAACACTTCACAAGTTGCATCACTCAAGTCTTCCTCGCTGCAGGCTTTAACTACCCGTCAAATTAGTGCGATGGAAACGCGTGATCTTGCGGTATTGAGCACCACAAGCCTTGCGGCATTAAGCAGCTTGCAATTACTTGCGTTGACAGAACTTCAGATTGCAGGCCTTACTTCAACGCAAGTGGCTAATCTAAATTCCAACCAACTGCAATTGTTGACGACTTCTCAAATTGCAGCCATCGAGGCTGGTGATATAGCAGCCATGAGTTCCACCAGCCTCATGTCGCTCAGTAGCGAGCAATTGAGATCACTCAATTCAGCTCAAATTGCAGGTCTAACATCTTCGCAAATCACAAGTCTTTCTACTGCAGTTTTAAAACTGTTAACCACCAGTCAAGTGGCCGCCATAGAAGCTGCAGATTTGGCCTTGTTGCCCACTTCCAGTCTTGCAGTTTTGAGCAGCGAACAATTTCAAGCGCTGACGCCGTCCCAAATTTCAGGCTTAACAACTTCTCAGTTGGCAAGCCTTAGTTCGACAGTTATCAAGCTCTTCTCCCCAACCCAAATTGGTGGTTTGTCTACCTTGCAGGCTTCCACCCTTAACACTTACACACTCGGCGCTTTAACGGCCGAACAGGTGTCTGGTTTGGAAACGCGCGATGTGGCCGTGTTGTCTGCTACCAGCCTGTATGCTTTAACAAGCACGCAATTTAGGGCGCTTGACACTGCTCAAATTGCTGCGCTTACAACGACTCAACTGGCTAGCCTGGCCACACATACCCTGAGAATGCTAACAACTCAGCAAATGGGTGGTTTGTCTACTTTACAAATTGCAAATTTGAATACCAAGGCTGTGGCATCTTTCACCACAGTTCAAATTGCTGGGTTAAGCACAACGCAAGTGAGCAACCTGGGTAGCACGAGCGTGAAGACACTGAGTGCTGTGCAACTGGGTGCCATGGACACTGCGGACTTAGCAGCCCTGGGATTTAAAGATTTATTGACCAGCACCCAAGTGCGTGGGCTGACAACGGCTCAGTTGGTAACTTTGACGACTGCTGCGTTTGCAAGCTTGAACACCAATGCGGTTGCTGGTTTGACCACATCGCAGATAGTCGCTTTGACCACTACCCAGGCAGCAGGCCTGACGACCACTGCTGCGATGGTGCTGACCACAGCGCAGATTGCTGCAATGGAGACGGTGGATGTGGCTGTGCTTAAGGATGCAAACATAGCAGCCTTGAGCAGTGTGCAGGTACGTGCGCTCACAACAATTCAAATCGTTGGACTAACGACAGCGCAGATCTCTGCGCTGAACACCACAACGCTGCAGGCGCTGACGACCAGACAAATTGCAGCGCTAGAGACTGAAGATGTGTCTCTTCTGGGTAGCACCAAGGTCACGTCTCTTAGCAGCACGCAACTCAGAGCGCTTAACACGGCGCAAGTAGCAGAGTTGACATCTGCTCAATTGAGCAGCTTGGGATCGACCCTGCTCAGTCAGTTTCAAGCATCACAGCTGACAGGTCTGAGCACAGCCAACCTCAATGGCTTGGCCTCTTCAAGCTTGGGAGCGTTGACCAGTGCACAAGTTGGGGCTCTGACCACAGACCAGGTAGTCAACCTGACGACAACAGCTTTGTCTTATCTCAGCACTCGTGGGGTTTCAGGCTTGAGTACCAGCCAGATTTTGGCCATGACCACCACGCAACTGACCAGTTTGACCAGCACCAAGATGATGGCCATGTCGGGCACGCAATTGGGATCATTGGAAATTGGAGATTTTGCCATTTTGGGCGCTACGAATCTTGGAAGTTTTAGCGCTGCTCAAGTGCGCGGGCTAACTACTACCCAGTTGTCAAACCTGTCGACCACAGCGTTGTCGAATTTGAACACCAGCGCTATTGCCGGCATGACCACGGTACAGATTGTGTCGCTGACCACAACTCAGGCGGCAGGACTGACGACCACGGCTGTGAAGGCGTTGACCACTGCGCAGATTGCTGCGATGGAAATAGTGGATGTGGCTGTGCTTAACGACACCAACATTGCTGCCTTGAGCAGCGTGCAGGTGCAGTCACTTACAACACGTCAAATTGTGGGATTAACGACGGCGCAGATCTCTGCTCTGAACACCACAACCCTTCAGGCCCTGACGAGCAAGCAAATTGCAGCGCTAGAAACAGAAGACTTGTCGCTGCTTGGTAGTAGCAAAGTTACAGCACTTAGCAGTACTCAACTCAGAGCACTCAATACGGCGCAAGTTGCAGAGTTGACATCTGCTCAATTGAGCAGCTTGGGATCGACCCTGCTGAGCCAGTTGCAAGCCTCACAACTATCAGGTCTGAGCACAGGCAAGCTCAATGGCTTAGCTTCTGCAAGCTTGGGTGCGCTGACCAGTGCACAAGTTGGGGGTCTGACCACAGACCAAGTGGCTAACCTGACAACAACAGCTTTGTCTTACCTCAGCACTCGCGGCGTGTCCGGCTTGAGTACCAGCCAGATTGTTGCATTAAGTTCTACTCAGGCAAGTAACTTGTCTAGCGCGAGTGTTAAGGCTTTGAGTGCTGTGCAGCTGGGTGCAATGGAAACTGCTGATCTAGCAGCCTTGAGCTTTAAAAATCAATTGTCCAGCACACAAGTGCGTGGACTCACAACGGCGCAGTTGGTAACTTTGACGACTGCCGCGCTTGCGAGCTTGAACACGAATGCGGTTGCTGGTTTGACGACATCGCAGGTTATTGCATTGACCACAACTCAGGTAGCAGGCCTGACGACCACTGCTGCGATGGTGCTGACCACAGCGCAGATTGCTGCAATGGAGACGGTGGATGTGGCTGTTCTTAACGACACCAACATTGCTGCCTTGAGCAGCGTGCAGGTGCAGTCACTTACAACACGTCAAATTGTTGGATTAACGACGGCGCAGATCTCTGCGCTGAACACCACAACCCTTCAGGCCCTGACGAGCAAGCAAATTGGATCGCTAGAAACAGAAGACGTGTCGCTGCTGGGTAGCAGCAAAGTCGCTTTCCTTAGCAGTGCTCAACTCAGAGCGCTCAACACGGCACAAGTTGCACAGTTGACATCTGCCCAATTAATCGGCTTGGGATCTACACTGCTGAGCCAATTGCAACCATCTCAACTGACAGGCCTGAGCACGGGCAATCTCAATGGCTTGGCTTCTACAAGTTTGGGTGCCTTGACCGGTGCACAAGTTGGAGGTCTGACCACAGACCAAGTAGTCAACCTGACGACAACGACTTTGTCCTATCTCAGCACTCGCGGAGTTTCAGGCCTGAATACGAGCCAGATTGTGGCAATGACCACAACGCAACTCAAAAGCTTGACCAGCACCAATATCATGGCGATGTCGGGCACTCAGCTTGGATCCTTGCAGATTGAAGACTTTATTGTTCTTGGCGATGTTAACAATCTAGGTAAATTTAATAGCACGCAAATGCGCGGGCTCACAACGACACAGTTGGCGAGTTTGACAACTACCGCGATGGCGCAATTGAATACCAGCGCGATCGCTGGTATGACGACGGTACAGATTGTGGCGCTGACCACAACGCAGGCAGCAGGTCTGACGACCACGGCCGTGAAGGCATTGACCACAGCGCAGATTGCTGTGATGGAGACGGTGGATGTGGCGTCGCTGAACACCACCAACATTGCTGCCTTGAGCAGCGCGCAGGTGCAGGCACTTACAACGCGGCAAATCATTGGCTTAACGACAGCGCAGATCAAGGAGTTGAACACCACAACGCTCCAGGCGCTGACGACTAAACAAATTGCAGCATTAGAAACGGGTGACATCACCCTATTGGGTAGTACGAAAGTAACTTCGCTGAGCAGCAATCAGTTAAGGGCGCTCAGCACAGCACAAATTTCAGGTTTGACTTCTGCGCAATTGGCCAGCTTGGGTTCTTCTGATCAACTCAGCCAGCTAAATGCAAAACAAATGCCAGGCCTAAGTGCAGACAATCTGAATAAATTGATTTCAGTTGTTGTTCTCGCATTCAATGGCACCCAAGTGGCTGGTTTAACTACCACACAATTGGCAGGTTTAACTTCAAACACATTGTCTTATCTAAGTACAAGTGCGGTGTCAGGTTTCACTACGAACCAAATTGCTGCATTGACGACAGATCAGGTGTCAACACTTAACACCGTCACTTTGTCAGGACTCACTACAGCACAAATTGCATCGATTGAAACGGTTGACTTGGCGGTACTTAACTCTGCTCAAATTGCAAGTTTGAGTAGCACTCAAATTAGAGCTCTGAATAGTTTGCAAATTGTGGGATTGAGCACAACACAGATTTCTGAGCTGAGTGCCAATACTCTCAAAATGTTGACAACGCAGCAGGTTGGAGCATTGGAAAATAGTGATATTGCACTTTTAGACGGCAACATTACCCAACTCAGTAGTTTGCAGTTGCGGGCTCTCAATACAGCGCAAGTGCAAGGCCTAACTACTGATCAATTGGTGAGTTTAGGGTCTACCTCTTTAAGCCGGTTAACACCACAGCAGATGCCGGGGCTTGAAATTGCAACAATCGAAGGCTTAGGAGATTCGACACTCGCGGCTTTTGGCGGAGCACAGTTGGCAGGACTGAGCACTGCGCAAATCAGTGGCATTAACACAACTGCATTGTTAAAACTTAGTACGTCCGGATTTGCTGGTTTGACAACGACTCAAGTTATGTCATTAACCACGGAGCAAGTAACTAGCCTTAGCAGTTCTTTTGTGAAAGCGCTGACCAACCTTCAGTTGGGCGTCATGGAAACTAGAGATTTGGCAGTTTTGTCACCTACCAATTTGGCATTGTTGAGCGGCGCGCAAATTGTTGCATTGACCTCATCACAGTTGCAAAGTTTGACAACAGATGCGTTGTCAAAACTGAATTCTAATTCGGTTGCTGCCCTTACAACAGCGCAAATCGTTGCATTGACAACTAAGCAATTTGCAGGATTGACTACGGCCACAATTGGCGCATTGACGACAACTCAAATTATCGCGATACAGACATCAGACATTGTTGCGCTAAGCACAGCTTCTTATTCTGTCTTAAGTAGCGCTCAAGCCAAGGCTTTAACTACTAAACAAATTGCAGTACTTCAGGTTGAAGACCTGGGTGTATTGAGTTCCAGTGCTCTTTCTGCTTTAACCCCGACACAGATTAAGACGCTTAGCACAGCGCAAATGGTTGGATTGACAAGCACACAGGCTACAGACCTGACTGCAACATTCGTCAAAGCCCTGACTACCACTCAAATTACAGCGATGGAAACACGTGATTTGGCAATGCTTAGTTCTGCAAGTGTTGCTGCCATCACAACTGCGCAATTGCTGGTTTTGACAACTGCACAAATTGCAGGCTTGTCTACCCAGCAAGTTTTAGAACTTACTACTGCAACTTTAAGAGCATTGACTACAAAGCAAATTGCAGCTCTTGAAACAAGAGATGTGGAGGTTTTGACTTCTGCCAACATTGCCGCTTTGAGTTCTGTGCAGTTGCAGGTATTGACGACATTGCAAATTGCAAGTTTGACAACGCAGCAGGTGTCTGAGCTGAGTACCAACACGCTTAAATATCTGACCATCACGCAGATTGCGGCTCTTGAGACGACAGACTTGAAGGTCATGAGTACCGACCAGCTCTTGGGCTTGAGCAGTTCTCAAGTGCAGGCGCTGAGTACTGCGCAGATTGTTAAATTGACTTCTGTTCAACTTGGGGGCTTAAGCAATGCTGCAGTAGCTGCTTTGACAACCAATCAATTGTCTGTGTTGACAGCTACCGAGTTGAATTTCTTAGATGTTGCAAGTGTTTCTGGATTGACGGGTTCACAAGTGATTGGTTTGACAACAACTCAGACCTCTGGGCTAAGCGCTGCTGCTGTTGCAGCATTGAATGCAAATGCGCTTAGAAGCCTAACTACGGATCAAATTGTTGCTCTTACTACTGCGCAAGCTGCCAACCTGACGCCATCAACCCTTCAGGCGTTGACGACAGGTCAAATCAAAGTGTTGGAGACCCGCGACCTTGAGTTGCTAACATCAAGTGTCATTGCGATACTGAGTTCTGAGCAGTTGCAGGCGCTGACCACATCGCAAATTGCCGGACTGTCAACACAGCAAGTTTTTGAGATGAACACCAGCACGTTGCAGGCTTTGACAACCCGTCAAATAGCCGCACTAGAAACTCGAGATGTAGCGGTGCTAGGAACTACAAGCATAGAAGGCTTGTTAACCACACAGTTGAAAGCCTTGACGACCTCGCAGATTGCTGGTTTGACAACCCAGCAGGTGTTTGCTCTAAGTACCACATCACTGCGATTGCTAACAACAGCTCAAATTGTTGCTCTAGAAAGCCGTGATGTGGCGGTGTTGGGGGCAACCAGCATAGAAGGTTTGTTAACCACTCAGTTGCAGGCCTTGACGACATCGCAGATTGCAGGTTTGACAACTAAGCAGGTTTCTGAACTAAGTACCAACACGCTTAAATATCTGACAACCACTCAGGTTGCGGCCATTGAGTCGGAAGACATTGTGGTCATAAGCGATGCTAATTTAGGCGCTTTGAGCTCTACCCAAGTGGCGGCTTTGACCTCCACTCAGACGATGGCATTAAGTACCACCCAATTTGCGCTGCTTGCAAATCCTGGTGGCAGTTTTGCGCGAACAGTGTCTCCCATTGTGCTGGACCTAGACGGCAACGGTATTCAAACGCTCAGTATTGACACCGGTGTTCAATTTGACTTGCTTGCCAACGGTCAGCCTTTGCAAACGGGCTGGGTTGGCTCGGGAGATGGTTTGTTGGTCTTGGACCGCAACAGCGATGGCGCCATTAACGATGGCACGGAGCTGTTTGGCACCTCTACGGTATTGCCAGACGGCAGCAAAGCAGTAGACGGCTACCAAGCTTTGGCCCAGCTAGACACCAACCACGATGGTGTGATTAACAGCGAAGACGAGAAGTTCTCGCAGTTGGGTGTTTGGGTAGACGGCAATGCTGATGGCCAAACGGGCATGGGTGAGGTTAAGTCGCTGACTGAGCTGAACATTGCGCAGCTGAGTTTGAAGGCGCAGGTGACCACCGACATGAACAACGGCAACCTGGTGGGCTTGACCTCAAGCTATCAAACTACCGATGGTGTGGTGCACACGGCAGCAGACGTATGGTTTGCGGTGAAACCGGTGCAGCCAACTCAATCTTCAGCGCCTACAAGCACGAGTCGATTGGCGCAAGCTATAGGCTCGTTTGAAGGAGAGGCGGTGGCTGAAGCTTCTGCTCAGCCAAGCTTGGCCAATGCACTGAATCAACCGGTTACAGGAGGGCAGTTGGCCTCGACTGTGCAAATGGTGGAAGCCATGCGGGCATTTGCAGCACAAGACGCTGGAGTCCGAATAGTGGCGATAGGGCTGAATACGGCGGTGGCAACGGCAAGCAGCTTGGCTGTGGCAGTTGCGGGCGATGAAAAAGTTAAAACTAAAAACTCAACAGATGCAACTGTATCTGGTTTGTTTTTAAATAAATAAGTAGGAACTGTAATGGCCTTTTTTAGATACACCAGCGAGCCAAACGACCTAACTCAGGCGCAAATTCAGGGATTGACACGTGATGGTTTGGCGTCACTAGATACAGCACAAGCTACTATTTTAAGTACTGCTTTTGTAGCGAATTTGAGTGCCTCGCAAATTACTGGATTCGCGCTGGATGATTTGCCACTGCTAAGTACTGCGGCTATAAATGTCTTGACCAATGACCAAGTGGTCGGTTTAAGTCAGGACCAGATTAAAGCTTTGACTACTGTTCAAGTAGGAGCGCTGAATATTACTGCAGTTGGGGCGCTTAGTAATAGGCAAATTATTGCTTTTACAACACTCCAGGCCTCAAATCTAAACACGGTAACATTAAATGCATTAACCAGTACGCAGATAACGTACTTAGAGTTGGAAGATGTTGCAGTTTTGAGCTCTACTGCCATAGCTGGCTTGGCTGATCCAAAACTCCAAAGTCTCACCCTTAAACAAGTGGGTGCGCTAACAACTCAACAAGTATCTAACTTCAGCACGTCAACATTGCAAGCCCTGACAACAGCTCAAGTTCAAGGTCTTAGCACCAGTAGCATTGCATTACTTTCGTTTGAAGGTGCAGATTCTTCATTAAAAACTGATCAAGTTAATGCCCTTACGACTTTGCAAATTGCAGGCTTGTCGACGAAGCAAATTTACAATTTAAGTTCAACCAACCTCAGAGCCTTGACGACCACTCAAATTCAAGCGATTGAAACGAGTGACCTGGCGGCAATGGCCATTGAGAACATAACGGCTTTAACAACAGAACAGCTTCAGTCCTTAACTGCATCTCAGATTGCAGGGCTTACTACTAAGCAAGTTTATGACCTCTATACATCCAGCGTCAGATATTTGACCACAAGGCAAATCGCAGCGCTAGAAACCAGAGATGTGGCCGTTTTAAGCTTTGAAAATCTAGAAGCTTTGACTTCAGTGCAGGTACAGGCACTGAATACTGCACAAGTTACTGCCTTAACCAGCACTCAAATAATTGGTCTTAACTCTGCAATTGTCAGTAGCTTCACGACAAAACAACTTTTGGTTCTTGAATCAACTAAACTCAATTTGCTAGATGTTGGCAGCATTGCTGCATTGACCAGCTCACAAGTTATAGGTTTCAGTACAACGCAAATTGCTGGATTGAGTAACAGCACCCTTGAATTACTTAGTACCCGCACGGTTGCAGCATTACTAACAACACAAATTGCAGCTTTAACGACTTCTCAAGCTTATTCATTGACGGAAAAAACTGTCAAGGCTTTCACTTCAATACAAATTGGTGCGTTGATCACTAGTGCGATCAATGTGTTGACTTACGAGAATTTAGCTGCCTTGAAGACCGATCAGGTCAAAGGTTTAACTACTAACCAAATAGCGGCACTTTCTACTCAGCAAGTTTATGACTTAAATACAGCCACGCTAGTTTCTCTGTCAACCACGCAAATTGCAGCGCTTGAGACTAGAGATGTAGCTGTATTGACTTACGAAAATATTTTGGCGCTTAAAACTGAACAGCTTCAAGCTCTAAGTTCATCTCAGATTGCCGGATTAAGCTCTAAGCAAGTTTATGACTTGACAACTACTAGCTTAACTAATTTAACAACAAGTCAGATAACTTACCTAGAAACCAGTGATCTGAATGTTTTGAGCGTAGAGTCATTGGCTGCGTTAAAAACTCAGCAACTCCAAGCGCTGACCACTACTCAGATTGCCAGCTTGTCAAGTCAACAGCTGTTTGATTTGAGCACTGCCACTTTACAAGGTTTGACCACAACCCAAATTGGGGCACTTGAAACAAGTGATCTTGCAATTTTGAGCGTTGACAGTTTGTCAGCTTTAAAGACGCAGCAAGTTCAGGCCCTGCTAACTACGCAAATTGCTGCTTTAACTTCTGTTCAATTTGCTGGTCTTAGCACCAGCACGCTTAAATATCTGACCACTACTCAGATTGCTGCCATTGAGACCACAGACTTGAAGGTCTTGAGTACCAGCCAATTGTTAATTTTAAGTAACCCACAAGTTCAGGCATTCAATACGGCCCAGGTGGTTGAGTTAACGTCTGTTCAGCTTGCGGGCTTGAGCAGTGCCGCTGTGGGTGCTTTGACAACGAATCAATTGTCAGTGTTGACTGCTAACAAACTGAATTTCTTCGATGTTGCCAGTGTTCCTGGACTGACCGACACACAAGTCATAGGATTGACGACAACGCAGACTTCAGGCCTGAGTACTGCCACCGTGGCGGCCTTGAATACCACTGCCATAGCAAGTATCAGTACCGTAGGTAGCTTGACCACTGCACAAATTGCGGCTTTGACGACAGATCAGGCATTGAACTTGACGACAACAACGCTTAAAGCGTTGACGACCAAGCAAATAGCAGCATTAGAGACCTCAGACCTTGAGCTTCTGACATCTAGCAACATTGCCATATTGAGTTCTGTGCAGTTGCAAGCATTGACAACATCGCAAGTGGCGGGGCTGTCAACGCAGCAAGTGTTTGAGATGAACACGACCACGCTACAAGCTTTGACGACGCGCCAAATAGCAGCGCTAGAGACGCGTGATGTAGCGGTGCTGGGGACTACCAGCATAGAGAAGCTATTGACGCCTCAGTTGCAAGCGTTGACCACATCGCAGATTGGTGGCTTGACAAGTCAGCAGGTGTTTGACCTAAGCACCACTTCACTTAAAAATCTAACTACCACGCAAATTGCGGCCATTGAGACCACAGACTTGAAGGTCATGAGTACCGACCAGCTGTTGAGTTTAAGCAGTTCGCAGGTAAGGGCGCTTAGCACGGCCCAGATGGTTGAATTGACCTCCGTACAACTTGCCGGTTTGAGCAGTGCTGCTGTAACAGCCCTAACAACTCAACAGTTGTCAGTATTGTCAGATGCCAACCGGAATTACTTAGATGTTGCCAGTATTGCCTCATTGAGCAGTTCCCAGATTGCTGGTTTGACGACGACTCAATTTGCGGGTTTAAGTACGACTGCGATTGCATCATTGAACACGAGCACGGTGAGTAATTTGACCACCGCACAAATTGCGGCTTTGACGACAGATCAGGCATTGAACTTGACGACAACAACGCTTAAAGCGTTGACGACCAAGCAAATAGCAGCATTAGAGACCTCAGACCTTGAGCTTCTGACATCTAGCAACATTGCCATATTGAGCTCTGTGCAGTTGCAAGCATTGACAACATCGCAAGTGGCGGGGCTGTCAACGCAGCAAGTGTTTGAGATGAACACGACCACGCTCCAAGCTTTGACGACACGCCAAATTGCGGCGCTAGAGACGCGTGATGTAGCGGTGCTGGGGACTACTAGCATAGAGAAGTTGTTGACGGCTCAGTTGCAAGCTTTGACTACATCGCAGATTGGTGGCTTGACAAGCCAGCAGGTGTTTGACCTAAGCTCCACATCGTTGCGCTTGCTTACAGCAACTCAAATTGTGGCGCTAGAAAGCAGTGATTTAGCGGTATTAGGAACAACAAGCATAGAGGGATTGTTAACCACCCAGCTGCAGGCCTTGACCACTACACAGATTAGTGGTTTGACAAGTCAGCAAGTGTTTGACCTAAGCACAAACACGCTTAAATATCTGACCACCATACAGATTGCAGCCATTGAGACCGCAGACTTGGTGGTGATGAGTACCGCTCAGTTGTTGGTTTTGAATAGTTCGCAAGTGCGGGCATTGAGTACCGCCCAAGTGGTTGAGTTAATGTCTTCTCAGCTTGCAGGCCTTAGTAGCGCCGCTGTAGGTGCATTGACAACGAATCAGTTGTCTGTGCTGACTGCAGCCAAACTAAGTTTCTTAGATGTTGCCAGTGTTCCAGGATTGACGAGTTCACAAGTCATTGGCTTGACGACTACTCAAACTGCAGGACTTGGCACTGCAACAGTTGCAGCATTGAATACGAATACAGTTAGAAGCTTGACCACTGCACAAATTGTTGCACTGACAACTCTTCAAGCAGCTAATTTAACTACGGCAAATATCAAGGCTCTGTCGACAACTCAAATTGCAGTTTTAGAAACCTCTGATATCGAGGTGCTAAGTACTGAAAGTCTGGCAGCCTTGACAAGCGAGCAAATTGTTGCGCTTAGCACTTCGCAGATTGCAAATTTGTCTTCATCGCAAAACATTCAGTTGGCTGAAGCTAGATTGGGTGGATTTTCTGCAGCACAAATTCTGGCTTTTGATACTACTCGACTTGCTGCATTGTCTACAACTGCAATTGTTTCATTGACAACAATGCAAGTGCCGGTATTGAGTACTGGTCAAATTGCTTCATTAACTACCACTCAAATTTCAGTCCTCAACAGCACATTGCTAGGCGCTTTGACCACAACTCAAATTGCGGCCATTGAGACTACAGATTTGGTGGTAATGAGTACCTCTCAGCTTTTGGCATTGAGTAGTATGCAAGTGAGGGCATTGACTACTGCACAAATTTCGAATTTAAACAGCAACCAAGCCGCTAGTTTGTCTTCAAGTAGGATTCAAACCCTTACTACGGCTCAAATTTCTAAATTAAGTTCTGAAACCTTGGGTGTACTAACATCTGATGTTGTGAGAGCCATCAACACAACTCAAATTGTTGCATTGACGACTATTCAAATGTCTAATATGTACACCAGTACTGTTAGCGTATTGACAACAAATCAAATTGCGGCGCTACAAGTTGAAGATTTTGCCGCCTTAGGCACCACGAACATGGGTGTTCTGAGCGCTTCTCAAATTAAAGGCCTGACCACTTCACAGATTTCTCAATTGACATCTGTTTCCTTGGGGGCTTTGAATTCAAGTGCTGTGGTCTCATTGAGTACAGCTCAAATAGTCGCTTTGAATACGGCTCAGGTAGCCAGTTTAAGTACCACTACTTTGAAGGCTCTGAGTATCAAACAAGTTGCAGCGCTAGAAACTCGCGATGTGGCCGTATTGAGCTCAACAATTTTGGATTCAATGTCTAGGGCGCAAATTGAATCGCTGACCACAGTGCAAGTTGCGGCTTTTACAACCAGCCAGCTTGACGCTCTGGGTTCTTCATTGTTAACTCGTTTGACGGCTGCGCAGCTAAGAGGACTGGGAGTTGACAGGTTGAATGACCTTGAAATTCTGAATGCAGCCCAGGTGGCTGGTTACTCCACTACTCAGATAGCTCAGTTAAGTACAACCGCACTTCTGAGTTTAAACAATACCGCAATTGCAAGCTTGAAAACGAATCAGATTGTGGCTCTGACCACAGCGCAAGTATCTGCTTTTGATACAAGCTTCTTGAGTGCACTGACGCCAACTCAAATTGGTGCGTTGGAATCACGAGATGTCGCTTTCTTGAGTTCTACCAATATTGAAGCTTTGAGTAGTACTCAACTCAGGGCTTTGAAGACACAACAACTGGCTGGGTTGACAACGACCCAAATGGGAAGTTTGAGCAATTCAAGCATTAATGAACTAACCGCAATGCAATGGAATGGACTTTCAGGTGTACAGCTTAATGCTTTGTCTGTTGGAACCTTGGGTGCATTAACTTCGGTACAAATTGCTAACTTGTTAGCGAATCAAATTTCAGGTTTAAATTCTGTTGCGTTGTCAAATATCGGTTCTAGTAACGTTGCAGCGCTTACAACCAGCCAGATTGGTTCGCTGACTACACAGCAAATGGTCGATCTGTCTACAACTACTTTCAAAGCATTGACATCACGTCAGGTGGCAGCGCTTGAAACTCGTGACTTGGCGGTTCTAAGTTCAAGTAATGTTGCAGCCATAAGTAGCAGCCAATTAAATGCACTTAACACGAAACAAATTGCATCTTTGTCGGCCACTAATTTGGTTGGATTGAGCACAGAAAACCTTGCTTTGTTGAATAGCGCACAACTTAGATCGCTTACCTCAAGTCAAATTGTAGGTTTGAATACTGCGCAAGTGATAAGTTTGAACACTACTTCGCTAAAAGCATTGACCACAATGCAAATTGCATCCATTGAATCTCGTGATGTTGCGGTGCTTACTTCTGTGCAAATCAATGCATTAAGTAGTGCTCAGGTTCAAGCCCTTAACTCGATTCAATTGAATGCGTTAACTTCAAATCAACTTCCGAGTTTGAGCACTCTTACCCTTAATCAACTCACGACAAGTCAGTTGATAAGCCTTGACGCCACTAGGCTCAATGGATTGTCTGAAAGCACATTGGGTGCCTTAAGCAGTGCTTTGTTGCGTAATTTGTCTACATCACAGATGGGTTCATTAACTACCAATTCACTGAGTAGTCTAAATTCTTCAGCTGTGGCTGGGTTTGGTAAAGAGCAAATTGTGGCATTGACAACTGCGCAGGTGAGTAAACTGACTACAGCTTTTGTTGCAGTACTGACGCCATTGCAAATTGGAGCCATGGAGACCGTAGATGTTGCTGTCATGACATCTACAAACATTGCAGTGTTAAGCAGCTCTCAGCTTAACTCACTCAACTCTAGGCAGATTGCTGCGCTGACCACAGCACAAATTTCTGATTTGAATACTGCAACGCTAAAAGCTTTAACAATCGCCCAAATCGCTGCACTTGAAACGCAAGATATTGCACTTTTAGGCAGCAGTAAAGTGGGTGTTCTTAGCCAGGCTCAATTGAAGTCTTTAAGTTCTGCGCATATTTACCAACTGAGTACGGCCCAATTGGTGACAATAGGTGCCCCGTCAATAGGCGCCTTGAATGCGGGCCAGTTGTCTGGACTTTCAGTAGAGAACATCAATGCGTACTTAACAGATTCTGTGGCACTTTGGAGTGGTACCCAAATTGCGGGACTTACTACAGACCAAATTAACAGGCTAAGTACAGTTGCATCTTCTGGCCTCAACTCAAGTGCAGTGGCTGGACTGAGCACCTCACAAGTTGCGGCATTGAATACTGCTCAAGTTTCTATTTTGACCAGTACGCAGGTAAAGGCCTTGAATGCGAAACAGCTTGGTGCACTAGAGACTCGCGATTTGGCAGTGTTGACTGGTGGAAGCTATGCAATCTTAAGCAGCTCGCAATTTAGTGGCCTTACAACATCGCAAATTGCCAGCTTGAATACAGTTGCATTGTCTAATTTGAATTCTGTTGTTGTTGCTGGATTAAGTTCAAGCCAAATTGTTGCGTTAAGTACGGCCCAAGTCTCAACGCTTACTTCGGGTTTTGTTGCGGCTCTTGCACCTACAAAACTGCCTTTCATTGAAACCCGTGATTTTGCAGTGTTGAGCACTACTAGCTTTGCCGCTTTAAATAGCTCGCAAGTAGGACAACTAACCACAGCTCAAATTGCTAGCTTAGACAGTACGTCGATATCTTCGCTAAATACAGCTGCCTTAATAGGGCTAACGGTTCAGCAAATTATCTCGCTGACAACTCAGCAAGCAACTAATTTGTCGAGCACTTTTGTATCGGCTTTGTCGACATCACAAATTAAATCGTTAGAGTCGCGTGACTTGGCTGTGTTGAGTAGTACAAGTTTGGCCGCTTTAAGCTCATCACAAGTGGCGGCACTGTCCACTACGCAGCTGATGGCTTTAAGTACCACGCAGTTTAATTTGCTTGCAAATCCTAACAATCGTTTGCAATCGCCCATTGTGTTAGACCTAGACGGCAACGGTATTCAAACACTCAGTATTGACACCGGTGTTCAATTTGACTTGCTCGCCAACGGTCAGCCTTTGCAAACGGGTTGGGTTGGCTCAGGAGACGGTTTGTTGGTCTTAGACCGCAACAGCGATGGCGCCATCAACGATGGCTCGGAGCTGTTTGGTACCTCTACGGTATTGGCGGATGGCAGCAAAGCGGTAGATGGCTACCAGGCTTTGGCCCAGCTAGACACCAACCATGACGGCGTGATTAGCAGCGCAGACGAGAAGTTCTCGCAGTTGGGTGTTTGGGTGGACGGCAATGCTGACGGCCAAACTGGCGTGGGTGAGGTTAAGTCGCTGACTGAGCTGAACATTGCGCAGCTGAGTTTGAAGGCGCAGGTAACCTCCGACATGAATAACGGCAACCTGGTGGGCCTGACCTCAAGCTACCAAACTACCGATGGTGTGGTGAACACGGCGGCAGACGTATGGTTTGCGGTGAAGCCGGTACAGCCTACTCAATCTGCAGCGCCTTCAAGTACGAGTCGATTGGCACAAGCCATAGGCTCGTTTGAAGGAGAAGCGGTGGCTCAAGCTTCTGCTCAGCCAAGTTTGGCCAATGCACTGAATCAACCGGGTACAGGCGGGCAGTTGGCCTCAACTGTGCAAATGGTGGAAGCCATGCGGGCATTTGCAGCGCAAGACGCGGGGGTACGAATAGCGGCAATAGGGCTGAATACGGCGGTGGCAACGGCAAGCAGCTTGGCTGTGGCGGTTGCGGGCGATGACAAAGTTAAAACTAAAAACTCAACAGATGCAACTGTGTCTGGTCTGTTTTTAAATAAATAACTTGAAAGTGAACTTTGACTTCCTCATCTCTTCTCCTTAAAGAAATGGAAGCCTCTATTTTCATATTGTTTTCAATTTGGGGGAGTTTACGAGCCTGTTTGAGGAAGCCGATGATTTGCTCATCGGTAAATCTGGATTGTTTCATAGCCGCTATTCTCCGAAATTAGCGGACTTTGTTCCATCACTTTGGTACGGCAGGAGGGGAGCAGGTCAACAGTTGTCTAGCAAAGCTAATTCCTGTTCGTAAATCGTAGTGTTATGAGCGAAATAATTTATTAGAACACTTTTTACAATAAGGAAATAATTTACATCAATAAGGCTTTTATTGTTAATTATTTTATTCTTTTTAATTATTTGTATCTCATCTAAAAATAGATCAATTTTATTCATGCAGTTTACATCACAAAATTTCGGCCAACAATCATTATAAAAATCTTCATACCTTTGTTTAACGGCATTGTCACTATAATTAAAAGATTCGATTCGATCAATCATTTCATCTGGATTTTTAAATTCATCAAGAAAATTATTAATATTCAATAAATGATGTTGTGGGGCATATTCAGAAATACAAATTGAACCTGAGAAAAGTGTTTCTGCAACCCTACCTTTAAGTTGGTACACAAAATTTGAAGGCCGTGGGGGAAATGCAGAGCTTGTTAAAATATCGGATTTTGAAAAATTTATTATTAATTTAGCTGAAGCTAACATTTCAGCTAAACCTGATTGATCTAATTGCCCATATATAGCTGGATCAAAAATAACTATTGATCTTCCTTTAACGTTTTGCAATGTAGTAAGATAATGAGGACGATCGGTACAAGTCGTATTACCAAAAAAAAGAATATCTATTTTCTTTTCATTATTCTGGCGGAAATAAAGAGAATCAGATTCCAGCGGAATCCAGGTTGAAGAAAACCCCATTTCCTGATATTTGAGATTTGAAATAGGACACGCTGCCAAAATAAAATCGACTCTAGATGCAAGTATTCTATTTACCAAATGAAGAGGACCATCATCAAAAACCATCAATCCTACCTTTGGTTTTCCAGCCCTTAATAAATCAATGGTTGCTATGTGAAAGCAAGGATAGAATTCAATATCCAAAATAATAGTTACTATATTTTGTTGGCTTGAGAATTTCAAAATTTCGGATGAAAAATCAAATGATCCAAGTTGTTGATATGAATCATTGATGAAACTCCAGTACACATTAAAATTAATTGAAAATTTACGAAGAATATGCGCATTCCATCTTGATGGAAATTTAAATAAAATGAGTACAGACTTTTCTAAACGTGTACTATCTAAATTTGGATTGGTGTAAAATTTCATACTATAATTATATTAAATTTTCTATATAAATAATTATAAAATAATAATTTATAAGTCAAGAAAAAGGCTATTTTTTTAAGTTCATATTTTTCATAAAATGAATGTATATTTTAACTCGTAAAAGGCCCATAATAATTATTGAAAATTAATTATAATACTTTTTACTATAGTTATCACACATTACCATAACGGGTGTTCTTAATCATACTATAACCTTTTATTAATTCACGTATTCCTTCGTCAAGCCCAACTCTGGGTTTCCATCCTGTTGATTCCATTTTAGCATTAGAAACTATATAATTCCTTTGATCTGGATCAAACGCCAATGGGGCCTCCATAATAACGAAGTCCGGTATTTGCTTTTTTATCCACTCACATAATTCAAATTTAGAGACATTTGCTTCACTTAAGCCTACATTGAAAATCTCACCACGCATTGAGTTAAAATTATCTAGACCATGAATGAAAGCTCGAGCTACATCTGTAATATGAATATAATTTCGTTTAAAATGGCCTTCAAAAAGTACAATGAATCGATCATAAACAGCGCGATATACAAAATCATTAACCAATAGATCTATACGCATTTTAGGAGCCATTCCAAATACTGTTGCTAATCTAAAGCTAATTGAATTTTTTCTTTTCATTAATTCTTTTTCAATGGCTACTTTGTCAATTGCATATTTTGATATTGGATTTAGTGGAGATTTTTCGTCACAGAAATTACCCACTTCACCTGAGCCATATGCACTATTAGTTGTTGGCATTAAGACCTTTTGCTCGTCACGTAATGTTTCAATCATAGAGATAATGGCATCGTGATTTACAGTCTGAGCACCTACTTGATCTTTGTTACAAAGCGGTGCGCCTACATAAGCAGCAAGTGGAATAATAATTTCTGCCTCCTCATAGAAAGGCCGAATGAAACTTTCATGGCGAATATCACCGTTAGCAACTTTGAAGTTTGAATAGCCACAGCAATGATTCAGACTTGTTTGTCCAAACATGAAGTTATCAACAACTGTTACTACGTGGCCTAATTGCAATAGCTCTGGTACCAAAATAGATCCAATATAACCTGCTCCACCTGTAACTAAAATTTTGTTAGACATTTTAATCCTTACGTATTAGTAATTCAGAATTCAAATAAAGCTCGTTCTACGCACTCGCACAAAGTATGGGCCAAAACAATGTGTACCTCTTGAATTGTGCTCGTCATTTCACCAGGAGCGACTATGCTGTAGTCCGCACTATCTTTTGCCGGCCCGCCATTGCGCCCAGAGAAAACGATTGTAGGAATATTCAGCTTTCGACAAGTGTCGATAGCATTGAGAATATTTGGTGACTGCCCAGATGTTGTAATACCTAGAAAAATATCTTTACTTGTCATCTTCCCAGCAATCTGACGCGAAAAAATCTGATCGTATCCGTAGTCGTTTCCAATTGCTGTGAGAATTGAGCTATCCACCGTCAGTGCCTCTGCAGCTAATGGTGCTCGGTCGAGGCTGAGTTTACTTACAAACTCGGCTGCCAAGTGCTGCGCATCGGCTGCAGAGCCACCATTTCCCGCGATATACAAACGTCCGCCCATACGATATCGCAATACAACTTCCTCAACTGCTTTATGGAAAATAATTAATTGATCTGCCAAGAGCATGAATTGCTGCTTGGCTTCGATTGACGCTATCAAATTCTTTTTTAGAACTTCAGTTACAGTTAACATAATTTCATTTAGTATCCATGATCTCAGACGCTCTTAAATAGTCTTGGGGTAAACCAATATCAATAAAGCGACCAGTGAATTCGAGGCCGTACAATTTACTGCCTTGAGACATTAAGGCTGGTAAGAGGTCATATTCCAGAGAAAGTTTTTCTCCAAGAGCGAATTTTGTTTTTTTCAATACCAATGGATTCACTAAATATGCACCGCCATTTGACAAGCGACTCGATGTAACAGTGAGAGAATTTAGTGACGCTATCTTGCCACTGTCTTTAATACCAATTCCCATATAGCGACCAACTTCGGTAGAACTGAAAAGCGAAAAAGTCCAATCGGAATCATTTTCAACATGGAATTTTAGAAGTCGGTTGAGGTCACATTCAAAAAAAGTATCCCCATTAAGCACAAGAAAAGGATCGATCAATCCCTGAGCAGCAAGCAAAAGAGCTCCGCCAGTTCCTAGCGGTTCATCCTCAATAGAATAAGTTAGAGGTATGGATCTATAACTGGAGTTGAAGTATTCCATAATAACCTCCTTCATATACCCTACAGATATTACAAATCGATTAACACCTTGATCAATCCAATAGTCCATTTGTTTCTCAAGAAACGGTCTTCCACCTATTGATGCCATTGGTTTAGGCATATCTGGAACAGCGCTTCTTAAGCGAGTGCCCAAGCCGCCAGCGAGAATAATTGAAGTTGTCACTTTATACTCTTACTCTACTGAGTTTAAAATTTCACATATTTTATCGACCTCAGAGTCTTTGAGATCAGGAAAGTTTCCTATATAAAAACCATAAAAATGAATATGTTCTACTTCTGGAAACTGATTGTGAAAGTTTTCGGGAATTAATCCTTTAAGATAGGGTTGGCGGAGTTGATTCCCACCACCCGCACTACCTCGACGAAATTCAATTTCGAACTCGCGCATCTTAGCCATTAGCCGCTGCACAAATCCATCATCTGGTTGTTGCAAAATTAAATTGAATGCGTAGTTGCTAGAACCTTCAAGTTGAAAATTAGTTCTATATTTCTTGGGATCAATCTGACCAAGAAACCTTTGAAGATTCTCAGTACGCCTTTGCACATTGGCATCCAAACGTTTAAGTTGACTTCGTCCCATGATGCCTGCAATTTCAGTACTACGAGTGTTATACGCTGCTAAAGCAAATATGAAATCAGGATTTAGATCTGGATTCGCTTGCTGATAGGTGCTACGAAATTCTGGATCGTCTGACTCACGAACCATGCCATGTGAACGCAACATTCGTAATTGTTGATAAACAACTGGATCGTTTGTACAAATCATCCCACCTTCAATGGTGCTCATATGATGTGCATAGTAGTAGGAAAAATTAGACATCCATCCAATACTACCGAGGCGTTTGCCTTTGTGAGTTGCACCATGCGCCTCACAAACATCCTCGATCAGCGGAATATTTCTGTACTCAAGTTCGTTGATTAAATCGTCTGTTAGCCCGTCAAACCCTTGCACATGAGTGAGGAATACTGCGCGGGTATTTTTCGTGATCTTGTTTAAGATCTCTTTTGAATCCATAGCGAGTGTTAAGGGATTAATATCTGCAAAAATAGGCTGAAAGCCATTCTGTAAAACAGAGGCTACGTCAGATACCCAGGTAAGGGCCGGAGTGATAACTTCGCCACCTTCAGGATGACGAATTTTCAGCACGGCCATGCTCAATAAATTAGCAGATGCCCCAGAATTGACAAAAACGCTATATTTAACTCCAAGCCACTTTGACCATTCTGATTCGAATGCACGGACATTTTCACCATTAGTCAACTTTGGATCGTTCTGCTTAAGGTATTCAATTACTTCGTCCAAGTCCTCACGAAGTATGTTATTGCGCATCAAGGGAAAATTCATATGATTTTTTCTTTAAATATTGAAAAGTAAAACTATAAAATTGAAATATCATTTAATTTTATTGAAAAAATTATACTATTAATTTATAAATTTTAATAAAAAATAACTTAGGTAATAATTTCTTTTATCTTTGCAATAATCTCATCTTTAGATGGTGGTAAATTGTCAACTTGTGAAGAAAATCCTGCTGATTTATTTTTTAAACCCATAACAGAGATCTCAGATTGTGTATCTTGAGCCAAATCGAAAGCTAAGCTTTTTGCAATGCCATCTACATAATCATCATCCAACACAATTCCAAACTTTGCTTTATTCAAAGATAATTTATCATTAGTAGTCGGCTTAAAAGGCTTAATATTTACAATATGATGGACAGAGACTTTATACCCTTCTTTTCTCAATGCTTCAGATGCTTCTATTGATGCAAATCTTGTGATTGATATGGGAAATAAAATTATATCTGGATCGTCATATTCAATATTCGGCAATTCTTTTGTATTATTGTATGCGCCACGATGTTCTGATACATAGACTACATCATCAGATATAATAAAATCTGTATATGCTTTTCTATACTCATTAGGCGTCATTGGAGAGACAATTTTAATTCCAGGCATTCTGTAATATAACGAGTGGTGAGATGATCCTGCAACCGGTCCAATACCGCCTTCCATTGCAATAGAGCGGATGAACATTGGGCACGGTACTCCCCAAATTTCTTTTGATTTGGCAGCATAATTGATAATTATTGGAGCATTAAACCAATTAAATCCTTGATAACGTATTACATACATCGGCCTTCTGCCAGCAAGAGCTGCACCAACTGCGAACCCGCCTCCAGCAACATCTGCCATTGACAACTCAACCATGCCATCTTCTTCGTACAGTTCAGGTAAAGTACCGCCAACCCATCCAACCGCAGTTAGGCATTGGCCCATTACAAGACCTTTTTCTTGCGTTAAATGATATCTAACAGTTTCTTTTATTGTGTCTCTTAACGAGATAGACATTTTGACCACACTTCCTTAATAATTTCTTTACTTTCTTGAACTATATCGTTACCGAAGATTTCAATAAATTCCTGATGCCTATCGAAAGTATTTGGATTATCAATACCAGCACCAGCATGCCAAAATAAACGATTTGTATTAATATTCAACAATAAAGGCTTAGTAATATCGTGATCAATTATACAATTCCAAATAGATTTAGGATGATCATCAATGTTATAGCTAGTCATATTAAATGCACTAGCAACATCAGATAATTCCCAATTACGTCTAACTTTTTTCTCAGTAAGTATTGAAAGATTATTATCTTCGACAATGAACCAAATAGGTAAATTTTTAGTAGATGCCCAGCCTATTGAAGTTAAAGAATAGTCTTCTTCGCCACCTGCGTCACCAGTAAAACACAGAGTTAATTTCTTATTGGCATAACTCATGCCTGTTGAAATTGGGATATGTGATCCCATCAAACCATCATGCCCATATATTTGCTTTTCACGAGATTGAATTGAAGCTGAACCACCTAGTCCATTAGCACATCCTCTTATATCACCAAGGAGCTCATAAACCAGTGATTCAATATCACCCCCAAAAGATAAGTACGTAGAGTGCCCTCGATGCTGAATAAAAATTTGTTTATCATATTCATCTAAAAATGTTGCAAGAGTTGCTGATGAATATTCTTGCCCGGCAGAGAGATAAACTGGAATTTTAATTGTTTTGTTTTCCACTTGTCGAAAAACTTCTTTTTCAAACTCACGACATAAAGAAGCTTTTTTGTATATTTTAAATAATATTTCTTTACTTGGGTACATAATATTATTTTCTTGATAAATAAATTGCTGTTTTCATCCAAATACCCATGTGGTCATAGTGAGGTGAGGAAACAATGTTTGAGTCTACAACAACAGGTTCATTAATATATTGCGCACCAGCATTATTTATATCATCTTCAAGACTATAATATCCACTAATTTTTCTGCCTGCAACAATCTTGGCTGAAATCATCAACTGAGCGCCGTGGCAAGTTGATGCTATTACTTTACCTTTTTTATTCCAATCAGATATAAATTGGATCACTTTTTTTTCTTGTCTTAATTTTTCCAAAGCTTTTACACCGCCTGGTAAAACTAAAATATCAAACTGACTCTGATAGTAAGCGTATAATTTATCAATACCTAAATCAGTAATGCTGGCATGAGAAGTCATATTTGAACCCATTATGCCGAAAAATTTACCAATTACATTTGCCATAATTACAACATCAGTTGTTTCTTCTTTTAATCGATAGTATGGGTAAACTAATTCTTGATCTTGAAAATTTTCCCATGTGATAATAAGCGCTTTCATAATTAATCTCCTAATAACTTTCTTTTCAATTTAATTTTCTTTGTTGAGCCAAGCTCATCTTTTGCTATTTTTCCAAATTTATTCTCTAACAAACTTAGGTACTTACCACTAGAATGATAAGTATCCCAAGCTTTATCCCTGAAAGAAAGAATATCTGCAGAGGTTAAAAACTGATTTGATAAATTCAAGGTATCATAGGAATGTTGACTATATCCAGAGTACGTGCTTGGTAGTTCAGTTCCTAACAATTTGGCTTGATTATGTAATGGACTCCCTGGATATGCCATAGCAGAATAAAAGTTTGCCATCTCTGTGGGATTCTCTAATGCAAAATCTAATGTTGCTTTCATTGTTTCCAGAGTGTCATATGGTAATCCAAAAATATAATTACCACCTACATTAATGCCCGCTTCACGAATATTTTTTATTAAATCTAGTACCTTTACTTCTTGGAATCCTTCTTTGTGAATTTCTTTACGTAAAGTATTATTTGGATTTTCAATGCCAAGGCCTAACCACTTAACACCTGCTTTTTGTAATTTTTCTAAGTACTGAGATTTGCAAGTGTCTACTCTTGAATAAGCCCAAATATTAAAATCGTAACCACGTTCAATAATTAAATCACATATCTTGCCGAAATGATTTGGATTTAGAACAAAAAGTTCATCAGCAATCTTCACATTACGAACACCTTGTGATGCGATATAATCAAATTGTTTAATAATAAATTCTGGGGACCACCAACGAAATGTATTACTATCTGCACTCGAAATAGAGTCACCTTGTTTTGTTCTGTTGATTATATTAATCATACAAAAAGAGCATTTGTAAGGGCAGCCGAGACTAGTATATATTGCTGCAAATGGTTGTTTCTCTGTATTATTAGACCATGAATGCCAACCTGCAGTTCTATAATTAGTCAAAGACGGCAACAAATCCCAAGCCATACCAGGGAGATCTTCTTCAAGTTTCTCTTTAGGTACAACTTGAGCAGTCTCATTCATAATTATATTATCGCCATCTCTAAATACTAAGCCGGGTACTTTTTTAAGTTCTGTTGAATTTAATTTACTCAAGGATAATAATGCGTTTAAAGTATAAACACCTTCATTTTGACAAACTGCATTAATAAATTTTTCTTGCCTTAAAGTTTGAATTGGTAGGGCTGCAACGTGTCCACCAATAAAAAGCACAAAAGTATTTGGCGATAAATCCTTCAAATTTCTAGCAGTAGCTGTTGCACCTTCCATGTTCTGTGAAGATGCAGACGGTTGCTGTCCATATACAACAAAACACACAATTTTAGATTTATATTCGGTGATTCGTTGTGCTGCTGATAGATAATCCAGCCCTTCAACTTCGGCATCTAGTATTTCCGGAACGTAGCCTTTAGCGCGAATACTATTTGCTAACATTGCAGCCCATATTGGCGGTTCTATGGCAGCATTGTTTTTTGCAAGGCCCTGATAAATTATCTCAGATGCATTAGGATGTACAAATAGTATATCAATCATGTTTTTGACCAATCATATCATTCCAATTAAGTTTTTTTGAATCAATAGGTAACACATGTTTGAAGTATTTCATTTGATTTAATACTTCGTCATTATCATCGTAGAAAACTGTTGGACAAATAATATTTTTTATATCCAATGTTTTATTATAATCCTTGTACTCTAAGCGTTTAGTATAATTAAAAAATTTATATATGTCAAATGCTCTAAGCAGATGTATTGATTGTTGATATTCATATGGTATTGTGGCGTGCTTACCTGCCGAAACAAATCCAATCTTATTGCTTTCATTATTAAGATAGCGTAAATATTCTTTGATGCCTTTCTTGAGTATACATCTAGAACCAACATCATCTATAATTACATCATTTCTATTTTCAAATGGAAAAACCATTTGTTTTGCCCAAATGGGATTATTTTTTTTGTCAAAGCAATCCCAGATTGTCAAATCTAAATCGAATAAGTATATCATTTCTTAACTAAAATCATAGATGTTTGTGAATGCAAATAAAAACTCTTTAAAAGACGAGATAAAGTGTTGCCATCGATAACATCTCCAGGCCATATTATAGTTTGCTTTGTATGTGTGCAGACACCACCTTTTGTAATAATATATAAATCCTCTTCTTTGCCATTAATTAGATTTCTTTTTGTTGGCTTTAAATGAATGATCTTACATCCATGAATTTCAATAGATTTAGGGTTATCTCTAGCTTCATCAATCCAGATACATTCGTTTGTTTTTTCTAAATGATGTTTTGCTCCTTCATATTTTCTTCCACTTCTACCATACTTGTCTTCTAATCGAACCAAATCATTTTTATCCTCTGGTGTTTCGATTTCTAAAATAAATGCTCCATTTTTTGAAACAGCCTTAGTGGAGTGAAATCTAGATCGAAAGATGTGTATCTTATCTAATGCTTTTAATTTTATTATATTTCGTAAAAATGATAGTTCTGTTTTACCTTTAAGTAAAACAAAACCAGTATTTTTATTTGGGTGACAGTGCATGGAAGTTTCTTTATCTTTTTCGATGTGTAATAACCAAATTGCGACATCAGAATTTCGATAGCAGAGGTATTCCATTCCCCAAGGCTTTTTCACAATAACATCTTTATAAATCATTTTAATATTATCTATAGTAAATAAAATTAGAGTCCGTTTGGATGATAAAGAACTACACGACTACCTGAATCCTCAAAGTCAAATGGTACGTGAACCAGTTTGCTCAACTTCTCTCGAATTGCAGCATGCCTTTCCGGTTTAGCGAAAATCAACAGAAATCCACCCCCGCCAGCGCCTAAAATCTTCCCTCCTATAGCGCCGGCATCCATTGCTGATTGATAAATACTGTCAATTTCAAGAGTTGACACTTGATCTGAAAGACTGCGTTTGTACGTCCAGTTAGTGTGTATTAATTTGCCAAATGACTCAATAGGCTCAGACAAGTTTTGAAGAATTGAAATCCCTTCATCAACCATGTCCCTCATGAAATTCAATTCTTTCGCGCGATTATGGAGATTATCAATTTGTGACTTAGCCACTTCTGAAGCAATTCGAGAAACACCAGTGAAACAAAGCATTAAGTGATTACGAAGTTCATCGCGACGTTGCTTTGGCAAAATAATTGGGACAACTTCGAATGAATCATTACGTCGAAACTCAATCCGATTAAAACCTCCGAAAGCAGCTGAGATCTGATCTTGAGAGCCAACATTTTCACCAATGATATTCTGCTCGATATGAATTGCATCGGACGCTAAGCTGTCTTTACTGGCTAATTCGCCATTTAAACCACGCAACGCGTGCAATAAACCAACTGTAAATGACGAACTAGAACCTAAACCAGAACGTGCTGGAAGATCTCCATCATGGTGAATCTCCATACCTTGTTTGACCTGAGACCAACTAAACACAGCTCGAACCGCTGGATGTTTTATTTCATCTTCGTGCTTTACTGTTTCTATATTTGAGTAAACGATTCTGTGCTTGTGCTCGAAGAATGGTGGAAGGGGGCGACAAGTAATGTAACAATATTTATTTATAGTTGTAGCAAGAACTGCACCTCCATGTTCCCTATACCAACCAGGATAATCAGTGCCTCCACCAAAAAATGATATTCTAAAGGGTGTGCGAGTTATTATCATAAATTTTTTAACTCAGAGCTTGTTGGGTATAATAAATAATAAATATATTATTAATCAGATATTTTCTGGACATACAATTGATAAAGAGGTGCTTGAATAATTCTAAGTTGCCTACAAAAGATATTTGTAAAAAAATCTATAGCAATTTTAGGTGACCGCAGTGGGTCTACACCATATGACAATTGTTCTTGCCATAAATAGTCATCAAACACAATTAACCCATTTTTTTTTAATAATTTGAATCCTAAAATTGCGTCACATAAAACATCTGGTGCTTGATGAGAACCATCTATATAAATAAAGTCGAAATAACCTTCTCCTTTTTCAGTATAAATTTTTGATAGTTGTCTATCACTGTATCCTTTATGTAAAAATAAATTTACTTCATGAACTGAATTTGAAATTGAAATTTTAGTATTGTTTAAAAATCGAGATTCAACTTGACTCATGTCAGCCATTGCAGAACCACCTTGTTTATGTTCTATTCCACCTTCCCAAGAATCTACGCAATGAACTTCTAGGTTTTTTGTATTAGCAAGATTATCAATAAGATAGCATGTGCTGGCCCCTTCATATGACCCAACTTCAAGAATTTTAGTTGGACTCAAGTTGGGTATTAATTGATCCCAAGTCGGTTTAGCGGCTGTTTGGAACCATGTATTTGTAAATTGATAATTACTCATTATTAAATCTCGCTAAAAAAATTAAGTTTTAAAATATACAGGGGTTAGATTTATGGCCTAGGTAAACAGAACTAACTAGATGGTGTCGGTTTTAGCTTGGTGAGCCCTTACCGCCCCAAGTTTGCACCTGAGTTAGGCTGCCGGTGGTAATGCGTTCACCCAATTTAGCATGCCCAACATTTTCGGCTTTGCAAATGGTGATGCGCGATTTTTTGAATTCAATAACGGCTATCCATCCCTCTTAAATAAAAGTTGGTGTGCCGCGGGTGTCAAAGAAGGTGCGCAAGTAATTGTTGATGCTTAATTGCTCATGCCAGAACTGAAAGCTCACCACATCTACTATCCATTTGAAAAAAGCATAGGCACCAAACTCATTCAGTACACCACCAAAGTCATTCATGTGATAGCAGTGCGCATCTTCCACAACAAAGACCCCTCCCAGTTTGACCATCGGAAAGCAGTTCACAAACAAATTGAGCACATCATTGCATTTGTGTGAACCGTCGTCAATACCCTCATCAAACTGGTTGCAAATGGCATTGATGTCTGCAAAAGTTGGGCTTTTGTTGGCGTAACCCACCACCACTTTCACGCAGGGGTAGTCATACCGCAGTTCAGCGCACTGGGGGGTCATGTCACGCTCTAATAAAGGTGTATTTTTCATCGATTATTGTTGAATTGAAGATGCGCTTTTTGGTTGCGATCAAGAAGTCCATTGTTGTTTTAATTTGTTATAAAACCTTTACTTTGTTATCTATAATTTGGTTAATAACTGCCATCTTTTTCTTGTCTTCTGGCATTATGCTCATCTTGGAGAAATCATTTTCGCCATAAAGAAGGCCATTGGAATAATCAGTTTTCCTGTGAAGTATGCGGTTTGGATATTTTTCGGTGTTCGTTTCATTTTTTAAAAAAACAGCAACAAAGTCATTCCATTGATCTCCGATCTGGGTACTGGTATACGACTCCAGCAATTGTGGGTTCATGCCATTTCGTTTAGCCCAGCTAATTAATGCGCGTCCGCTGTCTGGATAAAATCTCCAGCAGTCAACTGGCCAGCGATGTAATTCACCATTAGAGGGGACGTTGAGATAAAAAACACCAGTTGGTTTGAGGATCCTCATGATCTCAATGTAAAGCAACCAAAACATTTCAGAGTGTTCAAAGCAGGAGCTGGATAAAACCACATCGACTGATTCTGAATCGAAGGGGAGTCTATAGGGGTCATCCAAAATCAAGTCTACGCCTTTACCCGCGACAAAATCAACCCCAGTATATTTAAATTGTTCGGGGCATAAAGTTCTTAGGCTGCCGTTTACATCTTGAGATCCAATTTCTACAACATGCGCATTTGGCGCAATAATATTAATTGATTCGCCGTAGCTTTCAAAGAATTGCTGGCAGTTCTGAAGCGATGAGTAATGCATATTTTTTTCCGTTGAGTTGAGAGTTTTGATTTTTATGCGTTAGGAGGGCAGTTTCCCACCCCAATTTTGTACTAGTGCGTCGCTGCCAACAATAATTCTTTCCCCTAGCTTTTCATGGCCTGGCTTGAGGGCCTTCTTGATGGTGATAATGGAATTCCTAAATTCAATGGATTCAAGCCAGCCATCCAGAATAAAGGTGGGTGTGGAGCGCAGATCAAAAAACGTACGCAAATAGTTATTGATGCTGACGTCATCCTTCCAGAATTGGAAGTTAACAACATCTGTCAGTCGTTTGAAGAATGCGTAGGCGCTAAAGTCGCTGAGTACACCACCTCCAAACTCGTCCATAAAAAGGCAGCAGGTGTCTTCAACCACAAATACACCGCCGGGAGTGAGCAGCGGGAAATAGTTAATGAAAGAGTTGATGATGTCCGTTGACTTGTGCGAGCCATCGTCGATCACGATGTCAAATTGAGGTGACAGCTCTAAGATCTTTTGATAGGTTGCACTGGAATTCGCATCGCCAACGACGATATTGATGCGAGCATCGCTATAACGCAGTTCAGCGCACTTGGCGTCAATGTCACACCCTATTAGCAGTGTAGCGTTGTTGAAGTAATTTGACCAAGTCTCCAGCGATCCACCGTTTTGTACCCCGATCTCCAACAACTTGACGGGATACTCCTGCATAGGTTCAAACAGTTGGTCGTAATAGGGCAAATAGGAAGCCCATTTGTCACTTACCTTACCGATCTTGTTACGGTGCAGATTCTCAATGGATGGCGATGTCATGGGTTTCTCCGGTTGTATAGGGGTTGTTGGTTGAATGTTGAAGACAAGGCGTTCAAAATATTGGTCTGCAACAAGGCTGCGATCCACTGCAGTAGGATGGCGCAATGGAAAGTCCAGGTCTCTAGGCAACGACTCCAGCAAGAGCTGTGGGGTTTCCATGGTGGTGTGCGTAGCTTCGGGGCCAAAGCCAAGGTTTTCTATCAGGTTGTACACGGGCACGATGTCAAGCCCACGTTCCTTCCAGCAGGTAAACACCCATTGATAGTCCCAAGTATCGATCATGCCTGAATGCAGCTGGTTAAAAATGTTTTCCCAATAAAGCGCCAATGCGCTGTCGCCACCAAGCATTTGGTGAAAGGCACCACTGGCGCGCCATGCAGGCCATTGGGCCATAGTCACGTCGTAGTGCTTCCAAGCACGTCGCCACGTGGCCCAGCCCCAAATGTAAACATAGCGCGAAAAAAAATAGCTCTGCTGCATTTGCAAGCGTTTGGATAATAGATTGCATCCGCTTACCATGGAAACCTTGGTATCGTCCCTATAGCGATCCAGCATCTCGTCGCAGTATTCAAAAAAACTGGGCTGAGCGAGGATGTCATCCTCCAGCACAATGCCTTGTTCTTCGCACTCAAAAAACCAGTTGATGGCAGACGACACACCTATCTTGCAACCTAGGTTGGTGTCTTGAAACAGGGTGTACAACTTACAAGGCCAATCCACCTTCGTAGCAAGTTGACGCACTTGAGCACAAAGCACTGCTTCACCAGCACGGCCGGCACGCGGACCATCCGCAGCCACATACAAGCGTGGGGGTTTGGCCGCGCGGATGCTCTCAAACACCCGTGCAGTGGTATCGGGGCGATTAAAAACCACAAATAACACTGCGCTTTTCATCATCTCAACTTTCTTTTGGTTTGTTTATTGCGGTGAAGTGCATATGTCTAATAGCGCCCACCAAATAACTAGTTCTTGCTATAAAGAACATAAAAAAATGATGCATCATTACCAAGTACTAAAGTCATTTCAGCATGGGGAGTTGTTGATGTAGTTTCAATTGTTAAGGCGGTCATACTTAGTGCGCTCAAAATGTTAATTAAAGTAATTTTGCTTGAAAAAATTAACTGTCTCTACCAAACCGTCATTCAAACTAACCTTGGGCGCCCAATCAAGTTTATTAGTTGCAATTTGAATGTCAGGCTTTCGCTGCTTAGGGTCATCTTGCGGTAACTCTTTGAAAATCAATTTGCTTTTAGAACCCGTAAGCCTCAAAACCAACTCAGCCAATTCAATCATTGTGAACTCCACAGGATTTCCAATATTGACAGGGCCAGTAAAGTCTGGACCCGTATTCATAGTGCGGACCATAGCCTCGATCAAGTCGGTCACATAACAAAAGCTTCGGGTCTGCTCTCCGCTACCATAAATAGTAATGTCTTCATTACGAAGAGCTTGCATGATAAAGTTACTAACAACGCGGCCATCATTGGGTTGCATTCTGGGGCCGTAAGTATTGAATATTCGAACTACTTTAATTTGAAGTTGATGCTGTCGCCAGTAGTCAAAAAACAATGTTTCAGCGCAACGCTTTCCTTCGTCATAACAACTTCTAATACCAATTGGGTTGACTTTTCCCCAATATGCTTCAGGCTGAGGATGAACCTCTGGATCGCCATAAACCTCGCTGGTTGAGGCTTGTAAAATTTTAGCGCGAACTCGCTTTGCGAGGCCAAGCATATTGATCGCACCATGAACGCTTGTTTTGGTTGTTTGTACGGGGTCTTGTTGATAGAAAACAGGCGATGCAGGACAAGCTAAATTAAAGATTTGATTAACTTCTACGTATAGGGGAAAAGTGACATCGTGACGCATTAATTCAAAATGCGTCTTCCCCATTAAGTGAGCAATGTTTGTTTTGCTGCCTGTGAAAAAATTGTCAACGCACAGAACATCATGACCGTCTTGCATCAGCCTGTCGCATAGGTGTGAGCCCAAGAAGCCAGCCCCTCCAGTTACTAGTACTTTATTCATTTTGTTCTTTCAAATAATTATGTTTAGCTAACACGATTCTTCAATCGTTGCCAAACAAGTCCCTTGTGTAGACCTTAGAGCTAACATTCTTGATTTCATCTGTCATTCTGTTTGCAACAATGACGTCACACATGTCTTTGAACTGTTGTAAATCACGAATTACTTTAGAATTGTAAAAATCAGAATTTGGAAATACTGGCTCAAAAACGACTACTTCAGCACCTTTGGCTTTAAGACGTTTCATGATGCCCTGAACACTGCTGGCACGATAGTTGTCAGAACCAGATTTCATAACCAAGCGATAAATGCCCACAATTTTTGGGGACCGTTCTAAAATATCTTGGGCAATAAAATCTTTGCGAGTGCTGTTGGCTGAAACAATAGCACCAATTAGCGTTTGGGGTACAGAGTTATAGTTTGCAAGCAATTGTTTAGTGTCCTTAGGCAGGCAGTAGCCTCCATAACCAAAGCTTGGGTTGTTGTAATGATTTCCAATCCTAGGATCAAGCCCCACACCTTCAATGATTTGACGAGTATTTAAACCATTTGTCGCAGCATAAGTATCTAGCTCATTGAAGTAAGCTACTCTCATTGCAAGGTAAGTATTCGCAAAAAGTTTGATGGCTTCAGCCTCTGTACTTGAGGTCAATAATATTGGGACGTCTTTTTTAATTGAGCCCTCAAGTAACAAGTTTGCAAACATTCTTCCACGATCAGATTCTTCACCTACAACAATTCGGCTAGGGTAAAGATTGTCATAAAGTGCACGCCCCTCTCGCAAAAACTCAGGACTGAAAATGAGGTTTTGAGTGTCGTATTTTTTTCTAGTAGCTAAAGTGAATCCAACTGGAATTGTGGACTTCACTACCATTAAGGCATCTGGACAGTGGCTCTTAGCATCTTGAATGACTGACTCTACTGTAGTTGTATCAAAGTAATGATTGACAGGATCGTAGTCTGTTGGCGTTGAAATAATGACTATTTGTGCATCTTTGTAAGCTGCTACTTTGTCAGTGGTTGCAAAAAGATTAAGAGTTTTTTCAACAATGAATTTTTCAATAAGATCGTCTTCGATAGGTGATTTCTTTTGATTGATGAGATCAATTTTTTTAGAATCAATATCAAGCGCTACAACCTCATGGTTCTGCGAGAGCAAAACGGCCATAGACATGCCAACATAACCTGTGCCAACTACAACAATTTTCATGTTAAATATTTTCTTCTAAAACTGGCCAATGTGGGTGGCTTATCCAAAAGTGTCTGTCATATTTAGACCAAGCGTGCACGCCAAAAGGTGTTTCGTTGCCAATTAAATTTGACAAATATTGCGGATCAATGTCGTGTGAAAACCTTGCTGCAACTTTGATATTGGGCATCTTAAAGAAATCAGACAATGTAGATAAAAAGGCAAAGAATAGATCTTCAGCATGACCTGTACTTTGCCACGTTAAAGCCAAGTCTGAAAATTCTCGGAGTAGCTGAATGCAACTACGAATATTTCTCAAACTCAGACCACCATTTCCTACGAAAGTAGTGCACAAAATACCATTTTCAAGGGGTATTTTGCTAGTTTTAATTGGCAAAGAAAATCCTTTTGGCCAAGGTGCACCAATGTAGTCATAGCCACTTTCAATCCATTTTAGTAATTCATTTTTCAAAAGAATTGCATCAGTTTGCAAAATGAGCATGAATTCATAAGCATCGAAAGTTTGGTAAAAATTTTCAGAGGTCAATAATTTGTTATAGCCATTGATACTTGCAAAAAAATCTTTGTTGAAATAGTGGAATGGAACATTGGAGAATTCTTTTGAGTAGTATTCAATGTTCAGCAGTTCGGGCCCGATAAACAGGACATCAAAATCGCCAAGATGCCTTAATGACGCTTTAACTGAAAAAAACTCATCTGCGTCCAAGTCCTCTTTGTAGACAGGTATGAGTACAACGCAACGTTTTTTCATTCTATTTGTCCAAGCGTATTGATGAATGCAAGTACTTGGTTGGCAGGTTTAACAGGCCAGTTATTTGCATTTAATTTGCTCTGCAATGAAGCTCGTAGCTGATTTCTTAAGTCTGCATTGATCGCAAGACTTAAGGCCTTTTCCTTGTATTGTGAGTAGGAGCTAGTAGACAGTTCAGTGAGTTCTAAGTCGTACAGTAGGCTGCCAGCTACTCTAGATGAAAAACTACCTCCAGCATAGGTTACAACTGGAAGCCCTGCTAGCAAAGCGTCACTGCAAGTGGTGTGGCCGTTATAAGGAAATGTATCTAAAAATAAATCTGCCAATCTATATCGCGCCAAGTGATCTTCAACTCTTGGCACTCGTGTTGCATAAACCAGTCGTTCTGGGTCAACCCCATGTTCAATAGCCTCTTTTGTTAGATTTCCTTGCGCTGCTTCGTTCAGCTTCATGAGCCAAAGCACACTGCCTGGAACTTCCTTAAGCAAATCCATCCAGATTTTGAACATCGGTGGGTTAATCTTGTAATCATGGTTGAAGCTACAAAAAATAAAACCTTCTTCAGGCAAGCCAAAGTCGCTTCGCTTGGGGGTTACAGTAGATGGCACCACCGATGTGTCTCTGGGTAAATAGCAATGTGGCAGATAAAGAATTTTTTCTTTATAGTGCTTTTGCGATTCCGGCGGAATGATTCGAGGGTCTGCAATGAGGTAATCAATGAAGGGTAATCCCAAGGTGCCAGGAAAACCCAAGTAGGTCATTTGCACTGGGACAGGCCTGTGGGACAACACATCCAGTTTGGTTCCTTCTGTATGGCCAGATAAGTCGATGGCAATGTCTATTTCCATGGCTCTTAAGAGCTTGGCCAGTTCCAAACTGGGCATGTTCTTGGCATCAAGGTAGTGATCAAATGCACAGCGATAGCGTTTCCACAAATCGCTGCCATCAGGGGTGCCTGTGAAAACACCGGTCAGTTCAAACTTTTCTTTGTCAAAATTTTCGATCATTTCAATGAGCAGGTAGCCCACTGGGTGAATTCGGAAATCTGCAGATATGAATGCCACGCGTTTACGGCGGTGTGCATATTTTTCGCCGTTCCAAAGTTTGAACAATGGGTCGCCGTATTTGTCTTTGGCGTAGGTTTCTATACATTGACGCGCCAATGCAGCATCGTCAGTGATGGACATGACAGTCATGGCACCGCAAGCTTTTTTGCCTGATCGGATGCCTTCAAAAATTTGCTCTCTGGCTTGTTCAAAGTCTGTCCAGTCGCAACAGCTCAGGCGAGCGTGCATCAAGTGCCCTTCACCATAGTTGTAAGTGGGGTTAATTTGTAATGCGCGTTTGAACGCGTTCACGCTCAGGTCGTATTGTTTGAATTGACCTAGCAATTGACCTTGACCTTCAAAGGCTGTGAAGTTATTGGGGTCTACTTCAACGCAGGCCACCAAGGTGAGCAAGGCATCATGGTGACGATCTATGGCTTGTAGCAAAGCGGCTTTATTGGTGTAAGCCTGGGTGTAGCTTGGGTCCACTTCGATGGCTTTGTCAAAGCAAATGACGGCGTCATCTGCCAAGCCTATGTCTGCATAGCTTTGAGCTTTGGCAAAGTGTGCCAAAGCTAAATGAGGTGCTGCTTCTGCGGCCAGTGTAAAGCTGTCTAGGGCTTCCATTTTCTTGCCAGTGGCGCCCAAAGAGATGCCCAGAGAATACAAAGATGCAAAGTCCTTGCTGTTAATTTGAAGGGCTTGCTTAAATACGTCTAAAGCTTCTGCATGTTTGGCTTCACCTTGTAAGGCAATGCCTTGCTGGGTAAGGGCATGAACTTTGGGGTCAATTGGAATATCGGACGTGGCCATGGCCGAACCCGTGTGGGCTTTCATGCCTTGTCCCACTTTGACGGTTTCTAAATGCTCTTTGGCATTGGGCAATGAGGGTTCTAAGTGGATGGCTCTTTGTATGGCCTTCAGTGCATCGTCATATTTACCCAAATTAAACAAGATGACCGATTTGGCCAGATGAGCCTGCGCAAAGTTGGGATGCGAAACGGTGACTGGCTGTATGTATTTCAGCGCCGCATCAAAATTTTTGCGGCCAGACTCAATGGCGGCCAGTGAATAAAGGGCCACCGCATTTTTAGGCTCTGTTTTCAGAACAGTGCTGAACAAAGTTTGGGCGGCATCTAGCTCACCTGCGTTTTGCAGGGCCAGGGCCTTTTCTAGCTGAGAGCTTGTCGCCTTCTTCAAAATGACTGCCTTTTAAGGGTTAACACTAATTTTTGTAAATGCATGTTTAAAAAACATGGCAAGCGACAACTTCAAGCAATAAGAATGCCAGTCAAATTATTGACGGGCTTCGCTGCTGTGGCAAGTCTTTGCCGTCTGAATACTGTTGTGCTTGCATCACAAGGCATATTTGCGCATAATTATTTTAAGCTTAAACTATTTAAGTCGAAACCAACTTGTCGACAGCGCTGAACAAAAGGATAGTCAACATGAACATAGTGTGCTTAGGAGGCGGCCCGGCCGGTTTGTACTTTGGGTTGCTCATGAAGTTGCGTCATCCGATGCACCACATCACGGTGTTGGAACGCAACAAACCATATGACACCTTTGGTTGGGGCGTGGTGTTTTCTGACGCCACTATGTCCAAGTTGCAGGTGGCCGATCCGTTAACTGCTTCTGAAATATTGGGTTCGTTCAATCATTGGGATGACATTGCTGTTCATTTCAAAGGCGAAACCATGCGATCTGGTGGCCACGGATTTTGCGGCATTGGTCGCAAACGCTTGCTGAACATTTTGCAAAAGCGCTGCGAGGAACTCGGTGTGAAGCTAGTGTTTGAAGCGGAGGTGGAAACTGACAAAGATATCGCTACTACATACAAAGCCGATTTGGTCATTGCATGTGATGGTATCAATTCACGAGTTCGCACGCGCTTTGCCAGCACCTACAAGCCCGACATCGATGAACGTGATTGTCGTTTTGTGTGGCTGGGCACGCGCAAACTGTTTGATGCTTTTACGTTTGCCATTGAAGAAACCGAGCACGGTTGGTTTCAGGCACATGCCTATCAATATGACAATGACACTTCCACCTTCATTGTTGAGGTACCTGAAACTGTATGGCGTGCAGCTGGGTTGGCGGACATGTCTCAAGAGGAATCAATTAAATTTTGTGAGAAGTTATTTGCTAAATATTTAGATGGTAACGAACTCATGAGCAATGCCAAACACCAAAGGGGCTCAGCACATTGGATCAAGTTTCCAAGAGTGATTTGTGATCAGTGGGTTCATTGGGAAAAGCGAGCTGATGGCCAAGCGGTACCTTATGTATTGATGGGCGACGCTGCACACACTGCACACTTTTCCATTGGCTCAGGAACCAAGCTGGCATTGGAAGATGCAATTGAATTAGCCGACACCTTTGAGAAGGTGGGGCACGAGGTGAGTGGTATGCAGAAGGTGATGACTAATTATCAGGCGACACGTTCCATTGAAGTTTTGAAAATTCAAAATGCTGCACGAAATTCCACCGAGTGGTTTGAAAATGTTGCGCGCTATGTGAATTTGCCACCTCAGCAATTTGCATATTCATTGCTCACAAGAAGTCAACGGATTTCTCACGAAAACTTGCGTTTGAGGGATGCGCAATTTGTGTCTGCCTATGAAAGGTTCATGGCATCTTTGGTGACTGGTGGCGATGCTGCAAATACCGATGTCAACGTAGGTGTCAATGAGAAATCAACACCCCCCATGTTCCTGCCTTTACAAGCGCGAGGCATCACTTTAAAAAACAGAGTCATGGTGTCTCCTATGGCCACCTATTCCGCAGTAGACGGTATACCTGATGATTTTCATTTAATGCACTACGGCTCTCGTGCCGTAGGCGGCGCAGCCATTGTGTTTACGGAAATGACTTGCGTGACGCCTGAAGGGCGCATTACGCCAGGCTGTCCAGGCCTTTGGAACGATGCTCAAGAAAATGCCTGGAAGCGCATTGTTGATTTTGTACATGCGCAGTCTGATGCGAAGATGGCTTTGCAGTTAGGCCACTCCGGCAGAAAAGGTTCAACACGCCGTGCATGGGATGGCATGGACATGCCTTTGAACGATGAGGCAAGAGACGGCCAAAATTGGCCGGTGATGGCTCCTTCTGCGTTGCCGTACATGGAGGGTATGAGCCAAGTGCCGCATGAAATGAACCGCGCCGATATGGAAGAAATGCTGGCCGCATTTGTGTCAGCAACGGAGCGAGGCGTCAAGGCCGGTTTTGATTGGCTAGAACTTCACTGCGCACATGGCTATTTGTTGTCGGGCTTTATTTCTCCTTTAACCAATCATCGAAACGATGAATATGGCGGCTCGCTGGCCAATCGTTTGAAGTTTCCTTTAGAAGTGTTTGTAGCCATGCGCAAAGTATGGCCGGCAGATAAGCCAATGTCAGTGCGAATTTCCGCGCACGATTGGGTGGAGGGTGGCATTACGCCTGACGATGCCGTTGAAATTGCCAAAGCATTCAAAGGGGCTGGCGTTGACTTTGTCGATTGCTCTTCAGGGCAAGTGGACAAGCGAGAAAAGCCTGTGTATGGCCGCATGTTCCAAACGCCATTTTCCGATCGCATTCGCAATGAAGCCGGTGTGCGGACCATTGCAGTAGGCGCCATTTCAGAAGCCGATCATGTGAACAGCATCATTGCGGCGGGCAGGGCTGACTTGTGTGCTGTGGCGCGTCCGCATTTGGCCAATCCCGCATGGACTCTGCAGGAAGCCGCACGCATCGGGTATACCGATTTGAATTGGCACAAGGCGTATGTGTCGGGCAAACGTCAGATGGAAACCAATTTTGAGCGGGCCGCTGTAATAGCCGCCATGAGTGCCTCGCCAGTGGCAGGCAAAGGAGAAAATTGATGTCCGACGATGTGAATATGCAGGCAAATGCCGACCATGAATTCAGGGCGCATGCCGATCAGCATGCCTCGCTGCGTTTGTGGCTGCGCTTGCTGTCTTGCACCACACGCGTAGAAGACAAGATTCGCCAAAAGCTGCGCGAATCTTTTGACATTACCTTGCCGCGGTTTGACCTCATGGCGCAATTGGAAAGACACCCTGATGGGTTAAGCATGGGGGAGTTGTCAAGGCGAATGATGGTGACTGGCGGCAACATCACTACCATCGTAGACCAATTGGAAAAAGAGAAGTTGGTACTTCGAGTGGTGGGCGTGAACGATCGCCGGTCTTTCACGGTCAAGCTAACGCAAGCCGGCAAAGATGCATTTACCGACATGGCCATTGCGCATGAGGCTTGGGTGGCAGACCTATTTGAGGGTTTGTCAGTGAGTCAGCAAACTGAGTTGTACACCTTGTTAGGTGCAATGAAAAAAAATCTACAGAAAAAAGAGGAGATGTCATGAGTCAAAAGTATTTACCTGGCCAGCCACAGCAATTGCCTCGCCACAACAACAAACTGGCTCATTACAAAGCTGAGCATGTGCTGTTTGAAGTGAAGGAGGGTGTGGCCACCTTGACATTGAATCGGCCTGAGCGAAAAAACCCTTTGTCATTTGAGTCTTATGCCGAAATGCGCGATTTGTTCAGAGCGCTTGCCTATGCAGAAGATGTGCATGCAGTGGTGGTCACAGGCGCAGGCGGCAATTTTTGTTCAGGCGGCGATGTGCATGAAATCATTGGACCTCTGACCAAGCTCGACATGCCAGGCTTGTTGGCCTTTACACGCATGACTGGCGATTTGGTCAAGGCCATGCGTGCCTGCCCACAACCCATTATTTCTGCCATTGATGGCATCTGTGCCGGAGCCGGTGCCTTGTTGGCCTTGGCTTCTGACTTGCGCTATGGCACGGCACGCAGCAAAACTTATTTCTTATTCAACAAAGTGGGCTTGGCAGGTTGCGACATGGGCGCGTGTGCTTTGTTGCCCCGTGTGATTGGCCAAGGACGCGCTTCTGAGTTGTTGTACACCGGCCGTGGCTTGCCAGGCGAAGAAGCCGAGCGCTGGGGTTTTTACAACCGAGTGTGCACACCAGAAACTGTGTTGTCAGAGGCTCAAGCCATGGCCCACATATTGGCAAGTGGCCCCACCTTTGCCAACGGCATGACCAAAAAAATGTTGCAACAAGAGTGGAACATGGGGGTGGACGAAGCCATTGAAGCCGAAGCACAAGCCCAAGCCATTTGCATGGTCACGAATGATTTCCACAGGGCCTATCACGCCTTTGTGGCCAAGCAAACGCCCGTCTTCGAAGGAAATTGAACATGAACTCCGCCTCTCACTTGGCTTGGCCTTTTTTTGACAAGGCGCATCGAGTTTTCAAAACTCAATTGCAAGATTGGACCTCGAAGCAGTTTGCAGATCAGCATGGTCACGATGAATCGCGTGACGCCATCGACCGTGAATGTGTGAGCTTGGTCAAAGCTTTGGGGCAGGGTGGTTGGCTTAAGCCTGCCATAGCGGGCAAGGCGCATGGCGGGGCATCTGAGGTGATTGACACCCGCACCATTTGTTTGTTGCGCGAGGAGTTGGCCTGGCATCATGGCTTGGCCGACTTTGCGTTTGCCATGCAGGGGCTGGGCTCGGGCGCTATCAGTCTCAAAGGAACACCTGAGCAACAAGCCACTTATTTGCCGCGTGTGGCCAAGGGGGAAGCGCTGGCGGCTTTTGCATTGAGCGAGCCCGATGCAGGATCTGATGTAGCCGCTATGCAATGCAGTGCGCTTGCTACTGCCGATGGTTATCGCTTAAATGGTTTGAAGACTTGGATTTCCAATGGCGGCATTGCCGATTTTTATGTGGTCTTTGCACGCACAGGTGAGGCGCCTGGCGCCAGGGGCATTAGCGCTTTCATTGTGGATGCCGACAGCCCTGGCTTGGAAATAGCAGAGCGCATTGATGTGGTGGCGCCACACCCGTTGGCTACGTTAAATTTCAACAACGTGTTGGTGCCGCATGCCAAGCGCATTGGCGCAGCAGGCGAAGGCTTCAAAGTGGCCATGGCCACCCTGGATGTTTTTAGAACCTCTGTGGCGGCAGCATCGCTTGGCTTTGCACGCAGAGCCTTAGACGAATCCATTGCGTGGGCCAAGCAGCGCAAGATGTTTGGCGGCACCTTGGCAGATTTTCAAATCACGCAAAGCAAGTTGGCGCAAATGGCCACCCTGCTAGATGCTGCCACTTTGCTCACTTACAGAGCGGCATGGCTGCGCGATCAAGGGCAGCGCATCACACAAGAAGCGGCCATGGCCAAAATGACCGCCACAGAAAATGCGCAGAAAATCATTGATATGGCGGTGCAAATGCATGGTGGCATGGGCGTGAAAAAAGGCTGCATTGTGGAGTCTTTGTACCGAGAAATTAGAGCGCTGCGCATTTACGAAGGCGCAACAGAAGTACAGCAATTGATCATTGGCCGTGACTTACTCAAGTGAGGTTTCAAATGAGCCAAGCATTAGCACCTACATTGCACACTGACACCTTTACGCGCGATCGTTTGCCGCCAAAAGATCAGTGGCCAGTTTTTGTTTTTGATCGACCCGAAGTTCAATACCCTGAGCGGCTCAATTGTGTACAGGCATTGCTAGACGAGCATGTGGCGCAAGGCAGGGGCGACAGAATGGCGGTGCGCGGCTTAGATGCAACCGGCCCCATGGCATGGACCTATGCGCAATTGCAAACCAAGGTGAATCAAATTGCTCATGTGTTGGTTCACGACATGGGTTTGAAGTCTGGCGAGCGATTGCTGCTGCGCGGCGGCAACAGCCCCATGATGGCGGCGTGTTTCTTGGCGGCATTGAAGGCTGGTTTGGTGGTGGTGCCCACCATGCCTTTGCTTCGGGCTGCAGAGTTGAGGCAAATCATAGCCAAAGCACAAGTGAAAGTAGCTCTTTGCGACAGCTTGTTGGCAGAGGAACTTTCGCATTGCACGGATTCTTCACATGCTCATTTTGCAACATCACTCGGCCAGGTCTTGTTATTTAGAAGCACGGACGACAAAGGCATAGAAGCCCGCATGGCCAAGCATGCGAAAGAGTTTGAAGCATGTGACACCAGCCGAGATGACGTGTGCTTGATTGCGTTTACCAGCGGCACCACAGGGCAGCCCAAAGGCACCATGCACTTCCACAGAGATGTGTTGGCCATGTGCGATTTGTTCCCCAAACATGTGCTTCACATGGGCGCAGACGATGTGGTGTGCGGTACGCCGCCTATTGCGTTCACGTTTGGCTTGGGCGGCATGTTGGCCTTTCCCTTGCGATATGGCGCATGTGCTGTGCTGCTCGAAAAATACACGCCTGAATCATTGCTGCTGGCCATCGGGCAATATGGTGCAACGCAGTGCTACACCGCACCGACCATGTATCGCCAAATGGCTCTGCTTGTGTCTGAAAAACCTTACGCGTTTGACTTGAAATCGTTGCGTCATACGGTATCAGCAGGTGAGGCTTTGCCTGATGCCACTCGTCAGTTGTGGAAAACCGCAACGGGCATTGAGATGACCGATGGCATTGGTGGTACCGAAGTCATTCACATCTATATTTCCAGCGCGGGCCAAGAAGTGCGTGCAGGCAGCATTGGCAAAGTTGTGCCGGGTTACCAAGCGCAAATTGTGGATGAGGACATGAAGCCTGTGCCACCTGGCGTAGTGGGCCGATTGGCTGTGCGCGGCCCAACGGGTTGTCGCTATTTGGACGACCCGAGGCAAAAGGATTATGTGAAGGATGGGTGGAATTTGCCAGGCGACACCTTTGTAATGGATGCCGATGGTTACTTCAGCTACCAGGCGCGCAACGACGACATGATAATTTCTGCGGGTTACAACATTGCAGGGCCAGAAGTAGAAGGTGCGTTGATGCAGCACCCTGCGGTGGCAGAGTGCGGGGTGGTTGGCGCTGCGGATCCTGAGCGAGGGCAGGTCGTCATGGCCTTTGTGGTTTTAAAAACGGGTCACGCAGGTACACCCGCCTTAGGAAAAGAAATTCAAGAGTTTGTGAAGCAAAGCATTGCACCCTTCAAGTACCCAAGGCGTGTGGTGTTTTGTGAAAGCTTGCCACGTACTGAAACAGGCAAGTTGCAGCGCTTCAAATTACGGCAGCAAGCGCCTGCCTTCAATTCAGAAAAGTAAGGACTCTAAATGTCACAAGGAATATTGAAAGTTCTTCAACCTGAAGGATGGGCGCCTGCCAAAGGCTATGCCAATGGCATTGCGGCACGCGGTGAAATAATTTTTGTTGCCGGCATGATCGGCTGGAATAGCCAGTGTCATTTTGAAACCGATGATTTTGTGGCGCAGTGCAAGCAAGCGTTGCAGAACATCGTTGCCACATTAGCCTGCGCTGGTGCTGGCCCTGAACATATGGCCCGTATGACTTGGTACGTGAAAGACAAAAAAGAATATGTGTCGCGCGGCAGAGAGCTGGGCAAGGTCTATCAGGAGGTGATGGGCAAAAACTACCCCGCCATGACCTTGGTTCAAGTGGCCGACTTGGTAGAAGACCGTGCTTTGGTGGAGATTGAGGTGACGGCGGTTAAGCCTTGAATTTGCTGCTTTAAGTGGTTGGGAATTTTTGCAGGCTTGACGGACTTGATGGGCCTATTTTTTCTTGCATGCCAAATGTCATGGGCTAACTGTAAATTCAGCCAAACTTCTGCACTGGTACCTTGAAGCCATTTTTCTAACCTTAAAGCCAATTGAGGCTTAATAGGCGAGTGGCCATGAAGAACGCGCGAAAGCTGAACTCGCGAAACGCCAAGTTGTTCTGCTGCGCTTGTGACGCTAAGTCCAAGTGCTGGAAGCACATCTTCTAACAAACTTTCAGCTGGGTATGGAGGGTTATGCATTTGTACAATAACTTAAACTACTACTGTATCATGCAACGATACACTCTGTAAATTCTAAAATCAGACTTTAATTAGATTATTTTTGAAATTCAATTTGACTGCTTA
>Ga0214919_10000110_pt1 | contig 129522 bp, 109 predicted proteins | sample LL1503_MetaG_FD_177994 | JGI IMG/M metagenome (GOLD analysis project Ga0214919, IMG submission 177994) | Freshwater microbial communities from Lake Lanier, Atlanta, Georgia, United States - LL-1503 | ecosystem: Environmental > Aquatic > Freshwater > Lake | place: USA: Georgia | collected...
TGGGAAGGAGTCTGGGAAGGAGTCTGGGAAGGAGTCTGGGAAGGAGTCTGGGAAGGAGTCTGGGAAGGAGTCTGGGAAGGAGTCTGGGAAGGAGTCTGGTGGTGAATCGGAGCAGGGACAGGCTGAAGAAGGGGGTGAGCCATCGGCGGAGGAGAAGCCCGAGGCTGGTGAACGCAAGACGGAGGCTGGCGACGACGACGCCTCGCGTGCCCGCCGAACGAAGAAGCGGCTGGCCGACGCCGAACAGCGGATGCGGAAGGCGCAGTCGAAGCTCGACGAGGCCAAACGACGCGATGCCCGCCAGGAGCAGGAAAAGGCGATCGAGGAGTTGGAGACAGCCCGGGCCGAGTTGGAGGAGATCCTGCGGCAGATGCGGGAGGAGGAGGTGGAGCGGCTGCTCGTGCAGTTGGAAACGCGGCTGCGGACCATGCTGCGGGCCCAGCGGGCGGTGCTTGCCGGCACCGAGAAATTGGCCGCCGAACAATCGCAGGCCGATCGTGAGCGGCAGTTGGAGGCCGTGCGACTGTCGCGGGAGCAGAATGTCATCGGGCTCGATGCGGCCAAGGCGCTGACGCTGGTGCGGGACGACGGCTCGGCTGTCGCCATTCCGGAGGCGCTCGAACAGGTCCGTGATGACTCCAATCAGGCGGCCGGTCGCCTGGCCCGCGGAGACGTGGGCGGGACGACCCGCGGCATCCTGCAGGATCTCGTCACGAGTCTGGAGGAGATGCTGGCGGCACTCGAGAAAGCCCAGCAGGAGCAGCAGGCGCGGCAGCAGGGGAATCAGGGGGGGCGTCCCGCTGAGCCCGGTGAGCAGCCGCTGGTGGACAAGTTGGCCGAACTGAAGATGATCCGCACCCTGCAGATGCGGGTGAATTCCCGTACCAAGCGGTTTTCCAAACTGCTGGCCGACGGCGCGGAGCAGGCGGATGAGCCAGAGCTGATCGACGCGCTCGAGAGGCTGGCAGAACGCCAGCACAAGATCGAGCGGGCGGCGCACGACATCGTCACCGGCCGCACGGAGTGAGGCCGGCATCCCGCTCCCATGCAAGCCCGAAGCGCAAGCGAGGGAATCCGCGTCGCGGACACGAAAAAGCGTTTGACGTGCCGAACACGGGGGCGGCTCCGGTCCGTTTTTTTCCCTCTGACGGCAGCGTGCGGATATGATGGTGGGGTATGATTGGTGCCGTTCATATCGCAGGCGTGCCGACCCCCTCCGGAGGCCCCGATCGCATGGATCCGAGACCGATTCTGTGTGCCATCGTGGCTGTGATGGCGTTCGCCGGGCCGGCCGCGACGGCCGCTCCGATGCACGGCCAGCCCACACCGGCCGCCCCCGATCGCGATCTCGAACGGCCACCGTCGTGGTCGATTCCCTCCTATGCCGACGTGCGGCAACGGATGATGGCGTGGCTCGACACGGCGGTGGCGGCGGGCGTGGTGCCGGCTGCCGATGTGGCCGCAGCCAGAGAGACCTGGCCCGAGCAGGATCCGATCGCTCCTGGTGCGGACCTGCTCGATCATGTGATCGACTCGTTGGCACGGATCGACCCGCGGTGTGCGTCGCTGCGGCGGAGCACTGCGGACGGCCAGGCGGCTGCCGGCTCGGCAGCACCCGATCTGGGCTGGCTGGCCGATCCAACCACCGATGCGTTCGAGCGTGATGCCGTTCGGCTGTGGCTGGGGAGAGAGCGCGTCCGTCGCGATCGTTTCGACGAAGGGCTTGCCCTGCTGGCCGATCTCGATCCGGCCACCGCGGTCGATCCCGCAGCGCTCTTGTTTCATCGCGCCGCCTGCCAGCACTGGCTGCTGGAGGCCGACGTGGCCGTGGAATCGCTCGACCGCTTGCTCGAGCGATCCGGCGAGATTCCGGTGCGGTACGAACGGGTGGCGCGGCTGCTGCGGGCCGATATTGCGTCGCTCGAGGACGAGTCGCTCGACCACATCGCAAGGCGGATGCGAGACATCACCCGCCGGCTCGATCTGGGCCGTGCCGGCCCGAAGACGCTGGCCGTCCAGGATGGCGTGATCGACTCACTGGACAAGATGATCAAGCAGATCGAACAGCAACAGCAGCAGCAGAGCCAGTCGTCGAGCGGCGCCGGTGGCGGTGGCGGTGGCCGCAGTGGCAATGGCACGCCGATGGAAGAGAGCCGCATCGCGGGCGGCAAGGGAGCCGGCGAGGTGACCAAACGGGATATCGGCGACTCGGACGGCTGGGGAAAGCTCCCGCCCCACAAGCGCGAGGAGGCACTGCAGCAGATCGGCCGGGAGTTTCCGGCACACTACCGTGAGGCGATCGAACAATACTTCAAACGGCTGGCCTCCGGCGAGGAGAAGCGTTAGTGCGGATCACGTTCGTCTCCTTCGCCGTCATCAGGGCTGTCGTGGCCGCTGTTGCGTGGGCCCTCATCTGGTCGGTTGTGGGTGTGATCCACGCCGCGGACGCACCGCCGCAGAGTCCTCTGCTGCAAGGTCCTCTGCTTGTGGAGGTGGAGCAGGGCGACGGCACCGTGACAGCCGGCCGGCTCGAGCGGATCGATGCCGCGGGCGTGCATCTGACCGATGGCCCCGGCGGCTCGCTTTCCGTGCCCGGCGAGCGGGTGCGGGCGGTGCGGCGGACCTCCCGACCGGCCACCAGTGCCGAAAGTCGGCCCAAGCTCGTGCTCACGTTGGTCGACGGTTCGACGCTCTCCGGGGATGACTTCGCGTGGCAGGGGGAAAAGCCGGCGGTGCTGATGCGGCCAGAGGGCCGGATCGAACTGCCGGCCGGCCGCGTGCGGTCGATCGCGTGGCTGTCGGAGGCTGCCGCCGTCGATGCGGCGGCTCCGTGGCAGGGGTCGATTCCCGACGGCACGGAGAAAGACCTGGTCGTCGTCGGCACCGACGAGAATCACGAGTTCGTGGAGTGTGCCATCACGGGAGTGTCGGCCGACACGGTCACCGTGGTGCTCGAGGAGGAGACGATCCCGGTCAAACGATCGAAGGTGATCGGCCTGCGGTGGTTGCGGGGCGAGCCGGCCGGTGCGGCAGCCGCGGTGGGGCGTGCGCTCGTGTCGGTGTCCGGCGGCGGTGTGCGGGCCAGTCGTCTGGAGTGGTCGGCCGATGCCCTCGTGGTCGATGGCGAGATACGTCTGCCCGCTGCCCTGTTTGTCGGGGTCGACTATGCCGCTGGCCGAATCGTACGGCTTGCCAGCCTCACCGCGGAAAAGGTCGACGTGGAGCCGTGGTTCGGCGGACTTGTCTCCCGTGGCGGTGCCCCTGCGGGCCGTGATGCCCGTGGTGATGGAATGGCGGCCTTTTTTGCGCCGCGGACGATCGAATCCACGGCGGGCCAGCCGCGTGCGCCGTCGGCAGACGGACCGCGGGCCGACGCCGCAGCGGCCGTGCCTGCCATCATCATGCGGCCACGCACCGTCGCGGTCTGGCGATTACCGCCCGACAGCCGGCGGTTTCGTGCCGTCGTCGAGGCCGTTGCCGGCCCGCAGGCTGCCGACGCCACGGTGGTGGCCGTCGCCGTTGACGACCGGGAACTGTTTCGTCAGCAGGTCGGTGCGGCGGGTGGGGCCGCCGAAGGCGGTGTCGGCAACGATCCGCAGCGGGATGGCGTCGGCGTTCCGATCGATGTCGATCTGACGAATGGCAGAAGGATCAGCGTGACGGTCGATTTTGGGTCCGGAGGTGGCATCGGTGGTGCTGTGCGGTTCACCAACCCGGTGATCGAGCGATAAGGACGCGTGCTCGTTGACGAGCGCGCGGTGGCAGAAGGCGGCTTTCATGCAGCGGATCGACCAACCAAAGGCAGTTCGACCGATTGCGGCAGGCATGCTGGCCTGCTGGCTGGGCGGAGTGGTCTTGCTCTGCATCGCCGTCACGCCGGCTCGATCGGAAGACGCGGCTGCTGGTTCCGGAGAGGTGCCGTCGGCGGTGCTCCATGCCCAGCAGCAGCGGATCGACGTCATCCAGCGGGCATCGGCCGCCGCGGTGGCGATTTTCGCCGGGGAGGCGGGGGGCGGCTCGGGGGTGCTCATCAGCCCCGACGGCTATGCGCTGACCAACTTTCACGTCGTGCAGCCGGCTGGCATCGCGATGAAGTGCGGGCTGGCCGACGGCCGCCTCTACGACGCGGTGCTCGTGGGCCTCGATCCCACCGGCGACGTGGCCCTCGTCAAACTCCTCGGCCGCGACGACTTTCCATTCGCCGCGCTTGCCGACAGCGATGAGGTCGAGGTGGGCGATTTCTGCTTCGCCGCCGGCAATCCGTTTCTGCTCGCCACGGATTTTCAGCCGTCGATCAGCGCCGGCATCGTGTCGGGCACGCGGCGCTACCAGTTTCCGGCCGGCACGATCCTCGAATATGCCGACTGCCTGCAGGTCGATGCAGCGATCAATCCGGGCAACTCCGGCGGCGGCCTGTTCGACGCGCAGGGCAGGGTCATCGGCGTCAACGGGAGGGCATCGTTCGAGAAGCGTGGCCGCGTCAACGTGGGGGTGGGCTACGCCATCTCGGCGAACCAGTTGCGGAACTTTCTCGGCCTGCTCAAGGGGGGACGCCTCGTCGATCACGCCACGCTTGGCGCCACGGTGGCCACCAGCGCCGACGGTCGCGTGGTCGTGTCGGACATCCTCGAATCGTCCGATGCCTGGAAGCGCGGGCTGCGATACGACGACGAAGTGGTGTCGCTGGCGGGCCGTAGTGTCCGCACCGTCAATGCGTTCAAGAACGTGCTCGGAACGCTGCCGGCCGGCTGGCGTGTGCCGCTGGTGTATCGCCGCGGTGGCCGCCGCGAGGAGATTCTCGTCCGGTTGGCTGGCGTGCATACCGCTGCGGATCTGGCGAATATCGTCGAGGGCAAGCCGCAGCAGTCGGCGGGCAAGGGACCGACGCCTCCGGAAACGCCGCCGGCCGTGCTGCCCGATGCGGTGCAGCCGCTCTACGAGGCCCGCCGCGGCTTCACCAACCATCACTTCAACACGGTGGAACGCGATCGCGTCGCCGGGGCACTGGCTGCCGGCGGGGGACAGGCCGCATGGGGTGGTCGCTGGATCCTGTCCGGAAGGCTGGCCACTGGCGAGCCCTTTCGGATCGAACTCTCCGACAAGGAAGGTGTGATCGATCTTCCCACCGGCACGACACGGGTCGATGCCACGGGCGAACTGGACGTGAACCCGAGTCCTCCGGGCAGCGGCGGCATGCTGGCGGCGCTGCTGCTCTGGCAAAGATTGCTGCGGGAAGGACCCAAACCCCTGGGTCGCACGAGCTACTGGGGCACCGTGCCGCTCGATCCCCGCTCCTTCGGAGAGGCCGATGCTCCGCGGCTCGTCGACATGCTCGAGTCGTCCGTGGCAGGAGTCGAGGCCCGCTTCACGATGGGAGCCGGCGGGGCCGTGTCGGGCATCGAGCTCTGGACGGCCCCCGATGCCGACCCGTGCGAGGTTCGCTTCACGTTCCCGGGGCCGAATCGACCGCAGGATCTCCCGAGGGGCATGCCCTCCGTGATCGAGGTGCGGCACGGCAACGACCTGTTCGGAGAGTTTCGTGTGGAGACGGTCGGGTTTGAGATGGCTGACGGTGAGGCTGCCGGAGGCGAGGCGACGCCAAACGGGGCAAACGCCTTGCCGGGAGGCGGCACATGATCCGACACGCTGGTGCCATCCATGCTGGTGTGATGATGGGGATCTGCTTCGTGGTGGGCGGCGGTTGGATGGACGGCATCGCCAACCGGGTGGCTGCCGCATCGCCACAGGAGACGATCGCCGGTGCCGCGCGGAAAGTGGTCAAGATTCATGGTGCCGGCGGGGTGCGAGGGTTGGAGGCCTACCAGACCGGCCTGCTCGTCTCCCCCGCGGGGCACGTGGTCACCGTGATGAGCACCGTGCTCGATGCCGACGAGCTGTCGTGCGTGCTCGATGACGGCCGCCGGTATCGGGCGACGATGGTGGGCGTCGATCCGCGCCGCGAACTCGCCGTCCTCTCGATCGAGGCCGAGGAACTGCCCGCCTTCACGCTCGCCGCTGGAGATCCTGTGCCGGTGGGGACGAGGATCTTCGCCCTCTCGAACCTGTTTGGCGTTGCCGTGGGAGACGAGCGGGTCAGCGCCCAACACGGCGTGGTGTCGGCGCTGGTGCCACTCGAGGCCCGCCGGGGCAGCTACGAGGTTCCGTATCGTGGCGACGTCTACATCCTCGACTGCACGACCAACAATCCCGGTTCGCCGGGGGGAGCGGTCATCGACTGGCGGGGCCGTCTGGTCGGCATGCTCGGCAAGGAGTTGCGGGCCTCAGGCAGCGGCATCTGGCTCAACTACGCGATACCGACGGCGGCGTTGAACGAGGGCTACGCCGAAATCATCTCCGGCACCGCTTCCCCGGCGGCTCCCGCTGGCACGACTGCGTCGCCGGGCTTCGATCCGGCGACGCTGGGGCTGGTGCTGGTGCCCGACCTGCTCGACCGCACGCCCCCCTTCATCGAGAACGTCGCCGCCGACTCCGCTGCGGCACGGGCCGGCCTGCGGCCTGACGATCTCGTGATCGCCGTGGGCGGCCGGTCAGTGGCCTCACGGGCCGCGCTGCAGCGGGCGCTCACGGCACTCGCCGCAGGGGATGCGGTGCGGCTGTCGGTCGTCCGCAGTGGAACGATCGTGGAGTGTGATCTCGGCCCGCGGCCCGCGGCGGGGAGGAAGCGATGACAGCGATGACGCAGCGGCGTGTCTGGCTGTGGCCGTGGTTCGTGCTGGGGGCCGTCGCTTCGGCGTTCATCGCCGTCGCGGAGGATCTCCCGTTTGCGGAGGAAGCTGCGATCCGGGCGGCGGTCGACCGGGTGGCGGCGTCCGTGGTGCGGATCGAGACGGCCGGTGTCTCTGAGGCGGCGCTGGCGTCGTCAGCCGAAGTCACGCCCGCCAGCGGTCCCTCGACGGGCGTTGTCGTGGAGGAAGGGGGCTGGATTCTCGCCACGTCGTTTGCCGTGCCGCAGGATGCCCGTGAGGCGATCGTCATGCTGCCGTCGGCGGCGGGCAGCCAACGTCGGGTGGCGCGGGTCGTGGGCCGCGATCTATCCCGCGGGCTCGTCTTGCTGCGGATCGATGAGTCGCCACCGCCGGTGACCGAGTGGGCGCCGCGGGCCGAACTGGCGGTGGGCCAATGGACGATCGCGGTGGGGCGTGCCTGGGACGGCGCCGTCCCCAGTGTGGCCGTGGGCATTCTGTCCGCCACGAATCGGTCGTGGGGCCGCTCCGTGCAGACCGATGCCTCGATCTCACCTGCCAACTATGGCGGACCACTCATCGACATCAGGGGCCGGGCCATCGGCATTCTCGCCCCGTTGCCGGCCGACACCGCGGGCATGAATCTGGGCACGGAGCTCTACGACTCGGGCATCGGCTTCGCAGTGCCGTTCGAGGACATGCTCCGCGTGCTGCCGCGGCTGAAAAATGGGGAGACGTTGTCTCCGGGTGTGTTGGGCATCGGGTATAGCGCGCGGGATCCGTTCACCGGCGAGGCCAGGATCGCCACATGTCGGCCGGGATCTCCGGCGGCGAAGGCGGGGTTGCGGGCGGGCGATCTGATCGTCGCCGCAGATGGTCGGCCCGTGACGAGGATCGCGGAACTCCGCCATGTGCTTGCGCCACGCTACGCGGGCGATACCGTGCGGCTGAGCGTCGAACGTGCCGCCGTTCAGGCAAAAAGTGAGCAGGCAAAAAGTGAACAGGCGGCTCCGCCGTCCCGCATCGATGTGCAGGTCACGCTGGTCAAGGCATTACCGCCGTGGCGACGACCGCTGCTCGGCATCGTGCCGGTGCGTTCGGCCGCCCGCGAATCGCGGCCTGGTCCGGTGAAAGTGGCCTGGGTCTGGGCAGGGAGCCCGGCGGCGAAGGCGGGCATCGCGGCGGGCGATCAGATAGAAGCCGTCGTACCGCCGTTGACCGAAGGAGACACCGCCGGCGCCGGTGATGCCATCCCTGTTGACTCGGCGAGTGCGCTCGCGGGAATTGTGGCGGGGACAGACGTGGGGAAAACGCTCGGGCTCGTCGTCGACCGTGATGGCAAGCGTCAGACCCTGTCGATCGAGTCGGTGGCGACGCCGACCGATCTTCCCGGTGATCTTCTCGAGCAGATACCGCCGTTCGCAGCGGCTCCTGCAGCCGGGGTTGCCCCGGCCGGCGATGCGGCAGGCGATGCCGTGACGGTCGAACGCCTGCAGGCTGCCGAAGTAGCCCAGCCACCGTTGGCGGTGCTGCCGTCGGTGGGGCCCAAGGAGCCACTCGGGGTGATCGTCTTTCTCGACGTGCCGCGGGGCCCCATCGACGACGCCCAGGCGGCGGAGTGGAAGGCGGCTGCGGCGCGGCATGGCGTGGCGGTGATCCTGCCGGGCTCGGCCGATCCGCAGCGGTGGGGCCGCGAGGACATCGGTGGCATCAAGCGGGCTTTGGCCACGCTGGCCGCCAAGCGGGCGATCGATCCCGCCCGGATCGCGGTCGTCGGGCGTGGAGCCGGGGGGGCGTTTGCATGGCTGGTGGCCGAGTCGCTTGGGCCTGCCGTGCGCGGCGTGGCCCTCATCGACTCGGCGCTTCCGCGGCAGGCCACGGTCGAGCCTGCGGAGCCAGGGCGTTCGCGGTGGGTGCTCTTCGGTGCGGCCGCCGACGACGCGGCAGCGGATGTGTCGCCCCGCGTGGAGGCAGACCGCCGGCGGCTGGATGAGGCGGGATCTCCCGCGGGCATACTGCCGATGGGGCAGGGAGGCCGCGTGCCTGCGGCAACGCTTGCCGCCTGGGTTGAGGCGCTGGGATTGCTGTGAGTCTGCCACCGTCGACGGCTCCGTCAGCCTCTGCGCTGCCGTGCGGCGATGCCGGCATCTGCGTGGTGTTTGCCGACGAGCATCTGATCGTGGTGGACAAGCCGGCGGGCATGCCGAGCGTGCCCGCGCGGACGTCACTCGATCCGCCATGCGTGGCGTCGCATCTGCGTGAGGCGTTTGGCTTCGTGGAGGCGGTGCATCGACTCGACCGCGACACGTCCGGGCTGCTCGTGATGGCACGTTCGGCACCGGCGCGGGCCGCACTGGGCCGGGCGTTCGAGAACCGGTTGGTGCGGAAGCGCTACGAGGCAATCGTGCACGGCGTGCCGGCGCGGCCTGAAGGCATCCTGCACCTTCCGTTGGCCTCCGACCCGGCGCGGCCGCCGCGATCCCGCGTCGATCCGATCCTCGGGCGGCCCGCGAGCACGCGGTGGCGGTTGCTCACCGCGTCTTCCGGTCCCGGGGAGCGGTGGTCACGGTTGGAATTGGAGCCGATCACCGGCCGGTCCCATCAGCTTCGCGTCCATCTGGCCTGGCTTGGCATGCCGATCGTCGGTGACCGGCTCTACGGGACAGCACATGATCCGGCGGCCAGCCGCCTCATGCTCCATGCCGCTTGGCTCGCGTTTCCGCATCCCAGCGACGGCCGCATGATCGAGGTGACCGCGGAGCCGCCCCGCTGGCGCACCGATCTGGATCGACTTGGAAAGGGTCATGGATGACTTTTTCCACGGCCAGTTAGACTCTGGGCATGGATGCTTCGCCAGCCGCAGGGCAACCACCATCCCCGCACGCCGACCGCCCGCGGAGCCTCTCCACGCCGTTGGAGCGTTTGCCTGGCGTGGGCACCGCCCGCGCGGAGAAACTCGTCCGCCTGGAACTGGTCACGGCGTCCGATGCTCTCATGCATTTCCCGCGCGAGTATCGCGACTTTAGCGGGGCGCATGCGGTTGCCGATTTCCGCGAAGGCGAACACGCCTCCATTGCCGGTGAGGTGACGAGCGTCGCCGCACGGACGACCGCCGGCGGCCGGCCGCTGTTGACCGTGCTCCTGGCCTGCAAGGACGGCAGCGTCCGGGCGGTCTGGTTCAACATGCCCTTCATGAACCGTCGCTTCGCTGCCGGCATGCGGGTGGTGATCGCTGGTATGCCGAAAAAGAGCGGGCTGATCTGGGAGTTCAACCATCCCGAGGTCCGTTGGCTCTCGAGCGAGGAGCAGCCTCACGCTTCCGACTGGCTTGCCATCTATCCGCTCGCCGAGGGCGTGCCGCAGGCGGTGGTCCGCGCGGCGGTGCAGGCGGCGCTCATCCACGTGGCCGACCTGCCGGCCGAGGCGTTTCCGCCGGACGTGCTCGCAGCCAAGTCGTTGCTGCCCATCGGCGAGGCCCTTCGCGAGATTCACTGTCCGTCGAGCCAGAGCATGATCGACGCGGCCCGCCGCCGGTTCGTCTACCAGGAACTGTTCATGCTGCAGCTGGCGCTGCGGATGCACCGCGAGCGGCAGCAGCGCGACCATGCCGCGCCGACGATCGACATCGACGCGCGGCTCGACAGCCGCATCCGGGCCCGGTTTCCCTTCCCGTTCACGCCCGCGCAGCGGCGGGTGTGCGGAGAAATCGCCGCCGACATGCGGTGCCCGCGGCCGATGAACCGCCTCCTGCAGGGTGACGTCGGCAGCGGCAAGACGGCCGTGGCGATCTATGCGATGCTCGCCGTGGCCGCCACCCCGGTGAAGATGGACGGGGATCCCTCGGCCCCGGAAGAGCCGACGACGGCCGCGAAGCCGGCGGAAAAACCGCTCCGGCACCAGGCCGCCATCATGGCGCCGACCGAACTGCTGGCGAGGCAGCACATGGCGACACTCGAACGGCTGCTCGCTGGCAGCGGCGTGGAGGTGCAGTTGCTCGTGGGCGGGCAGCCGGCGAAGGAGCGGAAGCGGATCCTCGCCCGCATGCAGTCGGGGGAGGTGGGGATCGTCGTCGGCACGCAGGCGCTGGTCTGCGGCGAGACGGCGAAATTCCGCAATCTGGGGCTCGTGGTGATCGACGAGCAGCACCGCTTCGGCGTGCTTCAGCGGGCCACGCTCCAGCAAGGGGGCACCGATCCGCACGTGCTGGTGATGACCGCGACGCCGATCCCGCGAACCATCGCCCATGCCGTCTACGGCGACCTCGATGTCTCGGTGCTCGACGAGCAGCCGCCGGGCCGCCAGCCGGTGAGAACCTACAGGGTCGGGCCAGAGCAGCTCGACCAGTGGTGGCAGTTCTGCTGCAAGAAGCTCGCGGAGGGTCGCCAGGGCTACGTCGTCGTGCCTGCGGTTGACGAATCGAAGCGCGAACTGGCCAGCATCTCGAGCACGCTCGAAGCGCTCGCCAACGGTCCGCTGGAGGCATTTCGGCTGGGACTGGTGCACGGCCGCATGAAGCCGAAGGAGAAGGCGGCGATCATGGACAGCTTCCGCGCGGGGGAGATCGACGTGCTGCTGGCGACGAGCGTGATCGAGGTGGGGATCGACGTGCCGCAGGCGACGATCATGACGATCCTCGACGCCGACTCGTTTGGCCTGGCGCAGCTCCATCAGCTGCGCGGCCGCGTCGCGAGGGGCGCGACGCAGGGGATCTGCGGCGCCGTGACCGCGTCGGCCGACGCCTCGATTCCGCGGATCGAGGCCTTCGCCGCCACGACCGACGGCTTTGCCCTGGCCGAGCAGGACCTGTTGCTCCGCGGTCCGGGCGAACTGGTGGGCACCCGGCAGAGCGGGGCCCCGCCGATGTATCTGGCGGACCTGCTCCGCGATTCGTCGGTGGTGGCGGAGGCCCGCCGCGACGCCCTGGAACTCTTCGCCCGCGATCCCTCGCTGTCGGCCCCGAGCTGGAGCCGCCTCCGCGAACTCATCCTCAAGCGGTGGGGCGAGCAGCTCGGCCTCGGGAAAGTGGGCTGATGCCGGCGGGCCAGCGGCCTGCTACGTTGATGACCTGTTCCGTCACCCCTCTGGAGTCCTGTCCGTGTTTTGCTTCGCCTACGGCTACAAGTGTTATCTCGCCCCGCTCGTCGCCCTGCAGATCGCCCAGCAGGTGCTGATCAACTCTGGTTTCGAGATTTTTGATCCGGTGCAGCCCGGCAAAATCACGATGGCTGGCAACCACTACGGCGCCGGCGTGATGGTGACGGTGGTCTCGATGGACAGCGACGGCGGCTCCGCCACGGTGATCAACGCCTTCACCGCGAATCAGGCCGCCGTCGATTCGGCCCGCTCGATGGCCGACACGGTCCTCGTGGCCTTACAGAATTCGTGAAGGCCCGCTCTGCTCGCGGTTCGGGGCTGCCCGTGCCCCGTCGCCGGACGTTCGCTACGGCCATCCATGGCCTTCGCTCACTCGATGCTGACTGCGCTCCGGCATCCTGCCTGCGCCGACCAATCCGCTGAGACGGATCGGTGCCCGAGCAACGCCGGCTCTCGGGACACGGGCAGCCCCTCACGGATTCCGCTTCCCATAAAAGCCCAGAGCGTCAGCGACGGGATGATGTGCGCTAGGCCCGGAGGGCCGGGTGAGCACCTGCCGACGGAGGTCGGCCAAGAAAAAATCGCAGGATGCGATGTTTTTCGTGAAACCGTCGGCACGGGCAGCCCCGAACTGCAGCGGAACGTGTTCGGGAAGCCCGTCCGGCGCGTTCCCTCGCTGCTACGACGCGCTGACGGGCATCGCGGTCCACTGCGTGCCGTCGCGGACGACGCGGTGGTAGAGCGTGTCACGTTCCACCGGGTCGCGGCCCGCCTCGCGGATAAGCCGCTTGATGTGTTCGACCGACAGCACCTCCGGCGTGGTGGCGCCGGCGTCGTGGTAGATCAGTTCGTGACGGACCGTGCCGTCCAAATCATCGGCACCGTAGGCCAGGGCCGTCTGCGCGGTGCCGATGCCGAGCATGATCCAGTAGGCCTTCACATGGTCGAAGTTGTCGAGCACCAACCGGGACACGGCCACCGTCCGCAGGTCCATCGCCGCGGTCGGCTTCGGAATGTGTGAGAGCCTCGTGTTCTCCGGGTGGAAGGCCAGCGGGATGAAGGTCTGGAAGCCGCCGGTCTCGTCCTGCAGGTCGCGAAGTTTGAGCAGATGGTCGGTGCGGTGGAAGGCGTTTTCGATGTGGCCGTAGAGCATCGTGGCGTTGCTCCGCAGGCCGAGCGAGTGGGCCGTGCGATGGACGTTGAACCACTCCTTCGTGTCGGCTTTGTGCTCGCAGATCTTGTCGCGCACTTCGGGATGAAAGATCTCGGCGCCGCCGCCGGGCAGGCTGCCAAGGCCGGCGTCCTTCATCTCCACGAGGATGTCGCGGATCGAACGCTTCGTGAGATGGCAGAACCAGTTGATCTCGACCGGCGTCCAGGCCTTGAGATGGAGCGTCGGGTAGTGGTCGTGCAGAATCCGGATGATGTTGAGATACCAGTCGTAGTCCCGCTGGTGGTGCAGGCCGCCGACGATGTGCATCTCGGTCGAGCCGGCCTCGACCGCCTCCTGGCCGCGGGCGAGGATCTGTTCGTCGCTCATGACATAGCCGCGGGCATCGCGGAGGTCGGCCCGAAACGCGCAGAACGTGCAACGGTAGACGCAGACGTTCGTGGGGTTGAGATGGGTGTTGATGTTGTACCAGCCGAGGTTGCCGTTCTTCCTCTCGCGGACGAGGTTGGCCAGTTCGCCCAGTTCGTGCAGGTCGAGCCGCTCGTCCCAGAGCAGCTCGGCTTCAGTCGCATTGAGGCGTTCCCCGGCCTCGATCTTCTCACGGATCGGGTCGAGCGACGGCGTGATGGCGCGGATCATGTTGGGGGGGGGTGCCTGAGGTGGTTGTGCTTGGCAGCCAGGCCTCTCCCGAGGCCGGGTGGGAGGCGGACCGCCACCCGAGCTTAAACCGCACCCCGGGTCGATCTGCAACAGCTCAGGGCCGAATCAGCGGAACGCCCCTGTAAAATGGGTTGCGCGGACCTGCTCACCACCAAAGATCGGCCGCGATCGCCGCCAGAAGCACCACGCCGATGATCGCGTTGGCGTTGAAAAAGGCCTCGTTCACCCGTGACAGGTCATTCGGGCGGACGATCGAGTGCTCCCAGATGAGCAGGGCCGTAATTGCCGCCAGGGCCAGCCAGTAGATCGCTCCCAGTTGCGGCACGGCCAGCGGCAGCAGGGCCAGGAGCAGGAGCGTGAGCCCGTGCAGACTCGCGGCGAGCGAGAGCGCCCGCGGCACGCCCAGCCGCGCCGGGATGCTCTGCAGGCCGTGGGCGGCGTCGAACTGGGCATCCTGACAGGCATAGATCGTGTCGAATCCGGCCACCCAGACGGTGACGGCCAGCCCGAGGATGGCCGCGGGGAGGATGTCGGCAGGGTTTCGCAGCAGCTCCTGGCCTCGCAGGGCGATCCATGCCGCCACCGGGGCCAGTCCGAGGGCCACGCCGAGCCAGACGTGGGCCAGCATCGTGAACCGCTTTGCGTAGCTGTAGCCGAGCAGCCAGGCGAGCACCGGCACGGAGAGGGCCACCGGCAGCCAGTTGGGCAGGAAGAGCAGCGTGGCTGCGATGAATGCGGCACATGAGGCGACGACCAGGCCGAGCACCTCCGCCGTGCCGACGGCGCCGCGTGGCAGGTGCCGCGACGCGGTACGCGGGTTGGCCGCGTCGATCGCGCGATCGACCAAACGGTTGAAGGCCATCGCCGCCGTGCGGGCCGTCACCATGCAGACGAGGATGCCGACGAGGGATCTGAGCCAGGCCAGCGGCGCCGTCCCCGCCGCACTGGCAGGGCCGTCGCCGGACGCGATCGCGATCAGCACCGCCATGATCGCGAACGGCAGCGCGAAGATCGTGTGGCTGAACCGCACCAGTTCCAGATAGGTCCGCAGGGTGGCGGCCATCAGGTCGCCTCGCCCCAGCGACGCATGAGGGTGTTGGCGACGCCGAGCTGGTCGCAGATCCGCGCCACCACGAAGTCGACCAGATCGGCGACCGTCTCCGCCCCGTGATAGAAGCCCGGGGACGCCGGGAGCACGACGGCGCCCGCCTCGTGGATCGCCTGCATGTTCTTCAGCTGCGGCAGCGAGAGCGGCGTCTCGCGGGGCACGACGACCAGCTTCCGCCTTTCCTTGAGATGCACCTCGGCCGCGCGGTGGATGAGATTCTCGCCCATCGAGTGCGCCACTGCCGAGAGCGTGCTGCCGCTGCACGGGCAGATCACCATGCCGGCGGTCAGGAATGAGCCGCTGGCGATCGGGGCCATCAGGTTCTTGTGGTGAAAATAGCGAAGGCGGTCGAGGTGGCGTATGGCCGGCGACGCCTTGCCAAGCACGATCTCCGGCTCGAAACGATCGAGGTCGAGTCGCACGCCCAACTCCTCGCCAATCACCGCCTGTCCCGACGGGCTGATCGCCAGGTGAACCTCCCGTCCCGCCTCGAGCAACACTTCGAGCAACCGCACGGCATACGCGGCTCCTGACGCGCCGGTGATGCCGAGTACGAGCGGCAGGGACGCAGGCATCTGGTCGACGGGCGACGGCATGGCGGTTCTCACGATGCGCGGGTGGCTATGGACAGGGTGGCGATGCCGAACGTGAGTGGCACCATGTCCACCCGCTCGAAGCCGGCAGCCCGCACGAGCGAAGCCAGGGACTCTCCGGAAGGAAACGCCTCCACGCTCTGGTTCAGGTAGGTGTAGGCATCGGAGGCGTTGCGGGCCACGGTGTTGCCGATGAAGGGCAGCACGCGGCGGAAATACCAGAGGTAGCCGTTGCGGATGATGGCGTTTCGCGGCAGCGAGAATTCAAGGATCGCCAGCCTGCCGCCGGGCTTGCAGACCCGGGCCATCTCCTCGAGCCCGCGGGACGTGTCGGCGATGTTGCGGAGGCCAAACGCGACGGTGACAAGGTCGAACGACGCGGTGGGGAAGGGGAGGGCCATCGCGTCGGCCTCCACCCACTCGATCGCCGCCCCCGTCTTCGCCGACTTCTCGATACCGCGGTCGAGCATCGGACGGCAGAAGTCGGAGGCGACCACGCGGACATCGGGCCCGCACTTCGCCCGGTAGGCCAGCGCCAGGTCGCCCGTGCCAGTGCAGACGTCGAGGATTGCGCCCGACCGCGGCGGGGCCGCGCGGGAGACCGTGACGTGCCGCCACCAGACGTCGATGCCGCCGGAAAGCATGCGGTTGACGAGGTCGTACCGGGGCGCGATCTCGGCGAACATGCCGCGGACCCGGTTTCCACTCTTGTCGACACCGCCCGGGGTGTGATCTATGGTGACGGTTTCCTGACTGGACACGCTCACTCCTGAAACACGCGATGCATTGGCACTGCCACGACTTGTTCAATCGTATGCCGCCGGAGGCGGTTGCGGGAGGGATCGCGGTCGTGATCGACGTATTGCGGGCCTCCACGACGATCATTACGGCCCTGGCCCACGGGGCCACCGGCGTCCGGCCGGTGCTCACGGTCGAGGTGGCCCGGGCCCTGGCGGCCGGCTTTGGCTCTGGCTCCGATTCTGGCGTGCTTCTGGGTGGCGAGCGTGGCGGCCTGCTGATCGACGGCTTCGACCTCGGCAATTCCCCGCTCGAATATTCGCAGGCACGCGTGGCCGGCCGACGGATCGTGATCACCACGACCAACGGCACCGCCGCGCTCGATGCTTGCACGGCCGCCTCTGAGGTGCTCATCGGCGCGATCGTGAACCGTGCGGCCGTGGCGGCGCGGGCGCGGGAGCTCGCCGTGGCGCAGGGCACGTCCACTATCCATCTCGTCTGCGCAGGCACCGACGGAGAGGTCACGGAGGAGGACCTGCTGACGGCGGGTGCCATCCTCGATGCGGCGGGCCGCCTGCCCGGCGGTAGCGACGACGCGCTCGACGCCTCCGCCGCCGCCGCGCTGAAAATGTTTCGCGGCGTGCTGTCGGCGCCGTCCGCTGAGGGGAGCGTGGAAGCCCATGCGATCGCCGCCGCCGCGATTACCGCCGCCTTCGCCACGTCGCGCGGAGGCCGCAACCTGATCGAACTCGGTATGCAGGCCGATCTGCCGGCCGCTGCCGCCATCGACAGCCTCAGGGTCGTGCCACGGCTCGACCGCGGCGCACGCGGAGACGAGGCCGCCGCGGGCTGGCTCCACGCAGACGCCGCAGATCCTGCCTGAGGTGGACCGCGGCGCGGCGGGCTTACTACACTCCTCGGTTCAGGAATGATCAGGCAATCAGTGCACCCAAGCCCGAAGCGCAAGCAAGGGACTGTATGGAAACCTGTTTGCACGCATCTGTCACACCTCGAGAAGTCACCTGTTCATGGACAAACAAAACGACCAGTCGCGGATGGATCGGATCGTGTCGCTCGCCAAGCGGCGCGGCTTCATCTTTCAGTCGAGCGAGATCTACGGCGGCTTGAACGGCTTTTGGGACTACGGCCCGCTCGGTGTCGCGCTGAAACGCAACCTGAAGGAGAGCTGGTGGCACGACATGGTGGCCGGCCACGACGAACTGTCCATTCTCCCGGGCGCCCCGACGTCCTATGAGATGACCGGCCTCGACTGCACGATCATCATGCATCCCCAGGTCTGGAAGTGCTCCGGCCACTTCGACCTGTTCCACGACTGGATGATCGACTGCCGCGAATCGAAACGCCGCTACCGCTACGACCACCTCCATGGCCGCTGGGCGAGCCATCGCGGCAAGAAGGTCTTCATTGTCACCGACCAGTCGGGCGACGAGGCAGCTCCGCACACCGTGCAGAAGGCGCAGAAGTTCTTCGGTCTGCGGGCCAAACAGGTGGACGAGATCGAGTGGGAGGGCAGCCTCGTGCCGCTGGCGGCGAGCGTTGTGGCGGGCACGGTCGCGCTCTCCGGGGTGCTCGGTCCCGACGCCAGCGAGCCCGGCACCCTCACCGAGCCACGCGAGTTCAACCTGATGTTCGAGACGCGGATCGGGGCCCTCGCGGGCAACGACGACGACCGCGCCTTCCTGCGGCCGGAGACGGCGCAGGGCATCTTCATGAACTTCAAGAACGTGCTCGATACGTCGCGGGTGAGCGTGCCCTTCGGCATTGCCCAGATCGGCAAGAGCTTCCGCAACGAGATCACGCCGCGGAACTTCACCTTCCGCTCCCGTGAGTTCGAGCAGATGGAGATCGAGTTTTTCTGCAAGCCGGCCGACTCGGCCGCCTGGTATCGCTACTGGCGCGACCGTCGCTGGAACTGGTACCTCGGCCTCGGCCTCACCGCCGGCAAGCTCCAGTTGCGCGAGCACGACGCCGACGAACTCTCCCACTACTCCGTCGGCACCGCCGACATCGAATACGCATTCCCCTTCCTGGCGGAGGGTGAGTTTGGCGAACTGGAAGGGATCGCCCACCGTGGCGACTTCGACCTCCGCAGCCACATGGAGGGAAAGCTCGTCCGCAAGGACGGCCAGCTCGTCGTGGAAATGGGCCCCGACGGCAAGCCGCGGCACCGCGGCAGCGGCAAGGATCTCAGCTACTTCGACGACGCCACACGGGAACGCTACGTGCCGCACGTGATCGAGCCGTCGGCGGGGGCTGACCGGGCCGTGCTCGCCTTCCTCTGCGACGCCTACCATGAGGACGAGGTGCCCGATGAGGACGGCAAGCCCCGCAGCCGCACCGTGCTCAAGCTGCATCCCCGGCTGGCGCCGCTCAAGGCCGCGATCCTGCCGCTGGTGAAGAAGGACGGCATGCCGGAGGTGGCGATCGATCTCTACCGCCGACTCAAGGCCCTCATGCCCTGCATGTACGACGAAAAGGGTTCGGTCGGCCGGCGATATGCCCGGCAGGACGAGGCCGGCACGCCCTGGTGCCTCACGATCGACGGGCAGACGCTCACCGACCAGACCGTCACGCTCCGTGACCGCGACACGCTCGTCCAGGCCCGTGTGCCGATTGCCGAGTGCGTCGACATGCTCCGCGAGAGACTGCGCGGATGAAGCCGGCATTATCCACCGTCTGCTCGCTCGACAGCGGCCTCGAGACGATTCTCGAGGACTACGCGGCCGGCCACTGCGACGCCGTCGACCTCTGGCTCGGCCACGCCGAAACCTATCTCGAGAGTCACGGCCCGGGTGACCTGCAGGGGTTGTTCGAGTCCCGTGGCATCACCGCTGTCGCGGCCAGCTTTCAGGGCGGCCTGCTGACCAGCCAGGGCGATGCCCGACGCGAGCACTGGTCGCATTTCGAAAGCCGTCTCGGGCTGCTCCGCGAACTCGCCATCCCCGTGCTCGTCGTCGCGGGCGACGCATTCGGCCCCCTTACGCCGCAGGACCTCGCCCGGCTCTCGGTGAGCCTGTCGGAGGCGGCCACGCGGGCGGCCGACGCGGGCGTGCGGCTGGCCCTCGAATTCGACGCCCGGGCCAGCTTTCCCAACAACCTTCAGTCGGCCGTGGCCCTTGTCGAGGATGTCGGGCACCCAAACCTCGGCATCTGTCTCGACTGGTTTCACTTTTCGGTGGGGCCGAGCAAGCCGCTCGACCTGTATCTCCTTTCCCGCGAGACGCTTGCGCACGTGCAACTGTCCGACACGGCCGATCTGCCCCGCGAGATGGCGACCGACGCCGATCGCATCCTGCCTGGCGAGGGATCCTCGCCCCCCGACGAACTCGTGCGGCGGCTCGTCGAGATCGGCTATGCCGGCGCCGTCAGCGTGGAACTGCACAACCCGCGACTGTGGCGGGTGCCGCCGCGGCAGTTCGGCGAGATCGCGATGACTTCGCTGCGCACGCTCCTCGGCCAGGCGGCGATGTGAGCATGGGCTACGAACCGCGTGCAGCAGGAATCCCCCGGCTCACGCCGGGGGCTTGTATGGAAATCGGAGTCATCCGTGAGGGGCTGGCCACGCCCTGAGAGCCGGCGTTGCTGACCAGCGCAGGCAGGATGCCGGAGCGCAGTCAGCATCGAGTGAGCGAAGGCCATGGATGGCCGTAGCGAACGTCCGGCGACGGGGCGTGGCCAGCCCCGAACCGACCCATGCCATCTATTGCGGGAAATCACGCAGCGTGTTGGCCCGGGCCTCGATCTCGTCGATCGAACGCAGTTTCGACTGTCCATCGGCCGGCAAGATGCCGAAGTGGCGGGCACCCGTCAGCACGTCCACCATTTCGTGGCAGAAGCCGTCGCGGGTCACCCAGAGCGCCGGATCGTGACGGCGGAGGTCGACGGGCAGGGAATACGTTCGCAGCGTCTTGCGGCGACGCTTGACGTATTGCGGGAAGAAGGAGACGGCGAGTTCCCGGAGGTTGCGGTAGATCGGATCGCGGTAGCGGAGAAACGGGCTGTTGCTCTTCGAGATCGCCCCCCAGTAGCGGCCACGGCGGAAGATCGCCATGACGTGATCGACATCGCCCCGCGCGGCCCCCAGGTCGATGAGGAGCGGCGGATAGCCGTTGAGCCAGAGGGCGCAGGCCGCCACGAAGGCCCCCTCGATGCAATGGGCCTGGTCCTGCCGAAGCACCCCGACGACCGACAGGGCGGTGGGTCCGTCGGTCTGGTAGTTCCAGCGGAGACGGCTGACGAAATCCTGGATCCGCTCCGGCGTGCGCAGCCCGGCCAGCCGGGTCGCCATCGCCCTGGTCAGCCCGATATCGACGCCTAATTTCACCCGCGGATTCATATCTGCCTCGGCAGGCAGACTACCCATCCTGCCAAGCAGGCTCAACCTGGCAGCTTGCGGTTTTATGAGGTCACCAGACGCTCGCCGGGTTGCCGTCGACTCGGATAGGATGGAGGTGTCAGCGGAGCCTTAGGGTTCAACGAGTCGTTTCCATGAGGAGCACATCGACTATGTCGCGGCACTCGCGGTGGTTTCAGGTGTCGATTCTCATCGTTGTCACGGCACTCGCGTGGTGCCAGCCACAGACCGCCTCAGCGTGGCATGGTCGGTGGCACCGTGGCTTCTATGGTGGGGGCTTCTATGGCGCGGGCTTCCGGCCCTGGTGTGGCCCGGTGTTCGGCCCGCGTGTCTACGGCGGGTGGGGCGGCTGGTATGGCGGCACGCGGTTCGCCTACAGCGACTCTGTCTATGTGGGCGGTCCTTTCGGCGGCCTCTTCTCCGGCGCAGTCTCGAGCTATGTGATCAATCCCTGGAATGGTTTCGGCTGGAATGGTTGCGGCTGGCGTGGCTATGGCTGGAATGGTTGCTATCCATACGGCTATGGCTGCTGGGGCTATCCTTCGATCGTCGTGTCGCCCTATCCCGGTTCGTTCGGTCCTGTCTATGGACCGGCGGGTGTGCTGCCGTTCATGGGACTGTCGGCGCGAGTGCCCACCAGAGTGTCCGCGGGTGCAACTGTTCCGCCGCCGGCTCCCCAGTTGGCACTGGGAAGAGCGGCACCGGCCGCTCCCGCGGCGGCCATTGCCATACGCGCGAGCAACGGCGTTGCCCGACTGCGTGCGGCCAGGCTCGTAGCCGTCGGCGACCGGCACCTGCGGATAGCCCTTCGCGATTCCACCAAACTGGCAGCGGCGCTCGATGCCTATAGGCGGGCTGCCACCATCGCGCCCGATCAGGCAGACACGTTCCTTCGACAGGCGATCGTGCTGACGGCGCTCGAGCGAGCCGACGACGCCGCAAAGGCGGTCGATCGGGCCGTGGCCATCGATGCCCGTCTGGGTGACAACGCGGCTGCGGCGGTGGCGGCACAGGAGCGGCTCCCGCCTGATCCGGTATTCGGCGACAGACCCGACACCGGCCCGACGACGCTCATCTCACGGAGCACCGGCCTGTTGGCCCGCATCTTCCCGGAAGAGCCTGCAGGCGCTGATCCAGCCGTACCAGCCATGCCCAACTGGATCGCCACACGGTGGTCGCAGCAGTGGCAGGGGCAGGTCAACGCGATCGCTGCCAGATAGCCGCCTGATGGCAGACTGGGGCCTGCGAGGTCTCCCTGCCGCGGCAAACTTGGCTATGCTGGCTGCATCATGGCACCCATATCTATTCCGGCGTCTTCGGTACGGCAGTCGTGCGAGCGGATCGATCTCAACTCGGCCGACGGGCGGCAGCGCTTGGATGCGCTGCGGGCCAAGCTCTCGTCGCAGGGCGAACTCGTAAGCCCGGCCGGCCGCCAGCGGACCATCGACGTCTTCGGTGAGCCCCTCACGCCGCGGCAGGTGGTCGAACGAATCTGCGGCGACGTGAAGTCCAAAGGGCTCGCGGCGCTGCTCGACTACACACGTCGGATCGACGGCGCGACCGTCTCGCGGGAATCGCTGTTTGTCGATGCTGCCGCGCTGGCCGCAGCCCACGCGGCCGCCGAGCCTGGCTTCCTCGCCGCCGTGCGGCGGATCAAGGCGAATGTCGAGCGGTTTCAAGAGGCCCTGCTGGCCCGCGACGTGGAAGTGCCGTTGCCCGGCGGCGGTTCCCTGCGGCAGCGGTATCTGCCGATGAATCGCGTGGGCGTCTGTGTGCCCGGCGGCGCAGCCGCGTATCCGTCGACGCTCCTCATGACCGTCGTGCCGGCCCGGGTCGCCGGCGTGAAGGAGATCGTCGTCGTCGCGCCGCCCACGAAGTTCGGTTCGGAAAACATCCACGTGCTGGCGACCTGCCACGAACTGGGCGTGACGACCGTGATGCGGGCCGGGGGCGCGCAGGCCGTGGCCGCGATGGCCTACGGCGTGGAAGGGCTCGCGCGGGTCGACAAGATCGTCGGCCCCGGCAACCTCTTCGTGGCGCTCGCCAAGGAACATGTCTATGGCGACGTCTCGATCGACTCGATCGCCGGTCCCAGCGAGATCGTGATCGTCGCCGATGCGGCAGGCCATTCCGAATACATTGCCGCCGACATGCTCGCGCAGGCGGAGCACTCCCCCGGTTCGGCAATCCTGCTCACCTCGAGCGTTGTGCTCGCTGACCGTGTGGCCGAGGCCCTCGAACGGCGACTGGCGGTGCTCGAGCGGAGCGATCTCACCCGCGACAGTCTCGAGCGGTTCGGGGCGATCGTGGTGACGCAAAGCGATGACGAATCGGCTCATCTGGCCGATGAACTCGCAGCCGAACATCTTTCGATCGACACGGCCGACCCGGAAGCCACCCTGGCCCGGATTCGGCATGCCGGCGCGGTGTTCCTGGGCCCCTACAGCCCGGTGGCGGCTGGTGACTACGCCGCCGGTCCGTCGCACGTGCTGCCTACCGGCGGAACGGCCCGATTCGCCGCCGGCCTCTCGGCCAACGAGTTTCTCCGCGGCGGGAGCGTGATCCAACTCGCCCAGGCCGATCTGGCGGCGCTGGCCGCCGACATCACGACACTCGCCGATACGGAGGGCCTCACGGCCCACCGCCGCAGCGTGGAGGTCAGGCTGAAGTCCGAGGGAAACACCGGGCCATGAGGCCTCGTTCCGCGATCGCCGCGCTGCTGATGCCATGGATCGCGACGGTCCTTGCGGCCGCCGAGCCGCTGGGGCCGGGAGACCACACGCTGTCGCTCGCCGTGGGCGGTCTGCAACGATCCGCGATCGTCCACATTCCGCCGCAGTATGACCGCACCGTGCCTATGCCAGTCGTCCTGGCATTTCACGGCGGCGGAGCCAATGCGGACAACATGGTTCGCTTCAGCGGTCTCGACGAGAAGGCCGATCAGGTCGGATTCATCGTGGTCTACCCCAATGGCACCGGCCGGCTGCAGAGAATGCTCACCTTCAACGGAGGCAACTGCTGCGGGCAGGCTGCCGCCAACGGCGTGGACGACGTCGAGTTTACCCGCAGGCTGCTCGATGACGTCGCGGGTGCATGCAGCATCGATCCCAAGCGGGTGTTCGCCACCGGAATGTCGAACGGCGGCATCATGGCCTATCGTCTCGCGTCGGAACTGTCGGATCGCATCGCTGCCATCGCGCCGGTGGGCGGACCGATGGGCACGAAGGGCTGCCGTCCCGGTCGGCCGGTCTCTGTCATCCACTTCCATGGCACAGACGACGCATTCGCGCCGTTTCAGGGCGGCCGGGGAAGAGGGCTGTCGGGCACCATCTTTTTCTCGGTGGACCACTCCATTGCAGCCTGGGTCGAGGCCGATGGCTGCGACCCAACTCCCGTCACGATCAGGTTGCCCGACACGACGGACGATGGCACGACCGTCACCCGCACGACCTACGGACAGGGGAAGGGTGGGGCGGAGATCGTCTTGATTGCGATCGAGGGGGGCGGGCATACCTGGCCCGGGCGGGAGCCGCGGCTGGCATCCCTGGGAAAATCGACCCGGGACATCTCGGCCAACGACCTGATGTGGGACTTTTTTCAGCGGCATCCGCTGCCATAGCCATCGGACCGGTGGCTCCGGCTGTGGCGGTTGTAGCGTTGCCCTGACAGGATGGTTCCCGACGCTTGTGAGGCCCCCCACAACGCTTGGCCGGGTGGCGCCCCGCCGGTGAGGTAGACTTGCGCTGCGGTCGTGTCCGTTGCCCCCTCACTCCTGAAACGCTCGAGATGGCCCTCCTTCCGCCACAGTCCGCTCTCGTCAGGCCTGACATCGCCAGGCTCTCCGGATATGTCCCCGGCGAGCAGCCCCAGTCGGGCAAGTGGATCAAGCTCAACACCAACGAGAATCCCTACCCGCCTTCGCCTGCGGTCGCGCGGGCGATCGTCGCCACCACCGCCGGCCGCACGCTCGCGAAATACCCCGACCCGCTCGCCACCGTCTTCCGGATGCGGGCCGCCGAGGTGCTGGGCGTCTCCCCCGACTGGATCCTCTGCGGCAACGGCAGCGACGACCTGCTGACGATCTTGGTCCGCACCTTCGTCGGGGCGGGTGAGTGGCTGCGGATGCCCTATCCCAGCTACATCCTCTACCGCACGCTCGCCGGCATTCAGGGAGCCCACTGCGACGAGTTGCACTACAACCCCGACTGGTCGCTCGACGACCGCTTCGCCGCGGCCCAAACGGCTGGCGGCGACGAGATCAAGCTGGCGATCATCGCCAATCCGAACAGTCCGTCTGGCACGCTGCTGCCGCCGGCGCAGGTCGCGTCGCTCGCTGACAGGCTCGCCTGCGCCGTCGTTGTCGATGAAGCCTACGGTGACTTTGCCGACGCCAACTGCCTTGAACTCGTACGGCGAAACCCCCGCGTGATCGTCACGCGGAGCTTCAGCAAGTCCTACGCTCTGGCCGGCCTCCGTTTCGGCTTCGCCGTCGCCCAGCCGCAGGTCATCGAAGAGTTGCAGAAGGTGAAAGACTCCTACAACTGCGACACGCTCTCGATCGCCGCGGCCACCGCCGCCATCGATGATCAGGCGTGGCTGGCCGACAACCGGGCCCGGATCATCGCCACCCGCCGCCGGCTCACCGACACCATGCGGTCGCTCGGCTACCACGCGCAGGAGAGTCAGGCGAACTTTGTCTGGTGCACGCACCCCGAACGGCCGCACAAGCCGATCTACGAGGCTCTCAAGGCCCAGGGCATCCTGATCCGCTTCATGACCTATGCCGGCTGGGGCGACGGCCTCCGAATCACCGTCGGCACCGACGAGGAGATCGACGCGTTCCTCGCCTGCATCAGGACGATCTGACCGTTTCCGCTCCACTGCTTTCCCACGCTCCGCACCCCCAGTTGCAACGCGAACGCCATGCCACGCACCGCCACCGTTTCCCGCAAGACCGCTGAAACCGACATCGTGCTGTCGGTCGACCTCGACGGCACCGGCAAGGCCGACATCCAGACCGGCCTCGGCTTCTTCGACCACATGCTCACGCTGTTGGCCGGCCACTCGCTCATCGATCTCTCCGTGCGGTGCCAGGGCGACCTGCACGTCGACGGCCACCACACGGTCGAAGACGTCGGCCGGGCCCTGGGCACGGCGGTGAAGGACTGCCTCGGCGACCGCCGTGGCATCCGCCGCTACGGCCACGCGATCATTCCTATGGACGAGTCGCTCGCCACCGTGGCCGTCGACTTGGGCGGCCGCACCGCCATGGTGTTTACCGTCGACTTCCCGGTGCCGACGATCGGCACGTTCGACGCGCAGTTGGTCGAGGTCTTCTGGGAGAGCGTCGCGGCCACCCTCGGCGCCAACTTCCACGCCATCCTGCATCACGGCCGCAATGGCCATCACATCGCCGAAGCGGTCTTCAAGGCCGCCGCCCGCGCCATCCGCATGGCCGTCGAAGTCGATCCGCGCCAGCGTGGCGTGCCCAGCACAAAGGGCACGCTCACGCAGGACTGACCGGTGTGTGCGTCGGCAAGCTAACAACGGTTCGGGGCTGCCCGTGCCCCGTCGCCGGACGCTCGCTTCGGGCATCCTGCCCTGCGCTCGCTCGATGGCGGCGGCGCTCTCGGCATCCTGCCTTCGCTTGCCGCCAACGCCGGCTCTCGGGACACGGGCAGCCCCTCACGGATGCAGCGAGGCACATAAACGGCGCCAGGCCCGGAGGGCCGGGTGAGCACCAGCGGGCGGAGGCCCGCCAAGAAAAAATCGCACGATGCGATGTTTTTCGTGAAGCCAGCCCTACTCGTTGACGTAGGTCTCGAGGAAGCGGGCCAGGCGGTGGAAGTCGCAGCCGCGTTCGACGTAGCGGACGACCGTCACGAGCGTGTTCGGATCGACCAGCTCCTCGAACGGCACATAGTTCAGGTCGAGCTGGCCCGACACGCTTACCATCACGCCATTCAAGCCCCGCTCGGCGAGGGCCCGGTAGGCGCCCACGCCCAGCTGGCTGCCGAGCATCACGTCGAAGGCGTGCGGCTTGGCGCAGCGGGCCTCGTAGCCGAGTTGGAGTCCCACGACCTTTCGCGAGCGGCCCGTCTGGCGCTTGAATTCATCGGCGACCAGCTTGGAGAACATGCGACCCAACTGCACCTGGGCGATCGAGATGTGGCCGTGCTCGTCGCGGGGGATGCCCTCGAGCTGCTTGCTCGGCAGGTATTCCGCCAGGCCCTCGGCCAGCACGATCACGCCGTATTGCTTGCCCTCCTCTTCCTCGCGGACCCGCATCGTCTTCACGATCCGGCCCACGACCTCTTCGGTGTTCATCACCGGCTTGATCTTCGTCTGGCCCGCGGCGTCGGTGACCGTCTCCTCGCTGCGATACTTGCCGTGGATGTCCTCGACGCTGATCACGAGGCTGGCCTCGCCCGAGATCGCGGCCCCATAGGAAAGCCAGCCGGCGCTGCGGCCCATCGTCTCGCAGAGGTAGTAGCAGCGGCCCGCGTCGGCGTCGTAGAGCAGGTTGCGAATCTCGCCGCCGAGCGTGTCGACCGCCGTGAAATAGCCGAACGTGAAATCGATCCCCATGTAGTCGTTGTCGATCGTCTTGGGCAGATGCACGACCGGAATCCGCTTGCTGCCCTCCGGCAGGCGGTCCTGGTACATCTTGAATTTGTTGGCTGTCTTGAGCGTGTCGTCGCCGCCGATCGAGATCAGCGCCTCGACGCCCAGCGACAGGAGGCCTTCGTAGACGTTCTTCAGAGGGCCCACCCGCTCGGCGTCGTCGAAGTGGGCGGGCGACGAGATGTGCTTGCCGGGATTCGTCCGCGCCGTGCCGAGCATGATGCCCTGACCGGAACGAGTTCGCTTGAGAAACTCGGGCGTGACGACGACATAGTCGCTGCCGTGCACGAGCGGCTTGGCGGCGGAGTATTCGGCCAGCGACGAATAGCCGTGCTTCATGCCGACGACCTCCGTGCCGTTGCGCATGAACGACGTGGCCGCGGTTGAGATCACCGCGTTGGCTCCCGGCGCCGGGCCACCCGCGAACAGGATGGCCACACGGCGGAACTGATGATCTCCCTTGGGCGGACGCGACAACGACTCACTCATGGCTCTCTCCTGATGACAAACGGTCTGAATGCGTGATGGAAAACGGTCATATTCGAATGCAAAGGTGTCGGCGGCAAGACCGGCGGCGGCTGTGGATTTACAGATAACGAAAGATCGTGGGCCGCGCCCCACCGGCGAGCGACCAGCGAAAGCCGACTCATCCGGCCAGCATCCGCTCCACGAATGTCGTGTCGACCTGCGCCTCGTGGAACGCTGTGTTGGCCAGCACTTCCAGATGGAGTGGCACTGTGGTCTTGATCCCCTCGACCCGCAGTTCCTTGAGCGCCCGGATCATCGTCTTGATCGCCTCCTGCCGCGTCGGCTGGTGCACGATCAGCTTGCCCACCAACGAATCGTAGTGCGGCGGCACCGTGTAGCCGGCGGTGGCGTGGGAATCAAACCGCACGCCGAAGCCGCCTGGAGCGATGATCCGCTCGATCCGCCCCGGGCAGGGACGGAAGTTGTGGGCGGGATCCTCGGCGTTGATCCGGCACTCGATCGCATGGCCGCGGGCCACGATATCTTTCTGCGTGAGGCCGAGTTTCTCGCCGGCGGCCACCCGGATCTGTGCCTTCACGAGGTCGATGCCGGTCACCATTTCGCTCACCGGGTGTTCCACTTGGATTCGCGCGTTGACCTCGATGAAATAAAAGTTGTCCTGCTGGTCGACGATGAACTCGACCGTGCCGGCTGAGTAGTAGCCGGCGGCCTTCGCCAGTCGGACCGCCGCTTCGCACATCTTCTTGCGGGTCTCCTGCGGCAGACGCGGAGACGGGCTCTCCTCGATCAGCTTTTGGTGCCGTCGCTGCGTCGAGCAGTCACGCTCCCAGAGATGCACGATGTTGCCGTGCTGGTCGCCCAGGATCTGGATTTCCACGTGCCGCGGCCGCTCGACATACCGCTCGATGTAGATGCCGGCATTGCCGAAGGCCGCCTGCGCCTCGGCCGAAGCCTGCTGCCAGGCGCTTGCCAGGGCCAGCTCGTTGGCCGCCACCCGCATGCCCTTGCCGCCGCCGCCGGCAGTCGCCTTGAGCAGCACGGGATAGCCGACTTCCTTGGCCACCCGCACCGCCTCCTGCTCGTTTGATATCAGGCCATCGCTGCCCGGCACCGTTGGCACGCCCGCCTCGCGGGCCAATGCCCGCGCGGAATTCTTGTCGCCCACCCGCTCCATCGCCTCGGGGGTCGGGCCGATGAAACCGATGTCGCACGAGCGGCAGACCTCCGCGAAGTGGGAGTTCTCCGAGAGAAAGCCATAGCCGGGATGGATCGCCTGCACGTTGCCGATCTCGGCGGCACTGATCACGCGGTCGATCCGCAGGTAGCTGTCGGCCGCGCGGGCAGGCCCCACGCAGATCGCCTCGTCGGCCAGTTCCAGGTAGGGGGCCCCGCGGTCGGCCTCGCTGAAAATGGCGACCGTCTCTACGCCCATTTCACGGCACGCGCGGATCACACGGAGGGCGATCTCGCCCCGGTTTGCTATCAGAATCCGTTTGAACATAGGCTCCCGCCAGAAGCTCGGACCAGCGAAGAAAGGAACAGATCACGTGGCGCGATACGCGACATGATCACCACACTCAGGGCAGATTCACGCCCCCGGATCGACCTTGATGAGCGGCTGGCCAAATTCGACCGGCGCCCCGTTTTCCACGAGGATTGCCACGATCTGGCCGGAAACGCCAGCCGGAATCTCGTTGAACACCTTCATGGCCTCGATGATGCAGACTGTTTTCTCGGGGCCGATTCGGTCGCCCACCTTTGCAAACGGTGCGGCATCGGGGCCGGAAGCCTTGTAAAACGTGCCCACCATCGGACTCTTGATGACGAGCATGCCGGCATCGGCGGCCGGCGGCGGGGCAGCGGCCCCGGCTGCAGCGGCGGATCGGGCGGCTGTCTGGATCATCGGCGCCGCCGTGGTGGTAAAGACTTCGCCACCCCGCCTGATCCGTACACGATGATCAGCCTGCTTGAGATCGATCTCCGACAAATCGTGCTCTTTCATGAGCTCGATGAGCCGGCGGACCTTCTTCACGTTGAACAGATCACCTGGGTTTTCTGCGGCACTCATGAGGGGACACCCATCTCCTTGGAAACCACGCTATCCTGTCCGATCGAACGTGGCCGAAGGTAGCCCCTTGCGATCGATTCAGTCAAGGTAATCGGCCTGTCCCCCAGAATTCGCCTCCTTACGATTCCGCCAGAGGGCGCAGTCAGATTCCAGCGGCTCAGGCGAATGGAAACCCCAGGAACTCCCCCGAGATGCCACCAGACGACCTGCCGAGGCTGCCCAGCCGCCGCCGCGACACGAGCAAACACGACTATGGACGGGTCGTCCTGGTGGGGGGGGCCGCCGGCATGGCCGGAGCGCCGGCGCTCGCCGCCATGGCGGCGCTCAAGAGTGGCGCCGGGCTTGTCGAGGCCCTGGTACCCGAGCACGTCGCCGCGATCACCGCCGGCTTCGACCCCTGTGTGATGACCCACGGCCTGCCGGGGCGGATCGAAGGCACGTTCGCCACGGCCGCCCTCGAGGAGATCGAGGCCTCTGCACAGCGGGCGGACGCCGTGGCCATCGGCCCCGGGCTCGGCCGCTCCGACGCGGTCATTCAAATCGTGTCGCACCTCTGGCGTCACTTGCCACAGCCGGCCGTCTTCGACGCCGACGCACTCTGGGTGCTCGCCCGTGTCGACCGCGGACTGCTGGCCAGTCACGCGGGCCCGCGGATCCTCACGCCGCATGCAGGCGAGATGCTCAGGCTGCTCGGTGCCGAGCCGTCCACCGCCCGCGCCGGCGACCGGGCCATGCTCGAACGCGAGGCGGCCGCGTTGGCCGGCGCGATCGACGCCGTGATCGTGCTGAAGGGGTCGGCGACGCTGATCGTCGACCACGCGCGACAGTCGCACAACGACACCGGCAATCCCGGCATGGCCACGGCCGGCACTGGAGACGTGCTCACCGGGGTCACCGCCGCGCTCGTGGCGCAGCGACTCCCGCCCTTCGATGCAGCGAGGCTCGCCGTCTGGGTGCATGGCCGCGCGGGCGATGTTGCCGCGGAGGCCTTCGGCGAGATCTCGATGACGGCCCGCGACCTGCTCGACCGATTGCACGTGGCGTTTCGAGACGTGAGTGAATAAGAGCGTGCCTGCCGTGCCAACGCCCCGCGCACGCACTGCCTCCAAAAAAAGCCCCGGGCGGAAGCCCGGGGACACCGCTTCACGCGAAACACGACATCGTGTCGTTTTCGCTTGGCCGACCTCCGTCGGCTGGTGCTGACCCGGCCCTCCGGGCCTGGCGCAAGTTTGACAAAAAGCCCCGGACGGAAGTCCGGGGACACCGGGCCGTTGGGCGTTCCCGGATTTGCATGGCATGCGGGACGGCGTTCGCACCCGGAGTCCCCCGGCTTCCGCCGGGGGCTTGTATGGACTCGTCCATACAAGCCCTGAGCGTCAGCGACGGGATGATGGGAACGGAAAGTGTTCATAAAAGCCCTGAGCGTCAGCGACGGGATTCCCTGCCACGGAAAGTGTTCATAAAAGCCCTGAGCGTCAGCGACGGGATTCCCTGCCACGGGGAGAATTCACCCCCTCTTCGCATTGGCTGCCACGAGCCGCGTCACGTCCGCCACGCCGTCGTCCCGCGCGATCCAGAGCCGCATGCCCTCGGTGGGCTCGACCCTGTGGCCGCCGGTGAATGACCCGAAGGCGGGGAGGACAAGCACTGACGGCTCCGCGACGAAGCAGCGGTCGGCGAGCCGATCGCCGCTGGGGCTGCGGATCGCAACCGTCGGGTGCAGGTGGCCCGCGACCGTGAACAGGCCCCGGCTGGAGGCCGTCACGTCGGTCGCAGGCTCGTGCACGAAGTGAAAGGGCGGCTCGTCGAGGCTGGGCACGCAGGCATCGATCCCCAGAGACGCAGGCAAGCGGCCGATCGTGCGGTCGTGGTTGCCGAGCACGAGCACCACCGCGGTGTCGGCCATCCGCGCTCGTAACGCGGCAAACTCGGCGAACACCTGCGGCGTGCAGCCGCCCTTGGCATGAAAGAGATCGCCGAGCACGATGAGCCGCCGTACATCGTGGCCGCGGACCAGTTGCGCGAGCCGTTCGAGGTCGCGTTGCGCCGATCCCTCGGGGACAGGAATACCCGCGCGGCGAAACGTCGCCGCCTTGCCGAGGTGCAGATCGGCCACGAGCAGCGTCCGCGCGGCGGGCACGAGCGCCGCGCGGCCGGACAGAAGCAGGATGTCGGGGGCTGGCTTGTCGCCCGCGGCGGCGGCCTGAACGCATTCGATCCTCACCTCGCTCATGACGGCGCTGCTCCTGCGGCCTGCTCCAGTTCGTGTGCCATCGCCGTGATGCGTTCGAGCCAGCCCTGGGTGGTGAGCCGTGCCTGGACCTGCTCGGCCCAGATCGGAAAGGCCAGCGGCGAGAGTCGCGTCGTATCGACGACCTGGATGTCCTTCTCGGCGATCGCCTCGACCGCTTCGCGGAGCCGGCCAAACTCGAACTGCTGTTCGAGCACCTCCCGACGCGTCTGTGAGAGCAGCATGTTGCCCGAGTCGTGTTCCGTCAGCACGTCGAAGATCAGGCCGGCCGAAGATTGCGTCTGCCGAGTGGTCCGCCGTCCGCCCGCCACGAGCCCCGCCACGCGGGCGATCTCGCGGAAATGCCGCCGCGCCATCTCCGTGCCGTTCAGGCACGCCAGCAGATCCTCGAGCAGGTTGGCCGGCGAGAGCACCTGCCGCCATTCCCGTTCGTGGGCAAAGAGCGGCTCGCGGCCGGCCAGTTCGAAGCCCCAGTCGGTGGCGGCCATCGTGAAGGTGCTCGGCTTCTGCTGTGCGATCCGCCAGGCGACAAGAGCCGCCAGTCCTTCGTGCACGAGCCGGCCCGCGAAGGGAAACAGGAACGCATGGTGGCCGTCGCGCGACTGCACCCGCTCGATGAGCAGGCATTCGCTGCCGGGCAGACGGCTCCACCGCGACTGCGTGTGGAGGAGCGGCAGCACGGCCTTCACCTCCGGCAGCAGTCGACGCGATGCCGCGCGAGGTGTCTGCGCGCCGCCCGCCGACTGCACGAGGTCGAGCACCGCCGCCGAGAGCAGCGTTGAGAGTGGCATCCGCCCGCCGTTCCACCGTGGCACCTGTAGGGTGGCCGCCCCACGCGCCCGCTTCACCCAGGCGGTCAGGCCGTCGAATTGGAAGAGCGCGAGCGGCCGACCGGCGAACAGGAACCGATCCCCGGGGTTGAGCCGCGACACGAACGATTCCTCGATGGTGCCGAGCCGCCCGCCGCGCAGCCACTTCACGTCGATGGTGGCGTCGCCGGCGATCGTGCCGATCGACATGCGATGAAGCCTGGCGATCGCCTTGCTGGCCACGTACCAGCGGCCGAAGCGCTCCGTGATCCGGGCGAAGTTTGGATAGGCGGCGAGGGCAGGCCCGCCCCGTGCGGCGAAGTCGATCGCCCATCGCCAGGAGGCGTCGTCGAGCGCGGCGAAGGCCCGCGTGTCGGCGACCTCGGCCCGCAATTCATGCTCGCGAAAGCCGCCACTGCAGGCGACGGTGACCAGATGCTGCGCGAGGCAGTCGAGGGCGCCGGTGAGCGGACGACGGGCCTCGACCACTCCCGCGGCCACCGACTGGCGGGCCGCCGCGCATTCGATCAGTTCGAGGGCATGGGTCGGCACACAGACGAGCCGGCCTGTGGCGCCGGGCGCGTGGCCGCTGCGTCCAGCCCGCTGCAGCAGCCGGGCGATCCCCTTCGGACTGCCGATCTGCAACACCTGCTCGACCGGGCCGAAGTCGACGCCGAGGTCGAGGCTCGACGTCGCCACGACACACTTGAATCGGCCACGGCGGAGGCCATCCTCCGCCGCAGATCGCAGTTCGCGATCGACCGAACCGTGGTGCAACGCGATGACGGGCTTCCAGTCGGGCCGTGCGGTGCCGATCGCCTCGAACCAGCGTTCCGCCTGCGACCGCGTGTTGGTGAACACCAGCGACGTGGCGGCGGCCTCGATCCGCTCGATGACCTGCGGCAGGAGCCGCATGCCCATGTGGCCCGCCCAGGGAAACCGCTCCATCGGCCGCGGGATGAGGGTTTCGATCTCGAGCCGACGGGGCACGCGGGCCTGCACGAGATGCGCGGCGGCCGCCCGCGACGGGCCGGTGAGCGCCGCCACCGCTTCGTCGAGGTTCGCAAGCGTGGCAGAGAGTCCCCACGTGATGACGTCCGGTGCGAGAGCCCGCAGCCGCGCCAGCGCCAGCTCCGTCTGCACGCCACGCTTCGTGGAGAGAAGCTCGTGCCACTCGTCGACGACGATCGTCTCGAGGCCTGAGAAGATCTCGTGCGCGTCCTCCATGGAAAGCATGATCGAGAGGGACTCGGGCGTCGTCACGACCGCCGCCGGCGGGCTCGCCCGCAGGCGGCGCCGGTCGGCGGCCGAGGTGTCACCGGTGCGGAGGCCCACATCCCAGCGGCCCGGCAGCCATCCCCCGGAAAGTTCGGCGAGCGGCGTTTCGAGGGCCCGCACCGTATCGGCGGCCAGAGCCTTGAGCGGCGTCAGCCACACGACCCGCAGCCCTCCGGCCGTGCCCAGCGCCCGCGATCGGGCCAGCGCTCGCGCCCGGCACAGCGCCCCGAGCCACGCGGCGAGCGTCTTGCCGGTGCCGGTGGGCGCATGCACGAGGCCGCTTGAGCCCCGGGCCATTTCCCGCCAGACCTCGCGCTGGAAGGGAAACGGCTTCCAGCCACGCGATGCAAACCACGCGGCCGGCCCGGTGGCGACACGTGCCCGGCCGACGCCGGCTCGTTGCGGACGACCGCCGCTGGCCTGCCGTGTAGTCATGGCACGGTCTCCGGATCCGCCGCGGCATCGACCTTCCCCAAGTCGACCTTCCCCAAGTCGATCATCCGCAGCAGTTCGGCGAGCGTGCCCGCTTCTGGGGGCGTCTTTTCCCGTCGCCAGCGCACGATCCGTGGAAACCTCACCGCCACGCCCGCCTTGTGCCGCGTTGAACGGGAGATGCCTTCGAACGCCAACTGGAAGACCTGCGTCGGCTGCACCACCCGCACCGGCCCGTGCCGCTCGAGTGTGGTCGCCCGCACGATCCGGTCGAGTTCCACGATCTCCGTGTCGGCGAGGCCGGAGTAGGCCTTGGCCACCGGCACGAGCCGGCCATCGTGCCAGACACCCAGCGTGTAGTCGCTGTGCAGGCCGGCGCGGCGACCATGCCCGGCCTGTGCATAGAGGAGCACGGCGTCGATCTCGAGCGGCTCGATCTTCCACTTCCACCAGTCGCCGCGGACGCGGCCCACGCCGTAGGGACTGCTCCGTCGCTTGAGCATGAGCCCTTCCACACCACGATCGCGCGACATGCTCCGCGCGGTGGCGAGCGCCTCCCATGATTCACCGACGACGCATGGCGAATGGAGGAACCGCGGAGGCGCGGTGGCGGTCTCCGTGACCGCGTCACCAACAGACACGGTCGCGGCCGACCCGGCGCCGACAGTGAAGGGCAGGGGCACGATCGACTCGAGCCTCGTGCGTCGTTCCGACAAGGGCAGGCCACGGATGTCGATGCCGTCGACTTCGAGCAGATCGTAGGCGATGAACACGCAGGGCACCTCCTCGAGCAGCTTCTTGGGCACGCGTCGGCGGCCGCTCCGCTTCGAGACTGCGGCAAATCCGAGCAGCGAGCTGTCGCGCACGGCCAGCAGTTCGCCGTCGAGCACCGTGCCGGCGGGGATCGCAGCGGCGGCCGCGACGATCTCCGGAAAGGACTCGTTGGCGAGTTCCTCGCCGCGGCTCCAGAGCGTGGCGTCGGCACCGCGGCGCACGAGCTGCGCCCGCATCCCGTCCCACTTCCATTCCGCGATCCAGTCTGTGACGGGCCCCAGATCACTCGGTTCGCACTCGACCGCCGACGCCAGAAAGAAGGGATACGGCCGCCGGGCGTCGGCCGCGGTCGGCTCGCTCGTCATGAGATTCCGATAGGAGTCGGCATCGGCTTGTGGCTCCCCCATCAGCCGGTGAGCCATCACCGCCGGATCGACACCGGCCACCTCCGCCAGCGCCCGGGCCACGAGCGTCCGTGACACGCCCACGCGGCAGCCGCCGGTGAGCAGCTTGTGCCAGACGATTCGTTCCCGCGGGGCGAGCCGCCGCCAGACGTGCTCCACCGTCGCCCGCTTGCGGTCGTCGTCCACTCCCCGCAGCTCCACGATCGTGGTCCGCATGCACTCGGCCAGCCCCATGCCGACTCCATCCGCCCCCGCGTCGGTGCCGGCGTGCGGCAGCACGAGCGCCAGCGTTTCGGCCAGATCGCCGACGTGGGCATAACACTCCTCCACCAGCCAGAGCGGAATGCCCGCGGCCTCCGCAGCCCACTCGCGGAGCAGGGCCGTCGAGACGGCCCGCAGCTGCCTGCCGCCGGAGAGCACCTCGATCGCGCAGGCCGCATCCTCGGGAGGTGCCGCCGCGAAATACTCGCGCAGGGCGTCCACCTTCTCATTCGTGCCGGTCGTGGCGTCGAGCCGCCAGTAGAGGTCGGTGAACCGTTTCACTCCTCGGCCTCCGGCAACCCGTCCTGCTCCGACTGGTCGTGATCACCATCACCGTCCGTCACCGCTGCGTCGGGTGCCGCCTCTCCGGTGAACCGCGTGGGCAGCACCGCGGCATCGACGCCGCGTTCCTGCAGCAGTCGCGCGAGTGTGTCGGTGAAGCCGTGGGTGACGAGCACGCGACGGGCCCGCGAGGCCGCGATGGCGGTGAGCAGGCCGGGGAAGTCGGCGTGGTCGGAGACGACGAAGCCCTTGTCGAACCCCCGCCGTCGCCGCACGCCGCGGAGCGTCATCCATCCCGACGCCATCGCCACGCTCGTCTCCCCGAAGATCCTCAGCCAGCTGCTGCCGGCCACGCTCGGCGGTGCGATCACCAGTGCCCGCCCGCCTCCCATCCTGCGCGTGCGGGGAGGCACCCGGTCGATCGGCGGCAGCCGCACCCCGCTGGCCCGATAGGCCTCGACCATCTTCATCACGGCACCGTGGCCGATGATCGGGCCGATGGAGGGATCGACCGCCGCCGCCAGTCGCTGCGCCTTGCCCAGCGCGTAGGCGAGCAGCACGCTCGTGCGGCCGGCGTCGCGGTTGGCCCGCCACCAGGCGTTGATCTCCGCGGCGATTGTTGCCGGATCCTGCCAACGGTAGACGGGCAGGCCGAAGGTCGACTCGGTGACGAACACATCGCACTCGACCGGCTCGAACGGGGCGCAGGTCGGGTCGGCCTCGAGTTTGTAGTCGCCCGTCACCACCCAGGTCGTGCCGCCGTGCGACAGTCGCACCTGCGCCGAGCCGAGCACGTGGCCCGCCGGATGGAGCGACACCTCGACACCGTTGATCGAGAGCGTCTCACCATGCCGCAGGCTGTCGATCGGCGAGGCGTTGCCCACGCGGCTGCGGAGCACGAGGGTGCCCGGGGCCGCGCAGAGATAGCGGCCGCAGCCGGAGCGGGCATGGTCGGCATGGGCATGCGTGATGATCGCGCGGGGCACCCGGCGCCAGGGGTCGATGTAGAAATCGCCCTGGGCGCAGTAGAGGCCCGCATCAGTCACAGTGAGCAGATCGGCCACGCGCGACGACTCCCGGAGACGGGGATCGAAGCCGCGCCGTGCGGTTTAGCGATACGCCTGCGAGCCGACGGCCGGGAAGCGATACCCACCGAATCCAAGTGGAGCGTAGCTGGGCCAGTCGCCCGGGACGACCCCCGGGGGCGTGCCGTACATCTTCCAGGTGGGTGTCCGCGGATTGGTGGGCGGCACGAAATACTTCGGCCGCTGCTTGATTCCGGTCACGTAGGGCGACGCACCGGGCTCATAGGGGGCCTGATTCTGCGGCGTGCCGGTCGAGGCGGCGGACCGCGGGCCGGAGAACCACCGGGGTCCGGCCGCCGAGGCCGAGCTGGCGGCGAGGCCGATGACGGCCAGGCATGCAACCCGCAGGCCGCAGTCAAACCAATCTTTGGAACCGCCAAACCGTTGCATGAAAGACTCCGTGAATCTCCTCGATCGCTCAGCAGGAAGGATCGGCACCCGGCCCCATGCAGATTTCGGAAACCGTGAGAGAGGCAACGTGCAACGGTTCCAACGATTGAACGGGCGTCGTTTACAAGGGCCACGGTTCGGGGCTGCCCATGCCCCGTCGCCGGACGTTCGCTACGGCCATCCATGGCCTTCGCTCACTCGATGCTGACTGCGCTCCGGCATCCTGCCTGCGACGACCAATCCGCTGAGACGGATCGGTGCCCGAGCAACGCCGGCTCTCGGGACATGGGCAGCCCCTCACGGATAACGCCGATCCCATACAAGCCCGGAGCGTAAGCGATGGGATGGAGCGTTCGGCGGTCCGCGATCCCCCGGCTCACGCCGGGGGCTTTTATTCGGGTGGGCGTGCCCTGTCCCATACAAGCCCGGAGCGTAAGCGATGGGATGATGTGCGCCAGGCCCGGACGGGCCGGGTAAGCACCAGCGGGCGGATGCCCGCCAAGAGACGGTCGGCACGATGCCGAGCCGTCGCGTGAAGGTTGCCGCTGAGGAGCCGGTCGGAGGCACGCGCAGGAGCCGGTGAATTCTGCGACTCACGAGCGATGCGCGATTCGTCCAAGAGAATCCTGTAGCAGAATCCGCCGGCGATCGAGCATGCCGCAGCCGGCGAACCATTGCGGGTGGCGACAATCAGCCCTCGCCCGAGTCTGCGTCGCCGCCGCGGCGCTTGCGCCGCGGCTTGGCCGGCTTGCCGTTCTCGCTCGCGACCGCGTCGTGCCCACCAGCCCACCGGATCGTGACCGGCAGATTGAACACCTTTTCGAAGAGGTCGGTCCGTCGCTCGGCGCCCCAGATGTCGACGAGCGGTTCCTGGTCGGCAACCACGTCGATGAACACGCGGTCATGCTCCGATCGCACCTGGACGTCACGGACCTGCTGTGACCGGCTGCGGTCGAGGCCGCCGGCAAGCCGGAGGATCGCCGCCATCCGCTGCACCCGCGACTGATCCTCGGGCGAGAGCCTGGCGAGGTTTTCGTGTTTTCGCTTGGGATGTGCGCCGCGGTGATACCTCGCGACGTTTGCGATCAGTTCCAGGTCGTGGGCCCGGATGCCGGGCAGGCGGCTGTTGCGAATCAGGTGGTAACTGTGCTTGTGATGCTGGTCGTAGTTGATCACGTAGCCCACGTCTTGCAGTCGGGCGGCACACTCCAGCAGCAACCTGTCGCCCGACGCCAACTCGAAGGGGGCGGCGAGCTGTTGATAGATGCGTCCGGCCAGCAATGACACCGTCCGCCCGTGCTCCAGTTCGCCCGAGCAGGCCGCGGCCAGCCGCTCGATCGCCGCATCCCGGTGGGCCGGATCGTCGACCGTCGTGCCCACCGCCTCGTCGATCATTTCCCGCACCAGCCCGTCGCGCACGCCCCGCGTGTGGATCATCAGCGTGTTCACGCGGAATCGCTTCATGAGGCTGTCGATGATCGACAGGCCGGCGAGGATGATGTCGGCCCGGTCGGGCGTCATGCCGGCCATGCTCCGCCGCGACCGTAACGGCATCTTCAGCAGGCGGTCGAGCAGGTGCCGCACTTCGGCATGCGACACCTTGTATCCGGCGACCGGGACGTCGCCCTCCTTCTTGGCGGCCATCATCAGTTCGGCAAGCGTCGTGAACGTGCCTCCGCAGCCGACGAGGAAGTGCGGCGCGAAGAGCGGCCGGGTGGTCCGCTTCTTGAGGCACAGGGCGATCTCCTCTTCCATCCGCGCGATGTCGCGTTGAAACGTCTCCACCACCGCCCCCTCGCCGAGGGCGAACTGCTCGGTGAGCCGCACGGCCCCCAGTGGCGTCGAGAAGATCGATTCGATGAGGTCGCCGGTGGCGAACACGACCTCGGTGCTGCCACCGCCGATGTCGGCGACGATCACGTTCTTGCCGGAGAGATCGAACGCGTTCTGCACGCTCGAGAAGGCAAGACGTGCCTCGCGGTCGCCCGAGATCACTTCCACCTCGAGCCCCACCTGCTCGCGGACCCTGCGGCAGAACTCGGGGCCGTTGCGGGCCTCGCGGACCGCACAGGTGGCGATCGTTCGCAGACTGGTGGCCTGGTAGCCGGCGGCGATCTGCTTGAAGGTTCGCAGGGCGGTGATCGTCCGCTCCATCGATTCGTCGTCGAGTTGGCCCTTCTCCGACACGCTCCGTCCCAGCCGGGTCGGCTCCCGTTCCTCGTCGAGGATCCGGTAGGTGCCCCCCCGCAGGGCCTCGGCCACGAGCAGCCGCACGCTGTTGGAACCGATGTCGATGGCTGCCAGACGGCAGGCCATGTCAGCGGACAGGAAAATCTGCTTGTCTTCAGTCATTGCGGCGGCCATGACGATACCTTGGATGGGGTGCGACGCAATCATACATCGGGCCAAGCCGCTGCGGCACTGTGGCCGGGCCGCCATACGCTACACTCCCGGACAATCCGTCCGCCCCTCCACGCCGCCCGACAGTGCCTGACATCCCGTTCCCCCTCATCGCCGCCTCCTCCGGTCGCTGGACACCCGAGTCACCGGCCTGCGCCGTCACCGTGGGAAACTTCGATGGCGTGCATCTGGGCCATGCGGCGATCGTCCGCCAGGTCTGCGCCGCCGCGCGCCGGCTCGACGTGCCCGCCGTCGCGTTCACCTTCGACCCTCATCCGGCGGCTCTGGTGAGGCCGGATGCGGCCCCCGCACCGCTCACCACGCCGCCCCGCCGTGCAGCGTTGCTGCGGTCGCTCGGCATCGATGCCGTGGTCGTGCAGCCGACCGATCGGGCACTGGTGATGCTGCCCGCGGCCGACTTTTACGCCGACATCCTCCGAGGCCGGCTCCGCGCCCGGGCCCTCGTGGAGGGGGCCGACTTCCGCTTCGGCGCCGACCGCGGCGGCGACATCCATCTGCTCGAAACACTCTGCAGTCGCGATGGCGTGACGCTGGAGACGGTTCCCGCGGTGATGGCCGATGGACTGCCGGTGTCGAGTTCGCGGCTGCGTGGACTGATTGCTACGGGGGCGGTCCGCGAGGCGGCACTCCTTATGACGGCGGCCTACCGGCTGACCGGCACGGTGGTGGAAGGGGCCAGACGAGGCAGGACGATCGGCTTTCCGACCGCCAACCTCTCAGCAATCGCCACGCTCCTGCCGGCGGCCGGCGTCTACGCCGCCCGCGTCACGCTCCCGGACGGCTCCACCCATCCCGCCGCCGTGCACATCGGCCCCAACATCTCTTTCGGAGAGACCCGCATCACCGTGGAGGCGCACCTGATCGGCTTCTCAGGGATGCTCTACGGCAGCACGCTCGACGTTGACTTCCTCGACCGGCTGCGTGACACTCAGAAGTTTGATTCGATCGACGCCGTCAAGGCGCAGCTGTCCGCCGACGTGGCCAGGGCCTTGGAGATCGTCGACTCGATGCCGGACGAGTCGACGATCATCGTCTGACCACGTTCTCTCGCGCGGGTGGAATATCCACGGCGAGACTTGTGCCTATTGTACTTCGAGAGGAATGGAGACCAGATGCGACTCGACTGGGCCAGTCTGCTGGAGATTCTCAGGCAATCCCACCGTGTGGTGCTCACCAGCCACGTCCGCCCTGACTGCGACGCCCTCGGCAGCGAGCTGGGCATGGCCGGCATCCTCGAGTCGCTCGGCAAGCATGTCAGGATCGTCAATGCACAGGCCACGCCCGCGAGTCTGCAGTGGATCGATCCCGACCGGAAAATCGAGTCGTTGGCCGAGAAGGTGAAGCCGGCCGATCTCGCCGACCGCGATCTCCTCATCGTGCTCGATACGAGTGCCTGGGCCCAACTCGGCGCGATGGGTGACGTGCTCAAATCGATGCGCGACCGTGTGCTCGTGATCGATCATCATGTCAGCGAAGATGATCTCGGCGACCGCTGGTTCAAGGACACGTCGGCCGAGGCCACGGCGCGGATCGTCTCCGAGATCGGACTGCGGCTCAAGGTGCCGCTCACCGAGCGGATCGCCACGCCGCTCTACGCCGGCTTGTCGACCGACACCGGCGGCTTCCGGTTTCCCTCGACATCGGGAGAGTCGTTTCGTGTCGCGGCCCGCATGGTCGATGCCGGCGCCAGCCCTCCGGCGATCTACCGGGAACTGTTCGAGCAGGACACGCTCGCCCGCCTGCATCTCGTCGGCCGAACGCTCTCGGGCGCCCGCGCCTCGCACGAAGGCCGGGTGATCACGTCGACTGTCCGGCTCGCCGACATCAAGGAGACGGCTGCGACCCCGCACGACACCGAGGACCTGATCAACCTGACGCTGGCGGTGAAGGGCACTGAAGTTGCGGCGATCCTCATCGAGCAGCCCGACGGCCGGATCAAGGTGAGCTTCCGCAGCCGTTCGGCCGTCGACTGCAGCGCCTTGGCAGGCCGCTTCGGTGGCGGTGGCCACAAGGCGGCTGCCGGTGCGATCATGCCCGGCCCGTTCGAAGCGGCCCACGAACGCGTGACCGCTGCCGTGGACGAGGCGGTGCGGGCGGCCGACACGCCGGCCGCGTGACACCGGAGACGGGAACGGTTCGTTCATCGGGCTCATCAGGAGGCACACCATGTCGCGACACGATACACCGGCCGCATCAGCAGAGGACCGGCGCGGATTCATGACCAAGCTCCTCGCCATCATGTGTGGTGGCCTGGCGACGCTCCCGCCGCTGCTGGCCGGACTCTGGATGTTTCTCGATCCGCTTCGCCGCCGTGGGGCGGCCGCCACGTTCCTGCCGGTGACCGATCTGGCGAGCGTTCCTGATGACGGCATCCCGCGGCAGTTTGCCGTCGTGGCCGACCGGGTCGACGCCTGGACGGGCTTTGCGGCGGAGCCGATCGGCGCGGTCTACCTCCGCCGCGAGAAGGGCTCCGACACGGTGCAGGCCCTCTCGGCAACCTGTCCACATGCCGGCTGCTTCGTGGAGATCGAGTCGCAGGAACGCTGCTTCCGCTGCCCGTGCCACAACAGCAAGTTCACGCTCGACGGTGGCATGGTCGCCCCCAGCCCGAGTCCGCGGGCCATGGATGGCCTCGAGTGCCAGGTCGCGAAGAACGGCGAGATCGCCGTGAAGTGGCAGAACTTCTATACCGGCATCGCCGACAAGGTGGCCCGCCCATGAAACCGCAGCATCGGCACGAGCAAAAACAGACGCCCCAACGTCCTGTCGGTAGTTCAGGCATGCTCGGCCAACTGGCCGACTTCCTCGACGACCGCACCGGCTATCGCGCGGTCATGCACGAGGCCCTCTACGAGCGGGTGCCTGGGGGCGCCCGGTGGCGGTATGTCTGGGGCAGCGCGCTCGTCTTCGCATTCATGACGCAGGTGATCACCGGCCTCGTGCTCTGGTCAAGCTATTCGGCTAGCGCCCAGACGGCGTGGGAGAGCGTCTACTACATCCAGCACGAGATGACCGGCGGCTGGCTGCTCCGCGGCATCCATCACGTAATGGCCCAGGCGATGGTCGTGCTGCTCGCCCTGCATCTCATGCAGGTCGTGATCGACGGTGCCTACCGCGCGCCGCGGGAAGTGAATTTCTGGCTGGGGCTCGTGCTCATGATGCTCGTCCTCGGCATGGCGCTCACCGGCTATCTCTTGCCCTGGGACCAGAAGGGCTACTGGGCCACCCGCGTCGCCACCAATCTGGCGGGGCTCGTGCCGCTCGTCGGCCCCTCGCTCCAGCAGGTGGTCGTGGGCGGCCCCGACTACGGTCATCACACGCTGACGCGTTTCTTCGCGATCCATGCCGGCTTCCTGCCGCTCACGCTCGTGCTCATGCTCGTCGTGCACCTGTCGCTCTTTCGCAAGCACGGCCTCTGCGCCAAGCAGCCGATCACCAAGCCCGACGCGATGTTCTGGCCCGACCAGGTGCTCAAGGACGCCGTGGCGATGCTGGCGGTGATGGCCGTGGTGCTGGGGGTGATCCTGATGCCGGCGCTCCGCGCCATGCTCGAGGGCCGGCCGATCGTGCCGGGCGAACTCGGCGCGGAACTCGGCGCCCCAGCCGATCCGTCGCTGCCCTACGCGGCCGCGCGTCCCGAGTGGTATTTCCTGTTTCTGTTCCAGTTTCTCAAAGTCTTCGAGGGCTTCGGCGCAAGCGGCGAATTCTTCGGCGCGATCGTGGTGCCTGGTCTGGTCATGGGGGTCATGTTCCTGATGCCGATCCTCGGCCGCTGGCAGCTCGGCCACCGGTTCAACGTGGCATTCACGTTCGCGCTGCTAGCGGGCATCGGTCTGCTCACGGCCATGGCCACGAACGAAGACTACGCGGCCCTCTGGGCCGACCGCGGCGCCTTTGCAGACGTCGAGAAACTGCTGGAGGAGACCGAGAACGACAAGGCGAAGATCGCGGCGCATTTCGGCAACAACGCCGCGAAGATCGCCGTCTTCGAGGCCCGCGTGAAGAAGCTCGACAGGATCCGGCACTCGCAGTCGTTCCTCGACGCGGTTGCATTGGCCAAGTCCGACGCCGCGCGGTCGATCGAACTGGCCGGCCGACCAGAGCGGATTCCGCCTGCGGGCATGATGGAACTGGTCCGCAACGACGCTCTCAGCCAGGGCCCGAAGCTCTTCGCGCAGCACTGTGTGAGCTGCCATGCCCATGTCGATCCAGCAGCCCCGGAGGCGCACGTGGTGCTGGCGAAGGCCTCGGCCGCCAACCTGCACGGCTTCGGCACCGCCGCCTGGATGCGGGGCCTGCTCGATCCGAAGCAGGTCGCCGGCCCGGCCTACTTCGGCAACACGGCGCACAAGGACGACGATATGGTGAACTTCGTGCAGAACGACCTCGCCGATACCGCCACCTGGAAGCCCGCCGACATCGAGGCGGTGATCGTCGCGATGGCAGCGGAGGCCGGCCTGGCAGCCGCCGGCACGCCGCCAGCAGTGATCGAGAAGGGCAGGGGCCTTGTCGCCGATGGCGATCGCTGCGGCTCGTGCCATACGTTCCGCGACAACGGCGTGGCAGCGGGCAGCGCTCCCGACATCACCGGCTGGGGATCCCGTGAATGGCTGGTCGGCCTCATCGTCGATCCGACGCACGAGCGGTTCTACGGCGACACGAACGACCGCATGCCGAGCTTCGGCAAGGCCGAAGAGGGCGGCGCACCGATACTGACGCGGCGACAGATCGAGATGATCGCCGACTGGCTGCGAGGCGACTGGTATCGGCCCGCAGGACATTGATGCCGGCCTGGCCCGTGGGTTGCGCGCCGGGCGGGGCTGGCCACGCCCCGTCGCCGGACGTTCGCTACGGCCATCCATGGCCTTCGCTCACTCGATGCTGACTGCGCTCCGGCATCCTGCCTACGACGACCAATCCGCTGAGACGGATCGGTGCCCGAGCAACGCCGGCTCTCAGGGCGTGGCCAGCCCCGCCCTCCCGGATTGCATGGCAGGATGCCATGCGCAGCACCAGCGACCTGCGGTCGCCAAGAAAAAACAGCACGATGCTGTGTTTTTCGTGAATACAGCAACGCCGGCTCTCGGGGCACGGGCAACCCGCCCTCCCATCCAAGCCCCGGCGGTTATTCAATGCCACCCAGAAGAGTGGCCCGGGCCACGCGGCCGACGCCCAGCATATAAGCGGCCGTCCGCAGCGGCACCTGCCGCGACGAGGACAGCTGCCAGACATGTTCGAACGCCTCGCCGAGGATGCGGTCGAGCTCCTGCCGCACGCGGTTGATGCCCCACTGGTAGTGCTGCCTGTTCTGCACCCACTCGAACCAGCTGGCCGTCACGCCGCCGGCGTTCACGAGGATGTCGGGCATGACCGTGATCTGACGACGCTCGAAGATCTCGTCGGCCTCGGGCTCGGTCGGGGCGTTGGCCGCCTCGATGATGATCGGCGCCCGCACCGCCTCCGCGTTGCCCTTGTGGAGCACGCCGCCGAGTGCCGCCGGGATGAGCACGTCGCAGTCGAGGGCCAGGAGTTCGGCGTTGGTGAGCGCGTCGCCTCCCTGATATCCGTCCAGCCGGCCGGAGTGCGACTGGGCATAGCGGAGGAGTTCGAGTACGTCGAGGCCGTCGGCGCGGTGAAAGCCCGCGGTCGCATCGCTGACCGCCACGATGCGGCATTCCGCGTCGTGGAGGAAACGGGCCGTGTGCGAGCCCACATTGCCGAAGCCCTGGATGGCGACCCGCGTGCCGGGAATGCGGCGGCCCAGCCGGCTCAACAGCTTGAGCGTGAGGCTGCCGACGCCGCGGCCGGTCGCCTCGTCGCGGCCCGGAATGCCGTGATACTCCACCGGCTTTCCCGTCACGCAGGCGGGGGAGAAGCCGTGATACTTGTCGTATTGGTTCATGATCCACGCCATCACCTCGGGGCTCGTCCCCATGTCGGGCGCGGGAATGTCGACATCGGGGCCGAAGAGATCGTGGATGGCGTCGACGAACCGCCGCGTGACGCGTTCCAGTTCGCGGGCGGAGAGCCGGGACGGATCGATCGCGATGCCCCCCTTGGCGCCGCCGTAGGGGATGTCGACGACCGCGGTCTTCCAGGTCATCAGCGACGCCAGCGCCCGCACCTCGTCGAGATCGACCTGCGGGTGATAACGCAGGCCACCCTTCATCGGGCCGCGGGCGTTGTTGTGTTGCACCCGGTAGCCGATGAATGTCGCCACCTCACCCGAAGCGAGTTCGACCGGAATCTGCACCTGCACTTCGCGTTTGGCCGTGAGCAGCAGGCGGCGGATGTTGTCGGAGAGGTCGAGCTGATCGGCAGCCCGGTTGAAGTAGATGCTGATGGCTTCGCTGGACCGCATGATGCGCTGATGCTCCTGATGCCCGGCTCTCGAAGCGAGTGCCATGGCGGCCCGGAGTTTACCCGCCCGCCGAAAATGAATGCCTGGCGAAATTCCCGTCGTACGCTCTCCCGTGAAGGTGTCGGCAGCGGGTATGATCTTCGGCCACCCTTCCGGCGATACAGCCCACCATGCCCACCCCCGCTCCCGAGGATTTCTGGAAGCTCGTGGCCACCAGCCGACTGGTGGCCGCCGACACGCTTGAGTCGCTGCGCCGTGAGCATGCCCGCGAGACGTCGGGCCAGCCAGCTGCGGCGAGCGACGATGCCGCCTCGGCGGGAATCGCCAAATGGCTCGTCCAGCGTGGGGTGCTGACGAAGTGGCAGGGACGCCGGCTGCTCCACGGCGATTCCGGCCCGTTTTTCGTCGGCGACTACCGGCTCATGGAGCGTCTGGAGAACGACGGCCCGGGGCGGCTGTTTCGCAGCCGGCACGAGCCTTCCGGCCGGTCGGTGTGCCTCATGCTGCTCGACCGGAAGCTCTGCCAGCGGGTGGACGTCTGGACCGAGGTCGTGCGGCGCACGACGATCGCCCACGATGCCATCGACCCGATCCTCAGCCGGACCTGGGCCCTCGAACAGGCGCACGGGAATCGGTTCATCGTCTGTGAGGACGTGAACGGGCTGTCGCTGGCCGATGAGCTGGCGCACCTGGGGCCGTTGCCACCCGCGGAGGCCTGCCGGCTCATGCTCCCGATCTTCATGGCGGTGGCCGAACTGCATCGGCGCGGCGCCGTGCACGGCGGCCTGTCGCTCGATGCCCTGCGCCGCGAGCCGGCGGGCCCCGGAGCAGGTGAACGCTCCGGTCGGGTGCGGCTCCTGCAGGTTCCGCTGGCGGGAGACCCGCACGCCGTGCCGGCACAGACACCGATCGATGCCACCGAGCGGGTCTCCGGACTGGGCCGGCGGGCCTCGTTCGTGGCTCCCGAGTTGATGCTGCCGGGCCGCTTCAGCGATGAACGCAGCGACGTCTATGCGCTCGGCTGCATGCTCCATGCCCTGCTCACAGGCGTGCCTCCATGCTGGCAGGGAGACGCGCAACGCACCCTGTCGCAGGCAGCATTCGTGGGGCCGTCGCCGTTGGGTCCGCCGCAGGTGCCCGTCGAAGTGGCCACGCTCGTTTCCTATCTCGTGGCCCGGGATCCGGCGAACCGATATCCCAATGCGGCCGAAGCGGCCGACGCATTGGCCGGCTGCATGGGCCAGCCACCCGTCTCCGGCTCGCTGCCACCGCAGACGAATTCCGGCGGTGCCGGCGGGCCGGCCGTTCCGTCCGCGGCTCACGCGGCCCCGCTCGCGGTTCCTCCGCTCGCGGTTCCTCAGTTGGGGGCCGCACCGTCGCCTGCGGCGGCCGCCTTCCCGACAGGCCTGGCGGGGTCATCGGCGGTCGAACTCGCGACCCTCGCCGCACGAAAGCGTGCCGCCCGGCTTGGCATGATCGGCCTGGGGGTTGCCGGCGGTCTCGTGGCGCTCGTGGTGGCAATTGCACTATCGCGAAACGGTTCGGCACCGGCACCGCGTGATCCGCAGAAGCAGAGCGATGATGAGGTCCAGGACGGCGTTGCCACGCATGACGCTCCACAGCAGAAGACGACCGCTGAGAAGGCGGGCAAGAAGACGTCGGAGCCGGCGGCCCATCATGCTCCCGATGGGAATCCCAGCCGCGAGCCGCAACTCCAGATCGTCGATTCCACCAGTCTGCCTTGGGCGTCGCCGACCGACGGCAAGCCACCGTCGCTTGCGTATCTGCCGCCGGGCTCCCAGCTGATTCTGCTGGCCCGTCCTGCGGCGATCGTAGCCGACGAAGAGGGCAGGCAGTTCGTCAAGTCGCTCGGGCCCCGCGTGGCGGAAGGGATCGCTACGCTTGATTCGCTCTGCGGCTGCGGCCTCGAAAACATCGAGGAGGTTCAGGCGGGCTGGCAGGCGGACGGCAACGCGGCGACAGCTTCAGGAGAAGTGGTTGCTGGCTGGACGGTGCGTTTCCAGGAACCGTCGCCGCTCTGGGACGATGGTGAGGCACGGGCGAAGGCGTGGGGCGAGACGACCGAGAAGGACATCGACGGTGAGAAGGTCTATGCGGGCCCGAGGCTCTCCTTCTGGCTGCCTGCGGCCGAGGAAGGCCGCGTGCTCGTGATGGCACCGGCGGGCCTCATGGATTCAATAATGGATCCAATGGTGGCGGCACGGGCCGCCGGCTCGGAGGACGACGGCGACACGCTCGCGGCGAGTCTGCCGCAAGATCTGGAGCAGCTCGTCGGCATGCTCGACCGCACCCGGCATCTCACGCTGCTGGGTTCGCCACACTATTTGCTGACCGACGGCCGGACCCTGATGGCCGGTCCGCTCGCTGGGCTCGTCGAGCCCATCGGCAGCTTCTTCGGCGACGGCGTGAAAGCCGCGGCCCTATCGCTGCATTGTGGCGACAACTTCTACGCCGAGGTCGACACGATCGCCACCCGTGCCGAGCCGGCGAAGTCGCTGGCCGGCCGGCTGACGCAGCAGATCGAGAAGGTCGCTGACGCGGTCGAGGACTATTGCGCCGCGATCAATCCGCATCCTTACGGCAGAAAGCTCGTGATGAGGCTGCCGTCGATGATCCGCGTGGTGGCCGCCAGCGCCCGCTGCGGCGCAGAGGGGAAGGGCGTCGTGCTCAACACTTACCTGCCGCGGCACGCGGCCCACAATCTCGTGCTGGCGTCGGAACTCGCGCTCGAACAGACGCCAGGCTCCGAGTCGGTGGCGGGCGTGTCGCGAAAGCCCGCAGCGGCGGCATCCGCCGGTCCGGCAGGCGGGCTCCAGAAGAAGATCTCGCTTGTGTTCACCAAAGACACGCTGGAGAAGTCGATCCAGATGCTCTCGGACGAGATCGGCATTCCAATGGAGATCCTGGGTGGCGACCTGCAGCTGGAAGGCATCACGAAAAACCAGTCCTTCGGGCTGGACGAGCGGGACAAACCGGCCGAGGCGGTGTTGCGCACGATCCTCGCCAAGAGCGACTCCGGTGGCAGGCTCGTCTACGTCATTCGCAAGCGAGACGGCGTCGAATCGATCGAGATTTCAACGAAGGCCGCCGCTGCCAAGCGCGGCGACACGTTGCCGCCGGGCTACTGACCACACGCAAAACACGGCATTGTGCCGCGCCGATCGACGAGGGCGGGGCCGCCCATGCCCCGAGAGCCGGCGTTGCTGACCAGCGCAGGCAGGATGCCGGAGCGCAGTCAGCATCGAGTGAGCGGAGGCAGGATGCCGAAGCGAACGTCCGGCGACGGGGCGTGGGCAGCCCCGCCCGGCGATGCTGCGTCAGTCGAGCACGATCAGGGCGATCAGCATGTAGAGCACGATCCCCACGATGTCGACGATCGCCGACACGAACGGATTGCTCATCAGGGCGGGGTCGAGGCCGATCGAACGGAAGACGAGCGGCAGCACCGACCCCACCATCGTGCCCATCATCACCACGCCGAGGATCGTCAGCGGAATCACCAGCGCCGCGGCAGCGGTCGGCGCATAGGCGAGCGCCAGACAGTAGCCAGGAATCGCCAGTAGTCCGCCGAGCAGGAGTCCCAGCACGAACTCCCGCCGGAGGATCCGGGGCCAGTCGGAGAGTTTGCAGTCGCCCGTGGAGAGGGCGGTGATCACGAGGGTGGCCGACTGGTTGCCGGAGTTCCCTCCGCTGGCGATCACGAGTGGGATGAAGGCCACGAGCCAGACATGGGGCGACTCCCACTTCGCGAGCACCATCGCCGTGAGCGCGGCCGTGGCAAAGAGAATGGCCAGCCACACCCCCCGCTTCCAGGTCATCGAGACGAGTGCCGCCTCGAGATAGCTCTCGCCGAGCGGCGAAATGGCGGCGATCCGCTGGGCGTCGTCGGTGGCGTCTTGCCGGACCGTGTCGAGCACGTCGTCGTGCGTGACGATCCCCACCAGGCGGTTGTGTTCATCCACCACGGGGATGGCGAGGAAGTCGAAGCGGGCCAACTTTTCCACCACACGATCGCTCGGCTCGTCGAGGCGGACGCTGATCGGATCCCGCTGCATGAGGTCCGATACGAGCGCGGTCGGCCGGGCGAGGATCAGGTCGCGGAGCGACACGAAGCCGACCAGTTTCCGGTCGGCGTCGAGCACGTAGATGTAGTAGATCGACTCGCTGTTGGGAGCCTGCGAACGCAGACGGGCCACCGCCTCGCCGGCGGTGATGTCGGCGGGCAACGACGCATACTCGGTCGTCATCAGGCCGCCGGCCGACCCCTCCGCACAGGAGAGGAGCATGCGGATATCGTGCCGCTCGGCCTTCGCCACCAACGGCAGAATCTCCTCCACGAATTCCGGTTCAAGTTCGCGGAGCAGGTCGTCGCGGTTGTCGGCGGCCATCCACTCGATCAGCGGCCCCAGGTGGGCCCGGTCGGCCGCCTGCACCAGTTCCACCTGTCGGGGCATGGAGAAATAGGGGAAGATTTCGGCCTGACGTTCGACCGGCAAGAAGTCGAGGAGTTGCCAGAGTTCGCCGTCGTCGAGCCCTTCCGAGAAATCGGCCACGGTGGCTGGGTGGAGTTCCCGGGCCACCTCTCGCAGGCCGTCGGCATCCCCGTCGCCGAGCATGACGCGGAGTTCGGGAATCAGGATGGGATTGGCTGTGGGCATGGCCGGGCGGGGTGGGAAAGCGTAGGCGGGCGTGCGCGAGGCGGGAGTCGGAAACGGCCAGCGGGGGGGCGGCGGCCGTGGCGGGCGGTACGTCTATACTGGGTCATTCGCCGTGTCGACCCAGTCCAGTATGCCATGAACGCTTCCCGAGTCGAACGCCTATTTACCGTGGTGCCGGGCCTGGTCAGCCGGGCTGGTATGGTCGCCTTTGTCGGCGTGCTGTTGTCGGCGGCCCCGCTGGCCGCAGCGGAGCAGACGGTGCCGACGGCCGATGCGAGGGCCGTGCCCACCGCGCCCACCGCGCGGGGCTTGAGCCTGCTGCTCACGCAGGCCTACCTGCCCCCCGACCTCGACCAGCAGGTGTTCGACGACCTCTGGACGACGTGGGAGGAGCCCAGTCGTTCAAAGGCCGAGCAGGCTGCGGTGCCGGAGCGGCGGCGGATGACGATGGAGCGGTATGGCCTCACCCCCCATCCCGACGACCCATCCCGGTCGATGCAGTACGTTGTCGATCCGTCATCGGGCTCGTGGACGATGAGCTGCCTCGCCTGCCATCAAGGCCAGGTCGACGGTCGGGCGATCCCTGGGCTGCCCAATTCCAACTATGCGCTCGAGACGCTGACCGAGGAGGTGCGGCTGGTCAAGGTGAAGCAGCGGAAGCCTTTCGGCCACATGGACATCGGATCGCTGTTTCTGCCGCTGGGCACCACCAACGGCACGACCAACGCCGTGATGTTTGGCGTGGCGCTGATGCGGCATCGCAGTCCCGACCTGTCGATCATCCAGCGGCCGCCACGGTTCGACCTCGTGCACCACGACATGGATGCGCCCGCCTGGTGGCACTACAAGAAACGTGGCAGCCTCTACGCCGACGGCTTCGCGCCCAAGGGTCATCGGATCCTGATGCAGTTTCTCCTTGTCAAAGAGAACGGTCCGGAGAAGTTCCACGCCTGGGAGGACGAGTTTCGCGACATCGAGCGGTGGATCGAGACGCTTGAGGCTCCGCGGTGGCCGTGGGCCATCAACATGCAGCTCGCCGACAAAGGACGGGTGATCTTCCAGCAGCACTGCGCCGACTGCCACGGCACCTACCGTGCTGCCGGGGCAGCCGACGGGGCCGAGAAAGAGACCTATCCAGATCGTATCGTGGACATCGCCGAGGTGGGCACCGACCGCGTGCGGCTCGACTCACTCACCGCGAAGGAACGCGGCGACCTGAGCAAGAGCTGGTTTGGCCATCTCGGTGAAGATGCCGCCTCGATGAAAGACCGCGAGTCTCCCGCCGGCTATGTGGCACCGCCGCTCGACGGCGTCTGGGCGACTGCGCCCTATCTGCACAACGGCTCGGTGCCAACGCTCTGGCACGTGCTGCATCCTGAGCGGCGGCCGGCCGTCTGGAAACGGACGCCGACGGGCTACGACCAGGCCCGCGTCGGCCTGGAAGTGGAGGAGCTGGAGAAAATGCCCGCAGGAACGGGTCAGGAAAAGCTCTCCTCCGCCGAACGCCGCCGTCATTTCGACACGTCGAAGCCTGGCAAGAGTGCCAAGGGCCACGACTTCCCCGACGTGCTCGACGAGGAAGAGAAGACCGCCGTGCTCGAATACTTGAAGACGCTGTAATGGCGACGGTTCGGGGCTGCCCATGCCCCGTCGCCGGACGTTCGCTACGGCCATCCATGGCCTTCGCTCACTCGATGCTGACTTCGCTCCGGCATCCTGCCTGCGACGACCAATCCGCTGAGACGGATCGGTGCCCGAGCAACGCCGGCTCTCGGGACATGGGCAGCCCCTCGCGGAAGATTCGGGTTCCATAAAAGCCCCCGGCGGAAGCTGGGGGACTCCGGGTGTGAACGCCATCTCGCTTGCCATGCAGATCCGGGGATGCCGAGCCGTCGCGTGTATACGGGGCATGGGCAGCCCGCCCGGTGGCGTTCCCGGCCGAGAATCGCCTATCCCCCACGACGCGCTAAACTTTTGCTACCGTATTAGAAACCGAGAGACAGCCCCCAGGGAGCCGACCAAGTGACGCAGTTCGAACGTGCCAAGAGCGGTGAGATCACCCCCGAGATGAAGTTCGTCGCCCAACGCGAGGATCTCCCCGAGGAACTGATCCGCGCGGAGGTGGCCCGGGGCCGGATGGTGATCCCCGCCAACAAGGTGCACCTCACGAAGAAGCTCGAGCCAATGGCCATCGGCATCGCCGCGCTCACCAAGATCAACGCCAACATCGGCAACTCGGCCGTCACGAGTGACGAGCAGACGGAGCTGGAAAAGCTCCACATGGCCGTCCACCACGGCGCCGACACGGTGATGGATCTCTCGACCGGGAAAAATATCGACACGATCCGGCAGGCGATCATCGACGCGTCGCCGGTGCCGATCGGCACGGTGCCGATCTACCAGATGCTCGAGGAACTCGGCGGCGACATCGACGACATGCGGCCGCAGCACTTCCTCGACATGTGCGAGAAGCAGGCGCAGCAGGGGGTCGACTACATGACGGTCCACTCGGGGCTCCTGCAGGAGCACCTGCCGCTGACGATGCAACGGATCACCGGCATCGTCAGCCGCGGCGGCTCGCTGATCGCCCGCTGGATGATGACCCACCGCCAGCAGAATCCTCTCTATACGCACTTCGAGGATCTCTGTGACATCTTCCGCGAATACGACGTCACCTGGAGCCTCGGCGACGGGCTGCGGCCCGGCTCGATCGCCGACGCCAGCGACGAGGCGCAGTTTGCTGAATTGCACGTGCTCGGCGAACTGACCCGGCGGGCCTGGAAGAAGGGCTGCCAGGTGATGGTGGAGGGGCCGGGGCATGTGCCGATGGACCAGATCGACATGAACATCAAGCGGCAGATGGAAGAGTGCGACGAGGCGCCCTTCTACGTGCTCGGACCGCTGGTCACCGACATCGCCCCGGGCTACGACCACATCACCAGTGCCATTGGTGCGGCCTTGGCCGGCTGGAGCGGCGCCGCCATGCTCTGCTACGTGACGCCGAAGGAGCATCTCGGTCTGCCCGACGCCGAGGATGTGAAGCAAGGTGTGATCGCCTACAAGATTGCGGCCCATGCCGCCGATTTGGCGAGGCATCGCAAGAACGCCCGCGTGCGTGACGATGCGTTGTCGCGGGCCCGGTTCAACTTCGACTGGAACGAGCAGTTCCGGCTGTCGCTCGATCCGGAGACCGCGAGGAAATACCACGATCAGACGCTGCCGCAGGATACCTTCAAAAGTGCGCACTTCTGCAGCATGTGCGGGCCGAAGTATTGCTCGATGAAGATCACCCAAGACATCCGCGACATGGCGGCGGCCGAAGCGGCTGGGACCGAGAGCGAGCCGGTCGCGATCCAGCTGCCGTAGTTTTCAGCGCTTGCGTTTTCAGCGCTTGGTTTTCAGCGCTTGGTTTTCAGCGCTTGGTTTTCAGCGATTGGTTTTCAACTTAGCGACCGGCGGAGCGTGAACCCCGCGGCAGCTGACGCGATGCCGCTCGACAGCAGGTTGATGCCGATCAGCGTTCCCAGGTAGAGCCCCGCCTGGCTGGCGGGGCTCGTGAGCATGATGCCGCCCAGCACGGCCGTGATGATCCCGTCGAAGAGGATCCAGCCGCGGGGGAATTCGCGAGGCACGGAGAATGCGGCCGTCAGTTTGGCGGCCGCCTGAAGCAGGATCAGGATCCCAAGGAACGTGACGAGCGCGTGGATGCCCTCGACCGGGATCGCGAGCATCGCCACGCCAGCCGCGACCGAGAGCGCCCCGCAGACGAGCGCGACCCAGAAGCCGCGCCACGTCCAGGTGCCCGCGGCCATGCCAAGCTGCGAGATGCCGGCTGCGATCAGCGTGCCGGCGCAGAGATAATCGATGACGGTTGACGCCACCCAGGGGGCGGCGATGGCGAGAATGCCGAGCACCGCCAGCACACCGCCGAGCCCGAGGCACCACTTGGCGATCTGGGGGCCTGAGAACTCGATCTCACCATTCGGGGTGTCGAAGGCGGGCATGGCAATGTTTCCCTGGAGTTGCTGGAGTGGCGGCTGAATCAGGAAAGACTACCCCAGCAGCGAGAGGGACGCGAGTTCGCAGCCCGCCTCACTTCCGCGACCACTGCGTGCCGTCGGCACGGTCCTCGAGCACAACGCCCGCCTCGGTGAGCTTGTTGCGCACCAGGTCGGCCGTCGCGAAATCCTTCGCCCCACGGGCCCGGGCCCGGATCTCGATGACCAGTTCCATCAGCTTCGCCACCAGTCCCTCATCGGCGACGCCCGACTTCGCCTGCGGCTCCTTGAGGAAGATGCCGAGCGTGCCGGTGAGTTCGCGGAGCACGAGCATCATCGCGTCGAGCGTGGCGAGCGATTCCGGCGAGGCCTTCTTCTCCAGCTTTTCCATGCCCTGCTGGTCGACGAACTTGTTGGCCGTCCGCACGAAATCGAAGAGCGTCGCCATCGCGATTGCCGTGTTGAAGTCATCGTCCATCGCCGCCAGGAATTTTTCGCGGAGGGCTTTGACCTCTTCGCCCGCGGCCCCGACCGCCGCATTCCCCGCCCGGCGATCGCGACAGGGCAGGGCATAGAACGATTTCCCGCCGACCCGCTGATACCGCGTGAAGAGCCGCTCGAAGGCCTCGAGCGCCCGGGCGCTTTCGCCGAGCGGCTCCTCGCCGAAGTGGATCGGGCTGCGGTAGTGCGTGGAGAGCAGGAGAAAGCGGATCGCCTCGGGACGGTGCCGGGCGAGCAGGTTCTTGAACGGCTCGGCGCCGGTCGACTTTGAAATCTTGCTTGCTATTTGGGTGGCTGCCTGAGCGGCCGCCTCGGCGGCGGCATCGTCGGCCCCAGCCTCGGAGCCCCGCGGCCGGCCGCCGACCTTGCCGGCGGCGCCCGCGGCCTGCATCAGGCCGTTGTGCATCCAGTAGGTGGCCATCGGGCAGTCATGGAGCGATTCGCTCTGGGCGATCTCATTCTCGTGGTGCGGAAAGATCAGATCGAGTCCGCCGCCGTGGATGTCGAAGTGTTCACCGAGGATCGCCCGGCTCATCGCCGAGCACTCGATGTGCCAGCCCGGCCGGCCCGGGCCCCACGGGCTTTCCCACGAAGGCTCCCCCGCCTTGGCCTTCTTCCAGAGCGCGAAGTCGGCCGTCGACCGCTTCCGCTCGGCGGTCGAGCCCCCTTCGCCCTGCGTCGCCTCGACCGAGCGGTTCGTCAGCTTGCCGTAGTCGGCATCTCGGGTGACGTCGAAGTAGACGTCGCCGTCTGACGCGTAGGCATATCCCTTCGCGATCAGGCCTTCGATGAAGGCGATGATCGTGCCGATGTGCTCGGTCGCCTTCGGCATCTCGTCGATGCTCTCGACGCCGAGCACGGCGAGGTTCTCGAGGTAGTCGGCGGTCATCTCCGTGGCGAGCTTCGCCATCGTGGTGCCCCGTGCTGCGCTCTCCGCGATGATCTTGTCGTCGATATCGGTGATGTTGACGACCCAGGTCACCTTCCAGCCCGAATACTCGAGATACCGTTTGACGGTGTCGAAGATCACCGGGCCGACCATGTGGCCGATGTGGCTCGGCTTGTAGACCGTGGGACCGCAGAGATACATGCCGACCTGGCCCGGCTTCACGGTGACCAGCGGCGTCTTCTTCTTGGTGAGCGTGTTGTAGACCTCGATCACCGGCAGGCTTTCGCCTGTGCCCATTGCCGCCTGCTTCGCTTCAGTCGTCGCCATCGCTCGTTTCCGCTCCAGTCTCTGGGTCTCTTGGGCTATAGGTCGTTAGGTCTTCAGGAGGCTTCCTTGAATCGTTCCAGCAGCACCACGCTCTCGGCCGCGATCGCCTCCTCGGCGCCGATCGGGCCGACGCCCTCGCCGGTCTTGGCCTTGAGCCACACGCTGCCCTCGTCGATGCCGAGGATGGCGGCGACCCGCGACCGGATCTGCTGTCGATAGGGCAGGATTTTGGGCCGCTGGGCGAAAATCACGCAATCCAGATTCACGACCCGCCAGCCGGCGTCGGCCACGCGGTCTGCGGCCAGCCGCAGCATCTCGGCCGAATCCCGCCCCTTGTTGGCCGGATCGTTGTCGGGGAACAGTTCCCCGATATCACCCAGTGCAGCCGCCCCGAGGAGGGCGTCGGTGATCGCGTGGAGGAGCACATCGGCATCGCTGTGGCCGAGGGCCCGTCGCTCGTGCGGAATCGTGATGCCGCCGATCACCAGTCCCGTCCCGGGGCCGAGCCGGTGGGTGTCGTGGCCGAGGCCAATGCGAATCATCGTGAGGGGCGGCATGCTCGAAAAGTTCTCCGCGACGGGACGCCAAGGTTTTCCCCTATACTTCCCGCATGCACAACTCCAATCGTGGCGGGCCTGTCGATACCGACGGCGCTGCTGTCATCACGGTCGACTCGCTTGCCAAGGAATACCGCGTCTACGACAAGCCGGAGGGCCTGCTGGCGAGCGTGACGGGCCTGTTCCACCGCACGAACCGACTCGTGGAGGCGCTCCGCGGCGTGAGCCTCACGGTCGGGCGGGGGGAGTTCGTGGCGCTGCTGGGCCCCAACGGCGCCGGCAAGACGACCTTTCTCAAGCTGCTCTCCGGGATCATCACGCCCTCGCGGGGCACCGCCCGCGTCCTCGGCCATGTGCCCTGGGAACGCACCGACGACTTCCGGCGGCGGTTCGCCCTCGTGATGGGCCAGCGCAACCAGCTCTGGTGGGATCTGCCCGCCGCCGAGAGCTTTCGGCTCCACAAGGAGATCTACCGGATCGAGCCCGCCCGCTTCGACCGCACCAGGGACGAACTGGTCGACCTGCTCGGCGTGCGCAAACTCATGCTCCAGCCTGTCCGCGAACTCTCGCTGGGCGAGCGGATGAAGCTGGAACTGGTCGCCGCGCTCCTGCACGAGCCGGAGGTCCTGTTTCTGGACGAGCCCACGATCGGCCTCGACGTCGTCGCCCAGCACACCATCCACGGTTTCCTCAAGGCGGTGCAGGCCGAACGGCGCGTGACTGTCGTGCTCACGACGCACTACATGAAAGACGTCGCCGCGCTCTGCGAACGCGTGGTGGTGATCACGCACGGCAGCATCCTCCATGACGGGCCGCTGGGCGAGATCGTCGATCGTTTCACGACGCACAAGATCGTCACGCTCGACCTCGATGCCACTCCGGCACCAGGGCAGATGGAACGGTTCGGCTTCCCCTGCGAGATCCGGGGGCCGCGGGTCACGCTCCGCATCGACCGCACGCGGATCGCCGATGTGCTTCCGGAGATCCTCCGCAGCGAGAGCGTTCGCGACGTGTCGGTGGAGGACGTGCCGCTCGAGGAGATCGTGGCGACGCTGTTCCGCGCCGGCGCCGCGGCCCCGATGGCGGAGGCGACCGCATGAGCAACGCCGCCTCCACCGACCACGCTTCGCCGCACGCGACAGGCGGACCGTTCGCCGGCCTGCGAATCTGGTTCACGATGCTGGCGATCTGTCTGGAGGAGAGGCTCGTCTACCGGGGCGACTTCATCATCGGCACGCTGATGCGGTTTCTGCCGATCGTGACACAGGTCTTTCTCTGGACCGCCGTCTTCAATGCCACCAGCAAGGCCGACATCGCCGGCTACTCGCGGAACGACATCGTCGCCTACTACCTGCTCACGATGGTGACGCGGGCCTTTTCCAGTATGCCCGGCCTCTCGGGCGGCATTTCCCGGAGCGTCCGCGACGGCTCGGTGAAGAAATACCTCGTGCAGCCGGTCGACTACGTCGCCTATCTGCTGGCAGCGCGGATCGCCCACAAACTCGTCTACTACATCGTGGCGATCCTGCCGTTCGCGGGCGTGTTCTACGTCTGCCGGAGCTATTTTCCGCCGGTCCCCGACGCCGTCACGATAGTCGCCTACGTGTTGTCGCTCGTGCTCTCGTTTCTGCTCGGCTTCTTCATGGAGGCCACGCTCGGCATGCTCGGCTTCTGGTTTCTGGAGGTGTCGAGCATCATCTTCGCCTACATGCTCGTGCAGTATCTCCTCTCGGGCCACATGTTCCCGATCGACATGCTGGCGGACATTCCCACCGGCATCGCTGGCGTGTCGATCGCCGACGTCATCCGCTGGCTGCCGTTTGAATACACCGCCTACTTTCCCGCGGCCGTCTGGCTCGGCAAGATCCAAGGTGCCACACTGGCTCGCGATCTCGCCATCGAGGCGGGGTGGGTGGTGGTGATGGCCGTCGCCTGCCGCATCGCCTGGTGGCGGGGCACGCGTCGCTACAGCGCGTTTGGAGGGTAGGGGCTGATCGCTCAGAGACCGGGATAGATACCACATTGGTCGCCGGATGGCAGCAGTCTCGTCGCGAGGCGAGGATACGCCCGAGCTCCTCGAGCTGCCGCCAGTCCGGCTCCTCAGCATCTCGGGCTCATGGTGCTCACTATGCAAAGATACTTCTCCATCTTTCTGACATTTGCGCGGGCGTGTCTCGTCCGCGACATGACGTTTCGTGCAAATTTCCTGCTGGAATGCGTGACGAGTCTCGGCTGGATGTCGATGAACCTCGCCTTCTATCTGCTGATCTTCACCTTTACGTCGGAGATCGGCAGAAACACCGGCTGGTCGAAGGAGCCGTTCTTCGCCTTCGTGGCCACCGGCCTGATCATCAATTCGATCGTGCAGGCCCTCTTCATGCCGAGTGCGGAAGAGCTCACCGAGATGGTCCGCACCGGTGGCCTGGATGCCGTCCTCGTGCAGCCGCTCGACGCGCAGTTCATGCTCTCGATGCATCGGGTCGACTTTTCGTCGTTTGCCAACGGCCTCGTGGGCGTGGGCCTTCTCGGCTGGGCGGTCTCCCGCATGGATCACGTGCCATCGCCGGCGGCGTGGCTGCTCTATCCGCTCTTGATCTTCTGTGGCGTGGCGATCCTCTACAGCCTCATCATCATGCTCGCAGCGGCCACGATCTTTCTCGGTCGCAACCAGAGCCTCTACGATTTTTGGTTCTACATCACCAATTTCTCCCGCTATCCGGCCGAGATCTACTCCGGCCCCTGGGGCGGGCCGATCCGCACGCTGTGCACGTTCGTGATCCCGATCCTGCTTGTCGTGAATGTGCCCGCCCGCGCGATCGCGATGCCCCTCTCGGGTGAATCGTGGGGGCTGATCGCGGCCGCCCTGATCGCCGCTTCAGCATCACTGGTGATCTCGCGGCTCGTCTTCCAGGCGGCGCTGGCAAAATACCGCAGCGCGAGCAGTTAGGTCGTTTTTTGCGCAAGCACGTAACGCACATTGGTTCGCCGGCTGCGGCATGCTCGTCGCCGGCGGATTCTGCTACAGGATGCTCTTGGACGAATCGTGCATCGCTCGTGAGTCGCAGAATTCACCGACTCCTGCGCGTGCCTCCGACCGGCTCCTCAGCGGCAACCTTCACGCGAAACATGGCATCCTGCCATTTTCGCTTGGCCGACTCCGTCGGCTGGTGCTAACCCGGCCCTCCGGGCCTGGTGCTGTGGGGCTATGCGTCCTGCGGAATCCGTGAGGGGCTGCCCATGTCCCGAGAGCCGGCGTTGCTCGGGCACCGATCCGTCTCAGCGGATTGGTCGTCGCAGGCAGGATGCCGGAGCGCAGTCAGCATCGAGTGAGCGAAGGCCATGGATGGCCGTAGCGAACGTCCGGCGACGGGGCATGGGCAGCCCCGAACCGCCGCGTTCTCCTTGCCTGTTCGGGGCGTGCAAGTCGACGCCCCTATTCACGTCGGCCCTCCCGACTAAACTCTGAGATTCACTCGTACCGGGAGGTTATTCGTGCCGCTGCAACTCGCCTTCAGTTCCAATGCCTATCTCGACGTGCCCGTCGAGCAGGCGATTCAACGGATCGCCGGATTCGGCTACCGGGGCATCGAACTCTTGGCCGACGTGCCGCACGCCTGGCCCGCCGGACTGTTGCCCGTGCAGAAGGAGTCGATCCGCACGGCGCTCGAGAAGAACAGCCTCACGATCTCGAACATCAACGCTTTCATGATGAACGCGATCGCCGATCCCCGTCAGCCCTACTGGCACCCGGGTTGGACCGATCCCGACCGGCACTATCGGGCCATCCGCCGCGAACACACCAAGCGTGCCCTCCGGCTCGCCGCCGAACTCGGCGCACCGGCAATCTCCACCGAACCAGGCGGCGAACTGGCTGAGGGACAGAGCCGCGCCGCCGCGACCGATATTTTCTACGACGAAATCATGCCCTGCCTCGACGTGGCCGCCGAGTGCGGCGTGACGCTCCTGATCGAGCCAGAGCCGGGACTGCTGATCGAGAAGTTTGACCAGTATCTTGAGTTTGCCGAACGGGTCGACCATCCGTCGCTGGGCCTCAATTTCGACATCGGCCATGCCTACTGCGTGAGCGAGGATCCGGCCGAGTGGGTGCCCCGCATGAAGGCGCACACGCGGCACTATCACTTCGAGGACATCGCGGCGACCCGCGTGCACCATCACCTCGTGCCCGGGGAAGGGGCGATCGACTTTGCCAGCGTGTTCCAGGCGATCGCCACGCACACGCCCGACATGTGGATCACGGTCGAGCTCTATCCTTATCGCGCTCAGCCCGACGAGGCCGCCCGCGCCGCCCGCGTCTATCTGCTCGCGCAGGCCGCCGCGGCCTCGGTGACCATAGCCTGACGCCACCCCAGCAAGACCGCATATGCTCGCATCTCTGCTCGCCTGGGTGAGGCTCCTGCGGCTGCCGAACCATGCCACGGCGGTGGCCGACGTGCTCGCCGGCTACCTGATCGTGTCGCAGGCCCGTGCGATCGACTGGCCGGCGCCGGCCCTCTGGTGGGCGATCCTCGCGTCGCTGGGATTCTATGCGGCCGGCATGGTGCTCAACGACGTCTTCGACCTGGCGCTCGACCGCGAGGAGCGACCGGGGCGGCCGCTTCCGAGCGGCCAGATCGGCGTGCGAACCGCGGTTGCCGCCGGCAATCTCCTCATGGCGGTCGGCAGCGCCGCCGCCTGCGCGACGGCGTTTGCGGCACAGAACCCCTGGCCGGCCCTCGTTGGTGCCCTGCTCACCGCCGCGGTCTGGACTTACAACCGCCACGCCAAGGCGACGAGCCTCGGGCCGGCCGTGATGGGCAGCTGCCGGTCCTTGAACTGGCTGCTCGGCATGACCGCGGCCGGCGGGCCGCACCTGCCTCACCAGTGGCTGCTCCCGATCGGCATGGGTGTCTACGTGATGGGCATCACGGTCTATGCCCGCGACGAGGCCGAGGAGAGTCGCGGTGAGACGCTCGCAGCCGGCACGCTCATCATGCTCGTCGGGCTTGCCACCGCTGGTCTCTCCCCCTGGCTGGCGGCCCGTGCCGGTGAGGCCGGTGTCTGGTTGACGGGTGCCAAGCTCACGAATTGGCTTGTGCTCTGGGGGATGCTGACGGCGTCGGTTCTGCTGCGGGCGGTGCTCGGCATCTTCGACCCGACGAGCGGCCGCGTGCAGCAGGCGGTGGGCAATGCGATCATGGCGATCATCACGCTCGACGCCATCCTGGTGCTAGCCACCTGCGGCGAGCCGTGGTCGATCGTCGTCCTCCTGTTGCTCGTCCCCTTTCTCGTGGGCCGCCGGTTCGTCAGCCCCACCTGAAGCCTGTTTCCCCCTTCGACCTGACACCTGAGCCCTGACCCACCCACCATGCTGCTCGGCTTCAGCACCAACAGCATCGGCGACGTCGATCCGCTCGACGCGATCCCCATGCTCCGTTCCGTGGGATACGGGTCGCTCGCGATCACACTCGACCACCACACCCTCAACCCCTTCGCCAACGATCTCCCCGCGAGGATCGCCCGCTGGCGGGATGCCCTCGCCGCCGCCGGCATGGCCTGCGCGGTCGAAACCGGCGGCCGCCATCTGCTCGACCCCATGTACAAGCACGAGCCGACGCTCGTGACGGCCGACCGCGAAGGCAGGCAACGGCGGATCGATTTTCTCTGTCGGGCCATCGACATCGCGGTCGACCTCGGGGCGACATGCGTCTCGCTCTGGTCGGGCGTGGTCCGCGACTCGGCCGACGAGGCATCGATCTGGAACCGGCTGACGGGCAGCCTGGCCCCCGTGCTCGATCACGCCGCGGCCCGGCGGATCCCGCTGGGATTCGAACCCGAGCCGGGCATGGCGATCGACACGCTCGCTCGCTATCGTCAGCTCTTCGATCGGCTGGGCCGGCCCGACCACCTCCGGCTCACCGTCGACATCGGCCACATGGAGTGCATGGGCGAACGACCGATGGCCGACGTGCTAAGGCCCTGGGCCGACCGCGTCGTCAACGTCCACGTCGACGACATGCTCTGCTGCCGCCACGAGCACCTGCCGCTGGGCACAGGCGACGTCGACTTTCCGCCAATCCTCGCCGCCCTCGCTGCCGGCGGCTATGTCGGCGGCCTGCATGTCGAACTGCCGCGGCAGTCGCACCGCTGGGTGGAGATCGCCGCGCAATCCGCCGCCTTCCTCACACCGCTACTTCGTAATCTTCCTCGCCAGCTTCCTCGCTATCTTCCTCCTCAGGAGTCGTCCCGATGAGTTCCGCATCGTCCCCCGGCCATGTCCTGCTGCTCTCGATTCCGGGCCTGCGGCAGGAGGATCTGTCACGAATGCCGACACTTCAGTCGCTCGCGGCCGGCGGCAGCTGCGTGCCGCTCGCTCCTGGATTTCCTGCGGTCACCTGCCCGGTGCAGGCCACGCTCACGACCGGCGCGTTGCCCGCCGCCCATGGCATCGTGGCCAACGGCCTCTACGACCGCGGCTCGCACCATCTCGAAATGTGGATCAGCCCCGATGGCGTGCACCGCGCGCCGCGGCTCTGGGACCGGCTCAAGGCGGCCCGGCCAGACCTGCGGACGGCGGACTGGTTTCTCCTGCAGTCGAAGCACGCCACCGCTGATCTCGTCTGCCTGCCGGCGCCAAAGCACAACCCCGACGGCACCGAGACAATGTGGTGCCACACGAACCCGCAGCCGCTCTATGCCACGCTCCGCGAGAAACTCGGTGATTTTCCACTGCATAAATTCTGGGGCCCGATCGCGGGGATCGAGTCGTCGCAGTGGATCGCGCGGAGCTTTCTGGAGGCCGCGCGGGAAAATCCGCCGCACTTTGCCGCCGTCTACCTCCCGCACCTCGACTACGCGGCGCAGCGGACCGGCCCCGACAGTCCCCCGGCCCATGCCGCCTGCGGTGAACTTGATGCCGAGATCGCGAAACTCATCGACGGCTTCGGCGCGATCGTAGGCCGCGACCGGCTCACGGTGCTCGTGGTGGGCGAATACCAGATCTGGCCCGTGTCGCATACGCTCTTTCCCAACCGCGTGCTCCGCGAGGCCGGCCTGCTCGCCATCACTGAGACGGCCGACGGCGAACTGCTCGACATGCAGGGCAGCCGGGCGTGGGCCTTAGCTGACCACCAAGTGAGCCATGTCTATCTTCAGGACGGCACTGACCAGCAGTTCGTTGAAAAAGTGGCGTCGCTGTTTCGGGGCAGGGCAGGGGTGGCCCGCGTACTCTCAGGCGACGATCTCGTCGCAGCCGGCCTGACGGCCTCGGTGCCACCCGACATGAAGAGCCGCTGCGGCGACCTCGTCATCGAGAGCACACCCGAGAGCTGGCAGAGCTATTTCTACTGGCTCGACGATAAAAAGGCGCCGCGGTTTGCCCGCACGATCGACATCCATCGCAAGCCTGGCTACGACCCGCTGGAGCTGCACATCGACCGCACGAAGCTGCCGGCGATCTCGATACCGCTCGACGTTTCACTCGTGAAGGGATCGCACGGCGCGATCGACCCGGCCAACCCGCACGAGACGATTTTTCTTGCGTCGCGGCCTGGCATCGCGAAGGGCCCGCTGGCCGTGCACGAGATCGCGGGAATCGTGACCGACATTTTCGGGTGTTCGTGACCGCGTCGACGCAGCGTGCGAGCAGCACCCTCCCATAAAAATCCCCGGCGTAAGCCGGGGGTTCAAGCCGGGGGATTTTGGCTGCATCATGCCGATCTTCTTGACCGCCTCCAAGACGGTCTTGCCTCTCCCCAACTCAACCTCGACCTCTCGAAGCTCAGGTGTGATCTGTTCAGCCAGTTCCTTCTTTCCGCCTGGCATTGTTTGCCTCCCTTGGTTTGCTCCACCCCCAGATTCCGGAACGTGTCAATGACTTTGAGACAGCTGCGGAACGAATTGAGTGTCGCGGGGTAGTTCAAGTGTGCGGACGGTTGGCTGGTTTTCGGGTGGGTTGATCCAGACTTCCGCCGCTCGGCGACAGGAAGCCCAGGGCCAGAGCCGCGAGTTTCGGAGCCGTAATGGCGCGCCGCTGGCAGTCATCGCCGTTGCCGCTCGATTAGACACTGGGTAGAATGTGATCATGGACGCGATCGTGACGCGGAATCCGCGGGTTATGCATGGCGAGGCGTGCTTCGCTGGTACGCGGGTAACCGTGCAAACATTTTTTGATCATCTTGAGGCCGGATATACGGTCGCTGGATTTCTCGAGCAGTTCCCGACTGTTCGTAGGGAGCAAGTGTTCGCGCTATTGGCAGCTCTGCGGGAAGAGGCCACCCGAGCCGCCGTAGCGGTGCCGGCTTGAAGCTGCTGCTCGACGAAAATCTGCCTCACCAAATGCGGCGGGAGTTGCCGGGGCACGACATATTTACAGCTGCGTACATGGGCTTCAGCGGGGTGGAGAACGGCGAGTTGCTCCGACAGGTGGCAGCCGCGGGCTTCGATGCTCTTGTGACCAATGATCACGGATTGGAGTACGAACAAAACCTGAGCAGCTTGCCTGTTGCAGTCGTGGTGGTTCTCGGCCCTGCAAACACCATCGAGGCCTTGCGTCCGGCTTTCCCGGCATTACTTGCGGCACTCGCTATGCTGCGTCCGCGCGAGTTCGTGAAGGTTTCTGTGCTATGAGGCCTGAACAAGACGCCGAACAAAGCCTTGCAGCAGAATCGCGGCAACGTCTTGCGTGCTGTTCATAGTCGATTGGCTGCGATCTGCTGAAGGCAGCCGTTATGCGGAAGAAGTGAAACGACCGGAGACTGCACGGTGTCCCGCCTCTGGCAACAGTTCGGCGCTCTGATCACAGCCGGCGATGTTCGGATATCCGAGCATGGATACGACGCCCTGGCCGACGATGGGTTCACGGTCGACGAGCTCCTCTTGGGGGCTGGTTCTGCGGTCGTCGTCGAGGAATACCCCGATTATCCGAAGGGCGCCGCGGTGCTTGTTCTCCAGCGGTCTGTCGACGGCAGCCCGGTTCATGCAGTGTGGGGTGTGCCTCGTGGTTACAATAGGCCTGCGGTGCTGGTGACGGCCTACAGACCCGACCCGAACCTTTGGGATGAGACGTTTACGAGGAGGCTCCACCCGTGATCGAAAAAAAGAAAATCAAACTGATCCATGAAGGCCGGTATGCGGCGGAGGTCGAGGTCGAGTTGATCGACGACGACACTGGCTGGGCGCCGTACCTGAGTGTCGGCGACGCACGGAAACTGGACTTTGTGCGTGCGGCCCTGAAGGCAGGCCGATTGGCAGAGGCGTCGGCGTTGGGGCGAGTGTTTGAGTTGCAGCCCGTAGGTCAACGCGAAAGCGCATAACAACGCAATGCAGCGGACTCGCGATAAAATCGGTCGGAGTGGTTCGTCGAAGGTCGCGAGCCGCTGATTGCCACCGTTATATCTGTGGTAGGATGTGCCCATGATCGACATAGCCCAAACTCTTACCGAACTGACGGCCCTGCCGATTCATGATCGGCTGCGCGTGGTTGAGTCGTTGTGGGACAGCATTCCGGCAGACTCGCCCGTCGAGATTTCTCCCGAGCAGCGGGCGGAACTGCAGCGGCGGATCGCTGCTCATGAGCGGTCGCCCGAGCGGTTGCTGACGTGGGACGAGGTACTTGATCGCCTGCGTGATGGTCGATGAAATTCGTACTTCGGTATCGCCCCGAAGTCGTCGCGGATCTTGATGCTGGGAGCAGGTGGTACGAGGAGCGGTCCGCTGGGCTCGGCTCGAACTTCGTCGTCGAGTGTTCCGAAGCCCTCGCGCGGATTCAGCGCAATCCGGAGTGGGTTGGCGTTGATGCTGATGGAGTACGATCCCTCCGCATCCGCCGCTTCCCGTACGTCATCCACTACCGTATCGAAGGCGAGATGATCGTGGTCTTCGCTATCATGTTCGGCGGCCGCGATCCATCGGCGTGGCAAGGGCGGATATAACTAAGCGATGCAGCGGATTCGCGATAAAATCCAGCGGTGTGGTTAATCCCTTGGTCGCGAGCCGCTGATCGCGAATGTTCGCCGACGAAGGAACCTGATGCAATCCATCTACATCGAGACCTCCGTCATCAGCTTTCTTCGCGAGAATCTGTCCGCCTCGGCAGAGTCGGTGGAGCGGCAACGCATTACCCGAAGTTGGTGGAACTTTTGTCGCCAGCGATACCAGTTGGTGACGTCTCAGTACGTGGTTGATGAAGCCAACATGGGCAACCCAGCCCGAGCACAGGAGCGAGCCCAGTATCTGGCCGGAATCCCACTGGTCTCGCTCAGTAGCGAAATCGACGACCTCGCAGCCCAAATCATGGCGCGGACAATACTACCGAAGGACGCGATCGTCGATGCCCTTCACATTGCCTCTGCCGCCTTCAGCCGCGTAGACTATTTACTGACGTGGAACTGCTCACACATCGCGAATCCCATGATCCTCCCACGTGTGTTTCGTACCCTGGATGATTTCGGGCTTCCTTTTCCAGTGATCTGCACGCCGAAGGACATGCTTGAGGAGTATGGTGATGACCCAACAAAGTGATCCGATTATCGAGGAAATCCACGAAGCCCGTCGCGAAATCGCAAAGCGATTCGAAGGGAATATTCGTCGCATCTCCGAGGATGCCCGCCAGCGCCAGATTCGAGAGGGCCGCCCCGTGTGGCACCCCGAAGCGGCGAACCAGGCGTTGGAGCAGACTCGCGATAGCGTCCAGCGGAACGGATAGTCCGTTGGCCGCGAGCTGCTCAACTTGGCCGTTCGCCAAAATGAAAAGGCCGCTTACGTCGATGGCTATTCCCGACTTCCGCGATGACGGACGATTGCCTGACGGGCTTCATCTTGCCAGCGAGTCTGAAGTCACTTTTCGCTTCGGCTCGGCGACACTTCGCCGGCGGCGTCTTTCTTTGCGGCTTCGGCGCTGGATTGCCTTAGCGCGGGCGGTCCACGCCAAGCGTTTCCTCGTTGATGGTAGTTTCGTGACCGCGACTCCGGATCCTCAGGATGTCGATGCGGTCGTCTGGCTCGAAGACAACTTCGCAACGCGAGTATCCCGCGGCGATGTCGAGGCTGTGGAGCTTGAAATGATGCTCCTCACTCGCCAGCCCGAAGAGATCTATGCCGCCGGCACCCAGCGGGACTGGGAAGACTGGGTACCATACTTCAGTCTTACCCGAGAAGCCGACGGTAGGCGGAAAGGCCTTGTGGAGGTGGAACTGTGATAGCCACAGAAATCGAGTATGAGAAAGCCCAGTTGGAGTTGCGACAGTTGCAAAAGCGGCTTGAGCGATTGCAGCAGGATCATCCGATTGGTGAGAACGGATTTACAAAGGCAGGAATTCGGAAGTTGATTGCGAGGCTCAACGAGGAGCTTGCAGTGTTCGAGGGTAGCAAAGAAGCACGTTCCTCGCCCGCGACATAGCGGCGAGGACTGGCGAACAAAGCCTTGCAGCCGACTCGCGAGAGCGTCTTGCCGTATGGATGCCGTATTGGCTGCGAGCGGCTAAAGGCCGGCGTTCGGGGGTATTAAAGACACGTTGGATGGAGCGGGCCGTACGGAGTAGCTATGCCTGAGCTCAGTCGCTTCTACGGAATCATCATTCGCATGTATTGCGAAGTGGGGCCGCACCATTCGCCCCATTTCCATGCCTATCACGGTGGCGATGAGGCCGTGTACGGGCTCGATCCCATAGAGTTGCTCGCCGGTAGCCTTTCGCGCCGTCAGGCTAGACTGGTGGAGGCATGGGCTGAGTTGCGTCAGTCCGAGTTGCTCGCTGACTGGAACCGCCTGCAGTCCGGAACGGAACCGTTGCCGATCGATCCACTTCCATAGGTGCTGCCATGATTCATGCCCTCCACCGCGTCACGGACTTCCAAGTGATCGGTCCGCATCGGCTGCGAGTCTCGTTCCGCGACGGCGTAGTGCGCGACATCGATTTCCAGCCGGTGCTGGCCGGATCGCTGTTCGGGCCGTTGCGTGACCCGGAGCTCTTCAAGCAGGTTCGGTTAGACCCAGAGGTTCACACCCTCGTTTGGCCTAATGGCGCTGACTTTGATCCGGCAACTCTTCACGACTGGCCGGAAGCGCTCCCTGCGATGGCCGAGCGAGCGCGTGCGTGGGAAGCCGACTGCACCCCGAACCAAGCGATGCAGCAGACTCGCGGCTGAGTCGTTCGGCTGGGGCGGGCGATCCAACGGCAGCGGCGGACCGCCTTCGCCTGCTCGAAGGATTGCCGCTCCTTGGCGAATCGGCTGAAGCCGACCGGCTTGCCGATCCCCTCACACCCACTCGGCCGGCGGCTCGATCGCGTCAGCGGGCCGCTTGCCGGCGTCGATGCGGCCTGAGCCGGCCAGCCGGCTCGTCGCCTTCACGGTCATGTCGCCATCGCAGGCGATCTGGCAGGAGAGCCGCAGGCCCTTCTGACCCGAGAGCCCCTTGGCGGTGAGCACGTCCCGCTCGGCCTTCGCCATCGCGGTCGGTTCGCCCGCCACGAATTCCACGCGGCAGGTGGTGCACCGTGCCACGCCACCGCAGGCGTGCAGTTGATCGACGCCGCACTCGTCCACGAGCGCATTCACCAGCCGCTTGCCAGCCGGCACCTCGAACGTCCCCACGCCTTCGACTGTGAGTTTCGGCATCTGCATGTCTCCCTTGGATGTGACCTGTTTGTGTGGATCGAAAAAGCCTGTGGGAAAAATGCCCGGATTCCCTCGCTTGCGCTTCGGGCTTGGATGAACTCGGACGCGGCCGACGTGCCGCGCTACAGCGACTGCTTGGCGGGCTCGGGCTGTTTGGCAGGCTCGGGCTTGGCGGCCGCAGGCTGTGGCTTCGGTGCCTTTTCGTCGAGGTTTGCTGTCATGTCTCCATCGGTCACGGTTGACACCACGCCGTCGGTCGGCACCTCCAGCCCGGCGGTCCATACCAAGGCATTGAGCATCATCCGACGGAAGTCGTCGTTGGCCCAGTTCTTGTGGAAGTGGGCACCGGTGCAGCCGAAGCCGCGGCCCCCTTCGGGTCGCTCGTAGGCCCAGGCCAGCACCTCACGCGAGCCCTTGCCCTTGGCGCCGCGGACCGTGGGGTTGTTTGAGTGCGGGCCATCGGGCCGCTCCCGCGTGTCGTCGGGCGGAACGGCCGACAGGATCGCCGTCACGCCGGCCATCGGCTCGCGAAAACGCATGTGGTAATACCATTCGTCGAGAGTCTCGAACGGCTTCATTCCCCGCGTGATCGGGTGCCCCTGGGCGATCTCAGTCTTCGCCAGCGTCCAGTGCGGGTTCACTGACCAGTTGGGCTCGAAGTAGCCGCCCATCCAGTTCAAGAACTCAGGGCCGCCCTTTTCCTTCGGCACCTCGACGGCGTAATGGAGGCAGGCGATCCCGACGCCCCGCTTGGCCAGGGCGTCGATCTGGGCCAGCCGATTGCTCTGGAGCACCGGATGCCCGTTGCCGCCATCGGCGAAGAAGAAGATGGCGTCGGCATTGTCGAAGGCGGTCGGATCGGTGGGCCAGCCGCCAGTGTAAGTCGCTGTCACGAGCTGCGGCCCTTTTGCCCCCGTTTCGAAGGCGGCGTCGAGGCATTTCTCGGCGAGCATCGTGCCAGCCCGATGCTCGTGCTGGCCCGGGCCGTGGCTCGGCTTGCCCGCCACCAGCACCAGCTTTTTCCGGCCTTCGGCCAGCTTCAGCCGCTTCAGCTGGATGTCCTTGAACTCCACCTTCATCGGCGGGCCTGCGTGCAGTTGCAGGGCCAGGATGCCCTCGGCCGCCCGCTTGCCGACCTCTTCGTCGACTGTCTCCGACATCAGCTGGCCGTTGATGAAGTGCTGGAGCTTCGGCCCCTTTGCGACGATCCGCAGGTCATTCCATTCGCCCTGCTTGATCTTCTGCTGGAGATCCTCGGTCTTCCCGATCGGCTCGCCCATGGTCTTGGTGCCATTGGCGGCAATCGCCACCCGCTCGCCACGCTTGGCGAGAATGCCGCGGCCCTTCTCCTCGTAGAGGATGCCCGAATAGGTCGTACCCGCCTCGAAGTCGCCCTGGTAGCCGCCGACGACGGAGTCGCCGAGGTCCTTGCTGCGGTATTGAATGCCGCTGTTGCCGCCGGTGATGCGATACTTGAGTTCGAGTTCGAAGTCGTCGAGGTTGCCCTGCCGCCAGATCAGGAACGTGTTGCCCTTGGTGGGCTTCTCGGCAGTCGTCTGGCCGACGATCGCGCCGTCCTGCACCGACCAGAACTCGGGCTTCCCCTCCCAGCCTTCGAGCGACGTGCCGTTGAAGATCGGCACGAAACCGGGATCGTCGGCAGCGACAACAGCGGTGCCGCCCATCGCGCCCACGAGCATCATGAGGGAAGCGGCCCCAAACGTGCGGGCACAGCGCAGCAGATTCACGATCACGACACGGTCCTCCAGAAGAACGACGGCAGATGTGACAGCCGTGTGGCAGAGTCGCCAGACGGGGAGCCGAAATCGTATCAGAAGGGGACTGGCCCGGCACTTGGGTGGTGTTCACACCCGGAGTCCCCCGGCTTCCGCCGGGGGCTTTTATTTCGTGTTCACACCGGGCTCGGCCATCGTGTCCGTCCTGGCTTGGCGGGCTTCCGCCGGGGGCTTTTATTCCAGCAGCACGCTCGGCCACATCCAATAAAAGCCCCGGACGGAAGTCCGGGGACACCGGGTCGTTGGGCTCTTCCCGGATCTGCAGACCACGCGGGACGGTGTTCCCACCCGGAGTCCCCCGGCTTCCGCCGGGGGCTTTTATCCGGGCGGCAGGATGGCCATGCAGTGTCTCCAGACTGGCCGCCAGGATGGCGGCCTCAACGCCAGCGACCGGAGGTCGCCAAGAAACTGGCTGAGGACGGGCATCCGCCCGTCGGGCGGCAGGATGGCCATGTTTCGCGTGTATTCAGAAGGCGACGTTTTCGCCGCGGGCTGGGGCGGCATTCGAATCCATTGGCACCGGCAGACGGTTGGCCCGCACCGATTCGACCTGGAGCCCCATCAGGTCCAGGAATGGCTCGATGGCCATCACCTTGATCCCCAGTTGCTTTGCGGCCTCCAGTTGGCGGGTGCGGTTTTCCTTTTGCTTGGTGTTCCAGAACTTGCGTGACGCAATCTGGCCTTCGGCATCGACGCCCTTCACCTGCGGCACGCCCGCATCCACGACCATCGTCGTCGATGGGGTCACCGATTCGGCGACAGTCCCGCCGATCCGCTCCACGAGCATTTCCAGCCGTTTCCTGTCGCTTTCAGGATCGGTACCGAATTGCGTGATTCCGACGATCACCACCTCCAGCGGCGTGCCCGGCGACCAGAGGCTGGTGGCGACCACGTCTCCCGGGATGATCGGGTCACGCACCGAGTCCTGCCGCACACGGCAGCGGACCAACGAGTCGCTCTCGATCGCCACCACCTCCACCACCGCCTTCTTGCCGCCGAGCTGCGGCTGCGGATCGGTGGGATTGTAGACGTAAAACTTCAGCCCGGTCCGCAGGCCCGTCGTCCGCTCGACGGAGACCAGCACCGTGCGGTCCAGTTCGTTGACCGACAGAATGCGGCCGTCGAACCCACCCACGCGGTCGTCCTTCGGTGTGGCCGCGAGCACGGTGGCTTGCAGGGCCGGGTCGGCCACCCGCAACTGGGCGATGATCTGGTTGAGCCGCACGATCGTGCGCTCGCGATCCCGCATCTCTTCGAGCATGAGAGCCACGCGGCGTTCGCTGCTCCCCGTCTCGGCCGCTCCCTTGTCGCCACCACCCGCTGCCGCGTCGGCCGGCCAGTTCTTCGCCCTCTCGGGCGAGAGGTAGGGCTTGCCCTTCGCAATCTCCTCGCCGAGCAGTTTGAGGCGTTTGGCCTTGTCTTCTGCGGCCGACTTCTCGGCCACGAGCTTGTTTTTCTGGTCACTGCTCTCTTTTTCGTAGGCGGTCTTTTGCTTCTGCAGATCGTCGAGCTTGTCCTGGGCGTCCTTTCTCGACTCGGCCAGCTTCTTCATTTCCGCATCGTGTTTCTCGGCGAGCACCTTCTTCTCGGCGGCGAAGCGATCTTTTTCCCCCTGGAGGCTGCTCATCGCCTCGTAATGCTTCTGGATCGAGGAAGAGAGCCATTCCACGGCACTCTCGTACGTGGGCTGCTCCAGATATTTGCCGTAGACGTCATCGATGGCATCCTGCTTCCGCGCAAGGATTTCGGGATTTGCCATGTCTTCAGGAAAGCCGAGCACATCCTTCACCAGTTCGAGCCGATTTTTGTCGGCCTCCAATCGCTTGGTGTTGGCGTCGCTCGCCTCCTTTTGCTTCGCGTCGGCGACCTTCTGGGCCTCGTCCGCCTTCTTGAAGAACAGATAGGTGGTGACGGCCAGCACGAACGTGAGCATCACGAACACGATCAGCGCGATGCTGAACGACTGCACGACGCTGGAATTATTGGATGCCATTGGCGGCTTCTTCCCCGAGACTCTGGCGGTTCCGACCCGGCGAACCCCCGATCAACATCGTCGCCGGAAGCCATGACGATTCACGCCTCCCGGATTGTACCGGTCAGGCAAGGCCTGCGGCCGCGGCTGCCAGCTCGTTCCAGGCCAGAGGCCGGCCCGCTTCGGCCGCCATGCTCCCCATCACGGCTATCAACGTGCTGCGACACATGGTATCGCCGTCATGAACGCTCCGGCCCGACAAAACGCCTCCGACCAACGCCGCGACGGCAGCTGAAAACCGGCCCGGCCCAGGCTGCGGCAACGCCGTCCAGTCGTGCCGGCCGGCGATGACGCCCCGGACCAGATCGCAACTCCCTGCCGAGCCGACCACGGTCTCGACGATCCGGTCGCCGGCCCGTTCGCGGCGGTCGATCGAGGCCTCGATCACGCGGCCGTCGGCGAACGTGTAGCGGACAGCGGTAGCCGCGGGGCAGTCGCCGATGGCACCGGTGGCGGCGTTGTGGTGAGCCCGGCTGGCGGCCCAGCGGAGATCGCCGGGAGAGCCTGCGAGTCCCTCGGCCATGAGCGGCTCGACGTCGCCCATGACCCAGGCCGCGCGGTCGATCGCCTGCACGTGCTGTTCAACGAAGTGGCCGCCCGAGAACCGGGCGAACGAGATCCAGTTGCGAAGGGGCCAGTCGCCAGACTCGCGTCCGATCTCCAGCGGCTGTCGCCACGGCAGGCCGATGGCGGCGTGGGCCTGCACCAAGCGGGGCCTGCCAATCGCGCCGTCGTGGATCCGCGCGACCATCTCCACCATGCGGGCATCCCGACGGAAGCAGAAGCCCGACACGAGCGAGAGCCCGTTGGCCCGGCTGCGGGCCGCCGCTGCGGCAGCCCGCACGACCCCCGCGGCATCGATGGCCACAGGCTTCTCACAATAGACATGCTTGCCAGCGGCCACCGCCGCCTCGAGATGGAGCGGACGCGTGTGCGGCGGCGCGGCGAGCAGCACGATGTCGACACCGCTGTCGATCACACGGCGGTAGGCATCATGGCCGACGAACCGCTGCGCGGCAGGGCAGTCAAACCGTTCCCCCGCGGCTCCGAGCACCTCCGCCGAAGACGCAACCTGATCCGCGAACACGTCGCCGAGTGCCACCACCCTGACCGCGGGATCGGCTTCAAGAGCCTGCAGTGCCGCACCGGTGCCGCGGCCACCGCATCCCACCAGACCGACACGGAGCCGCTGCTCACCGGCGGCAAAGAGTCCGCCCGTCGGCAGCGAGACCATGGCGGCACCCGATGCTGCCACAGTGCCGCCGAGGAACGACCGCCGCGATGTGCCGCGCGGGGCGGCGGGGCCTTGGGCATCGGTGTTTGCGGAGATCGAGGAATTCCCAGCGGGCGTGAGGAGTATCGCGGGCGTTTGGGGTCGCATGTCACAGTTCTCCGGAGCGGTGGGGACAACGAGGCCACGCAGGCAGTCACCGTCAGTTTAGGGAGGGTGTCAGCAGCCACGCAAACTGGCTCGCCTCACCGTGCCCCGGGACGCAGCCGCGACATGTACTTGAACAGCGGCTCCTCGAGGTCTTTTGGCGATGCCCCGAACGCGGTCTTGAAATCACGGAGGCGTTCCTCCTGGGAGTCATCGGCGAGGGGTTCCTTGCGGGAGATCGTCCGCAGGTAATCGACGAACGCGGCCTTGCGTGTCTGCGCCAGGAAGAAGGTCAGGGCCCAGGCCCGGGCGTAGGCGTCGAGCGCCTCGTCGGGACGGCGGAATGGCTCGTCGCCCAGCACGATCTGTTCGAGCGCACCGCCGCGATGGTGTGCGAGAAACCGCTCCAACCGCGCCGTGTTGACGTTGCCGATCCCCTTCCAGCCACGGTCACTGGCAAGATCGGGCGTTTCGAAATAGGTGGCCACGCCCTCGCTGAGCCAGAGCGGCACCGGGGCCAGCCGCTGGTGGAGGCCTCCGTTGAAGGCCATCTGATGGGTGGCCTCGTGCACGAGCGTGGCGACCATGCCCGACGCCTCCGGGCTGCCGAGAATTTCGAGTCCGGCCCGCGCGGCGGCCTGGCCGGCAGGCCGGGGCAGGCCCGCGCTGCCGGTGAGGTCGAACGTGGTAATGCGGTTGGTCATCAGGTTGTAGTAGCCGACCACCCGGTCGGTGGCGGCGCCCAGATCGCGGGCCGCAAAGGCTTCATACCGTTGCCGATCTGCGAAGATCACGACCAGCAGCGGCCTCGGCGGCGGCGTCATCTCGATCCCCGCCTGCTTCCAGAAATTGGCGAAGGCGTCGTGGAGCCGCTCGAAGAGCGCGGCGCACCATTGGGCATAGGCTCGCGAGGTGTCGAAGCAGATGCAGTAGTGCTTGGTCACGAGCAGGTCGAAGCCCGGCGGCAGCTCGCCGAGGATCCTGCGACCGAGGTCCCGTGGCGATTCCACCTCGGGCCGAGCCACCGGTGTGCGGGAGAGGATGACGCCCGGCTGCACCAGTTCCAGCCGTTCGTCAGCGCGTTCCAGCAAGAGTCCGCCATCGACGGCCTCCACGACCACGACCCCTTCGACCTGCCGCCGTCCGCCGTCGTCTCGCACCTCGACCCGTTCCACGGGCCGCGTTTGGGTCCGCGGCTTTCCGCCCGGCTCGCCACGGCTGTGCCCGACGAGCACGCCTAGCAACGCCATGCCCAACACCAGCCTTGGAATACGGGACATGCTCGAGGGCTCCGGGAACGGCGGAAGACGCCATGCGAACAGGTTTGGGCGGATGGGGAAAGGCGAACTGGGAAAGAACGTGGGGATCGGCAGGCTCCGGTTCGCCCATGTCCGGGAACATTTGATCTGGCTCCGCCCGTTCCGGGGCGATACGGTCCCATCCCATCCCATCCCATCCCATCCCATCCCATCCCAACCCATCCCAACCCATCCCATCCCGGCCCCGCAGACGGCACCTCGCCATCAGGTGGTGACGATCCATGACTGCATCCGCGTCGCATTCCTCGTCTGCCCCGCTGTTCCGCGGCGTGGTTTTCGTGCTGCTCGTATCCCTGATGCTCACGGGATGCGCCAGCTGGAACCCATGGACTCGTCGGGAAAAGGCCGCCCGCGATCAGGAGAAGTATGGCTTTACTGCCGACACGCGAATCAAGAAGCTCGCGGAACGCTCCAAGACCGTGAAGTCTGAGTCGACCCAGAATCAGCTGGAGTTCACGCAGGATCTCGTCCGCATGATGCTGGAGGAGCACGATCCCAGTGTCCGCAGCAAGATTCTGGAAACCGCGGCGGAATATGACACCGCCGCCGCCACCGCCATCTGCGCAGGCGCGATGCAGGATCCGAACGAGATGGTGCGGATCCGGGCCTGTGACGTGTGGGCCAAGCGGGGCGGAGCCGAAGCGGTTCAACTCCTGGCCACGCGATTCCAGACCGATGCGGATCTGGATGTGCGGCTGCGGGCCCTGAAGATGCTGGGCAAACTGAAGGACAAGCAGGCGATCCCCGTGTTGGCGCGGGCCCTGGAGGATGGCGATCCTGCGGTTCAGTATCGGGCCGTGGCATCGCTCAAGCAGGTCAGCGGCCGCGATCTCGGCAATGACGTCAACGCGTGGCGGGAATGGGCCGCCGATCCGGACGCCAACAAGGCCGAGTGGTCGATCGCCGAAGGCTTTCGCCGGCTGTTTTAGCTCGCTGAGGGGTTGCCCACGCCCCAAGAGCCGGCGTTGTTGACCAGCGCAGGCAGGATGCCGAAGCGCAGTCAGCATCGAGTGAGCGAAGGCCATGGATGGCCGTAGCGAACGTCCGGCGATGGGGCGTGGGCAACCCCCGACCCTCAAAAAGCGGAGTGCTCCCGTCTGTTTGACCGCGCCTCGGGCGAAAGGGGCGCAGGCTAGGGGGTTCTCGCGGTCTGGTTACATGCGGCAAGCTGCCGGAATCCTCAGCCGGTCGTTCGTGAGCGACAACTGTCTGACGGCGAGATAGCCGATAGAAGTCTCGTCTCGGTTCTTCGCCACAACGACGGGTAGCCGTTTTCAGTGCATCATTTCCGCGCGCCAACTCTGACTTGCCCCATGATTGCAGCGACGCCCCGGGAAGTTTGCCGTCTTCGCCGTCGCAGTCGGTCTGTGGCGTGCGCGTTGGCTCTCGCCTTCGCAGTGGCACACCCCTGGCTGTCACTGCCCGAGGCGGCACCGCCCGCTCCGCGTGGCACGCCCCGTAAATTCTTCGATTCACTGCTCGGCCGGCCGTCTGAGCCTGAGCCGGCGTTCATCCCGGCGCCGACGCCACCCGGCCCCGAGGAGTTGAAGATCCTGGAGCAACGCGCCGCAGCAGCGCGGCCCGCCGGCCCACCGGCTGCCAGCCCGCCAGTCGCCAAGCCGACCCCTCCGCCTGCCGCACCCGTTGTGACCCAGCCACCGACCTGGGACGAGACGATGGCATTCGCCTCGTCGCTGAAGGTCTCGGCCGAGAAAGTGGCCGCCGCTGCCGCCGATCCTGCCTACAAGCCGACGGCAGCCCGCCCGCCGCGAACAGCCGCCCGGTCGTCGTCGGCCACCAACTCGATCGCCGTCCCCGCCAAGCGTTCCACGGAATCGGGCAGCCTAACCCCCCAGGCGGCTGCCAAGCCGTCGGGGGCCGCGGCCCCGGCCACGCCAAGGTTCACGAAACTGCGGACACGGATCGCCCAGACCCTCGCCACCTACCAGAAGCGTCCGCTCAATACGGCCCAGCACACACCATGGGAGGTGATGCACGGCTTCGTCGCCTTCGGCATCCCGACGAAGCTGCGCGTGGGTGGCCCGGGCGGCGATCCGGTGAATGCCATCGGCTGGGTCAACACTGGCGGCCGCTGCGGAGGCCAGGTGATGCTGGCGGCAGCGGGAGACCGTCTGACGGCGCTTCGCGGCATCGGCGTGCAGGGGCATTCGGCGCAGTATCTCGCCGTCCTGGCCCAGTCCCGCGTGGCGATGAATTCGCCAATCACGATCCAATCGAAGGCGTTCACGGTGGCCGACCTCGTGGCTGAGGAGAAGCTGGCCTGCAAGTCGGGCACCGAACTCACCTTTGCGCTCATCGCGCTTGCCCACTACCTGCCGACCGACTCCCAGTGGACCGCCCGCGACGGCAAGTCGTGGTCGCTTGAAAAACTGGTGGCGGAAGAGATCGAGCAGCCGATCCGAGGAGCGCCCTGCGGCGGCACGCATCGGCTGTTTGGCCTCGCCTACGGCTGCCAGCGGCGGCTGCGGGCCACGGGGCAGCTCGACGGTGCCTACCTGCGGGCCGACAAGTTCGTCCGCGATTACCAGCAGTTCACACTCACGAAACTCCAGAACCGCGACGGCTCCTTCAGCACCGAGTGGTTCAAGTATCTTGCCGACCGCGATGACGACATGGATCGCAAGATCCAGACCACCGGCCACATCCTCGAGTGGCTCGTGGCTTCGCTCGATCAGGCAGATCTTTTCCAGCCACGCGTGACGGCCGCGGTGGAGTTTCTCAACGCCTCTCTGGCCCGGGAGCCGTCCCGGGAATGGAAGATCGGCCCGCTCGGCCACGCCCTCCACGCCCTCACCATCTACCAAGAACGGGCCTGGGGCACCGTGTTGCCGGGCGGAATCGCCGCGTTCCATGGGCCGATGAAGGCTTCCCCGACGAAGGCCGGATCCGAGTCGCGGCTGGCAGACCAGCCCGGCACCGAGGCGTCGACTGGCGAGGGCTCGCCGCGCACGGCAATCCGCCGATAGCTGCGTTCGTCGCGCGATCGACGGCGGATTCTTGAACCGGCGGTGTCCACCCCGTAGGCTCACCTGTGCAGAACCGTGCGCGGTTGGATCAGCTGAGCATTCTCGGCTGACAACTGGTGGCGACATCGTGTCGGCCACGGCGTGGATCTGCCCAGGATGCAGCACGATGACCTCCGTCAACCTTTCCCAACAGCTGGAACAGCTTCTCGACGTGGCGGCGCGTCTCTACGAGGCCACCGCCTCCGAGGCGATGCTGCTGCTGGTCGAGCAGCGGCTCGACTGGGAGCGGGTGCGGAGCTTCGCGGGAGTCGCCCCCATGCTGGTTGCAGCCGATGACGCCGCCCATCTGGCCGGCGCGTCGGATCATGGTCTCCGCGGTGTGCCGCTCGATGTGGCGGGCCTGCCGGTGCACGAGCGGCTCACGCAGGCGCTGCTGGAGTGCGTGGCCGCCGAGATGATCGCGCCGGAGGCCCAGGTCGTGGCGATCTACAGCGGCTTCGAGGCCGGCACGATCGACTCGGTCAGCGTGCTCCGCCTCGAGGAGCACCTCGGCCAGCTCACCAGCCGTGACCTCCGCAACCTCGAGACCAAGGTGCCGCTCGAGACGCTCAAGATGGTCGTCGACCTCGCGGTGGAAATCGGCCGCGAGGGCCGTGAGGGAAAGCCCGTCGGTACGCTCTTCGTGGTGGGCGACACCCGCAAGGTGATGCAGTCGAGCCACAGCACGGGCTTCGATCCTGTGCGCGGCTACAGCCGCACGGAGCGGAAGCTCACCGACCCCCGCGTCCGCGAGGGCATCAAGGAGATCGCCCAACTCGACGGCGCCTTCGTGGTCGGCCCCGATGGCACCGTGGAGGGAGCCGCCCGCTACATCGACGCATCGGCGGAGAACGTGTCGGTGGCGAAGGGCCTCGGCGCGCGGCACTGGGCGGCGGCCGCCATCACCCGCCGCACGCGGAGCGTGGCGGTGGCGGTGAGCGAGACCAGCGGCACCGTGCGGATCTTCCAGAACGGCGAAGTGGTGCTCCGCATCGAGCCCTTCCGCCGCGCGATGAAGTGGAAAGACTTCGAGTACGAGCCGCCGAGCGGGGATTAACCTCACGCGGGGCTCGGCCATTTTGGTGACGCGCCGCCGGGGACGGCAGAAGTCTCGTCGCAGTGGCTTTTTCTCCTTCCACGACCTACGGCAGCTCATTCCCCAGAAGGTCGAAAAATCCAAAAGCTCCTCGAGCTTCCGCCGATCCCCGGCTCCCGTATTCCCTCTGGGCATTGATGCATCCGTGAGGGGCTGCCCATGTCCCGGGAGCCGGCGTTGCTGACAAGCGGAGGCAGGATGCCGGAGCGCAGTCAGCATCGAGCGAGCGAAGGCCATGGATGGCCGTAGCGAGCGTCCGGCGACGGGGCATGGGCAGCCCCGAACCGTCGCGTGAAGTGTTCGGTTGCCGGTATGCTTCTCCCGCCCCTGGAATCATTCATGCCGACCGACACAGCTTCCTCTTCGACGCCCGATCCTGATCTGCGCGGGAAGACGGTCTGGGCGATCGACACGTTCTCGCGGGTCTACCAGCTCTTTCATGCGCTGCCGGAGATGGCATCGCCCGACGGCACGCCGGTGTCGGCCGTGTTTGGCTTCGCCCGCGACCTGCTCGACATCATCGAGAAGAAGAAGCCCGACTATCTCGTCTGCGCGATCGATGCGCCCGGCCCGACGTTTCGCCATGAGAAATTTGCGGCCTACAAAGCCACCCGCGCGGAGATGCCCGCCGACCTCGTGCCGCAGGTTCCGCTGATCAGGCGACTGCTCGATGTGATGGGCATTCCGTGCCTCGAGCGGTCTGGCTTCGAGGCCGACGACCTCCTTGCCACCATTGCCGTCCGCACCATCGCGGCGGGCGGCGACTGTGTCATCGCCACGTCCGACAAAGACGCGCGGCAGCTGCTGGGCGACCACGTGCGGCTGTTGAACCTGCGGAACAACGTCCTCTTCGGTGCGGAGGAACTGCTGGTCGACTGGGGCATCAGGCCGGATCAGGTCGTCGACTTTCTGTCGCTCGTGGGCGATGCGGTCGACAACGTGCCGGGAGTGCCCGGCATCGGCCCGAAGATCGCCTCCGAACTGCTCAAGACCCATGGCACGCTCGACCATCTGCTCGCGCATGCCGACGACGTGGCCGGCACGAAGCGTCGCGAGAATCTCCGCACTCACGCCGACACCGCCCGCGCGGCCCGGGAGCTGATTCGGCTCGACACGGCCGTGCCAATCGCGATCCCGTGGGAGACGGGCCTTCGCCATGCCCCAGACGCCGCTGCGCTGGCCGATTTCCTCCGCGAGATGGGGTTCAAGAGCCTGCTGTCGAAGGTGCTGCAGTCCGCGCCCTCGCCCGCGCGGGCAGCCAGCGCACCGGCCGCGGCTGGGCGGAAGCGGAGCACGCAGACGCTCTTCGATCTCGACGGCACCGACGCGGAGCCGGCGGCGGATTCAAGGAACGGAGGCGGAACCGCCTCGTCTGCCGCGAGCGGCTCCGGGAGTCCGCTGTCGCAGGCACCGCCCGAGCTGCCGGTCGATGAGGCGGCTCTGACGACAGTCGTCGCGCGGCTGCGGGCCACGGCCCCGATCGCCATCTGCTGCGTGCGTGGAGCCGGCATCGACGGCCGCGTCACCAGCATGTCGCCACCGACGGGCCTGGCGTTGGCGACGGGTGATGTCGCCGCCTGGGTAGCAGCCGACCAACTCGCGGCCAGCCCCTCGCTCCGCGGGCTGCTGGCCGACCCGGCGGTTCCCAAGACCGGCCACGACCTCAAGCGACACAGCCTGTCGCTGCGGGCCGTGGGTGTCGAGTTGGCCGGCTGTGCGTTCGACACGATGCTCGCCGCCTACCTGATCGATGCGGGCGAACGGAACCTGGGCCTCGCGGAGGTGAGCCTCCGCAACGGCATCGATGTCAGCATCGTGATGCCGAACGGTGGTGACGGCGCGATACTCGACCAGCCGACCGACGCCGCGCAGGCCGTGGCTGCCTGCCGCATCGGGCGGGAACTGGCTGTCCGCCTACCGGCGGCGCTCGCGGAGGCGGGCCTCGCCAAGCTCTTCACCGAATTGGAGATGCCACTGGCCGTGGTGCTCGCCGCGATGGAATACCGGGGCGTGCGAATCGATCTGGCGATGTTGGCGGCCCTTTCAACGGAGTATGCCGCCAGGCTCGCCTCGCTCGAGACGGAGATCCACGCCCTGGCAGGGCATCCCTTCTCGATCGCCTCGCCGCTCCAGGTGCGGGCCGTGCTCTTCGACGAGTTGGGGCTGCCGGTGGTGAAGCGGACGAAGACCGGCCCGAGCACGGATGCCGAGGTGCTCGAGGAACTCGCGTCGATGCACCCGCTGCCCGCCCTGCTGCTCGAGCATCGGAAGTATGCCAAGCTGAAAAGCACCTATGTCGACAGCCTGCCGGCGCTCGTGGAGCCGACCAGCGGCAGGATTCACACGTCGTTCAACCAGACCGTGACGGCCACCGGGCGGCTGAGTTCGAGCGACCCCAACCTGCAGAACATCCCCACCCGCACGGCCGAGGGGCAGCAGATTCGCGCCGCGTTTCTGCCCCGCGAGCCCGGCTGGCGGTTCATCGCGGCAGACTATTCGCAGATCGAGCTTCGCATCCTGGCGCACCTCTCGGGTGACGAGGCGATGCGACGGGCCTTCGCTGCCGGCGAGGACATCCACACCAGCACCGCGGCGGCGGTGTTTGGCATCGAGCCGTCGGGGGTCACCTCCACGATGCGGCGGACAGCCAAGGCGGTGAACTTTGGCATCCTCTACGGTCAGAGCAGTTTTGGACTGGCCAAGGCACTCGGCATCCCGCAGGCCGAAGCGGCCGCATTCATCCTCGCCTACTTCCGCTCCTTCGCAGGTGCTGCGGAGTTTATGGACGCCGTGCTCGACCGCTGCCGCCGTGACGGCGGCGTGACGACGATGCTCGGTCGGCGTCGGGCGATCTCGGGCGTTCGCGATCGCGCGGGCCGGCGAAGTGCCGCCGGTGTCTTCGCCCTCTCGCTCCCCGAGCGGACCGCGATCAACACGGTCGTGCAGGGCTCCGCCGCCGATCTCATCAAGCTGGCGATGCTAGGTGTGGACAGCCGGCTCAGGGCGACGGCCACACAGGCAGCGATCGTGCTGCAGATCCACGACGAACTCCTGCTCGAATCGCCGGCCTCGGAAACCGAGGCCGTCACGCGGATCGTCGTCGACGAGATGCAGCGGGCGATGACGCTGGACGTGCCGCTGGATGTGTCGGTGCACGAGGGTGGCACCTGGGCCGAGTGCGAGAAGGGGTGACGCGACCTATGGACTTGCAATCCACCCGGCGGCGAACGACAACCTCCTCATGACCATTATCGGCCTCATCGGCAGGATCGGCGCGGGCAAATCGACCGTGGCCCAGCGATTTGCGGCGCACGGCGCCCACGTCATCGACGCCGACAGGATCGCCCACGATGTGCTCGAGGAGGGCGACGTGGTCAGGCAGATCGTGGATCGCTTTGGCGTCGATGTGCTCGATGCCGACGGCCGCATCCGCCGGCGGGCGGTCGCCGATCGCGTGTTCGGCCCCACGCCAGACCATGCCCTGGCACTGGAGCGGCTCGAGGCGATCGTGCGTCCCCGCGTCCGCAGCCGGATCGAAGCCCAACTGGCGGCGCTGCGTGCTCGTGAGCACGAGCACGACACGGTCGTCGTGCTGGATGTGCCGCTCCTCGTGCAGGCCGGCTGGGCCGATCGCTGCGATCGGCTGGTGGAGGTTTCGTGCTCCGAAGAGATCCGCCAGCAACGGCTGGCGGCACGGCACTGGGATCTGGCGGAGCAGGAGGCCCGAGAAGCCGCCTGGAACCGGAAATTTGCGGCCACGGGCTTGGCTACGGAAAAAATATCGACCGTGGATGCCTCAGGGGATTTGGCTTATACTTCCGCCCAGGTCGATCGCATCTGGTCAGGACTCTCCGGCTGATTGGCGAAAGCGCTGTAGCGGGGGTGATTCGGCTGGTTCCGTCCCATGGTCCTGATGGTGGTCCTCTCGGGGATCGTTCAACAGGGCAGGGGTCGACCTCCCCGCCCGCACTCCTCTTCTCTTTCCCGCCTCCGCTTCTCCATCCCGCCTCCGCTTCTCCATCCCGGCCCGTTCCCGCGCCGAAAGGCTATTCATGTCTCCGCCCGATACCAACACTCCCCACGACGATCTTGAGCGCGAACCGATGTCGCTCGCGGAGGAGATCGCCGCGGAGGTGAAGGACGGCGCCGATATCAGTGAACACTATGAGTCGCTGAAGAAGGGCGACACGCAGATCGCGGCCCTGCAGAAACTGTCGATGCAGGAACTCGTCGACCTGGCCCGGCAGGAGGAGATCGGCGACGTCACAGGCGTCAAGAAGAACGACCTCGTGTTCCGCATCCTGAAGGAACGGGTGAAGCTCAACGGCCTGATGTTCGGCGAAGGCACGCTCGAGATCTTGCCGGATGGATTCGGCTTTCTCCGCAGCCCGGAGCATCACTACCTGTCGTGCCCCGACGACATCTATGTGTCGCCCAGTCAGATCCGCCGCTTCGGCCTCCGCAACGGCATGAGCATCGCCGGCCAGATCCGGCCGCCCAAGGAGAGCGAACGGTATTTCGCGCTCCTGCGGGTCGAGGCGATCAACGGCGAGGATCCCTCCAAGCTCTCGACGCGGGTCTTCTTCGACGACCTCACGCCGCTTCACCCCGACGAACGGATCGTGCTCGAGACGACGCCCGAGGAGGTCGCGATGCGGGTGGTCGACCTGGTCGTGCCGATCGGCTTCGGCCAGCGTGGCCTGATCGTGAGCCCGCCGCGGGCCGGCAAGACGATCCTGCTGCAGAAGATGGCCAAGGCGGTGCTGGCCAACTACCCCGAGGCCTACGTCTTCATGCTGCTCATCGACGAGCGGCCGGAAGAGGTCACCGACATGGAGCGGCAGGTGCGGGGGCCGTCGTGCGAGGTGATCAGTTCGACGTTCGATGAAAACGCCAGCCGCCACGTGCAGGTGGCCGACATGGTGCAGGAGAAAGCGAAGCGGCTGGTGGAGTATGGTCGCGACGTCGTGATCTTCCTCGACTCCATCACGCGGCTGGCCCGCGCCTGGAATTCCGAGGTGCCCAACTCCGGCAAGATTCTTTCCGGCGGTGTCGACTCGAATGCCCTCCAGCGGCCGAAGCGGTTTTTCGGCAGTGCCCGCAAGGTGGAGGAGGGGGGCTCGCTGACGATCATCGCCACGGCGCTGGTCGACACCGGCAGCAAGATGGACGACGTGATTTTCGAGGAGTTCAAGGGCACCGGCAACAACGAGATCGTGCTCGACCGCCGGCTCGTCGACAAGCGGATCTACCCGGCCATCGACATCAACCGCTCCGGCACCCGCCGGGAGGAGATGCTGATGGAGCCCGACGAGTATCGGCGGGTCTGCGTACTGAGGCGCGTGCTCGGCGAGATGAACCCCACCGATGCCATGGAACTGCTGGTCAACCGCCTGCTGAAGACGAAGTCGAACAGCGAGTTCCTCATGAGCCTGAAGTCATGAGCCTGAAGTCATGAGCCACCAGTCATGAGTACCGGCGTGAACGTCTTCCAGGGCCATGCTGACCGGATGCCGCCCACCGTGCGGGTGGCGGTTGTGGTGGCTCGCTACAACGACTCGATCACACGCCGGCTGCTCGACGGGGCCGTGGCCACCTTCGTGGCGGCCGGGCTGCCCGCCGACCGCATCGACGTGGCCTGGGTGCCGGGAGCGTTCGAGCTGCCCTTCATCGCCGATCAGATGGCTGCGAGCGGCCGCTACGCCGCGGTGCTCTGCCTCGGCGCGATCATCCGCGGGGAGACGACGCACGACCAGCACATCGCCCGCGCCGTCGGCGGTGGTATCGAGGCCATCGGCCGCACGCGGGGCCTGCCTGTCTTGTTTGGCGTGCTCACCTGCGATACCCTCGCGCAGGCTCTGGCCCGGGCCGGTGGCGACGCCGCCACGGGCTACGCCGGCGGCGGCAACAAGGGCGCCGAGTGTGCCGCAGCGGCCATCGAGATGATCTCGCTCATGATCTCGTTCAGGGCATCGCTTCCCGGTCGTTCCGGTTCCTGCCCGACTGGTTCCTGACAGCTTCGCCGTATCACCCCCGCGTCTTCATCTCCATGCCCAGCCGTAGCCGAGCCCGTGAGGTCGCCCTTCAGTCGCTCTACCAGATCGAGGCGAACCCAGGCGCGGACGATCTCGAACGCCTCCAGCATCGTGAGCGGTTCTTGAAGGGCCGGCTCCGGGCCGCCTCGCTCGTCGATTTCGCCCGGTCGCTCGTGGAGGGCGTGCAGGCCGAGCAGGCCGCGCTCGACGCGGAACTCGACTCCCGCAGCCAGAACTGGCGGGTGGCACGGATGGCGGCCACCGACCGTGCCGTCCTGCGGCTGGCGGCCTTCGAACTGCTGCACACCGACGTGCCGGGCCCGGTCGCGGTGAACGAGGCCATCGAACTGGCCCGTCGCTACGGCACCGAAGCCTCGCCGCGGTTCGTGGCGGGCATTCTCGGGAAGTTGCTCGCCGAACGCGACGGCGTGCCCGCAGACGATGCCCCGGCGTCCTCCTGACAGAAAGACTCGTGATGGCACTCTTTCGCTTTGGCCGCAAGCCCACGACGGACACTCCCGAACCGGCGGCGGAGACGCAGTCCACGGGCGATGCTTCCCCGGCGGAGCCGGCCGCACGGTCCGGCGGTGGCCTGCTCGACCGGCTGCGGGCCGGACTCGCCAAGACCGCGCGGGTGCTCAACACCGACGTCCGCGACCTCTTCAAACGCGAGGGGCGGCTCGTCGACGAGGAGTTTCTGGAGGAACTTCGTGCCACGCTCATCCGCACCGACATGGGGCCGGCCGCGGCCGAGGCGATCGTCGTCGACGTGCGGGAGCGGCTGCGGGCCCGCGTGGTCGACCCCGAGATCGTGATCGATTCGATCCGCCGGCAGCTTCTGGGCAGGCTCGAACAGACCGGGGCGGCGGTGGCGTCTGCCTCATCCGGGCCCACGGTGATTCTCGTCACGGGGGTCAACGGATCGGGCAAGACCACCTCGATTGCGAAGCTGGCGCGGCTGTTCACCCGGGACGGCAAGCGAGTCGTGCTTGGCGCGGGCGACACGTTCCGCGCCGCGGCCGTCGAGCAGCTCTCGATGTGGGCCGGCAGGCTCGGCGCCGAGATCGTCCGGGGTGACCCCGGTTGTGATCCGGCCAGCGTCGCGCATCGCGCCGTGGCCCGCGCGGTCGAGGGCGGCTTCGACGTCTGCATCATCGACACGGCCGGCCGGCTGCAGACGCAGTCGAACCTCATGCAGGAGCTTTCCAAGATCCGCCGTGTGATCGCCAAGCAGATTCCCGATGCACCACACGAGGTGCTGCTGGTGATCGATGCGACCGCCGGCCAAAACGCGCTCTCGCAGGCGAAGGGTTTCAAGGAGGCGGCCGGCTGCACCGGCATCGTGCTGGCCAAGCTCGACGGCTCGGCCCGCGGCGGCGTGATCGTGCCGGTGACGGAACAGTTCGGGCTGCCGGTGAAGTTTGTCGGGCTGGGCGAATCGGCCGACGATCTGGAGGCCTTCTCCCCCGAGCGTTTCGTGGCGGCGCTGCTGGAAGGCGCCCTCGCCGGCTGAATCGGGGAAATCCGCTGGTGTTCTCCACCCAGCCGGCAAGGTCCGCCGCGCCGCGTATCGGTCGGGGCAACCTTGCGGGTTCGCAAATCGGTGCCATCGTTTGGCGGCCGCCCGGGGCGATACCTGCCTTATGGATCGGGGGGAATGCGTGTCCGTAGTGGCGGACGTGGCACGTGCGACTCCCGGTTGATTTCACTCACCCCCTCGCACGCCGTGCGAACCACACCGATGACTTTGGGAGTCTTCACAACCATGCGACGCACCAGTTTCAAGCTGCCACTCTGGGTGGCGGCCTCTCTGCTCACCGCCACGACCGCTTGGGCCCAGGCACCTGTCGTGCCAAACGTCCCTCAGGAAGATGCCTACCAGCTGCGGGCCCTGCCGCCGCAGGAGGCTCAGGAAGAGGCGGAGACGGCCGTGCCGAACCGCTACCTCGAGACTGAGTTCATGAAAGAACGTGGCATCGCCACCTACGGCTGGATCGACAACGGCATCGGCGGCAACAACTGGGGTTCACCCTGGAACGGCCCGATCACGTTCAATGACCGCAACTGGCAGGGCCAGATGAATCAGCTCTACCTCGTCAACGAGAAGGTGCTCGACACCGAAGACGGCGGGGCGGACTGGGGCGGTCGTATCGACCTGCTCTACGGCACCGACTACATCTACACGACGGCCCGCGGCCTCGACGGCAAACTGCTCAACCAGCAGTACCCGGGCCAGCCGTCATGGGGTGGCCGTTATTACGGCCTGGCCATGCCGCAGCTCTATGCGGAAGCCGGCTACGGCAACCATGCCGTCAAAGTCGGCCACTTCTACACGATCATCGGGTATGAAGTCGTGCCGGCCATCGGTAACTTCTTCTACACGCACGCCTACACGATGCAATACGGCGAGCCCTTTACTCACACCGGCATCCTCGACACCTACAAGGCCAACGACCAACTGACGTTGTACGGCGGTATCACCAACGGCTGGGACAACTACAGCGATCCCATCAATATTCTCGGCCCGATCTCCAACCCCGGCTACCCGGGCGCAAACAGCAACGCTGCGTTCCTCGGTGGTGCGACGATGAAGAGCTCCGACGAGAAGCAGGCTTTGACGATCATGGCGTCGAGCGGCAACGAACTGGCGAACTTCGCCACGAATGCGGTGGGGAACCGGTCGATCTTCAGCACGGTCTATACGAACGAGCTGACCGACAAGGTCACCTACGTGTTCCAGAACGACAACGGCTGGCAGTTCAACGCTGGCACGCCCGACACGCTGAACCAGGCCCAGCCGGGCACGGCTCAGTGGTATGGCATCAACCAGTACCTGTTCTATGCCTTCAGCGACAAGGTGGTCGGTGGCATGCGGTTTGAATGGTTTCGCGACAACAACGGCTACCGCGTGATCTCCGGCCTGCGGAACGCCGTGGCCGGCGTGCCTCAGGGGCCGGGCAACTGGAACGCCGGGTACCAGGGCAACTTCTGGGAGATGTCGTACGGCCTCAACTGGAAGCCCACCAACAACTGGATCATTCGGCCCGAACTGCGGTACGACTGGTACACGCCTGACAAGGCGAACGGTGCGCTCCCGTACGGCTCGAACTTCGACAAGTACGGCCAGCTCTACGGCGGCTGCGACGCGATCTGGCAGTTCTAGTTTCACGGCTGCACGGCCTCGACGGCCCGTGCCTGGCCGCCTGACAACAACGTCTCAAGCGAGGCCCGCCGGAACCCCGGCGGGCCTCGCGGCTTTTCAGCCGGCCCTCGGGGCCTGACGCGCATCACGAACAAGAAGCCCCGGGCGGAAGCCCGGGGACTCCGCCTGCTCTAACGCCGCCTCGCGGCTTTTCCACCCCTGGCGGAAGGGGTTCCAGACTCGTCGTAAGTCCAACAAAACCGACGCAAACAGGAGTGTTCGGCGGCTTGGGAAAGATGGGTAGTTTGGCGTGCTATGCGGATTTTTGTCCTGCCGCTAGGTTCGAGCCTGGATTCGATCGGATTCCGTGGATCTCTCAGGAACGAAACCTCTTGGAGACGCCTTCTTCTGCCCGATGACAGAAGAGGTCGTTTACGGGGAGCAAGCCATGATCAGTGTCCGCAACGCAGTCCGCCTCAGGCGGGTGTCCTTGAGCCTCTTCCCCCAGACTCTTCGGGATGGCCGTGTTCCGGCCTCTCGATTGCAGGCCCGTCGATCCCCGGCCACTCGATCCTCGGTCACTGGATGCCCGGCCTTGGGGCGTGTCGTCGCCGCAATTCTGGCGGCCGTCGCTTTCTCCTGCAGCCTGGCCCATGCATCCGACCGCTGGCTGACCAGCTATGAGACGGCCATGGAAACGGCCCGGGATACCGGCCGCCCGGTCCTGACAATCTTCACCGGGAGCGACTGGTGCCCTCACTGCCGGACGCTGGAAGACAATGTTTTGGCGACCGACACATTCCTTCATTGGGCCGACGGCCGGGTCGTGCTCCTCATGATCGACCTGCCGCAGCACGGGATTTCCCAGGCGGTCCGCGCCGAGCGGTCGAAGGTCTGCATCAAATACGGCGTCCGCACGTTTCCCAGCGCCCTGCTGATCGGGCCCGACGGCCAGAAACTCGCTCTCCATTCCGGCTACGCGGGCCAGTCGCCCAACACGTGGGTTGCCCAGTTTGCCAGCCATGTGCCGTCTCCGGTTGAAAAGACGGTCAGTGTCTCGTCCGACCGGGTGCTCCCATCGCTCGACAAGGCCGTGGAAACGGCGAAAACGGCCCAGCGGCCCATGCTGCTGCTCGTGTCGAAGAACGGCAACTCGAAGGCGTTGTCCCAGGTCGCATCCCTGATCAAAGACCCGGAATTCGAGTCCTTTGCCCACGACAACTTCGTGGTGGCGACCGTGCCGGCGACCGAGCAGGACGGTTCCCAGTCGGACCAGAACCTCGAGCATCTCCTCGGCGGGGTGGAACTGGGGCCGGATGCGGTGGAACTGATCGTTACCGAAGACGGCCAGACGCCGCTGTTCAGCCAATCAGCGTCCCAGCCGCCACAGCGGATCGTGAACGGCCTGCGGCGGTTCCTCATGGCCCGCCAGGCCGCCCGGAACTTCAGCCAGCGGCGGTAGGCGGCCGTGTTCACGCCGGGCACGGCCTTCGCGGCCTGGCACGCTTCCACAAGAAGCCCCGGGCGGAAGCCCGGGGACACCGGGTTGTTGGGCCTTCCCGGATCGGCATGGCACGCGGGACGTTGTTCTCGCCCGGAGTCCCCCGGCTTCCGCCGGGGGCTTTTATTGCCCCATACAAGCCCTGAGCGCTAGCGACGGGGTCGTCCTCCCACCTTCACCGTACTGGCCGAGGCGGGAATCGAACCCGCACGGAGATCACTCTCCACGGGATTTTAAGTCCCGTGCGTCTGCCTGTTTCGCCACTCGGCCGCCGCCTCCGTAGCGCGTCACCGTTGGCCCGGCTGGCGTGGAGGCTGTTGGAAGCCCGATCGTATCGCCGCCTGAACAGCCGCTGCAAATCGCTGGCGGCGGCTGAGCCGATTACAATGATCTTCCTCACCGCCCTCCTGTCCGCAAAAGGACCGCTCTTTGAACCAGCCTGCCGCTCCCGCCGTTCCGCTGCCAGGCATCGACGGCTTCCTCGGCACTCGGGCCTCGTTTGGCATGGACCTGGTGCTGGTGGGCCTGATCGCCCTGCTGCCGGTGCTGGCCTGGAGCATCCATCTGGTCCGTAACCGGCGGGCCTATGCGGCCCACAAACGGCTGCAGATCTTCATTGCGGGGGCACTTCTGGCGGCGATCGTGGTCTTCGAGATCGACGTCCGGCTGATCAGCGACTGGAAGGTGCGGGCCGCCGCGGCCGGCCAGAATCCCTGGTGGCCTGCCGGCGTGCTCACGGCCCTGGGCATCCATCTCGTATTCGCGGTCTCCACCCTCGTGCTCTGGGTCTGGGTGGTCTGGGAGGCGTTCCTGCGGTTTTCGGTGCCACCGACGCCTGGCAGCCACGGCCCGCGGCATCGCGTCATGGCGAGACTGGCCGCCCTCGACCTGGTGCTCACCGCCGTCACTGGCACGGTCTTCTACTGGCTGGCCTTCGTGGCCATTCGTTGATCGCCGGCCGACTTTCCTTCCGCGGCCGCCACCCACCGGCAGACCGCCAGCCCGCCGAAGTAGAGCAGGCAGAGAGGGATCGCCAGAAAGAGGAGGCTGTAGGGGTCGGCGGGCGTGAGAATGGCCGACACCACGAAGATCACGATCACCGCGATCCGCCACTGCGAGGCATACGTGGCCGCATCAAACACGCCAATGCGTTCCAGAAACAGCATCACGAGCGGCAGCTGGAATCCCAGGCCGAAGCCGATCGGCAGAATGAGCACGAACCCCAGCCACTCGCTGATGCGGGGATCGGGGTCGAGCCCGAGCCACTCGTTGAATTCGAGCAGGTAGTCGAGCACGAAGTCGAACACGAAGAAAAACGCCAACGCCACGCCGGCGAGAAAGAGCCCCACACTGATCGGCAGGAAGAGCCAGACCCAGCGTTTTTCGTGGGGATAGAGGCCGGCCGCCACGAAGACCCAGAGCTGGTAGAAGATCCACGGGCTGGCCAGCACGACGCCCGTGAGGAGTGCGGCCTTCACGTAGATGCCGAAAGCCTCCTGGGCGCTCAATGTCGTGATGCTCACCCGTGGATCCCGCGACAGCGGCTGCCAGAGGAGCATCGGCACGAGCGCATCGAGCGAGAAGGCAGGGGCCGGGGGGCCTGCCTTGCCTGCGGATGCCGTCGGCGCAACCGAGCCCGCAACGGGCGGCCCGGCCGTGGCCGCTTGCGGGGAGGGCAGCACCATCGTGTCGCTGGCGACCGGGTCGAGCACGCGTCGCAGCCGGTCGGGATGCACCTCCCGCAGTTCGAACGACATGCCGTGCCGCTCGACGGCGTCGATGATCTCGTCGCGAGAGTAGGGCAGGGGAGGGCCGCCGGCCTGCCGCGGCTGCCAGGTGTCGAAGGTCTCGATCGCCCGCTCGGAGTAATACTTGCCGAGCGCCCGCCGCAGAGGCTCCTCGATCATGTGGACCACAGGCCGGGCCACGTAGAACCCGATGAGCACGGCCACCGCCAGCCCGAGCGCCCCGCGAATCAGGCAGACCCGCAACTCCTCCAAATGCTCGCCGAACGTCATCGTCGAGCTTTGAAACAGATCCTCGTCGGAAGGTCGCGGCATGGCGTGATGGGCCCGGTTTTCCGGTGAATCCGGAGACTCTATGTATACCTCAAAAACGGCCGACATGCTGGTCGCCGCCGGGACGGCAGAAGTCTCGTCGCAGTGGCTTTTTCGCCATCACGCCTCGCGGTCATGCATGCCCTGACCGGGCGAAAAATCCAAAAGCTCCTCGAGCTTCCGCCGATCCCGGCTCCCCCGTGGCGGCAAGTTTTTAACTTGTCCGTGTCCCGGCTCCCCCGTGGCGGCAAGTTTTTAACTTGTCCGTGTCCCGGCATCGATTCCACAAGTTAAAAACTCGTGGCCAAGGGTCGAACTCCTTCGGCCTCGTCCTTCGGGGCGACGGGGCGACGGGGCACGGGCAGCCCCGAACCGTCGCCCTAGCTCAACGGCCCTGCCTGCGTTCTACGCCCCGTATTTCCCGAACCGCAGCGCGTGGGCCATGGCCAGCAGCATCAGGTGCTTTGCCGGGAACTGGCCGAAGCCGCCCCGCAGGCAGTCCCGCTCCGAAAACTTCTCCAGGCCGTCCGGCCGGCAGGTGTCGGCCACCAGCAGCGTCGGCACCGGGTGCCAGGAGTGGCTCTTGAGCTTGCTCGGCGTCGAGTGGTCGCCGGTCACGATCAGCACGTCGGGCCCGAGCTTCTCGATCCGCGGCATCGCCCGGTCAAGCTCCTCGATCCGCTTCACCTTCTGCTCGAAGGCGCCGTCCTCGCCGGTCGAGTCGGTGTATTTGAAGTGCAGGAAGAAGAAGTCGTAGTCGTTCCAGCACTTCGCCAGTTCGTCGATCTGCTCGTCGAGCGACTGGGCCTTGCCCACGAGCGTCATGCCGGCGAGCTGGGCCAGGCCCTTGTACATCGGGTAGACGGCGATCGCCGCGGCGCGGAGGCCGTAGAGATCGAGGTAGCTCGGCAGCTGCGGCTTGGCCGCGAAGCCGCGGAGCACCATGCCATTGGCCTTCTTCTCGTCGGCAAGGATCGTGCGGGCCTGCCGCACGAATTCCTTGGCGATATCGGCCGTCCGCTGGGCCGCGGGCGTGACCGGCGAAGGATCGAGCGGTGCGACGCCGATCGCCTGCGGGTCGGTGTCGGCCACGCCGCCGTCGAGACCTTCTCCGCGGAAGACCACCACGAAGCGATGCTCCTTCACCGGCTTCACGAACGTCTCCACGCCGGGGATCTTCACGGCCTGCAGGCGTTCGACAACCTTGAAGCTCTCCTCCGATGGAATCCGGCCCGCGCGGCGGTCGCTGATCAGCCCCGCCGAGTCGAGCGTGCAGAAGTTGCCCCGCGCGGCCACGTCTTTGGGACCCAGTTCGAAGCCGATGCCGGTGGCTTCGAGAGCGCCGCGGCCGATCTTGAAGGCGAGCGGATCGTAGCCGAAGAGGCCGAGGTGGCCGGGGCCTGAGCCGGGTGTGATGCCGGGCAGCACCGGCACGCTCAGGCCGCTGGTGCCGCGGCTCGCCAGACGGTCGAGGTTGGGTGTGTTCGCGGTTTCGAGTTCGGTGCGGCCGTGTGGGTCCATGGGCAGGCCGCCGAGGCCGTCAGCCACGAGCATCACGATCTTTGATCCGTTCTTCTCGGCCAGTTCGCGAACCAGTTCGTGCTCTGTCATGGTGCTGCCAACTCCTGCGGTGTGCGGATAATGGATGATTGTCGGACGGCTGGCCGCGGCGGCCGAGCCGTGGGCTACATTCTGGCGAGAGCCTACCCGTTCCCGCGGTGGACGGCACCACCCTCCGCCCGGCTCCAGTCAAAACCGCCCGAGGACCGATCGATCCCCGAATGAATCCCCTGATGAGTGTCATCCGCCCAAAACTCCCTGAAGACCCGATCGAGTACCAACCCGCGGCCGTTTTCATGCTCGCCGGCAGTTCGCCGGAGCGGCGCGACGCGGCCGAAGCCGGGCTGGAACGAGCGCGCCAGGACGTGGTCGAACGGGCTCGCAAGGACGTGCTCGGCGGTGCCGACGTCGTGCGGCCCGACCTGCTCCTCGATGCCTACAACGTCGGCGGTGCGCGGGCTTTCAGCCAGCTCTTCGCGGTCCTGCAGGCCGCGCGGCGGATCCGCGACACGGTCGACCGCGTGATCGTGCTCGGGGACGGCTGCGGGCCGCTCGGGGCGCGGGCGATCTTCGAGTCGTGCGCCCATCCCTGTCACAACGAGCTCTCCCGCGGCGAACGCGGCGGCAGGCCGCGGCTCGCGTTCGTGGGCTCGCCCCTCGACAACGACGCCATGCAGGGGCTGCTCGACCTTGTTGCCCCCGCAGGAAAACCTCGCGGCAGCGATCTGCTCGACCAGTGGGCGATCATCGTGGGAGGCACGACCGATGGCGGGCTCGGGATGGCTGCGGCCACGCGGCTTCTGCTTGCGGCGCTCCTCGAGAGCGTGGGGGGCGATCGCGCCGAGTTGGCCGACCGAGTGGTGCCGATCACGGCGCAGGCCGCTGGCTTAGTCGACCTGGCCGCGTCGCTCGGCTGCACGAGCCTGTTCACGTTTCCCGAAGATGTCGGAGCCGGAGCCTCCGTCTTCACCCCGCTCGGCCTGCTGCCGGCGGCGGTCGCCGGCATCGACGTGGTGAGGCTGCTCCAGGGCGCGGCCGCGATGAACCGCCGTTTTCGCGAGGCGCCTGTCGCGGACAACCCCGTGCTGCAGTTCGCCGCCGTGTCGCGGCGCATGGCGGAGCAGGGAGGCATGGCCCGCGTATTCGCGAGCCCGAGCAGTCAGCTCGACGCGGTTGGCCGTTGGCATCGCCGGCTCACGGCCACGGCAGATCGCGGTCTGCCCCTGACCACGAATCTGGTGGTGCGCGAGCCGAGGCGCGACCCGCTGGTCATTCCCGCGCTCACAGCCTGTGCCGCGAATGCAGACGGACTCGATCACCTGACGGGAACGTCATGGCCCGACCTGCTCTCTGCCACCCGTCAGAACGAATCCCGTTCCCCATCACCCACCGACACCATCCTGCTCCCGCGGGTCGACGAACACTCGATCGGCCAGCTGCTCCAGTTCCTCGTGCTGGCGAACCTGGTCGAGTGAAATCTCCAGATGCTGAGGAGCCGGTCGGAGGCACGCGCAGGAGTCCGGTGAATTCTGCGACTCACGAGCGATGTACGATTCGTCCAAAAGCATCCTGTAGCAGAATCCGCCGGCGACGAGCATGCCGCAGCCGGCGAGGCCGTGTTCACGAAAAACATCGCATCGTGCGATTTTTTCTTGGCCGACATCCGTCGGCTGGTGCTTACCCGGCCCTCCGGGCCTGACGCACAATCGGATCCATACACAGCCACGACTCCCGATGCTGAGGAGCCGGTCGGAGGCACGCGCAGGAGTCCGGTGAATTCTGCGACTCACGAGCGATGTACGATTCGTCCAAAAGCATCCTGTAGCAGAATCCGCCGGCGACGAGCATGCCGCAGCCGGCGAACCAATGCGGCCCGTGAGAACCGGCTTCATCAACTCCCGGCAAGTTAAAAACTTGCCGCCACGGGTGCGCGCACGTGCCTCGCCGAACAGGATAGCGCATCGGGCGATTTCTTGGCGGGCCTCCGCCCGCTGGTGCTCACCCGGCCCTCCGGGCTTGGCGACCGGGTATAGTTCCCACACCACCCCATTCGCCTGGAGACATTCCCCATGCCCGTCACGCTCACTTGGACCGGCCACGCCACTTGGCTTATCGACACCGGCGCCGGCACGCTGCTCGTTGATCCCTTCTTCGACGAGTGCCCGACCGCTTCGATGAAGGCGGCCGCGGTTTCCTGTGATGCGATCCTGATCACGCACGGTCACTTCGACCATGTGGCCGACCTCGTTGCGATCGCCACGCGGACGCGGGCCCGCGTCTTCTGCAATTGGGAGATCGGCCAGTGGCTCGGCACGCACGGTGTCGAACCGGTGCAGCCGATGAACATCGGCGGCCGCGTGGCCGTGCCTGGCGGCATGGCGAAGATGGAGATTGCGTATCACTCCTCGAGCCTGCCGGACGGCACCTACGGCGGCAATCCCGCCGGCTGGGTGCTCGATGTCGGCGGCGTGCGGATCTATATCGCTGGTGACACGTCCCTCTTCTCCGACATGGCGCGGATCGGACGGCCGCACGACGGCAAGCGGATCGACGTGGCGGTGCTGCCGATCGGCGACCTGTTCACGATGGGGCCGGACGATTCACTGGAGGCAATCCGACTGCTCGCGCCGAGGATCGTGCTGCCGAGCCACTACGGCACCTGGCCGCCCATCGAGCAGGACGCACACGCCTGGGCCAAACGCGTGCACGACGCAAAACTGGCCGACGCGCGGGTGCTTGTGCCGGGTGAGTCGATCACGATCGCGTGAAACTGACGCGCCACCGCGGGCCGACGTGTCACCTCGGGCTCGACGTCGGCAGTTCGACGGGCTTGGCCGGCGGCACGCGGACCTCGATCGTGTCACCCACGACGCGTGTCTCGAAGACATCGACCTTGAGCTGCGGATTGTCGCACCAGGCGCCGTCGCTGAGCCGGAACCGCCAGGCATGCCATGGGCAGGTCACGCACCCGTCGGTCAGCGGGCCCGATCCGAGCGAAGCACCCATGTGCGGGCAGAGATCGTCGATGGCGGAGTAGTGTTCGCCGTCGAAGAAGACCGCCACGAGTCGGCCCGACACCTCGAAGACAAGGCCCTGCCCGGCGGGGATCGCCCCGGCTTTCGCCACGGCGGTGAAGGGCACGTCGGATGGATTCGCGGTGTCGTTCATAAGCTGAAGATGTAGCATAGTTGGCATGTCCAAAAAACCGGTCACCGGCGCGGGCCCACAGATGCGACTCCTCGTGCTCGACGTCGACGGCACCGTCACCAACAGCCGCCATGAGGTCAGCCAAGCCACCTACGACGCCGTCGCCCGCATCCGGGCCGCCGGCATCCGGGTCGTGCTGGCGACGGGCCGCCGCTACCGCGACACGCTCCCGGTGGCCGCGCGGCTCGGCATCGAAGACCCGCTGATCACCGCGTCGGGCGCGCTGACCAAAAGGATGTCGGACCATGCCACGCTCGCCCGCGCGGAGTTCGGCCCGGGCGTGCTGGTGGGTGTGGTCGCTGAGATCGTGGCGGCCGGCCACGAGCCGATACTCTATTCAGACAGCTTCGCCGACGGCTTCGATTTTCATTGCCGCAGCGTCACCGTCACTCCGACGCCGGAAGGGGATACGGAGCGGGCTGTCTTGGGCCTCGCCGAATACCTGGAACGCAACCGGGATCTGGCGTGCGTTGCCCCCGACCTCCACCGCACAGTGCCGTCGGGCGTGTTCGCGGGCTTTGCCATGGGCTCTCATCGCGCCATGCTCGACCTCGAGGAATCGCTCAACGCCGGCTTTCCCGGTCAGCTCTCGCTTCACACGATCCGTAGTCCGCGGTATCTCAACTGGATGTGCGAGATCGCTCCGGTCGGCGTGACGAAATGGTCGGGCGTCATGTCGCTGGCACGGGAGTGGGGCATCGACGCCGCGGAGATCTGCGCCGTAGGGGACGACGTCAATGACCTGCCGATGATTCGTGGAGCCGCTCTTGGCATCGCCATGGGCAACGCACAGCCAGAGGTGCTCGCGGCGGCCGACCGCATCGTCGGCAGGCAGGACGACGACGGCCTGGTCGATGTGGCCGACCTGCTCGTGGGGACCGGCTGATCTGAGCTGAGCAGAGGCTATCCCGTCGCTGACGCTCAGGGCTTCCAGGCGCAACCGATCCCGTCGCTGACGCTCAGCTTGTATGCGCATAAAAGCCCCCGGCGGAAGCCGGGGGACTCCGGGTTCAAACACCACCTAACGTGCCACTCCGATCCGGCAAAGCCCAACGACCCGGTGTCCCCGGACTTCCGTCCGGGGCTTTTTGTGCAAGGCAACGGACGCTGCCTTCCCAGCCCGCCGAGCCTCCCCAGCCCGCCGCGGCCGTTGCAATCACCGTCCGATGCGGGTTGAAGCAAGCCATCCCGATCCCTATATGTCTCCGGCCCCATCCCGGCGAGATCGTGTGGTGACATGCATGGAACTGAAACTCCACCGACCGCACGCCGCCTGCGCGCAGACCGGCCGGCCATTCGTCGCCGGCGAGCCGCTCGTCTCGGCGCTGGTTCGGTCGGAGGGCAGGCTTGACCGGTGTGACTACGCCGCCGAATCGTGGGCCGGGCCGCCGGCCAACACGCTCGCCTGGTGGCGGTCAAACTATCCCACCACGACGTCAGACGGCACGACGCTCGCCCCGGCCGACGTGCTGCTCGATGTGCTGGAGGAACTGGAGGGACGGGAGGCCGATGCGGCCCTTCGCTACCTCGTGGCGCTCGAACTCGTCCGCCGCCGCGCTGTGCGATTCGTCGATCGGCATGGCGATGATCAGGATGACAGGCGGGTGGGCGACGGAGCGCCCGACCTGATCCTGGCCTGCCGCAAGCGGGACCGCGAATACCGCGTGCGGGCCGTGTCGGCTCGGGAGGCGATGTCGCCGGGTGTCGAGGAGCGACTCACGGCCCTGCTCTGGAGCGGAGGCGCCGCATGACCGCAGCCGCTTCTCGGCACCACGTTCCCTCCAGCCGTGCCGCTTCGCGGGCCATGGCGTTCGCGCTCGTGGTGGCGGCGCTGGCTTCCACTGGAGCCGCCTGCCCACAGGCCATCCGCGGCTATCAGGTGGGCACGATGCCGCTCCCGCGAACGCTGCCCGCGCAGCCCACGCTCGACCAGATCATCGCCACCGTCCACGACAACACGCAGCGGGTGCGGAGCTACATGGCACCGCAGGCGGTGCTGATCGTTCCCGGCGTGCCGCGGCTGTCGGCGCAGGTGGCCTGCGAGCCGCCCCGTCGTTTCCGCCTCCGCGCCCAGACCGCCGTCACCGGCAGCGAACTCGACATCGGCAGCAACGACGATCTCTTCTGGCTCTGGATCCGCCGCCATCAGCCGCCGATGATGCTCCACTGCCGCCACGATCAATACGATCAGTCGTCAGCCCGGCGCCTCCTCCCCATCCGCGCCGATTGGATGCCCGAACTCTTGGGGCTCGTGAACTTCCGCCCCGAGGACCGCCACGAAGGGCCGATTCCGTTGCCCGATGGCCGGCTCGAAATCCGCAGCCGCATCACGCAGGCGTCGGGAGCGGCAGCAGGGGCCGACGGGGAACTGCTCAAGTCGACCATCCTCGACGGCACCACGGGACTCGTGATCGAACAGCACCTGTTCACCGCCACGGGCGAACGACTGGCCAGCTGCCGCACCACGAAGCACCGCGTCGACCCGCAGTCGGGGGCGGCCCTGCCGCGATTCGTGGAGGTGTCGTGGCCGGCGTCGGGGATCGAGTTCCAATTGGAACTGTCGGCCATCGCCACGAACATGCCGTCGACCGATCCCGGCCAACTCTGGCAGATGCCGGCCTACGAGGGCTACACGCCGGTGGATCTCGCCGATCCATCGGTGGTGATCAGCCCAGTTCCACCTCGGTGACGGGGCTGTCGGTCGGCCGCTCCGACCGCTTCTGCTCCTCGGCCTGCAGCTTCATCTTCTGTCGCGCCCGCGCCAGCGTCGGGCCGATCGATCCCAGCGGCATGCCTGTGAGCCGGCTGATTTCACCGTAGCTGCGTGCCTCCAGATGGTGGAGCCGCACCAGTCTGGCCTCGGTCTCTTCGAGCCCGCGAAGCATCAATTCCACCTCTTCCCGGTCTGCCACCAGCGACTGGCCGTCGTTGCTCTCGACGGCCGCGTGCCCATCGACGAGCTGACGTCGACCGTGGTTTTTCTCAGCCAGCCTGGCCATGCCGCGGACGGCGACCCGCCGGGCCACCACGGCCAGATAGGTCGCCAGGCTCGACCGCCCCGCAAAGCCGCGGAGCACCGCGGCATCGTGGTGCAGAATTTCGAGCAGGATGTCCGCCAGCAGGTCATCGCGATCGGCCGGCGTCAGGGACATCTGTCGCTGGGCAGCGGTGCGATCGACGATAAAGGCGAGCAGGCCACCAAACCGCGCCACGAACGCATCCCAAGCCTCCGGCAGTCCCTGCAGGCACTCCTGGAGGAGTCGCCGATCCTCCGGTGAAAAGATCACGTCCGCCTGAGGCTGATCAGGCGTGTGGTTGTCGGGCGCGTGGCTTTGGTCAGATTGGCGCACTGAACCGGTTGCAAGCGGAAAATCTATCGTCGTCATGGCCATCGTCACGGCACGCCCTCGCAAGCGTCCACGGCCCGCTCGCCACAAGGAGAGCGGCAGATCCCGCGGCGCCATGGATGGAGTATTGCCCCGACAAACGCAATCATACGGCCCGCCGGCCGCCGGCACCACAGGCATGGCCGCCCGGACTCATGAAACCTTGCGAAATCGCCGATTTCTGAATCGTTGACAGGTGCGCCGGCTGACCCTACGATTCCGCGCATCCGTCACAGATTGCCATGCTGCCGGAAGCCGTTCTGAACCCCCCGGTTCCCAATCCAACCTCAGTGCCTCACCATCCCATTTCAAGGAGACTCCAACCATGACGCACGTTGTCGCCGAGCCCTGTTTCGCCTGCAAGTACACCGACTGCGTGGTGGTCTGCCCGGTCGAATGCTTCTACGAGGGTGACAAGATGGTCTACATCCACCCCGACGAGTGCATCGACTGCGAGGCCTGTGTTCCCGAGTGCCCGGTCGAGGCGGTCTTCCATGAAGACAACCTGCCCGCCGACTGGAAGGATTTCAAGGAACTCAACGCCGAGATGTCGCCGCAGTGCCCGGTCATCACCGAGAAGAAAGATCCGCTCTGCTGAAGACACGCCGCAGCGAGCCCATGCCGGGGGACGCGGCTTGGCGGGCCTCCGCCCGCTGGTGCTGACCCGGCCCTCCGGGCCTGGTGCACAGTGGGATCGCTACGCAGCCACGACTCCAGATGCTGAGGAGCCGGTCGGAGGCACGCGCAGGAGTCCGGTGAATTCTGCGACTCACGAGCGATGCATGATTCGTCCACGAGCATCCCGTAGCAGAATCCGCCGGCGACGAGCATGCCGCAGCCGGCGAAGATGCTTCACGAAAAACATCGCATCGTGCTGCCCCGACAGACGGATGTCTGTCCTCAGCAAGTCTCTTGGCGACCGCAGGTCGCTGGTGCTGACCCGGCCCTCCAGGCCTGGCGTGCACAAGCGAGAGAACACCTACCGCAGATCGACGAGCCAGTAGGCATTGTCGACGAAGCTCCTCCAGCTCTCGTACTTCGGATTGCCGAGTTTGACGGTGAGCAGGGGGCTCCGCTTCGGCTTCACCGGATGCCGCACGAGGTTCATCCGTGCCTCGGGCGGCGTGCGGCCGCCCTTGCGGACGTTGCAGGCCACGCAGGCGCAGACGATGTTTTCCCAACTCGTGATGCCGCCGCGACTGCGGGGCACGACGTGGTCGAGCGAGAGTTCGCTGGTGGGGAAGTGTTTCCCGCAATATTGGCACTGGTTGCCGTCCCGCGCAAACACGTTGCGGCGATTGAACCGCAGCCCCTGCCGAGGCCCCCGGTCACAGGAGACGAGCCTGATCACCCGCGGCGCCTGCAGGTCATAGCCGACCGCCCGCACCCAATCCTCGTCGGGGCTGCGAAAGCTGGAGCGGAGGGCGGAAAGCTCACGCCACGAGTCGAGCGAGTGGGCGGCATACTGCCCCTCCTCGATGTGCACGACCTCCGCCAGTTGCCGGAAGAGCAGGGTGATCGCCCGACGGACGTTGGTGATGTGAACGGCCACGAACGAACGGTTCAGCACGAGCACGCTCAGGCCGAGCGTCCCTGGAGCGATTGCGGCGGGCATCATCGGAGCAGACATGGCAGTTCCTCGATGGGCACCCAACACCTTCGAGGAGTCTAGTCGCCCGACCGCCTCTGTGCCAAATTTCGTCATGGCAGGAATGGGCTGACGGCTTGCCTTTGCCGGAGGTTGCAGGCACACTGACGGAGTGGAGCAACCGACCTGTCGGCGGCTCACGCCGCGCCCGGCAGAGGCATGGCCGGACTTATTTCCCCCGCGGAGAAACCGATGCTTCACTACTCATGCGACATCTGCAAACGTCCGATCGACACCCACTCGGACGTCCACCATGTCGTGAAGATCGAGGTGTTTCCGGCCGTCGACGACGTCGCCGACCACGGCTGCTGCGACGGCAACGGCCCGCACGTCGCCTCCCAAGAGGATGCCGACCACCTCGAGGAGATGCAGGACATGCTCGAACGCCTCGATGAAGAAGACCTGCCGGCGGGCCTCGCCGATGGTGCCCGATCGATGCGGTTTGATCTGTGCGATGCCTGCCGCCAGCGGTTCGTGAAGAACCCGCTCGGTGTGAAGTCGGGCAAGACGATGGATTTCAGCAACAACTGATCTGCGCGAGATCGGATCCGCGCGAGAGTCGGGCCGCGTGTCACACCCGCACGCGGCGGCCTTCCGACTGGCTCGTCGCCGCGGCCTGCACGATCTGCATTGCCTTGAGCGTGTCGTCCAAGCCGCTCACCGCCCGCACGAGGCTCGTCACCTTGCGGTGAAACTGCAGAAGCATTTGCTCGCCCACCGGCCGGTCGCTGTCGAGCGCCTCCTGATGGCGGCCGACCCCGTCGAACCAGACCAGGCTCGAGGGCAGATCGATGAACGCGATGCCCTTCTCGCAGGCCACTTGAAGGGCGGCCGGCGGCCGGAATCCCACCGCCTCCTCCCACTGCCGCGGCATGTAGTAGCCGCAACTGATCTGCGCCAGCGGTCCGTTGCCAGAGGCCAACGTGCCCTCTTCGGCCGGTGTGAAGTCGAGGCTCATCATCTGGTAGTCATCGGCCTCGCCGCCGGGCACCTCGGCGTGCCGCACCGAGACCACGCTCGTCGGCTCCGCTCCCGCCACGTAGCGGCACCAGTCGACCAACTCCATCAGGTCGCGGGCCTCGCTGGCCCGATCGCGTGGCAGCGTGGCTACCGGCGAGGTTCCCGACTGCGGCACGCGGCGGTGGCAGAAGAGCAGCCGTGGCCTGCCGAGCCGGGTGGCGATCAGTTCCTTGAGCCGTACCGTGGCGGGCGCATGCCGCCGGGGCAACTCCGCCATGAAGGCAATGCCCGACTCTTCGACCCGCTGCCGCAGCAGGCGAGCATCCTCGGGGGCGAAGGGGAGCGAGATCGCCGAATAGACCGCCTTGCCGTGGTCGCAGGCGGCGAGAATTGGCGTGGCGCCATACCACTGGTCGGCGAAGTAGAGGATGGCATCGATGTCATCCCTTGCGGCGAGCGCGCGGAAGCCGTCCACGGGCACGGTGCCGAGTTCCGTCGCCGCCCGCTTGGCGAGATGGGCCACCTGCTCGCAGATGCCGCGGACCTCGAAGCGGTCAGCCAGGGATCGCAGCGCCGGCAGGTGGCGGCTCTCCCACTGGCTTCCCAGCCCGACGATGCCGACACGCAGCCTCATGCGGGCTTCTCCGTGACGGGCTCAGCCGGCTCGCCGGCTGCCGAAGCTTTGTCATCAGCCAGAAGCAATTCCCGCTCACGGGCCAGCCCCTTGTCGGAGATGTCTTTGCGACACCACGCCCCCAGCCAGCGGATCTCCTTGACGGCTGAGTAGGCCTGCAGTTTTGCCCGGGCGAGCGAGGGGGCGACGGCTGTCACGGCCAACACCCGGCCGCCATCGCTCTGCACGCCGCCGTCGGCCGCTCGTGTGGCGGCATGGAACACCTCGACATCAGGCACCAGGGCGGCAGCATCGAGTCCGCGAATGACGCGTCCCTTCTGGATCGGTCCCGGATATCCCTCCGACGCCATCACCACGGTCACGCTCGCCCCGTCCCGCCATCGTGGCGGCTCCACCGACTCGAGCCGGCGGTCCACGGCCGCGTCGAGCAGTTCCAGCAGGCTCGACTCCAGTCGCACCATCAACGCCTCGCACTCGGGGTCGCCAAAGCGGGCGTTGAATTCGAGCACCTTGGGGCCCTGTGCCGTGAGCATCAGGCCGGCATAGAGCACGCCGTGAAACGGCACCTTCGCCCGCCGCATTGCGTGGGCCGTGGGCACGAGAATCCTGGCCTCGATGTCGGCCAGCATCGCAGCATCGACGAACGGGACGGGACAGTAGGCTCCCATGCCGCCCGTGTTGGGGCCACTGTCGCCGTCGTGGGCGGCCTTGTGGTCTTGAAGCGGCGGCAGCGTGACGATCGTTCGGCCGTCGGTGATGGCCATCACGCTCACTTCGATCCCATCGAGCCGTTCCTCGATGAGGATGCCCTTGGTCGCGGCGGCAAATTGCTCATCGCTCCCGAGGCTGTCGAGGGCCGCCAAGGCCTCGGCGCGATCCTCGCACACAAACACACCCTTGCCGGCAGCGAGTCCATCTGCCTTCACTACCACGGGCATGTCTTCACGTGCTTGGAGATAATCGCGGGCCCGGGCCACGCCGCGAAACTCGCGGAACATCGCTGTCGGGACGTCGCCGCGGTGCATGATCTGCTTGCAGAACAGCTTGCTTCCCTCGAGCTGCGCGGCCTTCGCGGTTGGGCCAAAGATTCGCAGGCCCGCGGCCTCGAAGGCATCGACGATGCCGGCGACCAGCGGCGCCTCCGGTCCCACCACGGTCAGGTCGACCTGCCGCGAGTGAGCAAGTTTGACCAGCGCCTGAATGTCATTCGCGGCGATCGGGACGTTCTCCGCAACGGTCGCCGTGCCGGCGTTGCCCGGGGCAACGAGCACTTCGGCGCCGTCGCGGGCCAGTTTCCAGGCGATCGCATGCTCCCGGCCGCCACCTCCGACCACGAGAACACGACGCGATGTCGCTGCGGTCGGGCTGCGTGATGCTGGCACGGGGCAGTGTCCTTTCCAGGAAGTCAGGGAGTCCGCGCGGTGTCTGGCGAAGGGTGGCTGGCGAATCAGGCTTGGACGGCAGGCAGCGGCGGCAAATCGCTGCCAAATCGCCTTTCGCGGCACCCTTGGCGTGCGATCGGCCAGAGACAGAGCGGGGATTGTGACGGCAGCGGCTGGCCTCGTTCAAGCGGGCCGCACTCTTTCGGCCGGCTTTCGCACAGCTGCGGCCGGGACAGCACTCCGCATTTGCACGGAATTTCCATTCAGCCAGGGCAATCGACGTTGACAGCAAAGCAGTCAGAGATACAGTTTAAGAGGAAGTTCGTGAAAAAAATCACGAACTCTCCCAATCGCGGTCGAAACCAGCTTTTTGTGGCAATGAGGATGTCTCGAGCAGGCAATTTGGGCTTCCTCAAGACTGCCTATTCGCCGCATCTGGCATAGACTTTTGCCGAGGCTATCGGATGGCTGAGAAGAAGAAAATGTCGGTGGCAGAGATTCTCGCGGCCGCGCGGGCCAAAAGCGACGGTGGTGCCGCCGCGCCGTCGGCCTCAGAACCGCAGGCACCCTCGGAGCGACAGGCAGTCGCAGAGGCGGAGGAGTCGGCGCACGTCGAGGTTGAAGCGAAGCCGAAGGCGAAGCCCGCCGCCAAGCCGGCAGCTGCAACGGCCGCTGGTGGGGCCCGGCCGAGCGTTGCCGATATTCTCGCGGCGGCCCGTGCTAAAAAGGCGGAAGGCGGTGAGGGGGCGGCGGTTGAGGCCGCAGCTGCCGTGAAGCCGAAGCCTGCCGCCGCCGAGAAGCCAAAGCCGGCCGCGAAGCCGGCCGCTACTGCCAAGGCCGCTGCCGCATCGGCGCCGAAAACAGGTGTGCAGAGGGATACCGGCAGCATCCTGGCGGCAGCCCGTGGTGGAGCCAAGCCTGGGCCCGTCAGCAAGGCGGAGGCCCCGGAACTCGCCGCCAAACTCCAGGCGGCTGCCGCGAAGCCCAAGGCGGCGCCGGTGGAAAAAGTGGCTGTAGCCCGCACCGCGCCGGCGATGCCATCTCGTCCCGCGAAGACGGCCGCCAAGAAGGAAGGCGAGGAAGACCGTCGCGGTTTCCTGGAAATCGCGATGGGTTCATTCATGGCGATGGGCTTCACGGCGTTGTCGGTCACCGGCGGCCTGTTCACGCTCGGCCTCGCCCGATTCATGTTCCCGAACGTGCTCGCCGAGCCGCCAAGCCGGTTCAAGGTTGGCTTCAAAGAGGGCTTTCCGGCCGGCAAGGTGGAAACAAAGTTCGTCCCGCAATATGGCGTCTGGGTCGTGAACGCCGACTTCCAGGGGCAGCAACAGATCTACGCCCTGAAGACCGTCTGCACCCACCTGGGCTGCACGCCGAACTGGCTGGAAGCCGAGCAGAAATTCAAGTGCCCCTGCCACGGCAGCGGCTTCTACAAGGACGGCGTCAACTTCGAGGGGCCGGCACCCCGTCCGCTGGAGCGGTATGCGATCCGCATCTCGGACGACGGCCAGTTGGAAATCGACAAGAGCAAGGCGTTCCAGGAAGAGCTCGGCCAATGGGCTGATCCCGATTCCTACGTCACGGTGTAATCGTCACTCTGTAATCAAGGTTTGGGCAAACGCGAGAACGGGGAGCAGTCCTCCCAAGAAGTTATTTCTATGGCCATCGGCGAAACCATCCGCAACTCTCAGATTTGGAAGAGCATCTTCCGCCACCCGATGCCGCTTGACCGGCGGAATCGAATCGTGGTGATGCTCACCAATTTCTTCCTCCATCTGCATCCAGTCTCGATCAAGAAGCAGGGCATCGCCCTGTCTTTCACTTGGTGCATGGGCGGCGTGACGTTCTTCCTGTTTCTGGTGGAGACGGTCACCGGCGTGTTGCTGATGTTCTATTACCGGCCGACGCTCGAGTGGGCCTACAACGACATCCTCGCGCTTCGTGACGTGACGAGCCTCGGCATCCTGCGGGAGCTGCACCGCTGGGGGGCCCACGCGATGGTGATCACCACCTGGCTGCACATGTATCGAGTCTTTCTGACGGGTAGCTACAAGCCGCCGCGGGAATTCAACTGGGTGATCGGAGTGATTCTGCTGCTGCTCACGCTGCTTCTCTCCTTCACCGGCTATTTGTTGCCGTGGGATCAGTTGGCCATCTGGGCCATTACCGTGGGCTCCAACATGGCCCGCGCGACGCCCATCCTCGGCTACGAGGGGCCTGGTCAGCAGCTGCTCACGATCGGTGGCATCGACATGATCACCGACGGCTCCGACGCCCGCTTCGGCCTGCTGGGGGCGAGGTTCGTCGGTGAGGAAACGCTCAACCGGTTTTACGTGCTGCACTGCATCGCCATTCCCCTGGCGACATCGCTGCTGCTGGCAATCCACTTCTGGCGCGTGCGAAAGGACGGCGGCATCAGCGGGCCGCTGTAAGTCGAATCCCATGCACTCAAACGGCTTTTTTCTCAAGGACGTCGCCGGGTTTCTCGGCGGATACTACACGTGTATCGCGATCATGAACGGCGTGGCCGCTCTGATCCTCTGGCGTCAAAAGAAGCAGCTCGGCTGGGCTCTCACTTGGGCGGTCGTGGCCGGCCTGATGATGATTCTCGCCAGCCTGGCGCTCTCTGGCTCGGCTGCTCTCGTGCCGTCGCTGCCGCTCGCAGCTCGGAAGCTTGTGAATGCATTGTCCGGCCCGGTGCTGTACACGCTCGGCACGACGGCGCTCCTCACGGTGCTTTTCGTGTTTCGCAAGTTCTTCGTGAAGCCGATGGTGGCTTGGACGGTCCTCAACGCCCTGCTGATTCTCATGGGGCTGTCGATGGCTGACGAGAATTTCGCCTCGATCGTGATGAAGCCCGACAACGTGCCGATCGTAGGACTCGTGTTCATGCTGGCTTTTTTCACCTGGGTCGCCACCAGCCAGGCCGTGGTAAACGACGAGCGGATCAGGCAGGGGCTTCCGCCGATGGAAAAGCTCAATGACGAGAAGGTGCTCGTGTGGCCCGATCTGGTCTACACGGAACTGATCTGCATGGTGGCCGTGTCGGCCTTCCTGCTCGTCTGGGCACTTGTTCTCCAGGCGCCTCTCGAGGAGCCTGCCTCGAGCGTCAAGACGCCGAATCCGTCGAAGGCGCCGTGGTACTTTTTGGGCCTGCAGGAAATGCTCGTTTACTTCGACCCCTGGTATGCCGGCGTTGTGCTGCCGAGCTTGGTTGTGTTTGGTCTGATGGCGATGCCCTACCTCGACTTCAACAAGAAGGGGAACGGCTACTACTCGATCGAGGAGCGAAAATTCAGCTACCTGGTCTACCAGTTCGGCTTTTTCGAACTCTGGATCACGCTGATCATTCTGGGCACGTTCCTTCGCGGGCCCAATTGGAACTTCTTCGGACCATTCGAGTATTGGACGCCCTATAAGGTCGAGGTTCTCAACAATGTCGACCTGCCGCAGTTTTTCTGGGTCAACCTGCTGGATCGGCCGCTTCCGCGGGCGCCGCAGGGCGCTGGTGCCCTTACGCAGGTGGGCACGATCCTGTTGAGGGAAGCCCCGGGCCTCGTTTTGCTGGGAGCCTATCTTGTGCTCCTCCCGCCGCTCCTGGCCGTGACGGTATTTCGTAAGTTCTTCGCCAAGATGGGCTTCGTGCGCTACATGATCATGGCCAACCTCATGCTGCTGATGCTCTCGCTGCCGCTGAAGATGATTCTGCGCTGGACCTTGAATCTGAAGTACATCGTGAGCATTCCTGAATTTTCACTGAATTTCTAGTGTCGGGCGCGGTTTTTTTGCCCGGCTTCGTCTGCTGACCAAAACCTGCTAAACGCCTCGCGAGCTCTCTCAAACACAGTCCCTGTCGCTCCAACTCACATGCCTGCAACAGAACAAACTTGGTGGAATCTCAAAACCCTGCACGTCGTGTTCGGCGTGGCGGCGATCCTGCTGTTGTTGTCCACGGTGATGATGCTGGTCTCAGATCACAATCGTCCCTGGAAAAAGTACCAGCGGGAGTTTCGGGCGCTTGAGACCTGGTCGGCAGCGGCCCGCGTGGACGAGCAAGACTCGCGGTCGTTCGAGAAGCAGTCGGAGCAGTTTGAAACGGCATTGGCTGACGCTCGCCGGGCTGATCTCGATCCAGCCCTTACCGAGGCTTTTCTGACACAGGTTCGTACCGTGCCGGCCGACGCCGAGGCCGCCGACCGTGCCCAACTTGACATCGACCAGTTAAAGACGCAGACAGACGCGTCGGAGCGACTGGTGCGTCGCGGCGACCTGCTGGAGCGGCTTCGTGACATCGCCCAACGGGCGAAGTTTCGCGAAGACCTGCTTGCCGGCGCGCTCAAACTCCGGAAGGCCGAACTCGATAAGGGTCGTGCGGACTACGAACTGGGCGTGGCCGAAGAGGCATCGCAGGAGAAGTTGGTGTCGCTCCTGTCGTTCGCCGATTCGAAGCGGGCGGAGGTCGCGACCGCCACGCTGAACTTTCAGACCGCCAACACCCATCGGAAAGCGCTCGAAGCCACGCTCAAGAAACTGACCGCCGGAGAGGATGCCGCGGCCAAGACGCTCGCCGATCATCGCTCCAAGCTCGGCCAGTTGGCGAAGGCATTGAAGGCCAGGGCGCCTAATGCCGGAAAGACGCTGCTCGAACTGCCGGTGCTGGATGCCTTCAATGGACCGTTGCGGATCGACCAGGTCTGGCTGCCACAGCTCACGCTCAACAACAATTTCCGCGACGTCGCCCGGTTCGACCGCTGCATCACCTGCCACAAGGGCATGGACAAGTCGGCTCCCGGTTCGCCTACCGATCCTGCCTACAGGCAGACAGAAACCGTCACGCTCTCGCTTCAGACGCCGGCCAAGGCCCCCGAGCGGCTCACGGTCGAAGGTGACGGCAACGAACAACTCGAGGATGCCTACGGCTTTCATCTGGCCCCGCAGGGCCTCTTCAAGCCCGAGGCTGCCACGGTGAGCGTGGTGCTGCCCGAGACGCCCGCCGCCGCGGCGGGGCTCATCGCTGGTGACGTGATCGTGGACATCAACGGCGGCAAAACGCTCGCGCGAAAGATTGCCACGGCCGGCTTCCTGGAGACTCCCCAGTGGGGCAAGCCGCTCGAAATCACCGTGGAGCGCGGCGTGCCGCAGCCATATTCCACGCATCCGAAACTCGATCTCTTTGTGGGCTCGACCAGTCCGCATCCGATGCAGACCTTTGGCTGCACGGTCTGCCATCAGGGGCAGGGGAGTGCGACGAGTTTCAAGTGGTCCTCTCACTCCCCCAACACGCCCAAGCAGGGGCATGAATGGCATGACGAACATGGCTGGTTCAACAACCACCACTGGATTTATCCGATGTTGCCGCAGCGGTTCGAGGAGTCGAGCTGCCTGAAGTGCCACCATCAGGTGGTCGATCTCGAGCCGAGCGAGCGGTTTCCCGAGCCGCCCGCCCCGAAGCTCGTCGAAGGCTATCACTTGATCCGCCAGTACGGCTGCTACGGATGCCATGAGATCAATGGCTGGTCGGGGCCCGACAAGCGGATCGGCCCGGACATGCGGCTGTCGCCCAACTACCACGAGGTGGCCGAGGCCCTCTCCTCCGATGCCGGTCTGACCGCACTCGGTTCCACCGCAGTCCGCTGGGTCGAGGATGTTCGGTCGAGCCCGGACGGCCGCCAGTCGCGAGATCGTCTCCGCGAGATGATCGAGCGCGATGCGGTCGCGGGTGACGACGCCAAGCTTTCGGCCCGCAGCCATCAGCTCGCCTCGCTCCTCAAGGATCCCGAGACCCCGGGCACGCTGCCGAAGGTTGGCCCGTCGCTCAGGCATGTCGCCAGCAAGGTGGGGTTCGATTGGCTCTACGCCTGGTTGCGGAACCCGCAGGACTTCCGTCCCTCCACCAAGATGCCGAGATTCTTCGGACTGTGGGAGCACCTCGAGGGCAAGGGGCTCGAGGAGTCGATGCGGTACGAGCCGCTCGAAATCCGCTCGATGATCGCCTACCTGCAGAATTCGAGTCAGCCCTTCGACTACGTAAAGCCCTACGCGGGCATCACAGCCCTCCCCGACATCGAGAGGGGCAAGAAGGTGTTTCAGGTCCGCGGCTGCCTGGCCTGCCATCAGCATGCGGACTTCCCCGAAGCGACCAGCACGCATGGGCCGAACCTGACGCGGATCGGCGCCAAGGTGGCCTCGAATCCGCGGGGCGCGGCATGGCTCTACAGCTGGCTTCGCGACCCTTCCAGCTACCATCCTCGCACCCTCATGCCGAACGTGCTGCTCGAGCCCGTGACGCTGCCCGACGGCAAGGTGAGCGATCCCGCCTCGGACGCCACGGCCTATCTGCTGCGATCGACTGAAGACTGGAAGGCCACGGAGATCCCGGCCGCCGACTCGCTCACGGCCGACGAGCGGAAGGCCCTCGACGAACTCACCCTAATGTATCTCAAGGACCGCTTCCCCACCGCGCGGGCGGAGGAGGTCCTCGCCAATGGTCTCGGCGCCGACCAGGCCAAGATAATCGGCGACGAACAGATGCTGTTGGGCATGGCGGCCGCAGACCGTGATGCCACGCTGCTCCACTACGTTGGCAAAAAGACGCTCGCAAAACTGTCCTGCGCCTCGTGCCACGACATCCCGGGTTTCGAAGATTCGAAGGCCGCTGGTGCGGCACTCGCCGACTGGGGCCGCAAGGACTCGTCGAAGATCGCCTTCGAGCAGGTGTCGCATTTTGTGATGCATCAGCTCGCCGACAAGCACGGGCATGGACACGGTTCCGGAGATCACGCAGCGGCCGGCAGTGGCCATGCCGACCCAGTGGCTCCGCATGCCGGTCCCGAGCATGGTGGTGCCGAGCATGCCGTTCCAAAGGACGAACCGCTGGCGCCGGACCTGGCCTATGCATCCAACGCTGTCAAGCACCTCTCGCCTGAATCGTTCGATCCCTCGACCGGCTTCTTTCTCGAGAAGCTGATGGCCCACGAGCGTGAGGGCTTCCTCTGGCAGAAGCTCCGCGCCCCGCGCAGCTACGACTACAAGAAGGCGGAAAACAAGAGCTATAACGAACGCTACCGCATGCCGAAGTTCCCGTTCAACGACGAGCAGCGCGAGGCTGTGATGACGTTTGTCCTGGGGCTGGTGGCGGAGCCTCCGGCACCGCAGTTCATTTACCAGCCGTCTCCTCGCGAAGAGGCTCGGATCGCCGGGCTCAAGGTGGCTGAGCAATACAATTGCGGTGGTTGCCACAGCCTGCAGATGGATCGCTGGGACGTGAGATACAAGCCGGGCTCGCTGGGGGATGCTCCGGCCACGGCCGACTACGCGTTTCTGTCCCCCCACTTCACTGCGCAGGACGTGGCGAAGTCGCTCGTGACCGATCGCCAGGGTCGCCGGCACACAACGTTGTTCGGCATGCCCACCCTCGATCCGGTCACTGGCAAGCCCCAACTGGTTGACGAAGACGGCATTCCGATCGAAGAGGGGGATGCCGAGGCGTCTCCCCATCAGCCGATCATGCTCTGGCACGATGCGCTGATTGACGGCGAGTCGCGGCTCGTGGGCAGTCAAAACGTCAACGTGCCCGCCGATGCCGTGAAGGCCGGAACGCACTACCCGGCTCGTGGCGGCGATCTGGCCCGCTTGCTGTTTCCTGTCGTGATCGCCGACGAGAAGCAGATCAATCCCAACGTCAAGCCTGACGACGCGTGGGGCTGGCTGCCGCCGCCGCTCGTCGGCGAGGGGCAGAAGGTGCAGTCGGGCTGGCTGCACAAATTCCTGCTCAACCCGCAGACGATCCGTCCGTCGGCCGTGCTCCGCATGCCGAAGTTCAACTTCTATTCGTCGGAGGCCGCAGCGCTCGTGAATTACTTCGCGGCAGTCGACGGCGCTGACTACCCCTACGTCTACGACCAGCGGCTCGACGAGAGTTCGGTCGCCGCGGCCGAGCAGTCCCATCCGGGGCACCTCGACGGGGCGATGAAGATCGTCACCAACAACAACTACTGCGTGAAGTGCCACCTGGTGGGCAGCTACGCTCCGCCGGGCAATCCGAAGGCGCTCGCGCCGCAGTTGGAGCGTGTCCACGAACGGCTGCGACCCGATTATGTCCATAACTGGATCGCCAACCCCAAGCGCTACCTGCCCTACACCGGCATGCCGGTGAACATCCCCTTCGACAAGCCGGTCAGTCAGGATCTGTATGCGGGCACGAGCGAGCAGCAGGTCGACGCTCTCACCGACCTGCTCATGCACTTCGACACCTTCGCGAAGCAGAATCTGTCTCTGGAGGCCTACCTGAAGCCGCAGCCGGTTCAGCAGCCAGCCGCGGCCGCAGGCCAGCCTGCTGCCCAGCCCGCAGCCCGATTGGACGCCGCCCCGGCACCCGCGGCGGGCCAACCGGCCACAGCCCCCGCTCAGGACGCCGAGGCATCTCGCGGTGAAAAGGCCACTCCGGAGAAAATCTCCTCCCGCAGACCCGGGGTGGCGCTAAAGTAACTATAGAGGTGCCCGAGCAGAAAAGGTTCCCGAGCATAAAAGGTTCCCGAGCGTTGTCCGGCTGTGGTGCCGAGGCGTTGATTGTCAAAACACCATTGTCCTTCCAGCTCATCGTTGCCAATCCGGAGAGACTCATGACCGTTACGAAGCTTCTTGCTGCCGCCAGCCGTTCTTTGACCACCGCCATCCCGGCGCTCGTGGTGGCCTGCGGCCTTGCCTCCGGCGTGGCCGGTGCCGAGGAGTGGGGCACGATCAAGGGCCGGTTTTTGTACGGTGGTGATGCACCGTCCGCGGCCGAACTCAAGGCCGACAAGGATGTCGAGGTGTGCGGCAAGCACAAACTGGTCAATGAGGAACTGGCCGTCGGCGCCGACAAGGGCGTGGCCAACGTCGTGGTGTTCGTTCGGGACAAGGGCGTGAAGGTTCACCCCGACGCCGCCGCCGAGGCCAAGGCCACGAAGGCCGTCCTCGATAACAAGGACTGCCGTTTTTCGCCGCACGTCTTGGTCGTGCAGACCGGACAACCGTTCGTCATCAAGAACTCCGACACGGTCGGGCACAATAGCAACGTGGCAACGCTCAAGAATCCGCCCTCCAACAGTCTCATCCCCGCCGGTACCGAATCGAGCATCCCGTTCGCCAACGAGGAAGCGATCCCGGCGCAGGTGACCTGCAACATCCACCCTTGGATGAAGGCATGGATCGTCGTACGGCCAAATCCCTACGCCGCCGTGTCGGCCGCCGATGGCTCGTTCGAGATCAAGAACGTGCCGGCCGGCGAGGTCGAGCTGCAGCTCTGGCACGAGAAGGCCGGCTATATCGGTGAGATCACCGTGGGCGGCAAGAGCGAGAAGATCGCCAAGGGTCGGCGCAAGGTGAAGGTGGAGGCTGCCGGCACGAATCTCGGAGAGATGGTTCTGGCCCCCGGGCTCTTTCAAAAGTAATCGAAAATGAAGCAGGTTTTTGCGGCAACGATCGTTTGTGGTGTGTTGTCCTGCGTCGGCTGCGGCCCGACCCGGGTGGTCGCCCCCGGAGCCGATGCTGAGGCGGCCGATCGCGTTCGCGCCACGCTCGTGTCAGCATCCACCTCAAGTGGCACGGAGCAGGAGGCCGCGGCCACCGGCACGGGCTGGGGCACGCTCAAGGGCCGCTTCACGTTCGCGGGAACGCCGTCCCAGCCCAAGGCCCTCGTTGTCGACAAAGACACGGAAGTCTGCTCGATGGGCGGCATGAAACTGCTCGACCGCTCGCTGCTCGTGGATCCCTCGAACAAGGGCTTGGCGAATGTGGTGGTTTTCGCCAGAAAAACGAGCCGTGTCAAAACCGCAGCGGCTGAAACGCCGCTGGTCTTCGACCAGAAGAACTGCGAGTTCCTTCTGCCCGTGTTCGCCGCCCGCGTCGGCCAACCGGTCGACGTCCACAACAGTGATCCGATCGGCCACAATACCAACATCGCAGGGTCGAGCTTCAATCAGTTGGTGCCGGCAGGGCAGGGCACCGCCTACAAGCCGGATGCTGAAACCGGCATGCCCACGATGGTGACCTGCAACATCCATCCATGGATGAAGGCCTACGCCGTGTTTCGAAAGGACGGCTATGTGGCCGTGAGCGCGGCGGACGGCTCGTTCACGATTTCCGATCTCCCGGCGGGCGAAACGATCGAATTCCAGGTCTGGCACGAGCGGTCTGGCGGCCCCAACGGCGCCGTCGGCCTCGAGAAGCCCGAATTGAAATGGACCCCCAAGGGTCGCTTCCAGGTCACGCTCGAACCCGACGCCGTCAAGGATCTCGGCACCCTCGAAATTCCCGCGGCCAGCATCGGGAGCTGACCGCGTTTCCTTTTCGCAGTTCCTCCAACTCGTTCCGCCCTTTCCGAACGTCACGAATCCATCACCACCTTCTTGCTCAACAGGCCGCTTCGATGAACAGGTTTTCGCACGTTGCGTTCCTGCTGGCAGCCGGATGCCTTCTGTCCGCCGGCTGTGGCAGAACTCCGCCAGCCTCCTACCGCCTCAACATGGTCGAGGCCACGAAGCAGCGGCTTACGACTGAGCAGGAACGACAGGTCGCGACGGTTCTTCTGGCCATGTTTGGCACGCCCGACGAGCCCGTTGCGCTGCCCGAGACCGGCCTCGACGAAGCCAAGCTTCGGCTGGCCAGCGGTCCTGTTCGCAGCGATATCGTCGGCCGTAAGAACGGCCTTTATCGGGAACATTGTGCCCACTGCCACGGCGTGACCGGCGACGGCATGGGGCCGACTGCCGCGTTCCTCAAGCCCTATCCGCGTGACTACCGACCGGGCGTGTTCAAGTTCAAGAGCACCGAGCGGGCCGACAAGCCGACCCACGCCGATCTCCTTCGAATTCTGCGAAACGGCATCGCTGGCACGTCGATGCCGTCGTTCGCGCTGCTCAGCGAACCCCAGATCGATGCGCTCGTCGAATATGTGAAATACCTGAGCATTCGCGGCGAGACCGAACTCTCCCTGATGCGAGCCTACTTCGAGCTTGATGACGACGCGAACGGGATCCTGCCAGAGACCCGGGAGTTTCTGGTCGACGAGACGCTCACGCCGATCGCCGAGAAATGGAAGTCGGCGGCCGCGGCCCAGATCGTGGTGCCCGACATGCCCGCCGACATCGACCTTGCAGAGTCGATTGCCAAAGGCAAGGAACTTTTCTACGGCGACAAGGCCAACTGTGTGAAGTGCCACGGCGTCACCGGTTTGGGCGATGGTCAGGCCAATGACTATGACGATTGGAGCAAGGCGATCGTCGAGATCAACAAGGAGATCGAGGGAGGCCTTGCCAAGGCGGGCAAGACGTCGACCTCCGGCATGTCGGCCGAAGATGCCGCCGAACACCGCAAGCAGGTGGCGTGGCTCGGAAGGTTCTCGCAAGTGGTCGATGGGGATGCCCTTGTGCCCCGTACGATTCCGCCGCGGAACCTGCGGTTGGGCGTCTACCGTGGCGGTCGACGACCGCTCGACCTTTACTACCGCATCCACGCCGGCATCAACGGCGCTCCAATGCCGGCCGCCAAGGGCACGGTTCCGCCCGAAGACATCTGGCACATCGTCAACTACATCCGTTCGCTTCCCTACGAGTTCGACGGCGAACTCGGGGCCGACCGGCCGATGGTCGCGAGAGACAGGTTCTAAACCGCGGGCGATGAAGCATCGCGCGGGCATCCGCGTCAGCACGACGAACACACGAAACCGGAAACAGCAGAAAGCAGCAGTGCAATGCGCAGACTCGGTGGCATCTTCTGGAGCCTGATCTTCCTGGCCGTGCCGATCCTGGGCGTGGCCACGTTTGCGGTTGCGCCTTCATACAACATCTGGCTGCCGAAGGACGTCTCGGAACATGGCTCGTCGATCGACGGGTTGTTCTACTTCATTCTGGCACTGACGGGCGTCGTGTTCATCGCCACGGAAGGCCTCCTCTTCTGGTTCCTCTGGAAATACGATGCCGCCAAGGCCAAGGGACCGGCGACCTACATCCACGGCAGCCACACGCTCGAGGTGGTGTGGACGATCATCCCGGCCGCCACGCTGCTCTTCCTCGCGATCTACCAGATGAATACGTGGGCCGACGTGAAGATGCGAAGGCCGGCGATGGCACCCACCGTGGAGGTGGTCGCGCGTCAGTTCGAATGGCGGCTGCGGTATCCTGGGCGCGATGGCATGCTCGGCACCCGGGACGACCTGTTCCTGACCAACGACCTGCATCTGCCGGTCGACGAAGACGTTCTCGTCCAGCTCAAGAGCATGGACGTCTTGCACAGCTTTTTCCTGCCGAATCTCCGCATCAAGCAGGATGCCGTACCGGGCATGAAGATCCCGGTCTGGTTCAAGGCCAAGGAGACCGGGCAGTTCGACATCGTCTGCGCCGAACTCTGCGGCTGGGGCCACTATAAGATGAAGGGGCGGGTGACGATCGAATCCCGCGCCGATTTCGACCGGTGGCTGGAGGAGACCTACGCCCGCCAGGAAGCCACGCAGCCTGCCCCCGAAGACACCGCCGCAGCCGCGGCCGACTGAGATCGCCAACACCCGTACAAGACCGTTCGATTCGCCCGTATTTTGGAGAGTTCCATGAGCACAGTCGCCGCGTCCACGCTCTCGCATGGCACCGCCACGAGCCTGCCGCCCGCCCGTAAGTCGCGGCGGCGAAGGAGGCCGGTGGCTGAGTTCCTTTCAACCTACGTCTTCTCGAAAGACCACAAGGTGATCGGGCTGCAGTTCCTCTTCTCCACGCTGCTGTGGTTCCTGATCGGCGGCTTGCTGGCCCTCGCCGTCCGCTGGCAGATCGCCTGGCCGTGGTCCGACGTGCCGGTGCTCGGCAAACTGTTCGCCCAGCAGGGTGGTCAGATGGCGCCCGAGTTCTACACGATGCTCTTCACGATGCACGCGAGCGTGATGATCTTCCTGGTGATCATCCCGATCCTCGCCGGCGCCTTCGGCAACTTCCTGATTCCGCTGATGATCGGTGCCGACGACATGGCGTTCCCAACGCTCAACATGCTTTCGTACTGGTTCATGTGGCCGGCGTTCTTTTTCTTCGGCGGGAGCTTTTTCGTCGAGGGTGGCGCCGCCTCGGGCGGCTGGACGAGCTACCCGCCCCTCTCCACCAACATGAATTCGTCACCCGGCATGGGCATGGGCCAAACGCTCTGGCTGCTCGGCCTGACGATGGTGGGCGTCTCGAGCATGCTCGGCAGCGTCAACTACATGACGACGATCATCCTGATGCGGGCTCCCGGCATGACGATGTTCCGCCTGCCGATGACGATCTGGGCCATGTTCATCACCGCGATCCTGCAGGCGTTCGCGCTGCCCGTGCTGACGGCCGCCGGCTTCATGCAAATCACCGACCGCATGCTTGGCACCGGGTTCTTCTCGCCCGAAGGCAACGTGGTCAACAACGGGATCGCCAGCACCGGCGGCGGCCAGCCTCTGCTCTGGCAGCACCTTTTCTGGTTCTACAGCCACCCCGCCGTCTACATCATGATCCTCCCGGCGATGGGCATGGTGTCGGACATCCTCACGACGTTCGCCCGGAAGCCGCTGTTTGGCTACCGGCCGATGGTCTACTCGATCGCCGGCATCGCCGGGCTGGGCTTCATCGTGTGGGGCCACCACATGTTCATGTCGGGGATGAACCCGGCCCTCGGCATCACGTTCATGGTGTCGACGATGATGATCGCCCTGCCCAGCGCCGTGAAGACGTTCAACTGGCTGGGCACCGTCTGGGGCGGGAGGATCCAGTTCACCACGTCGATGCTCTTCGCGCTCTCGTTCGTGTCGATGTTCATCATCGGCGGCCTGTCGGGCATCTTCATGGCGGCCACGCCCGTCGACATCTTCATCCACGACACCTACTTCATCGTGGCCCACTTCCACTACGTGCTCTTCGCGGGCACCGCCATGGGTGTCTGGGCGGCGATTTACTTCTGGTTCCCAAAGATGTTTGGCCGCACGATGAATGAGTTCTGGGGCAAGGTGCACTTCTTCCTGACGTTCATCTTCTTGAACGGCACCTTCTTCACCATGCACATCCTCGGTGCGGTCGGCTTTCCCCGCCGTCTCGCCGATGCCTACCACTACGAAACATTCCACCACCTGCAGCCGCTCAACGCCTTCATGACCTACTGCGCGATCGGCATGGTCGCAACGCAGGTGATCTTCGCGGCGAATTTCTTCTGGAGCATGTTTTTCGGGCCGATCGCCGGCCGCAATCCGTGGAACAGCAACACGCTGGAGTGGACCGCGCCGAGCCCCCCGGGCCATGGCAACTTCGACTTCCAGCCGGTCGTCTATCGCGGTCCCTACGAATACTCGGTGCCTGGCATGGAGAAGGACCACCTCATGCAGACCGATCCCCCGAATGCCCTGGCGTCCGCTGCAGCCGCTCACGCTCACTAATTAAGGCAGCCGTCCCGGCGTCTGCGAGCGTCTGCGACCAACTGAGGTGGCCGTCCCGGCCTATTTTTCCCACATGACAAGCCGCTCCTTCAACTGGCCGCACGCGATCGCGTGCCTCCTCGTCGCGGCGACGGCGGTGCTGCTCTGCTTTGGGGCGCTTGTCACCACGTTCGACGCCGCCATGGCGGTGCCTGACTGGCCGGCGACCTACGGTCACAACATGTTTCTGTTTCCGTTGGCCGAATGGTTTTACGGTCCCTGGGACCTGTTTCTCGAGCACGGCCATCGTCTGCTGGGCGCGATGGTCGGCGTGGTCTCTTTGCTGCTGGCGGGTGTTGTCTGGCGGAGTGGCCTGAGCCCCGCGGTCCGCGCTCTGGCCGCGGCGGCGGTGCTCCTGGTCGTGGTGCAGGGAGTGCTCGGCGGGGCCCGCGTGCTGCTCGACGACAAGACGGTAGCCAAGGTGCATGCCTGCACGGGACCGCTTTTTTTCGCCGTCGCCGTCGCGATCGCAACGCTCACCCGCACGTCCTCCACCTACGCCTCGACAGCGGCGACGGCGGCGGTGCGGTCAGCCGCAGGGCTCGTCCTGGCCAGCTATGTGCAACTCGTGGCCGGCGCCCAACTGCGGCACCTCGACGCATCGGTCGACCCGTCGACGTTCCGTTGGCTCGTGGCCTTTCACATCGCGGGCGCAGTCGGCGTGACGGCTCTGTCTGTCGCGGCAGCGATCTGCACACGGACGGGCAGTCGGCCCGTCGCCCACCGCTGGTCGCTGGCAATCCTGCTACTGGTGGCCTGCCAGTTGGCGCTCGGCGTCGGTGCGTGGGTCGTGAACTGGGGCCTCCCTTCAAACTGGCTCCCCGCTTCTTGGTCATTCTCCGACCCGCTTCTGGCCCGCAGTTTCTGGGGAGCAACGGTTGTCACCGGCCACGTCGTCCTCGGCATGATGATCCTCGGGGCGTCGGTGGTGCTGGCCCTTTCCGCGGGCGTGCTCGCCCGCTCGGCGGCATCGCTGGTCAGGCCCCAGCAGACTGACCGCGCGCAAGAAAGGGCTTTCGCATGACGCCCCCGCCCGATTTTGCATCCGACTTCACCGCTGCGGCATTCGCGCCGGCCACCGTCCCGGCATCGCTGCACGCGTCCGACGCGTCGCGAAACACTGACGCGTTGGGCCGCGATTTCGCCGGCACGGCCGCGGCCATCGCGGCCGACGTTTCGCGGCTCGTTCGGCCAAGGATCGCCCTCATGGTGCTGGCCACGGTCGTGGCGAGCATGTGGCTCACTGCCGGCCGCGGCGTCGGCGGCCCGTCGCTCTTCTGGCTGCTCCTGGGAACGACCCTTGTCGCGGCCAGTTCGAGCATCGCCAACCAGATCCTGGAGCGAGCTGCCGACCGCCTCATGCCCCGTACCGCCCGACGTCCGATCGCGGCCGGCCGACTGAGCGTGCCTGCCGCCGTGATGCTGGCGACCCTGCTCGTGGCGGCGGGCGGACTGATGATCACGCTCGCCTCGGGTTGGCAGCCGGCTGCCGCGGCCCTGACGACCTGGATTCTCTACGTGGCCGTCTACACACCGATGAAGATGCGGTCGCCTCTCAACACGGCCGTGGGGGCGGTGTCGGGTGCATTGCCGGTGGCGATCGGCTGGCTGGCGGCCGACGGTCCGGAGCGGCTGGCGGCCGGCGACGCGGCTGGCACACTTGCCGTGGCGGCGCTGGCGACCGTGCTTTACCTCTGGCAGTTTCCGCACTTCATGGCGATCGCATGGCTCTATCGCGGTCAATACGCCGCGGCAGGCATGCGGATGCTAACCGTCGACGATCCCAGCGGCCTCCGGGCAGCCGGACAGGCACTCGCCGCAAGCTTGGCGATGGTGCCTGTAAGCCTCGTGTTGGCCGTGCCTTCCGGCAGTATCCGGCTGTTTTTGGCAGCGGCGATCGCCTCGCTCGTTTATGCTGTTGCCACGGTTGGTTTCGCCGTTCGTCGCGACGACGCCTCGGCCCGCACCCTGCTGTTCACATCGCTCGGTTCTCTGCTGGCGTTGCTGACTGCCTCGGTCGTGTTCGGCCCACCGGCCTGATGCTCACACTCACTTTCAGCCGACCCTTGAGAATGCCCCGATCATGAACGCTTCCGCGGTCTCACTCCCTCACGGCCACGACGGCCACTCGCATGGCCACGACGACGGGGGCCACCACGGCCCGGTGCTGCAATACCAGCCCGGCCTGCCGCTCTCCCGCGGCAAGCTGATCATGTGGCTCTTTCTCTCCACCGAGATTATGTTCTTCGCGGCTCTCCTCGGCAGCTACGTCGTGCTCCGGTTCGGCGCACCGGTCTGGCCGAAGCCCCACCACGTGCACCTCAGCGAACCGATCGGCGCGTTCAACACGTTCGTGCTCATCTGCTCGAGCGTGACGATCGTGCTCGCCTTGGAGTCGGCCCGCGCGAATAAGGCCGGACTCGCGAAGATGTGGATGCTCCTCACCTTGCTGCTCGGCACGCTCTTCCTGGGCGTGAAGGGCTACGAATATCAGGCCAAGTTTTCCCACGGCATCTACCCACAGGCGCCGCGGAGCCGCATCTACGAGAAGCCCGATCTCTACTACGGCTCGGCCGTCCGCGACCGGCTCGGCGAGCCGGCCATCATCGACAAGCTCAAGGAGCTCGACGAGACGCCGGCCGACAAGCTGACGCCGGAGCAGGTCTCCGCGAGGGCGCGGCTCCAACAGGTCCGCAAGATGGTGGCCAGCCCCGAACAACAGGCCTTCGATCTGGCGGTGGTGGCCGATCAGGTGATGCCTCTGCCGACGGAAGGCCCGGGTGGATCGCACGGTGGGAGTGGCGAGGGCGGGGGACATGGCGGCCATGCCAGCGGCCTCAACGACATCTTTCCGTGGCTCAGACTGCCCGCCGTCATCCCCGGCGGCAACATGTGGGCCAGCACCTACTTTCTCCTGACTGGCTTTCATGCCATCCACGTGATGGTCGGACTGATCGTGTTCACGATCCTGCTCGGCTACAAGCTCGGCCCCAAAGATGCCGGTAAGATCGAGAACGCCGGCCTCTACTGGCACTTCGTCGATCTGGTGTGGATCTTCCTGTTTCCGCTGCTCTATTTGTTCTGAGGTTTTTATATGAGCGATCACGACATCCACTCCGCCCATGCACACGGCCCCATCACCCGGGCCGGCGACATCCCCGTGCATGGCGAGCATGACGAGCACGATCACAACAGCCATGACCATGGCCATGGCGGCATCGGCAAGTATCTGCTCGTGTTTCTCGCGCTCTGCGGTCTCACGACGATGTCGTTCCTTACCTACTCCTCCGTCTGGCCCTGGCGGGACCAGCCGCACGTCGGCTGGGCATTCATGATGGCGGTGTCGTGCACGAAGGCGATGCTCGTGGTGCTCTTCTTCATGCACGTCTTCTGGGAGGCGAACTGGAAATACGTGCTCACGATCCCGGCCGCCATGATGGCAATCTTCCTCGCCCTCATGCTCGTGCCCGACGTCGGCATGCGGACTCGCATGGTCTCGCAGGAACGGGCCCTTCGCATGGCCCGCACGTCGGACGTGCTGCTGATGGAACAAGCCGCCGAGGCCAAGGTCCTCGCCGAAGCGGCACATTAGTTCGTGGATGAAACACGAGTCGTGTGGCCCAATCCGCCGGGGGCGGTGAAAGCCTCCGACTCGAGGCGAGGATACGCCGACTCGCTTCGGCTTCCACCGACCCCCGGCTCCTTAAAGACGGTTCGCGCCATCGAGATGCGGTGTGACAACATGTTTTCAACGCCTGCCGTCCGCCGCATCCGTGAGGGGCTGCCCATGTCCCGGGAGTCGGCGTTGCTGACCAGCGCAGGCAGGATGCCGGAGCGCAGTCAGCATCGAGTGAGCGGAGGCCAGGATGGCCGTAGCGAACGTCCGGCGACGGGGCATGGGCAGCCCCGAACCGTCGCCAGTGCCGGGATGTTGCTGCTCGTGCTGTTCATGCTGCTCATCTCTCTCGGCTGTAGCAAGCGGGAACAAACGGTGGCCACAACGCCGACGGCCGCCCGCGATGAGGCGCCGCTGCCGGCAGCCGAGCGGATGGAGCCGGGCGCCGTCGCCGCGCCGTTCACGCTTACCGAACGCAGCGGCAAGCCCTTCGACTCGGCGTCGCTCCGCGGCAAGGTCTGGCTGGCGAGTGTGTTTTTTGCCAATTGTCCCGGCCCCTGCTTTCGTGAAAACCAGGCGTTGGCCGACATCCTGAAAAATATCCCAGACCCGGACTTCATGGTCGTGAGCGTCACGTGCGATCCCGACAACGACACCCCGGAGTCGCTACGCCGGTATGCCGACCGGTTCGAGGCCGACCCGGACCGCTGGAAATTTCTCACCGGCGACATGGCGACGATCAAGCAGATCGCCAACGGCACCTTTCTGCTGCCTGCGGAGGTAGGCGTGCACTCGGAGCGGGGCGTCGTCTTTGATCGGGAGGGCAGGTTGCGAGGCAGCTACCATCTGCTCCAGCCTGACCGCGTGAAACTGCTCGAGAAGCTGATCCGTGACGTGCTCGCGGAGCCGGCCGCACGTGTGCCAGCAAACGCCCCCACCCAGGGAACTCCCGCCGGATGAACCTCGCCACCGCCGCCCACTGGCTGCCCACCGTCAACGCCGCCCTCAACTCACTCGCCACCCTGCTGCTGGCAGCCGGCTGGATCTTCATCCGCCGCGGGAATTGGCGGGCCCACCGGGCCGCGATGATCGCCGCGTTCGCGGTATCAACGCTCTTCCTGGTCTGTTACCTCACCTACCACGCCCTCGTCGGCCACGTGCCGTTCACGGGGCAGGGGACGGTCCGCCTGGTCTACTTGGCGATCCTGCTCACGCACATTGTGTTGGCCGTGACGGTGCCCGTGCTGGCCATCGCCATGTTCACGCTCGCTGCCCGGGGCCGCTGGGAGGCCCATCGCCGTCTCGGGAAGATCACGATGCCGATCTGGCTGTATGTCTCGGTCACCGGGGTGGTGATCTACCTGATGCTTTACCATTTCTACCCCGGCAGACCGCCGGAGCCTATGATGCAGGAGGCGGGAGCGACGGCTCCCGCCTGAGTCTCATCCCCCGCACGGGATCGCCCAGGAGCATGGCCCATGGCACGCCAGTCATCCCCGCTCGTCTCGCAGGCCCGTGGCGTGTTCCCTCGTGTCGCGAGGCCGTTTCTGACGGTCGCCGTGGCAGCCGCCTGCGTGCTCGTGGCCTGCGATGCATTTGGCTGCCCAAACTGCAAGGACGCGGTCAACACGTCCGATCCGGAGGGGCTCAACGTGGCGCGGGGCTACTTCTACAGCATCCTCATCATGCTGGCGATGCCGTGCACGCTGATCAGTTCGTTCGGCATCTACGTCTGGCGGGAGATGCAGCGGCAGAAGCGGGCCGGCCTGACGGCCGTCGAGCAGGCCATCGGTGGTTCTCCCATCACCGGCATATATGACAGCCCCTCCGCCGAGCCCATCATCACTCGACAGCCGTGAGCGAGCACCCTCCAGCAGCGGATCCGTGGCCAGAACCGGCAGCACTGCCGGTGCCCGATCCGGAGCAGGAATCGCCGCGTGGCCGCACGGTGTCGCGCAACTATCTCGCGCGGCCCGAACAGCGGCGGATCTTCTGGCGGTTCATGCCGCCGGCCCTCATCGCCATGCTGCTCCTGGGCTGGGTGGAGCGGAGCTGGTTTGCTTCTGTTCCGGCGCCTGTCAGGCCCCAGGTCGACACGAAGGTGGCGGAGGTTCCGGCTGATCCCAATCTTGCCGACGCGATCGTCATCGAGGCGGAGCCCGACCTGCTGCCGGGCGACGCCGATGAATACGGCGCCCCGGTGGATGCGCTTGCCCGCATCCGCGACGACACCGTGTTTCGGGGTAGCGAGGAAGAGGCGTGGTTTCAGATCTGGATGACGCTCCGCTCGACCGACACGCGATCCCTCGCCAAAGCTCCCGCCCGGCGGGTCAGCTTCACCGAAATGTTTGGCCAGCCACGAAGTTATCGCGGACGGCTGGTGCGGTTCCGCGGCACGCTGCACCGGCTCGAGAAGCTCTCAGCCCCGGCCAACCCCTACGACATCAAGGACTACTGGCAGGGGTGGCTGGAGCCGGAAGGTGGGCCCGTTTCGCCGATCGTCGTCTACTTCCTGAGGCTTCCGGACGGCATGCCCCACGGCATGAAGATCAGCGAACAAGTGGATGTGGTGGGCTACTTCTTCAAACGCTGGGCGTATGCCGCCACCGATACGGTGCGGATCGCGCCTCTCGTGCTGGCCCTCGAGCCGATCTGGAAGCCGCGGCCGCCAGACTCTCCGGCGGGCAATTCGATTGGCACCATCGCACTGGTTACGATGGCGGCGGTCGTGCTCCTGACGATGCTGGGCATCCGTGCCGCAGGGAGCGGTCCCACCCGGAAGCAGCCACCCCCTCGGGCTGATCTGTCCGCCACCCTGTCGGACGTGGAAGTCTTCTCCCCTGATGAAGCCCTGCGGCGGCTGGCAGACTCGGAACGTCTGTCGGACCGGAGCCCTGCGAAAGAACCCCTGTCATGATGATCCTCGCCATCGGAACCAACACTCATTCCACCAGCCCGATCCGAAAGCCGTTCCACGCAGCCTCGGCCGGCCTGCGGGCTGCGATCTGGCTCGCAATCGCGCTCTGGGGCGCGGTCTGGATCGTGGCCGCACCAGCACGGCATTCTCGTGCTGCCGATGCGGAGCCGCCAGCCGCGACAGCGGCCATGCCGTTCGTCGACTATCTCGCCACCTGGAAGATCGACCGTGCCTCCCGCGCGGTGCTCGAAGAGCCCACGGGCTGGGGTCCGGCGAAGCAGGAGATCGCGGTCAAGGTCCTGGCCCGGCTGACACGTGTGCCGGCCAATCTCACCGTCCAGTGGAGTGCCGATGCCGTCGAACTCAGCTCGCTCGACGCCACCCAACGGGTGCAGGATCGGCTCGTGAAGGTCGATGGACGTGCGACGTTCGTCGCGACGGTGCCGCTGCCGGAGGAGGAGTCGGAAGTGGCGGGGCGCCGGCAGTTGGAGATCGTCCGGATCGTGACGGGCGACGGCACCGCCGTCGACGTCCTCGCCGACCACGTGCCAAAGGCATGGCCACGGGCCGTCAGGATCGACGAGCCTGCGGCCGCAGTTGGTCTGCCGCTGTCAGAGGGGCCCGGGCCCACGTCGCTGCCGGGCGGTGACGGTCCCGCGGCGGCTCCCCCGGCCCTCCTGCTCGCGGCCGCGAGCGTGGGCTGGTTTCCACCGACGCCGCTGGGCACGCTCGGCATGGACTACGGCCTCTTCGATTCCGTCGTCGACGGACAAAAACTCGTCGCCGGCGACACCGAGGCTTTCTACGCGTTGCTTGCAGCCATGGGGCGGGCGACGGCGCCGGGCATCGCGTCGGTCGCTGGGCCACCGGGCGACATCGTACCGCTCATCAACCCCGCTGCGGGCTGGTTTGCGAAGCACAGGGGCGATCCGTTCACGGTCGAAGGCGTGGCCCGCCGTGCCACTCGCATTGAAGTGGACGATCCGCTGCGACGACGGCAACTCGGCACCGACCACTACTGGGAACTGTTCGTCTTCGTTCCCACGCCACTGATCGAGGTCCGCGGGAAACTGCAGGAGGACTACCCGGTCGTCTGCTGCGTGCGCACGCTCCCCGAGGGAATGCCGACGGGCCAGGAGATCGGCGAACGCGTCCGGGTATCGGGGTTCGCGCTGAAGCGCTACGGCTACCCGCTGCCAGACGTGAAGATTTCGTCGTCGCAGGGGACAGAGGAACAGAAGGGACAGCGGCAGGAGACCGCGCTGCTGGTCGGGCGGGAGGCCGGTTGGCTGCCAGCGCCGAGCCCAACCAAGGAGGTCAACACCCTCGGCTGGGTCTTCCTGTCGATCGCCTCGGTGATCGGCCTGGCCTTGGCTCTGGCCGCCTGGTCGTTCGCCCGCGACACCCGCCGCCGCGACCGCCAGGCCCGCGGGAAGCTGCCCGACCGCATCGAACTGCCCTGAGTTTTCTGAACCTCATGAGGCTTTCTCGCAGTTTTCGGGCGGGTCTTGTCGCCACGGGAGACGGCCGCGACAACAACTGCTCTCCCGACTCCTTCGTCTCAGGAATCCCGTCCCAAGCATCCCGTTCGAGGAACCACTCCATCATGCGACGAGCAAAAATCTCCATCATCGGTGCCGGCAACGTCGGCGCGACCACGGCCCATTGGTGCGCGAGTGCCGAGCTTGGCGACATCGTCCTGCTCGACATCCCGGCCACGGAAGGCATGCCTGCCGGCAAGGCACTCGACCTCTTCCAGGCGTCGCCGATCATGGGGTTCGATTCGCAGCTGACGGGCACCACGAACTGGGCCGACACGGCCGGCAGCGACGTGGTCGTGGTCACCGCCGGCATCGCGCGCAAGCCGGGCATGAGCCGCGATGACCTGCTCTCGACGAATGCAAAGATCGTGGGCGATGTCGCCGCCCAGATCCGTGACTCGAGCCCGCAGGCGGTGGTCATCGTCGTCAGCAATCCGCTCGATGCCATGGTGCAGCGGACATTCCAGGTGACCGGCTTTCCGCCGTCGCGCGTGATTGGACAGGCGGGCATCCTCGACACGGCCCGCTATCGCTCCTTCCTGGCGATGGAGCTGGGCGTGAGCGTGGAGGACATCTCCGCCATGCTGCTGGGCGGCCACGGCGACACGATGGTGCCGATTCCCAGCTGCACGAGCGTGGGTGGCATCCCGGTGACGCAGCTGCTCGCGTCTGACCGGCTCGACGCGATCGTCACTCGGGCCCGCAACGGCGGCGCGGAGATCGTGAGCCTGCTCAAGACCGGCAGCGCCTACTACGCTCCCGCCGCGGCCACCACGCAGATGGTCGAGGCCGTGGTCAAGGACAAGAAGCGGCTCGTGCCCTGCGCCGCTTACTGCAACAAGGAATATGGTGTCGGGGGCTACTTCGTCGGCGTGCCGGTCGTGCTCGGCAGCGGCGGCGTG